>ERZ834382.3-NODE-3-length-507608-cov-13.494061_pt1 | contig 507608 bp, 397 predicted proteins | sample MGYA00519692_ERZ834382 | MGnify/ENA primary metagenome ERZ834382 (study PRJEB31850, sample SAMEA3708751) | human gut metagenome | biome: human gut; feature: human-associated habitat; material: faeces | place: China | collected 2014 ...
AACTATTGGCAAGCATATCACTAATGCACTAAAGGAAGAACTAAAAGAAATTCCAGTTGTCGCAAAATTTGCGACAACTGCTACCGATGGAAAAACTTATCAGGTAGAATATTACAATCTCGAAATGATTACCTCTATTGGCTACCGCGTAAAATCACAACAAGGTATCCAGTTTCGTATTTGGGCTAATAAAGTTCTGAAAGAATACCTAATCAAAGGTTATGCTATTAATAAACAGGCTAAAGCACAACAATTAGCTGATTTGAAGAATACTGTTAGATTACTATCCAATGTAATCGAACACAAAGAATTAACCTTGAATGAAGCCAATGGGTTATTACATGTTATTACCGATTACACATACGGTTTAGATACTTTGGATAAGTATGACTATCAGAGATTAGAAGTAGAAGCAACTACACGAACCACCTCTTTCCGGGCTACATACGAAGAGGCAATGGCGGCAATACACATTCTGCAAAAGAAATTTGGAAGTAGCGGCTTATTCGGAAATGAAAAGGACCAATCATTTCATAGCTCCATCAATACTATCTATCAGACATTTGATGGAAAAGAACTTTATCCCAGCATTGAAGAAAAAGCAGCCATGCTTTTCTATTTAGTTGTAAAAAACCATTCATTTAGCGATGGAAACAAACGTATTGCTGCTTTTCTCTTCCTATGGTTTCTCGAGAAAAACAGAATTTTATATAAACCTGATGGTTCCCGGTTAATAAGCAACAACACATTAGTCGCCCTTACATTAATGATTGCAGAAAGCAGAACAGAAGAAAAAGATATAATGGTAAAGGTTGTGATAAACCTTATCAATCAGAATAATTAAGTGAATAAACTTTGAGCAGTCATATATAGATAATATATGGCTGCCCAAAGTTTTAAGGAGTTTCTATAATGCACAAGTCCCCTCCCCCGCATAATCCTTTCCCGTCTTTCCATTATATTCAGGATGCCTTTCCAGCCACTTCACGGCATAGGAACAGGTTGCCACAGGCACCAGTTCATTAGCCAATGCATAATCATAGGCTGCCTTTACTAAAGCAGAGGCAATTCCCCTACCACCTATTTCACTGGGTACAATCGTGTGGCGCACATCCAAAGCACCGTCAGCTACATGATACATCAGGCGGGCAGTCTCTCCATCGACTATGGTCTGAAAAACTTTTTTCTCCGGAAAATGTTCTATATTCATAATCTGTTTCATTTATTGGGTTAATATACAATTTTAATAATAAGCCTCTCTTATATTTAATAACAGATTTCAGTAACTTTGTATCGAACAATTCTAAAAAAAATCTTATGGACAATCATCTTCTCTCACATGCCATCGCTATTGCCACCGAAGCTCACAAAGGACAAAAAGACAAATACGGACAGGAATATCTGCATCATCCCATCCGCGTAATGAATATGGGACGGAATCTGAAAGAAAGGGTTGTCGGTATTCTACACGACGTTGTAGAAGATACGGAATGGACATTCGAAGACCTGGAAAAGGAAGGATTCTCTGCCGAAATCATTGAAGCCGTGCGGTGTGTCACAAAGACCTCCGATGAGGAAGATTACGAAGAATACGTCGAAAGATGTGCCTCCAATCCCATAGCCGTTGCCGTTAAGATTCACGACCTGACGGATAATATGGATGTGCGCCGCATGCCCTGCATCGGAGAAAAAGAAGTCACCAGACTCAGGAAATATCTGAAAGCCTACCATCGCCTGATGCCCCTGTATATGAATCATTGATCATTATGCATGTTTCTTTTTCATGAAATTACTACCTTTGCGGCATGAAATTGGAACTAAAAGAAAATCAAGGAGTACCCTCGTCCCTGCTTTGGACGCTGGCCATCATCTCAGGCGTAACGGTAGCCAACATATACTACAACCAACCACTACTGAACCGTATCAGCCGTGACCTGAACATCAGTGAGTTCACCGCCAATCTGATAGCCATGTGCTCGCAGATAGGATATGCCATCGGACTATTGTTCATCATTCCACTGGGCGATTTATACCGCAGAAGAAATATTATCCTCGTAAATATTTCCATTCTGGTAGTCTCACTGCTCACCATTGCTTTAGCTCCCAATATCCACCTGATACTGTTCGCTTCTCTGCTGACGGGTGCCTGTTCGGTTATCCCCCAGATATTCATGCCCCTTGCAGCACAATATTCCACTCCCGAAACCAAAGGAAAGAACGTAGGTATTATCCTTTCGGGACTACTGACGGGTATTCTTGCTTCGCGTGTAGTAAGCGGCATTGTAGGCGAATACATGGGCTGGCGGTTTATTTACTTTATTGCCGCGGGATTGATGATCGTTTGTTTGCTTATTATAATAAGGATACTCCCGGACCTTCCTTCCAATTATCAGGGAAGTTATGCCGGACTGATGAAATCCTTGTTTTCCATCGTCAAGAAGTACCCCCAACTCCGTATAGCTTCGTTACGTGCAGGTTTCTCGTTCGGATCATTCCTTGCCATGTGGAGTTGTCTGGCTTTCAAGATGGAACAGGCGCCTTTCTTTGCAGGAAACAATATCATAGGAATGTTGGGACTTTGCGGCATAGCCGGGGCACTGACCGCCTCTTCCATCGGAAGATTCATCAATACGGTCGGGGTGAAACGGCTTACTTATATAGGATGTTCGCTGATAATCAGCGCATGGATAGTACTCTATGCGGGACAATATAGTTATGCAGGTATCATAGCCGGTATTCTGTTGATAGATATAGGGATGCAATGCATCCAACTCAGCAATCAGACAAGTGCGTTTGCCCTTTGTCCGCAGGCATCCAATCGCATCAATACTATTTTCATGACTACCTATTTCATTGGCGGTTCCACCGGAACTTTCCTTGCCGGAACCTTCTGGCAATGGTTCGGCTGGACGGGAGTGGTGGGAACAGGTATCTTGCTGACAAGTTGCTCGCTGCTCATCAATATATTCGCTAAGAAATAACCTCCTTCAGTATTTCCCAACCGGATGCCTTGATATCTACGCATCCGTTCTTCTTAAAGACGGTACCCTCTTTTTCCAGCAACTCCCGTTGTTCGGGCCAGAAAGGGGCCAGTCGTCCCTGACTATTCACTACCCGGTGGCAAGGCAGATTTTGTTCCTCAGGTGCGTTATGCATGGCCTGCCCCACCATACGTGAACACTGGGGCTTACCTATAAGATAAGCAATCTGTCCATACGTCAGCACCCGTCCCGGAGGGATAGAGGCGACAACGCTATATACTTCTTCTCCAAAGGATGTTTTATCCATAACCTATATTACTTTGCAATACAATACTTATCAGTCGGAAACAGGATGCCTATAATGAAGATTTTCTCAACATAAAGAGAAAGTATTCTCAATACGATGAGAAGAACTTCTCAATGCGATGAGAATAAATACTCATCACAGTGAGACAAGATTCTCAATATAGTGAGAACAACTGAGAATCATAATCTACTGATATTGAGCACATAGTCTTCTTACATAGGTTGACTACTTTTAATCTCATCCCCCCAATGAATTGACTTGGAAAACTCGCTCTCCCTAAAAAGCATAGACCATTATCGGGCAACCATAAATTCCCGTACGAAAGAACAGAAATTAATTATAAGTAGCAAATTTCGGAATAATGTTTTTCAACTTGGTAGCAGAATTTGTCTTTCTCATACCAATTGCCTACCTTTGAGGTGATTCAAGAACAATTAAATCTACACGAATGGTAAACATCGTCCCTATTTTAAAGAACAAAAAGGAGTTCCTCGAACTACTGCTACTTGCCGACGAACAAGAGTCCATGATAGATCTCTACCTGGAACGGGGAGAAATGTATGCTCTCTACGACGGCGACTTAAAGGCAGCGTGTGTGATAACAGATGAAGGAAACGGAGTCTATGAAATCAAGAACATCGCCACTTATCCCCATTACCAACGAAAAGGATATGGAAAACGGCTGATAGAATTTCTATTAGAGCACTACAAAGATCGTTATCATACGCTATTGGTAGGTACAGCAGAAGATACGTACACAGAGGATTTCTACAAACAATGCGGATTTACCTACTCGCACCGCATACCCAACTTTTTTACTGATAACTACGATCATCCCATGTATGAAGATGGAAAGCTTCTGAAAGATATGGTTTATCTTAAAATTAGCAAGAATGGATAAAAGTATGGCATTCATCACACTGACCCCTGAGAACGTAATGAGCGAACACCTATGTTGCGCCATTGCAGACAAAAAACACCAGACCGGCGTAAACGATAAACGCAACTGGCTGGCAGAGCGTATCAAAGAAGGACACGTCTTCCGCAAACTGGATGCGCAGGGAAAGGTGTTCATTGAGTATGCCCCGTTGGAAAAAGCTTGGGTTCCCGTAACTGGTGATAATTATTTCTATATTTATTGCCTGTGGGTATCCGGCAGTTACAAAGGAAAGGGATACGGAAAGGAATTGTTACAATCGTGCATCGACGACGCAAAAGCGCAAGGAAAATCCGGCATCTGCCTCCTTTCTTCCAAAAAGAAGAAACCTTTCTTATCAGAAAAGAAGTTCATGTTGAAATATGGCTTCAAAGTAGTGGATACCATCAATGACGAATATGAATTATTAGCTCTTTCCTTTGACGGCACCCAGCCGAAATTCACATCAAACGTGCGGAAACAGAGCATTGAGGGCAAAGAACTGACCATCTATTACGGTGTGCAATGTCCCTATATTCCCAATTGTATCGAACAGATATACAATTATTGCGAGAACAATCAAATACCTCTCCGGTTGGTAGAGATAGATACTTTGGAGAAAGCTAAACAACTGCCTTGCATCTTTAATAATTGGGCTGTATTCTATAATGGAAAGTTCGAAACAGTGCACCTGTTGAATGAAGGTTTACTGAAAAAATTGCTGCTACGATAATTAAGGAAAGAACAAAAACAGTATCTTTGCATTATATGTATAATAAAAACAAACAATATGGAAAAACTGAATCAATATCATCGCCAAGCCATAGCGAAGAAAATGAAATCCATTGCTTATTGGAGGAAGCATCCAATGTCGCGCGAGGAGTGCTTGAATCAATTCAAGCAATTGCGGGAACAACGGTCGTTAAGGGAGTCCAGATTGCAAACCTCGAAAGATTCGCAAGAGACAAAGGGTATTGGATAGAAGATATTAATACAATAGGAATATTTTCTGATAGAGGATCTGAAAATGAAGTATATCTATCAATAGAGAATAGCACTACTGTTTACAAATTAAATGATTTTCGCTACTCAGATGACAATCTCTCTCAGTTTTTTGAGCGTATAAGGATTCACAACATTTATTTTCCAGATTGTTCTTATAAACTAATAGGTTTTGCATATAATAAAGCCGAAAAAGTTTGTGCCGTACTTTCACAACCATTTATTGTAGCTATGCGTGAAGCTACTGAACCCGAAATAGAAGAAGAGCTTAATAAAATGGGATTCAGTTCTGAATTAGATGGTGATTTTTTCTCAAATGGCAATTATGATATATTCGATGCTCTTCCTAATAATGTATTAGTAGGAAATGACGGGCATCTTTATTTTATCGATACAATCATTTATAAAAGTCAGGATAATGGCTTTGAAAAATATAAAAGCTTATCTCCCAGATATAATCAATAAATTAATATTATTAAAATAAAATTATTATGGAAATGAAATTTTGCCAAAGTTGCGGAATGCCGCTCACATCCGATGAAGTATGCGGAACAAATGCTGACGGTAGCCTCAGCGCAGATTATTGCACTTATTGCTATCAACAAGGTAAATTCGCACAAGACTGCACCATGGATGAAATGATAGAACATTGTGCCCAGTTTGTAGAAGAATTCAATAAAGACTCGGAACAGAAAGTTACTAAAGAAGAAGCTATTGCGATGATGAAGCAAGAGTTTCCGAAATTGAAACGCTGGCAAGCATAAATAATGTCCCGCATCGAACAGGAAAAACAAACCGTGGAACAAATGATCCGCCTCTACTGCCGGAAGAAAGAGGGGAACGAAACTTTGTGCCCGCAATGCAGGGAAGTGTTGGAATATGCACATGCACGGTTGCCACGTTGTCCATTCGGAGAAAAGAAAGGTACTTGCCGACTCTGTACCATACATTGTTACAAACCGGAGATGCGGGAACGGATGAGAGAAATCATGAGATGGGCAGGGCCAAGAATGTTGTTATATCATCCGGTAGCGGCTATCCGGCATTTGTGGCAGGAGTATATTAGGAAGCAATAAAGAATACATCACAGATTACATGGATATTCACAAATTTAATAATGAAGCTTCAGTAAAGCTCTTCTTCTTAATCTGCGAATATCCATGTAATTTATAATGAAAGAATTTTAATTGAAATAATACAAGAACACTGCAATTCCATCAAGTGCCTTCTTCGGTTGGTCTTTTATCTCAATCGTAAATTTAATCTCAGCCTTTGCCACACCGCGCAAGTTTGTCAATGAGTGCAGTTTCGCAACCAAACGAATACTTTGTCCCGACAATACCGCCTGACCGAACTTCATCTGATCCATACCATAATTAACCATCATCTTCAGGTTGTTCACCTCAATAATCTGGTTCCACAGATACGGCAACATAGACAAAGTGAGATAGCCATGCGCAATAGTAGTTTTGAAATGGCTCTCTGTTTTAGCACGTTCCGTATCTACATGTATCCACTGATGATCCAACGTAGCATCAGCAAACAGATTGATACGTTCCTGCGAAAGTTCCACATAATCGGAAACCCCAATTTGCTGACCTACCAGCTTTTCAAAATCCTCATACGAGTTGATAATTACTTTTTCCATTATTCTCTTTTTATATTTAATAGTTTCTACGGTTGATAATCCCAACCATAATCATTATGATAAATCATTAGTTTACTCATGCCTCCGTCAATCGTAATATGCTCCCCGTTGATAAAGGAATTCCGTTCGTCACAAAGGAAAAGAACAGCACGGGCTATATCAGCCGGTTCTCCTACCCGTTGCGAAGGATGCTGCATGATATCTCCTTCCGTATATGCCGGCACATAATCCTCTTCATGATAGCTTCCCGTATCAATCCAACCGGGAGCAATAGAATTCACGCGGGCAATTCCCGAAAGACTGACCGCAAGTGCATGAGTCAGAGCCGTTATTCCACCTTTGGCTGCCGTATAACTTTCCGTATTGGCCTGCGACTGGAAAGCACGGGTAGAAGAAATATTCACAATAGCACCTGCACCACTGAAATAGTCTTTAAACGACAAAGCCAGGAAATAAGGAGCCGCTACTCCCACACGTTGCACATACAGGAAGTCTTCATACGAACAATTGCTCAATATTCCTCCATTTGTCAGGCAAGCATTATTTATCAGACAGTCAATCTGATCTTCTATGGATAAGACAAAGTCTACAAAATCCCGCAGCGTCTGTTCCTCGGCAATATCTCCGACAAAGCCTGTAACCGAAAGCCCTCTTTCCGACATCTTTCCTTCCGCCAGTTCCACCGCCTCGGGTGTCTTATCAATGAAATACACCGTATATCCCGATTCTGCAAACATCTCGACAATGCAACGACCGATACCGGCGGCACCACCTGTTACTACACATACTTTATTCATACGCTCTTTATTTTAAGTATGATGAACAAAACCCCGATAACGAAGGTTATTATTCGATTCATGGTTGTTTACTTTTAAATCGTGAAAACAGGTAACAAATATACTCCATATTCCAGCAAGTTACAAAAAGTCAAGTACCCTTTTTCTCATTCGGAAAGGTTTTCCTACTTTTGTAACAAACATTGTGAAACATGAAACTGAAAGATAAATTCACAGAACTGATGCATAATCAGGCTTTGAAGCGAAAACTATATGTCATCATATTCGAAGCTGACACACCTGCCGGGAAGCTATTCGACGTTACCCTGATCTGGTGCATATTGCTTAGCGTGGGACTTGTTATCCTGGAAAGCCTGCAAGGATTACCGGTATGGCTGAAAACTCCATTTATTGTTATGGAATATTTACTGACCGCTTTCTTTACTTTCGAATATATCACTCGGTTGTATTGTTCGCCCAAACCTTCCAAATACGCTTTCAGTGCTTTCGGCATCATCGACTTGCTGGCTACACTGCCGCTTTATCTCGCTTTCCTATTTCCCGGAGCACGCTATCTGCTTATTATACGGGCATTCCGCCTGATACGGATATTCCGCGTTTTCAAATTATTCAATTTCTGGATGGAAGGTCAAATGCTACTGACAGCACTACGAGACAGTAGCAAGAAAATCGCAGTTTTCTTTATGTTTGTGGTGATTCTGGTGATATCTATCGGAACACTGATGTACATGATTGAAGGAGGAAAACCCAATACGCAGTTCAGCAATATTCCCAACAGTATTTATTGGGCCTGTGTCACGCTTACCACGGTAGGTTACGGAGATATAACTCCTGTCACCGCCCTGGGGAAATTCCTTTCGGGTTGTGTCATGCTGATAGGTTACACTATTATTGCAGTACCTACCGGCATCGTTTCCGTATCGCTGATGAAAAGACATGAAAAGAATGTAGCAAGAGAGTGCCCCAACTGTCACAGGCGAGGACACGAAGAAAGTGCACAGTTCTGTAAGTATTGCGGATCATCACTTGATAAAGCCCCTAAAGAATAGAAAGACTTTCATACTAAATCATATCGGCAAATAATAACGCATAGAAATATATAAAATGGAACAAAGTTTTGTTACTCAAAGAGAATTTACCCTACGTCCCCGCGCACGTGGTTTTCACCTGATAACGGATGAAATAATACGTAACCTGCCGCGTCTGCCGCAAGCCGGACTTTTACATCTGTTCATCAAGCATACCTCTGCCGGACTTAGCATCAATGAAAATGCTGATCCGGATGTCCAGACGGACATGGAATCCATCTTCAACCACCTGGTGAAAGAACGGGAACCCTACTATATGCATACCTGTGAAGGAGATGATGACATGCCCGCCCATGCCAAATCGACCCTGACAGGTAATAGTCTCAGCATACCTATCACTGACGGTAGACTGAATATGGGTATCTGGCAAGGTATATACCTCTGTGAATTCCGCAATCGTGGCGGTGGAAGAAAAATAGTAGCAACCGTCATCGGACAATAGAATATATGAAAATGAACAATCTTCCTACAAATATCTTCGTCGCCACGGAGAAAGATTATCCCGAACTCTCTGAGCTTTGGGAAGCATCCGTACGCAGTACGCATCACTTCTTGAGTGCAGAAGATATTCAATACTACAAACCTCTGGTACAGAACGTTTATTTCCCCGCAGTGCAACTCTATATTATAAAGAATAAAGACAACCGCATCAGTGGTTTTCTGGGACTAAGCGACGATTTAATAGAAATGCTGTTTATCCACCCCGACGAACAGGGAAAAGGATATGGCAAGACATTATTAGAGTTTGCCGTAAACGAACGAGATTTCCGTAAAGTGGATGTCAACGAACAAAACGAACAGGCTTTCCGCTTCTACCGTAACAGGGGCTTTGAAGTAATAAGCCGGGATGAAACAGATGCGCAAGGCAAGCCCTTTCCCATCCTGCACATGCAATTAACAAACTACTAATACAGCAATTATGAAACGAGCCATTATTATAGGAGCCACCTCCGGCATAGGAGAAGAAGTTGCCAAACTGCTAATTCAGCAAGGTTGGCACATCGGTATTGCCGGAAGACGGGAAGAAGAATTGGAGAAACTGCAAGCCACCGCCCCGGGACAAATCGAAATTCAACGTCTGGACGTAACAGATTCGGATGCCTCCACCCTGCTGGAAACACTCATCCGGAAGTTAGGCGGCATGAATTTGTTCTTTCTCAGCTCCGGCATAGGTAGCCAGAACCCGGACCTAAAGCCGGAAATAGAACTAAATACCGCCCGTACCAACGTAGAAGGATTCACCCGCATGGTGACCGCCGCCTTCAATCACTTCAAAACCCAAGGAGGTGGGCACATCGCTGTCATCAGTTCCATTGCAGGCACCAAAGGATTGGGCATCGCCCCGGCCTATTCCGCAACGAAACGCTTCCAGAATACTTACATCGAAGCCTTGGCACAACTCTCCCGGATGCAACACTTGAATATCCATTTCACAGACATACGCCCGGGTTTCGTCGCTACCGACTTACTGAAAAGTGGTAAGTTCCCTATGTTGATGCAAGCCAATCAGGTAGCGAAGAGTATCGTCCGTGCCCTGAACAGGAAAAAACGAGTCATTGTGATCGACGGCAGATACCGTGTAGTTGTCTTTTTCTGGCGAATGATCCCCCGGTGGTTATGGGAAAGATTGCCTATAAAGAACTAAGATTCGTTGTAAAGACACCATAGTTCTTGCCTCATTCCCGTAAATATTGTATATTCGACCTCGAACCAAACAAACTTTTGAAAATGAAAAAAAACTCAATACATATCCTGATAGTTACCTCAGTTGCTCTATGCGCCGGTGCCACACTTCCATTTCTGTTTGGGCACAGCACGATAGACCCTGAACAGCAATCCGTTAAATCCGAAGTTCCCTATTGTGTCACCTCGCCTTCCGTACCGGATAAAATCACCTTTGCCGGACAGGAAATTGATCTGACGCGCTACGATCATCGTGAACGCATGGACCGTGAACAAATGTCGTTCACCTATATGCACTCCACCACCATGCTCACCATCAAGCGTGCGAACCGCTTCTTCCCCATCATAGAACCTATATTGAAGGAAAACGGTGTACCCGATGATTTCAAATACCTCGCCGTAATAGAGAGTAACCTCAATACCCTTGCCCGTAGTCCGGCAGGAGCAGCCGGAATGTGGCAGTTCATGCAAACTACCGGACGCGAATTCGGTCTTGAAGTAAACCCCAATATCGACGAACGTTATCACGTGGAGAAAGCCACCCGTGCCGCATGCAAGTATCTGAAAGATGCCTACCAAAGATATGGTAACTGGCTTTGCGTAGCCGCTGCCTACAATGGTGGACAAGGCCGCATCTCCTCTGAACTGAAAAAACAACTCGTAGATCAAGCCGTAGACCTTTGGCTTGTAGAAGAAACTTCCCGTTACATGTTCCGCCTGCTTGCCGCTAAAGCCGTCATCAGTAATCCGCAGCGCTATGGCTTTTTACTAAAACGGGAACATCTTTACCCTGTCATTCCCCATACAGAGATCAATGTAACAACAAGTATCGACAATCTGGCACAATTTGCCAAGAGTAAAGGTATTACCTACGCCCAACTGAAGGATGCCAACCCATGGCTGCGCGATAGTTCTTTACAAAACAAAAGCGGACGTACATACGTTCTTAAAATACCGACACAGGCGGGAATGCACTATGATCCGAAGAAGACGGTGCCGCATAATAGGGCATGGGTTATAAATTAAGTACTTTTCTTTTGTCTTGAGCCGAAAGAAAAGGTACAGTAGCTTAAAACACAGAAAGGAGCCAATATGACATTAGATTTCGATTTCGTACTCAGACTATTAGTAGCCGGCATCTTAGGTGCCATCATCGGCTTGGACAGAGAATACCGTGCCAAAGAAGCAGGATACCGTACTCACTTTTTAGTATCATTGGGCAGTGCCCTCATCATGATTGTTTCCCAATATGGCTTTCAGGACATTATCAAAGAAAACAGCGTCTCGCTGGACCCGAGCCGTGTAGCGGCCCAGGTAGTCAGCGGTATCGGTTTTATCGGTGCCGGTACCATCATATTACAAAAACAAATTGTCAGGGGGCTGACCACTGCTGCCGGAATATGGGCTACAGCTGGCATCGGTCTGGCGGTTGGAGCCGGAATGTATGTAATAAGTATAGCCGCTACCCTGCTCACTCTGGCAGGATTGGAACTGCTCAGCATCCTGTTCAAAAGTGTAGGGATGAAAAGCTCCATGATAACATTCTCTACCGAAAATAAGGATATCCTTAAGGAAGTATCCGATCGCTTTAACTCCCGCAATTATATGTTAGTCTCCTACAAAATGGAAAGATTAGGTTCCGGAGATACAGAAAGATATATAGTGACTATGGTCATCAAATCCAAGCGGAGTAATGACGAAGGGCACATGCTGTCACTGATGCAGGAATGGCCGGATGTAACAGTAGAACAAATCGAATGATCTTGTTACTGCTTCTCTGTCATGTGTTTCCAGTAACGTACAGGCATATCTTGTTTATGCTTCCGCGGATTTAGCCGTTCTTTGATACAGATGGCTTTAAAGTATGTCTTCCAGAGTTGCTGAAAAAGTTTCTCGTCTTTATCCATCAAGCTTTCGTCCAGCATACCCGTGACCAAATGTCCCTCGCGTGAACCTTCTTCAAAGGTAACCTGACGTACTTCTTTCAAATCATAATAGAAGCCATACGCTCGTTTTATGTCGTATATCAGCCAGGGCTGATCGGCAAAACGATCTTTAAAATGATCGATAGCCAGTGGTAGAGCATTCTTTTCCGGCTCTACCGCAGCAAAGAAGGTGCCGTCGGCAGCTTTCTGAAAACGGATAAACTGGAGCATACGAAGACGTTCCCAATCCACCCGCTTCCACATACGTGAGAATTCCAGCACATCCGGATCGGCAAAATTGGTTTCAATGGAACGAGGAGCATCAATCGCCTTACGAATATAGCGGAACAAAAGCATCGGAGTTTCCTGTTCCTCTGCCAGCCAACATTGGGCAAGGCAAGACAGAGCACCGGAAGAGAGTTTCTTTTGCAAACCACGCCATACTCGCTTCGCCTTTTCTTCTCCGGTGATTACCGTGAAGACTTCATCATGAAATAAGGGTAATGGCTCTCCTTCCGGAAACAATGCATCAGGAAAAACACGACGGGAATAAGCTTCAAAAACAGAAGTCAGCAAGCCCTCGAAAGTATTATCAAAAACAAATATATTCATGGAAAAGAACTCTCTTAGTCGTGGAAATCAAGCAACAACTGCCTTTCGTCCACTTTCTTCTTGTTCGGTTTCGTTATCAGCAAACTGCGCACTGTTTGCGGAGTCATTTCATTCACTGTCTTCATGGGGAGTTCATGGCAAGTAATAAAGTACTGCGCTTTCTTCATCACTACTCCTATCTTCTTCAACTCATAGAAACCTAACTTAGAAAAACGACGGGATGCCACAATCAATCTTGCCGACTTCACTCCGACACCCGGGATACGCAATAACATCTCATAATCCGCCCGATTAATATCTACCGGAAACTGCTCGGGATGGCGCAAAGCCCATGACAGTTTAGGATCAATCTCCAGGTCCAGGTCAGGATATGCATCATCCACAATTTCTTCCACCTTAAACTGATAAAAGCGCATGAGCCAATCTGCCTGATACAGGCGATTTTCACGCATCAGTGGTGGTTGCTTCAGGGCCGGCAAACGCGTATCATACGTATTCACAGAGATATAACCGGAATAATAGACACGCCGCATTGTAGGTCCTTTGTAAAGAGCAGATGAAAGAAAAAGGATATCTTTGTCCGTTTCCGCCGTAGCCCCTACAATCATTTGCGTACTCTGTCCGGCAGGGGCAAAACGTGGTGCATGGCGGTGTTTCTTCCGTTCCTCCGAACTTTCCAATACGCCTTGCTGAATATAACGCATCGGTGCATATACACTTTTATGATCTTTCTCGGGGGCAAGAAGTTTCAGATTCTCCTCTTTCGGTATTTCTACATTAACGCTGAGGCGGTCGGCATACAATCCCGCTTCGTTCACCAGTTCACGACTGGCACCGGGGATACTTTTCAAATGAATATAGCCATTGAAACGATGCACTGTGCGCAAGTCTTTTGCCACGCGCACCAAGCGTTCCATGGTATAATCCGGACTCCGCACCACACCACTGCTCAGAAATAATCCTTCTATATAATTGCGGCGATAGAACTCCATCGTCAGATCTACCAACTCGCTGACAGAAAGCGTAGCACGCGGCAAATCATTAGAGCGACGATTGATGCAATATGCACAGTCGTAGATGCAATAGTTCGTCAACATCACTTTCAGTAGTGAAATGCAACGTCCGTCCTCAGCAAAACTATGGCAAATGCCCCAGCCGCCGACAGTATTACCCAACATACCGGGTTTGTTGGAACGCACGGTACCGCTGGACGAGCATGAGACATCATATTTGGCCGACTCCGCCAGTATTTTCAGTTTATTGAGGACGTTTTCATTCATATCCACTACACAACTTATAATTCGGTCAAAATTAGCAATTCGAAGAGAAGGAAACAAATAATGGGAAGTTAAATAATGAATAACTATTCAGAGTGTCTTCATACCTGTAAAACAAAAAAGACCGTTCTCATTGAGACGGTCTTTCAATTCTTTCAGTAAGCGTGCTTATTATTTAGCAGCTTCCAAAGATGCTTTGCGGAATGCTTTCATTGATTTTTCGATTTCCAAAGAAGCCTTACGTGCACGAGTACCGGCAGCTTTGTTACCATTTTCAATCTGAGCTTTTGCATCTTTCTCGAATGCTGCATACAATTCAGCAACTTTTTCAACTAATTCTTTCATAATCCTTTTCTTATTAATATTACTTCGTTAATAATGTCTGGCAAAAATACACTCTTTCTTGAAATAAATGCAGAAAAACAATATTTTTTTTGAAATAATCCGCAAAAATTGCACAAAAAAACGTCCTCTGGCGTTTTTTACCTACTTTTGCAGGCATGAAACCCCTTACAGATACGGAATACATACACTTGCTCATAGCCGAAGGCGAACACCAAAGGCAGGACTTTAAGTTTGAGATTTCCGATGCCCGTAAGATCGCAAAAACGCTCTCCGCCTTTGCCAATACGGACGGCGGGCGGTTGCTGATCGGGGTAAAAGATAACGGAAAGATTGCCGGAGTTCGCTCCGATGAGGAACAATATATGATAGAGGCGGCAGCACAAATGTACTGTCAGCCGGAAGTGAATTATACCATGCAGACCTTTCAGGCGGAAGGACGCAGCGTGCTGGTAGTGCAGATTGAAGAAAGTTTGCAAAAACCCGTATATGCCAAGGATGAAACAGGAAAACCGCTGGCTTATCTGCGCATCAAGGATGAGAATATACTCGCCACACCGGTTCATCTGCGTGTATGGCAGCAAAGTGGTAGTCCGCGGGGAGAACTGATAACTTATACTGAGCGCGAACAGTTGTTGCTTGACTTGTTGGAAGAAAATGACAGTCTATCGCTGAACAGGTATTGTAGGCTGGCACGCCTTTCCCGACGTGCAGCGGAACATTTACTTGCCAAGTTCATCCGGTTTGATATTGTAGAACCGGTATTTGAAGGTCATAAGTTTCACTTCAGACTAAAATAAATGATTATTCTTCTATCCTGACTTTTACTTTTGGGTTATGAGGAAAAAGTTATTTACAGAAAAACAAAAAACCAAAACAGTTGTTATTTTAGGGTATCTCAGTATGATACTTAGGGTACCTCAGTCCCATACTTAGGGTATCTCAGTCGTATACTTAGGGTACCTCAGTCGCAGTCTTAGAATACCTCAACACAACACAGTAATATTCAATCAGTTACAAAATATATCTTTTGCGACCTTTATAATCAATAAATTCAGACAGAAGAACTGACAGTTTATCATTAAACAAGTAAATATTAAACAATATAGCATGAATATAATCAATTCAATCAACGATATTCTCTGGACCTATATCCTCATCGCTCTGCTTTTGGGATGTGCCTTTTGGTTCACGCTGAAAACCCGCTTCGTACAGTTCCGCATGATAGGTGAAATGGTACGTTTACTGGGTGATTCGGCAGGAACGAACGGAAAGCCGGGTGAAAAGCATATCTCTTCATTCCAGGCATTTGCCATCTCCATTGCCAGCCGTGTAGGTACGGGCAATCTGGCGGGTGTGGCCACTGCCATCGCTGTAGGCGGGCCGGGAGCAGTGTTCTGGATGTGGGTCATTGCCCTGTTTGGTGCTGCCAGTTCATTCGTAGAGTCCACATTGGCACAATTATATAAGGTAAGAGGCAAAGACTCTTTCATTGGCGGTCCCGCTTATTATATGCGAAAAGGATTGAAACAACCGTGGATGGGTACTGTGTTTGCCGTACTCATTACGATCACTTTCGGCTTCGCCTTCAACTCCGTACAAAGCAATACGCTGTGTGCAGCTTTTGAACATGCATTCGGTTTCGACCACGCCATCGTAGGAGGGGTTATTACCATAGCCACGCTGCTTATTATCTTCGGTGGTGTACAGCGCATTGCTAAAGTAAGCAGCATTATTGTTCCCGTTATGGCATTGGGATATATTGCTTTGGCACTGATCATTGTAGCTATCAATATCACTGAACTTCCTGCCGTTATCAAACTCATCGTTAGCCATGCCTTCGGCTGGCAACAGGCATTGGGTGGTGGTGTAGGTATTGCATTGATGCAAGGTATCAAGCGGGGATTGTTCAGCAATGAAGCCGGTATGGGTTCCGCTCCCAATGTGGCAGCCACCGCACACGTCACACATCCCGTAAAGCAGGGGCTGATACAGACCTTGGGCGTTTTCACCGATACATTAATTATATGTACCTGCACCGCGTTCATTATACTTTTCAGCGGTGCGCCACTGGACGGCTCTACCAATGGAGTACAACTTACGCAACAGGCGCTGACGAACGAGATTGGTTCGGCAGGAAGTATTTTTGTTGCTATTGCTTTGTTTTTCTTCGCCTTCAGCAGCATTCTGGGTAATTATTATTATGGAGAAGCCAATGTACGTTATCTTACCCGTAAGAAATGGATATTGAACATCTACCGTATTCTGGTAGGTGGTATGGTGCTATTTGGTGCACTCGCTGCACTGGATGTGGCCTGGAGTCTGGCAGATGTCACCATGGGATTGATGGCGCTCTGTAACCTGATTGCCATCAGCCTGCTCGGTAAATACGCTTTCAAACTGCTGGAAGACTACCGTGCACAGAAACGGGCGGGTATCAAAGACCCTGTTTTCACAAAAGACCGTCTCAAAGAGGTAGAAAATGACGTGGAGTGCTGGTAAGAGATTTATGATTTATAAATTATGATTTATACAATTGTTGGTGTAAATCAACTTATTTCGTACTTTTGCAATCGCAATTGCCCCGGCAATTATAAATCATAAATCATAAAACATAAATAAGATGGGTATATTTACCAAACTATTTAAAAAGAATTCCGAGGGTACTTCCTCCAAAAACGTGGAAGATTTCGTGTCACTGACACGCGTTTATTTCCAGTCCGTGATTGCCGCTAATCTGGGAATTACGAACATTCGTTTCGTGCCGGATGTAGCCAACTTCAAACGCCTGTTCAAAATACCGACTCAGGGCGGACGACTGGGACAAGCTGAAAAGACTGCTTCACGCAAAATGCTGATGCAGGACTATGGACTGAGTGAAAACTTCTTCAAGGAAATCGACGCTTCCGTAAAGAAGCATTGCCGCACGCAGAATGATGTGCAGGCATACTTGTTTATGTATCAAGGCTTCTCACAAGACCTGATGATGTTGATGGGTAACTTGATGCAATGGAAGTTTCGCGTGCCCTCTGTTTTTAAAGGTGCACTGCGCAGTATGACCGAAAAGACCGTACATGACGTCTGCACCAAAACCGTATGGAAAAAGGACGATGTACATAAGACGGCTATGGCAGTCCGCCAATACAAAGAGCGTCTGGGATACTCCGAGCAGTGGATGACAGAATACGTGTACAACGTTGTATTACTGGCTAAAAAAGAACCCAAAAACAAAGCCACGGAAGAGAAATAAGTTTGAAATATCTATCAGACAAAAACTGTTATCAAAAGAAAAAGTTTTCTAAAGAAACAATCAATAGAAAGGGCGAGAAATGATTTCCTCGCCTTTTTTTGTTATTTTTATGCAACTTTTTTGCTCGAAGGAGCAACAACACTTTATGCAAAGAGATTGTTGTAAGATATAGCGGGCTTTATCCGCTAAGCTACAGACTACAAGCTATCAGTGACAAACTATTGCACTGGGTAAGTTAAAAAACTCTGATAAGTTGATAGTTCAAAACCTATTAGTTCAAGTAATCTGATTATTCAGAAGATTTCATAATTCAGAAGATTTGATAATTCAAATAGCTTGATTTAGGCTCAATAAGTCAGGCAGCCTGAAAGGCTTTCATTATATAGCGTAGGGCATCGCCCTACGGATTGAATTGCCTGTCTCTGAGCCCTGAAAGGGCGAAATAAAGGCAACTAACTCGATTTCGCCCTTTCAGGGCTTATTGAGAAATATATACTATTTACGTAGGGCGATGCCCTACGCTATATAATGGAAGCCTTTCAGGCTATCAGAGTTATCTGTAGCTTATAATTTGTAACTCGTAGCTCGTAATTTATAGCTTGCAGTTCGCAGCTCGCAACTATTTCAGTATTAATCATTAAAAAATAACCGCTTATGAAACAAAAGAAAATGCTTGCACTCACTTTATCCCAGTTGAAGCAACTTTATCGAAATGAACTTCCCGAAATTGTACGCATCGCCGAACAGAGCGACGGTACGGAAAGCTTCAAGCAAGGTATTTCGGAATTCATTACCAGTCAGGCTGATACGGAAAGTGAAGTTGTCAGGCAAATTCGACTTCTGATTGAATATGACGGCCAGGAAGTCCATGAACTTTCTACCGATGAACAAATGATTGTTTCTACCCTGTCACTTCTATACGCGTTTCTTACCGGAAATCTGGAAGAAGATGTGGAAACAGACGTGTTCCTGGATATTTTCCAGCAATTCAAACGCTTACAGCATCCTGCTGCCCTACTCCCCGCACCCCAACGCGTCAAAGCGTGGACCGAGCGCTGGCCCAGCGGACTGGACGAAGACGTACAACTGATCCATGCCAAAAATAAAGAGCGTATTCTGCACGCATTGATACAGAAGATAGAGCACCGTACCGCTGTTTCCCGCTACCACTTTGAAGAGGGCATCAGCTACGAAGAGAAATACCGTCTTGTCAGCGAATGGTGGAATGACTTCCGTTTCCATCTGGCCATGGCTGCCAAAAGCCCTACAGAACTGAATCGCTTTCTGGGCAATTCACTTTCTGCCGAAACCATGTATCTGTTATCTCGTGCCCGCAAGAAAGGAATGCCTTTCTTCGTTACGCCTTACTATCTGCACTTGTTAAATCCCGGCAGCACAGGGTACAACGATGAATCTCTGCGCAGCTACATCCTCTACTCCCCGCAACTGGTGGAAACTTATGGGCAAATCCGCGCCTGGGAACGTGAAGACATAGTAGAAGCCAGGAAACCCAATGCGGCCGGCTGGCTCCTGCCCGACGGACACAATATTCACCGTCGTTATCCGGAAGTAGCCATCCTCATTCCCGACACCATGGGACGCGCTTGTGGCGGGCTTTGTGCTTCATGCCAGCGCATGTATGACTTCCAGAGCAAACGACTCAATTTTGAGTTTGACTCCCTGCGTCCTAAAGAAACATGGGAGAAGAAATTACGCCGTCTGATGACTTACTTCGAGGAAGATACCCAATTGCGTGACATCCTCATCACAGGTGGAGATGCCCTCATGAGTCAGAACAAGACGCTGAACACAATTCTGGAAGCCGTTTACCGTATGGCTGCCCGTAAACGGAAAGCCAATCAGGAACGCCCGGAAGGAGAAAAGTATGCCGAATTACAGCGTATCCGCCTCGGATCGCGTTTGCCAGCTTATCTGCCAATGCGTATCAACAATGAATTGGTAGAAATTCTGCGAACTTTCAAGGAGAAAGCATCCGTCATCGGTATCCGTCAGTTCATTATTCAAACGCATTTCCAAACTCCACTGGAGGTTACTCCCGAGGCAAAGGAAGGTATTCGCAAATTATTATCGGCAGGCTGGCTGATTACCAACCAACTTGTATATAACGTAGCTGCCTCACGTCGGGGACATACCACCCGCCTACGCCAGGTACTTAACGAACTGGGAGTTGTCTGTTACTATACATTCTCCGTAAAAGGTTTCGAAGAAAACAACGCAGTCTTTACACCAAACAGTCGTTCCATGCAGGAACAGCAAGAAGAAAAGCGTTTCGGCAAACTGAATAAAGAAGATGCCTTCAACCTGTCTGCATCGCTCGAAACCGCACTTGATCCTGCATCCTGTATCCGCCACTTCCTGAAGATACATCATCTTCCGTTTCTTGCCACAGACCGCAGCGTGTTAAACCTACCCGCCATTGGTAAGAGCATGACGTTCAATCTGGTGGGAATGACCGAAGACGGAAAGCGCATCCTTCGTTTCGACCACGACGGAACACGTCGCCACAGCCCGATAATCAATCAACTCGGACAGGTCTATATCGTAGAGAATAAGTCCATAGCCGCCTACCTGCGACAACTGCGTGCCATGGGAGAAGATGTGGAAGACTATGCAAGTATCTGGAATTATACGGAAGGCAAAACCGAATCACGGTTCAGCCTGTACGAATATCCGGACTTCCCTTTCCGCATCACAGAAAAGATGAGTAATTTGGAAATAGCAGAGTAACTTCCGGAAATAATCTATACTTTTGCATAAGAAAATCACAGAGTCGTCTGAGAAGTCTGAATCATATTCCGGGCTTTTCAGACATTTTTTATCCTAAAAATAGTAAGTATGGAAATCGAACGGCACCCTTTAGAACCCTTTCTTCCTGCTAACGCCCGTTTGCTGATGCTGGGAAGTTTTCCACCTCAAAAGAAAAGGTGGTCGATGGAGTTTTATTACCCGAACTGGAACAATGATATGTGGCGGATTGTAGGACTCCTGTTTTTCAATGATAAAAACCATTTTCTGAACGAAGCGGCAAAAGCTTTCGACAAAGATTGCATTATTCCTTTCCTGCAAGAAAAAGGCATTGCCCTATTTGATACAGCTACCGCCATACGACGGTTGCAGGACAATGCATCCGACAAATTTCTGGAAGTTGTAGAACCTACGGATATCGAGGGTATGCTCCGTCGCTTACCGGAATGTAAAGCCATAGTTACCACAGGTGAAAAAGCAACAGAAACTTTATGCGAACAGTTCTCTCTTGAAAAGCCGAAAGTGGGAGATTTTACAGAGTTTGTTTTTGATGGCAGACCTATGCGACTCTATCGGATGCCCTCTTCTTCGCGTGCTTATCCGCTTGCTTTAGAAAAAAAAGCAGCAGCCTACCGCATTATGTATCAGGACTTACAGATGTTATAAGACGAGAGAGCGTTAAAATAATCGCTCATCCCTCTTGCATATTTAAAAGTTTACATTACCTTTGCAGCCGCAAACACGGGAGTAGCTCAGTTGGTAGAGCACTGGTCTCCAAAACCAGGTGTCGGGAGTTCGAGCCTCTCCTCCCGTGCAAGATGAAAATAGCTGCAAGTTTTTACTTGCAGCTATTTTTGTTTATTCCCTCTGTCCTCCTATAACACTACCCGATTCATTAACGAATGTCAATCAGTTTATGTGTTTGCAGACTTAACCGCCATTTAGGATGTTGCATGACGCACGCCACTGTTTCCGCAGTATTACTACATGAACAGGGTTGCAGAAAGAAATATTCAGCAGGAAGCAACTCGTAGACTCCAATGTCCTGACCTTCGTAAACAACCTTCACCTCATCCATGCGGGTAATCCCCAACTTCACCCCTTGCTTGGGAGAACAAGTCACCCAATCAATATTTTGGGGCAATGGATTCGTTCCATTCGTTTCGATACAGACATACTTTCCCGCCTGGTGCAAACGGTCGATAAAAGCCTCATCAATCCAGAGAGAAGGTTCTCCACCCGTCAAGATAACCGTAACAGCCGGATACTTTCCTACTTCGGCAATAATTTCATCATCGGACATCAGCACACCTTCTTCATGCCGTGTATCACAAAAAGAGCATTTCAGATTACAACCGGAAAAACGGATAAAGACAGCAGGCGTGCCGGTGTGATAGCCTTCACCCTGCAAGCTATAAAAAATCTCATTAATCTTTCTCATAAAAAATATTTGTGCTGGCTTTCAGTAGGGTTATTCTTTCTCATAAGTGGCTACATTGGATTCAGATTCCTGCACCTCGACTTTAAAGCAAGTAGGTATCTGCTCGCATATCCAGCGGGCTATATTCTCTGCGGTAGGATTGAATGGAAGAACTTCATTCAAATTACGGTGATCTAGCTTTCCTTTCACCGTTTCTTTGATGTGACTGAAATCAACTACCATTCCATCGGCATTGAGTTCCCGGGAACGGCAGTAGACTGTGATAATCCAATTGTGACCATGCAGATCCTCACATTTGCTGCGATAGGAAAGTTTCAGGCTATGGGCAGCTGATATTTCCATGCGTTTGATAACTGTATACATATTCTTGTTAATACGCTAATTAAGAAAATACTTTGTCTGTTGTCGCACCTAATGTCACCTCGGCACGGCACAAAAGTACAAAAATTCTAAGGATTACAGTTTAAATCTTCCGCTTTTATTCGTAAATACAAAGTGAATTGGCAACCTTACGCTCCCCTTTATTATCATAAAGTTTATTGTCAGTAAGCTTGTTTACAATTCCATTATCCGGTGCAGAAGCACTCCAAAGTGTAGTAGAGCCACCACCATCCAGATTCAAAGCTTTCTTTGCACCCAATACACGGAGAAGATGTGTCAACTCAGGGATATTGATACCTTCCGCCTTACCTTCGAAACGGCCCGCAACCGCAATCAGAAACACCGTTCCGTCCTTCATCAGAGCCACGGCACTCCGTGGATGTTTAGTCTGAACGAATGACCGGTTACAAGCAGACAAGTCACAAGCTTTTCCATCCAGCAGCATCAACGGACCGGAAACGAGAATACTCCCTTCTTTCTGTTCGCAGGTTTTCTCATCCTGTTTCTTCCAGGCTATGATGTCCAGTTTCCCTTTATCTATTTTCACGGCACCATTGGATACAGTGCTGAGTACACCGGTCGCAGTAGTATCTACCACCACCCCGTCTTTCCGCAAATAGCAGATAGAAGTTCCTTGCTTGATATTGAAATATGAACCGTTAATAGCCGCCACTGCACCGGAACGACGGGCAGCACTACTGGTTTCTTCTTTAGGAGAATGAATTAAAATGTCAAACCGATGTTGTTCCGGTTTGATTTCAAGAATAGCAACATGCTGCGGAACACCATACAAAGAAACGAACTCCGCTTCGCGACAAAGTACACCTTTTCCCATAGAAGTTACATTCCAATGAGCAGTAACAAGTGCCAAAGAGTCTGCAGTGGTCTGTGCCACCACAACAAATACATTGCACAGTATCAGCAATAGCGTGAAGACGGATTTTCTCAAATACATGTTTTGACTTTATTGAAAATTCTTCGCAAACATAAGCATTTAAAGCGAATGTCAGACAACAAAGCAAACAGAACTTTCTCCGTAAACAAAAAAAGAGTACTTTTGCGGCATGAAAACCCTTTATATAGCACTTGGTACACTCTCTTTGGCACTTGGTATCCTCGGCATTTTTCTGCCGTTGTTACCCACTACTCCATTTCTGCTACTCACAGCAGCACTCTACTTTAAAAGCTCGCCCCGCCTATATAACTGGTTATTAAATCATAAGCATCTCGGCCCTTATATCCGCAACTTTCGTGAAAACAAAGCCATCCCTCTACGCGCAAAGATAATTTCCATCTCGCTGATGTGGATCACTATGCTCTACTGCGTGTTTTTTATCGTTCCATATATATGGGTAAAAGTAATACTCCTGATTATTGCAGCAGGAGTAACTTATCATATCCTTTCATTTAAAACACTGAAGTAGATGCTTATTTAACCGCTCCACCTATCTGTTCAAAGAATTCTCCCAACCCCTTACGTGCATCAGCCAGTTTATCCTCCCAATGCTTTACAGAATTCTGTCCTATGATATCCGTCACATACTTCACAGCAATAAAAGGCACGTTCTTGGCACGGCAAACAAAGGCTTGCGCAAAAGCTTCCATATCGACCACATCGCCTTTCACATCCGAAAGTTCCGTCAGAAAAGTATCACCTGTATTACAAATACCTTCTCCTGCCCAATGCATACAGTATCCCTTCTCTGCCAGCAAGGCAGAAGAATCAATCTCATATTCCAAACCCATATCGGCTAATTTCTGCATATCACGGTCTATAAAATGACGGCACACCAGAATATCTCCTATCTGGCAATCAATGCTTCCCGCCGTACCTACGTTGATCACCAAGTCCGGCTTAGCCTGATTGAGCACTTCAGAAACATAATAAGCTGACTTCACTTTGCCTACTCCCGTACGAATATAGCCGATGTGAACTTCTTCCTCTCCTATCAATCCGGGAAACTTTAACTCCGTAAACTCGCCCTGTACGGCGTAAGTAACTAAAATTTTCATACTGCATCTTTTTATTTTGAGCGAGTAAATGTACAACTTTTTTTTAGAAACTAAAATTCATCCACTTGCGACTTTATCTTTTCGATCTGCCTAATCAAGCAATCCATCTTCCGCCTATTCTTTTTAATCATTACAGGACGTAGAATAAACCAATTAAGGGCAATCCATAAAAACAAAACAGAATACGCTATCAGTCTGAACATAAAAGATGAATTAAGAGTATATTCATACATATAAAGAAGGATACCGGAGGATAGCAAAATGAAATATAAATTCATTACCTTAGTCTGCATGAAAGTTTCTTTCCCTTTCAGCATAAGCAAATTATTCAGATAATCGATATTCGACTGTTTCTCGTCCAATGACCTATACAAAGAAGTTATCTTCCGATTGACCGCCACCACAATACACATCGGCAGGATTCCCACAATGATTCCAATCTTAGTACTCAAGAATTGCGGTTTGAAATAGATCCAGATAAATATCATAAAAAGGATAGTCAACACTAAGATAACATCAAGAAATATCCCCTTTTTAAGACCGTTTTTTCTGAAATGGCTGATCTTATTCAATATTTCAGATTGATCGGCAGCCGGAACAGTCTGCCTGTTCCACAATTCTTTTATATCAATATTACTCTCCATATTCTTTGAATTTTCTTGTTAACCGAACTTTTATACGATGAATTCTTACACGGACATTACTCTCCGACAATCCAATGATTTGCGCTATATCCGTTTGCCTGACATCTTCCAGTTCCAGCGAAATGATAATGCGGTCTATCTCCGAAAGTTCTGCAATAAACTTGTATAGTAACTGAATCTGCGGCTCAATATCCGTCTTTTCATCTTCAAACAAATCGGCAGGAAACTGCGTAGATAAGATTTGCTTCTTCCGTTCCAGCTGACGCAGGCAGTTATTGGTTGCAATACGAAATATCCAGGTATCAATATTGGCTTCATTCCTGAAGGTGGGCAGATATTGCCAGACTTTAATAAAAGTTTCCTGAGCCATGTCCTGAGCTAAGCTGTAGTCATTTACATACCCCATGCATAAGCGGAATATTTTATTCCAATACCTCCTATATATATCTTCAAATTCCACTTAACGCTCTTTTATAAATTCACAAATTTGATGGATGAACCATTCCCTATCATCAAACATCACAAAATGCAAGCCTTTATCTGCATATCTGATTTGCGCTACTGACAAATTCTTATATTGATTCTTAATGACCGTATCTATATGTTTGAAATAAGGCTCCAAAAGTACGAGAGAAGGGACAACTATATTCTTTATACATTCCCTTAAATCTGTATTCGAGAAATCACAGAATAGTTTAGCATACGTCTTTCTGTCAGATGCCAATCCCCAGTTTACTATTTCGGCAAATCTCAATGAATCAGTGGTAAGCGTTGCCGCACTCATTCTTTGCATCTGCGCAAATTGTTCCTCATCCATAGCTGTAATCCTGTCAATTAAATCTGTGCAGTCATTATCAGGAGCAGATTTAAAATCAGGAACTGTCAAAGCCATCAGACAAGGCAAGGCATCTACAATCACAATCTTTCCTGTAAGCTCCGGGAATTCAGCCGCAATTGCAAGTGCCAAACCACCTCCCATACTATGCCCCACGAGAATAGGTTTCTCTATCCGCTCCTCTTTGATAAACTTTGCAATCTGTATTTTCCATCTTTCGAATGATGGACAATCTTCAGGTGCAACGCCCGAAAAGCCCGCCATTGTCAGCACATAGCAGGTATAGCTGTCTTTCAGTACGCTGACTGTTTCCACCCAGACATCACCTGAGCATGCAAAACCGGGTATAAATATAACCACTTGTTTTCCTCTTCCCGATTTTACTACCGAAAAAGGATAATCCTGTGCAAAAATCAAAAGAGAAGTTCCCAATAACATCAGGGTCAAAAGTAATCTTTTCATCGTCATATATTCTAAAGTTTTTCCTTTAGATACGGGGCACTCCGAAATGTTACAAGAAAAAGAGAATAGTATCGGAAAACTTCAATCTGATTGCTGTCTATTCTATAAGCTTTTTGGACATATCACCTGTTTGGCCATCCAGAAATTAGTAAGAGAAAGCTGATTAGCCTTGCGCTTTTGCTCTTCCTCCACTATATAACCTTTTTTTTCAAAGAAAGGGCAGGCTGTTAAACTCACTTCAGATGTAATCCGCATAATTCCATTTGTAATTGCATACTGTTCTATTTCATTCAAAAGCATTGTAGCAATGCCTTCACCCTGAAAATCCTTGTGAACAAACATAGAGTGTAAATAACCCTGGGGAGTGATAGATGAAAAACCTACGATTTCCGACTGTTGATTAACAGCTACAATAAAGTAATGGGTCTTTATCATATCTTCTATATTAGAAAGATCATCCCCACATGATGCCCAGTCTTCAACTTCCGCCTGTGAGTAATCACGCCTATTTATCGCGAGAACGGTATTCTGAAATAAATTTTTCAGCTCAACAGCATCTGACTGCAAAGCTGCTCTAATTATAAAGTTTGCTTTCATTATTTTATAATATACGTTTTCAGTGCTTCCACATATTCCTCAAAAGCGTCTACTCCCTGTGGCGTAATCTTACAGATAGTGCAAGGCATCTTTCCCTTGAACGTCTTCGTCACCTCCACATACCCTGCTTTATTGAGTTTATCAATCTGCACGCTGAGGTTGCCCGCCGTTGCCCCCGTCTGTTGCCGGATAAAGACAAAGTCTGCCTCTTCGACACCAATAAGCAACGACATCACCGCCAGACGCAGTTCGGAATGCAGTAATGGGTTCAGTTCTTTAAACATGCTTTCTTTCTATTTTTATAGTGCAAAGATAATACATTAAACTCTTCGTTTTGACATTATGTTCAAATAGTGTCCCGGGATGACCATCATGAAAACAAAGGCTAAAGCGAAAAGCAATATCTGATCAAACTTGTCTATATACAGACAACCCAATGATGCAAATATACCCAGCACACCGCTTACCGTAACCAGTTTCATATTTATAATTAGTCCGGTTAAAGTAGTTCCCATCCCCATCATCAACAGGATCACAAAGAGTATAGGCAGACTCCAATAGATCATAGATACACATGAAATCAGTAATCCGCATAGTCCGAAAACTACCCATACATATCCTACTATCCGGTCAATATACGTTCTTGCCATCCTTTGCTTTTTCCTCTGGCTGTAGATAGTAACCGGGTAAGAAACAGCCGGCATCAGAAGCCATAAAAACTGCCAGTAATAATTGCCGGTTTCTTTCAAAAGATACCAAACCAGCAAAGAGGTCACCACAGTCATGTATCCCCATACTAAAAAAGGAGTTCCGGCGTTTTTCACCATCTTGAACTTTGTATTCTGTATCATTTGAGTGATGAGTTCTAAACTCTCCTGCTCATTCAATTTCTTATTGTCCATATTCAATACAAATTATTTTAATCATACACATTCCGGATTCTGTCTCTTCTGTCTGCTGCTCAACAAAGCATAAATGGACATGCCCAGCAGAGGCAAGTGGTACAATCCGACATAAAATCCGGTCTCAGAAGCAAAATTACCCATATTATAACATCCGATAATAACTCCTACCATTGCCGTCACCCGCAACACTACCCTGTTCACTCCCCGTTTACTCAGTACAAGCAAAGTTAGAAACACAGGAGTCATCGGGCAGAAAGCCAATGCCGAACCGCCATCATACAAATAATGCAGCTGAAAATCCGGCAATGCCGTTTTCAGACTCATCGGCCACCACAAACAAAACAGAGCAACAGGTATCGTCCAACCGGTTTTCCAGGTAACATTATCAAAAGAAAACTCATTGTTGCCCTTCCATGCAGCCCACAGCCAGACTAATGCAACGAAACCAATCATTGCAACGTTCACTGTTACCATACTGAAACCATGCTGTTCTGTTACTGCCATATTCTGTATCACAGCATAAAGCAGGTAAAAACAACCTGCAATAGCAGTAAAAACTCTGCTAAACTTTCCCTTCCAGACTACAACAGCTATCAAAGCCAGGATCATCACCACCTGAAAATAAAAGCTGTATGAATACATATCCATAATAAAGGCATGCTGCAACGTATAGAATACGATGTCTCCCGCTACCTCAAACCTAAAATCTTTCGTCGCTACAGGCATCAAAATGAATTGCAATACTACCAGCAATGAAAAGAATTTCCAAGAAGTTAAAAAACTCTCCCAACGATTCGCTTTCATGATTGATTCCCTTTCTTTAATATATCACTTTTCCCAATCATATACATTTAGTATTAAATAGAGCATCAAAGCCCAATTACCCGCAAGCACATATATCACCCAAGTTCCCATTTTTTCATTCTGCTAATAGGTAAGACAAAGACAGCAATAACACTAATAGGAAAACGCCCAATACAAAAAACAGTCTTTTCGTTACGGGATACTGTTTAGCCATCAATTTTTTCTTTAATAAGAGCGCCTCCCCAAAAGCCAATACAGCTAACCAGGCATAACCATAGAATGTGGTAATGTGCCATACGTCCTTCGACTTCATGTATACTGCAAAAAACAAATAGTCGGATAGCAAAGATATTCCTACCGCAATCAAGGCTAACAGAAGAGCTTTCTTCATCAGATTTCCTACTCCACTTTCGCAAGCCAGACAAACATATATGCCTACTCCCCAAAAGACGGGATTTACAGTCAGCATCAGAATGATACCCAATTGCGGACTATGACTCCAAGGCACTCATAACACCACATTAGAAAGCCAATACAGGCAAAATACCATTAGTGAGGTAACTGCCAGCCAAAGCTGATTTTTCTTGCGATTTTGCATCATTCGGGTAATAGCCTCTATATTGCCTTCTTCAAACATATCAGCTTTTTCTGCTGTTAACGATTCGGTGTTCATCGTTTATTATCCTTTCTTGCACAATAATTCAGGATATGCCCGGGAATAATCAATGCAAAAACAATCACCAATACAAATTCTAACAATGACAAATAGGAAGAAGTCTTATCCAGAATGCTGAATAACATATTCAGTCCCAATGCAATTCCAAAAGCAGGGAAACCGGAAAAGAGTGTATAGCGAATTATGCTCCCGGTTATAATGCTACTTAGAGAAATAAGGATTGCGCATATCGGCAGAATTATCTCATAATGATTGGTAAACGTTGCTCCAAGTACAATCGCAATACAAAGTAGCCCCATGATTTGCCACATTTCATTCAAGACCTTATCGCCATACGACTTTGCGAGCTTACGTTGCTTACGTACCAGTATGAAGCTAAAGAGATAACCTAAAACCGGAACTCCCCAAAAGCCCCACATCCAAACTGGATTTCGCGTCCAATAGATTCCTGCAAAAACTACCAACGTCACTATTGCAGAAACATATCCCCATAACAAAAACATATTTCCACTACCCGTATCTAAATTACGTCGGGTATTCTGTATCATTTGAGTAATGAGTTTCAAACTCTCTTGCTCGTTCAATTCTTTGTCTTCCATAATAATGTCTTTCTCTTCCATAAAATTATTTTTTAGCTTTATTCCGCAGATCGGTCAACTCGACATCAATTGTTTTTGCTCCAGCTGTCATGTCTAAATCCACAATCGCACAATTCTCCGTCGGTACACCGTCTACTCTGTCCAATTGATAATTACCGTTTTCATCGTGGTACACATACAATTTGCATTTCCCTTCGGGTACTTCTTTCAACACAAGCGTCACTGTATCACCAGTAGCGTCCGCCATCGCATACTGCCCTTTATCAGCAGCAATCATCACCTTCCCTTTCGCCGAACGGATATTCTTCACCTTCACCGTCAAGTCACTCTGAGCAGAAACAGATACTGCACAAAAGACTAACACTAACAATGTAACCCATTTAATACCAGCTGTTTTCATAATCATACACAATTTAGATTTTCACAATAAAAACATATTTCGGGTTCGAACTCCGCTACAAATATAAGTAGTTTATTTTATAAACCAAATTATTATATAAATTATTTTATGTATTACAGATACGACAGCCAAATTACTGAATAAAAATCAGCCAAATTACTGAATTTATTTAAGCCAAATTACTGAATTAAAAAATAAAAGCTATCTTTGCCTATGTAAATCAAAGTATTACATAATGGAAGAATATAAATATAAGCCAAGAGTTATAGACTCACTTTTAAGTCGGAAGTTACGAGGTAAAGGTGCAGTATTGATAGAAGGTGCCAAATGGTGTGGCAAAACTTCTACGGCAGAGCAGCAAGCAAAAAGCATCATTTATATGTCCGATCCTAAATTTCGCGACCAATACAGTCTTTTTGTAGACACCCATCCGGAAATGATACTTGATGGTGAGACTCCCCGACTGATTGATGAATGGCAGCAAACGCCTAAACTTTGGGATCAAATTCGTTTTGAGGTTGACCACCGAAAAGGAATGGGACATTTTATTCTTACAGGTTCTGCCATACCGGCCAAACGTGATGAAATTTTTCACACAGGTACCGGACGTTTCGCCTGGCTGACTATGCGCCCTATGAGCCTTTGGGAATCAGGTGATTCAAATGGTAAAGTGAGCTTGCGTGAACTATTCACTGCACCGGAAAGCATAGCTGCCACTTGTGATACCGATTTGAGAAAGATCGCTTTCCTAACTTGTCGTGGTGGTTGGCCTCAGGCAGCTTTGATGAGTGATGATGAAGAAATTGCATTGGATCAAGCTATTGATTATTATGACGCCGTAGTCAATTCCGATATCCAGAGAGTGGATGATGTAAACAGAGATCCTGAACGAGTGAAGCGGTTAATGCGTTCTTATGCTCGTTTTCAAGGTAGTCAATCGTCATTCACGGAAATATGCAAAGATATGGAAGCCAATGAAAAGAGCGGGTTGGACGAAAATACCATTAGCTCTTATCTGAACGCTCTTCGACAGATTTTTGTGGTAGAAGACATGCACGCCTGGAATCCAAACTTGCGCTCCAAAACAGCCATCCGTTCCACCGATACCCGCTATTTTGTTGACCCATCTATTGCCACAGCCGCTCTTGGTTTGGGACCTGAAGATTTGATGAATGATCTGGAGACATTCGGTTTACTATTTGAAACGCTCTCTGTTCGTGACCTTCGCGTCTTCTCCCAAGCACTGGACGGAGAAGTTTATCACTATCGGGATAAGTCCGGACTGGAATGCGATGCCGTTGTTCATCTTCGCAACGGTTCTTATGGCCTTATTGAAATTAAACTTGGCGGAGATCGTCTGATAGAAGAAGGTTCAAAGACTTTAAGTACACTTGCGGCAAAAATTGATACTACAAGAATGAAGAATCCTGCGTTTTTAATGATACTCACAGCTACCGGAGGTTTTGCCTATCGCCGAAAAGACGGTGTGTACGTTGTGCCTATTGGATGTTTAAAGGATTAAATTACTAAGCTATGGCATTACCCTACCGCAAGAAACTAATTCCGCACTTCCTAAACACTAATCGCGCCACCACGACAAACTAATAATAAAGATTAATAAAACTATTCATACAACAACTACATTATTTTTTTACTACATCTGTGCTTCTTTCTTACAATAGTTATTGTAAGAAAGAAGCACAGATGTAGTAAGAATAATAATATGCAAGAAAAATATTAGTTTGCTGCGGTGCTGCGATTAGTTTCTTGCAAGAACAGAAATAGTTTTCAGGCACTCGCCAGACAAAGCTATTTCAGACTATACAACTCCATTTTCATGTTATTTCGATACTCCTACAACATTTTTCCCTGAAAAGTTTTTGTAATCTCCAAGTTAATTGTATTTTTGTGTACAATTTTGGTATAGTAATGACTGACGAAGAAAAGAAGCGATTAAGTACCTTTGAAGCGAGACTGCGCCATTTGATCTTTTTGCATGATGAATTGAGGCGTGAAAATGCTGAATTAAAGCAACTTCTAAAAACTAAACAAGAAGAATGCGAGCAGGTACATGCCGAATATGAAGCTTTGGAAGATGACTATACGAACCTAAAAACAGCAATGACAATCAGCCTTAACGGCAGCGACGTAAAAGAGACGAAACTGCGATTGTCCAAATTAGTGCGTGAAGTCGATAAATGCATCGCTTTGTTGAATGAATAACGAGATGTATGAACGATAAAATAAAGATAAACCTGCAAATGGCAGGCTCAACCTACCCCCTCACCATACTGCGCGAGGAGGAAGAAATGGTAAGAGAAGCCGCCAAACAGGTGGATATACGGCTCAATGCGTATCGAGAACATTACCAGAATGTGACTCCCGAAAAGATTATAGCCATGGTGGCCTATCAATTTGCTTTGGAGAACCTGAAAATGAAAAACCGAAACGATACTCGTCCGTATGCCGACAAGATAGAAGAACTGACAGAGGTGTTGGAAACATACTTCAAAGGACTGTAAACGTCCGGAAGCCTTTCCTTAGAACACCAGAGCCAGCAAAAGAATTAGAAAATCCACGCACTGTGTGAAAGTGTCCCTCTTAAAAAGAATGAGGGTGGCTTTCCTGCAGTGCGTTTTTTATTTATATACTTAAAACAAATTGAAATGACAGTAACAATACTAGTATCCATTGCCTGTTTCATTATCGGTGGATTTCTGTCGTACATGTTCTTCAAGCACGGTTTGAAGTCCAAATATGACAACATTCTGAAAGAAGCCGAGGCTGAAGCGGAAGTGATTAAAAAGAATAAGTTGCTCGAAGTAAAGGAGAAGTTCCTGAACAAAAAAGCAGACTTGGAGAAAGAAGTAGCGATCCGCAACCAGAAAATTCAGCAAGCGGAGAACAAGTTGAAACAACGTGAGTTGGTGCTGAACCAACGCCAAGAAGAGATACAGCGTAAGAAATCAGAAGCTGAAGCGGTGAAAGAAAACCTGGAAGCCCAGCTGGTTATTATCGACAAGAAGAAAGACGAACTGGATAAACTGCAACAGCAGGAAATCGAAAAACTGGAAACCATTTCCGGTCTCTCGGCCGACGAAGCCAAAGAACGTATGATCGAGTCTTTGAAAGAAGAGGCCAAGACGCAGGCCCAATCTTTCATCAACGACATCATGGACGATGCCAAGCTGACTGCCAGCAAAGAAGCAAAACGTATCGTAATACAATCCATACAGCGTGTAGCTACGGAAACTGCCATCGAAAATTCAGTGACCGTATTCCACATTGAATCAGACGAAATCAAGGGACGTATTATCGGTCGCGAAGGCCGCAATATCCGTGCACTTGAAGCCGCAACAGGTGTGGAAATTGTGGTAGATGATACGCCCGAAGCTATCGTATTATCAGCTTTCGACCCTGTACGTCGTGAAATAGCCCGCCTGGCACTGCATCAATTGGTGACTGACGGACGTATCCACCCGGCACGTATCGAAGAAGTTGTATCTAAAGTACGCAAGCAAGTGGAAGAAGAAATCATCGAAACCGGTAAACGTACTACGATTGACCTCGGTATCCATGGTTTGCATCCTGAACTGATCCGTATTATCGGTAAGATGAAATATCGTTCTTCTTATGGTCAGAACCTGTTGCAGCATGCCCGCGAAACAGCCAACCTTTGTGCTGTGATGGCATCGGAACTGGGTCTGAACCCCAAGAAAGCAAAACGTGCCGGATTGCTACATGATATCGGTAAAGTGCCCGATGAAGAGCCGGAATTGCCGCATGCACTCTATGGTATGAAGCTGGCTGAGAAATTCAAAGAAAAACCAGATATCTGCAACGCTATCGGTGCCCACCACGATGAAGTGGAAATGACGAGCCTTCTGGCACCCATCGTACAGGTATGTGATGCTATCTCTGGTGCCCGTCCGGGAGCACGTCGCGAAATTGTTGAGGCTTACATCAAGCGTCTGAACGATCTGGAACAGTTGGCAATGGCCTATCCGGGTGTAACGAAGACGTATGCTATCCAGGCAGGTCGCGAGTTGCGTGTAATCGTTGGTGCTGATAAGATTGACGATAAGCAGACTGAAAACCTTTCTGGTGAAATTGCGAAGAAGATACAGGATGAGATGACTTATCCGGGACAGGTGAAGATCACAGTAATCCGTGAGACACGCGCAGTAAGCTATGCGAAATAAATTGTAAAGATTGAAACTAGTGATAAAGAGGTGGGGAAACAAAAAATCCCTGCCTCTTTTTGTTTTCTTTGTCATTCACGAAACTGTTTCTTATTTTTGCATCTACAAACCAAGTAATCCTGATTATCAATTATGGAGCAATATCAATTTGAAGTTTGTGCCAACTCCGTGGAGAGTTGCCTTGCTGCACAGGCAGGAGGAGCAAACCGGGTGGAATTATGCGCCGGAATACCGGAAGGGGGTACTACCCCATCCTACGGAGATATCGTCATTGCCCGGGAGGCCTTAACAAAGACTCTTCTGCACGTCATCATCCGTCCCCGTGGCGGAGATTTTCTGTACTCCCCCATCGAGCAACGCATTATGCTGAAGGATATCGACAACGCCCGTCGATTGGGAGCAGACGGAGTTGTATTCGGTTGTCTTACCGCTAAAGGAGATGTAGACCTGTCCTTAATGAGGCAGCTGATCGAAGTTTCACAAGGTATGTCCGTTACGTTCCATCGTGCTTTCGACGTATGCCGCAATCCACAGGAAGCGCTGGAGCAAATCATAGAGTTAGGGTGTAACCGTATTCTTACTTCCGGTGCACAGGCCACGGCCGAACAGGGCATCCCTTTATTAAAGAAATTGCAGCAGCAGGCAGACGGGCGCATTATCCTGTTGGCAGGTTGCGGAGTAAATGAAAATAATATCGCTCACATCGCCACGGAAACCGGTATCCGGGAGTTCCACTTCTCAGCAAGAGAAACCATTGAAAGCAAGATGCTGCACAGGAACGGAACAGTTTCGATGGGAGGTACTGTGAACATAGAAGAGTATCGTCGCCCCATCACTACCGCAGAACGCGTAAAAAAAACAATAAAGGCGTTGACCGGTCCCATTAAGAATTAATTTTAAACAATCAATATGAAGGCATTAAGTGTAATCACTTTATTAACGATCCTCAGCATATCATGTGCGCATGAAGCTAAAAATCAAAGTTCCTCAAACTCCACTTCCGACAGCATTGTCCCTACTTTCCTGAAACAGGAAGAAGCCGCACTCCTACTTCAGAAAGAGGACGAGCATATCCGCAGATGGAGCTCATTTGACTTGGCTTCACACACTGTTGGCATCGAAGGCGGAGAACAGGGATATTTGCAGTTTGCCGGCGCACAGACCCGTAATTGGAATGATGAGGAAACGGCTCTGCTTCAGAAGTCATCTCAATCCATCAATCAAATTATCCGTGAAAAAGAGCTGAAACTTCCTTTCCCGGAAGAAGTCAGACTGATAAAGTCAACGATAAAAGAAGAAGGTGGTGCGGGAGGATATACCCGGGACACTTACATCGTACTTATCGACAGGTTGCTCGAACATCCTGAATATGTAACCAAATTGTTGGCACATGAAGCATTTCACGTCCTTACCCGGAACAATCCGGATTTCCGCAAGAAGATGTACAGCATCATCGGTTTTAATATTCTTCCGAAAGAAATAGAATTTCCCGAAGAGTTGAAAGAACGGTTTATCTCCAATCCGGATGTTATCCGCCACGACAGCTATGCTACTTTTACCATCAACGGTGAAAAGAAAGATTGCTGCATGGTAATTTATTCAACCAGACCTTATGAGGGAGGCAGCTTCTTTCAATACCTCAACATTGGCCTCGTTCCCATCGACAAGAATACCTGCAAAGCGATTGAGAAAGAAGGTAAGGCAGTGGTTTACTCTATTAACGAAGCCTCTGATTTTTATGACAGAATGGGACGTAATACTCAGTACATCATTGACCCGGAAGAAGTGTTAGCCGATAACTTCAGTTTATTGCTGACAGGAATGACAGAGGGGTTGTCCTCACCGGAAGTGATACAAAAAATGGAAGAGGCTTGCAAATAAGCCTCTCCCACTCTATTGTTGCTTTTCTTATAGTCCTTTCACCGTTTTCATCAACTGCTCACCCAAGCCGATAGTATAACCCTGTGAAACAAATACCACGCGATTGAAGGTATCGGCAATGATAAATATGGGCAATGTATCTTTACGTTTCAGCTTCATATTCTTCACAATCTGCTGAGCTATGTCTTCTGTGTCAATTCCATAAATCACAGTATTGGGTAAACCGGAGAAGTCAGCAGCACGATATTTGCCGGCCTGTTCCTGATTCGGGAAGAGTAATACAAGCTTTCTACCCCATTTCTCCAGATCGGCTTTCAAAGCAGAGATATCCCGTAAGGCATGGTTGGTAGGCTCCTGGTTCACTCCAAGAATACCGACAACGAAGTATCCACGGCCACAGGCTTGAAGCAGACTTTGCTTGTTGCCGCCTTCCAATGTTGTGAACAAGCTCTCCGAATTGAAGTTTCCGATAACCTGTACTTCATCTTTATTTTCACGCATCACCAGTTTCGTTTCTGTACGTCCACCCGCTTTCACATTCAATGATGTCATTTGCGCCAATACACCACCACTTGCCAGGCGGGTACCGGTTACCAGAATATAATCTCCGGCATCCAGAGACGTTCCCTCCTTCAGCAAACTGCTCCATGTAACGCCGCCACCAATGTCTGCGTCACCCTCGTCGTAAGACAATAACTGCAAATTACCTTGCGGAGTTACTTTGGAAATAGTGAAATGAGAATAATATTTCGGATTATCCAGTGACTGAATCGGTGTATATGTAGCTGCAAGCCTGCCCCTCTGCGCAGGTGCCTGTCCGGCTGCTTCGAAGTTCACATCTATGGCTCCGTCGTCAGTTATCAGCTGTACTTTACCCGTCACCTCATCAATGCGTGCAGGAACTCCCATGCTGCGTGCCATGGACACGAAGAAAATATCACGACTGTGGGCATCGGCCAGACGTGCTTTCCACACACCTTCGGGAGATACAGGAGGTGCTCCCAGATTACATTCCTTGTTCACCTGAATGTTCTTTGCCACCCATGCAACCATCTTCATAGGCTCTGCCACATAAGCCTCAACATCTTCTTTCGAAATCACTTTACCAAAGAAAGTTTTATACGGAGTCAACATCTCATTGCTTACGCGCGGATTGCGCACATATTTACGAAAATATCCGGCATTCGTCGTACGTACACGAGACTGCATGTGATCTATCAACACATCCAGACGAACATCGCGAAGGTCTTTTGCCGAAATCTGCTGCAAGAGGTCTATCCCTCCTTTCCTGGAGTTATCAGAACGCAAACGAGTCATGAACTCACGAATTACTCTGTAATTTCCACGGGCGGCAACCAGAATCTTGGCTACTGCATCCCGGTCTAACTTATAATCTCTCGCAAAATTGCGTGCTGCCTCTTCCGAGATGAACTTACCGACATAGGCATTACGGATAGAGTCTTCTATCGCCAGTCTGCGGTCATTTTCCGCCCGCTGTTCCGGCGCCACTTCGGGTAAGTTGGCACTTTCTGCAGGAGGCACAATATCAACATCTACCGTGAAGCTGTCACCCGCTTTCTTATCAAGGGTTACAGTCAGTTCCGATTGCTTGCCAAAAGAAAGTTTGGAAAAACCGAAACGGCCATCTTTGGAGGCCCAGACAAGCATATCCCCTTTTCCGGCAGTCAGTCCGCACATACCGCTGTCGTCGGTATATTTCGTTGCTACGGTATAGAATTCCGCATAATTGTAGAGTTTGAACTCCACGCAGGCGTCAGGAACCGGATTTCCCGCTTCATCTTTCACCATAACCTTGGCTTGCGCTGTAGGCGCATAATTATCAATCACATTGATTTCCGTATACGTGGGGTTAACGGACATTACTTCTTCTTTTCCTTCATAACGTCCGAAAACCTTTGTATGCATCAACATTCCGCGACTGGCAGGTGCATTGAACCAACCAAGATCCAGTACGGGTTCCGGTTCGCAAGCACCCAGGAAATGCCATTTACCATCTGCCCAGGCTTCCACCCATGCATGGTTATCGTCCGTATGTGCCCATCGTGGTGTATAAACCTGCCGTGCCGGAATACCTACCGAGCGAAGTGCCGCCACCAGCAAGGTAGATTCTTCGCCACAACGCCCGTAAGCAGTACTCACTGTTGCCAGTGGTGAACTGGTACGGGCATCGGAAGGCATATAGACGGCTTTCTCATGACACCAATGGTTCACTTCCAAGATGGCATCGTATAAAGAAAGGGACTTCACACGGTCTTTCAACTCCTTATAGAACACTACCCGCGCACTATCCAATTGTTCGTTGTTCACCCGCACCGGAAGCACAAAGTGTCGGAACAAATCTTCGGGAATGGTCTTCCCCCAAGGCATTTCCTCTGCGGCACGCTGGGATGCGCGGATATTCATTAAGTGAAATTCACCGGAATAATCAGTAATATCCGCCAGTGGCATATAGGCATAAAGGAATTCCAGGGCTTCCTGCTCATAAGTGCTCAGCGAAGCATCATCCAGTATCGTAAATAGTTCTCCCTGCGGCATCAGAGCCTTCTTTTGCTGAAAGTCCTGCTCCACGCGCGAACGATACGAGGCATCGGTCATAAAATGGGATTCTCCACAGGCAGCAAGCAGACAAAGTAGCCAGCATATTCCGAAAAGTTGTGTAGCTCGTCTCATAATACTTACATTAATTAAGGTGTGAGCTACAAAGTTAAAGAATTATCTGAAGTTTATTTCAGATGTACCACTAAAGTTGTATCCTCAGAGAAAGTAATACTGCATTTTTCGTAGGAAGGGGGGCCCATAACACCTTCAGCATCATTGCTGAAACCAAACTTCTCCACAGGAATACCGAAAGCACCGGTATCCAATTTACCATTTCCATTCTCATCCTGATACATGGAGAAGGCATAAGTTCCTGCCGGAAGCCCTTTACAGGGGATAGACACAACTTTATCCTTCACCTCTACAGCAAAACCGGCAAGCGGCTTCTTCATGAATGTCTCCTGAGAGTTGTAGATGGCGACATAGAGTTTACCAGCCACATTTTCAATACCACGTACTTCCAGAGTAAGATTTTGTGCAGACAGACTTTGAGTTGCAAAAGTCAAAACACATACGAAACTAATAATCATTGCTTTCATTTGAATTGTTTTTAAAGAGTTTATAAATAGATACGCGGACAACACGGATTAGGCGGACGAACGCGGACCTTTCTTTGATTAATATAGTTTTTAATCCGCGTTCGTCCGCCTTATCCGCGTCGTCCGCGTATCAATATTAGAAATTAGAAACATCATAAGCCGCCTTCTTCCCAAGTGTGATAAATACCCCGATATAGAAGAAATGATCGTTTGAAGCCAGAATAGCTTTATTATTCACCCGCCCAAATTCATTTTTCCGACAAAGGATATTGGTAGCAGAGGCATGGATAATCACTTTCTTACTGGGCAGGAATGTCAGTCCGAGATCAAGACTGTTATAAGGCTTCACATGATCATTCATCAAACCCGGTAAATCCGGATTATGATAAGGACGCCCACTGCTGAAACGGTTCGTCAAACCGACTATCGTGCCGATTCGCGGAATGGAATACTTCAGCACTACGGATGCATTGTGCCGAGTGGCATATTGCAGAGTAGTCAGTTCCGTATATTCCTGAAACTTCCGCTTGGCAATATTATATGTATAGGAAAGTTGGTATTCCAGATTCTTCAGCAGGACACGGTCATTAAAGAACAAGTCGAAACCTTTACTGTAGCCATAACCACCGGAAGTCAGTACTTCCGCTGCATCTACCGTTCCCTTTTCCACCAATGCCAGACGATCATATTTCTTATAATAAAGTTCAGCTTTGTAGAAACGTCCATCACCCTCATACTGTGCACCCACATTATACTGAATGCATGATTCCGATTTCAACTTGTTCTCCTGAGCCAGCAATCTGCTAACCGGCAACTGTGTATATCGTCCCGCCGTAGCAGAGAGTACTACATCTCCCAAATAGTAATTAACAGCCAGGCGGGGTGAGAAATTCACCTTTTCATTCAATGAAGTATATTCTGTGCGGACAGAAAGTTCCGCCTTCAGTTGCTCCACTGGATAGTAAGTTGCCGAAAGAAAGCCTGCACTGATCGTCGGATTCATTTTATAATGGCTATCTATTCCCTCCGCCTCTTTCATCTGATATTGATAACGATTCTCATACCGGCGGATAAAACTCTCCACTCCCATATCCAGACGAAAAGCCGGAGAAATACGCTTGAACACTTTTGCCTTTGCATGAAGTTCCTGTTGTTGTTCCATCCAATGATCTGCCGAAAGTGATACATTACCTATCTTCTGTTCAAAGAAAGAGAATGCTGCACCTGCAAACCAGTTCCATCCACCAGAAGTACGCTTACGGAAAGTTGTATTGAGATAGAAATTATTCTCATTCAAATCGAACAATCTACGTTCAGCGCCTTCATAATTGGAAAAGTCAGTATGATCATAGCCGCCATAAATCTTGAAAAGCGTAGCATCATCGGGATGATAGCGGAATTGTGCCGATCCGGTCATCATCCGGTAGGGATCTTCAAAATCCGTACGTCCTGAATAGATATGATCATAGACACACAAGTCCTGATAATCCAGGTTCACCGAAAGCGAACCTTTATCGAAAGCCCGTGTACCTCCTCCACCGAAGCCTACCGTAGAGGCATTGATGCCTAACTTATTGATAGGGCTCTTATCCTTTGTTTCCAATGGTAACACAGCCGAGAGTGCATCCCCGTATTCCAACGGAGCCCCGCCCGATTCCAGATTGACACCACTGAACATAAAAGTGGAATAACGCCCGCGTGCCGGTGAGTTTATACCTGTAGCCGTATAAGGATTCAAGACGTGCATTCCGTCAATGTATGTCTGTGTTTCATCACTACTTCCGCCGCGCACCAGCAGCCGGCCACTTTCTCCTTGTACCTGTGTGCCCGGCAGTGTCTGCAATGCCTGATACAAATCACCGTTTGCACCTCCCACGGTCACCAGTTCCACCGGACTCATATCACTCCAACGACTGTTGGCAACAGGTGTTCTTTTACCTTTCACAACTACTTCCTTTAAATCTACACTATCATTGTATAGTTGCAAGAAAACGGTATCCGTCACAGCTGTCTGCGCTTCCAAGTGCTGCACTATCAGCAATACACTTACACTAAAAAGTAGAATCAATCTTTTCATTTAATCTATGTTCTTTACGATTTCCGTCAGCAAACATAGACTAAGAATTTCAGGCAAAAAAATATCCGGGACAGACTGCCCGGATATGTGACAAACAGCACTCCTCCTGTGACGAATGGCTGTATTTTTCTTTATTCTGTGACGAATGACTACCCTTCCGCACCCCCTTCTATCAGCGTTTTTATCTCTTTTGCATAGCCTCTGGAAACCGGAACTTCTTCCGTACATCCTTCCAGTCGCAAACGGTATCCTTGTGAGTTTCCATCTACTTTTACCACAGTGCGTATGTTCACCAGAAAGGCCCGGTGACAACGGACAATGAACGAACAGGCAGCAACTGCTTCTTCTGCCTGCTTCATAGTAGCCCGCACTAACTTTTGCTGCATCTTATCCGCACTACTGTAAGCTACTCTTATATAATTCCCTTCTGCTTCTACATAAAATAAGGTATGGGCATCCACTTCCAGCATTTCTTTCGTTCCGCCGGAGAAAACCAATTGCATAGGAGTTTCTTCTTCTGCTACTTCTTCTGCTGCCCTACCCTCTTCTATCTGTTCCTCATTCCTTGTCCGAATCTTCTCCTTCTGGGTATTCTCTCTTTTCGCAAGAGCGTAGTTGATCTCCGTTGCCTCCTTCAGATTACGTACCAGCTGCAAATTACGATTCCACATCAAAAAGAAGACAATAGGGAAAGGAGCAAGAACTGCCACCCAAGCCAAACTTATCAGAAATCCTTTCCAACTCAATATGAATGAACCAAATACCCAAGCCGTATAGAAACAGTTACCTATCGCAATCAGCAAACAAGCTCCTAAAGTTCCTAACAATTCGCGGCCTAATGTCCAGTTCTTCTCACTATGATAACGGGGAAACAAAGCAGGAAACAAATACGTGGAGATACTCAGTGCCAATGAAGAAACCACTCCATAACCTAACACTACCCAGAATTTATAGCCTCCCATCATAGAAATGCCAAAAGGCTGCAACACAAAAAGGATCAGAAACACTATAAGTGAAGGTATTATCACGCTTTTCCATCTCTTCACCAATGATGGATAAGGGCTTCGTAAAAGTGTCAACAGTTTATTTATCATTATGACTTCCTGTTTGTAAGGGTTGATTATGTGTAAGATGCTACAAAGGTATATAAATTATTAATAGATCGTACATAGGTCATTTATTCCATTTTTAGTCACACTTTTGTAATATGCATATAGCAAAACCGGGCGTTTCTAAAGAAAAACGAGGAGAAAGTGCATTATTTTATGTTTTAAAACATATTTATCGTGAACAATTCGTATCTTTGCAGCGTTAATAAGATAAAAGAAAAGATGTAAAACCCGCTTTCCGAAACGCGGAAAGCACAAAAAGATGACAATTATGAAAAAGAATGCAAATGAAATTTTTATGTTACAGTACCGTATTAAACGCTATCAAGCAATGGGAAACGGAACTATGTGCCAGGCTTTAAATGGCAAACTTCAAAAACTGCTCGCAAAGCAGGCTACCATGTAAAATAACACCTTTAAATAAAATGAATGAGGGCGGAAAACCGAAAAGTTTTTCGCCCTCTTCTTTTATCAGTCGCTTATGATGTCTTTTCCAAAAGGCGTCAAAGCCAATCCTGCCAGTTTGAAATGCTGTAACCCGAAGGGGATACCAATAATGGTGATACACAGCACGACACCGAATGCCAGATGAGAAAGGCAAATCCAGATACCGCCCAGAAGTATCCACAACACATTCATCAGTATATACAGACAACCACCCGAACGTTCGCCACTCCGCACCGTTTTACCGAAAGGCCATAATGCAAGTGAAGCCATTTTCAGAGTTTGCATACCGAACGGAATACCGATAATGGTAATCATCATCAATAAACTGGCAACAAGGTATTCTATAGCGGTAAAAATACCTCCGAACACCAGCCATAATAAATTCATAAAACATCCCATAATTTTGCGTTTCTTGTATTCTAATACGCAAATATAGTTTTTTTATTTAATAACAAACTTATACTTACCTGTTAATCGCGCATCTTTATCTTTCAAGGCAATACGGTAAATCTCCGTTCCCCAAACATTAGAAAGACGTGTATCAGGCAAATTGATCGTTTCAACGGTTGCTATGAATTCACCGGGATATTCCAAAGTTACTTTCTGTCCCTGTACATCTATCGTCACCTTTCCGGGCACGGAAATATCCACCTTTCCCCAAGTGAGGAAGTTCACCTGATTAGGTTCTTTCGCTGATTTCAGGGAGAAATTATCGATAATCGTCAGTTGCTTATCGCCTAATGAATAGGCACGTGTCCAGTTATTTACCTCGGCCTCTTTCGGATAAGCAGTCGCAATGTTCGCTGAGAAAAAACGTTTCTTCGGTTGGCAGACGACATCCGTAGCCTTATAATTCTGACCGAAACTTTGGGGTACTCCGTTAATCATTGGCAGGTTATGGTAATTACTTTGCATGGTCCAGATGGTATAACGTTCGCTACTGAACGTCTGACGTGTATAAGTTCCTACCCCCGCATCAATCAGCACAGGTATCGTATTGATGTACAATGAAAATGTACCTACATCATTATGATTATGACTTTCATTATTGAATCCGCCTTTCGTAGCCAGGAACCAACCGGACTTATTGGTCAGATAGCAGAATTCCGTTTCAGAATACCAAGTACAAGCAGGTATGGTATGGGCAGCGGCCGTCTTTTCCAGTTCTCCATTCCATAATATGGACTGCAAGGAGCGGAAAGTATCATTACCCAAAGGCACAGAAGGACGTTTACCATCCAGTAGATAGGCTGCAAACTGCATCATTTCCTCACTGCCGACTGCACGGCCATAACGGTAAATCAGCGGTGCATCGCCTCCACCCTTGGCAGAAGCATCCGCAAAGTTCACTACCCAACCGTTTCCTACATACGTACGACTGATATATTCTCCCATCCGGCGAATCATCGGTTCCTTGAAAAGAGATACTTTCCCATCTGTTCCATCCGAAAGTATCTGGAGATAATCATACATTTTCCCGGCTGCATGTCCCCAATAAGAAGGACCTTCTTCACAAGCACCATCAGCCTTTACAAAATTGATGAACTTGTCTACCGACTGCATGCTGCGCCAAACAGCCTTTGCCAGACGATCACGGTCATTCTCTAATAAAAGATAGCATTGCAATACATTGGAGTTACACCAGGGATTCCAGTTATTGATAATCATTCCCGGTTTCCATTGGAAAGCCATCCACCATTCCCGGTCATTGTTCATATAAGGATCGAGAATACGTTCCTGCAAAGTATGACGCAAGCGCTGAGAGATTACAGGATCTATTTTATCGAAAGAATCATGGAAGAAGTAATATACCCACGACAACATGGAACCGAAATTTCCCGAACCCAGATCAATCACCTGTTCGCGATAATCGGGCAAAGAGCGTTTGGTGCTCTGGCGTACCAGATGGGCAGAAAGTACCCAGGAAGTCATCTCGCAACTGTAAAATGCTCCATTTATCAACTGGTCGATAAACCGTCCTTTTCCTTCGGCAAGTTCGGCAAGCATCAGGGCATTGATTGCTTTCCGGTTGGCCTCATAGGGATTTTGCATAATGTTCCGTTCACCGCTGCGTTCATACTCTAAGTAATCGGTAGCACGGATTACTTTCCATTCGTAATTAAGCATTTTCTCTCCGGCACGAATCAGGCTTTCTTTATTGGTACCCAGCAATTCGTCCCAACTGGCACGGTCGTTATAAGCAGGATAAGGTACCCACTTCTGATTCATCACCAATGCTTCTTTCAGTTGTTCTTCACTACCGGCAGCTTTTTGCAAAAGATTTCGTTCAGTATATGCATGTGCGGAAATACCTGCCATGAAAAGCAGGCAGAAGGAAATAAAAATACGGTAAAACGTGTTTCTCTTCATGATATTAAAAAGTTAGATTTCTTTTTTGTGATGAGGCAAAGATACGCAAGCTACGGTAAAACGGAGGTATTCAATTATCCGTAGTTGGGTACAAAATCATCCATTTGTATCTTGTTTTATTCATAAAAAGAAAGTACTTTTGTATTAACGCAACAGACGTTACAGTAACCACTGTTGCGTTACATCACTAAACATTTACTAAATATCAGAAAGTTATGAAATTCTACAATAGAAAAAGTGAATTAGAAGAATTACACCTAATTGAAAATCTATCCAATGAAAGTGCCCAACTGGCAGTTGTCGTGGGCAGACGACGGGTAGGTAAGACAACCCTGCTTCGCCATGCTTTCACACAAATTCCAGTCCTCTATTTCTTTATAGGAAAAAAGAATGAAATTCTTCTTTGTGAGGAATTCACAACGGAAGTTTCAGAGAAGTTGAACGAAAATTTAGGGCATTTTGAAAAATTCTCTGAACTGTTCCGCACTTTAATGGAAATTTCCCAAAGGAAAAATTTCACTCTAATTATTGATGAATTTCAGGAGTTCCTTAACATCAATCCATCCGTCTTCTCAGACATGCAACACATATGGGACAGTCATAAAGAAAATAGTAAAATGAATCTGGCTATCTGTGGCTCTATATATTCGTTAATGAAACGTATCTTTGAAAATGCCAAAGAGCCTCTCTATGGCCGTGCTACATCAAGAATGCTCATCAAGCCTTTTCGTATACACACTATCAAAGAAATTCTATCTGATTATAATCCCAGCTACTCGCCAGAAGATTTATTAGCCTTTTATATGATAACGGGAGGCGTCGCTAAATACATAGAACAATTAGTGATACGAAAAGCATTCACCAAACAAGCCATTTTTAAAACCATTTTCAGAGAAGGCTCCTACTTTCTGGAAGAAGGAAAAAGTGTATTGGTAGATGAATTTGGTAAAGACTATGGCAACTATTTCTCTGTACTATCATTAATTGCTAATTCAAAAACAGAAAGGGGAGCAATTGAGAGTACCTTGAATATGCCAGTCGGTGGTTTTCTGGACAAACTGGAAAAAGAATATAATCTTATAAAGAAAGTACGTCCATATATGGCTAAAGAAGGGAGCCGTTCAAATCGCTACCGAATAGAAGATAATTTTCTGAATTTCTGGTTCCGCTTTATTTATAAATACAGAAGCGCAGTAGAAATAGGAAATATGGAATATCTTTATAAAGTAGTAGAACGGGATTATGACACTTATAGTGGCATTATTCTGGAGAAATATTTCCGTCAGTTATTCGCTGAAAGCAATGAATATTCGGATATTCAAGGATATTGGGATAACAAAGGAGAGAATGAAATTGATCTCATTGCTGTAAATGACATGGAAAAACGAATAGTAATTGGAGAAGTCAAGAGAAACGCTAAACGTATCAGTTTACCACTTCTCGAAAGAAAAGCAGAAAACATTATAAAGAAGCATTCCTCGTACCAGATTGAATTTAGAGGGTTCTCATTAGAGGACATGTAATTTAATGCCCACCTACTTCCAATCACTAAATTCAAAGCTCAACTGTTCCCAAACGCCTTTTTCCTCGGTATCTTCCCGTGGATTGGAAACGGAAAGCCCTATCAACCGGATGGGATGATGTTCATAATCCACCTCCTTCAGCAGTTGTTTAGCCAAAGGCAGAATCACATCAAGAGTAATTAGTTCTTTGGATTGGGTTATACTCCGGGTTATCTGACTAAAATCATGGAATTTGATTTTCAACGTCAGTGTATTTCCCTTGAAATCATTATGTTCCAGACGCCCTACCAGTTCCACTGCCGCATGATACAGTTCGATAATAACCGATGAGCGTTGCGAAATATCCTTCTCCAAGGTATGTTCGCAACCAATGGACTTACGGATACGTACCGCCTCTACCGGACGAAGATCGATTCCCCAGGCACAATCATAATACAATGCTCCTACCTTGCCGAACTCACGCAGCAGCATAGCCTGCGAACATGCACGCAACTGTTCGCCGTTATGAATACCCAATGAGTGCATTTTCTTTGCCGTCACCGGACCTACCCCCCAGAAACTCTCGATAGGCAGACGCGCAATAAAATCCATCGCCTGATCGGGATGGATGGTACACAGCCCGTCCGGCTTACGATAATCGGACGCTATTTTTGCTAAAAACTTATTGTAGGATATACCGGCAGATGCCACCAAGTTCAGTTCATTCCGTATTTTCTGCTTGATTTCCTTGGCAATATCTACAGCCAACAAAATACCGGGCTTATTCTCTGTCACATCCAGAAAAGCCTCATCCAGTGACAATGGCTCAATGATATCTGTATATTCGTGGAAAATTTCATGGATTTGCCGGGAGACTTCATGATACACTTCCATCCGTCCGTGAACAAAGATAAGTTGCGGACACATCCGTTTTGCTTTCGTCGACGCCATGGCCGAACGTACTCCATAGCGACGTGCCTCATAACTGGCAGCCGCCACTACTCCCCGTTCTTCCGCATACCCCACTGCAATAGGTTTTCCGCGCAACTCAGGATTGTCACGCTGCTCTACGGATGCGTAAAACGCATCCATATCTATATGTATGATTTTTCGTTCAGTGCCTTCGCAACACATCATGCATGATCACCTTTCCATTTTACGATTCATTTCCTCACATAGTGGGGCATCTCTCCGGGTATCTCCATCGAAATCTCTACCAAGCCTCCCACCACACCATCTTGTTTCCATGCCGTCTGATAAATCATCTTCCTGACTCCGTTTTTCTCAATGGTATAAGCATTGACACCTCCCGTTTCAAGCAGTTCACGTATCTTGTCCTGCGATTGCGGGTTATGACAATCAAATAGATTCTTGCCTATCAGACTGCCATGTTTGGCAAACGTACAACATGCTTTCTCATTCATATAAAGGATGACTCCCTCTGTGTCACATACGGTTACGGCACAGTTCATTTCATTAGCCCATTCGTACATAGTTATTGCTCTTAAGTTACGACTCATACCTTTTACTTTTATGATCCAAAGATAACGTTTTTCCCAATGACACGCCTATTGCCTATAACAAAATTATATATTCACGCTATTTTGTACATACGTATCTCCCATTCAAACCATTAACAAAAAACATCCAAACACTTAACAGAAAACTTTCTTATTACTTACTGAAAAAATTGTAAGTGTTAGGAATAAATTTTATCTTCGCACTTGGAACATTTGTTCCAAGCTTTGGAACTGACATCCGCAAAATAAGGACACACATCCGCAGTCTTGAAACAAACTTTGGCAAACAATATCCCAATAACTTAATTATCTTATCATCTCATGGCAGAATACAACATGCAGGAACTCAACCTGCCCAACGAAGAAGGCAAAAGAATCTTCTATCCACGCATAAAATTATACGGACAGGTGGACTTAGAAGCCATCGCCGATAAAGTGTCCTATGCCTCATCTTTCACCAAAGGCGATATCGTAGGACTGATACAAGCCATCACCGATGAAATTGCCTACCAGATGGGACAAGGTTACTCGGTAAAGATTGAAAACTTAGGCATCTTTACCCCTGCCTTAGGACTAATGAAAGGGCGCGAACGGGAAAGTGGCGAAGAAGGTGGCACCAAGCGAAATGCCGTAAGCATCTGCCTAAAAGACATCCATTTCAAAGTAGATAAAGAATTACTACACAGAACATCCCGCCATTGTCAGCTGAAGCGTTCTTCCGAGAAGTTCCGGCAATCATCGCAAATGTTCTCACCGCAAGAACGATTGGAACGAGCTAAAGAGTATCTACGCCAGAATGCTTTCATGACACTCTCCGACTATTGCCAACTGACCGGATTGCTGAAGACCAGTGCTTCACGCGAATTGAAAGAGTGGATTGCGCAGCCCGAAACCGGTATTGATTACAAAGGAAGAGGAACACACAAAATATACATTTTGCGAAAAACATAATGCAAATAGCACAGGCACCGGGAGGAGGTACGGGAATTATACTCACTGTTCTCTCCTCATCCGGAGCAACCTCCGATATACAAAAATAAATGCCGGCACCAGGAACAGGACAGCCGCAATCCATGCCGTCGGATCACCGAAGCAGACCGCAAGATAGCCGAAAGCAGGCACTGCATAAAGACTGACCAACACACGTGCTATCATTTCGGAAACTCCGGAAAGCATAGCAAGATTGGTATATCCCGCTCCCTGGATGGTATATCGCAGAATACAGAGCAATCCCAAAACCGGGAAGAAGGACACGGAAATATGCAGGAACAACTCCGTGTCCTTCAATATTTCCAGTTCAGACGCTTCCACAAAAAGCAAGGCAAACGTACGTGCCCCCACCATCAATACGCAGAACGTAAATGCCCAGTAAATAATCATCATTAACGCACTTACCTTTACTCCCATCCAAATGCGTTCGGGCTTGCCCGCACCATAATTCTGTCCGGTATAAGTAGCCATAGCAATGCCCAGACTTTCAAGTGGACACATAAAGAACATCTTAATGCGCATGGCAGCCGTAAAAGCCGCAACACAAGCAGTTCCCAATGCATTATTGGCGCTTTGCAACATGATGCTTCCAATAGCGGTAATCGAAAATTGTAATCCCATAGGTACACCGATATACATCAATCTCCGTGCCAGAGCACCGTTGAACTTCCGTTCATCCGGTGTTCCCCGCAATATATCAAAACGGCGCATCATGTATCCATAACACAACACAGCCGACACACCTTGTGAAAAGACCGTAGCGATGGCAGCTCCCGCCACTCCCCAATCCAGCACCAGGATACAGAACAAATCAAGCAAAATATTAAGCACAGCAGAGAACAGCAGAAACCAGAAAGGCGTCTTACTATCGCCCAAAGCACGAATGATGCTGGACAACAAATTATAAAAGAAAGTACAGGGAACTCCGATAAACGTTATCAATAAATAATAGTAAGCATCCTGGAATATGATATCCGGTGTACGCATCATCAGCAGGATATCCCCACACAGAATACTCGTAACCACCGCAATCACCACCGACATCACCGCCGCCAGTTGCAAACTGACCGATATATAACGACGCATCGTGCTATAATCCCGCGCTCCGAATTTCTGTGCCACAGGAATACCGAAACCTCCACAACATCCATTGCAGAAACCAAGAATAAGGAAAACTACCGAAGTACTTGCTCCAACCGAAGCCAGTGCATTAATGCCCAAGAATTTTCCTACGATTGCCGCGTCGACCAGAGAGTATGTCTGTTGTAGCAGGTTTCCCATCAACAGAGGCATAGTGAAATTGAATATCAACGGCAATGCGCGTCCTGCCGTCATTTCTCTTGATGTTGCCATAAATTAATCCTCTGAAAATTGCACGCAAAGGTAGAAAAAGATAAGATTAAAGGAATTGACAAACATCAAAAATATGCTTCGCCATGAAAAGAATTAAACTACAGTCCGTCCGCACCTTTCAAAACTGAACTATGTGCCAGGTATTCGGGAGTTTCAGCATAGATATACATCACACTTCCTCCTTTGATGGCATCAATGATAGGACGGGAAAGTTTTTGCGGAACAGCCGGACAACCAAAGCTTCTTCCCAAACGTCCTCCTCGGCTGACTACCGAAGAATCGGCATAAGCCGCCCCATGCATCACAATGGCACGCTCACGAGCCCGGTCATTGATTCCTTTTTCCAAACCATTCAAAATAAGCGAATACCCATTCTTTCCCTGATAAGTAGATTCTGTAAGATAGAACCCCAGTGAACTTTTGTAGGAACCATATTCGTTGGAGAAGGAAGTGGCATAGTTATCACCGCTATTCTTTCCGTGTGAAACAACCGATGAAAAAAGTACTTTACGCTCCCTCATATCAAATACAAAAAGACGTTTTGCGGTAGAAGGACGGGAAAAGTCTATCAATGTCAACACCTCCCGTTTGCGATTGTCTATTTTATAATAACCTGCTACAGCCTGCCGGAAAGCTTTCCAGTTAACGACTCCTTCCAACTGCATGGAACGGTATAAGCTCGCATAAGCCTCAACATCAGATGCAGCAGCCCTTTCAGCAGAATCAGGAGTGCTATCTGACGACTTGCCGCCCAGAAATAAGGTACAAGGAAGAAACAAGAATAAAATGAATACAATAAATCGCAACATAAAACTTTAGCCAGAGAAATAACGGCAGCTAAATTACATTTTTTTCTCCAGACACCTATCACACAGATAGTTAAAAATGAGGATTCACTATTCAATCACCACAACCAAAGAGCGCTCGGTAGGTGCCCAATCGAAAACGAACTTGGAATGTGAAGTGGCATTGCGTACACACATATGCGAACGTGGAGTAGTCCCTAACGACCAGCTATACTCAATCATACTTGTACGCGGTGCATTCACCGGCACTCCGTGAATATAAGCTCCGTTCGTAAAACGACTGGCATAGGGGGCATAGCCTCCTGTCTCCGCCGAACCGTCTTTCAGGAACACCATACGCGTTTTCTTCTGTTGAAGCAGATACATTCCCAATGGGGTTTCCTGAGCATAAGGTGGAGCATGCATTCCGGTAGTGGCAGGATTCATGCTGCGTATCTTCCACTCACCTTCCGAGACATGTTCCAAGGTAGTAATATTCTGATCCAGGCGGTCGACAAAAATCACATGATTAAAGACGGTGCTATCCGGCAATTGTTTCAGATAACTGCGTGGCGCCAGCCATTCTTCTTCAAAAGTAGCGGGTAATATCCGGTAAAAACTTCCTTCTTCGCCTTTCAGATAAGCGATAGTACCGTCTCTGCCATAACGTTCGGGCACCAACGTATCAGCGGGCAGATACAGCGGCACCGATTGATAGCGCTCCACGCCCAATGTATCAGATACACGGCGGTACACATTCCGCACGAACTTACGTACCAGGGGAGCTTCTTTATTCAGATTCTTATAATTCTGTAACACCACCCACCTTGCGGTAGTATCGCGCTGCATATTCTCAATATAGGCCAGACAGTTCCGGATGACATCCCATTTGAAAGAGCGTACCGTATCCTTATATGGATAGCTATCTTCGAGGGTATACTGGTCATAGAGCAATTCTTTGGTAAGAGAAATATCGGCAGCGGTCAACTGTTTTTCTTTAGGATGAGGAAATTCCAGCACAGCCGTATCCTTAGGTTCAGCCTCCTGCACAACTACCGGCACAGGTGGTTCCTGCCGGTTACGACATCCGGCAAAAATCAAACCAACAGCCACGCAGGCAAAAAGAACGAAATGTTTCATAAAATGAAATTTAACTATAACCTAATAACGACTACCCGCCTGTTATTGTTGACTCTTTATACTACTTTCCATAAATAGAATCAAATATCCCCAACAAGAATTCACTGAAAGGAATAGTACTTCCATTGACACTCACAGCTATCGATATATCTTCCTGTTCATTATATACGCCAATGGAATGAACTCCAAAAGTGTCCCCGGTATGTCCATAGTATTTATGTTCATGATAAGGCATATACATCATTCCCCTTCCATGTCGGTCATCTCCATAAGGTTTCATGATTTGCAGGTGTTCTTTTGAAATCAATTTTCCGGTAAATAATGCATGCAAGAAAAGATTAATATTTTCCGGTGACGAAAGAATATCTCCTACTCCCATGACATTCAGAAAATAAAAGTCCGGTACTTCCGCCCATTCTCCGGCAGCATTCTTCTCATAAGGAAGGGCTTCATCGCTATCACTGATTATTCCGGAAGCAGAAACAAACAATCCTAAAGGACGGATAATTTCCTCATCCAGAATTTCAAAATAAGCCTTTTTATGAATCTTTCTGAGAATGTTAGCCAACAGATAGTAACCGCTATTGGAATATTTGAAATCCGTTCCCGGTTCATACAAGATACCTTGACAGATAATCTCTTCCATAATATCAGAGTTCGGAACATATGAAAGCATCCAGCTATATGTACCGTTCTTCATAACATAGTCTCCCAGTCCGGCCGTATGTTCCAGCAACTGGTAGATCGTAATGTCCCCGGCACGTGGTATTTCCGGAAAATAATCAGATAATTTATCTTCCAGTTTCAATCGTCCCTTTTCAATCTCCTGATAGATAAGAACTGCCGTAAACATCTTGGTGATCGACCCCACCCGGTAAAGCGGATATTCGATCTCCTGTTTATTCCGGAGAAGATCTTTTCCTAGCCTACGAGTATAAATGTTTTTTCCATCTTTCATTATAGCAAGGGAACCTATACATTGCCCATTCTGCTCTATTGTAGAAAGATAATCGGACAGCCGCAGAGTATCTATATTTGATTGGGCTTTCAGATAAACAAAAGACAGGCATAAACACAACAACAACAGATATCGTTTCATTTTATCCAATAATGATTTCCGCAAAGATAGTGTTTACCAAGCAAAATCAAGGTATATGCCTCAATCTAAATCAATCTGTGCGTCCGCTATGATAGAAACAAGCGGATAAATATCAATTGAATCCCCGAGCCCCAAGTCCTGCGGAGTAGGAGGTAAAAAATCTGCTTGCGTACCTTTAATATCAATTCTATCTTTTGCCAATGTTACAATAGCATACAAAGGTTTATCATAAGTAATCGAATAACGCAATAAGCGATATTTTTCATTAATAGCTTGGGGATAGCGCTTCTCAGTCATTGTCGGCTTGCCAACCCATACATAAGATGCACTATTAATCTGTATATAGGTAATCCCATTTATTTCTTTCGTATAGTTACTATGATTATGTCCGCTAAAAGCCAATACCACCTTTTTAAAACCTGCATGTTTGTTTGCATTTTCCAATACTGCACGCACTTCATCACCATTATTCATAAAACTGTCTATACTTTGATGAGAAAACAGAATGCACTTTTTATCAGTTGCAGCCAAATCATTTATTAACCATTCCAATTGTTCCGGATCAACAAAGGCACGCATATCGGACTTAGCCTTTAAATAGTTAGATTTAGCATAATGGCTATACTCTTTACCATCGTAAAGGTTATTACCATCCAACACGATAAAATGAAAATCACCTTTATCAAATGAGTAATAACGGTTAGGGATTCCAAATCCTTTCAAGAATTCTTCTTTTGTATAAGCATCCAGATCATGATTGCCCAGTACGTGATACTTTTCTCCCTCGTACTCATTCCAAATAGAATCTAAAGACCTGCTTATGCTATCAAGACGTATAAAATCCCCTAATTGAATCAGGAAATCCACATTTTCTTTATTTGCAGCATCCACAACAGCTTGCACACGCTCCTTTCCATCGGGCATAGCAGAAGCATGCAAATCTGATACTATTGCAAACTTCAGCGGTTTATCAGAAGAATTGCAAGATACCAAACTTAATAATGTACATAGAAATACTATGCAAGAATATATAACTGACTTCATAGTTTCACTTATTTGTATTCAAATTTATATCTATGAGACTCTTTTATTTTACAGAAGAGCAACCATTTGATGCCTTCCTTTTCAATTTTAAATAAAGTGGTTCTCCTTCAGAAAGTACCGCCTTGATTGTGGTAGCAGCAGACTTTGATTCGATTAAAAGCACTTTCTCCGAGCACTCCCCGTCAGCTAATGCCCATTCTCCGTTCAAGACAAATGATACATAAGTAGGGGTAGCTATCCATCCGTATACTTCAGATGGTTGAGGCCGGAGATCAGGATTACATAAAGCAATATCAAGCATATTTTCTTTCTTATCCATCCTTTCCATAAACAACAGTTCTGTATCAGAAGAACGCAAACATCCGTAAGCCAGATGCGACGCCGGAGCAAATAAAGAATAAGTGATAGTACCGGAAGAATGGTGTTTCAATACATGAATAGAATCCTGCGTCGACAAGACCTCAAACAATCCTTCTTTCTTTTGTAATTGCTTCACTAACATTGCCATTTTTTGCGATGTAGTATTAGGAACAACCACAAAACAATATCCCTTATCTTTAGGTTTAATTCCATGATTGATATAAGCTTTGGTTGCCTTCATACTCTTCAATCCATTCTGGAGTCCTGATGACGCAGGAACATATTGCTCTACAGATTGCACTATCAGCGAGTCATTACCGGCAGGGATGTAGTAACCTGTAGTATTAGGAGCAATCAGCCATGCATCTTTTTTCTTCAAATTCAAAGATTCCACTCTATCTCCTTTAACCTCTTTTCCATTGATTATCAACGGACAGTTTTCTTTTCCACCTACTACCTGAAAAAGATTGGTTGCCGTTAAACGGTTATCGGCGTAATCGCCGACAGCAGAAATATCACTGCCCAGACTAATCAACATACCATCGATAGCAAAAACAGATTTGCAAAATCTCAGGTTGGTAGGTTCAAAACGCTGCTTGCCCCAACTATCTCCCTGATCGAATGCAGCAGCAAACAAACCACAATTCCCCCATGAAAGGGCTCCGGAAAAATTTGTAGTCAGAGACTTCTGATCAAAACGATCTGTTTCATTAGCCCCCGGCATCATTTCTTTCCAAGATGTATAATGCACAGTAGTACTCCCTGGGATTACATTCCAGTCCCATCCCTTATGCCCTTTGGTCGGATACCCGGAACGCTCCAAAGGTCCATCATACAGAACCTCCAGCGTCCCATGACTTTGATACCTGCCAAAACGATTTGTTTCTGCATATATTTCAGCACCCCAGAAATTCGTTGTCGGGCAACGCATAGCGGCGATCCAATTATCAAATCGGTAGATTCCCAACGGGCTATAATTAAACTGGTAAAAGCCTTCTAAATTCATATCGGGAGCGTTCGCATACTTCTTTGTCATAAAGAAGTAATTATAATAGGAAGCCAAATCCAAATCGACAGTTTCCCCCTTTATATCTCCACCTATTTCTATAAGTTGTTCAAAAAGTTGTTGCGTAAAACTGATCCCAATGCCCGTAAACGGATGACGTCCTGCCAAGCTGTTAGCATAATAATGGTTATCATCTGATACAGAACGGGTAGCCATTAGATAGAACGAGATTATTGCTTTCCGGATACGTTGATAAGCACCACTATCTATCCGGAAAGAAGTACCTTTCAGTCGGGATGCATATTCAACCAAGGTTTTATAGGAATACATATATCCATTATAATGTGTCCGATGATGAAAGCCAGTGCCATCAGATTTCAACCAGTCATTCCCCCCAGGAACATACTGGGTGCAGGCAGAAAGGAAATGAGAGAAAGCTTCCAAATCAATTAATGCCTGACGGTCATCCGGATTATACAATGTACAAATAAGCAAATGAGGAAGTACATTATAAATATAATCCGAGTTTATCCTGGGAGCTAAGCAGGAAGAAGAAAGATACACTTGACCAAACTCTACCAAGCTTTTTACTCCCTCAATCAATTGAGATTTCCGAATGTCGTCACAAGCCGATAAAGCAGTCAGGAAGTCAGCAGGTATTTTACGGACAGCCTGATAATTGCTATAGCGAAAGACAATGCGCTCAATGGCTTTTTGTGCAATCAAATAATCTATAAATAGAGCAAACTCATTTTCTGCACCGGGATATTTTTCTAATGCGGCATAAGCTAAAGCACGGGTTGCCATACTCAATTCCTGAGCTTGTGCCAAAGTAAGCTTTTCTTCATTGGACAATGGCAATCCTGCTACCTGCCCATCCTGCATGCGCTTCAACTGATATCGCTCTATCAATTTCCGCGCATCTTGCAATTCTTCGGAAGTAGCCTGCGGTAATGGCAATGGATTTGATTTGCGTAAACCTTGCAAATCATTCAATTTACGATTGTAGTCTTCCCGATTTCTTTTTATCAGTTCTATCCGCATGACGCGAACATTATTTTCGCTTTCATTCTGAATATCTTCACCGAAAAATCCAAGTCGGCTATATGTACCAATCGTATCTATTGAAAGTTCCAATATCTTATTTCCTACCTTTTCAAAAGCCACCGTTCCAATATAGCTCCACGTCTCAGGATAAGAATTCTGCCTGACGTTTACCAGTTCCTCATCTTTACTCAACAAACAGGCTTTGAATTGTTTTTCATCCCCTACCTTCAAAGAGACTTTGGTACCTTCCGTGAATGACCGCCTCCAATGTCTGCTGGTATATAACCTCACTTCATATTCTCCAGGATCATCAACTACACATTCCAACAATAGCTTTCCCGTTTGAGGATTGAAATTTTCCGTATTTCCTCCTTCAGCTATTCTAAAACAGCCCTTCTTCCCGGGCACTTTCCGTCCGGATGCGGCAGGCATACTTATAATTCCTTCATTTGAAAAATTCAAACTACTCATATTCAAAGGAGTCCGGCAAGTAAGTTTAAATACTGGTACACACTCATAATCCAATCCTTCAGGAACAGATATCTTATTATTGCTTACCACCAGTTCCTGACCAGATGACAATACTTCTGCCGATGAAATAATGGACTGTAGCCCTTTCAGCACAATCTGATTCTTGTATGGCTGACGAACCAAATGCAGATACAGATTATTCTTCTTTTGAGTGACATATCCCCATGGAAAGTTATCATTGAACGGATTTCCGGTTGCACCATAAATAGACTCCGAATTTGCCCTTAACCAGTTTCCTATAAAGCTCAATACATCAACACTCGGCTGAGGAACCAGCCCATCTGCACGCGGCCCGATATTAATCATGTAATTGATATTCCGGTTCACTGCTTCAATCAGCGAACAAAGAATTTCTTTCTTCCCTTTCCAAGCATGATCATTCTTTTTGTATCCCCAAGTGTGATTCAGCGTAGCCACCATTTCCAAATCCGTTGAAGCATAGGCACAGGGCATCTCATTATCACCCAAAGCTCCATAGTCACCCAGATTATATCCCACACGACCATTAATTAAACAATCCGGCTGCAACTCTCTAACTACATCGACAAAAAGCTGACTTTGCTCCTTCGATAGATCAAAAGGGGTATCATACCACAGTAAATCAATCTTTCCATAATTTGTAAGCAACTCACGCACCTGTGGCAAGGCTTTACTTTGAATATACCGGTTCAAATCCGGTTTTACCTCTGACTTAGCTTTTCCATAATGCCCATCATACTCATTTTTCATCACGGCAGCATCTTCCTCCCTCCAATCCTGACGATGTGAATAATAGATTCCTACTTTCAGGCCATATTTATGACAGGCTTCTATTAATTCTTTCAGCGGATCACCTTTGTAAGGTGTATTCTCAATATCAAAATCAGTCACATCACTCGGATAAAGGCAAAAACCTTCGTGATGCTTAGCCGTAAAGACAATGTATTTTGCACCGGCTTGCTTTGCTATCTGCACCCAGGTTTCAGGCTTGCATTTACTCAAAGTAAAATCCGATAATAACTTTTCATATTCACTATTGGGCACTTTTGCAAAATTCTGTATCCACTCCCCAATTCCTTCCACCTCTTTTTCATTCCATTCTCCGGCAGCTGCAGAATATAATCCTAAATGGATAAACATTCCGAAACGAGCCTCACGCCACCAGTCCATACGTGAAGCATTACTCTGTGCCTGAACTGATATAGCAACCCAGCCGAATAACAAAACATAAACTATCCTTCTCCAAATCTTCCAAGCTAAAAGCTGAAATGGCATCAGATGACTCAGCACATATATAAGAAATAATCTATAATAAATTCTCATCATTTTATCCATAAAATTATAATATTATTCAATCTCAAAACAGATACTACCATATACATTCTGCAAAGTACATTTTTATTCGGTAACATGTAAGCAACAGCATGGTAACTTAAAAAAATAATTAGATCCAGACACAGTTAATCCGGTCTGGATCTAATAAGAACTACATGTTATCCGTTCTTTCTACCATCCTGTATTTTGTTTCAAGTTAGAATTTTTAAAAACCTCTTCCTGAGATATGGGATATAGGTACATCTTATCCTCCCATTTACGCTCTTGTACTTTGCTCTTCGTGTACAAGAAACCATCTGCCACCTTCTGTATGGTTACTCCATAAATATTTTTAACCACTTCTCCTATCTTCCACCGGCGGATGTCCCAGAAACGATGATCCTCAAATGCCAGTTCTACACGGCGCTCACTACGAATACGTTGTGTAAAAGCCTCTCCTTGCTCCGTTACAGATGGCATATTAGCTGCAAAACGTATTTGATTAAGAGCTTCACGAGCTGATATCGGATGTGTGCCGTCTGTATAATCAGGACCTTGCCATTCATTCATGGCCTCGGCATAATTAAGCAATATTTCAGCATAGCGGAATATAACAAAATGATGGGGTTGTGAAATCGGTTTGGCAGGTGACAGCGACACAGTCTCATTCATATACTTTCGTAGATAATATCCGGTCAAGGAAGCACCTTCGATAGGATAGGCATTCTTTCCACCTACAAAAGTTTCTATCGCATTCTTCATGAAAACGGCACCATTGTGTAGTACAGTAGTATACAAACGAGGATCACGGGTATGCTTCCCTTCCCCATTGACATACATATTCTGAACATGCTCTGGATTGTTCCAATCAAAAGTTGTCCCATCCGCCATTTCAAATGCATCTACCAAATTCTGTGTCGGGGTATTTCCACTGTTTCCACCTTCAAAGCCAATGGGTAGATTGTAGCCTTCAAAAGAACTGGTGTTTCCATTACGTTTCACGAATATAAGTTGCTTGGACTTAAGTACATCATGCCCACCTCTGGCATCATATAAGGGATCATCGTCTATATTCGGCAATGAATACCAATTCTCCTTGACAATGGCATAAGCAGCAGTAGCGGCTTTCTCCCACTTCCCTTTGTCACCTTCAGGATTGTGCAATTTACTTGCCGCATACAAAAGAGCACGTGATTTCAAAGCCATTACCATACCACGAGTTACACGACCGGTTTCCCCCAGCCCGTAGTCATTCCATTCGGATTCAGGAACAGTAGTTCCGGGAGCATCCTGTGTAATAGGAAGCCGGGGAGCAACATCATCACATTCCTTAACAATGAAATCAATCACATCTGCAAATTTCGCCTTTTCAACCGAGTTGATTTCCTCAATCGTATAAGTACGAGTCAGGAGAGGAATATCCCCATACCTCTTACATAACTCAAAAAAGTAAAAAGCACGAAGTGCACGTACCTCATATACATAGCGTTTGGCACGTCTCAGGTTTTCTTCATAATCTTCATTCCATTTAAAGTATTCCAGCTTCTCCAAGGAGTAGTTTTCCAAAAACGAATTCGCAGACCGGATAGCTGTATAAGAATTACCCCACACATCATCTATAGTGTTAAGTGGTCCCCATGCGTTTTCATAGATATCGTAAATCTTACTATTACTCCATGTAAACACAGCATTGTCCGTTGCCGCTTCGCGTAAAGCACCACCTCCCATTACTCCAAAGTCTTGTGGCAAAAACGAATAAACGTAAGCCACCAATTTATTCACATTATTAAAATCATACGCATAAGCTCCTTCCTTCGTTATGTCCGTAGCTTCTTCCAAATCTAAGAAATCACAGGCGGACAGCGAAAGTGATATACATATAAAAGCAATATATCTCTTAAACATAGTCATATACTTTTTAGAATTTTACATTAAAACCGAAATAGACAGAAAGCATATCCGGATAGTTAACACTCAGATCCTCACAATTTGAATATTTCACATGATCCAATGAAAACACATTGTTAGCACGCACAAATACCTGACAGGCTTCCATCTTCGCCTTCTTTATCCACTGTTGAGGCAAGTTATAATATACATTCAAATTGCGTAGTTTCAGGTATGAACCATTGACCAGCCACTGGGTACTATTCTGAAAGTTATTACTCGTATTCAGAGTTGTCAGACGTGGAAGATTGGCTATATCTTTCGTTTCTTCCGTCCAACGTATATTATCATCCATATACCAAGTGGAAATATTTGTATTATTGCGCAGAGGCCAATACACATTCGCCACATTCAGCATTTTGCTGTATCCGCCAACGCCCTGAAACAACATATCCACTCCAAAACCTTTATATTCGAAGCCTAAATTAATGCCATAATATAATTTAGGAATCGTAGAAGAATGCCCGATAGCAACTCGGTCATTATCATCTATCTTCTGATCATTGTTCTGATCTTTATACTTGATGTCACCGGGTCGCACATCTGAGAATGTTTGTGTGGGACTTTTTGCTATATCCTCTGCATCGCGAAAGTATCCGATCGCCTCCAAGCCAAATATCTGGCCGACAGGATACCCCTTAGCAGATAAATAAGAATAGGGCTTATATTCTTCTCCGTTTTCCACTATTTTTGTTTTGACATAAGATAAGTTAGCTCCTGCATGATAGCTGAAATCTTTCTTTTCACCATTCCAGTTCAGAGCCAGTTCAAATCCTTTGGTATCAACGGCACCCATAAAAGTTTTAGCAACTTCTATGCCCAATGCCGAAGATACCATATTGGCACCATCAACCAGAATATTTCTTCTGCGGTCCATAAAGTAATCAGCAGTGAAAGTCAAGTTCTTGAACAGACGCGTGTCCAATCCTACATTATATTTGTCGGAAATCTCGCATGACATATCGGAAATGGCCAGTCGTCCCTCTTTCAAACCACTTAGTGTGCCTCCTGCATCATTCGTCACAAAACCGGCACCACCTACCCAGTACTGACGGTCCAAATAATAATCAAAGCCATCATAACCGGAACGTCCCCACGATGCACGGAGTTTCAGTAAATCAATGAAAGACACAGACTCCATAAATGATTCGTTTGAAAGAACCCAACCTGCTGAAACTGCCGGATAAGTACGAAAGCGATCTCCTTTAGGCAATACACTGGTTCCACTATGATTTACTACCACATCCAATAAGTAACGATTATCATAGCTATAACCGGCAGTGGCTGTTATATACTGGCGATAACGTGATTGCGCCTTGCCTGTAGGAGTCAATGATTCCTGACGATACAATCCTGATGCTATAAAAGTATGTTTCCCGAAAGTACGGTCATAAGCAACTTTAGCTTCCAGATTAGCACGTATATACTGGTCAGCCAAATCTTTATTATCAACAGTCAAAGCCTTATCATCGCCGAAACGTTCCGTGTTCACCTGATATTCACCAGTCTCCGGATTCAATACCGAAGAATTAATCTCGTACAGAAAATTCTTGCTTCCGGTTTCCTGATAAGTTGCACTATTATCATAAGATACAGCCATCTCTGCACTCAAACCTTTCGTTATTACTGATAAATTCTGTATAATCCGCAAATCAGCCTGCAACATACGCTGATTCTCCTTATAATATCCGACATCAGCAATACGGGCAATCGGATTATCATTATACACAGTGTTGCTACCCCAGTAGCCATTACTCGTTCTGACGGGGAAAGCGGCGGAAGGAGTCTTATATAAACCTGTAAAAATCTTATCTTCTGCTGTATTCGGACGTTTTCGCTCATATAGCATTCCCAGCATGGTCAGCTTAGCCATTGTTGTAGAAGTGAGTTCTACATCCAAATTCATCCGGAAATTCAGACTATACTTTTTCATCTGTGCATTATAACGGTCAGAATAATCGGTATAAGCAGAATTCAGTATGCCATAATCGTTTTTATAGCTCAACATGGTAAAATACCGGAGACGCTTACCTCCACCCTGAAATGTAAAGTCTGCCTGATTGTTATAAGACTGGTTTCTTAGACCCTCATTCAGCCAATCCGTATCAGCATAAAGATCACGGTTACTCCCATTTCTAAAAGCTTCTAAATGGGCATTGGTATACTGCGGCTGTAACCCATCCAGCAACAGCGCTTCATTCTTAGCTTGGGCGTAAGTATAGGCATCGACAAACTTGGGCTGATTTATAGGAAGTCCCATACCAAATCGATAGTTGACATCAATACTCATTTTAGCTTCTTTCCCACGTTTTGTGGTAATAACAATCACGCCATTTGCTCCACGAGGTCCCCATACGGCTGTAGCCGCACCGTCTTTCAATACGGAAACAGACTCTATTTCCGCTACATTCAGGTACTCTAACGGACGGGGAAATCCATCAACTATAATCAATGGCTCTGCCCCGTTCAGCGATCCTCTGCCACGTACTATCAGTTTCGCATTATCAGTCCACCCCGTCTGTTGCAGTACACTCAATCCCGGCAATAAACCATATAATGTATTATAAGGATTAGGAGTGGAATTCTTTTCCAACTCTTCCGATGTCACAGTAGAAACAGCTGAGGTCTGACGTTCATTAATCTTTGATTTTGTCTTAGTATCCCCATCAGCTATTGCCGAAATAGAACACAATAATGCTATTCCGACTATATATGCATTTTTCCTATTCATAAGTTTTCAATGTTTCTAATTAGATTTGTTCTTATTCCCACCCTGGATTTTGCACGAGTCCATACTTTTTATTTATTTCCCCTTGAGGAATAGGAATCAGAAAATAACGATTATCCCAGCGTTCTATATATACACGTTTATGCAACATATCATACCTTACCTCATACGAAAGCTTATCGTTTTCTTTGGTGATTCTTAACCTATGGAGTTTTGCTTTTAAATAATCATCTCTTTTCCAACGGTTAATATCAAAATATCGCACTTCTTCAAACCCAAATTCAACAGCACGCTCATGTAATATAGCCTCACGTAATTTTTCACCCGGAGTTATGATACTTTCATCCAATCCCGGCATTTCTACACGATTACGTACCAGATTCACATAATCATAAGCATTTCTTCCGAACTTATCCCGGATGGTAGCGATCCCTAATTCATTCATAGCCTCAGCTATATTCAAATAAATTTCAGGCAAACGCAATAAAGGACAAGAGTAAAATTTCTTCCTCATCTCAGCACCTAAATCACGTTGGAACTTGCGCATACCATAACCATTATATGCATTTTTCTGAAAGGAGGATACTTTAGAACCTTCACACGACTCGCGACCACCCAACCATATCTCAGCAGTACGTGCCCCCCATTTATCACCATTTACAATCAGAGTTTCATACATGCGGATATCACGAACCGGATTACCGTTATCATCAAAAAAAGGATTAGCTTTATGTACCGGGTTATCCCAGCTAAATGGAGTTCCATCAGCCATCTCAAACATATCTGCATAGTTTCCGGTAACGCCGCTCGTCCCAAACTTTATCTGCTGAAAAGACTTACTGTTAGCATCATACGTAACGAAACGATGAGAAACAATAATGCACTCTCTATTACAACGGTTAAAATATGCTGCAGCAAAATCATCTCTTGGATTACCTGTATTAACTAAACGATAGTAATCCCCATTATCCTGATTAGCTTCCAGGAAAGCTAAACCAGCATCTAAAGCATCTTTCCAGCGTGATACGTCATAATTACCATACCAAGTAAATAATTTATCAGAAGCCTCTCCTACTCTAAAAGGAGCTTCAGAGTTAAATAACGGACTTGCAGCGAACAAACGGACTCTTGACTTAAGAGCCAATGCGGCGGCGGCAGTCATGCGTCCTTCATCCGCATCGTCCACATTCCACGGCAACACTTTGGAAGTGGCATCTGCTATCGAATCAATTTTAGCGACCGTTTCCTTCACTGTCATTCGAGTGCATGTCATGTCATCATCCGGTTTATAAGCATGGTCAATCCATGGCATTCCACCATAATGACGTAACATCTGTGAATAATGAAATGCTATAATCAAAGCTGCCTCCGCTTTACGAACTTCTTTTTCCTCAGTAGACATATCAGGGACTTTATCTACATTTTCCAGAAAAATCCATGCTTTACGAATTCCATACATGGGTGAGCAAGCTCCTGCTTCTTCACTACCGGTAGGATCTAAACGATAAGGAAATTGTCCGGTATCCACTGCAGTAAGCGTACCGGTATAATATCCTTGCGCACCGGCAGCTTTAGTGTTCTCACCCAAATCTGTTATTGTTTCCAATGTGCCCCACGACAATTTTCCATCTGTAGGCAAATAATCCGGCAGTGAATGATACACTTCGGCCAAAGCTTGTTCCGCATATTTTTTTTGAGAAAAGACGGTATCAATAGTTACATCCGTACTAACGGGCTTTTCAAGAAAAGCATTACCAAATTTCAAATCTTCACACCCCACCAATATAAACAGAAAACAGGCAGGAAGAAATCCTATATATTTATTTTTTAGTTTCATGGCTATTCATTTATTAGAAAGTAATATTAACACCTAAATTATAAGTCTTAGTGATAGGATATGTATCTTGATTATTAGGTTTACATTCCGGATCCATAATTCCAAATTTATCAAAAGTCAATAAATTATATCCCGACAATTTAATTCCTAATTTACTGATTCCTATCTTTTTTAATAATTTCTTATCTGCAAACTCATATCCTATCGTCAATGACTTCAATCTCAAATAAGATCCATCCTTAACCCATAAACTGGATTGTTTTGCATTATGTGCTCCGCTGTTTTCTGACAATCGAGGCATAGTTGCTGTTTCAGCTGTTTCGGGTGTCCAACGTTCATCAACATGATATGAGAACAATCCCAGCGATTGCCCGCCACCATTACCAAAAGCAGTTCTGAACTCATTAGCCAATACTAATGAACGGTCTGTAACCCCCAACCAATTCATAGTAAGAAACCATCCTTTATAATTCAGACCATAATTCAAGCCAAATGTATAAGCCGGTCTGGTAGGATATCCAATTTCACATTGATCATCCGTATCAATCACATGATCACCATTTAAGTCTTTATATTTCACATCACCCGGATATACAGGCACTTTAGGATCAGGCAATCCATCTATCAATTTTCCATCTTCTTTAAAATCCGCCTCCGAATAAAAACCTTCTGCTACATAACCAAATATGGCACCAACCGATTTTCCAGTACGCCATAAATAGGGCTCATTGGGTTCCACTTCATCCTGCTCTATAATTTTATTCTTTGAATAAGATACATTCGCATTTGCCCAATAACGTACGTCCTGAACCATATCTTCCCACTTCACCTCTATTTCATATCCATGATTTTTTACCCGTCCCATATTCACTACCGGCAAAACACTTGATGTCAAACTGGAAATCATGGGGATGGTACCTCTACTTATCAGAATATCTTTGCGGTCTTCAAAGAAAACATCAGCTGTTATTTTCAGACGACTCTTCAGGAAATGAACATCAATACCATAGTTTTGCTTTAAAGCTGTTTCCCATGTAACATTCCGATTTCCAAGACGGCTTTCAAGTGCCGCCGGTGTCCAATAAGTTGAATTATAACCGAAGTTATACCCATGAGGATATCCTTTCCATGCAGTTTGATTACCTTGTTGATCCACCAAATATGCATCTGACAAGTAAAGAAAACGATTATCATTCATATTATCATTTCCGACCAAGCCAATAGAAGCACGCAACTTTAAGTAGTCGACAACTTTTTGTTTCTTCATAAACGGCTCCTCTGAAATAATATAACCGATCGAACCTGCCGGAAAAGCACCAAAACGTTTGTCGGGGGCAAAGTTTTCAGAACCATTATACCCGAAATTAAATTCAGCCATATAACGGGATTTATAATCATAGGTCAAGCGTCCCACAAGCCCTACATAGGCAGCCGGAACATCTGTGTATTGTTTCGGATAATATTTCTTGCTTTGATTGTACAATAATAGTCCACCTACATTGTGATCACCGAACTTACGATTATAGCGTAGGCTTGCTTCAAGATACCAATTACGCCCTCGTGTTGTTTCTTCGTCAAATGTCAAAAACGGAGTAGCATAGTCGTTCAAGACCCTGTAGACTACATTTTTATTATAATTGGGATCATCAGTCAAAGGATGATCAGCTTCTGGTTGATACCCCTCCAACTCCGATTGATAGTGAGGCTCGTATCTGATTGTCTGAGATCGTGTTCTATTTTTCGAATAAGAATAGGATGTATTATAAGCCCCCTTTATTTCTACAGAAAGTCCTTTAGTTATCACATCTAATTTTTGAACTAAAGACAAATCCATGTTCATTGTATTTGCAGTCTTATTCTTATAACCTAAATCATAAAAACCTTTTAACACATTGTTATTCATCAAAACCCCCTCATATTTTTGAGGATTCATTACCACTAATTTTCCATCAATTATTCCCGGACTGCAGAATGGCTGTGACCCATTACCAAAACCGGCACCTTTGGGTTCATGTGTCAAGCCAACAATTCCACCAAGACCTAATTTTAAAATAGTGGATTTCGTCAGGTTCAAATCTAAATTAGATAAGTAATTATATCGACTATAAGTATAATTACTTTTATAATCCAGGTCCTCAAATTGGCGGAATAATCCGTTTTGATATAAGAATCCCAATGAAATAAAATAGCGTACCTTTTCGGTACCCCCGGATATGTTCAGATTATGCTGCGTCTGAATAGATGTTTTTTTGAGTAAATAATCTCTCCAGTTCATATTGGGATACATTATAGGCTCGTCATTCAAACGAAATCTTTCTAAAACATAATCATCAAATGAATGTGCCTTTCCATCGTTATCTTTCATTTCATTATGGCACAAAGCGTACGTATAGCTATCTGCCATTTCCAGTAAACGTGTAGGTTGCGTCAAACCAAAAGAAGAAGAAAGAGAAATTTTAGCTTTTCCCTCTACACCTCGTTTGGTAGTGACAAGGACAACCCCGTTGGCACCACGTACGCCAAATACAGCGGTAGCCGAAGCATCTTTCAGCACACTAATACTCTCTATTTCATTAGGGTCCATCTGAAAAAAAGAACGTTCCACTCCATCTACCAAAACCAAAGGTTGGGAACCTCCTTCTGTTAAAGATCCAACCCCACGGACATAAATAGTGGGATCCTCTGCACCAGGTTGTCCACTCGTCGTCACAGAAGATAAACCGGTAATCTGCCCGGCCAACGCATTTGCAACACTTGCATTGGGCGAACGTAGCAAAGCTTCATTTTTCACTGATGAAATGGCCCCCGTTAACGTTTCTTTCTTTTGTACACCGTAAGCAACCACTGTTACTTCACTCAATTCATTCGCAATCTCAACCAGCGTCACTTTCACTTCTTTTCTACCTTTCAAAGCAACTTCCTGTGTCTGATAGCCAATAAAAGAAATAATCAAGACAGCTTTGCCCGAATCAGGCACATCCAATTTGAACACTCCATCAAGGTCTGTAATAACTCCTGTAGAAGAATCCTTCAATTTCACATTTGCCCCAATTACTTCTATACCACTTTCATCGTATACAGTACCTCGTACTGTAGTAACCTGAGCATGTCCCACAAGTCCGGTACTGAGTAAAATCAATAACCAGACCCATTTAAGAATCACTTTTTGTATCATAAATAATTAGATTATGTACCCTACGATTGTAAACATAGGTACGGGTTAGTATTAGTTTATTGTATCATTTTTCCAAATCACGTTTCCTTATCAATGCTTCAAGAAAATAATAGTCTGCATAGTTTAAGGGGACATCTACTTCCTGCTTGTGTGGAATGCTTCCTACAGAATGTTCCAATATAAAATAGCCATTTGTTCCTTCTTCCGCCCTACATACTGGAGAACTTAATGATTCCATTATCATATCAGCCGTTTCTTTGTATTTTGTTCCAGGAAGAAAAGTATCCAGCTCATAGAGAGCTGACGCTGTTATGGCTGCTGCTGAAACATCCCGAGGTTCATTAGGTATATTCAACGCATCATAATCCCAATATGGAATCAAGTCTGTAGGCAAATTCTTATTAGTAAAAATATAGTTATAAATATTCTGAGCTTGCATCAAGTACTCTGCCTTATGCGTATATCGATAGCACATCGTATATCCATAAAGGGCCCAAGCTTGTCCTCTGGCCCAAGCCGATTCATCAGCATATCCCTGTATGGTCTGCTTACTTCTTATTTCTCCAGTATCCGGATCGTAATCAACAAGGTGGTAGCAACTATAATCCATACGAAAATGATTCTGCAGAGTTTTATCAGCATGGCTGACTGCCATATTATGATAGCTATAATCTCCGGACAACTGTGAAGCCTCAAAAAGAATCTCCAAGCTCATCATATTTTCGATTGTTACCGGACATTTCCAGCCTTTGGAAGATTGACAGTCTTTGTTCAAATCCAATAACTGAATGACTCCCGCTACCGGATGAAAATGAGTAGAAAGTAATTTGGCCGCTCGTAATATCACAGAACGATACCCCCTTCCCCCTATCCTCATACCATTCAAGAAACTACTTCCTACCATAAATCCAACATCATCATGATGAGTCAAATATGAAATAGAATCTAAAGACTCTGTGTACTTTGCTGCCCAATTCTCCCATTTGGTGTCTTTTGTTAAGTCATATATATACCACAAGCTTCCTGAAAAGAAAGCACTACTCCAGTCATTACAAGGCATATATACAATCTCGCCATGCTCATCCAAAGTTCGGGGAATCATAATCTTATCATTATTTCCAATCAGCCTGACCTGAGAAGAATACTGTGTTATTGCATTCTTTATATTATCAGATAGAATATCTCCTGTAGAAACAGATATTTTCGATCTGCATCCTGACATCATCAATAGCAGAGCCCCTGACAGAATTGTTAATAAAGTACTTTTCATATACGTATTAGTAGCTAATTAAAAAGAATAATGCAAAAGTAGATTACCACTAAAAAACAAAGCCACAATGTACGTACAACAAATATACACTACCAGTACATCACGTTTTTCAATAATCGATGTACTAATGATACACCTATTTTGTACTTAAACGATAGGTACCATATTACCACTTTTATCAAAAAAGAAATATCTTTGCCGTATTATCTAACTATTACCACTATGGAATACACAACAAAATATAAAAGCCTTTTTTTCCTAATTTGCTATTGCATTCTGGGATTACCCAACAGTATGGCACAAAATATCTCTTTCAATCACCTGACTACCGATAACGGACTGGCACATAATTCCGTAATGGCAATCTACCAAGATTCGGCAGGATTCATTTGGGCAGGAACACGCAATGGGGTTTGCTTATATAACGGTAAAGAATTTATAACTTACAAATATCAGAAGGATAATCCGAACAGTCTAATTTATAATAATATACTCAAAATTACAGGCAACAGCAAAGATGAAATCTACTTCATGACTTCCAAAGGGATCTCAACTTTGCAGGTATCAAAAAATAAGATTTCAACTCTGATTCAAGGTAGCACACGTTCCATGTTTTACCACAAGCAACTCTACATTACCATAGGAAATACGATTTATCGTTATGATGGTAAACAATTCAAAGAGTATTATAAAGTCAAAGAATTAGATATGTATATTACTTCTATATACATTTGCGATGAGTATATACTGATAGGAACCCAAAACCAAGGGCTTTTCCGTTTGATGACCCACGATCATACACTTTACAATCTTCTACCGGATACTGACATTATTGACATATTTAAAGACTCCACCGGCAAATTCTGGATAGGTACAATGAATCATGGGATCTATGTAATGAATGAAGATTCTATAACTAATTTCCGTTATGACAATCTGGACCCTTCCAGCATTAGTTCCAATTTCATTCGTTGCTTCTGTGAAGATAAACAAGGAAATATCTGGATTGGAACATTCAATGGACTCAACCGGTATAATACTACCAATCAAACTTTCACAAGCTATCATAAAAGTAATAAAGAAAATAGCCTTACCCACTCTTCTATTTGGACTTTACTATGTGACCAACAAGGTACCCTTTGGATCGGAACCTATTTTGGAGGGATTAATTATTTCCATCCGGAGAACCAGAACTACTGCTATTATCAGACATCATCTTTGGAAAAGGAGGGGCTTAGCTCACCCATCATAGGTTGTATCACTGAAGATAATCAACATAATTTGTGGATATCAACAGAAGGAGGAGGAATAAATAAACTGAATCCCCAAAATGGTAAATTTAAATGGTATAAACATATCAAGCACGGTAACAGCATATCTCACGACAATATAAAATCAACCTACTACGATAAAGACAAAGAAATATTATGGATAGGCACCCACATGGGAGGGCTCAATAAATTAGATACTAAAAATGACCATTTCACCCATTACCCATTCAATAGAAATAATGACGTATTTTCCCATTCAAATACAATTCGGGATATTGTACCTTATAAAAACGAACTTATTTTGGCTACGCATAGAGGGGTAAGTATATTTAGTCCAAACACAGGTCAATACAAAATCCTTTTCCAAGACGAGCACCAGAATATTTCCTATGCAACTTCTGTTTATATAGATCACCACAACTCTCTTTGGATCGGTGGTGATGGAAAAGGTGTATATAAATATTCATTTGACAGTAATGAATTAAAGAATTACAGGCACAATCACGCCCTGAAACAAAGTATCAGTAGTAATAGCATCAATAGGATATATGAGGACAGCCAAAAACGCCTTTGGTTCTGTACGAATGAAAGTGGAATAGACTTATACCGATATGAGACGGATGATTTTGAAAACTTTGACGAACAGAATAATGGATTAGGAAGTAATTATGTCTATGACGTATGCGAACTTTCGCCGAATAAAATATTATTCATAACCGATTCCGGTTTTTCCATACTAGATTACTCAACACGCAGATTTCAAAACTATAACAAAGAAAACGGAGTACCATTATCAGCTCCCAACGAGCGTTCTGTATACAAAACAACCAATGGTGATATATATATCGGAGGAGTAGACGGTATGATATCATTTAAAGCTGAAAGCATTGACTACATACCACAAAGCTACAATATCTATCCTTTCCGTTTATTAGTAAATGGCGAAATTATTCAACCTGGTGATAAGAGCCAGATACTCAATAATTCTTTAAGTTACTCCCATCGAATTACATTGAAACCCAATCAATCCATGTTTAGTATTGAGTATACCACCACCAATTATATCCCCTTTAATCAAGATGAAATAGAATATTTTCTAAAAGGATTCTCACAAAACTGGACAAGCATACGCAAACAACAAGCCGTCACATATACAAACCTAAATCCGGGAAAATATACACTCAGTGTACGTGCAAAAAACAACCCACTTGTACCCGTGAGTGAACTGGAAATTGAAATTCTTCCCCCAGTTTACCGCACCGTATGGGCTTACATAATATACGTCCTATGTATTTGCAGTGTCCTCTACTATTTATTCCGCATGTATAATAACCGGATTAAGCTACAGGAATCACTAAAATATGAAAAGAAACACTTAGAGGATATAGAGCAACTTAATCAAACTAAACTACGTTTCTTTACCAACATTTCACATGAGTTCCGAACACCACTGACTCTGATCATCGGACAAATGGAAATGTTACTGCAGATGCGTTCTTTCGCCCCAACCGCCTATAATAAAATTCTAAAAGTTTATAAAAGCAGTCTGCAATTACGGGAATTGATTTCTGAGTTACTGGACTTCCGTAAGCAAGAACAAGGTTATATGCACATAAAAGCAAGTGAAAATAATCTTGTAGATTTTGTATACGAAACCTACCTGCTTTTTCAAGAGTACGCCATACAACATCAGATATCATTCAATTTCCACAAAACACATGATAACATTTCCATCTGGTTTGATCCAAAGCAAATGCAGAAGGTAGTAAATAACCTTCTCTCAAATGCTTTCAAACATGTAAAGGAAGGAGGGAATATTTCCGTGTCGGTACGAAAAGAAAAACATGGAGCTATAATAGAAGTAACCGATGATGGAAGTGGCATTTCCCCTCAGGATATTGATAAAATCTTCGACCGTTTTTATCAGACAGAGCAGATTGATTCATTAGCCCATCCAGGAACCGGAATAGGTTTATCACTCACCAAAGGTATTGTTGAATTACATCATGGCACGATTGATGTATATAGTACCCCCGGAGAATCAACAACCTTTAGCGTACATTTACCCTGCGGTAAAGAGCATCTGAAACCTGAACAGATTAATGAATTAAAAAATGAAATACAGATAGTCACATCTGAATATCAGAATCCGGCAATTTTTCTGGATGAATACGAATCAGATATACTAAAAACAGAGTCGGCTATTGAAAAAAACAAAGAAGCTAAAATACTCATTATAGAGGATAATCCTTCCCTACTTGACATGTTAACCAAGATATTTGAAACTTTCTACACTGTAATAACAGCTTCCAATGGAGCTGAAGGTTGGGAAAAAGTCCAGTCCGAACATCCTAACCTTATATTAAGTGACGTGATAATGCCCAAATTATCAGGAACAGAACTCTGTAAACTTATCAAAGAAAATTTAGATACATGCCATATTCCTGTTATCTTACTGACAGCCCAAACAGCCATTGAACACAATTTAGAAGGACTTCGCATAGGAGCTGATGACTATATTACCAAACCATTCAATATTAACATATTATTATCACGTTGCAATAATCTGGTTAACAACCGTATCATGCTACAAGAGAAGTTCAGCAAACAACCTCAGGCTACCCCACAAATATTAGCAACAAATATCTTGGATAAGGCGTTTATAGATCAAGCCATGAAAATTATAGAGCAGCATCTTGATGACACAAACTTCAATGTGGATATTTTTGCTCGTGAAATGAGTATTGCCCGTACTAAACTATTCAATAAATTGAAAGATATAACCGGACAGACTCCTTATGAGTTTATAATTACCGTACGCCTAAAACGGGCAGCCTTCATGTTAAAAAACAATCCAGAATTGAATATATCTGAAATCGCAGATCATCTGGGATTCTCTTCGCCCAGACAGTTTACTAAAAGCTTCAAAGCTAAATTCCATGTTATTCCACAAGTTTACCGCAAAGGCGAAATTTACAATAATAAGGAAGATGAAGCAGCGGAAGAAGAATAGAATGTATGCAAAAGGTAGGTATTATGTATACAGCATATACCTATCTTTGATTAAATTCCCATTCCTTTGCCAGCAAAAAACTAACTATCATGAGAACATTTCATCTATTAGCTTTATTGCTGTGTATATCTCTTGCCAACGCGCAAAGTATGCGCGAGAAGATATCACTTAACCCCAACTGGCGCTTTGCTAAAGGGCATGCAGCAAATCCCGGAAAAGACTTCAATTACGGACTTGCGCTTTCTTTCTCTAAAATTAATTTTCTACAAGAGGCAACAATGCTTCAGGACGATCAAAAATCGAGCCTCGAAGTTCCTCACACAGAGGTCTATAACGATAGCCTGTGGGAACAAGTATCCATACCTCATGACTGGGGAATGGCTTTAAACTTTGACATAAATCAACTTAAAGTAAAAGGTTACCGCAAACTGGGCGGGCGCTCACCGGAAAATAGTATAGGATGGTACCGTAAGAAGTTCAAACTGACGGCAATCAAAGGATGCCGATACACATTGGAATTTGAAGGTATTTTCAGAGATGCACAAATATGGATGAATGGCATCTATCTGGGAAGAAACGAAAGCGGATATGTTCCCTTAACTCTTGATGTAACCGAGTGCTTGAATTATGAACCAGAAAAAGAAAATGTGATAACTGTACGGGTAGACGCTACACAATCGGAACTATGGTCATATGAAGGAGCAGGTATTTATCGCAATGTATGGCTACACCGTACTTCTCCGGTACACATTCCGCAATGGGGCACATTTGTAACTACCGACGTAAATATTACTCAAAAAGAGGCAAATGTAAAAGCTTTGATAGAAATAGCTAATGAAACTGACAAAACAGTAAACGTCACCTTAAAAAACACGATTATAGACATGCAGGGAAATCAAATAGATTACATTGAAAACAATCTAAAAGTCAATCCGTTTGACCAAAATGATATAGAAACTTCTATGCAGGTGAAGAATGCAATGTTATGGTCACCAGAAACACCTTATCTATATAAATTGCATACAGATGTAGAAGTGAATAAAAAGGTGGTTGATAGTTACATCACTCGTTTTGGGATCCGTACTATAGCATTTACACCTGATCAAGGATTTCTCCTGAATGGAAAACGAGTACAGATACAAGGAGTATGTTGTCATCAAGATCATGCAGGAGTAGGAGTAGCAGTGCCTGACCGTCTAAACTTCTGGCGCGTACAAAAATTGAAAGAGTTCGGAGCCAACGCCTATCGTGCATCGCACAATCCTCCCACTGTCTCTATTCTGGAAGCATGTGATAGTTTAGGAATGCTGGTGGTAGATGAAATGCGTATGATGAGTTCCAGTGATGAAGGGCTTAGCCAGATGAAGACCATTATCCGACGCGACAGAAATCACCCTTCCATTATTCTTTGGTGCTTAGGCAATGAAGAACCAGCCATTCAAAAAACAGAAAAAGGAAGAATGATAGCTGAGCGGATGAAAAACATACAGCATAAACTGGATCCCACCCGCATGTGCACAGCAGCAATGAACGGAGGATGGGGAACCGGCTTTTCATTAGCTGTAGATGTACAAGGATCTAACTATTTCAGAATAGGGAATATGGATAATGTGCATAAAAAACTTCCCCACCTTCCCTGTATTCTGACGGAAGAAGCCAGTACACTTACTACCCGGGGAATTTATACCACTATAAAAGAAAAAGATTATCATCAATCCTACGATCATGATCGTCCTAACTGGGGAGCTACCGCACAAGAATGGATGCGTTATGTTGATACTCGCAAATATATTGGTGGAGCATTTGTCTGGACCGGATTTGATTATGGTGGAGAAGCTTTGATGCATTACTGGCCGGGAGTAGTCTCAAACTTTGGCATTTTAGATTATTGTGGCTACCCGAAAGATGCATATTGGTACTATAAGGCTTGGTGGACTGATGAGCCTGTATTACACATTTTACCTCACTGGAATGGTATAGGAACAGATTCCGTCGATGTACAGCTATACACAAACCTGGATGAAGTAGAACTTTTCCTTAATAATAAGAGTTTAGGCAAAAAGAAAGTGAATAAGTATGACATACCCACCTGGCGCGTCAAATATATCCCGGGGAAATTGACAGCTAAAGGTAAAAAAGAGAATCAAAAATATACAGAGAGTATAGAAACAACCGGAGAGCCAGCATTAATACAATTAAGTAGCGAAAACGGAGATTCAATAAATGGAGATGGTAATGACATTGCCATTATCACCGCCCGAATACTTGACTCTAAAAAACGTATAGTTCCCACTGCCGATAATTATATTAGTTTCAAAGTAGAAAATGGTACAGTGTTAGGAATAGGTAATGGCAATCCTTCGTGTCATGAACCTGATGTGTTTCCACAAAATGCTCCTATAGGAAGGAGTGCTTTCTCCGGCTATGCACAACTTATTATAAAAAGTAATGGTTCAAGAAAACCCATTCAAATAACCGCAACAGCCGAGTCTCTAATAACAAGCCATTTAACTATTAATGTTCGATAATTTATTATTTACAATCTTTACTTGCAGAAAGACAAGTTTATTTACACATTAAAACAAAAGACAACTGAAAAGTCTTTCATAAAAAGAGCGTTGAAAATCAACATATTGCAAGAGACTAAATCCTTGCATACAAAAAGTTAACTTCCTGTTGACAAGAAGTTGAGACCTTGTCGACAGGAAGTTAATACCTTGTAAGCGGAAAATTTATTCCCTTATCAAATCATCGAAACCGATAGCTTTCTCTGATTACTCCAACACTTTCTTTTTCAGATTAAATGTTGACAATACTTTTTTGCCGGAAGAGAGTATCACTATCAAATCATATTCCTTTCCTTCCTCAAACCTATCTTTAGCAGAAAGCAATATGTCTGTTTTTTCATAAGGCTTCAATGCCGGAACCATACCGGAAGCTACTTTTATTGTTTTCCCTTCCTGTTTGTACCCAACTTCCACCAACGCTTTCTTCGAGCTTACCTGACCGAAATTCTGTACTTCCACTGTACATTCCAGTCCCTTTCCGGATTTGGTAAAGACTGGGGCACGAGCTGAAAGAATCGGTTCTATATAATCAATGTATGGCAAACGCGCATACCCGTAAAGTATTCTTCCGTCTTTGTATTTTCCAATCAACTTCGGGGCAAATTCATCTTTAGTGATACCATTTCCTTTGCCATTGAAAGTTACAATCAAATCCTTGCCCGCATTTTCTGTGGTCAATACCTGACAGCCTCTGCCATAATTCACTTCTTCAGAAGCACCGAAACGCAAGGAATTCACATCTATATCCGTCTGGGGATTGAAGCCTTCTTCCGCCTGTATCTTCACACGAATTGTTTTTGTACTCGAGGTGATAGGTTTCTCGTCCAGTATGGTAAGCAACAATCCCGGATTCAAAGGAATACTAATATTCTTTGAGCTATGGTGATCAAAAGGTTTATCTTCGTTTTTAAGCGTATCGATTACCGCAAAATTAGCCTGAATGGCACGTCCGTATTTATCCTGATACACTTTAAGGCGTTCATATTTGAACCAGTCTTCCGCTTGTCCGTCTGCATGTACAGCAACTCCCGGCATATAAGCTTCACCCGGATCGACCACCCAGTTCACTCCATCCTTCGAACGAAGATAGAAAGCAATACGTCCCAGCCAATCATTAACAATCAGATGATACTGAATATGATCGCGCCAGATTACCGGATCTTCAAACCGACCGTCCACATCCGGATAAACCCGTTTGTCGGTCAGTTGATTGTATTCCGATAATCCATCTCTGCTGACCCAGATACCACCACCACGACAAACCATCACATAAGAGCTGTCTTCACGCTGGGCAAATGAAAGATTAGACAGGCCTTCGATAATACGGCGGTCGCGTGCATTGAAATCAAACTTTCCATATTCCCATTTTCCATTCAGATCATCGGATACATAACGTCCATCAATCACATAGACAACATACCGACCATCTTTAGCACGGAACATTTCAGGATTATGCCCTTTACCTATGATACGAACAGGCTTGAAAGGCCCTGTCAGATTATCGCTTACGGTATGAAATACGTATGAGTTAGGCCATTCCATGTGTCCTTTAGGTGAACATTCCAGCCAGGCACAGACAAATAGATGATATTTACCGTCTTCGCCTTTTCGGATATTTCCGCCCCAATAGGACCAGATACCGTCTTCAATGCCATTATCTACATAACGTGGAAGCACACAGTCAGCACCCCATGTATCGGAGGAAAGTACATTTCCCTTCATCGGCAGGAAGCGATCCATAAAGCGAGCGCCTTTCACTAATTGTTTCCATTCCGCAGGACGTTCCCGTTCCGTTATTTGTGAAAAAGAGGAATGACTGATCAGGAGCATGACTCCCAGTAGAGCAAATTTAAAGAGGCTTCTTTCCATAAATATAATATTAGAATTGGTTTTAAATAGATTTACGTGGCCAAAAGTAGGAGAATTGCATGTAAAAGGAAAAGGAAAGAAAGCAAAAAGGTACGTAAACCTTTACGTAAACAGAGATTACAGCTTTACAATCGACAGCTATTACCTACTGTGGCAGTTTAAACACTACAGGTAGTGTGTATCTCACTTTCACAACTCTGCCTTGTTGTTTACCGGGAATCCATTTCGGCATGGACTGGACTACGCGAAGTGCTTCCCTATCCAACCTAGGGTCAACGCTACGTATCAGTTGTGCCTGAGCAGGGCTTCCATCTTCCAAGATAACAACCTGGACGATAACTCTTCCCTGAACGCTGTCCTGCAAAGCAGTTTTCGGATAACGAATATTTGTACGGAGGTACTCTACCGCAGCCGGTAGTCCTCCGGGAAATTCAGGCATTTCTTCCACCACCTGATAAATATAGTTATCTTCTAATGGATCTTCCTGAACAGGAATATATCGAACTCCATAACCCGCCGGTTCTTCGGGTATCTTCATTTTAATAGCCTGCTCCAACTCCTGTTGGTTATCTGTCAAACGAAATTCGGTCATCATCGTAAAGTTAGTATGTGTGGCAGTCAAGCTCACATCATAGAAAAAGCGATAGCGTCCCGGCTTATTAGGATGGATATGCGGATATAGACGGGCTGTAAACTGTCTATGTCCACCGGGACAAATTATATATCCTATATCTACAGCCGCATCATTGATAGGCAATTCACGCCAGGTTCCGTCTTCATCCTCAAAGGTAACGGAATAATGTTCACCACACATAACTTCTTTATCACCTTGATTCAATAATACAAAAGAGGCTGTGGATGCGCTATTGGAATAGACAGAATATTCCGGACGCAGAGAGATGCCGAATGTATCCGTAACACCGATACGTCCATTCGGTCTTGGCCGTTCCGGTCCTTCGAAACGGATAGCGGGAGAATCCATAAGTTTCTTACGAAAGGCTTGACGGGCTTCAGGAGTATTAAGAATGAAACGGACTTCAATATATCGCAACCCCATGCCCCAGCTTATCATGTTACTTTTCAGATTCTTATCAGTCAGCGCATCATATCGACGGTTCAATTCATCTAAAATATTATTGAGTTGTTGTTGTGAGTAATTGCCTTCGGTTATTTCTTCCAAACGGAAAGCCCTACTACCTGCAGCTTTCTCTAATATATGCCGAGCTTGCAGCGTATCTCCACGCACTTGAAAATACAGTGTAGAACCTTCAAAAAACAGACCTTCCAGAAAAGCAGGACAACGTGGAGCACCAATGAAATCTCCTATGACATTCGGCTCCTCTCCATATATTTTACTTAAATTTTTAATGATCTCCCATCCAGCTGATTGATCAACAGCAGCTTCATAAACTTTTTCATCCAAGATAGTTATGTTCGTAGCAGAGTCCGCTTTATCTGCAACGGTTGTTTTGTGTGTCTTATTTACACACCCCATGAGAAAACACAACAGAATTCCGACCAATGTTTTCGTTTTCATAACCTTATCTGCTTATTATATCTTCCCAAAAATAAAAAAAGATAGTCTAAAAAGAAAACTTTATACTGTCCGATTACTTTTGTTTAACAGAACTGAATTCAAAAGAGAATACAAACTGGATATTTCAATTAAGAGGGACTAAAAAGTTGGAAAGTAAGAGAGAATATCAGGTAAAACAAAAGTCCCTGAACTTTAGCAGTTCAAGGACTTACCATTTTTTATTGGTGGAGCTGGAGGGAATCGAACCCTCGTCCAAACGAGGAAATCATAAGCTTTCTACATGCTTATCTTTGCCTAAGTTTTCGAGCAACGGCAGAACCAAAGCCATCAACCATTGCCTTATCCTTTAAAATTTCATTCTCGCCTCAAGGCCGACAAGAACTATCCCCGATGTAACTGCACCACTGGATCGGAATGCTTCGGAGCAACAGCTTCCGAGTGATGTCTCGTCCCAGCACCTAGTGCCGGGATTAAGCTAATCTACTATGATTCGATTAAGCAGCAAGAGCGTATTGTCTTTCGCCAGATAAAATTTTGAGGACTGAGATTAAAGTGCAAATCAACGACGCACTGCATGCTTACTTACTATTTCTACCCGCTGTCAAATCCAGTCAACCCCAGAATACATACGGTTTCTAGAAATCGTGGGGCAAAGATAAGAATTCTTTTTTTATCGAATGCTTTTTCTTTGCAAATATTAAAGTCTTAACACAAAGCTATCTTTCCCAAGCTATCTACTTCTAACCTGGCACTCAATCCCATTGCCTTGAAAAGCTTTATTACTGTAGCAAAGGTTAAGTTCTTACCATTTTCAATCCTTGATATTTGGGCTTTCTGTACGCCAACAAGTTTACCTAAATCTTCTTGAGTTAAGTTTTTGGCTTGTCTCGCTTGCTTAATAGCGTCTCCGATGAGGAATAGATCTAGCTGTTCCTCATACCTGTCACGCTCCGGAGTACCGACTTCTCCTATCAATAAATCTTTCACTTCTTCATGAGTATAAAATTTCATCTCTTCCATCTCCTTTATCTTTTTTGTTCAAAATATGCTTTCATTATCTCAATCGCCTTACCTATTTCCTTTGATGGTGTTTTCTGAGTTTTCTTAATAAAACCATGTGTAGCGATAACTAAAGTATCTACATCACATGTTTTATCCCAAAATGCCAATAGACGGTATTGTTTACCATTATATAAGGTTCTAAACTCCCAAATATCACCTGTTAACTTCTTAAAAAGTTCAGGATCCAATGTATAGATAGCCTTATCAATATTATAAACTATTTTTTCACGCGTCTTTACTCCTATCTTTTGCAGAAATTCCGTTGCATCAGCCGAGTAAACAACTTTAAATCTTTCTTTTGCCTCCATGTGTTTATGATTGAACACCGCAAAGGTAGCAAATGTTTCCATAAATAGAAACTTCACAAGTCTTTTTTAGAATAAGACAAGCCGCCCGGACAATAAGGACTATTGTAATGAACGATATTACCCTTTCTCCTTAGACAAAAACCCGTACCTTTGGCAACAGAAGATAATATACACAAAAATATAAATATCATGAAGAAACTAATTGCAATGACACTACTGCTCGGAGGCAGTACTCTGCTCTGCGCACAAAAGACCGTGAAGATACCCGCTGTGTACAAACCCGTCAAAAGCGAGATGTACAAGAAAGGCTGGATTGATTTCAACAAAAACGGAGTGAAGGATGTATACGAAGATCCGAATGCCTCGCTGGATGCACGTATCGAAGATCTGCTCAGCCAGATGACACTGGAAGAAAAGACTTGCCAGATGGTAACCCTCTACGGTTACAAACGTGTACTAAAGGACGACCTCCCCACCCCCGAATGGAAACAAATGCTTTGGAAAGACGGCATCGGTGCCATCGACGAACACCTGAACGGTTTCCAACAATGGGGACTTCCCCCATCGGATAATCCCTATGTATGGCCAGCATCCCGCCATGCCTGGGCACTGAATGAAGTACAACGCTTCTTCATAGAAGAAACGCGCCTCGGCATCCCCGTAGACTTTACGAACGAAGGTATCCGCGGAGTAGAAAGTTACCGTGCCACCAATTTCCCCACACAACTGGGATTGGGACATACCTGGAACCGCGAACTGATACGCCAGGTAGGATTAATCACCGGACGGGAAGCCCGTATGTTGGGATATACCAATGTCTATGCTCCCATCCTCGATGTCGGCCGTGACCAGCGTTGGGGACGCTATGAGGAAGTATATGGGGAATCTCCTTACCTCGTTGCCGAACTGGGTATTGAAATGGTACGCGGCATGCAACATAACCATCAGGTAGCAGCAACCGGAAAACATTTCGTTGCTTACAGTAACAACAAGGGCGCCCGCGAAGGTATGGCACGTGTAGACCCGCAAATGTCACCACGCGAAGTGGAAATGATACATGTCTACCCCTTCAAACGGGTGATAAAGGAAGCGGGACTATTGGGAGTGATGAGCTCGTACAATGATTACGACGGTGTCCCCATACAAGGCAGTTATTATTGGCTGACTACACGCCTGCGTGGCGAGATGGGATTCCGGGGATATGTGGTTTCGGACAGTGATGCCGTTGAATATCTCTATACCAAACACAGCACCGCCAAAGACATGAAAGAAGCCGTGCGTCAAAGTGTAGAAGCCGGTCTGAATGTACGTTGCACCTTCCGGTCACCGGACTCATATGTATTGCCTTTGCGCGAATTGGTAAAAGAGGGTGGACTAAGCGAAGAAGTGATTAACGACCGTGTACGTGACATTCTGCGTGTAAAATTCCTCGTAGGGCTGTTCGATACTCCCTATCAGACTGACCTTGCAGGAGCCGATAAAGAAGTAGAGAAAGCTGAGAATGAATCTCTTGCACTGCAAGCCTCACGCGAAAGCCTCGTCTTATTGAAGAATGAAAACAACGTGTTGCCATTGGATATCAACAACGTGAAGAAGATAGCAGTTTGCGGCCCCAATGCGGACGAAGAGGGATACGCACTGACACATTACGGTCCTTTGGCAGTAGAAGTAACCACAGTGCTGGAAGGCATTCGCCAAAAAACTAAAGGCAAAGCAGAAGTGCTCTATACCAAAGGCTGTGACCTTGTAGACGCCAACTGGCCGGAAAGCGAACTTATCGACTATCCGATGACAGATAGCGAACAAGCTGAAATCGATAAAGCAGTAGAAAATGCACGCCAGGCAGATGTAGCCGTAGTCGTATTAGGAGGCGGACAGCGTACCTGCGGTGAAAACAAATCACGCAGCAGCCTCGACCTTCCGGGACGACAACTGAAACTGCTTCAAGCTGTACAAGCAACCGGAAAGCCCGTCGTACTAGTACTGATTAACGGTCGCCCGCTATCCATCAATTGGGCAGACAAGTTCGTTCCCGCTATTTTAGAAGCATGGTATCCGGGGTCCAAAGGTGGAACAGCAGTAGCCGATGTGCTCTTCGGAGATTATAATCCGGGCGGAAAACTGACAGTCACTTTCCCGAAAAGTGTCGGACAAATTCCTTTCAATTTCCCCTGCAAACCTTCTTCACAGATTGACGGTGGAAAGAATCCGGGGCTGGATGGAAACATGTCACGTGTCAACGGTGCACTCTATTCATTCGGATACGGTCTGAGTTACACCATCTTTGAGTATTCCGACATCGAAATTAGTCCGAAAGTGATTACACCGAACCAAAAGGCAACTGTGCGCTGTAAAGTAACAAATACCGGAAAACGTGCAGGCGATGAAGTGGTTCAACTGTATGTTCGCGACATCCTGAGCAGCGTTACCATTTACGAAAAGAATCTGGCAGGCTTTGAGCGTATCCACCTGCAACCGGGAGAAACAAAAGAGGTAGTTTTCACCCTCGACCGCAAACAACTGGAATTACTGGATAAGCACATGGAATGGGTGGTGGAACCGGGAGACTTCAGCATTATGATAGGTGCTTCTTCCGAAGACATCCGCCTGAGTGGAAAATTGACAGTAGAAGATCCAAACGCCCCCATGCAAGCACAGGCAAAAACGGATGCTCCCGTAACTGCCAGCACCAATCCGGAAAGTGTAATGAACGTGCTCGATAAAAAAATGAATACTGTTTGGGAAGGAAATAAAGGAGATTATATTACCTTTGCCTTGGAGAACGGCTCCAAGGTAGATGGCGTTTCCATTGCATTCAGCAGAGGCAACGGTCTGCCGGCGGAGTTTGAAATCCAGCTTTCAAGTGGCGGCGGACAATTCCTGACAGTTTATTCGGGTACAGTCAGCGAATACGGAAAGTTGATTTCATATACGTTCAAAGGAACTACTGCCAGCGACTTACGCATTGTGCTGAATGATGACCGTGTAGGAGTGGCGGAAGTGAAAATTAACAAATAAGTGATTAGTGATTAGCGTTTAGTGATAAGTGATTAGTACCGTGTACAAAACGGAGCCAACCAATTATCACTTATCACCAAATACTAATCACTAATAACTAAACACTAATCACTCATGAAATCTCTTCTTTTCTGCATGCTTGGATTAGCAATGACAGCCTGCGCACCCCGCAAAGCGGGAAACGTAAACAACGGAAGTGACGAACTTGCCATGCTGGTAGGTACGTACACCGATGGAAACAGCAAAGGTATTTACACCTTCCGCTTCAACCAGGAAACGGGACTTGCCACCTCGCTCAGTTCCATCGAAGTGCTCAACCCGTCTTATCTCATCCCTTCAGAAGATGGAAGGTTTGTCTATGCCGTCAGCGAAATGAATGACACAACAGCTGCTCTCAATGCTTTCTCCTTCGATAAGGAAACAGGGAAACTCAGTTTGTTGAACCGGCAGCCCACTATGGGAGCCGACCCCTGCTACGTTGCCACCAATGGAAAAGAAGTACTCACAGCCAACTATAGCGGAGGTAGCATGTCTATCTTCCCGCTGAAAAAGAACGGTTCATTAGAGCCTGTCGATACGCTTTTTGAAGGCAGTACCGGCGGACCGGACGCTGAAAGACAGGCAACACCCCACGTACATTGCACTGTCTTCTCTCCGGATGGAAAATATATCTTTGCCACTGACTTCAGTGCCGACCGCATCCTGCGCTTTGTCATACATCCGAAGAGCATTATCCCCCACCCTTCTGCCGAAGCCATTGACGTAGATCCTAACTCCGGTCCGCGTCATCTCACCTTCAGCCCGAACGGCAAGTACGCGTATCTTATCAGCGAATTATCCGGTAACATCACCGCTTTCAGTTACTTGGACGGTAAGCTGGAAAAGATACAGACCATTGCAGCCGACACACTTCGTGCGCGTGGCAGTGCCGATATACATCTCAGTCCCGACGGGAAATACCTGTATGCCAGCAATCGCCTGAAAGGTGACGGTCTTGCCATCTTCGAAGTAAATCCGGAAACCGGCATGTTGGCAAAGGTAGGCTACCAGTTGACGGGAATTCATCCGCGTAACTTTATTATCACCCCGAACGGGAAATATCTGTTGGCCGCCTGTCGCGACAGTCATGTCATTCAGGTATTCCAACGAGATCCCGTAACAGGCTTGTTATCGGATACGCACCAAGACATCAGCATTAATAAACCCGTTTGCATCCAATTCGTAAAATAACCGGGTAAAAGCTTGACTTCCGGTTTTTAATGTCGTATATTTGTCACCGTAATCCTGATTTAGATTCGGGGACACAGATAGTAACAGGGAAAAGCATTTGCTTCTCCCTGTTTTTTTATATCCTATATCTTTTCAGGCGAAAAATAAGGTACTTTGAGGCAAAATACATCATCTATTGAAGTAAAACAAACCATCTATCGAGATGAAACATACCATCTAATGATACAAAAGAAATGATCTATTGGGACAAAACATACCATCTCATGGAGCGAAAAGAGCCGCTAACTCACCCAGACAGCCTATTCTGTTAATATTCTATAATCTTACTCTTGACAAAAATAACTTCATTAACTTTGTCCCTTAACCGAAATTGTTTAAACAACGCGACTTATGAAGAAAAAAAATATAGTATTACTTTCAGCTCTGTTGTTCTCCGTTTCTGCCATAGCGCAAACAGAAGTGACAACAGGTATCATGCGTGGCAAAGACTACGGCGTTACTTACGTACTTCCGAAAACAGAAATCGAACTTACCGTGCAAGCCACTAAACATATCTATACTCCCGGAGAATTTTCCAAGTATGCTGACCGTTATCTGCGATTAAACAATGTCTCTTCCGAACCGGAAACTTACTGGACATTGGACAAGATACAAACAGCAGTAGTCGGTATACCTGATAAAGAGAATATATATTTCGTGAAGATGAAAGACAAAACCGTGGCTCCTCTTATCGAATTGAGCAAAGACGGCATTGTCTACTCCATCAACATGCCGTTGGGCAGCGGACAAAAGAAAGCAGCCCCTGCCACTCCCAAAGCCGCAGATAATACTCCTAACGTCAATCCCCGTAGCTTCCTGACAGAAGAAATCCTGATGGCAAATTCAACGGCAAAGATGGCGGAACTGGTTGCAAAAGAAATCTATAACATCCGCGAAAGCAAAAATGCCCTGTTGCGCGGTGAATCGGACAACATGCCCAAAGACGGTGCACAACTAAAGCTTATGCTGGATAACCTGACCTTGCAGGAACGTGCCATGACCGAAATGTTTGCAGGTAAAGTGATCGATGAAGAGAAAATATATACCATCCGCATCGTCCCCAAAGAGATGAAGAATGAAGTTGCTTTCCGCTTTTCTAAGAAGTTGGGTATTGTAGCTAACAATGACCTGGCAGGCGAACCTATTTATATCACGGTAACTGACCTTAAAAGCATAAAAATCCCTGAAGTCGATCCAAAGAAGAAGGTGGATGAAGGTGTTGCCTACAATGTACCGGGCAGAGCTCACGTTACATTAAGCTATAACAATAAAGAATTGTATAATTCAGAAATCCCTGTCACACAATTTGGTGTAGTCGAATATATCGCTCCTGTACTGTTCAATAAGAATTCCACAATAAAGGTATTATTCGATCCTGAAACAGGGGCTTTATTAAAAGTTGACAGAGAGTAATTTTATAAATCCATCCTTTCGTAATTGCATCACATAAGTCGTGACTCGTGAAGCATAATTCTCATCAGGATGGAAATGATCGGCAAGCTGGAAAACAATCTCCCGTACCGTACGCCGCCCGTCTATCAGACGCCACACTGCACTGCCGTGTTCTTCAAGGCGGACATGAATATCAGGAGACATGCTTTTCGGTAACAAAAGCCGGCGCATCCACTCATACTTGAACCGGGGATAGGAGATTACAGCGTAATCTCCCTCCCATTCGGTCAAGATGTGGTCACAACGAACCGGAACAGCATCCAACAGACTGACTTTTCCTTCTGGCGTTTCCATACTCGTATCCGTTTACACTTATTTCTGAATATTGGGTTCTTCCAATTGATAACCAAACTTTTTATCAGCTCTCTTCAGCATAAAGGCTACCACAAGAGACAAACAAGCAATACCTGTAAATATACACATAGGTATCGTATAGTCGTACAGATTCGTTCCATCCGCCTTCTTGCCCACGATACAATAAAGATCAAGTACCTTACCAATCAGCGTAGGAATACCCCACAAACCAATATTCTGAATAAAGAAAATCAATGCATAAGCTGTACCCAACTGGCTTACAGGGAATATCTTAGCAACCGCAGGCCACATAGCAGAAGGCACCAACGAGAAAGCAATACCCAGAATAATCATCAAACCAATAGCCACTAACCAGTAATTAATGGCAGGAATGGCATAAATAAAGTGCACACCTATCAGCATTACAGCACCCAGTATCATAATAGAAGCCGACTTACCGCGTTTATCTATAAATCCACCGAATATTGGAGTAAGAATCAAAGCACCCAAAGCCGGCAATCCGGCAAAGGTACCCGCTACATTCTCATTAATACCATATTTGATAATCATCAACTCGGAAGCAAACTTTTGGAAAGGGAATACGCAGGAATAGAATAATACGCACAGCAAAGCTATCAACCAGAAGCCCGGGTTAACGAGGATATTCTTCACATCTTTGAAAGAGAATTTCTCTTCCTCCCCTTCTGTACCTGCTGCTATGGCTTCTGCTTCCATCTGTCTGTCAAGCTTCTTATCCATTACTGAGAAAATAAAGAAAGCAACCAGACCACCTAAGAGAAGAATCAACCCTACCAATACCGGAGTAGTGATACCGAAAGCACGTGCCAAAGGAATAGCCACTGCATAACCGGCTTGCGAACCGATACGTGCCAGTGCTACCTGTACACCCATAGCCGTAGCTAGTTCTTTACCCCTGAACCACTTGGCTATAATTTTAGAAACAGTGATACCGGCAACTTCCGCACCTACACCAAAAATGGAATAGCCGGCAAATGCAACGAATACGCCTGCTTTATAACCAAAAATCTCGTTAAGACCGAAAATCTGTGCATCCGGACCGGCAAGCCCTGTCATGGCATAATATTCAAGTGCCGTACCTCCCACCATCAAGATAGTTGATAATTTACCAGTGAAACGGATACCAAAACGGTCAAGGATTAATCCACCCCAAATCAGCATCAGGAAGAATACATTCAGGAAACTATATCCACCTGTGAAGAATCCAAAATCACTACTTGTCCAGGCAAGATCCGACTCCAACATTGTTTTCAGTGGTGCTACCACATCGTTTACATAGTAAGCTGCCATCATTGTGAAAGCAACAATTACCAATGCTCCCCACCGGGTAGCTTTGGAGTCATTCAATTTAAGTTTTAATTGTTCTGTCATTGTACTATTTAGATTAATTATTAGTCAGACTGCATAATCCCGACAAAGGTAGTTAAATCCGTCATAAAAAGAAAAAAGGCTGACACCTTTTCGGCATCAACCTCTTTCTTATTTCTTTTGCGGGATCATCCGCGCTTAGCTTTAGTTAGCTGAATCTTCAGCAGCCGGAGCAGTTGTTGCAGGAGCTTCTGTCTGCGGAGCAGCTGTACCAGTAGGCATGTTATACGGATTGGTCTTTTCTTCTTTTTGAGCTTGCTCCAGAATCACATCGCCTCCCTTACCGGAAGAAGTAGGAACCACATAAGCAGTAGCAATACTCATTACGACCATGAATCCTGCCAAGAACCATGTTCCTTTTTCCAGAAAGTCAGTAGTCTTGCGCACACCCATAATCTGATTGGAAGAAGAAAAGCCGGATGCTAAACCGCCTCCTTTGGAATTTTGAATCAATACAATGAAGCACATCAGCAAAGATGCAACCACCATTAAGATAACTAAGAATAAATACATTTTGTTATTTTGATTTAGCGTTAATAATCAATTTCTCCAAAAATCTGATTTGGTCTGCAAAGTAAGCATTTTTTTTTGGATAATTCAAACTTAATTTTTTAATAATTTCAAGAGCCTTGTCATATCGGCGCTGTTTGATATAAATTTTCGCCAAAGTTTCAGTAAAACAACTGTCATCCAACTCATCCGAAGCTGATTTAGGAGTCGTCTCTTCATCAGTATCCGTATCTTCGGAATCATCTTCCTGCTCTGTTTCTACCTCTGTGGGCTGAGGAATCTCTTCGGCTATAACCGGTGTTTCTTCTTCGACTTCGTCCTCTTCCTCCTCAATCAATGGAAGTAGAAGCGGATTTTCCTCTTTCAGCAACTTCAAGCTGATGCCTTCCTCAGTTTCACTCTGCCGGATAAATCCGTCTATCAAATCCTGTCCACGCAACTTGGGTACTTCCACCGGAACAGTCGATGATGTATCTGCCTCGTCCGTATCTTCATCATCCTGCATCAGATAGGCGGTATAATCCATTGCGTAATCCAACTCTGTCGTCTGAGAATGTTCTTCCGGCACAGTAGCAAGGAAAGCGTCTATTAATGAAAGGGTACGGTCGATACTCGGCTCTTCCTCCAACTCCTTCCCGACAACAGATTCTGAAGTATGAGGATGAAGGGCATATCGGTCACCTTCAATCAGATAAAACAATACACGACGGTCCGATACATACAGTACGGCCTTACGTAATTCTGCACCGAAGTTAATATCGTGCAGCACATAGAGGTTCTTGAGATAGAGCAAACGTAGGGACTGAAAGTAAGGATAGCGGGTTACCAACGTACGAAGTTCGTATAAGGTATCCCGGTTCAACGCCTCGGGATGCTGTATCCATTGTTGCAAATGTACAGGCGTCATTCCTACTCCTACCAGTTAGCTACGGTTGCGTTAAATATTTGTTCCGTTATGTCTTTCACCATCAGTTTAATTAACTCATCCTGTACTTCGGTCAGCAATTTGGAAGAGTCATAAGTCTGGAAAGCGGAGAATTGTTGGTCAGTAAAATCGTCTTTGTGATCCGTATTATTCACAAAAGAAACCTTCACAGTCAAAGTGACTTTTACTTTTGAAGAATACCCACTGGCATCCACCGCTTCGTTATATTGGTTATAACCGGTAATCTCGCCATCAATTTCAATATCGGCATTGCCATTCACAAGTGATAAACGGGTCTGACGAATGAACAAATCTTTCAGCCCCTGATTAAATTCAGTAGCCAACGGAGCATAAACATACTCTGCACGATTCTGGAAATCAGCTATTGAGACTGTCTTTACCTTGGAATAGTCAATCGAGCTAATCGGTGCCAGTCCTACTTTAATACTACACGAATTTACTATCAGTAACACGCTCAACAACAATGCTGTCGAAGCTATTTTTTTAATCCAATCCATATTCTTTAATCTTTCTGTATAAGGTACGCTCGGAAATATTCAGATCCTTTGCCGCACTCTTGCGTTTACCATGATGTTTTTCCAGGGCTTTTCGTATCATTTCTTTCTCCACCTCATCCAGAGAGAGAGATTCTTCTACATATTCTTCCGTGTCCTGTATGTCATCATCAATATCATGAGACGACTTTATGGAAGGATGAATGATGGTAGGCACACTCTGAGAAACCGGAGTTACCACAGCAGGCGGTTGGGCGAAATAAGTAGCAGGCACAGCCGGAGCAGCAGCTTTCCCACGTTCAGTCATGATCTCATGCACCAGCTTTTTCAGCTCCGTCACATCCTGGCGCATATCGAAAAGAACCTGATACAGGATTTCCCGCTCACTTTCAAAACTCTTGGATTCCTTCACACCAAACAAAGCGGGAAGACGTTGCATACTATTCTGCGCCGGCAGATATCCACTCAAAATGGCAGCATTGATTTCACGGTTAGTTTCAATGATGGAAATCTGTTCCGTGATATTCTTTAACTGCCGCACATTACCGGGCCATGAATAAGAAATCAATAATTGCTTAGCATCTTCCGTCAACTGGATGGCAGGCATACGATACTTTTCAGCAAAATCTGAGGCAAACTTACGGAATAACAGGAATGCATCCTCTCCACGCTCACGCAGAGGGGGTACCTGAATAGGTACAGTATTCAAACGGTAATACAAATCTTCACGGAAACGTCCTTCGGAAATGGCCTGTGCCAAATTAACATTAGTAGCTGCCACAATGCGCACATTGGTTTTCTGCACCTTAGACGAACCGACTTTTAGAAACTCACCACTCTCGAGTACCCGGAGCAGTCGAGCCTGCGTAGGCAAAGGCAATTCTCCCACTTCATCCAGGAAGATTGTTCCACCATCCGCCTCACCAAAGTATCCTTTCCGCTCACCGATGGCACCGGTAAAGGCTCCTTTCTCGTGACCGAATAATTCCGAGTCAATGGTTCCTTCGGGGATGGCACCACAGTTCACAGCAATGTACTGACCGTGCTTACGCCTACTGTATTGATGAATGATCTGGGGAAAGCTCTCCTTACCCACACCACTTTCTCCGGTTATCAGTACAGACAGGTCGGTAGGCGCTACCTGAATGGCAACATCTATCGCACGCATCAATGCTTCATTGTTACCAATGATGCCGAATCGTAATTTTACTTGTTGTATTTCCGCTTTTGTCATTCTATAAATCTTCTTCCACACTATCGAGTTTCAGCTTATCGCTGTCATCACGCTTTTCGTAATATTGTTTTCGTAAGGGGTTGGCATGTGCTTCCTTATCGCGCAGGCGATTACGGAATACATCGATAGCCACATAAATGGCCTGACGGAAAGAGTCCTCACTGGCCAATCCTTTTCCTGCAATATCATAGGCAGTGCCATGAGCCGGTGAAGTACGTATCACGGGCAATCCGGCAGTATAGTTCACACCTTCATCCATTGCCAGCGCCTTGAACGGAGCCAATCCCTGATCGTGGTACATGGCAAGCACTCCATCGAAATGAGTGAAATTACCTGAACCCATGAAACCGTCAGCCGGATATGGACCATAGCACAATATGCCTCTTGCAGCCATTTCTTTCAATGCCGGAATAATAATCTCTTCCTCTTCTTTTCCCAGCAATCCTTCATCGCCCGCATGCGGGTTCAGAGAAAGTACAGCTATACGCGGTGCACCGATAGCAAAATCCTGCTTTAATGAATGATTGAAGATAGCTAATTTCTCCTGTATCAGTTCTTTCGTTATAGTCGATGCAATCTGGCTGACAGGAATATGCCCTGTAACCAAAGCCACCCGAAAATCATCTTTCATCAGAATCATCAGTGACTTGGCACCATTGCCCAGACGTTCTTCTATATATTCCGTGTGACCGGGAAATGCAAAAGTCTCCGACTGAATGGTATGCTTATTGATAGGAGCAGTAACAATCACATCGACCAGCCCCTCCTTGTATTCTTCAATAGCTCTTTCCAGTGCTCCAAGTGCAGCTTTTCCGGCTTCGGGATCTGCTTTCGAAAATTCCACCTTCACTTCATCATCCGTACAGTTCACTACGCTCAGACGATTATGAACCGCTTCTGCAGCAGAGTTCACGATACTGAAGTTTGTCGGCAAATCGAGTGACTTACGATGATAAGCAGCCACTTTAGGCGAACCATAAATAATAGGTGTACACAGTTCCAACATAACAGGGTCAGAGAATGTCTTCAAAATAACCTCATAACCCACACCGTTTATATCTCCTTGTGTAATGCCGACTCTTATTTTATTATCTTCCATTTTTCAATATATATATCATTTTTAGATGAGGATGCGTCAGGAGTCCCAGTGATAACTTTTCATCCGCAGATTACGCGGATTACACAGATTCATTAAAATCCCAATCTGCGTTATCCGCGTAATCTGCGGATGAAAAATATTTCTTCAATAATGATTCTCCTTATACATTCTCAATATTATTTTTCTTGATCAGCAGTTTGAACTTGCTCTTTCTTCACCCCCAATGGTATCTCTGCACCTGTCTGCTTATCACCCGGAACTCTCAATGTATAAAGAGATGCTTCCATCTGACGCATTAGATTGCGTTTCAGTTTATCAGGTGAATAAATGAAGGCTTCTACAACAATGATACGCTGGTTCACCGGGTCCAGACGCATGTGCGATACATACGGACCACCCATAAAATCACCTTTCATACGCCACAAGCCACGAGCTTCCAGTGCATATTCTCCTTGAATATTGAGAGGACGTACATCAGTCATCAAGGTATCAGTAGCCATATACATACCTTCCTTAGCTCCCGGAATGTTAGCTTTCATAACAGAGTCACGCATCTGCACAAAATATTCCTTAGTAAAAGTATTCTTGTCTCTATAAGGGAAAGAGTAAATGACAAAGTTCTGATCAGCGGTAGCTGCATTCGTACCTGCCCAGAAGAAATTCTCTCCTTGCTTGGTAGAAGAAAGCTCTGCCGGCACCCATACATCACAATCAAACATACTCTTAACCTTCGTAGACACATAATCATTATGTTTCTTTTCCAGTTGTGTAATCTGACGGTTCATCTCTGCACGTGTAAAGAAATCAATAATGGTCTGCTTGTTTTCCGTCACAAACGTCTCGAATGAAGCTTCATCAGGAGCCTGTATCGTTAGGATAGTCTGCGGAGATGCATATACATCCTTCGCATATTTAAATTTAGGCTGAGTATAAATATCCTGCACATCAGCAATGATAATATTGCGAATCAGCTTTAATGTAGCATCATAATTTGCCGGAGAAGTGTACATCATGCGGAATGAACGCTCAGACTGGGGAAGCCCCGGCACATCCGTATCAAGTACATCATAAAGCGCCCTACCGGCAGGACGTTCCCACATAGCTGGATCTACTACTACCAGGATTTCATACGCACGACCACTTGAAGTCGCACCAAACACGCCCTTCTTACCGCTACTACATGCGGAAAAGGCTATTGCTACAAGAGCTAAACTTAGATAAAACAGGTGCTTTCTCATATACTTACCAGTTAATGTTTTTACAAAACTACGAAGAATACGTATATCATCCGAGCCAAAGTTAATAATTTATATTAATTCTTGTTTATTCTCTTCCTGTTTGGCAGTAGAAAGCATACCACAGGCAGCGAATATATCTTCACCTCTGGAAGCACGTATCGTAGTAAACAAACCGTGGGAAGTCAGGTAATCACGGAGTTTAGTCATCGTTTCCATATCCGCCCCTTCCAGGTCTACCCCGGGAATGGCATGAAAACGAATTAGATTGATACGGCAATCCAGCCCGCGCAAGAGTTTCAATAATTCTTTAGCATAGAGCAACGAATCATTCACGCCCTTAAAAACAATATATTCAAAAGATAGTCTACGCTGTTTACTAAAATCATAGTTTTTTAACAAGTCTATCATTTCTGTAATGGAGAAAGCCTTCTCGGCAGGCATCAATTCCCGGCGCTGCAAAGCAACCGGAGAATGTAGGCTGACGGCCAGATGGCACTCAGATTCCTCTATAAAGCGTTGAAAACCTTTGCGCAGACCAACTGTAGAAAGAGTAATCCGTTTAGGACTCCATCCATACCCATAGGAAGCAGTCATAATTTCCAAAGCTTTCAGTACCTCATCCAGATTATCCAGAGGTTCTCCCATACCCATCATTACCACATTGGTCAGCTTGTCCCTTTCAGGGAGAGAATTGATCTGATTGATAATTTGGTTGGCAGTCAGGTTAGCGGTAAAGCCCTGCTTGCCTGTCATACAGAATTTGCAATTCATCTTGCATCCCACCTGGGACGAAACACAAAGTGTGGCACGGTCTTCATCCGGAATGTAAACCGCTTCAACAAAATGTTTATCCCCTGCCCGATACAAGTATTTCACCGTACCATCCACCGAGCGCATAGCTTCCACAGGTGCATCTGCTCCCACTTCATAGACATCTTTCAGAAGGTCCCGGTGTTTTAACAACAAGTTGGTCATGTCATCTATGGAATTCACTTTCTTGTCATACAGCCATGAAGCTATCTGCTTAGCGGCAAATCCGGGCATTCCCAGTCTCTTCACCGCCTCTTGCAATTCAGTGAGTGTTAGTCCTAAAAGAGTTTGTTTCGGCATAATTATCTATCAATCTATCCAATTTATCTTTGCAAAGGTAGGAATAAAGTTGCATAAAGGCAATTACAGACACAGAAAATGAGATACAGCCCCTAAAGAAAAAGCCGTCTGATATTACATCAAACGGCTTTTCTTATATTATTATTCTGTAAATTCTTAGAAGAACAAATAACGACTGTCTTTCACATCAGCCTTCAGATACAGGTCGTTGAGGAACTGACTTGCCATGCGGGCATGCATATTCTGCAACGTAGCTTCTTCTGTTTCCTGGTTGAAAGTCTCATTCAACTTTTCTTTAGCATACGGCTGAAGAACGAATACACCGCCATTACCTTTAATCGGAGCACTCAGCTTATTCAGTTCAGCAATAGATGCGTAAGCACCTACCAAAGGTTCGCTGGCACGTAATGCCGGAACATAAGCAGGAGCTGCAAAAGTTACGTGCTTCACAGAGTCGCTTACTGCTTCAGCCATAGATTTGTATTGGTCGAATGAAGTTGCACCTGCAGCTTTCATATCAGCCATAATCTTCTCAGCTTTCTTGTCACGGATTAATTCCAGTCTCAGTTGGTCTTTTACCAAAGCCAACGGACGGTAACCTTCCGGGATAATAGCAGACACACCTACAACCAACATACGGTCGCTTTCACCACATTCATACAAACCAGATACTTCACCAGGTTTTGCAGAGAAAGCCCATCTCAAAGCTTCCTTAGTACCTCTGATACTACCGATACCATGTTCAGAGCTATACAAGTCATTTCTATCCAACAGTTTATATCCTGCATCTTCAGCATTAGCAGTCATCTTCTCCAATGTCGGATTGGAAGCAATGAACTGACTGAAATCATTGTATGCTTTGCTATAAGTTTCCTTGCTGAATTCTACCGGACGTTTAATAACAGCTACCTTATATTTATCTTTAACAGCTTTCTTGTCCATTACCTGTAAGATAATGTTTGCCTGTGCCAAAGAAAGGTTAGCCATTTCATTCTTACCAAGAGTAGTAACAGTATTCACATACTTCAGATTGTCACCATCCAACTGCGCACCTTCATAGTTAGCAGAAGAAATCCAGGTAGACTCACCTGTCTGACCGTACTTCTTAGCAATCTCTGCAAAGTCAGCACCACCTTTGATAGCAGTATAGATACTGTCAGCCAAAACCTTTGTCTTAGCAGCATCTTCTGCCACTACCTGTATCTGACGATACTGAACAGAGTCCGGCATAGAAGCTGTAGCCAATTTCTTGAATGAATTGATTGTATTATCTGTTGCATTGTAGTAAGGACCATATACGCCACCTACGGAAACAGAGTCCAGACGAGCAACCACATCAGTAGGCAACGCCTTAGAAGTATAATACAAATCAATATAAGGAACTTCTGAACCTGCTGCACGAACCAGAGTAGAATAATCACCCGGAGTACCTGCAAGCTGTTCTGTATATTCCATAACTTCCTCTTGGATAGCATTTCTATCTTCAGGACTTGCAGTTACCTGTACATCAATGAACTTGATGTTACGAGTTTCTACATATTGTCTGAATTGTTCTTTCTTCTTGTCGTAAGCAGCTTTCAGGTCTGCATCTGTGATGGTTACAGTTGAATCTTCAATAGAAGAATAAGGAATAGCAGCCAGCAACAAATCAGATTGATCTACTCTTGCATCGAAAGCAACCTGAGCCTCTACCGGATTAGAGAAAAGAGACTTGGAAACCAAAGCCTGATATTTCTCTGCCAGACGAGTCTGAATCAGTTGTTTTTCCAGGAAAGACCAGAACTTGTACATAGACTGATAATATTCAGCGTACTGTGCCGGCATCTGGGCTGTATTCATCTTAGAGTAATCCACCAGGAACTTCTTCAACATATCTTTATCAAAAGCACCGGTTTGCGGGTTACGGAACGGAGTTTGTTGCAACATCGGGTGTACACCTGCATCGATGATTGCCTGAATTTCTGCTTTAGAGACTGAAATACCAAGTTTCTTCGCTTCGTTTTCAATCAACTTATTGTTAACGTAGTTTCTCCAAACTTCATCTTTAATCTGATTGTTTTCTTCATCGGTAAGTGCGCTTGTACCTCTCGAGAATTTCACAACTTCAGTATATTCTTCTACCAAGTTCTGATAATCCTGAGCGGAAAGTGCCTCTCCGTTAACCTCTCCTACATCATGTGACTGGTGTGGCTGCAATACCTTCCAAGCATCTCCTGCAATGAAAGCGAACAGCGCCAAACCAATAACAATCACCAATAAGGGTCCTTTAGACCGAATGTTTTGTAATGTTGCCATTTTAGTTAATATGATTTATTTGTTTATTATTATTTCTCCAAACTTCATTTTAGCGCACGAAGATACAAAAAATGCTAATACGCATCTATTTATTCTTTAAAAAATTACGCCATTCTGTTATTATTCCACCACTTTCAGGCGTACCAACTCTATTTTTGTGGCCGTAACCTTAATAATTTTAAACTGAAATTTATCAATCGTCACTACTTCATGCAATTTCGGGAAACTCTGATAACGATTCAGAATCAATCCGCCTACCGTCATATAATCATCTTCTTCCGGTAGATCCAGATTAAATGTCTCATTCACCTTTTCTATTTCCAAACGACCGGAAAGTACATATTCATCCTCTCCTATCTGTTTGCATACATACGAAGTGTTATCATGCTCATCTTCGATATCACCGAATATTTCTTCCACCAAGTCTTCCAACGAAACAATGCCGGACGTACCGCCAAACTCATCCACCACCACAGCAATGGTTTTCTTCTGCTGCATAAACAGCTTCATCAACTTATGTGCTGCCATTGTTTCGGGTACAATGGGCACTTCTTTCACATTATTCCGCCAATCGGCAGGATTACGGAACATTTCAGATGAATGAATATATCCTACTACATTATCTATATTTCCGTCATAGACTATAATCTTAGAAATACCGGACTCTACAAAAAGGCTCTTTAATTCTTCCAGAGAAGTCGTCAGATCCACAGCAACCACTTCTGTACGTGGCACAATGCAATCGCGTATCTTAATACTGGAAAAGTCGAGTGCATTCTGAAATATCTTCACTTCGGTATCCAGTTCCTCTTCATCTTCAGCATTATCAATGCTGCTCTGAACAAAATAATCCAAATCCACTTTTCCAAAAGCCTTATCGGATGCCTCCTTGTTGATCTTCATGCCAAACATGCGCAAAAAAAGATAAGACAGCCCGGAAGCCAGTTGAGAAATCGGATATAAAACGACATAGCAGATGAGCAGCGGAAAAGCACAGACTTTCAACACAAGATTAGGATTAATCTTGAATAAGGTTTTAGGAAGGAACTCACCTGTTACCAGGATAATAAGTGTGGAGATGACCGTTTGTAACAACACTTCCACAAAATCATTGGAGATTAGATCTCCCAGTAAATGTACTTTGATAACTTGCGCCATGAGGATACCATAAATAACCAGCGCAATATTATTACCTACCAGCATGGTAGATATGAAGTTATTTGAATTACGGAAGAAATAAGAAAGGATGCGTGAAGTCACCCCGTCCTTACGTTCCATTTCAAAACGTAGTTTATCTACGGAAACAAAAGCAATCTCCATACCCGAAAAAAAGGCGGAGAAGGCCATAGTAATCAATAAATAAATATAGGTATCCATAATTTATGGTTTGATACTATCGGTCCGCACACTTCCAGTTTGCACACTATCGGTTTGCAAGCTATCTGCAGGCGCTGTGGCATCATCATCCACATAGAAAATGCCTTCCGGCTTTCTTATTGTATAAATAGTCATTTGTTCATTGGAGTCAAAGCCATGTCCCGTGATGATCCGGTCAGGCTGCTCAATACGGATAAACTGATCGGAATAGATAGTGTGCTTGTTCTGGTCCCAATATAACAAGTCAGTTTCAAACCTTTCACCTTTCAGATTCTGAATATCCACATTACTCATCAGCTTCCACAGCTTTTGCTTCTCATAATAATATGCTGTATCTGCCTTTACACTCGCCTCCACATTGAATACCGAGTCGAATTTCTCCAGATAAACACCTTTTTCGAATGCCCAATAGGGCGGATTTTTTCGGTCAAAGACCAGCCACTCTTCCGTATTGATACGATAACGGGTGACACCCGAATCAGAGATCAAAGTCATGACTCCTTTCGTATCCATCACAGGCAATGAATCACGCTCTGTTATAGCATCTCCCATATCCTTATGACGTCCGGAACAGGCGGAAAATAAAAGAAGCATAACCACTGCCCCACAGGCAATGGTTATGCTCAAACTTCTACAAAATAGAACGTTACTTCGTCTTGGTAACATATTAATATTTCTTATCGAACCGTTGTGCTTTCACCGATCCAACCACCTATTGTAACGCGGTCTCCAGCTTTAATACCTAACATAAAGAGGTCTTCAGCTTTCGGTGTATAACGTGCATACGTTGAAATCAATTCGTTTGCCTTATCAGCTACACTCGGATCTACGGCTTTAGCACGTTGCAACTTATCAATAACAACGAAGTATGTACACTTATTCAAAGCAGACTCGTCATTCCAGTTCGGGCTGGAAGCATAAAGCTGTGCAAGCAAGATGTAAGCATCTCCAAAGTTTTCCTTGAAACCAATGGCTTTCTGCAAATAACTTCTGGCCTGTGACAATTTCTTACTATTAAACAAAGATGCAGCAACAATATAACATAACTGAGCTTTCTTTTCAGAGTCGCTTTCAAGACTTAATGCCTCATCAAAGTATTTGATAGCTGTATCAAAGTCACCTTTCTTATATGCCATATATCCACATCCTGTAGCAGCGTCAGCAGTAGGATTGATCTTATACATATAATAAGAAGCTTGGAAGTATGCTTCGCTTTCAGTACATTTCATCATCTTCATGACAGAAATAGCCTTCTTCAAATAAGCAGAGTCTGTTTGATTAGCTTCAACTTTAGGACCATAAATAGCCTGCAAAGATTCACAATCAGCAGTACCACTATTGATAAACATGGCTACAAGGTTATCTTTTACTTGTTGCAAAGCTTGTTTCTTAGCCGGATCATTTTCTGCAGCGATAGCAGCATCAACATATTCAGAATCTGTCAGGTAATCTTGGATAAATTGTTCCTTATGGTTAGGATCAGCCTTCAACTTATTCAAAGACATATCCAGAAAATAGTGCAAGATAGGACTCTTGGAACCTTCTTTTTCTGCTTCAATAGACTCTTTCAACCATGCATAAGCTTGATTTACATCTAAATTAGGTGCATATGCAATGTAGCTGATAGCCTTACTTCCTTTTGTATCACCTACAGTAGGCGTACCTTTCAAATGTTGGAAATTAGGTGTATATTGCATTCTCAGATCATATACTTCCATTAATTCATCAAAATACTTCTTGTAATCAGCAGAATTACGATCTTTTATTTCATTTAAGAAAGCCGACAATATTTTAATACCGTCATTAAAAGTATAAAACTTCAATGTCGGACATGCCTTCAATACTTCTTTCCACGGCAAATAAGCATCCTTAAAATTACCTGCTCTCACCGCTTCATGAGAAATACTACTGTTTTTATTACAATCTTCAGTCTGTGCGAAAGCGCTGGTTACTCCACCCGAAAGGAGCAAGACAGCTACAAGCGTTTTAATCTTCATTGTATTTAAATTTTAGTTGTTATATTGTCTATTCTTTATTATTGCACTTTACGTTTCCAGAACCATTGTTCATTGAATGTCACGCCAATACAAAGACGCAATGTGTTCTCATTCAAGAATTTACTTTCCGTACCTTGCATTCTCACATATTGTGCTGAGATGCTCAATACAGAACGGCTACGTGGCAAAGGCAATCCAAAACCGGCAGTTACTCCGTACTCATTCGCAGCACGTGCCCCATCTATCTTATAATAAGGTTTGGAATAATAAGCTCCCAAACGATATTTAATATGTGAGAGATAGCTTCTTCCCAACAAGTTAGGAACATACTCTGCACCCACAGCAATCTTGGCACGATTACAGAAAGCATCCGGATTATTCATAAACGTCGTACTACTCCATTTCTGAAACATCACATCCGCCCCCACTGTAAGGCGATCATCATATACATATGTCACACCGGCACCCAATGTCATAGGAATGCCCATTGTCAAGATTGTATCTTTTTGCGTTGTAGTATACCCTGTTGAGCTATTACCCACCTGGTTTTGTACATACGCATCATTATTCAAGTCGTGTCCCGGTGAAAAAACAACACCTAAAGTAGCAACATGCTTCTTGCTGAATTGGTGTGTATATTGTGCACCGAAATCAAGTTTATAGCTTGTAATTTCCATGCCCGTAGCTGTAATCAAAGGCATTACAGTCGAATTAGACGGAAATGACTGACTACGGGTATGTGTGATATCACCCCAAAGATACGAAATATTCGCACCAACAGAAAGATTTTTAAATATTTTAAAACCTGCACCCAAATAAAGTTGATGTAAGCCACCTTCACCGGCATAAGTCGTACTGGCAGAATTCTCCGGATATTCCGTGTTTTCCTGATAACTGGCCATTGTATAGCCAACGTTAGAATAAGGCAACAACCCTATGCTCATCGCTCCCCATTTGGAAAGGCGGAACTGCATAGTAATATAGTCAAAACTGGAGTTTTTGGCATTCTTTTTAACAGTCCCATCACTAAAGTTGGTATTCTGCATGGAAATACCCCCATCAAACATAAAAGTCAACGAATCGACCGCCGTATAGGATGCCGGATTCGCAAAATTAGTCTGATACTTGTCACGTAAGCCGTAAGCAATGCCACCCATTGCCTTACTATTACCCGACCCTTGGTCTGCCAACTGTCCGTATCCGTATCGTGTATAGGGAGAATTTGTATTATTTTGAGCGACCGTCGCCCCAGATAATATCGTGAGCAAAAGCACCAAAAGTGTTTGTCTAAATCTTGTCATTATTATAGTTTAAAATTCGATTTAATCCTTTCAACACTAAAAATCTGTCTGCAAAGATGATACTTTTTAAGTTTGTATCAAAAGAAAAATCATCCCCGCCCGTTAAAAAAACCAAAAGTTCAGGATATTTATGTTTCATAGCCATTATGTAACCCGAAATTTCATATTCCATACCTTTCAGCACCCCAGCGCGGATGGCAGTCTCAGTATCCTTTCCCATCGGGAGTTCACGCCCTTCACGTTGAACTAACGGCAAACGTCCGGTAAACTGATGAAGTGCACGAAAACGCATTTGCAAACCGGGTGAAATATTCCCGCCGTGATAGCGTCCTTCAGCATCCACAAATTCGTACGTAATACACGTGCCGGCATCAATCACCAGAATGTCTCTACCTGGGAACTGTTCGTTAGCAGCTACCACAGCCGCCATGCGGTCATAACCCAATGTCTGAGGAGTCTCATACAGGTTTTCCACCGGAAGCGGCGTCTTTTCATTCAGCCAAAGCACCGGTATAGGAAGTAATGCTAACTGCGCCAACACCTGTTCGCTCAGGTCTATTACAGTTGCAACAATCGCCTTTTCAAAGTGATACTTATGATAAATATCTTTCAGATGCTCCAAATTCTGCTTGGAGTCATATACCACTTCTAAAAGTGAAAAGCCGTCAAAGACAGCTACTTTTGCTACCGTATTTCCAATATCAATAACGAGATTCACTGAATACTGATTATTTTTCCGGGCGCAAAGATACTATTTTAATTGAATTGGTTTTCTTTTTTCTATCAATATTCGTCATTAGCGTAAAGGAAGTCGAATGTAGCTTGATTATACTCAAATATTTCTTCCGGTTTAAAAAATCTTTTCAACTCCACTTCTGCTGCTTCAAGCGAATCGGAGGCATGCACTATATTCTCCTGGAAACTCATGCTGTAATCTCCACGAATAGTACCAGGAGCGGCCTTCCTGCCGTTGGTAGGACCTGTCAGTGTTCTTACAGCTTCAATCGCATCCACTCCCTCAAAACAACACACAATGACCGGGCATGCCATCATTGAATCCTTCACACGCTGAAAGAACGGCTTTGCACTTAAGTGAGCATAATGCTCATTGAGTATTTCATCCGTCAGCTGCACCATCTTCATACCAGCTAAACGTAAGCCTTTGCGTTCAAATCTATTTGTGATCTCACCTACCAAGCCTCTTTGCAGGGTACATGGTTTTAAAATGACCAGTGTTTTCTCCATCATAATAGTCGATTCTTTTTTTAAAAGTTATAAAACAACTCTTTCCCAAAAATACGACTTTTCCCTGAAATAAGCTCTTCGTTGAGTCTTTTTTATGTGAATTAGAGGCAAAAAGGATAAATAAGCAATTCTACTTAATCATAGAATTCAAAAGATTAATCTTCTTACCATCAGACAAATCCCAATACCACCATTTATCTGGATTATCCCTTTCTTGCTCATATCTACGCCTATAAGCTATTTTAAATACAGACAGCAACAAAATAATAACTTTCCTCAATTCATTATTAGGCAATTCTGCAATCTTATATAAATTAGAACTCTCCACCCCTTTTTTAAGTAGAACGCAGGGTGTATAAGTCGGTTTTAATCTACTACACAAAACAGCTGGTTCAATATCTCCTGTTTCAGGTCTTGACTGAATTATTAAAGTAACAAGCCCATTTATGAAGATTCTCTTGTCATTGTCACACAAATTATCAAACAAAGATACTAGCCGATCTGTATCAATAATATCCTGTCCATACTGATTAATCAAGATTTCATATTCTAATTTCATAAATCATCCAAGAAATGATAGTTTACAACATTAAATTTATGTTACACAATATCCAAAAAACAAAAGAACACAAAAGAGTCACAAACTTAAAAACTACATCTTTATCTTTTTAATATTACTCCATTTTATGACTCTCCATAGCGTCAAGCAAATCCTTAATTGCCATTTTCTTCTTTAAAGGAGAACTTACATATTTATAGAAAAAAGAGAAAAAAGGTCCTAAAACACCCTCCGCTTCAAAATATTCATCCAATTTAAATTTAGAGACATCCACATTAAACTCTTGTCCAAAGGCTAAGATAAACTCTACAGCATCATCGCCCGTAATTCTTAAGTCGCATTCTAACAAAGTCGTTTCCTTCAATTCTTCAACATACAGAAAGCCCTGTTTGTCAACAAACGACTTCAACAAGTTAAGATTTTCACTTCTCATCATAACAATACTGATTCACGATTAGTAATCTAACAACCCTCTTAGTTTATAGGATATTTACGGAAAAGCTATATCTCCATATATGCTCTAATAATCTTATCGCAAATAGATTTCAAGCCTTCAACATGCTTCATATCAGTAGAATCAAATCCGCTACCTAATTCATTCGCCAGAATCTGAGATAAATATTCAAACAACGATTGATCGTTCTTCATTACTTGTATTATCTCAGGTATATAACCAGCATATTCATCTTCTGCAATAGTCTCACCGACACCAAGAGGATCCCAATCTGCCACGATTTTATTTATTGTATCAAAGGTTTTCTTTACATCATTCATTTTATTCAAATTTAAAAGCATTTATCTTGATATAACCGAATCTAACATTTAGCAAAACAAAGCAGCCCATCTTACCTTACCATAAAACGCCCCATTGTAAAATACCAGTTTTCAGAAGGCAGTTTTTCGTCTCTTTGCCATTTTCCTTCCGTGGATAAGAGTATCTTCTTGATAAGTCCATCATAATCAAATTTAGAATTATCATATCCGTCTCTTTTTATAATTCTTATTTCCCGTATTTTAAGTTTATCATCAAAGAGGATAGTATAAAGGCAAGAACCATTTACTTCATCACCATTATAATTAGCCCAATAAAGACTATCTTGATATTCTCTTAAAGACTCATTTCCACCTACGTAAGATACATCTGTAGATACCTTTTGAAATTCCTTTTTAATGTAATAGAAGACAGCATGTTTAGATGACTTAGTGGTATCTAATATTGATTTACATACAGGCAAAAAAGTCTCAACTTCAAAAAATGTACTACTTTGTACCTCTTTCTTATAAGGGCTGGTATCACTTGAGTAGATAACACTTTCATTCACTATTTTGCTTTGCCCATATAGCGATGCGGAAGCCATCATCAATAAAATAAAATACGTTAATAAACACTTGGCTGTACCACCTTCATAGATCACATTACTGCATTAAGTTGTTAGTTAGCCCCTTTCTATTATCCGCCACAATGCATTGTTGAGGGATAAAAGTTATTTTACCATTTCGAATTTTCATAATTATATTCTCCTCCTTTCCTTGCACTTAATCTTCACTTAAAAAGAAAAACACTACTTCTTATCTGATTTCCCATGATTTTTGCCCTTGATTTTCAATAAGAAATCAAAGAAACCATATAACAATATAGCTGATAACTGCAAGAAAGTATAATATACTCCACCCTCAAAAGCTTGTGGATATTCATAAATCTTGTAATAAATACTACTAAGACCTATATCAGGAAGTAATGAATAATAAAATTCCAGATAATCAAGTGCATAAAGTACGGTAAACAACCCCAAAATTAGAATTAAAAACCAACACCAAAGCCGCTTCCAACCCAAAATTAAATAAGCGGCCAAAGCTGTTACTATAAGTTGCACACAAAAGCCGGTAAATATCCAAATAAAATCCGTATCTGATCGTAAATACATCATTACAAATGTCACAGGATTAGTCATATTTCCTATTGTATATAAGCTCATGTGTATATGTATTAACACAATACATATAACTAATAATAATCTAAAAAAATAAGATCCATTTTTCATATTCTAAATACTTATAAGATTTAAAAGCTCCCTTGAGAATCAATATACAAGAAAGTATATCCACAATCCTCAAGGAGAGCCATTTTATCCATTACATTTATTTCATAAGTGCTAACTTAATGAAAATCAGTTATAATCTTACCCCCACCCATGACTGCAAATCCAGATGAACGGACAAGATATATATTCAACTAAACGATTACTCAAATAAAAGTAGGATGTATCCAAAGGGAGACAAATTCTTGTTTCTTACCTATCACAAAAATACAATCGTCTATAAATTCAACTGCAATCCCCACTTTTCGAGGATATCCTATACAAAGCCAACCAGTTTGAGAATTTAGGTATATTGGCATATCCATGTTATGGATACGAAAGCTACCAGTTCCCCCAATATAAGATTCTGAATCTACGACTTTAAGAAGTCCTTTTTTATTTATAGGGGGAACATCTGTCATTCTTTGCGCATTGGATAAGGCGCAAAAGCCACTGAGTTGAACCACTATTGAATCTATAACAGTTAAAGTCAAAGAATTCAAAGCAATATCAAAATCTATCCCATTTACCCATGGTGTGGTACCTAAACTATATTCATCTTTACGATATATAACGCACTTCAACCCGCAATAATCGTTGTAATCCACTATAAACTTCATAACTAATTTACAAAATTAAAATGATAAATAACTTTTGTTTTAGGATTTATTCCCAATTCCCACACTCCTTGACTTTCTCTAAAGGTTCCTGGTACTTTCCAATTAAAACCTCCTTTAAATGTGGCATCAGGTATCCCTTTTCCGGTTTTCATTATTTCTTGAATTGTTAATGGTGAATTTAGAAACGGCCTTGATAACTCTCCTTTATATGGTCCCTTTTTAACAATATCCAGAAAATGATTGGTAACAGTTTGAGTATATGTGTATTCTTGAATGGCAAATCTCTCTGCAAACTTTCCTAATAGTTTTGTCAGCCCCTTAGCCCCCCATCCAAATATTTGTCCAACTAAAGGTCCACCAAGTTCACCAGCACCATTCCAAACTAAAAATTCTCCTATCGGCCTTGCAATAGCATCCGTCCCTCGCGCTACAAGTCCATTGAACAGCCTTGACTTTGAAGCCTCCGATAACAGACTATTCTCACCAAGAAAAAGGTTCTGCAACTTAGGGCTGGAAGCAATCAAATCAAAAGTATTGACCGGCTTATTGGCTACAATACCACCATTCTCATAGTAATTGACATACCGGTTTTTACTTATTTCTATAGATACGGAAGATCCGACCCATGTCCATCCTTCAGCAATGTAGCCACCTCTTTCAGCCCAATGATAATTGCCGTCACTATCCTTATACCAATCTGCTCCCGTAGGATCTATCCTATTTATAGGATCACCTCCACAATAAACATAAGGAGAGGTTGAGTAATACCTTTCGGATGAAGGATCTACCGTAGTAAAGATTCCCAGTGCTGCATCATACATTCTTTCCCCATAATCATACCAGTTCAGTCCCTTCTTTGCATCCAGTTCCTTACCATTATACTTATAAGGCTGCACATTCTCCTCACTTGCAAAGACACCTCCGAATGGATAATAATGGTTGATTTCTTCTACGCCACCATTCTTGTTAACCAGTACCCGGTTGTTTCCCTGATGGTCCTTCAGGTAATAGTGATATTCCCGGTCGTCTAAAGAGACATAACCTTCTTCCGTTAATAAACATTTGGCTGTACCATCTTCATAGATCACATTACTGCAGTAAGTCGTCCGGGTAGTGCTACTTCCTATCTTATGTTCCACGCGGAGCTTTGTACCGTCTGCCGCATAAGTATAAGTAATAGTACTCTGATCCTTAAACTTTACCAGTCTTGGCAAATTTAAGCAATTGTATTGAATATCCTCTATACCTTTGTTTAAATCTTGTGTTAAATTGCCATTGGCATCATAAGCATATTCATTATCCTGTTTCACAGCATCTTTAAATTCGAATCCACCACCATAAGCAGAAGCTGTAGAGGCATCATCCATACGGTTCAGCTGATTACCGGTCAACTTCATCGTAAGGTTGTCAATCACGCCGTAAGAGTTAGCTCCGGTCTGTCCGTAACGTACCAGTTCCAGGATATTTCCATTTTTATCATATTTCTTCACTCTTTCCGTGAAAGCGTTTTCTCTGGCAAGAGGCGTCTCTTCTATTTGCCTGTCGGTTCGAGTACTCATAAGCCCGGTGGTCACTCCCCAGTCGTCATCGTCGTCATCTTGCTGGCCCAGAATCAAATGGTCGGCATTTAACATGCGTCCCAGTCCGTCATAGGTAAATGTATATTTCTGTCGGCCTTCCTCACCGCTTTTCCAAAACATTGAAGCAATATTTCCTCCACCGGCAGAATAACCATAATTCAACTTTAAAATAAGGTTAGGACTTTCAATACGGGCCAACCAGCTCCGAATGTTATATGTGTATCCCATTATGTCGGCCGAAGCACCATGCAAGGATCTATTTACCAACTGGCCCAATTTATTATAGGTATTCTCACTAAGCACAACTTTGGTATCGTTCAGCTTATGTTCCACTTTACTGATTCGGTCGGCATAATCATAAGTATAAGTGTAAGTTTCGGTAATAGACTTTTGCGTCCCATTCTCCTTATATGTGTTTTTATGAACCACTGTCTGTGGATTTCTACTGAAGGTATAAGTTGTTTCAGTCACATCCAGCCCATCCAGCAAGTTGTTTTGTACAGTCTTCACTACACGTCCCTGAATGTCATATTGATACATCAAATATATCTTCTTGCTGTCGCCGAATATACTGATGACACTACCGGTCTGATAGCCCTTGCCATAAGCTTTCTGAGCTTCTGTAAGTTTATAGTTGGAATCAGTAAAACCTGTTCCGTTTATAAACCCATATCCATCATAATAATTATGAATATACACCACCGGGCTCGAAGTAGCACTCTTGTTCGTGCATTCCCCCTGTTCGGTGAGGCGACCGAATTTGTCATACAGATAATAAGTCCATTTCTTGGTAGCCTGTGCCCGCTGGTTGCCATCCTGGGAGAAGACCAACTGGCCCGCAGCGTTGTATGTGTATTCCACAAAATCAGCTCCGGGTAATTTCTTCTTCGTACAACGTCCGCAAGCGTCATATTCGTACTGGAAAGCATACTTGCCAAGATCCGCCGACTCCTGATATTTGGGCTGAAGCACAAAGCAAAGATTCCCTTTATCATTGTATATATAATAGGTGTCATGTTCCTCACTGTTGTTCATCTGGCGGGTAAGTACTGTGTGTCCCTGTTTGTCGGTGAAAGAATAGCTTACGTTCAGGTCTTCATCCGTAGTCTTCACTACAGAAAGTTCACCTGAAGTATAGAAAGTAGTAGAATTACCGGTCAGTCCTCCCGTAGAGTTTACACCATACTTGATGCACTTCAATGGAGAAGCATTCGTATTCAGCAGATACTCCGTCTTTACCGAGCGCCCGGCATTGTACCAGGCAACTCCCGGACCATATTGTGCCGTAAGGCGGTTCAGCGGCGAAGCTTCATAAACCGGCTGGCTGTAAGGCCGGCTGTCATTGTCGTAATTTCCAGGCGCACTGCTCTTGATACTGGCAGGAGCAAGATAATCGGAAGAACCGGCAAAGGTAGGCAGCCAACTGTTCCATTCGCGTCCGGCAGCATCATATTCCTGCAAGGTAACAAGGTTCTTGTTCAAAGATTTATCATCGGATACCGCTTTCTGTACCGTCTGGAAAGGACGTCCCAGCCCATCGTAATAAGTGATATTGTCCAGATAGGACGTTCCTGTCCCATTCAGCATCGTGCGACTGAGCACGTAATTCCGGTAGTCATCCTGTGCATTCAGGGCACAACCGACTATCAGGAATAATAGAAATATACTAAATCGTTTCATACGCATTGTTTCTTTTTAGGGTTAGTCGTAAAGATTATATTTATACTGCATCACAGCCTTGCTCTCATGGTTCTTTACCAGAGACAGCCTCCGGTAGTTATCATATGCGTAGCCGGTAGTTTTACCGTTGGCATCCGTCATACCCGTCATACCCACTTGCGGCAGATAAGTATAGGTGGTGACCAATACGTCTTTGGCGGCAAGGGCATTTCGAATGGAAGTCAGCCGGCTCTCAATATCCGAAGGGCGGGTCAGCGTGTTTGGTAATCCGACTGAAGCACTGCTCAACCAGCCGGTCACCTCGCTGTATTCGGCACCTTCTATCCGTGCTACAGGATATTGGTTGCCGTACGACCACAAGTAAGTATACTTCAGGCCATTCTCACGTGTTTTCTCGGATACAAGCAGCCGGTTGGCATCATACGTACGCCACAGGTAAGCTGTGAATGTGAAAGGGGTATCCTTGTTGAAATCAATATCCTTAGCCGTGGTTTCCGTACGGTAAGCAATCTCCGGCTGACCGTATGCATTGTACTTGGTCTGCTCACCCGATACCAGACGGCCGCCTTTGTACGAGCGTACATCTACCGGAAGGAGGATGTGCTTATCCTTCATTGTCTGAAGGGCTGCATTGGCAGTAGAACTGTAATCGTGCGGATAATAATACTTCGTCACAATCTCGCTACCATCGCTTGCCGTTTCCTTCACTCCCGACACCAGTTTATGATAATCCGAGGCATACGTATATTCTTTCGTCGTGCGCAAAACGCCTCCCTTGTCGCCATAAACCTCATGAGTCTCCTTCGTCAACCGTGAGCGTCCGGTGGTCAGATAGTCCCGGGCAAAGAGAAACTCGTATTCATTGAACTGTACCGCTTTACCTCCGGCTTCCACACCCAACAGGCATTCCCCATAAGTCATATAGTCTGCCTCAGTCAACTGATTGCTCTCAGTATAGACTTCACGTTTTGTTAACTGCCCGCGCATCCAGCCCAGGTCGGCGTCCGTCATGAAGGGGAAAGTGTAAGAAGTGGCAGTGAGCCCCAAAATCGTGGAAGGGATTACCCCGCCCGAATTTATGTAAATGTAAGAAGAGCGGAACCAGTCGGGAGCCGAGACGCCATCCCCCGGTCGGATATAAGGTTCATGGTTCGTTTCATAAGTATAGGTATACTCCGTGCGTCCCTGCCCGCTTATGTATTCCGTCACATTGGGGTACATGAAGTCACCTTCCACACCCAGCGTCAGGGCAGGGAAAGACGTGATTTGCAGGATATCAGGTGAATCAATGAGGTCGGTAGGAACTCCATAACCAGCCAGATAGTCCCTGCATCGTCCCAGGTTAGTGCTCGAATCAAGCATTTGATGATACCAGACATGATATAAATTCTCCGCTAAATGATACTTGCTGTCTCCCCACGAGTAATAAGGATACTCGTAATTACGGATTTTCTGATTGCCATTCTCATCATTGTCCGTTATCTTCTTGACGCGCAGACCGCCAATGCCGATTTTCCCTAATGTATAGTTGGTATCGTGCGTTTCAAAGTCAAAGTCCGTATAACCGCCTGTGGGATACATGATCCTCTTCAAGGTACAGGCCTTGACAGCCTCGGTATCCATTTCACGATTAGCGCCATTTGATATTTTATAACCCTTTATGCCTGCCAGTTCATAACTGTTGGACAATTCTCTGAACCACGGGTCAATGTAGAAAGGTTCATTCGCCGCGTTATTCGCAAAAATGGTCTTGTTATCCGTATAATTATAGTATCCCCAGTGGTCCTGGCAAGGCGACATCCGGTAAGGCAATGCATACATATTATCCGTCTTGGAACCACCGTCTCCATAATATGAAAAACGATAGGGAGGAAGTACCGATGTGCCTGTAGACGGAAGTTCCTGCACTTTCTCCAAACGCAGGCGATAGTTCAGATATTGGTAGTATGAAGCGGCTATTTTATGCCTTTCATCCGGTTCAAAGTAGCCATAGAACAGCTTGTACTTCTTATAAATGTCGTTTGCCGAATTATAGGAAGTGACACTCTCGAGCATACTCCCCCGTATGCTGTGGGCATCCTTACGGTTCTCGCTGCTGCACGCAAAGTCAATGTGTGCCCCCGAAGAAGCAGTGATACGGCTGACCACAAGTCCGGTTATCCCTTCATTGGAATTATCGACAATGGCAGTCCTCAGGTAGCTGGGGGGAATATCCTGCGTACTGGCATCTTTGTTGAGGGTCATATAGCAGGAATCATCAATGCGGTGGATGACACTCATTCCTAATGTGCCGCCACTTACATAAGTGAAAGTGATGCTGCCTCCGGCAGGGCTGGTGATCGAGGAGAGATACCATCCGGAAGTACAATTATCCCTTATCGCACCGTAATAAGCATATTCTTTATCCTTAAAAAGATATACCACCCCTTTTTCATCCGTAATCTTGAAAGTGCCGTCCGGCTGGAACTCTATGATACAGTCATCCTGATTGATCATGCGCCCTTTTCCGTTTTCATCCAGGTAAAACTTTCCGGTTCTTCCGCAGAAATTGAAAAAGAAGATATCCGGTGCAGGATCAAAACTGTTAGATCTCAGGTCGGCCGCACCCACCCAGTTGCTCCTTTCGGCTTTGATGTATTGGTCCATGGTTTCCGAAGGATAATTCTGAAAACGAAGGTTCACCCGGCGCATCTTTCCTGTCTTGGCGTCCATCGCGTCGGGTGCTCCCCGAAGCTGGCAAGTGATCATGCCGCCTGCATTCAGGCTCCATCCCAGTCCCACCCACGAGGCTTCCTGGTCTACTTTGATACCTGATGCGTAATAGCTTAGTGAAACGTCTACCTTGATGTCGCGGTCGCTGATGGAAGTCAGCGGAAGGTTGATTTGCGGAAGACCGGTGCTGTAGTCCACGGGCAGGTCGCCATAGCGGGCAAAGGCATATGTGTTGGGCGTATAGAACTGTTGCAGTTCCTGCCCTCCTTCTGCATGGGCAAGGGTGCCCAGTGCTAATAATAGAATAAATATAATATTTCTCATAATGATTATCTGTTGTGAATGGATTAATTGAATAATAAAAAAAGTACTATCTCAACTCCCCTCCTCGGAGGAGGAGAATTGAGATAGTGTTTACTAATTCATTGCATTCGCCCCTACCACCCCGGCTATTGCCGAAGCTACAGCGATGACGACTTTCAGGATCATATCCCAAACTGATTTATTGATCTTCATACTTTTGAGTTTTTGAGTTTGTTAGTTTACAAAGCCTGAGGTTTACAGATCCGGCAGGCTTTTAAGTTTATCACAACTCCGTAGCCACTTCGAAGCACGGGCATACCTTCACCCACTCCTCCGGCTCCACCACCCCGTCTCCATTCCTGTCCGGACTGAGATCGCGATGACCGCAGACGCGCACTTCGCCATGGAAACGACGCAACAGTTGATGTACCAGCAATCGCAAGGCAGCACGCTGTTCCGGCGTACGGGTGTCCTTCGGGCAACCCTGAGCATCCAGCCCGCCTTCATAGCAAATGCCAATACTGTACTTATTGTATCCCTTCACATGCGCCCCTACAAGAGCCAGCGCCCGAGTCTTCACCACCGTACCATCACGACGGATGTAGTAATGGTAACCGATGTCACTGAAACCACGGCTGAGGTGTGCGGCACGGAGAGCCTCTACCGTAAAAGGACGGTCCTCGCGGGTGGCGCTGCAATGCACCACGATATAGTTGATTGTTCTCATGTAATTAGTGATTAGTGATTAATAGCTGCGCAGCCTTTAATTTTTAATTCTTTAATTTTTAATTTCTAAAGCCTCCGGCTTTAGACCCTATCCCAGCGGATCATCCTCGATACCACCGTCACCACCCTGACTGCCGCCACCGCCTTCGGAACCGCCACCTTCGTAAGCGTCATTCTTCAGACAGATGCTGTTGGTCACACGGGTACCGTCCGCACTACGGAAAGCAAGATAGACGGCCATTGCATCATCAGCCCAGTTATCGGGTAAATCCAGTTCGGCGGTAGCGTCGGCACGGGCGGCAGCATCGAGACTGTAGACAGCCTCCCCGCGAACCTTGTTGTAAACCAACGGCATAGCCATGTCGTCAGCCAGGGCATCGCCCATCTTGCTGTTATCCTTCCATTTCAGAGTCAGCTTGCCATCCTCTACGGAAGCTGAGGCGTTGAAGACAGGCATCAGACTGCCACGAGCCACCAACGCATGCCCGTAATTAATGGTAAGATCGGGTGCAGAGCCGCCGATAGCATAGCGCAAATTGTAGGACATCGCTGCATTGAAAGGCGTACACTTCAAAGCATAAGTCTTGTACCCTTCGCGAACGTAAGGGGTAATGGAACGCAGAAAATTCAAGCTCATGGCAAACTTGCCGCGTTGTGTCTGTTGTTTCGGGGTACGTGGATTGCTGACACTGATGGCCATCGCACGCATATAACTCACGTCTTTCCATGTGCTACCTATCACGGTACCCACTTTTCCACTGAATCCTCCGAGGATTCCTTGTTTGATTTCTCCCATAATTGTCATATTTTTAGGGATCATGACCGGACAATGCGTCCAAGTCTCAAAGCTGAAACGGACAGGCGGCAGCAGGCAAAAACTATGTTTCTGCAGCAACACGGCAATGCAAGCGCATCTGTCATTCAGCTGATACAAAGGTAAAGCGGGAAGAAGGGGGATTTCTGAAATGCGTGGTTTTTGCGTCGGTTTGCATTGGTTTGCGTAGTAGCTACGAGCTACAAAGCTACGAGCGCCATTCGGTATCATAGCGCAGCCACTTATAGCTTGTAGCTTTGTAGCTCATATCTTATTGGAAATCCGAAAGAAAAGACTAACTTTGCATAACAGTCATTCAAAATGAGTGCTGGTAATGAATAAACAGAATACATTATGAATTTTGAACAATTAAATTTTACGGTATTTTGTGTGGGTGGTATATCCGATGCATTAAAAATGAATGCAGGAAAAGTATATCGCCTGTTGCGCGATTCCGGTATTCTAAAAGAGTATATTGTTCCCAGTTATGATGTGCTTCATACTTTTAGCAAAGAATATCTTATAGAAGATTTAGTATCATACATGAAAGAGAAAGGAGTACTACAATGATTCTTTATCATGCTTCTCCCTTTATCATTGAACATCCGGACGTCTCCCATTCCCGTGAACATTTAGATTTCGGAAAAGGTTTCTATCTGACAACCATCCGCAACCAAGCAGAAAAGTATGCAATGCGCTTTATACGTAGAGGACAGAAAGCATACATCAATGAATATATGCTGAATGATGACCTGTCTCCATATCAGATAATGATTTTTGAAAGATATGACGAAGCATGGTTAAAATACGTAGGAGAATGTCGCAAAGGAATTACAAACCGTATATATGATATTGTTTCCGGTGGTATTGCTGATGATAAAGTTTTTAATACAATCGATTTATATTTTGCAGGCGAGATGAGTAAGGAAGAGGCATTGAAGCGGTTAGCTTTCGAACGCCCGAATCATCAGATTTGTATTTTGAATCAAGATGTGATACTCTCTCATTTAAGATTTCTGAGCGTAGTAGAAATTAAAATAGGAGAAGACGAAAATGTTGGCAAATAAGACAATTCTTCAAATGAAATATGCACGGATAGTCAAGCTATTCGCAGAAAAGGCACATTGGACTTACGAAGATGCCTTAGGTTTTTTTTACGACTCGGTTACTTATCACCTAATAAGTGAAGGAACTGCCGATATGCATTGTCTAAGCGATGAATATCTGGCGGATGAATTGCTACTCGAACTTCAGAAACAAACTTCATCAGAGCGCACTTGTAGCTCGTAACTCGTAACTTATCCCCTATTGCCAAACCGTCAAAATGCCAAATTGCCAAACTCCTCCCGGATGACATTCCGGTCCGCCATCTCCACCCGCCACTCCTGGCAGTGATGACGCACCAGACGGTCGGTATGCGACAGCACCAGCGGCAAGGGATTACCATCCACACACTCCGGATTGGCCCAGACTAACTGGCAGACCTGCACCAGCACTCCCTCCATCTCCTCCGGGGGTAGTGAAAGCAACTGCCCATCCGGACACAAGCGCTTCAGATTGACTTCGAGCGGATAAGGATAGAAACCACCACGAGAACCGGGAGAAGGAACAAAGTCCCGGCAAAAAAGAAGAAAAGTATCATCATCCAGGCGCAAGCAAGTACCCGCAGGAGGCATACCTCCCGTTGCGTCAGGGGCATAATGCCGAAGCTGGGCACCCGACGTGCGCCGCACCCGTACCCATACCACCGGTACAGCCGCCGGGAACTTCCCCATCCACGCCACAAAAGAAGCCAGCGGCTCTACAGGAAAGTCGTGATGACAATAAATCACCAGGCGTTCAGGCGGACGGTTGTCATGGGCGGTACAAAACCGTCCGTAAGCCACCTTGAAGTATTCCGGAAAGAACAATGAGAATCGTTCGGCAGGCTTGCAGAGATCGCAATGACAGAACTGCAAAGGATCATTATAGAACGTCGCCGCACAGAAAGCCTCAAAGCTCTGCGAAAGGCGAGAATGTGAACATCCGACAATGAGGTCAGTATTCTGCGAAGCAAAGCACCGGGGCACCCAGGGTACACCACCCATCTGTACCAGCAAACGCGAGGCTACCGTAGGCAAGTGTCTGCTGAAAGCCTCACTCCCAATGGCATGCAGCGGAACGGGCCCCCAATAGAATGCCCCCAAAGAACGAACCAGCTTACGAAGCCGGACTGAAAGTTGCTGCCGGAGCAGCGGACCGGCAGCACTGCCCGAAGGTGTGAGCAGACAATAAAGCCGTCCGACGTCGGGCGCATCCATCCCCGACTGCTGATAAAGTGCCTGTGTCAATGTGTCGATGGCATGATCGTCTACATCATAAGGCACCCATCTGTCCACATCTCCCACAGATTCCACTGCCATCAGGGAGGCAGTCGGAGCAAAAAGCAGGAAAAGCCGACGGGCAGTCTCCAGTTCTCCCCGTGGATAGAGCATCGTGATGTTGAGATAATGGTATCGTCCCGGCTGGCGGCCACCATAAAGAGGAAAAGTACTGCGGGGAGCATTCCCCTCTCCCGATGAGCCGAACCGTAACAAGCGATGGTCGGCATTCATATTCAGCAGGCAATCGGCAGGCACTTCATTCAGCCGGAGCGATACATGAAGGGGGCAACCCTCCACCTCACCGCCTCCGGGGAAGCAAAGTGCCAGCAACCGTTCCACCTCCTGACGCAAAACATCGTAAGGGCCGGTCGAAGCCGTCATCTGCCGTTCCGTATGGAAAGAGATTCCCAGCCGGACAGCCAAAGCGGGAGTAAGTACGGCATACGCACGGTTCAAACTTCCCATTAGTCCGCGACTGAGTGAACCATGCTGCACCACCCACCCGTCTATGGCTACCAAACGGGGTGAAGCTCCCACCAATCCCATTTCCGACAAAGGGGCGTCTATGTATATTTGCTCGGGAGGAAGCACCTCCACGGCGATCCGGCAATCCGTAACGGTGGAGGAAGTGGCAGCAGAAGCAGGAAGAAGCGGACGGAAGGAAATGCGACTGTAACAAATTACGTTTTCTGCCTGTTGGGACAATGTATCTTGAAACCATATCTCCAGTACATCGGGACAGGGTGTATGATAAAACTTCCGTGTATGGCCCGTTGCACCTTCAGTCGGACCACCCGTAAGAGCGATCAGCCATCGACAGAGGGCTGGCGGCGTGATGTCGCAGGTGCCGGCATCGAGCACGGCTTGCAAGAGAAGCTCTTTCATAGCATTATCACTTCAAGACAAAAGTATTCTAATGCAAATGTAAGGATTTTATTTTTATATACCAAGTTCTTACCATCTCCGTGTCAAGTCCATACCAACTCCGTACCAAGTCCGTAGTCATAGACACGGAGATGGTACGGAGATGACAGGGGGAAAAGAAGAAGCAAAAGTACTCATATCGGGAAAGAAAGGAATGAAAGTGATTAGGGTTTAGTGATAAGTGATAAGCGCCATTCGATATATGATTTCAGTGAATTCTTTGTACCGGAGACACTACAAATGATGTGGGAACTGTATGCCGAATGGTGCTTATCACTTATCACTAAACCCTAATCACTTTGTTCATAACCCTACAGGAACGAACTAATTTTATATCATTGTCTTAACCTTATACAGCCCATGCCCCTCTTTTTCCAGCCGCCCCTGATTACACAACTCAATTAGGTAACGGTCGGCCGTACGAGTGGGAATGCCTGCTTCACGCGCCTTATCCTGATAGAGTGTGCGGTCGAACTCAGGGGGCAACATTTGCAACAAGGCCTGCCGACGCTTCTCACTTGCACTTCCCTGAGATACGGAGGCCGGATGCGACGTATGCGACGCCTCGGCCTGTAAACTTTCATAAGCCGCCTCTGTATGACGCAGTAACACCTGTATCATCAGAAGGGTGGTATGGAAATCATCATCACGACAACAAAGAGTAGCCGGCAGTGGGGCATCCCCTTCATAATCCATCAGGCGTAAGGCGGAGAACACCATGCAGATGCGGTAAGCCGTCAGCCCCAGACGACGCACGGAAGCGAGCATATCCGGACCTTTGCACTGCAAGCCCTGCTCCTGCAGATTGCCGAAAAAACGGTTAAACTCCACCTGCTGCTCCACCGTGAGCGTGAAGCGCAAAGGCCCGTCCTTCAGCAAACGAGTATAAAACTGGAAAAAACGACCTCCCAAACGCAGGAAACGACTGTCGAGCGTATCATCATCATTCCCGGCAAAAACATCATTCCACACCGGTCGCAAGGGAAGGTTATAGAACAGGAAGCGGGAGAAAAGCCCGTTCTCGGGATCAGGAATCAGTGCTCCTACCTGGCGCGGTGTTCCACTAAGTAGCACCGAGAGGCGGGGCATCGTTATTTCCACATACTCACGGTCCTTACGACGATTATAAGTGATAGGCTCGTGATGGAAAGCCTTGCGCAACCCATCGCTGTAATTGCCATGTTCGCTGCGGAACGTGGTAGTCAGCGTGTCGCCTTCCGTCTCGAACATCAGGGCTTGACCTTCATTGTCATTCAGCGTCTGGAAAAGAGCCGTGGCACTGCTGTTTGCCGGAATGAAAAGCATCCTGACAGGCGGCTGTTGCGGTTCGTCGCCTCCCCCTTGTCTTTTATTTTTTTCATAGAGCGACTTCTCGCGCCGATACTCCTCCCACTCCTGCCGGTTACGACGACGCAGATCGGCATGCACCACATCTACCAGATGACGGCACAGTGTCAACCGCCCCTTACCCGCCGAGGCTTGTGCGCTGACAAAGAGAAACAGGTTGGGACAAACCTGTCGCTGTCCATAGATGCCGGATACTTGCGTCAGGCAAGAGGAAAGAGCGGTAAGAGCCCCCAGCAAGAGCATGTCACTGTCTTCGGGCGAGATGCCGTAAGAGCAGACATCATCCAGCAGGCGGGGCAACGAAGCGTATACCTCATCGGGAAAGACCGGGAGTTCAGCATCAGCAGACGTAGCGGTGGCAGTAGCAGTATGTGCAGTAAGCCTCTCTGTTTGCGGATTTACATGAGGAGCATCGGACGGAGGCAGTTCCCCGCTATCCGGTGCCACCGGAGAAGCTTTCGGCAACTTGGCATTTTGGCAATTTGGCAACTGCTGGGTATTGATGTCCACTCCTGCTTGCCGTGCCAGGTGGAAAAAGGTATTCACCGTGATGCCCCGCCCGCGGGAATGCAGGCAGGCGGTGTACTGTTTCTCAGTTTCGGCAGGTTGATAGCTACTGTAGAAACGGCTCAGGCGATGGTAGAAGGTACGTCCGCCCTCACCCAGACCTTGGGCAAGCGCGAAGCCGAGATCACGCCAGTCGTTATAAGTAGGAGCTATATCCGTGCCCGCCAGTTCAATACGTGATGTGACGATTTCTATTTCATCACAAAGAGTGAGGGCAGCGTTGGGCTGCCACTCGTTTAAGTGGAATTTTTGTTTTGACATTTTAAGATTTATGATTTCTGATTTATGTAGCTCGTAACTATTTTATCATCACCACGTCCGGGTCCCAAGGCAGATAGCAGGCACGCGAGAGGTCACGTCCCGAAGGATCGGGTTCCACACCATAGTTTCGGGATATGTAGAAAGACAGGATTTCAAACCAGTCGGTATGTGTGCCTTGTGCCAGGTCGATGGGCACCACCCACTTCAAACCGTCGCCACCGGGACTGCGGAAAAGCAGGGCGGTATCTACCGAAGCATCGTGCATCAGGGCATAGCGCAAGCCATAGACACCGCTCAGGCGTCCGCCATCGTGCCACTGGTTTATGTGGTCAAAGTCAAGGCAGAGCAGTCCGCTATGGGCCAGCAGGGCATCATCGCGCCTGCGGGTGAACTCTCCACTGAAAGTGGCATAGTCGAAATGGCGGGCTTTGAAGCGTTGCACATCCCTCTGAGTGATTTTTTCTTCCTGCAACAGACGGCGGAGGCGCTGCAATTCCTCTGTAGGCTGACGATAATAATCGCCGCGGATGACGTTGTAGATCTGATGCAGCTCCACCGTCTTGTGGGGCACCACGTTGCTGACGGGAGCCAGGAAAAAACTGAAGCGATTCATCTGTTGCCTCCTTTCCCATTATCAGTAGCCGGGCTCTTCTCCTGCTTGCCCAGCGCACTGAGTTTATACATCACATAGTTGTTGTGCAGCAGGTCGTCAATTTCACGGATGCGATAGAAATACTTCTTTCCCAGGGTGGTGTATCCCAGTGTACCGTTATCACGTAAGTTCTGCAAGGTGCGTTGGCTGATGTGCAGCGCATTCATCACCTCTTGCCCATCTACCCAGTCTTTGGCAATCTGGGGACGGGGAGTCACGTTGGCACGTTCCAACAAGCGTGCCAGGCCGAGCAGGTTATCATGTACCTGCTCCAGTTTTTCTGTAAATAATGGATTCTGTTTCATATTCTTTTTCCGTTTGTCTGGTGGCAAAGGAAAAAGAGTTTGAATTGACGTGAGCTTGACGAGAATGCTCGTCAAAGGTTTATATATGATGTAGAAAGGAATGAAAGTGATTAGGGTTTAGTGATAAGTGATAAGTGCCATTCGGTATATGATTTCAGTGAATTCTTTATACCTGAGACACAACAAATGATGTGGGAACTGTATGCCGAATGGTGCTTATCACTTATCACTAAACCCTAATCACTTTGTTCATAACCCATCAGGAAAAGAATTAATTCCGAGTTCTGCATAAATGGACATCTCTTTCATACAAATTCTTAGAAAAAAAAATTCGTTGACGAGACAGTTTCGTCAACGAATCATCAAGAGGTGAGGCGAAGTTTCTCTTTTTCGGCAAACTTCTCGTAGGTTTCTATATACCTTTTACTGTTACTTATCAAATTCTCGGGCTGCACATCCACATCGAAAATAGATGCAAGGAAAGCAGCATACGCCTGTTTATCCCATCCTCCTCTACGCTGCTGATAATGAAAGAAAAGACCGTAAAGCACCCCGATATAGTTCCGCAGGACTTTCACCTTGTTCCGGTGAATCATTGCAATCTGACCGCTCTGCAAAAACAAGAGAAAAGCATCTTCCAACCACTGTACATGTTCAGGAGTCACCAGATAAGCACCATTGCCATCCGTCACACGATAAAGGAAGGCCAGGAAAGCATGTATCTCGCCCTCATCCGGAAGCTTCGCCCCAAGCGGACGTGAAGGAATGAAAGAAAGTCTTTCGCTGGGTTGTATGGAGATGAAGGCCCGTGAATAGTTCTCCTCATAGAGTTCCTGCTGGCGAAGCAGATAGCTGCGCAACTGACGCGGAAGACTCATATCGTGCGTTATCAGCAGGTTGAGGAAGGTGAGGCACCGCTCCTTCTGTTTGCGGATAATCCAATGGGAAGCACCACGCCCTTCATTGTAGTGCAAGTGTCCGGCATATTGCTGGAAACAAAGATCGTTCAGGCACTCGCTCATCCACGCCTGATCAATCAGCACCCCATAAAGATTCTTCTCATGGAGTGGAAGACCGCTGAGCAGAAAGAAAAGAAAGTTCTCGAGTGCCGCCACGCCTTGCCACAAACGAGCATCGCTATGCGGAGGTTGTTCCAGACCGGCAAGCAAGCCCACCAGTTTATTGTAAAGTTGCATGGCAGTACATTCATGTTCTGCTGTGATTCCTGCGCTGAGAAGGCATTTTACCTGATTTCCCGCTTGCAGAATGTCATACTTCTGCACTTCCGACTCCCGAATGGGGTGAAAGTAGCGAGCATCGTTGAGCAGGTATCGGTAATCCATAAAATCAGTCGGCTGTAATAAGTAACCGAAGTCGATAGTCAGCGTCAGGTAGAGCGAAGCCAATGCCCCTTTCAGTTGCCCGCACAGTTCGGAGGAGACTCCCCGCCGACAGGCATCATCCATTGCAACTCCGGTGCAATACACCTCTTCGAGCACTTCACACAGCAGCAGACGTGCAGCATGGTCACTGTTCATCCGACTGATTCGATCTTTCAGCAACAGATTCAGCCACCTGGCTTCGGCCTGAAGAAGAGTTTTATAAAAATAATAACGGGGAGTGGATTGTTGCTCACCATAAGACACCGTGGCTACATACTCCATCTCTTCTACCCGCAAGCGGCAGAGAACAGCTGTGGCATCAAAGTCGGAAAAAGGGGACGTAGAGGAAAGAAAAAGAAAAGAGGGAACCGGTAAGTCAACCTGCCAGTCGGACAATATCTCCTTCAACTGATCCGTCAGCCCGTCCAGCGAGCCGGGCAGGTTCATCAGCTTTCGAGTGGACTGCTGAAGCCGCTCGGAAACGTAGCGCTGCCCCTCTAAACAGGAAGGGGACAATGCACCACTGAAGATGGTGATGGTCAAAGGGATAAACATAGTAAACGATTTTAGTTTCCAGCATTTTAGTTTAACAAGTTAATAATCAGTAGTCCTGTCTTTCTCAAAATGCTCATCGGCATAGCGATAACCGAAATCGTTCTTTGGGGTGGGCTGAGAAGAAGTCGCACAAATGTAGCAAACTGTAAACAATAAAGCAAAGTTTCACCGTTAATCATCTTTAATTCCGAGCATTTTGTAAGGAGAATGGATTATATTATCTTTACTAAGAAAATGAAGGGAAATCTACAAGAGGTCAAGGCAAGTAAGAATTAACTATCTTTTCATTGCTTGCCAGCCTAAAAGTATGTATCTTTGTAAAAACTAAAAAGAAAAAGAATATGGAGACTACCATACAAAGTGTTTATCTGAACATTCCTAAAGCAGATATGAAGTTTTTTAAAGAGTTGGTAAAAAAAATGGGATGGTCTGTTGAGACCAAAGAAAGCCTATTAAAAAATTATATATCCAATCGTCCGACCAAAGTAGATTTGTCCGATGAAGATATAATGAAAGAGGTTAATGAAGTTAGGTATCGCAAATGACTAAAGCCCAATCTTCTATCCGAGATGCCAAAGACTTATATTTGCTATCTTTAGCTGAAACTATACAAGCAGACTATATCCTGACCGGAGACAAAGATTTATTAGTTTTAGAGTCGCACTCACAAACTCAAATTCTCACCTATTCAGAATATTCAAACCTATAACCCATAATATTTCTCTAACCCTTGCACTAAGAATCAGTCTTTTTACCTAATTTTGCAGCATGAAACGAAAACTACTCATTTTCATATATTTCATACTTTGTTCTCTTTACCCGCATATAACCACTGCTCAAGAGCAAACGTTGCAGGGAAAGACATCCGACTCGATCCGCATCAGCCTGCTGACCTGCGCCTCGGGTGGAGAAATATATTCTCTTTTCGGGCATACTGCCATCCGCTATGAAAACTTTACCCGGAATATTGACGCTGTTTTCAACTATGGCATGTTCAATTTCAATGCTCCCAACTTCATTCTCCGCTTCGCTTTAGGAGAGACGGACTACCAGTTAGGAGCTACCAATTACGAGCACTTTGTAGCCGAATACAACTACCTGGGGCGGGACGTATGGCAACAAACACTGAACCTTACTCCGGACGAAAAGGAACATTTGTTTAATCTGCTTCAGGAAAACTATCGCCCGGAAAACCGTGAGTATCGTTACAACTTCTTCTACGACAACTGCGCCACCCGACCGCGCGACCAAATAGAGAAAGCCATCGACGGCTCTCTGCGATATGCTGACAATATGACCGACAATGACACGGGAGTTTCTTTCCGTGATTTACTGCATAAATACAGCGAGGGGCATCCTTGGTCACGTTTTGGCATGGATATGTGTATGGGTAGCGAAGCTGACAAGCCTATCAACCGGAGACTGATGATGTTCGTCCCCTTCTATGTACAGGAGTACTTCAACACAGCCCAAATCATAGACAAAGAAGGAAAAGCACGCCCGCTGGTATCCTCTGAAGAGAAAATAGTGGAAACCGGACTGACAGCTGCCGACCACCGTTCCGGTGGTATTACCCCGATGCAATCGGCCTTGCTGCTGTTCATCCTGGTAACTGCCGCCACCATCTACGGTATCCGACACCGGAAAACCCTCTGGGGACTGGATTTAATCTTGTTCTTCTGTGCCGGAATAGCCGGATGTATCCTTGCTTTCCTGGCCTTGTTTTCCCAACACCCGGCAGTAAGCCCCAATTATTTACTGTTTGTATTCCACCCGTTGCACCTATTTTGCCTCCCGTGGATGATAAATAAGGTGAGAAAACGGCAGAAAAGTCGGTACATGGTACTTAATTTTATCGTTTTAACACTTTTTATACTGCTTTGGGCGATAATACCGCAAAGATTTGACTTAGCTGTATTACCTTTGGCACTTTGTTTGCTGGTACGTTCAGCAAGCAATCTTATTTTGACATCGAAAAAGAGATAAATGAAAAAGGGACTGATAACTTCCATACTCGCATTAACTTTCACCGGTCTGCAAGCCCAACCGCTGCCTGCCACTCCTAAATTAGTGGTAACGTTGACGATTGACCAGCTGCGCACCGACTACATGGAAGCATTCTCTTCCCTATACGGAGAAAAAGGGTTCAAAAGACTGATGCGCGAAGGCAAGGTTTTCTATCAAACCGAGTTTCCCTTCAGCGGAACAGACCGCGCCTCTGCCATTGCCGCCATTTACAGCGGTACGACGCCCTCAATGAACGGCATCATCTCCCAGCAATGGATGAATGCCAATACATTGCGCCCGATGAACTGTGTGGACGACCCCGCTTTTATGGGAAACTTCACCGACGAGAGCTCCTCTCCTTCCCAATTACTGACTTCCACCATTGCCGATGAACTGAAAGTAGCTACCCGCAACAAAGGTATGGTATATGCCATTGCCCCCTCGCGCGATGCAGCTATCCTTGCCGCCGGACACTCCGGAAACGGTGCGTTCTGGTTGAATGAAAATACCGGTAAGTGGTGCAGTACTACATATTACAGCGAATTCCCATGGTGGGTGAGCCAATACAATGAACGGCAATCACCCGATTTTCGCATCCGCGATATGGTGTGGGAACCGATACATCCTATAAATAGATATACGTTCCTGCCCGAATGGCGGGATCAACCCTTTAAATATAAGTTCGACAGCGAACGGATCAATAAATTCCGCCGGCTGATTACCAGTCCCTTCATCAATGATGAGGTAAACTTACTCACAGAGGAACTCCTGGAAAAGAGTACGATTGCCAAAGATGAGATACCGGACTTGCTGGCACTGACTTATTACGCAGGAAACTACAACCATAAGAGTACACAGGAGTGTGCCATGGAAATGCAGGATACTTATGTACGCCTGGACCGCAGTATCGGCTCCCTACTCGACCTCATTGACCGCAAAGTAGGCTTGCACAATGTCATTTTCTGCATTGCATCTACGGGATATGCCGACCCGGAAGCACCTGATTTGGGCCTGTACCGCATCCCGGGTGGGGAATTCTACCTGAACCGCTGCGCTACCTTGCTGAATATGTATCTCATGGCTACGTATGGCGAAGGACAATACGTAGAAACCTACTATAACCAGCAGATTTATCTTAACCATAAGTTAATAGAGAATAAGCAACTGAATTTAGCGGAGATACAAAATAAATCCGCCGACTTCCTGATACAGTTCAGCGGAGTGAATGAGGCTTATTCCGCCCATCGCTTATTATTAGGTCCTTGGTCACCCCAGATTGAACTGGCACGCAACGGTTTCCATCGTAAACGTTCAGGTGACCTGCTGATAGACGTGTTGCCCGGCTGGACTATCGTGGAAGAAAATGTCACAGATAGCCGAGTAGTGCGTCATGCAGATGTGCCTGCTCCACTCATCTTTCTGGGTGGTGGTATAAAACCCGAAACCATACGGGTTCCTGTCAATATTACCCGCATAGCCCCTACCCTGTCAAGTGCGATGCGCATCCGCGCCCCGAACGCTTGTACAGCTACTCCACTGAACTTTTAAGCTGAAAACACATCTTACTTGGTAAATCAAGTGACATGTTAACGAAGTGAATCGAAAGTTGAGTGTTTTACTCAAAAAACAATTCGTAAACTTCTCGTAAATCAGCATTTTAATGTAACTTTGTACCCGCATTTAAGGCAAAGTTACGCCCGAACTAATTAAGTAAATAATAATAAAAACAGATATATAATGGGATTTAATGAATTTTTAAGCTCGATTTTCGGCAATAAATCCGCACGCGACATGAAAGAAATTCAGCCGTGGGTGGAAAAAATCAAAGCCGCTTACCCGGAAGTTGCCAAACTCGATAACGACGCCCTACGCGCCAAGACGGAAGAACTGAAAACCTACATCCACAATTCGGCTACAGAGCAACGCGCTAAGGTAGAAGAACTAAAGGCAGGTATCGAAGCTATTGAACTGGAAAACCGTGAAGAGGTTTTCGCACAGATAGACAAACTGGAGAAAGAAATACTGGAATGCTACGAAAAAGCACTCGATGAAGTACTGCCTGTAGCTTTCTCCATCGTAAAAGAAACAGCAAAGCGCTTCTCTGAAAACGAAGAAATTGTAGTGACAGCTACTGAATTCGATCGTCATCTGGCTGCTACGAAGGACTTCGTACGTATTGAGGATGATAAGGCTATCTATCAGAATCACTGGTTGGCCGGTGGTGCGGAAGTTACCTGGAACATGGTACACTACGATGTACAGTTATTCGGTGGTGTGGTATTGCACAAAGGTAAGATCGCCGAAATGGCAACGGGTGAAGGTAAGACATTGGTGGCTACCCTCCCGGTATTCCTGAATGCATTGACCGGAAACGGTGTGCATGTGGTAACTGTGAATGACTACCTGTCTAAACGTGACTCCGAGTGGATGGGCCCTCTTTACATGTTCCACGGTTTAAGTGTGGATTGTATCGACAAGCACCAACCGAACTCAGACGCACGTCGCAAGGCATATCTGGCAGATATCACATTCGGTACGAACAATGAATTCGGTTTCGACTACCTGCGTGATAACATGGCTATCAGCCCGAAAGACCTTGTACAACGTCAGCACAATTATGCCATCGTCGATGAGGTGGACTCCGTATTGATTGACGATGCCCGTACACCGTTGATTATTTCCGGCCCTATCCCCAAAGGTGAAGAGCAGTTGTTTGAACAGCTTCGTCCACTGGTAGAACGCCTGGTAGAAGCACAGAAGAAACTGGCTACCCAATATCTGGCTGACGCCAAACGCCTCATTGCTTCCAGCGATAAGAAAGAACAGGAAGAAGGTTTCCTTGCCTTGTTCCGCAGCCATAAAGCTTTGCCGAAAAACAAGGCATTGATTAAGTACCTGAGTGAACAAGGTATCAAGGCTGGTATGCTGAAGACCGAGGAAATCTACATGGAGCAGAACAACAAACGCATGCACGAAGCAACTGACCCGTTGTATTTCGTCATCGAAGAAAAACTGAACAGTGTAGACCTTACAGATAAAGGTGTGGATTTGATTACCGGTAACTCGGAAGATCCTACCCTCTTTGTATTGCCCGACATAGCTGCACAGCTTTCCGAACTGGAAAACGAAACACAACTGACAGATGAAGAGCGTCTGGCTAAGAAAGATGAACTGCTGACAAACTATGCCATCAAATCTGAACGAGTACATACCATCAACCAATTGTTGAAGGCATACACCATGTTCGAGATCAATGATGAATACGTTGTACTGGACGGACAGGTGAAGATCGTAGACGAGCAGACCGGACGTATCATGGAAGGCCGCCGCTACTCCGACGGTTTGCACCAAGCTATCGAAGCTAAGGAAAACGTGAAAGTGGAAGCTGCTACGCAGACATTCGCTACCATTACGTTGCAGAATTACTTCCGTATGTACCACAAGCTCTCGGGTATGACCGGTACTGCGGAAACGGAAGCAGGCGAGTTCTGGGATATCTACAAACTGGATGTAGTGGTAATCCCGACCAACCGCCCCATTTCCCGTAAAGATATGAACGACCGCGTTTATAAGACGAAACGCGAGAAATATAAAGCTGTTATCGAAGAAATCGAACAGTTGGTACAAGCCGGACGCCCTGTGCTGGTGGGTACTACTTCTGTAGAAATCTCCGAAATGCTGAGCAAAATGTTGTCTATGCGCAAGATTGAGCATAGCGTACTGAATGCCAAACTGCACCAGAAGGAAGCAGACATCGTAGCTAAAGCCGGTTTAAGCGGTACAGTAACCATTGCTACCAATATGGCCGGTCGTGGTACGGATATCAAGCTGAGCCCGGAAGTGAAAGCTGCAGGTGGTTTAGCAATTATCGGTACGGAGCGTCATGAGTCCCGTCGTGTAGACCGCCAGTTGCGCGGACGTGCCGGACGTCAGGGTGACCCGGGTTCTTCTGTATTCTTCGTATCACTGGAAGATGAATTGATGCGTCTGTTCTCCTCCGACCGTATTGCCGGTGTGATGGACCGCCTCGGTTTCAAGGAAGGTGAAATGATTGAACACAAGATGATTTCCAACTCCATCGAACGTGCACAGAAGAAGGTGGAAGAAAACAACTTCGGTATCCGTAAACGCTTGCTGGAATATGATGACGTAATGAACAAACAACGTACTGTTGTGTATACCAAGCGTCGTCATGCCTTGATGGGTGAACGTATCGGCATGGACATCGTGAACATGATCTGGGATCGTGTTGCCGCTGCTGTTGAAGCTCCCGACTACGAAAACTGCAAAATGGACTTCCTACAAACACTTGCTATGGAAACTCCGTTCAGTGAAGAGCAATTCCGCAACGAAAAGAAAGAGAAACTTACAGAAGAAGCTTTCAATGTAGCCATGGATCTGTTCAAGCGTAAGACTGACCGCATGGCACAGGTCGCTTACCCGGTTATCAAGCAGGTGTATGAGACTCAAGGACATATGTATGAAAATATTCTTATCCCCATTACGGATGGTAAGCGTATGTACAACATCTCCTGTAGCCTGAAAGCCGCTTACGAAAGCGAATGTAAGGAGGTAGTGAAAGCTTTCGAAAAGTCTATCCTGCTGCACGTCATCGACGAATCATGGAAAGAAAACTTGCGTGAGCTGGATGAATTGAAACATTCTGTGCAGAATGCAAGCTACGAACAGAAAGACCCGTTATTGATTTACAAGCTGGAGTCTGTCAATCTGTTTGATACAATGGTGAATAAGATCAATAACCAGACTGTTTCTATCCTGATGCGTGGACAAATTCCGGTACAGGAGCCACAGGAAATTCAGCAAGCTGCTCCCGAACAGAAGCAGGACATGAGCAAATATCGCGAACAAAAGCAAGATCTGAGTGACCCGAATCAACAGGCTGCTGCCCAACAGGATACACGTGAGCAAGTGAAACGTGAACCGATTCGTGCGGAAAGAACTGTAGGACGTAATGATCCTTGCCCTTGTGGAAGTGGTAAGAAGTATAAGAACTGTCACGGAAGGAATATGTAATGAGTGATTAGTGATGAGTGACTAGTGATAAGTATGCTAACCACTAATCTCTTATCGCTAATCACTAATAAAAGCCTCAAACGGTTAAAATCTGTTTGAGGCTTTTATATATCCATACAAAAGTGTATTTTTGTTATTCTTAGATAAAGAACAAGCCTATGACTAAGTATTCGCATCTCTTAGGGATCTGTTGCGCTCTGCTACTTGGCGGTTGTCAGACCGTAGAGCAATTATCCATCGACTATATGCTGCCGGCAGAAGTTAGCTTCCCGCCCAGCCTTAAACGTGTAGCCGTGGTAAATAATATGCCATCCATCCCGGACAACAAGCTGATCGTAGAAGAAACGGATGAAAAGAAAAAAGATGAGACGGAAATAGCCCGCAAAACAAAATACTTCAACGGAAATGCTAAAATAACCACTGAGGCACTGGCTGAAGCACTTGCCAACGAAAACTATTTCGACGAAGTCGTTATTTGCGATTCTATGTTACGGGCCAATGATATGATTCCCCGCGAAAGCACCCTCAGCAAGAGTGAAGTGGAAGGTCTTACCGAAAGCCTGGATGTGGATTTCCTGATAGCTTTGGAAAATATACAACTACGCTCTCTCCGCAAAATTGAATACCTGCGCGAGTGGGGTGTTTATGCCGGAACCATAGACGTAAAGGTATACCCTACCGTAAAAGTATACCTGCCTAACCGAAATGGCCCGATGGTAACAATCAATACCAACGATAGTATTTTCTGGGATTATGCTGCCCCCAGCATAGCTCAGGCCGGTGCAGGGCTCATCAGTGAAACAGAAATGCTGAAAGAAGCTTCTGAATTTGCCGGCACTGTGCCTGTAAAGTATATGCTGCCACACTGGAAGACGGCTTCCCGCTATCTATTTACGAGCGGTTCGGTGAATATGCGTGATGCAGCCGTTTATGTTCGCGAAAACGACTGGGAACGAGCCATTGCGCTTTGGAAACAGACTTACGAGAAGAAGAAAAAAGGAAAACAGAAAATGTATGCAGCCTATAACGTTGCTTTAGGTTATGAGATGCAAGATAGCATACAGGCAGCAGAAGAATGGGCACTGAAGGCGCAAAAAGAAGCATACGACATAGACAAGATTGAAGAGAAAAAAAAGCAGGGAGGAATAGATGTCAGCGACGTTCCCAACTACTTTGCAGTAACCCGCTATTTAGGTGAATTGCAAGAACGAAAAGAGGGAATGACACGATTGAATGTCCAAATGGAACGATTTAAGAATGATTTTTAATCAAATGATGCAAGGGTAATTATTTTTTTTATACCTTTGAACATCCATTAAGAAAGAATATCTATTATGAAACTGAGCCAAGCATCTTTATCACTCTTAGAAAAGACCATAAGACAAGCAGTCAGCAAATATATTTGTGGCTGCGAGCAAACCATTGTGACCGACATCCATCTGCAAGCTAACCAGAATTCCGGCGAACTGTCTATATTTGACGATGATGACGAGGACTTGGCATGTATCACAGTAGAAGAATGGATGACGTATGGTGGGGATGACTTCTACGAGAGCGCAGAACGTATTCTTTCTACATTACTTAATAACATGAAGAATGGTGGTGACTTTGATCGGCTTACCATCTTGAAGCCCTATTCATTCGTACTGGTGGATGAAGAAAAAGAAACAGTTGCTGAGTTATTATTAATGGATGATGATACATTGCTTGTAAATGAGGAACTACTGAAAGGTCTGGATGAAGAGCTGGATTCTTTTCTGAAAGAACTACTGGAAAAGTAATAGCATTTGATTTATAAAAAATAAATAAGCCCTTGCAGTAATCAGATATTGCAAGGGCTAATTCGTTTATAGTAATCAGAAGTGAAAATGAGAATTCTCCGTACGCTGAGACTCAATCTTTTCCTTCAACTTTTTAGCTATTTCAGGATATTGCCGGATCACATTGGTAGTTTCTGCAGGATCTCTATAGATATTATACAATTCCTCATAAGTCTTTGCAGGAGTACTAACTTCCAATCTTATCAATTTCCAACCATCAAGGTTCATAATAGATTGTTTTCCTCCAGCTTCAAAGAACTCATAATAGATATAATCATGCTTCTTCTGTTTCCCCTTTCCCGTTAAAGTAGGTAAATATGATATACCATTAATGCCCTGAGGTGATTTCGTTTGAAGCAGATCACTAATGGTTGGCAAAAAATCCCAGAAAGCAGAAATATGATCTGTTATTACCCCTGCCGGAATAACACCTGGCCACTGCACTACAAATGGAGTACGAATACCTCCTTCATAAAGATCTCTTTTGTGACCTCTGAAAGGGCCATTACTATCAAAATAATCAGGATCATGCCCTCCTTCGGCATGAACTCCATTATCTGAAGTGAATATTATGATAGTATTCTCATACAATCCTTGCTCTTTCAACTTATCAATGATCAGCCCCACACTATGATCCAAATAAGTAACCATTGCCGCATAAGCCGCACGAGGGTTTCGCTGCTCTTTATAGCCTCTTCCACCAAAAGGAGTTTCACAAAATTCACCTTCATATTTCTTCATCTCTTTATCCATAATATCAAGATCGGCGTGAGGAAGGGTTGGTGAGAAATAAAGAAAGAAAGGAGTAGCCTTGTTTTTATCAATAAAGTTCAGTGCTTTCTCCAACATCAAATCATGCGAATAGAATTTTCCGTTCAACATGATTTTTTCATCGTTTTCATGCAGAAACTCCGGATAATAACTATGAGCAAAACGTTGTCCCAAGTAACCATAAAAATAATCAAAAGCGTGCTTATTGGGCATACCTTCTGTTCCTGGACCTCCCAATCCCCATTTACCAATACACCCTGTTGCATAACCTCTGCTTTTAAATACATCCGCAACCGTCTTTTCTTCTGCAGGAAGTGGGGTTTCATAAAGTAATCCATCTGATCCCTCGACTTTGTCATTTCCCCTGATAGCTGCATACCCCATGTGCTTCCCCGTTAACAAGGCACAGCGTGAGGGAGCACTGACTGTAGCTCCGGAATAATGCTGCATAAACTTCATTCCGTTTTGTGCAATGCCATCAATATTGACGGTCTTAATTTGCCTCTGGCCATAGCATCCTAAATCACCTATGCCTAAATCGTCAGCCATAATGTAAACTACATTAGGGAGATTGGCAGTAGTACTTTGAGCCATGACAGTTCCTGAAAAACCTACCACAAGGGGAAATAAATATTTCAAATTATTTTTCATCATCTACCAATATAACAAATGTTCATTTTTATCTATAAATGTAATATTATCAATTTTAACGAGCGACATTAAACTAATAGCCAGGATTCTGTTCTGCTTTCTTTTCCTCAGAAGTCAATGCATGCCCATCTTTCTGTATAGCATCTAAATACGTTTGAGGAATGGGACGCAGACAATGATGTTCATCAACATTGGAAGCTGCATCTGGATTAAAAGCTTTGGCACGGGCAACCAGGGTTTTAGTTCTTGCCAGATCTTCCCAACGAAGGAATTCGCCACAAAGCTCACGGGAACGTTCATTCAACAAGAAGCACATCATTCGGTCATAATCATCTGTATAATTCAATTTATCTATTATGGCTTTATCTTCAGCTGGCAATTTCTGAATATCCGTTACTATCAAGTTAGTAGCATCTGTAGTTTCAGATACACCATTTGATTCATAGTAAGAATTCTCTGCCATATATGAATTCACATCTCCCATGCTGGCATAGCCTAAAGAATTGGAATTATAAGCTGCCCCACCATCACAATAAGCAGAACGGTCTTCACCTTTCTTATAAGCTGCCCGCTTCCGGATTTCATTGATATAGTATAAGGCATCATCATATTCATGCTGACGAATCAAAGCTTCTGCTGCTATAAGATAAGTCTCTCCCAACCGTGCAAGTATACCATCGCGAAAACCAGGCATATCATTAACAGCCTCACGTGAACCGTCCAGATACTTGCTACATGAAGCAAAACGTGAGAGTTCATCATATAATGCCGTATCATCTTTGCCATTTCGATCCTTCGGATAAGCAACAAACACAGTTGGTATCAACTTTCCTGTTTTTTCATCAGCAACCTTTTCTTTCATTTCCATATTATCAAAACGTGTATCACCCGGACGATTAATAACATACATTATGCCCAAATCACCTTTCTCATAGGTAGATCCCTTAACCGGATTATTGACTGCATATTTTGTTTTAAAGCTTTTCCAGAAACGTGAATCATTTACCATGTCGTATACATTATACATATAATACGTAGTTCTCAAACGCTGATATTCACGCCCTCCTGCAATATCACGCTTCATTTGCGGGAGATTCTGGTATACAGACAAGAAATACAAATGACAAGGATTACCATAACGCCCTCTTGAAGATTTATCAGAAGAGAACTGAGCTGCCAGAATAATCTCATCTAATTTTTCATTGGCTCCATCCGGTTCTGTATAATTCCAAAGGTCGGAGAAGTTCGATGCCAAAGTCCGATGAGAGATGACTTCTTTTGCCAAGCGCAGAGCTTCTGCACAATCTGCTGATTTCGTATTACTATTCCAGGAATCATTAATCTCACTGGCACGGAATAAATAGGCTTTAGCCAGAAAATGTGCAGCAGCATCTTTCGTCAGTTTACCGGTCATAGTTACTTTATCCGGCAAATAATCATAAGCTTTCTTTAAATCATCAATTACTTGCTCTACCGTGGCTTGAGCGGTTGAACGAGTAAACTCTCGCTCGGGGGTAGTGCTCGGATGTAGCTTCAGAGGTACTCCACCATATTGGGAAACCAACTTCAGATAGTTGAACCCACGCAAGAAATGAGCTTCGCCCATATACACATCTTTATTAGCTCCATTATAAATACCCAAGGATAATTTCTCTAACAGAATATTGGCAGAATTGATCCCTATATACATATTATCCCAAAGTGTCTCCATCAATGCTGTATTGGAATCCATTGCTGTTATTTGCGATTTAAAACTACCATTATAACTATTCCATGCAGCATTAGATGCATTACCTCCTATACGGAATTCATCTGTGCCATAATTAGTTGTAGCATACGCCCACTCTTTAGAAAAATGGAAACGTAAGTTATAATAAATACCGGTAGCCAAATCTGCTATACCTTCTTCCGTATCAAAATAATCAGTATTTCTCTGTGTAGTCAATTCCTCATTCAGAAAATCACTGCACGAAGGTAATGTACCTCCTACAAATATAGTAGCCAGCAAACTATATGCAATATTTCTACAAAGTTTCATAAGTATATCTTTATTAGTTTAAGTTAGAATCCAATATTTAATCCAATTGTATAACCACGATTCCAGGCTGTAGTACCTGCTTGCGAAGCATCCAGTTCCAGAAAATCTATATTCGAAAATATTCTTCCGGGATTTTTGGCTTGTACATATACCTTCATGTTAGATATTCCCCATTTTTTCATCAATGACTTTGGGAAAGAGTATCCTAAAGATATATTCCGTATTTTCAAGAATGAACCGTTCTTATAGCCGAGAATATTGTAGTAAGGATCTCCTGCAGCACCATTCCAAATGGGCTTCTGATATTCTGCATTCTTATTATTTTCATTATAATAGTCAATCTTACGTTGTGTATAGCGCCCTCCTTGCCATTCGCCACCAGTATCTACCAGATAATCGAAGCGACCATAGAGCATAAAAGAGAAATCAAAATTCTTATAAGAGAAAGCATTGGTCATTCCGAAAGTCCAGCGGGGACGAGTATGACCTATCACAACTCTGTCATCATTAGGATCTATCAAATGGTCATTATTCTGATCGACAGGACGCACCATGCCAGCTTCAAACTTATGCCCCTTCTCGTTGAATTTGGCCATTTCCGCAACATCTTCTTCCTTCCACAGTCCGGCAGATTGATAGCCATATATAACACCTAGTGCCTGTCCTATGAACCAATTATTATTGATATCATCTTCTTTCCCGTTCGACAGGGACTCTATTTTATCTTTTTGCCAGGCAGCATTAAGAGTAGTGCTCCACTCAAAATTACGTGTTTTCACATTAACGGTATTCAATGTGATGTCCACACCCATATTGGATGTTTCGCCCACATTGGCGTATGTATTTGTATAACCTGTTAAGGCAGGGATTGTCATCTCCATCAACAAATCTGTAGTACGTGAAGTATAGAAATCTATCACTCCCGAAATTCGTCCATTCAACACAGCATAATCAACTCCAATATTATATTGCCTGGTTTTCTCCCATGTCAGGTTTTGATTAGCCATGGCTACATTTCCTCCTTCAATCAAAGATTCGGATGCCACATATCCCGGCGTTATACTACTTCCGTAAGGATAATAAAGAGAAACAATAGCACCTTTTGTCTGATAAGGATCAATAGCCGAATTGCCTGTAACTCCAACTCCTAAACGCAGTTTCAATTGACTTATCCACCGGATATCTTTCAGGAAATCTTCCTGATCGAGACGCCACCCCAATGCAACACTGGGAAAGAATGCCCATTTATTGCCCTTAGCAAGCTGTGAGGCACCATCCCAACGCCCGGAGACTGTGACCAGATACTTATTATCATAATCATAATTCAAACGGAACATATACGACATCAGCTGTTTCTCAATCAAACCACTATTCCAACTGTCCAAAGACGAGATATCCTGCTGTGTCAATGCATTCCACTTTGCACTTGATAAAGGTATACCAACAGCTCCCATAGAAGACTCCTCAAAATGATACTTAGTGGCACTTTGTAAGAGAGTTAAACCAAAACCATGCTTCCCTACTTCTTTATTATAATAAATCAAATTATCCAAAGTCCAGGAAAAGTCCTGTTGATTACTCAATGAAGCATAATTAGGAGAGCCATTCCTACTAACAGACTGCTCATCCTGGTAAGTTCCATTGCGCCAATAACGGAAATCGGGTCCAAAATTAAAACGATATCTCAACCCTTTTAATGGAGTATAAATTTCCCCCAGGTCCAACTGTGCATACATACTACCAATAGCACGAAACATCCTCCGTTCATTTTCACTGTACTTCCAATCATCTATTACTGTCTTTACACCGTCATCCCCTCCTGGATAAATGATACGTTCGCCATTATCATCATAAGGAACTGCATAAGGAAATACACTGGTTGAAGCTGCATATAAATTCCTGGGAATATTAGTAGATAACTGTCCTACCGCTTTAGCAGAAGAACCATATTGTTGTTCGCTAAAGGTTGCATTAATATTCATCCCCAGCTTAAGCCACTTCACCGGATCTAAGTCTACACTGGCTTTCGCTGTATACCGGGTATAAGATTCTCCTTTTATGGTACCCTCATTATTCAAATAACCGAAAGATGCATACCCTTTCATCTTTTCCGAACCACCACTAGCACTCAATGTATGTTCATGTGTAATACCTGTTTGGGTAACCATACTTCCCCAATCTGTTGTAGACACCTGAGATGCATCCCAGGTTCCATTAGCCCATCCTTTTTCTATGTTTCTCCAGGCATAAGGGTCAGAAGAACCCATAAATATTTTATAATCATTTTCTTTAGTCGGCTGGTCGGCTCTTGGGTATGCTTCCGGGTTAAAGTAATAATAGGCCCATCTGCGCCACTCAATATACTCTGCTGAATTCATCATACTGGAATAGTCTTGCAAAGTTTCGAAGGTAACAGTTCCAGAATAATTCAACGTCAATTTTCCTTCTTTTCCCTGCTTCGTAGTAACTAAAATGACTCCATTAGCACCACGAGAGCCATAAATAGCAGTGGCAGAAGCATCTTTTAATACATCAATAGACTCTATATCATTAGGGTTCAATGTCTCAATACCACTATTAGACATTAAGGGAATCCCATCTACCACATACAACGGGGTGTTACTGGCACTCAAAGAACGAACACCACGTACATTGATAGTTCCTATTTCACCAGGACGCTCATTGCTCGTAATATCTACACCAGCCGCTTTACCCTGCATAGCCTCAAAAGCATTGGACACCGGACGAGAGGTTAGATCTTCTGCATCAACCCGTACCATAGCTCCCGTAACATCTGTCTTCTTTTGCACTCCGTAACCTACCACCACCACTTCATCCAAGGTCTTTGTATCTTCTTTTAATACAATATTTATGACTTTCTGAAGCCCTACGGTAATTTCCTGGGGCACATATCCGATATAAGAAACTAGCAGAATCACATTTCCTGATACTTCTAACGAATAATTACCGTCAATATCTGTAATAGTACCTACAGAAGTTCCTTTCACCTGAATAGATGCTCCGATTAAAGGTTCTCCATTAATATCGGTAATCCGACCTGTCACACGATTTTTCTTTTCTTGCTGCAAAGCAGGTATTTCCGTAGATAATATAATTTTCTTATCGAGCACAGAATACTTAACATTAGTACCTTCGAATACCTCATCAAGTATCTTAAATATATTGCTTTTATTAGCAAAAACAGATACCCGACGATTTAAATCTACATGTTTATTATTAAAGAAAAAACCAAACTCGGATTGTTCTTCTATTCTCTGCAATACATCTCCTACTGTCTGATTCTGTACTTTTAGACTAATGACAGCATTATTCTGCGCATAGACACCCGATGCACACGCAAAACTAACGGAGCAAATCAAAATTAGAACAAATAGTCTCATAGCAAGCGGAATTTTTTTAAAGGTCAACCAAAGTGACTTTACCACCCACAAAAGTTGGATGCTAAAATAATTTTGCATAAATTTGTAATGATTTAAAGTTAAAAAACTGGTTTATCTACGCTTGTCGCCAAACAAGCTGAGAAAAAGATAGACTGATTTTCATATGGAATGATACGCCAATATCATTCCATATGTTTTGTTTTAGGTAGAGTTGTTTTTCATGTCATTAAAATATTAAGTGGTTAGTATATAACTAATAAATCTCTATTTTAATCTTCCTATCCAATATATTCGCATCTTCAATTTGACGCCAGCGTATCTTAGAAGATATTTTGAAGTGATCTAATATACGCTCCAAGCGTTCATTTGTAAAGGTACCGTTGAATGTATCATCTAACCCTTTCCTGTTGTTTATTACAAATTGAACGTTATAACGTTTCTCCAACATATGAAGAGCCTCCCACAAAGGAGTATTTTTCAAAATAACCTTACCATCCTTCCAGGATGTTTCAGACTCGCAAGAAGTAGCAGAAAGACGTACCCTACCTTCCTTTGAATTATATGTCAGTTTCTCACCGGGTTTAAGTTTTACTGCATGAGCACGCTCATTCTGCTTGAATAAGAAGTTTACTTTTCCTTCGACTAATGTAGTCACAACATTCTCTCCTCCTTCATAAGCCTCAACATTAAAATGTGTCCCCAATACTTCTATTTGAGATTGATACATAGTAGAAACCAGAAAACGTTTCGATGGATCTTTCATTACTTCAAAGTAGGCTTCACCTTTTAAAAAGACCTCACGGGTATTTCCGTCAAAACGGCTCGGATATGATAAAGAGGATTCTGAGTTCAAATAAACGACAGTGCTATCAGGTAATATAACGGAAGTTATCATTCCCGGATTAGTTCTTATTTCAATAAGCTGAGCTACCTGCTCTTTAGTATCTGCTATAAAGAAATGTTGCATCAGAAAAGATACAAGCAAGGGAATAAATAAAATGGCAGCAGCACGCTGGAACCATTCCCACCCTATCTGACGCTTCTTAGCTACAATCCGGGAGCTCACTTTTTTCAGGGCTTTCTCTGTATCAATCTTTTTTAATATCTGAACTGAATCTATGGCAAGGTGAATTGAGAATACCTGTTTTGCTACTCTTTCATTTTCCTCTGAAGCATTTACCCAATTCTCTACCAATTGATACTCTTCCTCAGTCACATCACCCTCGCAATAACGCAAAAGCAAATCTTCTATTCCATTTATATTTTGTTCTTCCATCCTATTTTATTCTTATTCTCTATTTAAAAGACGCATGAGAAAAAAAGATTCCTAAACGAAAAAGCTTCTTTTTTAGATTTTTTTCCGGGAAAATAATATCTTTGCTTCGCTAACATGATATTATGAGAATTACATCACAGGAAGATAGCTCCTTACTCTCCGCCATCAGTCAAAGAGATAAAAAAGCTTTTGACGCATTATTCAGGAAATACTACTCTGTTTTATGCGCCTATTGCCATCGTTTTGTCGATTTGGAAGATGCTGAGGAAATCGTACAGGATGTATTATTATGGGTATGGGAGAATCCGGATGCACATACTATAATAGAGTCTTCTCTTAACAGATATCTTTTTAGAATGGTTTATCACAGGGCTATATCACAAATCCGGCAACAAGGCACAAGACAACGTGCAGATACTCTATTCTATGAACAGATGCAAGAGATATTACAGGATATAGACTTTTACCATATAGAAGAACTCACCAAACGGATAGAAAAGGCAATCGCAGCACTTCCACCCAGTTATCGCGAGGCTTTTTGTATGCATCGTTTCCAGAATATGAGTTATAAAGAAATAGCCACCGCCTTGGATGTTTCTCCAAAAACGGTGGACTATCGTATACAGCAAGCATTAAAACAATTAAGGGTAGATCTCAAAGACTATCTACCCTTATTGTTACCATTATTATATCTTAACTAGCTCTTACTATGCTTTCTTCAGCGCAGCAATGCTCTCTTTCAGAGAGTTGATAATACTTTCCGCATCCGCCTGTTTCTTACGTTCCAGTTCAAGGACAGCGGCAGGAGCATTATTCACAAACTTCTCATTGCTCAACTTCTTCATAACGCCTTGCAGGAAACCTTCTTTGTGCTTCAATTCTGCTTCCATACGGGCTATTTCAGCTTCTACATCAATCATATTCCCCAGAGGTACGGCATATTCCGTAGTTCCTACCATGAATGAAGCAGCACCTTCGGTTTTAGTATCTACCACATCAATTGCCGAGAGATTACACATCTTCATGATAACCGGATTGAATTCTGCAATCGGATTTTCGCCTACAACCTGCAATTCCAACGTTTCCTTTTGAGCTATGTTTTTCTGCAAACGGATAGAACGAACATTACTGATCACTTCTTTCACCACTTCGAATTGCCGAACTGTCTCACTGTCCACATAGGTATTTATTGTCAAAGGACATACCATAAGACTTTCACCTTCTTCGCGCTCATACATCTGTTGCCAAAGTTCTTCGGTAATGAACGGCATAAACGGATGAAGCAAATGAAGCAGATTATCGAAATAAGAAATCGCAGCACTATGAATTGAGCTGTGGATACCTTGTCCATAAGCCGGCTTTATCATTTCGAGGTACCAGGAAGAGAATTCATCCCAGAATAATTTATAAACAGCCATAAGAGCTTCGCTCAAACGGTATTTACTAAACAAATCAGCTACCTCAGCAGCAACCTCATTTTGCTTGGATTCAAACCAGAGCGATGCCAGTCTTGCAGCTTCTGGCACAGGCTGACTGTCATCAATTGTCCAGCCACTTACCAAGCGGTAAGCATTCCATATCTTGTTACAGAAGTTACGTCCCTGTTCGCAAAGAGCGTCATCGAACAAGATGTCATTTCCGGCAGGAGCTGCAAGCATCATACCCATACGCACACCATCGGCACCAAACTTCTCAATCAGTTCCAACGGGTCGGGAGAATTACCGAGGGACTTGGACATCTTGCGTCCCAACTTGTCGCGAACGATACCCGTAAAGTACACATTCTTGAACGGCATCTTTCCTTCATATTCATAACCTGCCATAATCATGCGGGCTACCCAGAAGAAAATGATATCCGGACCGGTTACCAGGTCACTTGTCGGATAGTAATAATCGATTTCCTCATTACCCGGATTGTTGATACCATCAAACAAAGAGATGGGCCACAACCAGGAAGAGAACCAAGTATCCAGACAATCTTCATCCTGACGAAGATCTTCCATAGTCAGGGCCGGATTGCCGGTTTTCTCTTTTGCCAGTTTCAGAGCTTCTTCTTCAGTAGCAGCTACCACATATCCACCTTCCGGAAGGAAGTATGCCGGAATGCGATGTCCCCACCACAACTGACGGCTGATACACCAGTCCTTGATGTTCTCCATCCAGTAGCGATAGGTATTCTTATACTTGGCAGGGTAGAATTTCAGTTCGTCATTCATTACAGGAGGCAATGCCATATCTGCAAAATGCTGCATCTTGAGGAACCACTGCATAGAAAGCTTCGGCTCTATAACCACGTTGGTACGCTCGGAGTAACCTACCTTATTGGTATAGGCTTCCACCTTATCCAACAGGCCGGCAGCATCCAGGTCTTTTTCAATCTGTTTACGAACATCAAAGCGATCCATACCGATATAAAGACCGGCAGCCTCGCTCAATGTACCATTATCGTTGAAGATATCGATGCTTGGCAAGTTATACTTTTCACCCAGCATATAGTCGTTCACATCATGCGCAGGGGTTACTTTCAGGCAACCTGTACCGAACTCAATATCTACATAATCATCTTCGATTACCGGAATCACACGATTTACCAAAGGAACGGTTACTTTCTTACCTTTCAGCCATTCATTCTTCGGGTCGTTCGGATTGATACACATAGCGGTATCACCCATGATCGTTTCAGGACGGGTAGTAGCTACCACAGCATAGCGTCCTTCCGCATCACCTTCCACTTTATAGCGCAGATAATACAGTTTGCCATGCTCTTCCTTGTAGATAACTTCTTCATCAGAAAGGGCAGTCAAAGCCTTCGGATCCCAGTTTACCATACGTACACCACGGTAAATCAGTCCCTTATTGTAGAGGTCCACAAATACTTTCAATACACTTTCGCTACGCTTTTCGTCCATAGTGAAAGCGGTGCGGTCCCAATCACAGGAAGCACCGAGTTTACGCAGCTGCTTCAGGATGATGCCACCATGTTCATCTGTCCACTCCCAGGCATGCTTCAGGAATTCGTCACGGGTAAGATCTGTCTTCTTGATACCTTGTGCGGCCAGTTTATTTACTACCTTCGCTTCCGTAGCGATAGAAGCGTGGTCAGTACCCGGTACCCAGCAGGCATTTTTACCTTCCATACGGGCACGGCGTACCAGAATATCTTGAATGGTATTATTAAGCATGTGTCCCATGTGGAGCACGCCGGTGACGTTAGGGGGCGGAATGACGATGGTGTAAGGCTCACGACCATCGGGTTTTGAACTGAATAATTTGTGGTCCAACCAATACTGGTACCACTTTCCCTCTACGTCAGCAGGGTTGTACTTACTTGCTAATTCCATATCTTTTAAATCTGTATATAATTTATTTTATCGCGAATAACGGGCGCAAAATTACTAAATTAAATTCAAATCTTGCCACCCTCCGGCGCTTTCTGTGCAGAGAACGACAATTTATAACCTTCATAAAGAGCAATTCCATAAAATACGATTGTCATGGAAGCCATATTTTCTATTACCACAGACATCACTTCACCATAACTGGCGTCGAAAAGGACGTCCATAAAAGAGACTTCATATTCTTTGGCCACCAGACCTACGATAGAGAAGAAATCTCCCATCACACAGCTTATCAACGCCAAAGCAGCACCAATAATGCCGAATATAGGGCGTATTCCTTTCCCTTGGCGCATCGCAAATCCTACCAGGAAACCGACACCAATGGCCATATATCCCATCTGGTATCCGGTAGAAATAGAGATCAAAGCCCAAGCCACAGCACCTGCAATGCATGCCAGCACTCCGAACAATACAGCTTTCGGTAAATTCTCCTCAGCCAACAGTTTCTCCCTGTCTACATATCCCGAATAATCTTCAGGTTTAGGAGTGGGAGCCATTTTCTCCAGCTCTTCATCTTTCTGATAGCTTTCACATTCACCAACAAATGCAGGAATAGCCCCGGTACGCTTGCAAACCAGTCCTCTGCCATTCACGAAATCGCGTGAAACGCAATTACGGCAATAGCGTTCAATGTCATTTTGATCAGTCATAATTACAGTGTCTAATGTCGTTACTTAAGTTGCTTATTAATAGTTTTTTTGCAAATATAAAGCTAATTTCCTACGTGACATTTAATAAATGTATATTTTTGCCTTTCAAATAAATTTGCGATGAAATATAAGCTGAAGATTCGTTATATTGTGCTATGCACACTCTTGTTAGTAGTCTGGGCCACACAGCTCATTCCGGCTATGGGAAAAATATATGCACACAGCGTATATCCTGTCATAGCTTATATTCTTTCGTCTTTCTCCCGCCTCATTCCCTTTGCCATAGGCGACTTATTCATAGCCCTCAGCATTGCGGGCGTACTCCTCTACCCTGCCTATGCCCGCCGCTTTCAGAAGAAAAAGTGGAAACGTATCTTGCTGAATGATATTGAATATCTGTTATGGATATACGTCTGGTTCTATCTGGCTTGGGGACTTAATTATTCACAGCCCAATTTCTACCAACGGACAAAGATTCCTTATACCGCATATACTCCCGAAAACTTCCGGAACTTTGTTGATGATTACGTTGACAAACTGAATGGTTCGTATGTAGATGTAACCACTATCAACAAGGACCTCATCCGCCGGGAAACAGTTCGCGGATACAATCAGATCAGTGATACGCTGGGTGTACATCATCCTTTCCATAAGTCACCACGGGTGAAGACAATGCTTTTCACTCCGCTGATTTCCATGGTGGGCGTCACCGGTAGCATGGGACCTTTCTTCTGCGAATTTACCTTGAATGGAGATCTGCTCCCTTCACAGTATCCTGCCACGTATGCGCATGAACTGGCACATTTATTGGGCATTTCCAGCGAGGCGGAAGCTAACTTCTACGCTTATCAGGTCTGTACCCGTTCGCAAGCGCGAGGTATCCGTTTCTGCGGATACTTTTCAGTGCTGGGACACGTACTTGTCAATGCCCGCCGACTGATGGATGAAGAAGAATACAAAGAGCTCTTCAATCGGATTCGCCCCGAAATCATTGAACTGGCTAAAAGTAATCAGGAATACTGGACAGAAAAATACAGTCCACTCATCGGAGATATACAAGACTGGATATACGACCTGTACCTGAAAGGGAACAAGATACAAAGTGGTCGCAAGAACTACTCCGAAGTAGTCGGGTTGCTTATATCCTATTATACACATTGCAATAAATAACCCTATAAAGATATGTTACATACAAGAAAAGAACAGATGGAAGCCTTCGGACGCTTCCTGGACATACTCGACGAACTCCGCGAGAAATGTCCCTGGGACCGCAAGCAGACTAACGAAAGTCTGCGTCCCAACACCATTGAAGAAACTTATGAACTTTGTGACGCCCTGATACGTGACGATAAAAATGATATCTGCAAAGAGTTGGGAGACGTCTTGCTGCACGTAGCTTTCTACGCAAAGATAGGTTCCGAGAAAGGCGATTTTGACATGAAAGATGTATGCGATCACCTTTGCGAGAAATTAATCTTCCGCCATCCCCATGTGTTCGGTGACGTAAAAGCCGATACTGCCGGACAAGTTTCCGAAAACTGGGAACAACTGAAGTTAAGAGAGAAAGGTGGAAACAAGAGTGTGTTGAGTGGTGTTCCTGCCGCCCTTCCTTCACTCATCAAAGCTTACCGTATTCAGGACAAAGCCCGCAACGTCGGCTTCGACTGGGAAGAACGGGAACAAGTGTGGGATAAGGTAAAAGAAGAAATCCAGGAGTTTCAGGCAGAAGTGGCCAATATGGATAAGGACAAGACAGAAGCCGAATTCGGGGATGTACTATTCAGCCTCATCAATGCCGCACGCCTCTACAAGATCAATCCGGATAATGCATTAGAACGCACCAACCAGAAGTTTATCAACCGCTTTAATTATCTGGAAGCACATACCATCAAGGAAGGCAAAAACCTGCATGATATGACTCTGGAAGAGATGGACGCCATCTGGAACGAAGCTAAAAAGCTGGAAAAATAAAACTCAAATGCATAGGACTGCGAAGATTCACACTTGCGGCTGCGAAGGCCATCACTTATACAAGTGAAGGCTTACACTCCCGCAAGTGTAAGCCTTCGCAGCCGCATGTATCGGCTATAGACGAAAAAAGGAGCCGAAGCTCCTAATATTCTGTTATTTTTTCTTTCCTTGCGGTTTCTGAGGTTCTCCACCTTTATGATGCATCCCCTTCAGCAACTCACGGTTAAAACGCATTTCAGCACGCTGTACTAAATATATCTTTTTGTTCGAAAGTATCTTCTTAAACTTCTCATAGTAAGTTTTCTCCAGACGGTTGGTAGCAATACGGGCATCATATACGCCTTCTAAAATCTCATTATATTGCGCTTCGGTCGTCTTTTCATCCCTTCCTTTTCGAAGTAAGTTCCATGCCTCATCATTCAGTTGCTTTTTGCGATCCTGTAATTCAAAATAAACAGGAAAGAATTTAGCGGCTTCTTCCTTAGTCAATCCGGCTTTCTCAGTGATATACGCTTTCTGCTTGGCACGGAATTCGTCAGGAGACAAATGTTGATTACATCCGTCCATAGCCCATGACAAGGGGATGAAACTGCACATCACAATAAACAAAACAATCAGCTTTTTCATTTTCTTCTCATACAGTTAAGTTGTTACTCACATCACTCTGCACCGGCGTCTGTGAGATAGACATACAGCGAATAATCATCCAGCATGGAATTATCCAGCACAGCACTGATATATTCATCAGAAACAACTTCGGTTTCAGGTTCGTCCATCGCCATTCGGTTGTTAACAGGTGTACGGTCAGTAGAAGCAACGCGGATAATCAATGCTGCGCCGGCAAACATGGCAGTCATATATACCCATGGCTTAATTCTCTCCCACTTCGTAGGTTCTCTCTTAATAATTGCAGGTGTTTCCTTTTCGGGAAGCCGGCTCATCACCTCTGAAGTAAGATTCTCAAAGTATCCGTCAGGAACACGGAAAACATTTTCCTTCCCTACCTTCTTCAATATGTTATCTTCTTCTTTCATAAGCTTTTTTCCTCTCTGTTAGGTTAGACTATGTTTTGGGGTAAAGGTTTAAACCTCTCCCTCCAAAAACTTCTCGATTTTTTTCACGGCATGATGATAAGAGGCTTTCAGAGCGCCGACAGATGTGCCGAAGATGTCGGACATCTCCTCGTATTTCATTTCCTGGTAATACTTTAAGTTGAATACCATACGCTGCTTTTCCGGCAGTGTAAGTAGTGCTTTCTGCAGCGACTTCTGTGCCCGGTCGCCGGAGAAATAGGGATCGCTTTCCAGCTTCTGAAGTACAGAAGCATCTTCATCATCGATAGAAACAGTAGTTACAGCGCGTTGTTTATTTAGGAAAGTCAAACATTCATTCAAAGCGATGCGATAGAGCCAGGTAGAAAGCTTCGCATCTCCACGGAAATAATCGATATTGGTCCATGCCTTAATGAACGTGTTCTGAAGTAAGTCATTGGCATCTTCATGCAAAAGCACCATACGACGGATCTGCCAGTATAATTGTTCGCTATATTGCGCAACAATCAACTCAAACCCTCGCTTTTGTGTACTTTCATCTTGTAGAAGCTCCAGCACTTCGCGTTCATTATAGGAAGGATTCATAAGTATCTATTCCGTTTCGTTTATTTGATTACCACTTTCCGCACGACATTCCCAATCTTAAAGATGTAATAACCTTTAGGCAAATTCACCTGAACGGTGACATCCGTAGAGTCAATGCGTATCGTGGTAAGTTTCACGCCTACAATATTGTAGACTTCCATCTGGGAGCCGGGTTCTGCATTCTGCACACGTACCCGGTTTTCTGCCGAAACAGTCAGCACAATAGTAGAAGACGGCTGCTCTTTCTGAGCCGTTTCCTGCTTCCGACCGTCCTGCGCCCATGCCACGGACTGCGACGAAAAAGTCAACAAAAAGAAAAAACAGTAGAGTAACTTTCTCATCTATAAGCCTATGTTTTCAGATTATTCCGTACAAATATACGGCATTCGGTTCGATAAAACAAAAAACAGACGGTTAAATGATAATTTGTTAGTGATTATCATTTATACCTCCAAACACAGCGTTTCCTTAGCCAGCACTGTTTCGGGGAAAACATCCGAAGCTTCTTTAAGCAAAACATTCTCATCTTCATAGCGGGCAGAAAAATGCCCGATCACCAATTTCTTCACTCCTGCCGCCTTGGCTATCTCTCCCGCCTGAGCAGCAGTAGTATGAAAAGTTTCTTTGGCACGAGGCAAGTCTGCATTTGCAAAAGTGGCCTCATGGAATAGCAAATCTACTCCTTTTATCTGTTCTGTAATCTCAGGCATATAGATGGTATCCGAACAATAGGCATAACTACGCGGTAGATCAGACGGACGTGTCAGTAAGGAATTGGAAATGATTTTGCCTTCCGGAGTCACATAGTCTTCTCCATTCTTTATCCTATTCAACTCGTATACCGGCACTTCATAAAAGTCGACCATCTCCCGAATGATATGATTGGGCCGCTGTTTCTCTGCAAACAGAAAGCCACAACAAGGCATACGATGACGCAATGGAATGGTAGTCACTGTCAAAGAACGGTCTTCATAGATCATTCCGGGTTCTTTCGTCTCAAACTCATGGAAAAGAACCTTATACGTCATTTGCCGGCAAAAGAAACTTAGCATCGGAGCCAATAGGGTTTCCAATCCTTTCGGTGAATGAATATGCAACTCAGCCGTACGCCCCAGCAGATTGAGCGTAGATATCAATCCCAACAAACCAAAGCAATGATCTCCATGCAGATGAGAAATAAAAATATGATTCAAGCGGGAAAACTTCAGTCGGGACTTGCGGAATTGCAATTGCGATCCTTCTCCGCAGTCTATCATATAAAGTTTGTCACGCACATTCACCACTTGCGAAGTGGCAAAATGACGGGTAGTAGGCAGCGCAGAACCGCAGCCCAGTATATGTAATTCAAACTTTTCCATTAGCAATACATTCTGAACAATCCTTATTTATTTGGACAGAAGCTCTTTTAGTTCAGCAACAGTAAAAAGGTATTCTATATTTTCACCAGAGGTATCACCTACATATCGGTATGCTATCCCTTTATTATCCTTCACACATGCTTCCAGGAACATTTTTAAGGAAGGTTCGGATACATTCAAAGCCCCCTTTATATTCTGTTTCATCTGCTCCTCATTACTCTTTAAAGCAGCCATTGCTACTTTTTCTTCATCAATCGTATAATTGTATACTACTTTATCCGCCTCTATCGTTAACTTATTAAGAATGGTAGCCTCATCTATCGTCATCGGACATGACACATTGGTAACATTCACCAGTTCTTCCAACTTCTGCCGCTCACTCTCTTTTTCCGTTCCCTTCTGATTCAAGATGCGTTTCAGCTCTTCAGTGTCCAGTCTACATTCCACTTCTTTGCCGGTAGACTTTCCTTTATATATTAATCTAATACCGGATTTAGTATCCACTACCATTTCCAGCATTGACTTTATTTCCCCTTTCGGATTCTTGAACATAACCATTACAGCAGACTTCATTGCATCGGTATTCTTCCCCAAGGCATCCAAGTCCAGATAGTCTTCATTCATCAACAGACTGTATATCACATCCGTTCCATCAAAAGTAATGCTCGATATTTCGCCTGTCGTTCCTATACTCATAGGGCATTGCTTATTAGCCATTTCTATTGCTAATTTCAGTTGAGACTTCCGACTGCATCCGGTCAGCAAGATGAGAGACAAACAGGTCAGCAACATAATGCTTCCCAAATTCTTAATAATGTTTCGCATAGTAAATCTACATTAAATTATTTATACCATTCAGAATGCGGTAGATTCAGAGCCACCACATTCAACCACTATTCTGCAAAGATAATCATAAAATAAAAAAGCACACTTTATTCCCCAAGATTCTACCCAAATATAAAAAAAAGAGAGGACACTTTCAAGTAAGTGCCCTCTCATCTTTATCTATCTATAGAAGTGATTACTTCTTTCCAGCTTCCATTTGCTCTTTCAAAGCAGCCAGAGCGTCGATGTCGCCCAGAGTAGTAGAAGCAGCCTGGTTTTGAATAGCCGGAGCGTCTTCTCTCTTATTGCCAGCCGGCTTCTTACCAGCAGCCTTCTTTTCAGCTCTTTCTTCTGCCTTTGCAGCATCTTCGAAGATACGGCTGTGAGAAAGGATGATACGCTTAGCATCTTTGTTGAACTCGATAACCTTGAATGACAGTTTCTCATCCATCTGAGCCTGAGAGCCATCTTCCTTAACGAGGTGTTTCGGAGTAGCGAAACCTTCTACGCCATAAGGCAGAGCAACAACAGCACCCTTATCCAGCATTTCGATGATAGTACCTTCGTGTACAGAACCTACAGTGAATACTGTTTCGAATACATCCCAGGGGTTTTCTTCGAGTTGCTTGTGGCCAAGGCTCAAGCGACGGTTTTCTTTGTCGATTTCCAGTACCTGAACTTCGATGTCTGCACCGATCTGAGTAAATTCAGAAGGATGTTTAACTTTCTTAGTCCAAGACAAGTCAGAGATGTGGATCAAGCCGTCAACACCTTCTTCGATTTCAACGAATACACCGAAGTTAGTGAAGTTACGAACTTTAGCAGTGTGCTTAGAACCTACAGGGTACTTCTCTTCGATAGTTTCCCAAGGATCTTGCTTCAGTTGTTTGATACCCAAAGACATCTTACGTTCTTCGCGATCCAGAGTCAGAACTACTGCTTCCACTTCGTCACCTACCTTCATGAAGTCTTGTGCAGAACGCAAGTGTTGTGACCAAGACATTTCAGATACGTGGATCAAACCTTCAACGCCCGGAGCGATTTCGATGAATGCACCGTAGTCAGCCATAACCACTACTTTACCCTTCACCTTGTCACCCACTTTCAGTTCAGCGCTAAGAGCATCCCAAGGATGCGGAGTGAGTTGCTTCAGACCGAGAGCGATACGCTTCTTCTCATCGTCGAAATCAAGGATAACAACGTTGAGTTTCTGGTCGAGTTCAACCACTTCCTTCGGATCGCTTACGCGGCCCCAAGACAGGTCAGTGATGTGAATCAAACCATCTACGCCACCCAAGTCGATAAATACACCATAAGATGTGATATTCTTAACGGTACCCTCAAGAACTTGTCCTTTTTCGAGCTTACCGATAATTTCTTTCTTCTGTTGTTCCAGTTCAGCTTCGATAAGAGCCTTGTGAGAAACAACCACGTTCTTGAATTCCTGGTTGATCTTAACAACCTTGAATTCCATAGTTTTGCCAACGAATACATCGTAGTCGCGGATAGGTTTCACGTCGATCTGAGAACCCGGCAAGAAAGCTTCGATACCGAATACGTCTACGATCATACCACCCTTTGTGCGGCACTTGATGTAACCCTTGATAATTTCTTCGTTTTCCAAAGCAGCGTTCACACGATCCCAAGAGCGAGTAGCGCGAGCTTTACGGTGAGACAGAACCAACTGTCCTTTTTTGTCTTCCTGGTTTTCGATGTATACTTCTACAGTATCACCGATCTTCAAGTCAGGATTGTAGCGGAATTCATTCAGAGGAATGATACCGTCTGATTTGTAACCGATGTTCACAACAACTTCACGTTTGTTCATCGCGATTACAGTTCCGTCAACTACCTCACGGTCGTTAACTTTGTTAAGCGTACTGTCGTAAGCCTTTTCCAACTCTTCGTGGCTGGCACCACCGAAGGTTTCGCCATTTTCATAAGCATCCCAGTTGAAGTCTTCAACAGGCGCTACATTTTTTAAGTTTTCCATTAAATAAAATAAGTTGTTTAATAATTAATTGAGTGAGACATTATATTAGCTCATAAATTCGGGCGCAAAGATAGGAGTATTTTCTTGAAGAGCAAAAAGTTCCATCCGAAATTTCTAGGTATTTTTACATCCGAACGGTATAGAACAATCGGTAGTATAGCCTAAGGTGTTTTGTATAGGAAACAAAAAAGCATAAAATTCGTTCTGCATACAAAACAAAAGTATTATATTTGCCATCAATTCTTACATAATTCATGTTCTTATGGTAGAAAGAGAAGTAATCCGCAGAATCATCATAGAGGGTCAGGAGTTCGTGAATGAAATTTCTCTGACAGAACGTCCGTTCTTTTTTGAGCAGAAAGGGAACTACGTATTCGTAGGCATTCGACAAGCCGGAAAATCCTATTTACTTTATCAGCGCATCCAGCAACTACTACGCGAAGAACATAACATCAATGAAATTGTTTATATCAATTTTGACGATGAGCGCCTCCGACAAATGACAGCGGATGATTTAGACCTAATCCTGCAAGCATATCATAGCCTGTTTGATTTGCGTCCTTTACTTTTCTTTGATGAGATACAGAATATCGAAGGTTGGGAACACTTTGCCCGACGCCTGGCAAACCAGAAGTATAACATTTACATCACCGGTAGCAATGCCAAAATGCTGAGCCGGGAAATTGCCACTACATTGGGGGGGCGTTTCTGGAATAAAGATGTCTATCCTTATTCCTTTGCTGAATATCTGAATGCCCGGGATATCATTTTATCCAAGAACTGGATGTATGGCAAACAAGCTGCCGAAGTAAGCAAGGCCTTCAATGACTACTTCCTGTATGGGGGCTTTCCTGAATTAACCGATGTCATAGCTAAAAGAGTCTGGCTGAATGACATTTACAGTAAAATATTCTTCAGCGATTTAATTGTGCGAAACAAAGTTCGAAACGAAGAAGCTTTGGGATTACTGGTGCGAAGGTTGGCCGAGAATGTCAAGCAACCTGTTTCATATACACGATTGGCTAACTTAATCAGTTCTATTGGCATAAAAATAAGCAAAGCAACCGTCATCGAGTTCATCCGTTATTTAAAAGAATCCTGCCTCATATTCCCTATAGAGAACTATGCCGCCAAATTTGCCGAGCGCAATTCAAACATGAAGCATTATTTTATAGACAATGGCTTACTGAGTATCTTTTTGCTTGATGGCAATACTTCTCTTTTAGAAAACATCGTCGCTATTCATTTATATAAGAGATACGGTGCCCAGCTCTACTTCTACAACCAAAACATAGAAGTGGATTTCATCATACCGGAAGCAAAAACGGCTATTCAGGTCAGCTACTCTCTGATGGATGAAACAACCTGTCGGCGAGAAGTGGAAGGCCTCATCAAGCTAAACCGTGTTTTTCCAATGGACAACATGTGTATTATTACACGAGATGAAGAACGGATTATTACTCACGAAAGCGGTGTCTCTATTCATGTGATTCCTGTTTGGAAATGGTTGTTGGAAGAGGAACCGTTGCGAACTTGAAAACCGAATTGTTGTCAAGAGCAGATTTACATATTATTAACTCCTCTAAGCGAATTTAGATAGCCGACTGCATTGCTGGCACACTTACGGAACAGACTGTCTGTTTACCTTAAACAGATGATCTGTTGCACTCGAACAGATGATGCGCTTGCCACAAACAGACGATGCATTTGCCACATGTAAACAAGACAAATGCCACACTTTAATCCTCCAAATGCCACATGTTAGCGGGTGAAACCTGTGGCATTTCACCTGCCGAGGTGTGGCATTCGGGAAACTGAGGTGTGGCATCGGGAGTATTGGAGTGTGGTATTCAGGAAGCATGAAAAGGGAGGATACAGAAATGAGGAGAAGCAATGCTCCTCCTCTTATGCTAATTTAAAATTGAATATGAGTTAAGATTACGGATACAAATATACTACATACAAAAGCCGAAGTCAAGCTTTTCACCGTATTTTTCTGAAACATAAGCATAAACTTTAGACTGCTTTATTGCTTCCTAAAAGGATTTTAAGTATCTTTGTCCAAACGATTGGATAAAAACACCACCGTTTCATCCAACAGATTGGATAAACCACCTTGCTTTTTATCCAGCAGATTAAACAGTATGGATAAGCAACTATTAAAATCAGTCATGCTGGACAATCAGAAAGAGGTTCAGCGTTACGAGGTCTTCAAGAGAGACTTTCATTTTGAAGATTTCGGTAATTATGTACTTATAGGCATCAGGCGCGCCGGAAAATCTTTCTTGATCTATCAACGCATCCAGCAATTACTCACTGAAGGCGTTGGATGGGACAGTATGTTATATATCAACTTCGAAGATGAACGCTTAGACGGATTGCACATTTCCGAGCTCAACCTCATCATTGAAGCTCACCTCGAAATGTATGGAAAGAGGCCTATACTTTTCCTCGACGAAATACAAAATATAGAAGGCTGGGAAAAGTTTGCCCGACGCTTAGCGGATGAAAAATATAAGGTATACATCACCGGAAGCAATGCCAAAATGCTTAGTAGTGACATACAAACGACATTAGGAGGCAGGTATATTACAATCAATGTATATCCTTACAGTTTCCCGGAATTTCTGGAAGTCCACCACACGGCTTATGACGAGCTGTCTCTATTGGGTACAGAATCCAGAGCTGCCGTAATGAACCGTTTTATTGACTACTTCCATAATGGCGGTTTCCCCGAAGGTGCACTTCTTGCAGCAAAAAGGAACTATCTCACCAGCGTATATCAAAAGATATATTTAGGAGATATCGCTGCCAGAAATGCCATAACGAACACTTTCGGGCTGAAGATTATGATTAAAAAACTGGCGGAAAGCATAAAACAACCTATATCTTTCAACCGTATAGCCAATATAGTATCCACTACGGGCAGCAAACTCAGCACAACTTCTGCCATAAAATACGTTGAATATGCAGAGTCGGCCTGGCTTCTTCAACGCATCAATAATATTGCCGCTAAACTGGCTGAGAAAGAAAGCAACAGCAAATATTATTTCACAGATAACGGAATACTCAATTTATTCCTGATAGACGGAAATACATCTTTGCTTGAAAATCTGGTAGCAATCAGCCTGATTCGCCAATTCGGGAAAGAAGATGCTGTATTCTTTTATAATAAAGGGATAGAAGTCGATTTCTATATTCCGGAAAAAGAATGGGCCATACAGGTATCATATAGTATAAAAGACTTGGAAACCAGGGAACGGGAAACGGATGCATTAATAAAACTGTCCAAGGTATTGCCTTGCAAACGTTTTCTCGTTATCACTTTCGATGAAGAAAGTGTGCTGCAAATGGATAATCATTCAAGAATAGAAGTAATCCCTGTATGGAAGTGGCTGCTAATGCTTAGATAAATATGCCAGTGCCGCCCCTATCGCCGTCCGATACTCCGCATAGGGCGGAATATGGAAGCGCACCCCATATATCTTTTCCATATTCGGAAAAACCTCATGGCATTGCGGAAATTTAGTAAGATTACCGATCAATACGAAATCTCTGATAGGACCATTCAGCGCAGACAGCACTGCTGCACCACCTATCGTTTGCAGCACCATATAAATAATCCCTTTTGCAATATCTTCCTGCGAAGCGTTACTATCCGCTTTTCCGAACAGCGAAGCAGTGGCATGCACCGGAAGATCCGGCAAAGGACGATTGCAAATATCTCCAATCTGCAAGTTTACACGGGTAATGTCGCCTTTCTCGGCAATTGCTGCAATCTGCCTGAAATCATGCGTCTTCAACAACAAGCGGGAAAGTCCCTGCAAAGTACCTCCGCCAATTGCCATACCACCAATATGCTCTATCTTTTCTCCGTTGATTCTTACGAAAGAAGTACCCGTTCCCATGCTTACCACGATCAGCTGGTCAATATCCGTGGCATGACGTGCACCCAACCCATTGGCTATAAACTCATCGACCTTGTCCGTGGGTAAACCATACAACGGACTATCTACAAATGCACTACCCACACCTGTCAGCATCACTTGCTCTATATCCGAAAGCTGAATACCGTTATCATAAATATACTTCCCGAAAGCCCCGAACAAAGAAGTAACCGGATCAGTCGCAGTGATAAACATCGGTGACTGTATCTGTTCTCCGTTGATTCCAACAATTTTTGTAGTACTTCCGCCAACGTCTATTCCTATTACAATTCCCATATTTTCAATATTGTATTCGGCTACAAAGGTACAAATTGTTTTATTGTAGATGTGTATTCAAATCTTTTTTGTTGCATACATAAAGCCCCGTTACAAAAAGTTTATTCACACTTTTCCCTACACGCTTGCACTCATGTCTTGTATCTCCTTGTTCATCGGGGTTAGAGCGGTGGTGGCAGCAAATAGAAATAAAGTGTAGGCAAATTTGCTTGCACCAAGTAAAATGAATATATATCGCTTATAATCTGTCAAATACATCATGTAAGATGCTTAAAATGGCTGTTTGGTAACCAGCTATTTTCATGCCGTTTTATGAGGAAAAGTATGGAGGGTATGCCATTTTTTTGCTTGGTATACGCCTTTATCCGTTCAGTACATCACAATCTTGCGTCAACCGGCCTACATTTCTTTCACTAACCGCCTATGTTTCTTCTGTTTACAACCTATATTTCTTCCATTGACAAACGAAGTTTCGGCATGTCCACATATGTGGTTCAGGAGCTTCACATTAGTAAAGCAGCATACCCACAATTGTGAAGCACATAAACCACAGCTGTAGGCACACAAAAGTAAAGCATCCGAAGCTAAAGAAAGTACTATGTAAGAGCTAGTTAAAGAGTATGTAAAGCAGAAAGAAGCGTAAAGTAAAAAGACATGCAAAGTGGAAGGGGCATGCAAAACACATGGGCAACTATAATTACAAAACGGCACTTCAAAGTCGATGCTTAATTATTGATTATCAGAAAAGTACAAGAATTCCGTTTTCTGTCAGCAAGAAGTTAAGAGTTTGTCGACAAGGAGTTAACTTCTTGTTCACAAACTCTTAACTTCCTGTAAGCAGAGAATATAAGATTTTTCCATTATTTTACAAAAAGAGAGACGGATTCTATTTTTTTCCATTTTGAGGGAAAGTTGACTGGTTTCCGTCCTTTCTGGTGTAATAATGAAATAGGTCCGCTTTATCTGCGTAGTCCGCGTACCTATTTCATACCACGGTGAACTAAAGTTATCAGCATCAATGGCTGCAAACCTTCGTTATATCCACCGTAAATCCATCGTCAGCAGGCATAAACTTACCTTTCGCTTTCAGAAACTCTATCAATTTATCCGCATCCATATCTTCTGCCGAGCAAGTATAGAAATGTTGATGCTCACCGAATTTCTGGATGATTGCCTCTTTTAATGATGATTCCGAATAACTGTTGCCTTCCATCATGTGAAGGACTTCATGAGCATGTAATTGTTCCATAATCTATTTTTTCTGCAAAGATAGCACGAAACGCGGATTGGAGTTGTAACATATGTGACACGAACCTATAAAAAATAAAGAAGCAAAGTTAAAAGCTCTTTTTTACCTCTCTGATATACGTTTCGGGAAGTTTCTCCGTTATAGAAAAGGTATGAGACATTTTTGGTTACTGACATCTCTTATAATACTATTCTCCACTCCCGCCCTTGCCCAGAAAACAGTCAAGATAGGCGGAACGGTTACGGATGAAAATGGTAATCCGATTGAATTGGCAACAATACGATTGGAAGGGACGGCTATAGGCACAGTCAGCAACCTGAAAGGGAGATATTCACTGAAATTCGAAAGCCGGGACAGCGTAACGGTCATCTTCTCCATGCTGGGATACCAAACCCGCAAACGAAAATTAGTACGTCCGCAGGGAAATATCAGTCTGAATATAACCTTGCCCCCGATGAACTTTGAACTGGGCGAAGTGAGTGTAACAGAGCGCCGCCGGCAAACCGGAACCATCCAACAGATAGAAACCAAGCAAAACCGCCTGGCCCCCGATGCTTCGGGCGGAAGCATAGAAGCCGTGATAGCCACGCAGGCAGGAGTGAGTAGCAACAACGAACTCAGCTCGCAATACAACGTACGCGGCGGTAGTTTCGACGAGAACATGGTGTACGTCAACGGCATTGAAATATACCGTCCCTTGCTGATCCGTTCCGGGCAACAGGAAGGATTGAGTTTCATCAATCCCGATATGGTGCAATCCGTCGGCTTCTCCACGGGAGGCTATGAAGCCAAGTACGGGGACAAAATGTCATCCGTGCTGGACATCACTTACAAGAAACCCGAACGATTGGAAGGAAGTGCCTCCGTCAGCCTGTTGGGAGCCTCGGCATACGTAGGAATTGCTACCAAAAAGCTAACCTGGACAAACGGCATCCGTTATAAAACCAACCAATATCTGCTCGGCACCCTGGATACAAAAGGAGAATACAACCCGCGTTATATCGATTATCAGACTTATCTGAACTGGACACCTTCGAAGCGTTGGGAAGTAGGTGTCATCGGCAATATTTCAGAAAACCGCTATAACTTCCAGCCGGAAGACCGCTACACCCGCTTCGGCACTCTCAGCAATGTACGTGAGTTTAAAGTCTATTTTGAAGGACAGGAGAAAGATTTATTCCGCACCCTGTTCGGAACCGCCTACGCCACTTACCGGCTAAACGAACAGAACAGCCTGACCCTGCAAGCCTCCGCTTTCCACACGAAAGAACAGGAAACGTACGACATCACCGGGCAATACTGGCTGAACTCTCTGGACAGCGGAACGCAAGTAGACGGCACTACCAACGAAGAGGAAACTTCCGAAACCATCGGCGTGGGAACTTACATGGAACATGCCCGCAATTACCTTACCGCAGAAGTACAAAGTTATTCCATCACAGGCCGCCACCGACTGAAAAGCCACTCCCTGCAATGGGGTGCGGAGTTCAAACGGGAGCGCATCAAAGACCGGATGCGCGAATGGGAAATGCGCGACTCTGCCGGATACTCCATGCCACAAACTTCCGAAGGACCAGAACTCTTCTACACCCTCCGTTCGCGCAACGAAACGGACAGCAAACGATACGGATTTTACCTGCAAGATACATACCGCTTCCGCTCCACCGCCGGACTATTCACCCTGACCGCCGGCATACGAGGCAGTTACTGGGACTGGAACAAAGAATTCATTTTCAGCCCGCGTGCCTCCCTGGCTCTGATTCCAGCATTCAATGAGAAATTCACCCTGAGAGTAGCTGCCGGAGTCTATTATCAGGCACCGTTCTATAAAGAATTCCGGGATACCACCCAGGTGGACGGGATAGCTACCGTATCTCTGAACCGTGACATCCGTTCGCAGCGCTCCCTGCACTTCGTGGCAGGTGGCGACTATAATTTCCGTGCCATGGACCGCCCGTTCCGCTTCTCCATGGAAGTGTATTACAAAGCATTGAGCAATCTCATCCCTTATAATATAGATAATGTACGGATTAGTTATTACGGACGCAACCTTTCCAAAGGTTACGCCACCGGTATCGACATGAAACTGTTCGGTGAATTTGTTCCCGGAACAGACTCTTGGCTGAGCTTCTCCCTGATGAAAACCGAAGAGAAAATAAACGGACAATGGCTCCCCCGTCCCACCGATCAGCGCTACCGTCTTTCGCTCTATTTTACGGATTATTTTCCCGGTAGCCGCAAGTGGAAAATGAACCTGAAAGGTACACTTGCCGGAGGTCTTCCCTTCGGCCCTCCACATAGCGGACGCGAGGCTGCCGTGTTCCGTACATCCCCTTACCGACGTGTGGATATAGGTATGTCCCGCTGTATTATCGACCGTAGTGAACGCGAAAATCAGCGCGGCATCCGCAGCCTTTGGTTGGGGATGGATATTTTCAATTTGCTAAATATCAGCAACGTCAACTCCTATTATTGGGTGACAGACACCCGAAATAATCAGTTTGCAGTACCCAATTACCTGACATCTCGTCAGATTAACGTCCGCCTGTTGCTCGACTTCTGAACAGAAGTCTAAAAAAACCTTTCTAAACTTCAAATATCCAATAATTAATTGACGAAAAATTTCTCTATTAAGGAAGAAATCTCTTTCTTTGTGCTGTTTTATGCCTTTGATTAAGACATTATACCAACATTAATAAATATAGTTATGAAGATTTCACACATTGAGCATCTGGGCATTGCTGTTAAGAGCATTGAAGAAGCCCTGCCGTATTACGAGAACGTATTAGGTCTGAAGTGCTACAACATCGAAACTGTAGAAGACCAGAAAGTAAAAACCGCTTTCCTGAAAGTTGGTGACACTAAAATCGAACTTCTCGAACCGACCTCTCCCGAAAGTACTATTGCTAAGTTCATCGAAAACAAAGGTGCAGGCGTTCATCACGTGGCATTTGCTATCGAGGATGGTGTAGCAAACGCATTAGCTGAAGTAGAAGCTGCAGGCGTTCGCTTAATCGACAAGGCTCCGCGCAAAGGTGCTGAAGGTCTGAACATTGCTTTCTTACACCCAAAATCAACACTGGGCGTATTGACAGAACTTTGCGAAAAACCGTAAGATAATGACGAATTACAAATGACAAATTACTCCGTTCACGGGTAATTTTGTAATCTGCAATTCATAATTTGTAATTCATAATTTATAATTAAAAAAAAGTATTAACCCATTATATTTAATAAAATGAGTAATCAACTTGAAAAGATTAAAGAGCTTATAGATCGCCGCGCAGCTGCACGCATGGGTGGTGGTGAAAAAGCGATTGCCAAACAGCATGAGAAAGGTAAATATACAGCTCGTGAGCGCATAGCCATGCTTCTCGACGAAGGTAGTTTCGAAGAAATGGATATGTTTGTAGAGCACAGATGTACCAACTTCGGTATGGAAAAGAAACACTATCCCGGTGATGGTGTTGTGACCGGTTGTGGTACTATCGACGGTCGTTTGGTTTATCTGTTCGCACAGGACTTTACAGTTTCTGCCGGTTCTTTGTCTGAAACGATGTCTCTGAAGATCTGTAAGATTATGGATCAGGCTATGAAAATGGGTGCTCCTTGTATCGGTATCAACGACTCGGGTGGTGCACGTATCCAGGAAGGTATCAACGCTTTGGCTGGTTATGCTGAAATCTTCCAGCGCAATATCCTGGCATCAGGTGTTATCCCACAGATATCAGGTATCTTCGGTCCTTGTGCCGGTGGTGCTGTTTACTCTCCTGCACTGACTGACTTCACGTTGATGATGGAAGGTACTTCTTATATGTTCCTTACCGGTCCGAAGGTAGTTAAGACTGTAACGGGTGAAGACGTAACTCAGGAAAATCTGGGTGGCGCAAGTGTTCACTCTACTAAATCAGGTGTAACTCACTTCACTGCCAAGACTGAAGAAGAAGGTTTGGCTTTGTTGCGTAAGCTGTTGAGCTACATTCCCCAGAACAACCTGGAAGAAGCTCCTTACGTAGATTGCACCGATCCTATCGACCGTCTGGAAGATTCTCTGAATGAAATCATCCCCGATAGCCCGAACAAGCCGTACGATATGTACGAAGTAATTGCTGCTATCGTTGACAACGGTGAGTTCCTCGAAGTTCAGAAAGATTACTCAAAGAATATCATTATCGGTTTCGCACGTTTCAACGGACAGTCCGTAGGTATCGTTGCCAACCAGCCGAAGTATCTGGCAGGTGTGCTCGATAGCAACGCATCTCGTAAGGGTGGCCGCTTCGTTCGTTTCTGCGATGCTTTCAATATTCCTATTGTTTCATTGGTAGACGTTCCGGGATTCCTTCCGGGAACAGGCCAGGAATACAATGGTGTAATTCTGCATGGTGCTAAGTTGCTGTATGCTTACGGTGAGGCTACTGTACCTAAGGTAACAGTAACATTGCGTAAGTCTTACGGTGGTTCACACATCGTAATGAGCTGTAAGCAACTCCGCGGTGACATGAACTACGCATGGCCTACTGCTGAAATCGCTGTTATGGGTGGTGCCGGTGCCGTTGAGGTATTGTATGCCCGCGAAGCTAAGGAACAGGAAAATCCTGCTCAATTCCTGGCAGAAAAAGAAGCTGAATACACCAAGCTGTTTGCTAATCCTTACAATGCAGCTAAGTATGGTTACATCGATGATGTGATTGAACCGCGTAACACACGTTTCCGCATTATCCGCGCTTTGCAACAGTTGCAGACTAAGAAATTGTCCAACCCAGCTAAGAAGCATGGTAATATTCCTTTGTAATCAGGCTTTTAACACTAAAAACAAGAACGATTATGAATAAAACAAAAATCGGAATATTCTTTACCTTGCTGCTGATGTTAGGTGTATGCTCTTCCTGTGGAGAGAAGAAATCGAACAATAAGCTGGTGCTGAATGAAGTGCTGATTACCAATGAAAGCAACTTCCAGGATGACTACGGCTTGCACAGCGCATGGATTGAAATATTCAACAGATCATACGGCAGCGCCGACCTCGCAGGTTGCTATCTGAAATGCAGCAGCCAGCCGGGTGATACTGCCAGCTACTTTATCCCTAAAGGTGATGTCCTGACTTTGATAAAACCTCGTCAGCATTCATTATTCTGGGCCGATGGAGAAGCAAGACGTGGTACATTCCACACGAACTTCACGCTGAATCCGGATGCCAACAACTGGATTGGCTTGTATGATTCGGGACGCAATTTACTGGATCAGGTGGTCATACCGGCAGGCTCATTACAGACTAACCAGTCTTATGCCCGCGTAAGTGATGCAGCTGAAAAATGGGAAGTGAAAGATGGTAGTGCAGAGAAATACGTAACTCCGAGTACCAACAACAAAACCATCGACAGCAATGCCAAGATGGAGAAGTTTGAAGAACATGACAGTGTCGGTATCGGTATGTCCATCTCCGCCATGAGTGTTGTATTCTTTGGTTTGATTCTTCTCTATGTTTCATTTAAAGTTGTCGGCAGAGTATCTGTTAATCTTAGTAAACGTAATGCTATGAAGGCTAAGGGTATCACCGATAAACAAGAAGCTAAAGAAAAGAAACTGGGCGAAGCTCCGGGAGAAATTTTCGCTGCTATTGCTATGGCTATGCACGAAATGCAAAGCGATGTACACGATGTGGAGGACACCGTTCTTACCATCACCCGTGTAAAACGCAGCTATTCACCATGGAGTTCGAAGATTTACACATTGCGTGAAACTCCTCTGAAAAAGTAATCACCTATAAATTGATAAAACGATGAAAGAATATAAATATAAAATCAACGGTAATACATACAAAGTTACCATTGGAGATATCGATGAAAATATCGCTCACGTTGAAGTGAACGGTACCCCTTACAAAGTAGAAATGGAAAAGGCACCGAAAGTGGTTGTTAAACCGGTAGTACGTCCTACTACTCCTGCTCCCGCTCCGACTCCGGTAGTGAAGCCGGCCGCTCCTTCTACTGGCAAATCAGGTGTTAAATCACCGCTGCCGGGTGTTATCCTCGACATCAAAGTCAATGTAGGTGATACAGTGAAGAAAGGACAAACCATCATTATCCTCGAAGCTATGAAGATGGAGAACAATATCAATGCCGACAAAGACGGTAAAATCACTGCGATCAACGTAAGTAAAGGAGATTCCGTTCTCGAAGGTAATGACCTTGTAATTATTGAATAATATGGGAGAATTTATCACATTTTTAGGAAACAACCTTGCCGACTTCTGGACGTACACGGGTTTTGCCAATGCAACGGTAGGCCACGTCGTTATGATCCTGGTAGGTTTGTTCTTCATATACTTGGCGGTAGCCAAGGAATTTGAGCCGATGCTGCTGATTCCTATCGGATTCGGTATGCTGATCGGTAATATCCCCTTTAACATGGAAGCCGGGCTGAAAGTCGGCATCTATGAAGAAGGTTCTGTGCTCAACATCTTGTATCAGGGAGTGACCTCCGGATGGTACCCGCCGCTCATCTTCCTGGGCATTGGTGCTATGACGGACTTCTCGTCTCTGATATCCAACCCTAAGTTGTTACTGATTGGTGCAGCTGCCCAGTTTGGTATCTTCGGTGCTTACATGATTGCTTTGGAAATAGGTTTCGATCCTATGCAAGCCGGTGCAATCGGTATCATTGGTGGTGCTGACGGTCCGACGGCTATCTTCCTTTCATCCAAGTTAGCCCCTAACCTGATGGGTGCGATTGCGGTATCAGCCTATTCGTACATGGCGTTGGTACCGGTAATCCAGCCGCCTATCATGCGCCTGTTGACCAACAAGCACGAACGTTTGATCCGTATGAAACCGCCGCGCGTAGTTTCTCACACGGAGAAAGTAATCTTCCCGATTATCGGTTTGTTGCTGACTTGTTTCCTTGTTCCGTCCGGTCTGCCTTTGTTGGGCATGCTGTTCTTCGGTAACCTGTTGAAAGAAAGTGGTGTAACCCGTCGTTTGGCTGAAACGGCACGTGGTCCGCTGATTGACACTATTACTATCCTGTTAGGTTTGACAGTAGGTGCTTCTACTCAGGCTTCTGAGTTCCTGACGCTCGACTCTATCAAGATCTTCGGTCTGGGTGCATTGTCATTCGTGATTGCTACTGCTTCAGGTGTGCTCTTCGTAAAGATATTCAACCTCTTCCTGAAGAAAGATAATAAGATTAATCCGTTGATCGGTAATGCAGGTGTATCTGCCGTGCCCGACTCGGCACGTATCTCTCAGGTAGTAGGTCTGGAATATGATCCTACAAACTACCTGCTGATGCACGCCATGGGTCCGAACGTTGCAGGTGTAATCGGTTCAGCAGTAGCTGCCGGTATCTTGCTGGGATTCTTGATGTAAAAGACATATACGTTGAGTGGTATCTTTACCATTCAAAATATCCGGTATATTTTAGCGCTCCTTCGGTTGAAGGGGCGCTATTTTTATTCGTTAATCTATCTAAAAGTAGCTACGAATATTTCGTAAAGTAAATCTTTTTAGTAACTTGCAGCCAATTAAGCAATACTTTAAAGATAAAAAGACTATGCGGAAACTCTTTATTCTACTCTTTTTCAGTGCCTCTTCATTGCTGATGGCACAAAACACCAACCCCATTCAGGAAGCAATGGCAAACTATGATTATGAAACGGCATTGACGCTTATTGATAAGGAGACGCCGACTGTTCCCCTACTCTATCAAAAAGGGAAAGCGCTGAAAAGTCTTGGCAACAACAGGGAAGCGCTTCAAGTATATGAAGAAGTCGTGATGCAAGATTCTCTGAATCCACGAGCTTATATTGAAGCAGCAGAGTGCTGCAAGTCATTATTAAAAAACAAACAGGCATTAAAATATTATCAAAAGGCAGTGGACCTGAATCCGGATAATAAATATGCCCGTATCCAATACATTACTCTATTACTGAATCAGCGGAAATTCGATGAAGCATTGGGAGAGAGCAGTCTACTTACAGAAACAGATAGTTCGGCTGTTGCATTACATCTACAAGCTCAAAGTTTTGAAGGGGTAGATGACATTTTAGCTGCATTGGGATGCTATGAAAACATACAGGAAAAATATCCCAACGACTTTCTGGCTGCTGCCAAAGCAGCAAGACTGCACATCGAAGGAGCATTTTATAATTATGCTATAGAAGCTACTGAAAAATACCGCCAGATAGACAGTACAAACGTTGTTGTAAACCAACAAAATGCATTGGCATACTGCCTGATGAAAGATTATCAGACCGCAATACAGAGATACGAACAGTTACTAAGCCTAGGGGACAGTACATTTACCACCTGTTATTATTTAGGAGTCAGTTACTACGCAGTAGAAAAGTTTTATGAAGCACATGATATACTGGAAGTAGCTCGCCAATATGATAAGCGTAATGTGAATCTGCTATATTATTTAGGACGCTCCTGTTCCAAAACGTCATGGAAGGATCAAGGAGTTGCATATCTGGAAGAAGCTGTGGCATATGCTACCCCACCCGATAGTGCTATGGTACGCCTCTATGTCGGCCTCACAGACTGCTATAAAATGGCACTAATGCCTAAAGAGCAAATCAAAACGATGCAAGACAGATATGATAAATATGATATAGAAAATCATAAGCTCTTGTATGACATGGCATATGTTTACCAATATCAGTTGAAAGATAAAAAGAATACAGAACGTTGTCTGGAGGCTTTCCTTAAAACGCGTCCCAAAAACAGCAGTGAGCAACCAGAAACAGATGATAAAGGAAATGTAATATTAGGATTAAGTACTTATTATGGTGCGGCCGAAACTTGGCTGAAAGATCTTCGCGAGAAAAAGAAAGTGGATGACTTCTTTCAGGGGAAAGTGATTGCAGTACCAACAAATACGAAAAAGACAGAAACTTCCAGAGACACAGTAAAGAAGTGAAAACGTTTGCATAACATTATAAAGTATATAATAGCGGAGTAGCGGCAGCTTTCTCCGCTATTTGCTTATATTAGCACCAAAATACGGATATAATAACGAAAAGCTAATATCATGAAAAAATTATTCCTTATCCTGGGAACGTTTTTACTTTCCCTTAGTACGTATGCAGCTATGAACGTAAACAAAATCGACCCTCCGTTTTGGTACGCCGGAATGCAAAATCCCGAACTCCAACTTATGGTCTACGGTGAAGACATCGGTAACTCTTCCGTTACTGTCAACTATCCCGGCGTTTCTTTGAGCAGCACTGTCAAGCTGGAAAGCCCGAACTACCTGATTGTCTACCTGAGCCTGGAGAAAGATGTGAAACCCGGTAAAGTAGCTCTCACTTTTGCACAAGGCAAAAAGAAAATCGTCAAAGAGTATGAACTGAAAGCACGCGGCAAGAAAAGCTGTGAACACAAAGGTTTTGATGCTTCCGACGCCCTCTACCTGTTGATGCCCGACCGCTTTGCAAACGGCAATCCGGACAATGACCAAATCCCCGGCATGGCCGAATACAAAGTAGACCGCAATGATCCGAACGCCCGCCATGGTGGTGACCTTGCAGGTATCGAGCAAAACCTGGATTACTTCTCCGACCTGGGTATAACCGCTCTCTGGTTCACTCCGGTACTGGAAAACAACATGACCGGTGGTTCGTACCACGGCTATGCTACTACCGATTACTATAAAGTTGATCCGCGTTTCGGCACCAACGAAGAGTATCAGCAACTGATATCTAAATGCCACGACCGCGGCATCAAGATTGTAATGGATATGATCTTCAACCACTGCGGCGTAGAACATCCATGGATTAAAGATATGCCGTCTAAAGACTGGTTCAACAATCCCGATCATGAAAAGAACTTTGTGCAGACTTCTTTCAAACTGACTCCGCACGTTGATCCTTATACTTCACAATACGATTTCGACCAGATGAACGACGGTTGGTTTGTTACCGCTATGCCGGACCTTAACCAAAAGAACCCGCACGTATATCGCTACCTGGTACAGAACAGCTTCTGGTGGATTGAGTACGCTAATATCGACGGTATCCGCATGGACACTTATCCGTATGCCGACTATGACGCCATGAGTAACTGGATGAAAGAGCTGAACGAAGAATACCCCAACTACAACACCGTAGGCGAAACCTGGGTTACCGAACCGGCTTATACAGCCTGGTGGCAAATGGATTCCAAACTCTCTGCCCCAAAGAACAGTAACCTGAAAACCGTTATGGACTTCAGCTTCTTCGATAAAATCAATACTGCCAAGAACGAGCAGACCGAAACATGGTTCAAAGGTCTGGATCGCGTGTACAATAACTTCGTATACGACTTCCTCTACCCCAACCCGGCTTCCGTATTGGCATTTATCGAAAACCATGATACCGACCGCTTCCTGGGTGAAGGCGACAATCTGCCAATGCTGAAACAAGCTTCTACCTTGCTACTTACCACCCGCCGTATTCCGCAACTCTACTATGGTACGGAAATCATGATGAACGGCGTGAAGAGCAAGAGTGACGGATACGTTCGTAAGGACTTCCCCGGTGGATGGACTGGCGATACAGAAACTGCACTGACAGCCGCAGGACGCAGCAAGATACAGAACGAATGTTATAACTTCTACAAGACCTTATTGAACTGGCGTAAAGGAAACGATGTCATCGCCAAAGGTAGCATGGTGCAGTTCATGGTGCAGAATGGTGTTTATGCGTATGCCCGCCAGCACGAAGGTAAAACCGTATTCGTAATGTTGAATGGTACAGATGCCGAAACTACTGTTCCTTTGAAATTCTACAAAGAAATATTGAAAGATTCCAAACAAGGAAAAGATATTCTTAGTGGAAAGACAGTTGCATTCGGTGAATCGCTGACAATGGGACCAAGAGAATCATTGGTGATTGAGTTATAAATAACATTTCATAAAAACAAAGAAACGCAGAGAAATACACTCTGCGTTTTTTTGTATACCCATGCCAAATTCACTAAAAAATCAACCTGCCTTAGTCAGACAAATACTTATTAGTAGTCTACCAACTACCTATAAATAATAGATACAACATTTAAACCTTTAAAAACAAAAAAGATGCTTTGCTTCATAAAACAACAAAGATGATGGATAAGAAAAAGGGAAATGGCATAATTATAACAGGCAAATGAATCATTTTTAAACATATAATAAAATAATTGTTCTCACCTTTGTCTATTGAATTTACATTCAAATCAAGTATTATGAAAAATAGACAAACTACTATCTTATATGTCTTATTATGCTGTACATGCCTTTTTTCGTGTCAGCGTGATAATACTACCAAGCTATTAGAGTTGGCAGAAGCCCAAATATGGGAAAACCCGGATTCTACTTTACAGATACTGGAACAGATTTCTTCACCGGAAAAACTCAAAGGAAAAGAACAGGCTGACTATGCTTTGCTACTGACACAAGCAAAATATCGCTACAACATTCTGGCACCTTCAGATTCTCTGATAAATATTACAATAGATTATTATAAAGAAAAGTCTGACAGTTTATTAAATGCGGCTTTGAAAACATCTGATCTAAGTGCAAAAGTCAATATCTATTCTATATTATACAAACGAACAGAAGAAGATGAACAATATAAGAAAGCTATTGGATATCTTAAGAATTACATTGCGGTTATTGATTCCATTCGGGATGAACTAAAAAGTACAGAAATTAGAGAATTACAACTGAAATACGATACTTCTGCCATCCTTCGTCAAAAAACCGAAATACAAATGAATTGGTATCTCACTATCGTTATTGGAATCTTAATAGTAATAACATTAATATTCCTTTACTCCTATAGTCTGAAAATATATAGGAAGCAGAAAGGAGAAGAGTTGTTCCAACAGAAACAAGAGTCTATTAAGTTACAAGAGCGGATAGATGGCCTCCAAATAATGGTAGAAGAAAACGAGAATCTGCACAACCTGGAACGAGAAGAAGCATTGAATAAAATCATAGCCTTGCAGAATGAAAAAGGAGAAAAGGATATACGTATAAAGCAGCTGGAAATCATGTTCAGGGCAAAAGACATCTCCATTTCATCGACAGATGCCGAAGCCTTACAAACATTCCTCAGAATTACAGAACAAAAAGAATATACCCCAGCTACAAATAGAGATAATCTCCAGCACTGGCTGAACATCACTCATCAAGACTTTGCAATCCGCTTAAATGACAAATACCCCTCACTCACCGGGCGTGAAAAAGATATCTGTTACTTGACAGCTTTAGGCTTATCTCTCGACACTGTTGCACAACTTCTCGATGTACAACCTCGAAGCATTGAACGCTACATCAGCCGTATATGCGAAAAGTTCAGCTTTTCAAAAGGGAGTAAAGAAAGCTTTATTGATTTTATAATGGCATATGCACATAATAGATATAAACATACATAATATTATAAATTTAATCTTGAAAAAAATGACTGAAAAGGAATTAGCTTTATTACGCAAAGCATTAATGCAATCTCAAAACTACCTGGAATTTGGTTCCGGAAACAGCACTTTGTTGGCTACAGAAACAGAAACCATCAAGCATATTACAGTAGTAGAATCTGATGCCTTTTTCTGGAATGAGAAACTATTGAATATACCCTCCATAGAATACGGTGTATATACCAAGCGTATAAAACCATTATTAATTAATATAGGCCCAACCGGTGAATGGGGATATCCCACAGACAGTAGTTACCAAAGCCAATGGCCGCTATATTCATCCTCAGCTTTTCATGAAAAAGCATCATACGATTTAATATTAGTAGATGGACGTTTCAGAGTAGCATGCATATTACAAGCTTGTCTGCACTGTTCCCCAAAAACTAAAATCATGATACACGATTTTTTTAACCGTCCTATTTATTTTGTTGTTTGTCCTTTTTTAAAATTAGAAGAAAAAGCTGACACATTGGGTATATTCAGCATAAACAAAAGAAAAACAATTGGAATACTAAAAGAATACATATCTATATACGAAAAACTGCCTGGTTTTTAATATCACTTCCATTAAAATAGTCTTTATTTTGTCGCAAAGGCCAAGGTCAAACAAACATAATTACCTAATTATCAACAAATTAAATAATCTCATAATATTTTCAACTTCTATAATAATGTTCATTTTTTCTATCTAACTTTGTCACAAAACCAAAAGATAAATATTATGAGAACAGTAGTTTTATTGATTTTTATATTATTCAGCTTTCCGATTTATAGTATCACTCCAAATGAAGCAAAGGATATTAAGATAAAAAGTGAAATAGAACTAACGCAAACTTCATCTTTATCATTTCCACTTGAAACATATTATAGAAAAAAGCCACATTCATACAATTCTACATAGCATAGACTAAATAAACCATAGATATTTCTTTTTACAATTAATAATATATGCCAAATAATTCATCCATAAAACAAATAACAGATTACCAAATACTTAATGGAGGTTTCTGTCCAAATCCAAGTCTCCTTGAAGGGAAAATGGGTATAACCTTATTCTTTTTCCTTCAGGCACGATTTACCCATAACAACTGCTATGAAGACTTTGCTGGAGAATTATTGGATGATATATGCGACAGTCTTCACATAGGTCTTCCCATTACTTTTGCAGATGGATTATGCGGCATTGGTTGGGGAATTGAGTTCATGAAAAGACTAAATTTCATAGAAGGAGATACAGATGATATCTTATGTGACATTGACCGGAAAATAATGGAACGTGATGTACGTAGAATCTCCGATATGACTTTCGAGTATGGTTTGGAGGGCATTGCAATATATGTGCGAAGTCGCATTGATAGTGTCAGAGCAACAAAGAATAAACAACCATTTGACCCTTCTTACCTGGAAGAGTTGGAAGAGTCTTGTCTAAGAAATAACATTCTGTTGTATTCCACGCAATATAGCACAGACTCTACATGGAATCGGATACTAGATATATTAGCAACCCATCCTTTTTCTGAAGAAAAAAGTTGGAAAAGAGGATTAGTAAAACTAAGAACCATTTATGAATAATATTAAAATCAGCATATTAATCTCGGCTTACAATGTAGAAAACTACATTGAGGAGTGCCTTCATTCTCTAAAATGTCAAACATTAAAAGAGATAGAAGTGATTATTGTTGATGATGGTTCTACAGACAAAACTGGTGAAATAGCAGAAATGTATGCCCATTCCGATCGACGTTTCCGTGTTGTTCATCAGTCAAACAAAGGATTAACCCAGAGTCGCAACATTGGTTTGTCTCTGGCACAAGGCAAATACGTTGGTTTTGTAGATGGTGACGATTATGTGTCCAAAGACGCTTTTGAACAATTGTTTTTACGTGCAGAAGCATATTCGGCTGATATTGTTCTTGGCAGTGTTTTATATACTTATGAGGATGGTACTTTTCAACGAGTAGGCAACAAATCGGTAGCCTTTCAATCTCATTCCGGAACAATGGAAGGGAAGCAATGCTTCAAATTGCTGATAAAAACCGGATGTTACATACCTATGGTATGGAGCAACCTATATCGATTGGATTTTATCCAACAGAACCAACTACACTTTGAAGCCACTTTTCATGAAGATGAATACTTTATGCCGTATGCACTTTTTTTTGCCAAAAAAGTAATTGATATTAATATAGACTTTTATTTCTACCGCCAACGGCAAGGCTCTATCATGCGCAATGACAATAACCTGATAAAGCGCTCTGAATCTCTTTTTTTCATAAGTTCAAGATTGAAGGAATTTATAAAAGAAAAGACAAATGGTAAAGAATGTGACGAAGCAGGACAAATGTTTCTATTACAAGCGGGTTCTTTATACGAGCGTGCTCAAAGTCTATACGAGAGACAACTAAGCATTTCTTCAAAAAAATGTTTGTTTATCATTTCAGAAGAAAGTGTAGCAGGAAAGTATGGAGTAGGTACATATATCAATCAATTAACTCAGTGCTTTGATCTTTCAATATGGAACGTAAATGTTATTATTTTGCATGCTCGTTCTAAAGAAGTACAGTGGAAGATAAAAGAGGGAATTGCCTATTATGAAATACCAATGCCAGGTAAAATGCAATATTACAGTTCATCTTTGGATGAAAAACAATATTATAGAGGAGTCTTTTACTATTTAGCTTCACGACTTACATTATCCCCAAAAATCTATTGTCATTTCAATTTTGCTATCCACCATGATTTAGCTTTGTTATTCAAAAAGAAATCGCAGGCCAAAATTGTATTCACTCTTCACTATACTGATTGGAGTTTTGATTTATTGGGAGACCGTGCTTGGTTAAAACAGATATTAGCCAATCCTATAGGAAACAAAGATAATCAGGTAAAGAAAACTTTTGAACGAGAGAAGGCATTTATGATGGAGTGCTGTGACTATGTAGTAACAATAGCTAACCATTCTTATAGAATGCTGAAAGAACTTTATGAAATTCCCCAAGACAAATTAGCCTTTGTTCCAAATGCCCTTAAAGATGAATATCAACCGAGAAATAAAGAAGAACTAAATACTTTGCGAAAGAAATACGGATTTAATGATAATGATAAAATAGTATTATTTGCAGGTAGAATTGATTCAGTAAAAGGTTTTGCGGAATTGATAGAAGCCATCAAATTAGTACAGAGGGAGATTCCTAATACCAAATTGGTTATAGCTGGAAGTGGCAATTATACTCTTGCTCTTAGTGCTATTGCTCCATGTTGGTCAGGATTTGTTTTTACCGGATTCCTCTCTAAAGAGCAACTATATGACTTGTATGCCATAGCAGATATAGGAGTAGTACCTTCTAAACATGAGGAATTTGGATATGTGGCTGTTGAGATGATGATGCACAGGCTTCCGGTTATTGTCAATAATACGACAGGGCTGAAAGAAATAGTGGAAAACGGTAAGTTTGGTGTTATTTTTGATTATGGAGAAAATTGGGATATTAAATCACTGAAAGAAAAGATTATCAGCAATTTAACTAGTGACAAATCTAATAATCAGATGATAAAGGAAGCAAGGAATAAGATTTTAGAGTGTTATTCATTGGATTCTTTCTGCAGGAGAATTCAGAATATATACAATCACATGGAAAATCCATGTGGTACTTATCTTAACAATTTAAATTATTTGCAGTATGAAGAAACTTAAAAAGATTTCTTTGCAGAATCTTGTTCAAGACGAGATGGCAAAAAGAGAACAGAACATGCTTAAAGGCGGGGTTTGCGCTTGCTCAACCGGATGCCCTTGTGCTTATGCCGGTTCTCAAACAGGGCCTAATGATTCCTATTATGGAGGATCATCCACTAATGACAATGCAAATGCAAATATTTCACTGAATGCAAATAGCAATTCAAATTAAGTGAAAATTATTACAGTCTCAATGAATAACTAAGTAAACTTTATTCTTTGGGAGTTTGTGAATTTTGCTATATCGTTAATGGATATGCAAATCTATCAAGGAAATACCTATTAATAAATTGCTCGTCCTTCAACACGAGCAGTTTATTAATATATTTTTCAGAAAATGATACAACTGTAGAACTAAAATAAACATTTTATGAAAACATCAATGAAAGAAATAACCTGGTATATCTTTATTTTTCTTTTCGCATTGACATTAGAGGGATGCAATGATAAAACGGTGAAGCAAGAAAAAACAAAAAAAATGCAACCAGATACATTGATAACCAATACAGACTCTTCAAGTGTCTCTAAGGAAAAGGATATTGCTACGCAAAACGCACCAAAGCCACAAACAATTGTTCAAAAGACATCTAAGCAAAACACAGCATCAAAGGCACAAAACATCAGCCAAAAGAACATTGATTTGAATAAAATTTACGAACAATCCGAAGTTACTGCAGCGAGATGGCCTTTGAGTAATTCGCAGTTTATGGAGTTTCATAATAAGAATTTTAAATATCCCAATATAGAACCTATTAATGGAAATGGTTTGGCTGATTTAGTTATAGAAGCTGATGGAACCGTTTCAGATGTGATAATCGTCAAAGGTATTCAGCCAGATTTGGACAAAGAATTTAGAAGGGTATATATGTTATTACCCAAATTTATACCGGGTAAAATAAACGAAACGGCCGTGCGTTCAAAACTTAGGTTTCCTATACTCTCCAGATTTGTAGAATCAGAAAAATAATTAATTCCAAGTGAATATGAAAAGTACAATGATTCAAAAAGTAAAGGAAATAAAGCATAAAACCTATCTTTTTTTGTTTATAGTGACATTAGTTGGTTGTACAGAGAAACCTGCAAAACAAGGTGAAATGAAACAGTTGTCTTCTAATACACTGATAGAAAAAACAGCGTTGGAAGAAGAAAATAATGTTGCACAAGTAAGTATAGAGAAGAATGTTCAGCAATCAACTGATATGCCCCTACAAAAAGAAACAGCAAAGCAGGATGAAATAATATCCAAAGAGATAGATTTGAATAAAATCTACGAAGACTCTGAAGTGGTAAGGGCATTTCCTTCTTTAAATAATTCCCAACTTCTTGATTTTATCAGTAAACACTTCAAATATCCGAATATAGAGTCTGTAAACGGTAAAGGATCGGTTGATTTGGTAATAGAAAGAGACGGTACTGTTTCAGATGTGATAATCATCAAGGGCATACATCCCGCTGTAGATAAAGAATTTATTAGAGTACTCAAATTATTACCTAAATTTACTCCAGGCAGGATAAACGAAACCCCGGTACGTTCTAAATTCAGAGCACCTATAAATGCCAGTACTATGTAAAATATAAAACCGAATAAATAAGAAAATATGAAGAATATAAAAGGATTTAGCATCGTAACAGTCTTGTGTACAGTTTTAGTAACAGCAAGTTGCAGCACATCCCCTAAAGGTGACGGCACTTTGACATTTGTAGAAACCGATACCGATAATACCTTAACGGTTTGTCATTTTGATCAAGTAAAAAATACTATTGACATCAATTTAAGTGACCTAGTAGAAGAGTTTAAGATTGTCCGCTTTGAAGATTCAGATAGTGCTTTCTTCAAAGCTAACGGTTTTTGTATTACAGATCATTACATAGGCATTCGTCAATCAGACAATCTTCCTTTTTTACTTTTCACTCATGATGGAAAGCTAAAATGTCAAGTCGGTGCAATAGGTAATGGTCCGGGAGAATATAGTTGGTCTATTTATGATGAAGTGATTAATGAGAAAACAAAAGAAATTTATTTGGCTTCTTTTGCTTTCTTACCCAAAATATTGGTGTACAATACAGACGGGAAGTTTATGCGTGAAATTGCTACTAAGGAGAAATTAAGTAAACCTAAAATAGAAGTAGATAGCGATAGAGACATCACCATTATTCACATGCCCTTTGAAAACAATAAAGAGAAATTCCTCGCCGCCGTACATGACAAAAACGGCTCATTTAAACAAGAACTAAAACCTACTCCCAACTTTTTGCAGAGAGATTTCAATCAAGAGATATTTGCTTACCATAATGTTCCCGGATTCAGTTTCTTTCTGACTTCCAATGACACTCTTTTCCACTATAACAAGGATGCGAACAAAATTTATCCTAAGTTCAAGATGGATTTTGGAGAAGTGTCCGAAACTCCAATGCATATTTATAATGAAATACCCGACTATTATCTGATTGCCATGTTGTGGGGCAAAGGCGTTATAGCAGTGAACAAAGAAAAGCAAACTTCAAATTATGCCAAGTTGATAAATGACTTTTTCGGACACATGGAGGCTCCAATGTTCAATTTCTGTAATGGATGGTTCTACCAGATGTTTGAGCCGGAACAGCTTATTACTCTAATAGAGAAACGCCTTGCCGACAGCGACTGTTCTGCCGAGGATCGCAAACAGTTGGAAACAATGTTGGAATCCATTGATGAAGAAGGCAATAATATCTTGTTTATGGGCAAACTAAAGCAAAAGGGGAAATGAAAGAGGAAAAAGCGAATGACAAATTTCAATTAGTTGACGCCAATCAGATAGAATATAATCTGATACACTTGAAGCAATTGGTCTTCGAGGTTACCGATGCTTGCAATTTAAAATGCAAATATTGCGGTTATGCAGATTTTTATCAGGGATATGATGAACGGATAAATAAAATGCTTCCGTTTAAAAAAGCACAATTAATCATAGATTATTTACATGATCTATGGAGAAAAAACTATGTGAAAGGAACTTCTTTTCCTATATCAATCAGCTTTTATGGAGGAGAACCATTGCTGAATGTCCCGCTAATCAAACAGATTATATCTTATTTGGAATCACTCGACTTCGTAGGAAAAAAGTTTTTCTACAACATGACTACAAATGCGATGTTGCTTGATAAGTACATGGATTTCATTGTAGAAAAAGAGATTCGTTTACTTATTAGTTTGGATGGCGATGAAGAAGGACAAAGTTATAGGATTGACCATGTCGGCCGTAATTCTTTCTCGCGAGTTATTCACAACATCAAATTATTACAAGAAAAATATCCGGATTATTTTGATAAGTTAGTTCAATTCAACGCTGTTCTGCATAATAGGAACAGCGTTGAAGCGACCTATCGCTTTATTAAAGACAATTTTAACAAATCCCCCAGAATTGCCCCTCTAAATAATTCAGGAATTAAAGATGATAAAAAGAAGGAGTTTATAAATACTTATAAAAATGTTTCTGAAAGCCTCAAACAAGCGCATAACTGCGAGGCTCTAGAAGCTGAAATGTTCATAAGCGCTCCTGATATACATCAGTTGGCCAATTATATTTTCTTTGAAACCAACAATGTATACAACACTTATAACGAGTTGTTTTTAGATAAAAGCAAATTGACAGTTTTCCCTACCGGAACATGTACTCCTTTCTCTAAAAAAATGTTTATTACAGTAAACGGAAAAATCATCCCTTGCGAGCGTATAGACCATGATTTCGCTGTAGGATTCATACACGATGAATATGTTGATTTGAATTATGAATACGTTGCAGATAGGCATAATCACTTTATACAAAAATATAACAAACAGTGCAGTGTTTGTGCTTTGTATAAGAACTGCATGCAATGTGTATATCAAATTGATGATATCAGAACAGACGGAACAAAGTGCCTGAGTTTCTGTCCGATGAAGTCATGGAATCACAATGCAACAAAGCAGCTGACTTATTTGCGAAAACATCCGGAAGCTTATCAAAGGATTTTAAATGAGGTATCTATAAGATCATAAACTATGAAAAAAAATTGGCTAACACTTAATAGTGAGACTTTCCTATGGATTAAAGGAGAGGAAGGATTATTGTACAATACATTGAATGCAACTTCTTTCCCTTTTGCAAATATAGGGGAAGTGGAAAAAATATGCAATGAGTTACTGAAGGTTGACAATTTGTATTCAGTAATGGTATCTGATAATCAGCTTCAAGACAAAAAGTCAGTTGCATGGATTGATTCCATTATAACTAATAACATGGGATGCCTTACAAGAGAAGTAACCTATGAAGAACGTCCTGTTTCATTGATGCCTATCTTAAAAGTTCAGGATAATACACAACGTTATGTATGGGAACACAATAGAGGCATTCAGGGTACTATACTTGATAATTTGCATGAAGTTTTCTTCTACATCAATGGGACTGCCAATGGTGAAAACGAGTTATACAAACAGATTATATATCCATTAAAGATAAATGAAAGTTTAGATTATCGTGATATCATAGACTTCTGCTTCAACAGCAAAAATCCTTATTTAACGCGCATTTATCTCATTGGTTCTCTATTTACATATCCTTCTTATTCTATATTATTGAATGAACTACATCAACTGCATATTCAATTAGTGATAACTGTTACTGATGTAGATTATTTGCACTATATGCAAGCATATACAGATTTGGCAATGCAGGAGGATACCATTGTACAGGTAATGGTTAAGAACATAAACCGTATGGAAGAATTGCTGGCTAATCATAATAAGATAGATGTGTGTTACTACTTCCTTGTTGCATCAGAAGCTGAATATGAATATGTTTTAGATACAATAGAAAGAAATAACAATAAAATGGATTATCAAATAATCCCCATAGTAAAAGACAATCTCGATTTCTTCAGAAACTTAGTATATCTAGACAAAAAAGAACTAACAGAGATACCCCTTACCAAACGAGATATTTTTGTCAGGCAAAGTATTAACCTCAATGATTTCGGGAGATTAACGGTATTACCTGACGGTCGTGTCTATTCGAATGTCAATCATCCCTCACTGGGTACAATTAAGAACTTACCAATAGATATTGTTTATAAAGAGTTTACCAAAGGGCAATCGTGGTTTAATGTACGTAAACAAAAGCCTTGTTCCGACTGTATTTATCAATGGCTTTGTCCATCTCCATCCAATATTGAATTGGCGATTGGGAAACCCAATCTCTGCTTGATGAAGGAGTGAAATACATAAATCTTTGGTTAGGTTTTAAATCTTGGATTAAGAATGAGAACTGCATTTCCCCATTATTTCCAACTTGATGCGATGGACTGCGGCCCTACCTGTCTACGGATGATTTCCCGTTATTACGGAAAAATCTATTCGTTACAAACCTTGCGCGACCGCTCTTTCATTACCCGTGAAGGAGTGTCCATGCTGGGTATTAGCGATGCTGCAGAATCTATAGGTTTCCGCACATCAGGCGTACGTATCTCCTTTCAACAGCTAACCGAGGATGTGCCACTTCCATGTATTCTGCATTGGCAACAAAGACATTTTGTAGTATGCTATAAGATACGGAAAAAGAAAAAGAAATGCTTTTTCCATATTGCTGATCCGGCATCCGGCCTGATTACCTATCATGAAGAAGAATTAAAAAAATGTTGGTTATCAACAAAGGTCGATGGAGATGAGAAAGGAGCAGCATTGGCCCTGGAACCTTCACCGGATTTCTATAGCCGAGAAGATGAACCGGAAAGCAAACAGAGAAAACTTTCGTTTTTCCTGCAATACCTTACACCCTATAAAAAACAACTGTTGCAATTGATGCTTGGCATGCTGACTGTCAGTTTATTGCAATTGATATTCCCATTTCTCACACAATCGTTGGTGGATGTAGGAATTCGAGACGGAAATCTTAATTTTATTACCTTAATTCTTGTAGCCCAACTGATAATATCCATATCACAGCTGTCGGTAGACTTTATCCGCAGCTGGATATTGCTGCACATGAACACGCGTATAAACATTTCTCTCATATCCGACTTCTTAGCCAAGTTGATGAAGCTGCCTCTACGCTATTTCGATACCAAAATGATAGGCGACATCATGCAGCGCATTGGCGACCATAACCGTATAGAAACATTTCTGACCGGATCGTCCATAAGCACCTTGTTCTCATTCGTCAATTTCTTCATCTTCGGCTTTATTCTGGCTTATTACAACCTGATCATTCTGGGTGTTTTCCTACTGGGCAATTCACTGTATGTAGCATGGATTCTCTGTTTTATGAAATATCGCCGGGAACTGGATATACGGCGCTTCTCACAAGCATCCAGCGAACAAAGCAGCCTGATACAACTGGTAACAGCCATGCAGGAAATAAAACTGAATAACTGTGAAAAACAGAAACGGTGGCAATGGGAACGTATTCAAGTGAAATTATTCAAAATCAGTGTCAAGGGGTTGGCTTTGGGACAAGTACAACAAGTAGGTTCTGTCTTTTTCAACCAAACAACCAATATCATCATTTCATTTATAGCCGCCAAATCAGTAGTGGAAGGTCAAATGACACTGGGTATGATGATGTCTCTCACTTATATCATCGGCCAGCTTAACGGTCCTATAGGTGCTTTCATCGGATTCGCCCGGCAACTGCAAGATGCTAAAATCAGTTTAGAGAGATTGAATGAAATACATGAAAGGAAAGATGAAGAACAGGATATTGCATCCAAACAACAAAAACTTCCGATACAGAAAAACATCACGTTCAACCATGTATCTTTCAGTTATAGCGGTTCCGACCGCGACTACGTACTGGATGATGTCTGCCTCAGCATACCCGAAAAGAAAGTGACTGCCATCGTTGGTGCCAGTGGAAGCGGAAAAACGACACTGATAAAGTTGTTGTTAGGATTCTATTCCCCGCAAAAAGGTGAAATACGATTAGGAGAGACTCTTCTGGATACTATTAACCCACATTTATGGAGATCGAAAAGTGGAGCGGTAATGCAAGACGGATTCATTTTTTCGGATACGATAGCCAATAACATTACCGTCAGCGAAGAGCAGATCGATCTTGAAAGACTAAAGCATGCAGTAACGGTAGCCAATATTCGAGACTTTATAGATTCTCTGCCTTTAGGATACAATACTAAGATAGGAATGGAAGGAAACGGAGTCAGCCAAGGACAAAAACAACGGTTACTCATTGCACGCGCCGTATATAAAAATCCCGATTTCCTATTCTTTGATGAAGCAACCAATGCCTTGGATGCCAACAATGAAAAAGAGATAATGGAACATTTGAACAAGTTCTACCAAGGAAAGACGGTTGTCGTAGTTGCCCATCGTCTCAGCACCGTTCGCAATGCCGACAAGATAGTAGTACTGGATAAAGGGAAAATAGCCGAGGAAGGAACTCATCATAAACTCACCGCCCAAAAAGGAAAATATTACCAATTAGTAAAAAATCAACTGGAACTTGGCAGTTAACATAATATCAAAGTATGAGAGAAGACAATATACACAAGGAAATAGAACTGAGAAGCGAGGAAGTGCAGGAAGTGATGAATCATATCCCATCATCTATTCTCCGCTATGGCATTTCCGTCTTACTGGGTATCTTGTTCATACTCTTGGTTGGCAGCACATTTTTCAGCTATCCGGATTCTATAGAGGCGAAAATGACACTTACCACACAAGCACCGCCTGCATATATCATCGCCAAAACAGCAGGAAGGATAGAACAACTGTACGTAACGAACAAGCAGGCTATCCATGAAAGAGACATTATCAGCGTAATACAAAATACCGCCACAACAGAAGACGTACTCTACCTACGGGAAAATCTGAAAGAATGGAAAGCACAAGGTTCTCAAATTGAGCAGACGGACATTCTGTTTTTCCACAGAATCCCAGAGTTGGGAGATACACAACCGGCCTATTCTTCCTGTATGCTTGCCTGGAACAATTATCTGCAACACATGAAGGAAGGCAGAATCTATGAGACGGAACTTTTAAACACCATAGCCTCCCTGCAGGTAGCGTTATCAGAATGGGAAAAAAACTATCTGTTGGTAAGTCCGGTAAATGGTACGGTAGCCTTTATGCAACCATGGGAAGTGAGCCAAACCGTTGAAAGCGGTGAAACCATGTTCGTAGTCATTCCTCAAAATGCAACAAGGCCAATAGGAAAAGCTCTTCTCCCAATGGATGGAATAGGCAAGGTAAAAACAGGACAACGGGCAATCGTCCGCTTTCCTGCTTTTCCGGAACAAGAGTTCGGCTTCATAGAAGGAAAGGTGGTTTCAATATCTCCGGTACCTGACCAAGAAGGATATTATGTACTGGAAATATCTTTGCCACACAATCTGAAAACAAACTACGGAAAAGAACTGCCACTGATAAAAACCATCAAAGGCACAGCCTCCATAGTGACAAAAGAGAAAAACCTGCTTGAAAGATTATTGAATCTAAAACTGTGATATATGAAAAAAGAACTGGTTGATGATGTTTATAAACGATTGATTAATGAAGATTGGAAAGGTCTCTCCCCTTATCTGAAAGGCGGACAGATGGGAATATGCATGTTTTTGGCTCTCTATTCTGAATATAAAAATTACAAAAAAGCCAGAAATTTGTCTGCTAAAATGCTACCTGAAGTGATTAAAGCCGCAGACAAACTGCCTAATCGTCTTTTTGACGGGAGAATAGGCATAGCATGGGGAGTGAAATACTTATCTAATAATGAAATATTAGAAGAAAATGAAATTACTCTGAATATACACAAAGGAGTATGGAGCGACTATCTATACCAAAGTGCAACCATGCCGATCTACCTACCAGAAGAAGAGCCTGTATTTTCTATCGGCATCTATCTGATTCAGCTACTTAATCAAGAAGATTCGCTCCAAAGATATGTCATGGTAGAAAGGCTGCTTGCATTGATTGATGAGTGCGACAGACAACTACATTGTACGATTAAGGATATATACTCTGCCAAGGAAATGCCCCTGCCAATGCTTCACTCTATCCTCTTCTTTCTAAGAAAGATGGAAAAAGAGCACATTTATCCATATCAAACACAAAAGCTGATAGAGTCGGCAGGCACTATATATCAAAGAATTAAAAACAAAGAACTATTGGATGATTATATTTACCATGTACTTATAGAAAAGGAAAATACTTTATATAACGACCAAACGATAGACTTCTACATGAAGTTTTTAGGCAACTTAGGCTTTTATAGCCTGCTATATGGCTATCCGGGAATTTTCAATATAGCCCTGAAACAGATGGACAAACAGATTTCCTCCTTTTACTCTAAAGCTACACAAATAATAAAAAAAGGGAATATCAGTATAGAAACACTATGCGGATGGGGATTCGGCTTATTAACCCACACGAAACAAGAAGAATATGAAGAATGATAAGAAAATAAATATGGGAAACATGACATTTTGCATCCCGGTACGCATAGATTCCCCATATAGAGAACGCAACCTATTGGCTGTATTGAATTTCTATGCGCAACAAATACATTGCAAGTATATAATAGTGGAAGCTGATAAAGAGCAGCACTTGAAAAAGTTGCCGTCAATTGAAGGACTGACTTACCACTACATATACGATGACAATCCGACATTTCATAGAACATACTATATTAACAAAATGCTGGCACAGACTACCACAGAGATAGCTGCTATTTGGGATACGGATGCCATTGCCCCTATTCCTCAGCTAAGCGAGGCATACGAGACAATCATTGAAAAACAAGTGACTATGATGTATCCTTATGATGGTTGTTTTTGGGGAATTAACGAATTCTTTTCTTCACTCTTTTGCAAAAATCTAAAAATTAGTCTTTTAGAAGACTTTCCTATGATGAAATTCTTAATGTGCGGTTACCATTCTGTAGGAGGAGCGTTCTTAGTTAACGTCAGGCTGTATAAAGAATGCGGATGGGAAAACGAACATTTCATAGGATGGGGACCAGAAGATGCAGAACGCTATAAAAGATTAGTAATCCTGAGCAGAAAGCCAATCAGAACATCAGGTTCTTTATACCATCTACATCATTCACGAGGAAATAACAGCAGTGATGGCAACAAGCAAGTGGCATATATAACCAAAAAGGAGTACTGCCACGTATGCAGTATGCAACCTGATGAATTAAAAGCGTACATAGAGACATGGAACTGGATAAAATAACCGGAATATGAAACATGCAATTTTGCTGCTTTGGCACAAAGACATGGAACAATTGAGAAATCTTATCAAGCTATTCGATGAAGATTTCAAATTCTATATCCATATCGATAAAAAAAGCATTGTATCTGAAGAAGAGATAAGGTTGCTTGAGAACAATCATCAAATAGCCAGTATCTATCAAAAGTATAGAATTAATTGGGGTGGCTTCAATATACTGAAAGCCGAACTCTTCTTATTGCAAAGAATAATAAAGGATGGCTCTTGCAGCTACATCCACTTTATGAGTGGACAAGATTATCCTATAAAAAATTTGAAGACAATCAAATCCTTTTTTGAGAAACACAAAGGAACAGAATTCATTGAATACATGAGTCTTCCAACAAAAAAATGGGAACAAGGAACATACGACAGATTTACATATTATAGACTGAACGACAAGTTTGACTATAATACACAAAAAGGACACAAGACAATCGAAAGATTGATTGAACTACAAAAGCAAATCGGATATAAAAGACGGATACCGGATCAGTTCAAGCACTTATATGGTGGTTCCAATTGGATGTCTGTAACATACGAATGCGCAAAGTATGTAATCGAAAACAAAAGAAAACATCAATGTTTCTATAATCGGCTGAAGTATACATTTGCCGCAGATGAAGTATATTTCCATACTGTAATATTAAATTCAACCTTCGCCGATAAAGTAGAAAACAACAATCTGCGTTATATATTATGGGATGGCAATCGCTCACCCAGAGTTCTAAACGAAACACATTGGTGGAATATTATTACCAGCAATCGGTTATTCGCCCGAAAACTTGACAATAAAACTTCCGCCAAACTTATAAAAAACATCAATCGCTATTTATTAGCAGATGAAGACATTGCAATTACTCCCCAAGGCTGTTGGCAAAGTGAGACCTTGAAGGGGCATTGTTATGATGAGGGATTAGCAACCGGGTTACTAAGACTACTACCCTTAATGGGAGTTTGCAGTATAGCTGACTTTGGCTGTGGTCCCGGCTGGTATGTAGCCCTGCTACAAAAACAAGGATATGATGTAGAAGGTTATGACGGCAATCCGAATGTAGAAAAGATGTCATCACTCTTATTTTCAGATGGTTTCCACTGCCAACATGCAAATTTCACAGAAGAATTGGAAGCTGAAGAACCTTTTCACTTGGTGATGAGCTTGGAAGTAGGCGAGCATATAGCAGCCCAATGGGAAGATGTCTTTATTAATAACTTGATTAGAAATACCCGAAAATATATCATCTTGAGTTGGGCAACAGAAGAACAATATGGCGACGGACATGTAAATTGTCACTCCAACAGCTATATTATAGATAAGTTACACCGGCAAGGGTTTATATTAAATCACTCTGCCAGCATGTATCTAAGAGAACAAGCATCCCGATGGTGGTTTAAAAATACAATAATGGTTTTCGACAGAATATGAAAGATGTAGCAGTTATCGTTGCACATGAGATGCACAAATCAATCAATGAGAAATATTTCCGTATCAAAGAGGGATTTAAAAAATACGGAGATACTATACTCCTATTAAACCATGAAGAGGAAAGTGAGGTTCATTTCCCAGAAGGCATGAGCTATTGCATATTTACGGCAGATATGCTTAATGAATTAAAATATGAGCCAATAGAAGAGACAATTACTCCGGGAAGCAATCATTTCGCATTGCTCTATTTTTATCTAAAACATCCCGAATACCGATATTACTGGAATATAGAATACGATGTTGAATTTTCAGGAGAATGGTCCATTTTATTTAATGGTTTTTCGGATATCCAAACTGATTTTATAAGCACTCACATTATGGGGTATGCAGAAGACAAAGGATGGTTTTGGTGGAATAGTTATCAAGGAGAAACCATGAATATTCCGCTTGAAAAAAGGCTTCGTTCTTTTAATCCTATCTATCGAATTTCAGAAAAAGCCCTCAAATTCTTGGATGAATTCTTAAAAGCTCAAAATTGCGGACACCATGAAGTATTGATCCCCTCCTCCCTCTTCCACTCCGGTTTCACAATTACAGACTTTGGAGGAACCGGGAGATTTGTGCAGCCGGGATATGAAAACAGATTTTATTTATCAACAGATTTGTTTTGTGAAAAATATCCAGGAGGAACTATGCGATGTTTCCCTCAGTTCCATGATATAAAATCCTATCATCTATCGAATAAGCTGTTTCATCCGCTAAAATACTCAGACTAATAAAGATATAGTACATGGAAAATTATATCAAAGATTACTCTTCAGCATTATATAACTTGGCATGCTTAAAAGGTATGCCAGGTAAGTATATTGTGAGACCAGAAGAAAGCTGGATTGATATCATAGAAATATTATTCTGGCTTTCCGGACGCAGTGGAGAACATTTAGAAAGGATACTCATGATTCTGCCTTTGCGAGAAAGAATAATTTGTATCCTCATCTATTTAGGATACAGCAGTGCGGAAGTAGCAAGAACTATTTGCATAAGCACTGCCGGTGTGGTTAAAGCAAAACAACGAATTAAAAGAAAAATCGGATTGCCTACAGATGTCAGTTTGAACGAATTCATTACCTCTGTATAAAACCTCACTCATACTCATTACACCGTAAGAGATTGTATTAAAAAAACGTTGCATGATATGTAGGCTCTTCAAATCTCCCCTCACAAATATTAGTCAAACATTTGACTAATTCCAATAAAAAGCTCTACCTTTGCGCCCGAAAAATAAAAAGCAACATAGCAATGGAGAATTACAATTCATCCCGCGGGCTTATCCAGCAAATGCTAAGAACCCGCATGGCATTCCGCCAAGCTCTGCAACGCGTTTTGAAACGCAATAACATAGATATCACCTTTGAAATGTTACAAGTACTGAGTTCCCTGTGGCAGGAACAAGGAATCAGCCAGCAGGCATTAGCCGAAAAGACAGCCAAAGACAAAGCTTGCATGACTAATCTGATGGCAAACCTCGAAAAGAAAGGCTGGATCATGCGCCAGGAAGACCCTAACGACCGTCGTAACCGACTTGTGTACCTCACTCCCGCAGGAGAAGAGATATCCGACCGTGTACGCCCGCTCATCAAGGATTTTTATACCCAGACGGGCCAACTGATGGGAATAGAGAACCTAAACGCATGTTCCAATCAACTAGAGACACTCTATGAGATATTCAACCAGTTCTAATTTTCTTCGCCTCTTGCTCATTCACATACTTGCTGTAGCTCCACTGTGGCTAACCGCTCAGGAGAATGCGCATCTATTATCCGTAGACGAACTTTTCCGTCTTGGCACAGAAAACAGTCTTCAACTTAAAAAGAGCAAACTACAAGAGGTTATTTATAACGACCAAAAGAAGTCTGCATACACAGACCGATTGCCAGATATCCAAGTAGGTGCCAGCGCCGGAATCATAGGCCAGCCCGTCATCTTTCAGCGGGGACTTTCACATCCCGTACGCCCCGAAACTCCGGACTGGTCACAAAACTATAACATCAACCTGACGCAACCCCTCTACCAGGGAGGAAGAATACAAGCCAAAATACATCAGGCCGAACTTAAAGAGCAAATAGCCGCCCTAACCAGTGCCGACAACGAAGCCGAAATCAAGCTGGTACTGCTGCAACAGTACATGACGCTTTTCAATTACTACAAGCAGCGGGAAGTGCTGGCACGCAACATCGAAGAGTCCGAACACCGACTGAAAGATATCCGTCGGATGAAAAAAGAAGGCATAGTCACCCGCAATGATGAAATCCGCAGTGAACTGCAACTGACCAACGACCGCCTGGCCTATCAGGAAGCCGACAACAGCATCTCCATAGCTTCGCAGCAACTCGATATTCTGCTGGGACTGGACGAATCACAGCTGATAGTACCGGACACTACTTTACTGTATACCGCCGTCAGTGTGTCTGATTATGATACGTATGTACAATTAGCCTACAACAATTATCCGGGCATGCAGATTGTCCGCCAACAAACCCTGCTGGCAGAAAACGATATCCGACTGACTAAAGCAAACTACCTTCCCAGCCTGTCACTGCATGCGGGCAACACCCTTGCACGTCCACTCAGCACTACGCTGGCTGACATGTACAACAACAACTGGAACATCGGCCTCAGCCTCTCATACAACCTGTCGTCTCTTTATCAGAATAAGCACAAGATGCACGAAGCCCGGCAGACGGTACAACTTCAAAAGTATGCCGAAGAACTCCTGATGCAGAACGTCCGTATTCAGATCCGAACTGCCTACACCCGCCATAAAGAGGCCCTGAACCGCATAGAAGCCCTGAAGCTCTCTGTCAGCCAGGCAGAAGAAAACTACCGGATTGTGCAGAACCGCTACTTGAACCAGCTTTCCATTCTCACCGACCTGCTGGATGCAAGCAGCGTGCGGCTGGATGCTGAACTGCAACTGACTGTTGCCCGTACGCAGGCCATTTACACTTACTATGAATTACAGCGAACCTGTGGCATGCTTTAATTTTTAATTATTAATTTTTAATTTACAATTGTAATCTATGTCCGAATTACAAAAGAAACATAAGCAACTGAAGAGATTAAGAATAAGGAATATCACCCTCAATACGGTATGTATCCTCCTTGCATTGGCGGGAATTTCATGGACAATCAATTACTTCTGGAAATACGTCCATTACGAAATCACCAATGATGCCGTAGTAGACCAGTATATAGCTCCGCTCAATATCCGCGCTTCGGGTTATATCAAGGAAGTCCGCTTCACGGAGCACCAGCCTGTGCATGCCGGAGACACCCTTCTCATTCTTGACAACCGCGAATACCTCATCAAAGTAAAGGATGCGGAAGCTGCCCTGATGGATGCGAAAGGTGCAAAAGACGTATTAAGTTCCGGCATTCAGACCTCGCAAGTAAATGTAGCCATTCAGGAAGCCAACATTGCAGAAACCAAGGCCAAGCTCTGGCAACAGGAACAGGACTATCGCCGCTATGCCAACCTGCTTGCCGAAGAATCCGTCAGCCAGCAACAATATGAACAGGTAAAAACTGCCTACGAAGCAACCCAAGCACGCTATCAAGCCCTGCTGCAACAAAAGGAAGCGGCAAAATCCCAATACTCCGAAACAAGTAAGAAATCCACCGGCATCGAAGCGAATATCCTTCGCAAAGAAGCGGATCTGGATATGGCAAAATTGAATCTCTCTTATACGATAGTCACCGCTCCTTACGACGGATATATGGGGCACCGCACCCTCGAACCGGGACAATTCGTACAAGCCGGGCAAACCATCTCCTATCTTGTACGGGGCAACGACAAATGGATCACTGCCAACTACAAAGAAACGCAGATTTCCCACATCTACATCGGACAGAAAGTACGCATCAAGGTCGATGCTTTCCGCGGGCATATCTTTCACGGCACAGTTACCGCCATATCCGAAGCAACCGGTTCCAAGTACGCCCTGGTTCCGACTGATAACTCCGCCGGCAACTTCGTCAAAGTGCAGCAACGCATTCCCGTTCGCATCGAGCTGGACGACGCCACTCCCGAAGAGATGAAAAGCCTCCGCGCAGGCATGATGGTAGAAACCGAAGCACTGAGAAAATAAGGAAGTCCACTGATGGTAAAACTGAACCTTCCACTCCGCCCCTGGGTACCGCAATGGCTGGGTATCGTCACTATGTTCGTGGTGATGTTCCCTATCGTTATGCTCAACGGAACCTATACGGGAAGCATGCTGGAAGTCAGCAGTACCCTCGGAATACTCAGCGAAGACATCACAATGGGGTATTATGCGGCAGCGGCAGGTATGGCGGTAGCTTATCCCATCATTCCTAAGATTCGTGCGATCGCCACTCCAAAGACGATGCTGCTTACCGACCTGATCCTGCAAATCTTTCTCAGCTACATCTGCGCCCAGGTTGGCAATATGGACATCACCATTATATGCAGCTTCTTCATCGGCTTCCTGAAAGCTTTCATTATGTTGGAGTTTATTATTCAGGTACGCCCGTTCTTCAGTCCGAAGAATGTGCGTAGCGAGTTCTACGCCTACTTCTACCCCATCGTATTCTCCGGCGGACAAATATCCATGGCGCTGACGGCACAATTGGCCTATTACTATCAATGGCAGTACATGTATTACTTTACAATCCTGCTGATGCTGATTGCCATTATCTTTATCCTGTTGTTTTTCCGGTATGCCAAGCGCCCCATGCGCATCCCTTACAAAGAAATCGACGGAAGAAGCATGTTTATCATAGCTGCTGCATTGCTTTTCAGCATTTACATATTTACCTACGGAAAGACATTAGATTGGTTCTCCTCTCCCAAAATACGGATTTATACGATTGCCATCCCCATACTGATTTACCTTTTCGTCCATCGGCAACGGACACAGGAGAAGCCATACGTCAGCCTGAAACCACTCCATCACCATAAATCCATCATCGGATACACTTTCATGGTACTGGTCATGTTTTTCAGTGCCAGCAGTTCCTTGATTACCAATTACCTGAACAGCATTATCCGCGTAGACAGCGTACATGCCAATTCGCTCAGCCTGATGCTTATACCGGGATTCATTGTGGGAGCCATCATCTGTTTCTGGTGGTTCAGATGGCAGCGATGGCGGTTCCGCTATCTCATTTCCGGAGGAATGTTCTGCTACGTCATCTATCTGGTCATCCTCTACTTCGGCATCACGCCCTACTCCACTTACGAGATGCTTTACTTTCCTGTTTTCCTCCGCGGACTGGGGATGATGACTCTTTTCATAGCCTCCGGTGTATATGTAGTAGAAGATTTGGATCCTAAGCTCATGCTGTCTAACGCTTTCTTTCTGATATCCCTCCGCTCTGTGCTGGCTCCGGCAATATCCGCTTCTTTTTTCAGTAACCTGCTCTACTACTTACAAATTAAGGGGATGAATACCCTTTCTGAACACATGACGCTCACCAATCCACTGGCTTCCTCCCGCTATGCGCAAGCCATGAACAGTGCCTTGGCGCAGGGACACGGATACGATGAAGCCAGCCAGTTAGCTGCCAATAACTTTTATTCCACGCTTCAGCAACAGAGCCTGCTACTGGGCATCAAGACTGTAATCGGCTATCTGCTGATTGCCGCATTGGTTATCGCAGTGGTTTCCGCTTTCATCCCTTTCCATAAGACTCTGAAAGTGGCTGTGGTGAAGACGGGAGACGATATGGTATAAAGATTATAGTGGCCTCATAAGCATAAATAAGATTCATATCAAGCCTTTGGCTAAGTTCAATCGAATCAGGATAAAGGTTTTAAGAGATAATTGGAGGCCTTTCTCAAAGATTTAGTATTTTTGGCAGCTGTAATAAACCGTTAAACTATCGAAGCCTACATATTACTATCGTGGAGAATAGTAATTGCGCTACATACAGAAATTGTTGAGGCAAAAAGTAAATTAACAAAATGCTTCATTATCACGAAAGTAAAGCTATAAAATAATCAATTTGAATACCTGTTATGACTACAGAAAATAAAATAAAGTATTTTGAAAATCGAGAAGATTGGAGAAAGTGGTTAATGGACAACTTTGAAACCTCCTGTGAAATATGGTTTGTATTTCCCTATAAGTCATCAGGTAAAAAAGGTATTTTATACAATGATGCTGTTGAAGAAGCCCTTTGCTTCGATTGGATTGACAGCACAACAAAACCACTTGACAAAGATCATAAAATTCAGCGTTTCACACCCAGAAATCCTAAAAGTACTTACTCACAAGCCAACAAAGAAAGACTTAAATGGCTATTGGAAAATAAAATGATACACCCAAAATTTGAAGATAAAACGCGAAGCATTTTATCTGAGCCTTTCATTTTTCCCAATGATATAATTGATAAATTGAAAGAAGATGAAACGGTATGGAAAAACTATCAGCCATTTTCCGAAGCATATAAGCGAATCCGAATAGCGTACATCGAAGCCGCAAGAAAACGTCCTGAAGAATTTGAGAAGCGGTTAAATAACTTCATTAGCAAAACAAAAGAAAACAAAACGATTATAGGATTTGGCGGAATTGAAAAATACTATTAATCAAAAGATTAGCATCATAAATAGAAAAACGATTTAAAATGAAGGCTGGAACACTTGACTTCACCTTTCTGATGTAGTATCTTTGTAGAAGTTTAAGAATAGAACTCTAACATACACCTAAAACTTTAGCTAATGGAAAAACTTACCTTTTCTTTTCTCGGAACTTACTGGAATGCATTTTCCGGCACGTTTTATTCTGAATAACACCACAATATCCTTACAGCAAAGTATTATTAAGCGAACAAATATGACAATGATTTCAGCAAAACCGGATATCAAACATATAATCACTGATAGCTTACTCCCAAACCATCTGAACTGATTATAGCGAATTCAGAAAACTTATACTCCAAATAATAACGAGTATAAAAGATAAAAAGGCAGTATTTCCTCGCAAGGGTTACTGCCTTTTTTGTTGATATATATTCAATTTAGGCCTAATTACCTGTTTTTGCGCTGTTAATAAACGCGGAGAACATTCTTAAAAAACATAGATATTATTCTTTAAAAACGCTGATTACAGTTATTAATGGGGCACTGACAATTGACTAGAATTATTACTTATCGATTTATATCTAAAATCCTCTATCCTTCTCTTCACTATAAGTGTAAATCAAGTACATTGATTATCTCGTCATTATTCTCCGAGCAAAGATACCCGGAGCAAATATCTTCAAGATTTCCAGCTTATCACCATTAAACTGAAATATTGACATTACCTTATGGCTAAGGATACCGGGCTTCAAATAATGCCATGTCGATTGCTTGAAGGTGAAAAAGAAGAAATCACATCGCGAATAGAGAATCTTTCGCATGAACGGACTTAAAGCCATACTTCAACCTCATAGCACTCTATAAAATTGTTCTGAGGAAATGAAAAACCGGCTTGACTACTGACCACGAAAAAAGGCTGCCCTTTTTCAAGAGCAGCCTTCTATTCAGTCTAAAATCCCGTGGATTATTCAGCCAATTTACCGTCTGAACCAAGCACGTTGATGATCTTATGCATGTACATCTTTTCCATGTTGTCACGAGCCGGGCCAAGATACTTACGCGGGTCAAACTCAGCCGGTTTCTCTGCGAATACCTTACGGATAGCAGCAGTCATAGCCAGACGAGAGTCTGAGTCGATGTTGATCTTGCAAACTGCAGACTTAGCAGCCTTACGCAGTTCTTCTTCAGGAATACCGATAGCAGCTTCCAGCTTGCCACCAAACTTGTTGATAGTTTCAACTTCTTCCTGAGGAACTGAAGAAGATCCGTGCAGTACGATGGGGAATCCCGGAAGTTTCTCCATTACAGCGTCCAATACTTCGAATGCCAAAGGAGGAGGTACCAAACGACCAGTCTTCGGATCTACGTGGCATTGTTCGGGTTTGAACTTGTATGCACCGTGAGAAGTACCGATAGAAATAGCCAAAGAGTCACAACCTGTGCGAGTAGCAAAGTCGATTACTTCTTCAGGGTCAGTATAAGTATGATGTTCAGCAGAAACTTCGTCTTCTACACCAGCCAATACACCAAGTTCGCCTTCTACAGTTACATCAAATTGATGAGCGTAGTCAACTACCTTCTTCGTCAAAGCAACGTTTTCTTCGTAAGGCAGGTGAGAACCGTCGATCATAACTGAAGAGAAGCCCATATCGATACAAGACTTGCAAGTTTCGAATGTATCTCCGTGGTCGAGGTGAAGAACGATTTCAGGGTGTTTGCAACCCAGTTCCTTTGCATATTCTACAGCACCTTCTGCCATGTAACGCAACAATGTCTGGTTAGCATATTGACGGGCACCTTTAGATACTTGGAGGATTACCGGAGATTTGGTTTCAACAGCAGCCTTTACAATAGCCTGCAACTGTTCCATATTATTAAAGTTGAAAGCCGGGATAGCATATCCACCTTTAATAGCTTTCGCAAACATTTCTCTTGTGTTTACGAGCCCTAAATCTTTGTAATTAATCATTTTGTTTAAAGTTTATTGTTAGTGAATAAAAATTCTACGCAAAAGTAAGCATTATCCTTCAAATGGAAGAACAGGTTGGGAATAAATTATCGTATTATCCCCATTGAAACAATTCTATTTTAAAGCTATTGGATGATTTTAACAGAATATTGTAATCTCTATGTTACAAACTCTTTTCATCTGTAGCCTTTATCAGCCTCTTCTGCATACCTTTATATAGATAACAAAAAAACCGGAAAGCAAGTTTAGCTTCCCGGTCTTCGTTTACACATTATTATATATTACTTTTTCAAATAAATGATAGTGGGCAAATGGTCGCTGTAGCCATTCAACCAAACACGTCCGCCATGCGTGCGCAAGGGAGAACCTTTGTACTTGCCATCCTGCTGAAAAAGGTATTCACGGATAAAGACTTCATTATGATCGTACTTCAAACCTTTCTTGGCTTTCAGCAAAGGACGGGAGACTACAATCTGGTCGAACAAGTTCCACTTGCCACGATAGAGCAATGTTCCCACGCCTTTATCTTCAAGGGTTTCCCACCAGGGATTATAGAATTCCCCCTTCTTCACCTGTTTTGCATACTTGCGTGCGCCCAGTGTAGCCATGCTTTCGTCCATGGGATCATCGTTCATATCACCCATGACTATCAGTTTCAGTTTCTTGTCCGTACGCATCAGGGAGTCTGTCAATGCTCGCACCTGCTTGGCTGCATGTACACGTACCGGAGACTTAGCTCCACGGGAAGGCCAGTGATTGACGATGAAACAAACGCGTTCGCCTGCCATCTGCCCGTCTACAATAAGGAAACCACGCGTCAAGTGCACAGTGTCCCCCTCAAAAGGAGTGGAAAGCACCAGTTTGGAATTGGTAACAGTGAACTGTTCCGGATCATAAAGCAAAGCGCAATCAATGCCCCGTTTATCCGGACCTTCGTAATGCACGAATTTATAGTTGGATATAGCCGGTTGGCTTACCAAATCTGTCAGTACCCGGTTGTTTTCAGCTTCGGCTACACCGATAACGGCGGGTCCTTCAGGTACGCGGTCGCGCGATACTTCACTCAGGACTTTGGCAAGGTTCTTCAACTTGGCCTCATACTTCTCAGCCGTCCATGCATAACTGCCGGAAGGCAAAAATTCAAGGTCGTTCTTACCTGCATCATGAATCGTATCAAACAGGTTCTCAAGATTATAAAACGCAACACTATACAGATCCCGCTCGTTCTGCTGGGCACCTGCCGTAGTGACGCAGAGCCATAGGGAAATTAAGAAAAGTAGCTTCTTCATGCTGAATATAAATTAAAATACTATGCAAAAATCTGAAATAAAAAGCGATAAACCTATTTTTTGAGGGAACTTTTTTCTAATTCGGAGAAATGCACTGCCTTTAAACAAAGGTAGACTGTACCTTAAGCAAAAATAAATCTGAATTTATTTTGTATTATCTGCGACTTGCACTATCTTTGCGCTCTGAAAAATAAGACCATTACACTATTTATTACCAAAATAGTAACCGAATATAATAATTAAAAAAACAAATATTGAAATGAAAAAAGGTATTCATCCTGAAAATTACCGTCCGGTAGTATTCAAAGATATGTCTAATGGTGACATGTTCTTGTCTCGTTCAACCGTAAATACGAAAGAAACCATCGAGTTTGAAGGTGAAACTTATCCGTTGGTAAAGATGGAAATCTCTAACACTTCTCACCCGTTCTATACTGGTAAATCTACATTGGTGGATACAGCTGGTCGCGTTGATAAGTTCATGAGCCGCTACGGTGACCGTAAGAAGAAATAAAATTGACTTCTTTTGAAGTTAAAAAAGGGAAGACTTTCACGAAGTCTTCCCTTTTTTATTATAGGAAATTCCCTATCACTTTGTAGGGAAAAGAACGGGAAAGAGAGAAAACTCTTTCCTATTTTTGTATCAGCAATTTTGATTGCAAGTCAATTGTACAAACCATAAACGAATCCATATGAAACGTCTTATCACTTTCGTTGTCCTTGCCGTCCTCCTCTCCACGGCAGGATTTGCTGCCAGACAGAAAGACTTGAGCGGCCCGATTGCCATAAAAGGCGAACTACAACAACAGTATGAGAATTTTCCTGCCGGCACTCCCGTAGTGATCCGCAAGGTAGTGAAAATGAAATCGGCAGACCAAGCAGGTCCCGACATTTTCTATGCAACCGAAATCAATGGTATACAATTCGCAGTACCTGCTTCTGCTCTGAAGACCATTAAACTCTCACCTCCCGAAACCAATCAGGAGTTTTGGCAGCAAACTTACCTGAAACAGCATCTGTATGAGTATTTTGGCGAACGCGGATATAACTCTAAGTTGCGCAAGGAAGTGGACGAAGAATGTCGGGATTACCTGTACAAGCTGGAGGAGATCGGCTATGAGGATGATTTCATCACTTCGTACGTACAGAATATCTTTGCGAAACTGACTGCCACCGGCATAGATCCCAACCGCAGCGAACGGTTGAATGTACGCGTCATCCAGTCGCCCGAACCGGATGCTTACATGCTGCCCAACGGCACAATGCTGATTAGTACCGGTCTGCTCTGCACACTTGATTCGGAGGATGAACTTGCCGCCATTATTGCCAATGAGATGTCTCATTTTGTACTGGACCATCAGATTAATAACATCTACCGTGCTGAACGCCGTGCCAAGCGGGCAGCTTTTTGGGGAACGGTTCTTGCCGTCACTGCCGAAGTAGCCCTGGAAGTGGCATACTGGGATGACGATGATACAGCTTTAGGTGTAGGCGCTGTTGCCAGCATCGGAAGCGTTGCCGCCCTGCTGAATGTAAATGTAGTGAATCGCCTGGGAATGAATTACAAGAATAACCAGGAATATGCAGCCGACCGGGTTGCACGTGAGTTATTGGAATTCAAGGGGATGAATCCCGATGGATTGGCGTCTGCACTTTCCAAAGTCATCGGTTACTATAATATACAGCAACGCGGTCATAAGCTGCTTCGTTACGGCAGCATCGACAACCTGAAAAAGCGAATAGACAAAGCCGGCCAGGCGGAAAACCAAATCAGTCATCCTTATCTCAAAGCGACATCGGATGTAGTGACTTTCAACGCAGCCATGAATATGGCAGACCAACGGTATGAAGAAGCCGGAAGGTTAATACAGAAGAATATTAATAACAATCTGGCCACCGACCATGATTACGTTATCTTAGCAAAATCACGGATGGCGCTTTACAACACAGAAGAGGTAAACGAAGAATGTGCCACTCTGCTTTGGAAAGCCAAAGAACTAGCAGGAGACAGTCCGAATCTTGACATATATAAACAGGAAATTCTATTGCTAATGCGCATGAATAAACAGGCTAAAGCCGCCGACACATTGAAGGAATATCTGGGATTACTTTCCCGGTATCAGGAACAAGGAGTGCAAGGAGAAGAGGAAGAATGGACAAGCAAAGAAATAGCCTGGGCCAATCAATTATTAGATAAAATCAACAGATTATAAAGTCTTTTTCACCACAGATTACACGGATTTACACAGATTAAATTATCAACATAAATATCTGTGTAAATCCGTGTAATCTGTGGTGAAAAAGACTCCTCTTATTTACGGAATGGCGGACGAACCACTACCGCTTTCAGTTTGCGTCCACGCATATCAATGCAAATCTCCGTACCAACCTTGCTATATTCAGGTTTTACATAGCCCATACCGATACCAATCTTGCGAGTAGGCGACATAGTACCTGAGGTTACTACTCCGATAGCTTCGCCTTCTGTATTGAACAGTTCATATCCATGACGGGGAATTCCACGGTCCACCATTTCAAAACCGACCAATTTACGGACAGTACCTTCCGTTTTCTGCTTTTCAAGCATCGGACGATTGATAAAGTTCTTACCTTCAGCAAACTTGGTAATCCACCCCAAACCGGCTTCAATAGGTGATGTCGTATCATCCAGATCATTGCCATACAGGCAGAAGCCCATTTCCAGACGAAGCGTATCGCGTGCACCCAAGCCAATCGGCTTGATGCCAAATTCTTCACCTGCCTCAAACACGGCATTCCAAATCTTCATGGCAGCTTCGGGATAGAAGTAAAGCTCAAAACCTCCTGCACCGGTATAGCCGGTATTGGAAATAATCACATCTTTCTCACCGGCAAACTCACCATGCGTAAAGGTGTAATACGGCAGTTCCGACAAGTTTATACTCGTCAGTTTCTGCAAAGCAAGAATGGCTTTCGGTCCCTGTACGGCAAGTTGAGCCATGTGGTCGGAAGCATTTTCCAATTCAGCCCCTTCGGTATTGTGCGAAACGCACCAGTTCCAGTCTTTTGCTATATTCGAAGCATTCACTACCAGCAGGTATTTCTCCGGTTCATAATGATAAACCAGCAAGTCATCTACGATACCGCCTTCTTCGTTGGGAAAACAGGTATATTGCACCTTGCCCGGAGTCAGGGCAGCTACATTATTGGAAGTCACTTTCTGAAGGAAAGCCAACGCATTGGGGCCTTTCACCCAGAATTCTCCCATGTGGGAAACGTCGAATACACCCACAGCATTACAAACGGTGAGGTGTTCATCAATGATACCTGAATATTCTATCGGCATATTATATCCCGCAAACTCATGCATCTTAGCACCCAGCGAGATATGTTTTTCTGTAAACGGAGTGGTTTTCATGTCTTAAGGTATTAAATTATTTTATAGCAACAAGTTCGGCAATCTTCACGATGACCTTCATCGCTTTCTCCATATTCTGGATAGGAGCGAATTCATATCGTCCATGGAAGTTCAGACCACCTGCAAAGATATTGGGGCAAGGCAAACCTTTGAAAGAAAGCTGTGCACCATCCGTACCACCACGGATAGGTTTCACATTCGGTTTCACACCTACAGCCTCCATTGCGGCAAAAGCCGTATCAATGATATGCATTACCGGTTCAATCTTCTCACGCATATTATAGTATTGGTCACGGAGTTCAAGTGTTGCCGTACCTTCACCATATTCAGCATTGATTTCACTGACAAAGCGTTCTATTTTCTTCTTGCGGCTCTCGAAACGTGCACGGTCATGATCACGGATAATATAAGCCACTGTAGTCTGCTCTACATCGCCGTTGAAACTGATGAGATGGTAGAAGCCTTCGTAACCTTCAGTATGTTCGGGTGTTTCATGAGCAGGTAACATCGCACAGAAACGGTTAGCCACACGAATTGAATTAATCATCTTATTCTTGGCATAACCCGGATGCACATTGCGACCTTTGAAGGTGATTTTAGCAGATGCCGCATTGAAGTTTTCAAACTCCAACTCTCCTATTTCACCGCCATCCATTGTGTAAGCCCAGTCGCAACCGAACTTCTCTACATCGAATTTATGTGCACCCAATCCTATTTCCTCATCCGGATTGAAACCAATACGAATCTTGCCATGCTTGATTTCAGGATGTTCTTTCAGGTACACTATCGCAGAAACGATTTCGGCAATACCTGCTTTATCATCTGCTCCCAACAATGTCTTGCCATTGGTAACGATCAGGTCTTCCCCTTTATGATCCAGCAGTTCGGGGAACTGAGACGGAGAAAGAACTACATTCTCTTCTGCACAAAGCACGATGTCTGAGCCATCATAGTTTTGAACAATACGAGGAGACACATCTTTGCCACTCATATCGGGACTGGTGTCCATGTGGGCGATAAAACCAATAGTAGGTACCGGCTTATCGATATTTGCCGGAAGTGTGGCAAACAAATAGCCATGCTCATCCAGCGTTATGTCTTCCAAACCTAAAGACTCTAATTCTTCTTTCAGATATTTGGCAAATACCATTTGCCCCGGAGTACTTGGAGTCACCTCTGTCTCTTCACTGGACTGGGTGTCGAAGCTTACATACTTCAAAAAACGTTCTACTAAAGCCATAATATTTACGATTTAATAATTTTCAATTTACGATTAAGAATATGAACTACCAATTGTCTATCAACAGTAGTCAATAGTTCTGCCGTAAAGGTAGAAAAAGGGGCGTGAACTGCCAAGCAATTCACGCCCCTTTTTACAAAATGTTAGTATTTAGAGTTACTTAAAAGCAACTACTTCCATCAAAACAATGTGTACAAACCTTACATTTCGGCAATCCGATGGACTCGATGAGAGTTTCCAAGGTATTAAACTTCAAAGTTGTAAGGCCAAAGCGTTCGGCAATAATGCTGACCATCTTCTCATATTCCGGAGAACCGGTAGTGGCATATTTCTCCAGATTCTTGTCTGCATCTCCCTCCAGTTCTTCTATAATGCGACGTGTAATCAGTTCCAACGGGCTCTTGGATGCCGTGAAACCTACAAACGGACAAGCATAAATCAACGGCGGACAAGCAATGCGGATATGTACTTCCTTGGCACCATATTCATACAGTACCTTTACATTATCCCGAAGTTGTGTACCCCGTACTATGGAGTCATCACAGAACAATAAACGCTTGCCTTCCAGCATGGCACGGTTCGGTATCAGTTTCATCTTCGCCACCAATGAGCGCATCTCCTGCTTACTGGGAGTGAAGCTGCGCGGCCATGTCGGTGTATATTTAGAAATAGCACGGTGATAAGGAACTCCTTTTCCTTCGGCATATCCTAAAGCCATACCTACACCGGAATCAGGAATACCGCAAGCACAATCTACTTCAGAATCATCGCTCTGTCCCATCTTCAAACCACTGGTAAAACGCACTTCCTCTACATTGCGGCCTTCATAGCAGGAAGTGGGAAAACCGTAATACACCCACAGGAAAGAACAAATCTGCATCTTTTCCTCCGGCTTCCGCAATTGTTCCACTCCATCGGCAGTCATACGAACAATCTCTCCCGGACCGAGATAGCGGTCTATTTCATAATCCAGATTTGGGAAACTGCTTGACTCACTGGTTGCAGCGTATGCCCCTTCTTTCCGGCCAATTACAATTGGAGTGCGCCCCCATTTGTCACGAGCCGCAATGATACTGCCATCTTCTGATAACAACAGCATAGAGCAAGAGCCTTTGACACGGCGGTAAACATTTTCTATACCTTCTACAAAAGTTTTTCCTTGTATGATGAGTAGTGAGATAAGCTCGGTTTGATTGGTATTGCCTGAACTCAGTTCGGCGAAGTGCATATTTTGGGAAAGTAGCTCTGCTTCTATTTCTTCCAGATTCACAATTTTGGCTACTGTTACAATGGCGAAGCGTCCGAGGTGGGAGTTAATGATGATGGGTTGCGGGTCTGTGTCGCTGATGATTCCTATTCCGACATTTCCTTTAAACTTATCCAGTTCGTCTTCAAACTTGGTTCGGAAATAAGTGCTCTCCAGGTTATGAATGGATCGGGCAAACATGCCCTCTTCTGCATCATACGTGGCAAGTCCGCCCCGCTTAGTTCCTAAATGTGAATTATAATCTGTACCGTAAAATAAATCCGTCACACAGCTCGCTTTGGAGACTGTCCCGAAAAATCCTCCCATAAATCCTATTATTTATTATTGATTTTAGTATTGACGGGCACAAAGGTACAAAGAAGTTTCTTCTCCACGTTACTTTCCTACGAGACAATTTCTAAAAAAACTTATTTTTATGCAGGTTTCCGAACAGCAGTTTGAACGTTTTGTTTAATTCGCAGATAAAAGAAATGATATGGTTCAGGATGGAAAATCACAGGAAATACTGTAATTCTCCCTACCCTCGCACATGATTTTGGAACTTCAGACTCTGTGATTACCTAGATTATTAATGGTTATCAATTGGCTATTGTAGCGAGGTAATGACCGGGTTATTATTAATTCCCTGGCCTCTTGCAACTTTAGTTGCCGCACTGGCTGCCGGTTATTTGATGGAATGTATTCATCCGAGAATATTGGGAAGTATCGGTATGGGGATATTTTGTATCAGGCTTCGATTAATCCTTTGCAGCATTGGTTTCGGACTTTTCCAGACACCGAATAGTAGTTTGAGGTTGTCACAAACGTCGTTGTTGAAAGAATAAAAAAAGGCCGAAACTGAGCTTCGACCTTTTCTATATCTTATTTTAAACTTTTCCAAACATAATATGGAATAAACAACCATCTCATAACCTTTATTACTGATTTGATCAATGTACAATACTCCATATAGTCAGAAATATAATCTTGAAATATTCCTTCACCGAACGATGCTCTATATATTTCATATTGTAGCATATTTTATCCGGCAGTATTTGCTCTACATATGCCTTGTCCGCATCCTCAGCCTGTCCTAAAATCGTATTTTCATCTACATATTCTATAGATGCATAATCCGTAATTCCCGGGCGAACAGACAATACTCTCCGCTGTTCTTCAGTGTAGAGTTCCACATATTTACGAACCTCTGGACGCGGGCCTACCAGACTCATATCACCTTTCAGTACATTGAATAACTGAGGTAGTTCATCTAATTTATATTTGCGGATAAAATACCCGATACGAGTAATCCGGGGATCTCGTCCGCCTACAGTTATCAAACCTTGCTTATCAGCTCCTATACGCATTGAGCGGAACTTATAGACATAAAAATCCGTCCCTCCACGTCCCACACGTAGCTGTTTATAGAAACCACCACCTTTACTTTCCAGACAGATAGCAATATACAGAAAAAGGAAAACAGGAGATAAGAATAGAATACCCAGAAAGGAAAATAAAATATCAAAAAAACGAATCATCACCTATCAACAGTCACTTTAAGGTATGCATCTTTTACAGCTTTGATTATAAAGTCCAGCTTTTCTTCATCCAACTGCGGATAAATGGGCAAAGAGATTTCACCTTTAAAATTCTCATAAGCTTGTGGATAGTTCTTTATATCATATCCCAATGAGCTGAAGAAGGAAAGCATCGGCATCGGGATAAAATGAACGTTCACGGCAACCTCGCTTTTCGCGATTTCATCAATCATACGATCACGCTGTTCCTCTGTGAAATCTTTGATACGCAATGCATAGATATGATATGAGCTTTCTTTTTCTCCATCTTCAGAAGGTGGCAAAATAGCCCAATCACAATCAGCAAATGCTTTAGAATAGGTATTGAATACTCTTTTACGTTCTTTCAGTAGTTCAGGATATTCCCGTATCTGAGCCAAACCGATAGCAGCATTTACGTCAGCCATATTTATTTTCATTCCCAGACCGACTATGTCATAACGCCAACCGCCGGCTTTGGATTTGGAAAAAGCATCTTTAGTTTGACAATTCAAACTCATCATACGCAATTCTTTGTAGAGTTCCGCATTATCAAATGGTTCAGGCAAATTCAGGCAGATGGCTCCTCCTTCGGCCGTTGTCACATTCTTTACGGCGTGAAGAGAGAAGATAGCAATATCCGTTTCGCACCCTGTACGCTGATTCTTGCTGTAATAAGCTCCCAAAGAATGGGCCGCATCATTCATAACAAGAATACGTCCCAATTTTTCTTGTACCAATGACGTCGCCTGAAACAGATTGCGTATTTCCGGTTCATTAACGAGTCGCATGATACGGTCGTAATCACAAGGAAAGCCCGCAATATCTACCGGAATAATAGCCTTGGTCCTTGGCGTAATTGCTTTTCGAATAGCATCCACAGAGATATTGAAATCCTCTCCGGAATCTACCATAACAGGCTTTGCACCCGCATGAAGGACTGCTAATGCCGTAGCACTATATGTATACGCCGGAACAATCACTTCATCTTCAGCTGTTACTCCCAACCAGCGAAGCATCATAATAGCTCCCGAAGTCCATGAGTTTACACAAAGCACTTCTTTTGCATTAGAGAATACTTTTATTTCTTCTTCCAATGCTTTTACTTTAGGACCGGAAGTTATCCAGCCGGAACGTAACGAATCAACGACTTCGTTGATGACCGCCTCGTCAATATAAGGGGGCGAAAATGGAATTTTCATGATTTACTATATCGAATTATTTTAAATGAATCAAATATGTAAGTCCGCAGGAGAAATATTTCCCTTTCTGCATCATTGCGTGTACCAAAAAATGATGAAAGAGAAGATAATTCATTCCTATCAAAATATCATGTGAATCATATTCAGCTATTAATTTCAAATCAGATAACATGGAAGGGGAATAAGTTATCCCTCCGGCAATGCCATTCAGATGGTAATCATTACGACGGTTATAAAGATAAGATACATGTAGTCCTAATTCTTCTTTATTTACTGGAATATGTTTTGTCATTGCAACATAAAAGCGAGAAAAATATCCATTACCACCATCGCCCGAAGGCATTATCTCTCCACCCCTACTTTCTGTAAACGGATCAGATGTACCTAAAACTACTGCTGGCATATATTTAAAGAATTGTTCTTCTTTCAAAACCCTTAACCGAAGCGAGAAATACCGATCCTGATTAGTGAACTTTCCCATTTGAGATTGCACTCCCCATTGAGGAGTTACCTTAAAAAGGGTACAAGTATATGCTATTTCCAAACAGGGGAAAATGGTTACATTCAAGTAGTAATTATATGTATTATAATTAAATCGAGGAGGAGTTAAGTTCTCATTTAAAAATCCCCCACCAATCATAACGGTTTTATCTTGCTGCATTTCCGCCGAAGGAGAATGCAACAACCCTGTAACTCCGTAAGAATATTGAGGAAATAGATATACCGAATAACTACAAAAAAACAGAAGTAAACAGAGATTTCTAAATTTCATCTAATCCGATACAAGAACTTCTTCAAAAATGGAGGAGTAAGAGTCATTATAAACATCAAAAATGAAAAGAGGTAAGCAGACCAATCATAGTGAAGAGACTTATTTATCATAAATCGATCTTTCAACATTTTCTTCGCCCGCTTAAAACCATTTCTTCTGTTCTTATAGAAATCGTCAGTGACACGAAAGAGTAATACCGTTTCATCCAGATTTGCAAAAATACATCCATTCATAAATCCATCAAACCATAGCATGGTATCTTGGTTTTTACGGTATTCATTCCGATAGCCTTTGGCTTTATCAAAAAAGGATTTTCTAAACATCACGGCGGGATGTGCTAATGGATCACGATATCTAAAGAATTTAAAACATTCTTGATGGGTTAAGGGGTATGTAACACTCTTGCCATTTCTTTCAGATTGTTCGTTTATTTCCTCAATACGACCTCCTACAACATCAACTTCAGGATGAGATATTAGAAAATCTAATTGCTTCTGAATACGATTATCCACAGAAATATCATCAGCATCCATACGAGCGATATAATCTATTTTTTCTTTTAAACAAATGTCTAATAAATCATTTAATACGGCTGCTAATCCACGATTTTCTTCGAAACGAACAATCCGAATATCTGATTTTACAGAGAACTCATCTATAAATGTAAGTACATCCTCCCTTACAGGCCCATCAATTCCTATAAAAATAGAAATATTAGAATAGGTTTGACTTAACAAACTATTTATAGCACACTTTAAAAATGCAAAAATATCTCCTTTATAAACAGGAAGTAAAATCCCTACCTTAATAACCCCCGACATATACCAATTTATAAATCTATATAATATAATTGACGTTTTCCATTACAAACAGAATCAAAGAAAACTCTTTTAGCATCAGGCGATAATCTTGGATGAAGATCACATCTAGTTTCTTCATTATAGCTCAAACCATGAAAAAAACTTCCTAATTCTTTGGCTTCTCCACTCTTCATATTATATAAAAGTAAATGCTGATGTAATGCTTTATCTGGATATGAATCAGATAATATAAAACGTCCGTTACTTGAAGGATGCCCATCACCATACTTTCTAAATAAAGCGTTATCAAACAATGTCATTTTTCCTGTATGAATATCTATTGAATAATAAGAGTCTATATTATCGATACCACGCAAATAAGCAAATACAGTATTTTCATTCAACCAACAGCAATGACTAACCATTTTGTTATCAGCAAGTACTTTCAATAAATTTCCTTGTACATCTGCCAGTAATAATCTGTCAAAACGCACATTTTTCTTCAAATACCGATGAATAAAAATAAACTTATCCCCAGTTTTATTTATCATTAAATGGTTTACCTTATGAAAGGCTTCTAAATTTACATTTTCTGTTTCAAAATTTGCAATTTGCTCTAAAGAATATAATAAATTAGACTTTCCTGTTCTATAATCTATTTTCCATATTCCATCATTATCCAGTCGTTTCAATTCTATAATAGACATCTTAGAAAGATTCCGGTACCCATAATCTGGACGTAATGTATTAATACGCTGATAATTAATAGATAAAAAATAATCTATACCAAAAGAATCCTGAACGGGATAATCAAAACTTTTCACTTCTTTCAAATTTGAAACTGAAAATACCCTTGCTATATACTTTTGTAAATCAGAATCAAAATCATTCAAGATAAATAAATCATCGTTTAACCAATGTACTCGACAGCCCTGTTGCCAATTATAAGCCCTTGTTTTTATCTCTAATAAAACTTCTCTTTGTTTCATATTAATCAATAAAACAGATATAGGATACCTAGTGGATGGAGCTTTTTTTGTTGAATATGATGTCATATTCAATAACATAAAGTCATTATAATTCATCGGATATTTATCATAATAACCAAAAAACAATTCGTTTTTTTGCCATTTAAAAGGCAACAAATCATTTATGCTGCATAGATTATAAACTGTAAATTGTCTATACTTATTAACACAATAAATATAATAATTCAAGAAAGCATAACTTCTTTTCAGAAAAGTCTTCAACAAAGGCATACTATTAAAAAAATGAGCAAGCTGCCGTTCCCAAGTAGAATATGTAGGCATAATTATTATCTATTCATTATTTGTAACAATCCCTTAATATACCATAAACGATATTGAATTCGTTTCATAAAACAAACATTACTTTTTCCTTCAGATGAAGTAGATGTATTACTTTCATGTCGTCTATAATAGATTAATTTTTCAGGAATTAACTTTACTGAAAAATAAAATGCAGCAACATTACCAATCCATCTGTCATGAGATTGAATCATTGGTGGAAAAGGCAAAGCCTTCATTAGAACCTCACGCCTAAATGCAGTACAACTACCTTGATAAGGAGTTCTCCATATAACTGCTAAATATTTATTCTTAGCAATCCTTTCTTTTTTATTGAAACGGGTATTAGCTATAATATTCAATTTAGAATCTGTTATATAACAGTCACTAACAACATAAGAATAGTGTTGCAAATATTGACACATTACTTCAACCTTATTCTCAACCCATACATCATCTTGATCAGAAAGAAATATATAATCTCCTTTTGCATATTTAAGAGCATTCTCAAAATTTAATGTAGCCTTCTCATGAGGGAGTAAAAATGAATCAGACTTATGCTTATAGAATTTAATACGATTATCCTGTATGGACATAACTAAAAGGTATGTATTATCAGTAGAACCATCATCTGAAATAATCACTTCATCATCTTTCCCCAATTGACATAATATAGATTGAAGTTGTTCACCTAGAAATTTTCCTCCATTATAAGTAGCAATACAAACAGAAATCATACAGCAAAAACAATATTAAAATAAAAAACAATATTACATTCAAGGTAATTAACCCAACTTAAATTTACTATTCACAAGCATCCAAAAATAGCCTACAAATACCCAAAGTATAAAGTTATTAAAGTAAAACTCATGTATATTAGACCCTACCATTTGAACAAAAGAAGCACCAATTAAAGAAACAATAGTACACTCCTTTTTAGATTTCAACTTAGAACAAAATATTAAGAGAAAGAAAAATAAGAACATTAGATAAAAAAGAATTCCACCAATACCATGTTCTGACATAATTCTAAAATAATCTCCATCCGCAACCCAATAATACGCATCGTCTTTTGTATATCTTGCTGCTACGTGTCCCACTTGTCCAATTCCAGTTCCAATTGGATTATTAACAAAATTCTCAAGTCCATGCACCCATTGTATAGAACGTTCATCACCTGCCTCTGTTAAACGGGAAAAGCGATATTCAATAAAGGATAAATCTATATCGAGAATCAAAAAGGCAGCACACACACACAATCCAACAAACAGCAACGATATTGATAAAAGCAATACACTTTTATACTTCCCCGTTCTAAAGTTTTGATAAGCATATAACAATATACATAATAAGAAACCTCCCCACGAACTCCTTTGCGATGAAAAAATGAGTCCAAACAACAAAAAAGGTAATAATTTCCTGTTATAAAAAAAAGATATTATACATCCATACATCATCAAATTTCCAAAAGCCAAAGAGCCTGAAACACTACTCATTCTTCCAAAAAGCATTTGGTCAACAAAAATCTCAGCAGTAGATCCTAATACTAAATATATGCCAAATGGAGGATATAGTAAAATCCCAATAAAAAGATGCAAGAGAGCAATAAGCAATAAAATATTAACGAAAAAATCAAATTTTATTTTTCTTGAATAGATAAATCCAATAATAGGAAAAACATCAAGGAATAAGCCTATCAACAGTCCATAAAAGTTTGTCCTTACATTAAACAAAACAACAATTTCTAAAAATAGCAAATACAGTACATACAGCAAAAAGAATAAATCATATTTATAAAATAAGTATGCACTACTCTGGATATTACAATTACTTTTCAGAAGAAATAAGACAATAGGAACATTTAATAACATCAAAACCTGATTATCTGCTATTTTATATATTCCTGAAACCAACGAATATATCAATAGCAAACAAAAATTTAATAAAAACGAGGGTTTCTGTATTAATAACAAGAACTTATCCTCCTTAAATTTCATTGTAATAACGTTCGTAACAATTTATATCTAAAATTCCATGTATTGGCAAGTGCAAAAGCTTTCATATCATCTTTATCTATTAAACATTCTTTTTCTTCTATAGCCAATCCAGAAATTAAAGTAGAGAAATCCTCCTTTGTAGTATAAAAAGATACAAATTTCGAAAATTTCTCAGTTTCCTCATATTTAGAAACAATTATAAATTTTGCTGCATATATATACTCATATATTTTAACTGGATTAACAGATCTAATGAGTTCATTTACCTTAAAAGGCATTATCAGAACGTTTGCAAAAGACATTATTGTAAAAATATACTTTCTTTCAATAGTACCCATATAATGAACCCTCTCATGTGTTGGAATCGCAACATCTGCCGGTCCAAATAAAACGACATGTGCTTTGGGATTATTTTCCAATGAGTACAAAACTGTTTCAAAATCAAACCATTCAGAAATGGTACCAATATACATCAAAACAAAAGAAAATTTCTCTAATTCTTTTGTTATCAGAACCATCTTAGAATCATCAATTAGATGCTCATCCGGAAGTGCAATTGCATTGTTTACAACAACAACCTCCCGATCCACAGTTGCTCTTTTCAGTATTTTATGTTTCAAATATTCCGCAGAAGAAATTACAAACCGTGATATTTCTAATAACTTTATTTCATTCTTCAATAATTTATTATATAAAACTCTATTTGTCTTTGGAGCTGGGAATTCTAATACATCATCCATGCAATCATAGATAATTTTTGAATCTTTTTTATAGAAAAAACGAATAACTGAATATAACAAGGGACTAGTTACCCAAATAAAATCGTACTTTTTGAATGAAGGTAATTGAAATATTAGAAGAAAAGTGTTTATCCACTCACAATGAAGATGCCTTAAAACTGGTATTTGTTCAAAAGGAAGATATCTAAAACCTCTTACTGATAGATTATGATACTTATTATCAACCAAAGTCAACAAATCTTTTTTAGATACGATTGTTGGCTTTTTATAAAATACATCTACATCAAAATCTATCGATAACAATTCCGCCAAAAAATGTGGTCTTTGTTTAATCCACCCCCAAGGAATATGCATCAAATAAAGTATTTTTTTTCTTTGTTCCATTACATTAATGTCTTTAAAATTCTACTACATGAATAGCCATCACCATAAGGATTCACTGCTTTACTCATTTTCTCATAATATTCATCATTCTCAAGTAAGGTAGATACTTCATCAACAATTTTATTATAGTCAGTTCCCACCAATTTCACAGTACCTGCTTCTAAAGCTTCCGGTCTTTCTGTCGTATTACGCATAACAAGTACTGGTTTACCAAGCCCCGGTGCTTCCTCCTGAATGCCACCACTATCAGTCAACACCAATGTAGATTTCTCCATTAAATACACAAATGACAAATATTCAAGCGGTTCAATGAAAAACATATTATTTAAATTAGCCAAGTTTTCTCCAAAAACTTCATGGATAGCCATACGAACATTAGGATTCAAATGCATTGGATACACAAAGTCAACTTCTGGATATTTTTTTGCTAAATCCTTGATAGCTGTACACATCGAAATAAATCCACGTCCAAAATTCTCACGACGATGACCAGTAATCAACACCAACTTACTTCGATTTTTTAGGCGATTTACATCATAACCTGCAGCACTTAATATTCCCTCCAACTCAACGGTCAATATTTTATCACTTTTTATTTTATTTACTACCATATATAATGCATCAATCACAGTATTTCCTGTAATCGTAATCGCTTCTTCTTTTACTCCCTCATCCAACAAGTTTTGGCGACTAAGCAGCGTTGGTGAAAAATGTAATGTAGCAATACGTCCTGTTAATTGACGATTCATTTCTTCCGGCCAAGGACTATAAATATCATGGGTACGAAGCCCTGCTTCCACATGTCCAACCGGTATTTGCTGATAAAAAGCAGCCAATGCTGTAGCTGTTGAAGTAGCAGTATCACCATGTACTAATACAACATCGGGTAATACCTGCCTTAACACATCGCGCATTCCCATCAACACACGACTTGTAACCTCATAAAGATCCTGTCCTTGTTTCATGATGTTAAGATCATAGTCAGGAACAATATCAAATATTTTCAACACCTGATCAAGCATTTCTCTATGTTGCCCTGTAACACAAACTATTGCTTGAAAATCCTGAGGATATTTCTGAAATTCTTTTACAAGCGGAGCCATTTTTATAGCTTCCGGACGAGTTCCGAAAACAAGCATTATCTTTTTCATTCTATTTATTTATTACTTCTTCAATACTCTTCATTAACTCTATATAGCATTTTTCTTTCTCTTTAGCCAAATACCTCCCTCTTACTAAATCAAAATTATATACTTTATCAAAGACGAATTCCGGTTCTGGGAAGTGAAATGAAGACGATTGCATATTTACATAATACTCCAAAAATCCAGCGTTAATTAGTAAATCATATATCTTACTAAATTCTAAATTCACTTTTCGAGAAAAAAAGCCAAGGTATCCATAATAATCAAAACTAAAAAAAGGAACAGCATTATGCATTGATACCACTATAGGATGCATATTGTTACCAACATAACCTATCGAATACTTTATAATATTATACCATTCTATCGGATTTATAGGTAAAGAGATATTTATATCTACATCTAAACAATTTTCTTCCTGCGGATATGGCAACGAAACTACTGATATACCTTGATTACTACAACAATGTACAAATCTTTCAACCCAATTTCGAGAAGGTAGATATCCCTGTTTAAAAGATAAAATAATATATCTTTCAGGTAAACAGAAACGCCGAATAATATCTTTAGAGAGTAAACTCGCAGGAACATTCATATTAAACCCAAATACTGGGTCTGGCGTAATTTTTGGCATTTTCTTTTCATAACTAAAATAACCAAATACCTTTTGTGTCCAATGATCTCTCACTGAGATAAATGAAAAATTATCCAGTGCTTTTGCTAACTTTTTACGTTCACTAAATATAGTATATTTATATAACGTACCTTGCGAAGACACAGACATCAATATCATTGGAACTTTTTTCCTTAACTTACTATAAAAACTTCCCCAAAATGGATTTGGATAAATATCAGGAGTATATAATCTATTTTTAAGAAATAAGCATGAACGAGAAGGACGCCAACGAACTAAAAAAGGGAAATGTCTACATACAGCATCACTTCCTATCACTATGACATCTATTGATTCGCTTTCAATTACTTGTATTATATCTTCATCCGTATAACATACATCCGTTAAATCAAAGAAACGTTCAAAAAAAGATTCATGCATTGTGACCTGCTTTTTAGAAGTTGTCTTTTTATAATTTTTAGAGAGATCTTTAGGACGCCAATTTATGATTTTAATATCATAACCATGGTTTTTAAAGTACCATAATGTTGATAATGCTTGTAAATTAGCTCCAAAATTATACACCGAATGATAAGTTAATAAGCCTATTTTTCTCATTACACAAATATTACATTTTTCTAAATTGTTCAACAGACATACGTATTGGCTTAACAGGAACAGAGTTAACATAGCCTGCTGCTATAAAAAGAACTACCCGTTCATATAAGGGAATACCTAAACAACGCATAACATGATTTCTTTCCTTTTTTGAAGCATGTTGAAAATTTAATATTGTAGTAAATATATTGTTTGCCCGACAGGCCAATACCAAGTTTTCAACAAATAAAGCTGCATCAATATATGGAAGCATACGATCTATGCAAGTATAAGGACGGACATCAGCCGTTACACATAATAAGTAGGGAATTTTGCTAAATCCCGTTGCTCCTCCAATATTAGGTACCAAACTATTAATTGTTTTTTCATCACAAACAACATACACTCTTGAAGTCTGCCTACAACACCCAGTAGGTGCATCTGCTGCCAATTCAATAATTTCATTCCAAATAGAATCATCAACTGGCTTATTATTGAAATTGCGACAAGAAATCCGTGAATGAAAGAAATCATAAATCCATTGTTTCTCTATATCATTGTAATTATAGAACGAATTATTTGTATTTACCCTCCCTATATTTTGTGCCTGTTCATAAGATAAAATAATTTTCTTACACCAAACAAAGGACAAATCACTTTCTTTATTTGTATTTACTAAACGATTTTGCAGAAACAGAGCTTCATTATAAACCCGTTTTCCATGTCCTTTTTCAAAAGGAATAATATGTAACCCTTTATCTAATATATGACAATTCTTTCTTAACAATGCTAAAGCAACATCCAAATTTTCCCCTACACCATCATAAAATAAATTAATATACCTCCAATCATCATAAAGACACTTCAATCTATAATAAAGATATTTACACTTATACAAAACTCCCATACTAATTTTATTTATTAAAATAAACTATTTTATTTTCAACATATTTTTTCCTAACAAGAATACTTCATGCAATAACTTCCTATTGAGGCGTAAAATCACACACAATAGAATGCATACACAGAAAATATCAAGAAAAATATCACTCACAAATATATTTACAAATATATATATAACAACTATCAGAAAAATGATCATATATGAACACCAATCAAAAATTGGAGCATATTTCCAAGTTATCTTTACTCTCAAAGAAAACATTAATATATTTGATATGAGAATTGAAATTACAGCCCCCCAAATACCCAATAATGGAATTAAAAGGAAATTCGATATAAGACACACTGTTCCTCCCCACACGCTCGTTGAAAAATAGTACTTACTTTCTTTAGTAGCCAAAAAATTTGTACCAACAAAACCTGAAAGATTAGAAAAAACAACTGCTAAAGATAATACAGAAACATATTTCCAAGCCTCATTATAACCAGAAGTTGTCATCAATTTCACAAGTGGGCGACCAAGTATAGTGATTCCTAACAAAAAACAAATAAGTATCAAAAATAATAAACGAAATATCTTATTATAAAAAAATTTATAGCTGATATCCTTAAACTCCTCTAAAACAGAAATCTGCCAAGAATAAGTGAACACACTATAAACCATAGCTATAATCATCGGAAATTTATTTGCAACTGCAAGAATACCAACAGAATCTATACCCGAGTAATATTCCAAAAGAGGACGATTTAATGTACTTAATACCCACCACATTATACTATTTGGTATCATTGGAATAGAATACTTCAGCATTTCTTTAAGTTGTTTTTTCGACAACAAACCCAACGAAAAGTAAGAATATTCCTTACCAGCTATTACTGTATAAATAGCTGCCACAAAATAAGAAAGAATCATTGAATAAATATATCCATCAATCCCCCACAACGGTAAAAAAATCAAAGAACTTAATACAGTAGTTAATGTTAGTACAACCCCAGAGACAACATAGACTTTAACCTTATCAATACTCCTTACAAATTGCTGAACATAAGACTGAAAGAAAGTCACACAAATAATCAAAAAAATGTAAAGATTGTATTCTACAAATATTCCATCATAAGACAACCAACGCAATATTGATATTAATAATATAAATAATAATCCTGTTAATGAAAGTGTTCCTAATGAAAATAGGAGACCAGAAGTAAAATAACTCTTTTGCTTTATTAGTAACTGACTTTTAGGAAAAACAAATATAGCTTCCGTCAAACAACAAGTAGTAAGACTTGTCAATAAAGTAACATATACCTGAACCAAATCCATAGTACCATAATCCCCTACAGAAAGTTGCGAAGTATAAAAGGGAAGCATCAAGAAAGTTAATATTTTACTTCCCATATTTCCCAAAAACATTAAAAAAGCATTTTTTCCTAGACGACTGTATTTACCCATAAAAGCCCCAATAAGACTGCCTTATCTCTAAATCCCTATAAATATGTTAAGCATATTATTATAAAACTTTTTCATAATCAAACATCTAAACTATTTCACTTAACATTGGATGTACTTTGTCTTTTTCACTCAGTACTACCTTTTCAACTGGTATTCTCCAGTCAATCCTCAAATCAGGATCATTCCAAGCAATAGCTCCCTCATATTGCGGAGCATAAAAATTATCACATTTATATTGAAACACAACATCTTCACTCAAAACAGAAAATCCATGTGCAAAACCTCTCGGAATAAAAAATTGTCGATGATTATCCTCAGTTAACTCTACTGCAACATGATGTCCAAAAGTTGGAGAACCCTTTCTTATATCTACAGCGACATCTAAAACCGCACCTTTTATAACACGTACAAGTTTACTTTGAGCAAAAGGTGGCTTCTGATAATGTAACCCTCGAATAACCCCATAAGATGATTTAGACTCATTATCTTGTACAAAAACCGTTTTACAAACTTTTTTTTCAAATTCCTTTTGATTGAAAGACTCAAAAAAATAGCCACGTTCATCGCTAAAAAGGCGAGGTTCAATGATAATAACACCTGTAATTGATGTGTTTATAATCTTCATACTAATATATATTACAATTCAAATTCTTTTCGCAGCAAAATATACGTATCATTCAGAAACCCAAAATGGAAAACTTACAGATATTACACACATTATTATTTATCTACCGATACAAGCATAAACAATCTCCAGCTCTTGTAATTCAGACTTCTCATATATATTTCTTCCATCAATCACCACTGCCTTCTTCATCGTCTTCTTCAGTACTCCCCAACTCGGCATCCTAAACTCTTTCCACTCCGTCACCAGCAACAACGCATCCGCATCCAACACCGCATCATACATATCCGTAGCATAGACAACCTTATCTCCTATCCTACGTTTACATTCATCCATCGCAATCGGATCATAGACCTTCACGCTTGCACCAGCCTCTATCAACTTATCAATCAATACCAGTGCCGGCGCCTCTCTCATATCATCAGTTTCAGGCTTGAAAGCCAAACCCCATAAAGCAATCTGTTTACCCTTCAAATTCCCATTATAGTGTTTCAACAACTTCTCAAAAAGAATACTCTTTTGTCTCTCATTCACCTCTTCCACAGCTTTCAAAACACGCATCGAATAACCATTCTTTTCCGCAGTCTTTATCAAAGCTTTCACATCCTTCGGAAAACAAGAACCACCATACCCACAACCAGGATACAAAAATTTACTGCCAATACGACTATCCGCACCAATACCCTTACGGACCATATTTACGTCAGCACCAACCAACTCACAAAGATTCGCAATATCATTCATAAAACTAATCCGTGTAGCCAACATAGAATTAGCAGCATATTTTATCATCTCAGCACTCGGAATATCAGTAAATATCAATCGATAGTTATTCATCATGAAAGGCTTGTAAAGCCGTTCCATTATTCCTTTAGCCTTTTCCGATTCAACACCTACCACTACACGGTCAGGTTTCATAAAATCATCAACGGCATCACCTTCCTTCAAAAATTCAGGATTAGAAGCTACATCAAAATCGATCTGAATAGTACGTTTATCAAGTTCTTCCTGAATGGCAGACTTGACTTTTTGTGCAGTACCTACCGGAACTGTACTTTTGGTTACAACAAGTACATACTTATTAATATTACGACCAATAGTACGGGCTACCTCCAACACATATTTCAAATCAGCACTACCATCCTCATCAGGAGGGGTACCAACCGCACTGAACACAACCTCTACATCATCCAGACATTCCTTCAAATCTGTCGTAAATTTCAAACGATCAGCTGTATAATTACGGTGTACCATATCTTCCAAACCCGGTTCATAAATAGGAATAATACCTTTTTTCAGATTCTCGATCTTACTTTCCTGCACATCCACACAAGTAACATCCATTCCCATCTCCGAGAAACAAGTACCTGTAACTAAACCGACATAGCCAGTACCAACGATTGCTATTTTCATAATATCTTGATGACTATTAATTATAAATAATAAAAAGAACGATACCAGTCTATCGTTTCCTGAACTCCTTCTTTGATTGCTTTATTAGGCTTAAATCCCAATTCATTCTGTAAAGCGGTAGTATCTGCATTTGTCTGATAAACATCTCCCGGTTGCATCGGAAGATATATTTTCTCTGCAGGATGTCCGATAGCTTCTTCAATAGCCTGAATAAAGTCCATAAGTTTCACTGGATGAGAATTACCTATATTATATATTTTATATGGAGCAGTAGAAGAACTGGGATCAGGGGTTTGAGCACTCCAATCCGGATTAGAAGTAGGAATATGGTCTATCACTCGAAGGACCCCTTCAACAATGTCGTCGATATAAGTAAAATCACGCAGCATATCGCCATTATTGAAAACCTTTATAGCTCGACCGTGCAACATGGCATCTGCAAAAAGGAAAGGTGACATATCCGGACGACCCCAAGGACCATAAACAGTAAAAAAGCGCAAGCCAGTAGAAGGAATACTATATAAATGACTATAAGTATGTGCCATCAATTCATTGGATTTCTTCGTTGCTGCATAAAGGCTGACTGGATGGGCTATACTATCTCTCTCTGAAAAAGGTACCTTCCCATTCAAACCATAAACACTACTGGAACTGGCATAAATCAAATGCTTCACTTTATAATGGCGACAACCTTCCAATATATTTAGAAAACCATCTACATTACTTTCCACATAAGCATAGGGATTTTCTATAGAGTACCTCACACCTGCTTGTGCAGCAAGATTCACAACCTTGTCAAAACACTCATTAGCAAAAAGCATATGCATCGCCTGTCTGTCCTCCAGATTCATACGAACAAAGCGAAATTGTTCATACACATTACTCTGAACAAATTTATACCAATCTACTACATTCTTATCAATTCCTAAAGTTTCCAGACGACCATACTTCAAACTGACATCATAGTAGCTATTTATATTATCTAAACCTACTACCTCATCTCCACGGGAGAGCAAACGTCTACAAACATAGGATCCGATGAATCCAGCAGCTCCAGTAACAAGAATTTTCATATATACACAAAGTAAATACTAACGAATAGAGATAAAAAACATAACTTATGAGCAATCTACAACACAGTGTCTAGTAAATATGGATTAGCTTCAAAGTTTTGCAAATCACCAACAATTTCTTGTTGCTCACTAGTTAATGAAGACATCCAACTATCTATAATTCGATGTGCTTCTTCCGCCAACTCTTTATCAAATGTCTCACCATAACAGCCCACCAATAATTGACATTTTAACAAAGAATCCGGAAGTTTACCCAAGACCTCCCAACTACGATTCAACAGTTCCTGGATCTTTTCATCCTTATCCCCATGATTATAAATCGTAGCACTATAGGCTTTCAAAAGGGTAATACAAAGAGTTGCTTCTTCCTCATCATTCCCGGTTTTCTCACCGTACAAAGCTTCCGCCTGACTATAAACCTCCGAATTTAGCTGATGAAAACGATCTGCATAGATAGGCTCACCATCCATGCCAAGATAAAGAAGCTCATGCGTGAGTTGACGCAAAGCATCGATTTGAGACTTCATATAATTATGAATTATAAATTAGAAACTATGAATTATTCTTCTGTTATAGGAACAATAAGAGAGGGATGAATAAAAGTTGTAGCAACCGCCATGACTCCCTGAATAGATACCACTACACGACGATCCCCCTTTACCCGGACAAATATACCCTCTACTCCTTCAAAAACACCACCAGTGATACGGACACGATCCCCTCTCTGCATGGAATATTCTGTAGGAGGCAAATAAATTACCTGCTGATCATACGAACCAGCAACAGCTATAAAATGGCGCATCTGAACTTCAGGAACAACGATAGGCTGCCTCGTTTCACGATCCATAATATAGCGAAGAGGAAGATGTATGGCATTTTCCTCCTTTATTTCATCTATCTTTTTTCGAGTAGCATGAATGAAGACCAGATTATGTATTGCAGGAACAAGCTTGCGAATCCGCTGCTCTTTCCGGGTTACATATTCATAGCGCATAGGAATGAAATTCTCAATATTATTCCGGTCCAGAAACTCTTTCAGAGCAAGCTCCCGGCTATAGGTGATACGCAAAGCGTACCAATATGTATCTTCGCTAATTGGTTTGTTCACTTCAGAAGTGTTCAGAAAAGGATATTCCTTGGGGACACCGGGGGAATGAAACCCCTTCCGGTTAAAACGTCAATTCGTGATATTGAATTTGATACGTTCAATGGCCAAAATCTGAATTCCCTATCGCAGGAAATACAAACAGGCGCTTTTGAAGAGTGAAAAATCTGTCCAAGCAGATAACGCACAGTTTTCAGCTTCTTATTTTACAGTAAACGAACAAATTAGCTATAGAAAAGTTTCGTTAATTGTTCGTTCAACGGGCACAAAGATAAGGGGGATTTTTGGAAGAACAAAATGTTTAATAAAAATAATTCTTACAGTGCCTGCTATATAACTTTCAGACAGTTTCAAACCATACTGATAATTAGTCACTTACAAGGTCTTAATTTCTTGTCGGCAAGAAGTTAACTTCCTGTCGACAAACTCTTAACTTCTTGTCGACAGGCTATTAATAATAAACGCCCCGCAAGAACTATCTCTCTTGCGGGGCGCGTTACCTAATGCCTAATAAAAACTTCTTCCTACCCTAAATTATGAATATTTCTTAACTTAAGATTTTTCATTTCCACTTTTTCACAGCCTTCTTATCTGCCGGAGTAGCTTCAATCAAACTAAGAGCGAAACCACCACTGCGTGCCAGCTTCACAGACATCTTAGTCTTATTGGTTACAATACCTTTCTTTATCTGATAAGAGGTCGGATTCTCTTTGTAATCAGCATCCTTACCATCTGCATAGAGAGTAGCAACATATTGCTTACCCGGTTCCAGGAAGTCCAAAGTAAAGTTGGAAGTACGTGCATTTTCATCAGTGATGCCACCTACAAACCAGTTGTTCGTGCCTTTAGCCTTGCGGGCTGCCGTAATATAATCACCCGGTTCCGCTTCCAGATACTTACTATCATCCCAATCCACAGCTACATCTTTGATGAACTGGAAAGCATCCATATGCTTCTCATAATTCTCAACCAAATCGGCAGCCATTTGCAACGGACTGTATAATGTTACATAAAGAGCCAACTGCTTACAGAGAGTTGTCTGTACCTGTCCATGAGGAAGGTCACCCATGAATTCCAATTTCGTATCAAAGATACCCGGAGTATAATCCATCGGACCGCCAATCAGACGATTAAACGGAAGCAAAGTAGTGTGGAACGGTTTACTGCCACCGAAAGCCTCATATTCCGTACCACGAGCAGACTCGTTACCAATCAGGTTAGGATAAGTACGGCAAAGTCCGGTAGGACGTACAGCTTCATGAGCATTTACACAAATCTTATAATCAGCAGCTTTAGTCACAGCATAGAGATAGTGGTTGTTCATCCACTGACCATAATGATGTTCACCGCGAGGAATCATATTGCCTACATAGCCACTCTTTACTGCATTGTAACCGTTGTCTACCATAAACTGGTAAGCTTTATCCATATGACGTTCATAATTGCGTACGGAAGCTGAAGTTTCATGATGCATCATCAATTTCACACCTTTACTTTTAGCATATTCGTTCAACATCTTCACATCAAAGTCAGGATACGGAGTTACAAAATCAAAAACATAATCTTTAGAGTGACCGAACCAGTCTTCCCATCCTTCGTTCCAACCTTCTACCAGTACTTGATCAAGTCCATTTTCAGCAGCAAAGTCTATATAACGTTTTACGTTCTCATTGGTAGCACCATGACGTCCGTTAGGTTTAGTTTTAGTATAATCCGTTTCGCCCAATTTTACGGAAGGCAAATCATCGGTATAAGCCCAAGTGCTCTTACCGGCAATCATCTCCCACCATACACCTACATATTTCACCGGTTTAATCCAGGAAACATCTTCGTAAGCACAAGGCTCATTCAGATTCAGCGTCAGCTTAGAATTCAGGATATCACGGGCATCATCACTTACGATAACCGTACGCCATGGAGATTTGCAGGGAGCTTGCAGATATCCTTTATCCCCTTTTGCATCAGGAGTTAACCAAGATTCGAATACGAAGTTCTTATCATCCAGATTAAGATGCATACAAGAATAATCTACCAAGGCAGCCTCATGCAAGTTAATATAAAGACCATCGGCAGTTTTCATCTGCAAGGAAGTTTGTACACCTGTAGGAGAGAAAGTAGTCTGTGAAGAGTTAGGAGTAATGGCACCTTTCATCAAACCACGGATTTCAGAAAGTTTAGATTCTGTATAATCATACTCCTGAGTATCATAATCACCCGGTATCCAGAAAGCAGTGTGGTCGCCTGCCATAGCAAACTGAGTATGTTCATCTTTAATAACGAAGTAATTCAGATTCTTAGATAAAGGAAATTCGTAACGGAAACCCAGCCCATCATCAAAAAGGCGGAAACGAATGATCATATTACGATCCTGCACCTTCTGATTTAGTGTCACAACCATTTCATTATAATGATTGCGGATTTGCTTCACTTCACCCCATACCGGTTCCCAAGTTTCATTAAAAGTAGAAGTTTTGGTGTCTGCCAATGTAAATCCATTCATCAATCCCGGAGCATCTTTCAGTTCCAGACCGAGTTTAGAAGGTTTGATAACTGCTTTTCCTTTGTAGGAAAGTTCATAGATCGGTTCACCTTGTACGTTTACTGAAAAGTTCAGTTGCAGTTGTCCGTTTGGAGAGGTAATGCTCTCAGCCATTGTCCAATTGCTCACAAATAAAAAGAGCAGAAGACAGAACAATTTAATTACTTTCATGTTTTTCATGATTTGAATTATTTTTAGAGAATTGTAATCGTGATGCAAATATAAGGATGAAAAGGAATGCGGACGAAGGAATAAAATGAAAATATAAATGAATTCCCGGCAAACGTTTGCATAAGACATTAAAGGACTGAATCTTAAAGAAAAAGCCTCTTTCTGAAAATATAGATGAAATATAAATACTAACTTTGCCGCGATCTTAGAAATAGTCCCATAAATCAATATAGAAATGACTAAAACATTAATATTTATCTTTTTAGGCGGAGGTCTGGGAAGTATACTTCGATTCTCTGTACAACAAATGTTGCACGAACGGATTGTCCCCTACTCTTTTCCATGGGCGACATTTACAGTCAATATCCTCGGAAGTTTCCTTATCGGACTATTTTATGCGTGGTCGGCACGCTTCAATTTAGCAACAGAATACCGGGTACTGCTGACAACCGGTTTATGTGGAGGTTTCACCACATTCTCTACTTTTTCAAATGATGGAGTAATTCTATTGAAACAAGGATTATACGGATTATTCTTCACTTATTTTATATTAAGCATCACGTTAGGAGTAGTAGCAGCTATAGTTGGAGGAGTTATCGGAGGAAAATAAGAATTCAGTAACCGGTATCACTTACAAAACATGAATCTTTTACTGAACAAAAGCCGATTGTCCCTTGTTCTCTATTTAAAATAATTACAAATAATATCATAGTTATGAAAATAGAAAAGATTATCGGACGTGAAATCCTCGATTCAAGAGGAAACCCCACAGTGGAAGTAGATGTCATGTTGGAATCAGGCTTTATGGGCCGTGCTTCCGTTCCTTCCGGAGCTTCTACCGGAGAACACGAAGCATTGGAACTCCGTGATGGAGACAAAGGACGTTATGGAGGTAAAGGTGTGTTGAAAGCCGTAGAAAATATCAATAACATCATCGCTCCCCAGTTAGTTGGAATGTCTGCCCTCGACCAGATGGGTATTGATCATGCCATGCTGGCACTGGATGGAACCAAAACGAAATCTAACCTGGGTGCCAATGCTATTCTCGGTGTATCCCTTGCCGTAGCCAAAGCAGCAGCTGCCTATCTCGATATACCTTTGTACCGCTACATCGGCGGCACCAATACATACGTAATGCCTGTACCGATGATGAATATCATTAACGGTGGTTCACATAGTGACGCTCCTATTGCTTTCCAGGAATTCATGATACGTCCTGTGGGTGCAACTTCCTTCCGTGAAGGTCTGCGCATGGGTGCTGAAGTATTCCACGCATTGAAAAAAGTATTAAAAGACCGGGGACTGAGTACTGCCGTAGGTGACGAAGGTGGTTTCGCTCCGAACCTGGAAGGTACGGAAGACGCTCTGAACAGCATTATCGCTGCCATTAAAGCAGCCGGATATGAACCGGGCAAAGACGTCATGATCGCTATGGACTGTGCTTCCTCCGAATTCTATAAAGATGGCATCTACGATTATACCAAGTTCGAAGGTGCAAAAGGCAAGAAACGTACAGCCGATGAACAGATTGACTATCTGGAACAACTCATCAACCAATTCCCTATCGACTCTATCGAGGACGGTATGAGTGAAAATGACTGGGAAGGCTGGAAGAAACTTACCGACCGTATCGGTAACCGCTGCCAACTCGTAGGTGACGACCTCTTCGTTACTAACGTTGACTTCCTGGCTATGGGTATTGAAAAAGGTTGTGCAAACTCTATCCTGATCAAAGTAAATCAAATCGGCTCCCTGACCGAAACATTGAATGCCATTGAAATGGCTCACCGCCACGGATATACTACTGTAACCTCCCATCGTTCCGGTGAAACGGAAGATGCTACGATTGCCGACATTGCCGTTGCTACCAATAGCGGGCAAATTAAGACCGGTTCGTTGAGCCGTTCAGACCGTATGGCAAAATATAACCAACTGCTTCGCATCGAAGAAGAATTGGGTGCTAATGCTGTTTACGGCTACAAGCGCATCAAATAAATTGCAAGAGGGGCGAACCATCACGGTCTGCCCCTCTTCTTCTTTAACCTTAAAATCACCAATCAATCTACCACCTTAAAGAAAACTTCTTCTCCCGATTGGCTGTCTGTTGCCACCCAAAGTCCAAAGTCTCCGGGTTCCACTACTTTCACCATATCGATGTTCCAAAATGCAAGTTCACTAACGGGTAGTTCAAACGAAACATTCTTTTTCTCGCCCGGTTTCAAGGTTACGCGAGTAAAACGTTTCAGTTCTTTCACCGGACGAGTTACAGAACCAACCTTATCTTGTATATACAATTGAGCAACTTCCGTTCCCTTATATTTACCTGTATTTTCCAGATCAAATGTCACAGTCAATACATCATCTTTCTTCAATGATGCTGATGAAAGTTTGACATTACTATACTTGAACGTTGTATACGACAAGCCATAGCCAAATGGGAATAAAGGATCAAACCCAGCATCCATATAGAAAGAAGTACATCCCAATGAAGTTTGTCCAGCCTCAACAGCAATATCATCCAGTAACACCTCATTACGTGTAGCCGGCCGGCCGGTCTTGTTATGAGCATAATATACCGGAATTTGTCCTACCATCTTCGGGAAAGTAACCGGTGTTTTTCCACTTGGAACCGCTTTACCCCAAAGCAGATCGGCCAATGCCGGTCCACCCATCGTACCCGGATGGAATGAATAAAGAACGGCTGTTGATTCTTCCACTTCCTGACCGATAGTCAACGGACGACCTGCCATCACAATGGTTACTACAGGTTTACCTGTCTTAGCCAAAGCCGTAATCAAAGCACTTTGATCACCCTGAAGATTCAAATCTGCCAGACAGTGTGCTTCACCCGAAAGAATTGCTTCTTCACCCACAAAAGCAAGAATGACATCTGCACGTGCAGCAGCAGCGGCAGCTTTTGCCACGCCTGCCGGATTTTTCTCACGGCTATAAGCTAATCCGGGTTCATAAATCACTTGTACCTTGTCGCCAACCATCTCCTTAATAGCATTCAATGGTGTCTGAGTATGAGCTTTCTCACCATCAAAGATCCAGGTACCCAATTGTTCGTAAGGCGCATTGGCCATAGGCCCTACCACAGCAACGGTTTTCAGAGACTCCTGTAACGGCAGTACTTCTTTATCATTCTTCAACAGGATAGCCGATTCTACAGCAGCCTGCTTAGCTACTTTCAGATGAGAAGGAGTATACATGACAGAGGGTTGCTTTTCATCTACATAAGGAGCATCAAACAATCCCAGACGATACTTGACGCGCAATATATTACGAACGGCTTCGTCGATGGTGCTTTCTTTCACCTTTCCTTCTTTTATCAATGCAGGCAATTCTTTTACAAAGGTATAACTTACCATTTCCATATCCACCCCGGCATTCACTGATTTCATGGCTACCTCTTTAGAATCGGCAGCAAAACCATGACTTATCATTTCGCTGGCAGAAGCCCAGTCTGTCACTACCAAACCATCAAATCCCCACTCGCCACGAAGCACATCTTTCAAGATGAAAGCATTTCCGGTAGAGGGTATCCCATCATTATCATTAAAGGAAGTCATAAACGTAGCTGCACCCGCTTTCGTTGCCGCTTCAAACGGTGGCAAATAAACATTACGCAGGCGACGTTCAGGAATAAATGTCGAATTATAGTCACGTCCGCCTTCGGCCGCACCATAACCCACAAAATGTTTAGGACAGGCAGCTATGGAAGTGGGACTATTCAAAGAATCTCCCTGAAAACCTTCTACCATGGCAGCTCCCATTACAGAAGTCAGGTAGGTGTCTTCACCACATCCTTCGGCAATGCGCCCCCAGCGAGGATCACGGGCAATGTCAATCATCGGCGCAAAAGTCCAACGGATACCTACGGAAGAAGCCTCAATAGCTGCCACCCGTGCACCGTCTTTCGCAATCTGCGGATTGAACGAAGCCGCTTGTCCCAATGGGATGGGAAAAATGGTTTTAAACCCGTGAATAACATCGCGAGCTATCAACAAAGGGATTCCCAACCGGGACTCCTCCATCGCTACGCGTTGCAACGCATTAATACGTACCGGATCTACCTCATTCAGGATAGACCCGACTTCACCTTTCTTAATTAAACTACTCATATCCTCGATATTGCCGTAAGAGGTAATCTGGTTCATCTGACCGATTTTCTCTTCAAGGGTCATTCTGGATAAAAGGGATTCTACTTTTTTCTCGGTTGCCGCATCGCTACCTTTATTTGCCACTTGCGTACAAGAGACAAAAGGCAGAAGGAGCAAGCAAGTGGAAAAAATTCTTATAGTTTTCATACCTATTCAATTATTTTTTCTGAAATACACGTACATAGTCAATCTCGTAAGTTGCAGGCAAGGCCGACTCATCTATACCCTGAGCGCCTCCCCAGTCACCTCCCCATGCAAGATTCAACTTCAAGTAGAAAGCTGCATTAAAGGGCCAGGTATTTTTATTTCCTTTTTTATCGTTATCAAAAGTAAAGTAGCATTTACCATCCACATACCCTTTGATAAAGTCTTCCGTCCACTCAACGGCATATACATGAAACTCCGTTTGCGCAGTCGGCACTTTTATGGTTCCTGACTTTTGAGTACCTATAGAATGATTATAAGCTTTACAATGAACAGTTGATAAAATCACATTAGGATCATAACCCACTTCTTCCATGATATCAATCTCACCATCATCGGGCCAAGCTGTATAATTCTTCGGCATCATCCAAAATGCAGGCCAGGTTCCTTTTCCTGCCGGTAGCTTAAGGCGAGCTTCAAAATAGCCATACTTCCAACTTTCGACTGTATTCATGCGGATGGAATAAACCTCGTTACCCACCTTCTTAGCAATAATTTTCAGTGTTCCATTACTTACCTGAGCACAAGTTTCTCCATTCTTCGAACCAGGAATGTAGTTCTGTATCTCATTGTTTCCCCAGCCACTGGCACCTGTCTCGTACCACCACAATGATTCGTCGGGCGTAGACAGTTTGGAGTCATTAAACTCATCCTGCCATATCAACCGATAGCCCTCAGGAATGTCGATATCCGGATCTACAATATCAGGTTTTGCTTCTTGTGATACCGGAACAGAAACACGTGTGGTACCTGACTTTACCACTACCGACCCCTCTCGGGGTTGGTAAGTGGTATTAGCTTTGACCGTTACTTCAACTGTCCCCTGCAGAGTATTACTCAATATTTTACAAGTAATCCAGTCTTCATTGCTGAAAGCAGTCCACTCCTGATCGGACTTAACCGAAAGAATTGTGACGGAGCCTTCATAAGTAGCCGTTATCTGAGTTGGCGCTACGCTGACTACAGGAGAGGATACTTCCGGTTCGCCATCGCTACTGCCACAGCTAAAGCAACCGAGCAGGCAAGTAAAGAAAGAAAGTATTGTCATTAGCTTTATATTCTTAATCATGTCAGTCTTTATGCTTTTGTAAGATGATGTCTTTAATAGTTACATCAGTATTGGCAGGATTACCTCCGAAGTCAAATACTAAAGATATAGCATGCATAGCTTCAGGAGCTTTCACAGAAGCTGCCCAAACAGCTTTTTCGGAATCAGCAACTAAATCCACTTTCTTATCAAAGAAGAAGTTACCATCATGCTTGATTTCTTTACCATCTTCACCGATTTCATTGGTCTGCACCAATTTAACAGTTACATTTTTAAGGTCCACTGTTGAATATAAGATAACATGGAGGTCATAGGCAGTCTCTGTGTCAGCTGTAAGATCAGTCTCAAATGAGAATTGATTCTGCCATGCTTCTGCAGTAGCTTCCGGGAAAGACAAAGAGTAAGACCTGCCATCAATGACCAAAGCCGGATTAGGTTTGGGACTCCAGTCACTATTTGCATAAAAGAATTTGTTAACATAGGTCATGCCATTCCAAAGGTTATCCTTACTATCGACAGCAACCCATGTAGGTTCAGGAGTTTCATCGATTACAGGAACTTCAGTGCCGTCGTCATTAGCATGGTCTTTTAACACAATACTTTCAATAGTCATATCCGTGCCAGCTGCATTGCGGCCAAAATCAAAAACAAGCTTCAGATTAGCGATATCAATGCCCGGCATATTACTCTTCCAGAAGCAAAGCGGTTCGTTAGCTTCCAGTTTTATACCTTTTTCTTCAAAATAGAAATTACCATCATCCGTACTATCCACCAATTTTACTGTAACATTGGAGTGTGCTACTGAAGCTGTAAGAATTACTGAAAAGTCATAATTCTTAGTAGCCTCTGTTGAAATATTGGTTGCCATTGCCATTTGCGCTTGCCAAGTATCATCAGTAGCCTCCGACAATTTTACAGTATAAGTACCATTTTCCAATGTATATGCAGGATCTGCAATAGCCGACCATCCCGGAGCATAATAGAAGGTAGGAGCCGCTATCGTAGCCTTCGTCCACATATTAAAATCGCTTTCATACACAAATCCACCGAAACCATTCATTATCGTCTTATTGATACGGAAAGTTTTGGAAATACTACCATCACTTACACCATTGGCATTAGCAATTTTTACATCCACACTATAATCTCCGGCTTTTCTATAATATTTCTTCATTGAGAATGAAGATGAATAGGTCTTACCGTCAAATATCCAGACAGGAGTAATGCCCGGTTGAGCGTTAAAAGTAAAAGTTACCCAATTGGTTTCCTGATCCACATCTATTTGAATCGTATTTTCATAAGTTGATGCAACCGGAATGCCGGCTTCATTAGGTGATGTAAAATCATCGGGTGAGCAGGCTGTGATGCTAAAAGCCATAGCCGTCATCAGCAACATTCCTCCGATATAGCTATATATTTTTTTCATAATCCTTCTTTTTTAATGAATTAATAATTGTTTTGAGTTAAAGTGCCTTGTGCAGCATCAATTTCGCTCTGCGGAATAGGCAGATGCTTCTTATTTGCTGACCAGGTATTTGTACGGTAACCATATCCATCGGGCACCAACACACTGGTAGCTTTACCTGTACGTATCAAATCCCAATAACGCTTACCTTCACCCACAAACTCAAGATGACGTTCGTCAATGATATTATCAATTGTTGCTTCTTTTTCAGTAGTCAATCCGGCACGTTTACGTACGCGGTTCAAGTATTCTTTTGCATCACCCGAACCGGCACCGCGAGTAATCAATTCAGCCGCATTCAGCAGAGTTTCAGAGAAACGATAGATACGGAGGTTGTTGTTCCAGTTCAACTGAGCATCTGCCTTCTGTCCGGCATTATCACCTGTATGCGCGGCATACTTTTCGAGGAAGAAACCTGTATCCTGATAGCGATGATTATAAGTGAGCTGGTTCGTAGGATTTGCAGCATTATGAGCATCGATTGCAGCCTGTGCATTCCAGCAAGTGGCATCACGACGGGTATCATTATTGGCATAACGTTCATACGTCTCCAGACGAACCGGACAGAATCCCCATCCTTCATCATGTCCATCTGTTCCGTTAGGCCAGGTATGCGGACTAACCAGTGTAGGTAGTACAGTACCGCCTGCATTCAACGGGCCATCCCATGAACGAATAGCATCATCATCTTTATAATTCACTTCAAATATAGATTCCTTACCCCATTCATTTGCTTCCTTGAATACATCAGCATAATTTTCAAGCAAATCATACTGAGTGCTACCGATAATCTCCTGCATATACTGTAAAGCTTTACCATAACGGGACTCATCATTCTGATACATTACAATTTCAGCATAAAGCATATATGTCATAGCCTTGGTCACACGCCCATAATTATCTACTTTTTCTTTCATCGGAAGAGCATTACTTGCAATCACACCTTCAAGATCAGTAATGATATTTTCATACACCTGATCTGCAGATAATTGTTCCGCGAGATAGGGGGATGTCAGGTTTGTATTATAATATGGTATATTACCCCAGAACTTCCACAGCCAATTGTAGTAGAGTACACGGAGAGTGATAACTTGAGCCTCGTAATATTTCCGATTCTCCTCTGTTACATTATCTCCTGCCCAACCTAGGTAAGTAATGACATCATTACAACGCTTCACACCACTATAAGAAACAGTCCACAGCCCTTTAATGACATTTGTAGGAATTGCTTCAAAATTCATCATCAAATGCCATGCCTGATTATCCGTTCTGTCCTGACCACCAATCCAAAGATCATCAGCCATGATATCACTCATAAGAGTTACAGGATTATATTCACCCATTGCCCAATCGGACCAATGCAGAGGGTCATAAGCTGCTACTACTGCTTCCTGAATATGCGCATCGGTAGTAAAATAAGAATTAATTGTTTCATCTGTTGGAGAAGAAACCTCCAAAAAGGATTCTGAACATCCTGTAGCCAAGAAAGCGGACGCTATCAAACTTGCTACTATATATTTATATCTTTTCATAACTTTTTATATTTTAAAGATGAGAAATTAGAAAGTGAGGTTAGCACCAATCGTCCATGTTCTGGCCTGAGGATACACACCATAGTCAACACCAAGTGAAGTACCACCCGATGAAATTTCAGGGTCGAAACCATGATATTTAGTGAAAGTAAACAAGTTCTCTGCTGCTACGTAGAAGCGCAGTGAAGAAACAAACACTTTCTGTGTTAATGCCGCCGGCAAAGTGTAACCTATTTGAATGTTTTTCAGACGCAAATAACTGCCATCGTAAACGTACAAATCAGATGATTGCCAGTTTGTATTATCACCCAGCATAAAACGAGGGATACGGTTAGAAGTACCTTCACCGGTCCAACGGTTCAGCATCCATGAAGGAAGATTAGTAGCTGAGATATCGGTACGGCGAGTTGCATCATAAATATCATTACCCATAGTACCTTGCCACATCATACTCAAATCGAAGTTCTTCCAACTTACATTCAAATTAAGGCCATAAGTCCAGTCCGGCATACCTTTTCCGATATCGGTACGGTCATCAGCATCAATTGAACCACTTCCATCCACATCCACGAAACGAACATCACCGGGGACTGCGTTCGGCTGTATCAATTCTCCCTTAGAGTTAGTATAAGCATTCACTTCATCCATATTCTGGAATACACCTGCAGTTTTGTATCCATAGAAGTATGGGAAAGGTTTACCATTCTGAGCACGGCTGATTGTACCTGTACCTTGGAAAGAATCAAGGTTTGCCCAACCAGATTCGTTTCCATATTCAATCAGCTTATTCTTTAAATAGGTCAGATTACCACCAATGCGGAAGTTCCAGTCAGATACGCGGAATCTGTATGCTGCTTCCAATTCAATACCACTGTTTTCCATCTTACCTACGTTACCAATCGGTTTGGATTCACCCACATAGGAAGGGATATTCATTTCCATCAACATACCATTGGTAGTTTTCTTGTAATAGTCGGCAGTAAAAGTCAAAGCGTTATTAAAGAAACCAAAGTCAATACCAAAGTCCAGTTGTTCTGATTCTTCCCATTTCAGGTCAGGATTAGCGAGTCCACTGGCCTTCACCCCATTGATCACCTTTTCTCCGGCTCCGAAAATGTAATTATTACCGGTTGAAGTTAACACAGTATATTTAAAATTACCGATATTTTCATTACCATTCTTACCCCAAGAGAAACGGACTTTTGTAGATGTCAGCCACTCAGGACGTTTCTGCATAAACTTTTCGTTTGTCAAATTCCATCCCAGTGAGAAGGAAGGGAATACAGCATAGTGATTATTAGATCCGAAACGGGAAGAGCCGTCACGACGGATTGTAACCTGGAACATATAACGTTCGTCATAGTTATAGCTGGCCCGTGCAAAAAGAGAAGCCAATGTAGCGATCTCAGAAGGAGCACCCGCTGCTGTCTGATCACCATCTGCTGCCTGTCCGGTACTCGCATTGAGATAAGGACGGCTATAATTGATAATATTGTTACGTGTACCTCTAAGATATGAACCAGTATTCTTCTTTGCTGACTGACCTAACAAAACAGAGAAGGTATGCTTATCAATCGTCTTATCATACATCAACACATTTTCCAACTGCCAAACAGTCCCGTCATGCTTCTCTGAGTAGGCAGTAGAGCGTGATGAAGCACCACCACTTCTCAAATAGTAAAGAGGAGTATAGCCATCATTGCCCCAGAAAGAGAGGTCGGCACCATAAGAAGTCTTGAATCTCAGATTATCCCATAATTGCAATTCTGCAGAAAAATTAGCCACAAACTTATGGCTCCAGTTCTTTGCACCGGGCAAAGAAAGATTAGCAATCGGATTGGTCATTTCACCAAATTCCGAACCGGGAATACTAAAGAGCTTACCGTTACGTGGGTCATAAATCGGAGTGTAGTCCGTTGTATTAGCATACTTGTCAAGCTGAGCCTGTGCAGCATCTCCTTCATCATAAACGGTCAACATCGGAGATAAAGCCAAAGCAGAACCTAACGGAGATCCCCAAGTGGAGTTAGCTTCGATGCCGGTACTTTTAATACGGGCATAAGAAAGATTGGAAGTCACTTTCAGACTATTCAACCAATTACGGTTCTTAGATTCATCGAAGAGAGTATATTGTGTATTGCTACGCAAAGTCAGACGCTCATAGTTAGAACGATTAAAGTTACCACCCACAATACCATCTTGGGTATAATAACCAGCTGAGAACAAGTAGTTCACCTTATCACTCGCACCACTCACACTCACCTGATGATTCATTACGGGAGCATTATCATTAAATACTTCATTTTGCCAATCAGTTCCCGTACCATAAGAGTATGGATCGTTGTATTTGGGAGCTATACCTGCATTAATAGCACCCTCATTCATCATGAGCGCATATTCCGTAGCATTCAGCACATCCCGATTTTTCCATGCACTTTGCCAGCCATAAGAAAAGTCATAAGTCACTTTCGTTTTACCAATCTTACCGCTTTTAGTAGTAACAAGAATTACACCATTCGCAGCACGTGCACCATAAACAGCACCCGAAGCAGCATCTTTCAGAACTTCGATAGAAGCAATGTCACTCGGATTCAAATAATCCAGACCACCTTCAATAGGCATACCGTCTACAATATAAAGAGGATCGGCTGCACCATTTTCCGTACGAATCGTACCTACACCACGTACACGAATCTGAGCTGCTGCACCCGGCTGACCGGAAGAGGAAGTAACTGTAACACCAGCTGCCAAGCCTTTCAAAGCATTATCCATACGAACCGGAGCTGTATTTGCCAAATCCTCAGATGATACTCTGGCAATAGACGCTGTTACCACACTCTTTTTCTGAGTACCGTAACCAATAACCACTACTTCGTCCAATGCTTCAGAATCTTCTTGCAGAACAATTTTAAGCTCACGCTTGCCATTTACCGGAATTTCCAATGATTTGAATCCTATATAAGAAATAGAAAGGATTGCGTCGGAGGGAACCGACAAAGCAAATTCACCGTCAATACCGGTGATTGTTCCCGTAGTGGCATTACCTTTCACCACCACATTTACTCCAGGTAAGGGTTCATTGTCCGCACCACTTATCACTGTACCTTTTACCTGTATATCTTGTGCATATACAGAAGCTAAGGTAAAGCTTAGTAAAAATAAAACTGATAATAACTTCTTCATAAGTTTTACTAAATTAAGATTAACAATTCTCGGTTATGTTCTCAATCGAACACTGCAAACATAGAGTAAAATGCAATAAAAGGACTTCACATAGCCCATTCTTAAATACGTCAATTCAAAATTATAAATACGTTAACAATACGTCAACACAAGATAAACCACTGAATATCAACAAAAACACAATACATTCAGCCAATACGCCATTACATGTTATAGAGCATAAAACAGCATTTTTCAAAAATACAATAAGATAAAAGCAAGGAAATATACAAAGGGAGTCAATAACAGATAAAGTGCGTTCTTTATTATTTCAGGAAATGTACAAAGAAAAAAAAATCTCTCATATCATCAGCAGATAGAGAGAATTTCTTTTTATTACTTAATATAGGTATTATTTGGGCTTCTTCTTTGATTTTAGAAAACTATCCGGATACGTCATCTGGTTAATCACCTCTCCGCCACGTAACCGTACCCAAGTATCAAAAGTCCTTTGATTCTCTTTCAGAACAATCACACGCGCACCATTTGGCCTCAGATGATTATAGATTGTATTTCCTCCGGAAAAGCGTCCATAAGCCAACAAAATATCCTTGTACATCACTGCAAAATCGTTATCGTGATCGTGTCCACAGAAAGTAGCAATCACATCCCCTTGCTCCTTTATGGCAGTAAACATGCCGGAATTAAGTCTCGGGCAGCTAACGTTCTCTCCTTTTGAACCCAATAATGGATTTTTTCCGTCAGCCTCAGCCTCAGCATATTCGGGCAAAGGAATATGGAAAAAAGCAAGAGACGGAAGAGGAGTTCCACCATTCTGTTCAGTAAAGGCACTACTTTGCTCGCGATACCAATTGATTTGATCAAACTTCAACCAATCATATCCGCCAATTCCCTGTAGTTTGGGACGAGCATGCGAGTCAAGACAATAAAGTACTGCTGCCGCATGCGATCCATCACTGGACATCACTGGTAAAGCATAATCGGGACTAAAAGCTCCGTTGCGATCGGGCTGTATATTATAAGGCATAGCACTAATGATATCGTAGATTTCACTCAATGTACAATCAAATTGTTCATCGTGATTGCCAAATACAACGGCAAATGGAATCTGACGTTCCGAAATACAAGCAAATAATATCGGTAGAATTTTTGCTACTGAAGCAGAATAAACCAAATCTCCCGTTACCATCACAAAATCCGGTTTTTCAGCATCCAACACTTCTTCCATGCATTCTATAGCCTTATTTGAGGCCTTCTTTCCCCACTTATAATGGAGATCTGTAAACTGCACAATTTTAAACTCTCCATTGGAAGAAAAATGAAGAGCAGGTTCTTGTGCATGACCAGCAAGAGCCATGCACAGAAACACGATACAAATAACAATATTACGTTTCATTATCACTTACTAAGATCCAGTACTACTCGTAAGCCTAAGCCCTTTTCACGTGTATCCTGCTCCACTCTGCGGCGGAAAGCTACACGAAGGTTATCAGGGGATTCACTATCCCAGGCACCGCCACGACGCACACGGTTCTTATCAGCTTTAGATCCGACAGGATCCGAAACTTCTCCTTTAGGATACTCATTCTTATAGTCCATACAGAATTCCCACACATTACCACTCATATCATAGAATCCCAATTCATTAGGCTTCTTCGTTTTTACAGCATGTGTCGTATTCTGGCTATTCGGATAATACCAACCTACTTCGTCGACATTATCACTTCCGCTATATTGCGTAAGCTGAGTTTTGTTTCCACCACGAGCCACATATTCCCATTCAGCTTCAGTCGGCAAACGGAAACGTACTCCTGTCAGTTCACTCAATTTTGAAAGGAAAACCTGACACTCATCCCAAGTTACCATTTCCACGGGTTTATTAGGATCTTTAAAAGTAGAAGGATTACTGTCCATAACATACTCCCACAATGCCTGTGTCACTTCCGTTTCACCCATATAAAAGTCTTTTGTAATCTTTACCCAATGAACAGGATGTTCATCTTTGTCCGCATTTTGTTGTTCAGGAGTAGCTCCCATTTTGAACATACCGGGTTTTACAAGCAGCAAGTCAAAACTTACCGGCTTTTTAGTCTGTACACCAATGATATTAGCCTGTGGCTTCAAGTCCACGGTAATTCTTGGTTTCAGGAAATTCTCACCCGGTTTAGTAACCGTCATGATATAGGTGGATTTCGACTTCACGCTCTCAAAATCGCAACGTAAAGGAGTAAAATCTGAGGTTTTAATAGTAAGCCAACTGGAGCCTCCGATCAAATAGACCCAATATTCTCCATCCTTGTACTCAGACTTTACAATATCCCCCTCAAACTTAGCATCCGGCACAGTCAATCCTACCTTAATTAAGGCACAAGGATCGCCATTCAAATCAGCAACTTGATGCACCTGAGCTGATAAATCTGATGAATCAACATGAAAATCGCTCATGGTCAACTCTTGTGCATAAAGCGAGCATAACGAGAAACATAGCAAAACTGCTGCAAAAAAAATCTTTTTCATATAAATTGGTTTGTTGTTATTATGGTAATTTGACATCTGAAAATCCGAATACACTTTCTCCCATAGGCTGCCAGGTTCTTACCTGTATTTTGGGCTGCTCTTCATTGGTAAAATCCCAAATCAGGACAACCATACCTTCATCATGGTAAGTCGATGAATACCAGTTCTGTCGTAATGTCACTGCATAGTACTGAGTTTTTCCCGGAGCACCATTACGTTTAATCTCATAATCATTGAACTCTACATTGATATAACCTTTATGTTTTTCACGGTCGAAAACACGACGAAGACTTGCCAAATACTGTTGTTTGTTCTTTTGGACATATTCTACTTTTGCCGCATCTGCCATCCCAACTTCGCTTTTTTGTCTTTGCATTACCACTTTACCTGTAATAATCAAAGCATCATCACTGAAGATATCTTCCATAAATTTCAGATTCTTATCATTATAAGCTTTTCTGAACTGTTCGCACCAGTGAATAATTTGTAAACGACGGTCCACATCATTCAAACGTACGCCTTCTTTCAGCAATTGCTGATATTGCCGGGTTTCCATGGCAAAATTAAAATCAACAATTCGCCCTGTGGAACTAAAATCAATGCAAATTTCCTGATACTTAGACTTTTGGGTATCAAATGCAGCATCTAATGGCTTCATTTCCACTCCAATATTTCTTACCTGAAAGCCACGTAAGCTTCCATTATTCCGTTCCAAACGTACACAATGCTCTACGATATCATTATCCATTGTACGAAAATGAACATTATTCCACGTCATCCCAATGCTCTGTGAAGCCAAATTATCAATGTCAATACCACTATAATTGATGTCTGAATTGCTGGATTCGGCAGTATTAATAGCAGTCAGCAAGCCCATCACCTGCTGCTCTATCTTCGTTTTTAAAGCACCATCCGGAATACCATCAGAAAACTCAAAAAGGACCTCGTTTTGTGCTTGTAAAAGCATGCAACAACCCAACATCCAAAAAGCGAATACTAATTTTCTCATATTTCTATAACATTACTATTTATATATACACAAACAGCATAAGCTTCTAAACCAAATCTTATTCTTATTTGGAAAACTCAAACCACACTGCACTCTTTCCCTTACCAAAATAGTTATCCAACGAATCATACTGGCGGGTTCTGAAATTAACCCGGTCATTGGTGCCAGGTCCCAGAATCGTCACTAAACTTTTATCCGTATCATCTTCCAGGATAACCCAAAAACATTCTGCTACATTCTTACATTCATTGTATGTACCAAAACGTTTTACTTTATAATCTACCTTCATGCGATTAAGAACTCCTATCACTCCCTGTAAATTAGGTTTCTGCAACATTTCATTCAAGGCTTCCTGCTGCCATTCCACGGGAAGGGCCATCGAAGCTTCAGAAGAGGTTACAGGTGCCGCTGTAGGTTCAGTTGCCACAACCGGTTCAGAAGTTACAGTCGGAGCTGCTTCAGGTGCTGCAACTGATTCAACAGGTTCAGGTGCTGCAATTGGCTCTACTTTTGATTCGAACGGTGCATCATCCGCCGCTGACTCAAAAGGAACATAATCAGCTTTATTTACGTAGACAAAAACACGCATATTAGTGCCACGCTTTCCTTTTATACATTGCACCTTCGTCAAGCTATGCTCTGTAACCTTGCTTTCAGGAGGTAAGTTTTTGTCATTGATATAATCATTAATATAGTTGGCCAACATCAAAGTGGCAGCTTCACGTGCCTCCTCTTCAGTCTCCATAGTAGATTCGGCATAGAAATATTTTCCGTCACGTTTAATGTCGTTTATCTGTTTCGTTATACCCGAATTTTGTGCAATAGCCCCCGTAACCGAGAGGTAGCCCAACAGCAACATCAGAATTCGTTGTTTCATACCTTTAATTTTCATCTTCCTTAAACAAATTTTTTATTTTAAAAGTGGGAACATAACTAGTCAGACGGGCTGTTATATTTCCTTTCTTATCCAGTAACTGTTCTACATCGCAAGTTACTTTCATCACATGGCAATATCCTTCATTGGCATTGCGCATTAATAATTCACAAACGGCAAGCGTACCCTCAAAGCTAATTACTCCGAAATAAGGGGTACACCCTTGTCTCAAAAAGTAACTAATAAACTGCAACAAAGGCATTTCAAAGTTTTCATCAGGAGCATCATACTTCTTCAGACGGACATTTATCCTAAAATCATTTTTCAGATTAACGGTTGTCAGCAGGTTTGCCAAGCTCTCCAAAGGATGCTTCCGATTGAATAGCAACTGATATTTCCCATCATCCGATTTCTCATAATAACGGGTGGCACTTAGTTCAGCCGTGTAACAAGTATCTCCGGGAAGAACAAAATAATTCGGCTGCCAAGTCTTAACCAAAAACTTAGGGTTAACTTTTGCGGTATCTGCCGGTAACAAAGGAGCACGTTTTATAGCACTAACAATACGTCGCTCGTTTTCTACCATTTCAGTACCATGAAGCAAATCATAACTAATAGGGAAATCAACAGAACAAGTTAGTTTATCACCCCGATACCAGCTAACCTTATAGCGCCTGTCAGACAGATTGTCAATAGTCAGGTTTAAAGTGGTATCACCAACCTGTTTACGCAGATCGGACATTTCTCCAACTGTAAAATTGATATTATCTTCTGCTAATTGTTTCTCTACAGACTTCTCACGTTTCAATGGTAGATCAATGCTCAGCACATATCGCTCTAAGAAATTGTATACAGCAGGAACCTGTAGCAATTGGCGTTGTTCCTCAGAAAACAAAAGATAACCAATATGGCTTACCCTTCCACCATCTACAGTAACACTCAACGGACGTTTTTTATAAAAAAGTTCTGTATTATAACGACCATCTTTCAAAGTACTCAACTGATCTGCCAACTTTAATGAGGTTGCCATATCAGCCAATAAATCGGTCTGATAACTGTTCTGAGCTATCAACGACATGGTATTCACCCCCGAGAGGGCAAATACCATGAATAAGTAGAAGATGGTCCTCATAACATTCAATGTTTATCAACCACCAATCTGAATTGTCTTACGCGTTCCATCCTTACGTTGAAGTTCACCTTGCTGTAAATTACCATCTTTAAACTTAGCGTTCATAATTTTATCGCCCGGCTTCAAGTCCAAAGTTTCTTTATCTCTATTTTTCAAGTCGAGTGAATACCCTTTCGTAACATAAGCAATACCAATACCATTAGGTTTACCACTTCCATTCGTTGGTCCTTCAAAATAACCATAAGGCAGATTTATACGTGTAGGAGCATCCTTTTTCACTGTTTCCGCAACATCAGTAGACTTGGTATCCTCCTGTGTAGAAACTTTAACCGAATCTTCCACTTCAGTCACAAGTTGTTCTGCTTCTTGCTCCACGATTTCTTTACCTTCTAAAGATCCACCAGAAGATACAATAGTGTCCTTTACTACAGTTTCTACAGTTTCTGTAGCAGCTTTCTTACCTGAAAATGCAAAATATGCACCACCTCCACCAAGCACAATTACAGCAGCAGCAATACCACCAATAAGAGCCCAATTAGTAGTACGCGGAGGAGCAACTTTTGTCAAGTTCTCACCACATTCTTCGCAAACAAAATCTTTCCCTGCACGAATCTGCTGAATTGTCTTTTCAGCACACTTTGGACAAGGCTTACCATCACCATTATCACGATTAGTACAGATACCATACATATATCTGTCTCTTGCATTATTACCTCTTGCCATAATTGTTTTCCTTAACGTTTCGTATTAATCATTTCTATTGCTTTTCTCGCGTCCGCACCAAACTGTGTATACTTGGGAGAAGTGGGACTTGAGCATTCTTTCGAGACAAAGTCACGCATCAGCACTTTCACCTTTTCTACCATAGCATTACGCTCACTAACTTTCAATTCTGCATTTTTCAGAATATTATCAACTTTCTCTTGAATACTATCACGCATTTCAGATGTGAAATCTTCACTAACAGGGATATCAGTAAAGCTGGCAGCAATGAAAGTCGTAGTCGGCGTTCCCCACTCATCTTCTGTAATCATGCACCATCCTTGCTCTTCTCTGGCATCCTGAGCATATTGTATAAGATCGTTAGCGGCAGCCACAAAGAGATAAGGAGTAAATTCTTTCAGAGGAATAATCTTTTCACCCATAATACCCGGCAATTGTGTACCGTCACCTTCACTGTGAAGCAGAACACGAGCTTCTGCAGCTTCGGTAGGATTTGGGTTCTGGACCATATCATTATACTCCCTTTCATAGTTTGTCATCCAGGAAATAGCACGCATAGGGAAGCAATACTTCACAGCCGCAATGGTGATTTCATTCATGCGCTGATCTGAAATATTGAACCGGATGGTACTTCCCGGAGTACCGTTTCCAAATGAGCTCTTCAAAGCATTCTCCAATTTCACAGCAAAAGCCTTGAGAGAATCATTACCTTCATAACTTGGCAAACTTACCAGAATCGTTTTGCGATTAATGGACTCCGGATGAGATACAGGATTCGGATTGTTATTCAAAGCTTTACTAAGTTGTCCTTCATCAAGTTTAAGGAAAACACCACTCTGATTTACAACATCACTGGCAAAACGTCTGATATCATCATCCGTCAGGAGAACTTTTTGCAATTGCTGCAAAATGTTCATGCCTAGTATCTTATCTTGCTGACACTCCTGATCATGAATCTCACGGATTTGTCCGGCCAATTGCAGATCAAAAAGATCAAAAATAGTATCTTCAGTAGTCTGAGCAGCCAATTCATCGAAATGAGCAAAAGTCCGGTTGCCGACAATTGCCTTACGCAAACCTCCCGAAAGAGTTTCCTGGCGATGTTTATCCAAGATGATAGTACGCTCAAACTTAATCATCTTCTCATCTTCACATACTTCAATAATAGCTTTAGAAAGATCAGCTACCCCTTTACTCTTCTGATTACGATCTGCAATGCGCTTTTCTGCAATTTCCATCGAAATGTAAAGTTTACCGGCAAATTCAGTAACCTGTGCATGGAACTCTTCAAAAGCCGCACGCAACTTACCCAATAAGGAAGCCTGGAACTTCTTAGCCAATTTAGTCGTCTTCTCAACGTAAAGGTCTGAAAGGATTTCCTGATGATCCGTATAACGTCGGGCAGAAGCACCGGCTGCACGTGCTATAAGGCTAGCATGCGACCAGTCATATTCATTAGCAGCGGCATCATCTGAATACTGCTTGATCTTTTCATCACAAGTCGTAATCTCTGCATCGATGTTGGCTCTGCGTTTCTTAATATAAATCAGGATTTCATCACAAATGTGAAGCAAGTCGTCCAGAGAAAGTTGTCCTTCATACCATTTTGTATAAAGATCACGTTCGATACGTTCTACAATATAACTGGCTTGTTCCTTCAAAATACGGTCATCACCCTTATCCTGATAGTACTCCTCTACGCCTTTTTTCAAACGGAAGTTATTCTTAAACTCACCTTCACAAAAACTTTCCAGATATTTCAACGGATTCTTATCGGCTGCTTTCGCATCATCATAAGAATAGAAGTTTGTGGTTGATTTCCAATAATCCTGTATTGAATCGAAATTCTTATCCGTATCGTAAATCTTCTCGTTAAGCGTGAGGAATGAGTCGCTCAATCTCCAGTCACGCAAATGTGCATCATTAATATAGAGTTGCTTATAATCCTTCTTCACACTCTCCTGTACAAAACCAAAGTCATCCTTAAAGTTATTATACTGCATTTGACGAAGCACCTGTTGCCCAATAGTATAAGAAATATGTTCGATGATACGCTTCTCAGGATAGATAACACGTTTGATACCAAACGAACTGATAGCTTTCGTACGAGCACGTTCTTTATCGTTGCCCTTAGATTTTACGCTATACTCTACACAAAAATCATTAATATTTTCAGAACTCAGTCCACGGATAAAATCACCGGTGGTATCTGCATTATATTCCAAAAACATACGGAAATAAATCGTATCGGCCAGTAACTGTGGTAATTCAGTGAAAGAGTTTACAGTAACGCCATTTTCATTAATGTTGGAATAAAGCATCAAGCCAAACTGCTTGTTGGAATCCAAATCAAGTGAGATGTGTTCATCACCACGAATCACATCACAAGGAAGGAAGCGTCCTACATTCAATGCACTCAACTCGCAAAGAGCGGCATATCCATTCTGATGGTAACGTCCAGCCTGACATCCGGCAGGAATCTCCAATTCCGGCACCATAGCATAGACCGTAATAACAGCATCACGGAAAGATGCTTGGGCACGCGCTTGAGCCACAGCATCAATGATAGCTCCCGATCCTGTACCACCTGCCAAACCGGTAAAAATATGAATATTCACAGAGTCTTTGCGGCTGATAGCCCTCACCTTTTCGTATTGTGCTCTCAAAGCAGCAACGTACTTATTACAATTAGCAGCAAAAAGGATGCGACCTGCACGTCTTTTTTGTCCGGCAGCAGCACCTACTTCGCCTAATGTATTGCGCATTGATGCACCATTACGTACAATGTTTTTCAATCCGGGAAAGTTATCCACATTGTCTAATATCTGACCAAGATTAACTGACTTAATGTCCACAAACTCACTCTCTGTAAAAGAAGCATCTTTACCCATTACTTTGAAAGACGGGTCACCAGGCTGCATCATCTCACGTGTTGAGTCAACATAGATAAAGCCAATTGATAGTTGAGCGCGATCTGTCTCATTAGGAAACTCTAAAAACAAACGTTTACGAAGAGCTTTCAACACTTTGCCTCCTGTACCGCCCAAACCTATCAGAATGTGGTTAGGACTCTGAGAATCTAATTTTTCCATCATCTATAATTTATATATTTATTGTTTTTACATAGCCATATCATTTATCATCTTCTGGTCCGATGCCCTCGATTATTACGATGTGTACCGGAAGTACGCCTACGATGATTAGAAACTCGGTTTGCCTCCATCGCCCCGCCACCAATCATCACACCGAATGCGACTAATATTCCTCCCACAATCCATCCAAAACGTCGCCAAATATACCTGTCTATACTATCAGTGATCATGGTTTTTATATTCATTACATTTTCAGAGCTCATTTCTACTTCGCCTAAATAAGGCTTCAGCAATGAATATTTATCCTTAACAATTGTCCAGTCAATATTCTCACCAACAGTCTGTGCCGAAGTAACCACATTTTCTACATATTTTTTTGTTTTATTAGCGCCGATCAATGCTGTAAACTGAAAAGTCATAAAGAATAGCAGAAAGGCCCCTATGAGTCCGCTTATCAAATAAGAAATGCCACATATTTTATGAGCAATATACATCACAAAACCTGAGAATATTAATCCTATTAATATTCCCCAGAGCAAAGCAGAAATATAATTAAACAAAATATCCATCACTTAAACCCTACTTAGATATTGATTAACTACCAGATTTTATCCCTACCTATTGATAAGAAACTCTAAGAGATTCTTCAATATTCGCCTAAAAATAAAGATATTGCAAATATATATATAATATTTAAAAAACAAGCAAAAGCCTCAAAAAATCAGTAAAAAATTAAGCAAGTAGCCAGCAAAACAAAAATGTAAATAATTATCCCTTTCCAATTACCTATTAAACAATTCGAACGTAAATTTTACACCCACTTCTTTATACTTCCAATTTTCAAAGCCGGCGAAAAAGCCAAAATCAAAGACATGCGTACCGATACCATAACCCACTTCAATATAAGGTTTCAGACGAGGAACAAACAAAGCCCCAAAATAAAGTCGTTCATTCAGTACATATTGGCTTATTTTATTTAAATGAGGAATTATCAGGAAGGGAGCTTCATAAGTGACATGCCCCCTGAAATATCTGCGCGAGGAATTATACCAATACCTGTCAAGCAATTGGAAAACTCCGCCAAAATCATCATTCCAACCTGTCGGAAGATTCGTACGCCGGAAATTCGCAAAATCAATAAAATAAACTCCGGTTTGTTCTGTAAAAGTACCCCAGCCCAACCGATAATAAAAGTCACGCATCAATCCCAATGGAATGGTATGCTGTAAGTCTATTTCAAAGCGTTCATAGTTATTAGAATTAGGTAATACCCCTTTGAATCCTCGTTCCCAATCCAATGATATTGTAGGATATTTGGAATGAAGATTTACTTTTCGATTACCATTCATATAATAATATTGTCCCGGTGTCCATGTCAAGCGTATTCCCGGAGCAAAACTATTATAAACACGGGGCAACTTGTCCAATACCTCCTCATCAATGTCAGGTGGCACGGAAGGCTGCTCGGATTCAGCAGTGGAAGAAGTAGAGGAATCTATCACCGTAGCCTTACCTTTCGCCGTATCCCTACGTCGGTGCATGGAGAGATTCAAATCCAATGTCAAACCATTGACAATCTCCCAACTATGTCTCATGGTGAGATAAAGATCCTTATAATAATTCAGCCGAAGCCTGCTCACATCAAAAATACTGTCCGGAATATCCTTCAGTTCATCCAATATGGCACTACTATAAACACGATTACCGTCACCAAACTCCACATACAAAGAAGCCCCTTTACGAGGATTATAATCAAAACTCGACCTCACCTGCCAGTAAAATTCTTTCTGTTTAAAGTTATAACCTGCTCCCGGGGAAATCTGCAAACGCCGATCACCTGAGAACAACTGGTTATACCTTAATGTCTGACGATAGGAAAGCCCATTCAACGCACTATAACCGAACATAAAAGGATTGATAATAGGCGAACCACGAAGCCTTCCGTAATTATTCAGATCCACGGTATAGTAATCTATCATCGCATCTCCCAAGTGTCCCCAAAACACCTTTCGCTTCTTGACAGGGGTAGAGTCGTTAAGTTGAGAATAAGTACGATAAAGTTCCTGTTCATGGGTAGTCAGAGGAATAGGACGTATACGATTGAAATGAGCCGTATCGTAGCGGTATGCATCAGGTACCGCAGTCATTTTATAAATTCCCGATAAATCATATTTGGAACCCGTTTTCCGCGTCAGATGGGCCGGTTTGCGCTGACGGATGTCCCGATAATTAAGTGTTGCCACATAACTTCCGTCTATCAAATTTCCCAATAAACGGAAAGTGCCTGTAACATCATATTTCACAGGCAAAAATTCATCAGACTCTCCTACTTCACCCATTTTCAGTAGATTAGTAAAGCGAAACATTTCAGAACGTCCGGAGAAGCGGATTTCACGTATGCTCCATACATCAGTATTCACAATCATATACCCACCCACCAACTGATAGCTTCTATTTTTAGGCATGAAACGAATTTTATACTGACGATTATGAGAATCTCCCATAATAGAATCCACAAAATAGGTGTAATATTTTCTGGCATCCGAAGCTAAAGGGGAGAGGAGTTTATCATATAGCAACGTAGAAGAATAAATATTTATGTGAAAATGCTCCATCAAGCGCCCGTCAGCTTCCCAGAACCCTTTAGTAGTTCCCATACTTGCCTTCACTTCCTGCTCATAACGATTGGGAGCAGTGAAATGGAGTTCACTATATGTTTCCATCATATATTCATGCATACCCTTCCTGGTACGGAACATGGTAGGCAAATAATGGATAATGAAATTCCGCTTTTTCACATTCACCTTTCCTTTTATATAGAGTTCCGCATTATAGCTTTCCACTATATTTGCATAAAAGGGTGCGAAATAGAAAACCCGTTCCATCACAGAGTCCGCCAGATGTTGCAACTGCTTATCCCGCTCATCGACCGCATTTTCTGCATTGGCCTTTTGAAAAACGGAAAATAAAAGTCCGAGCCCTATCCATATATATATTAGATGTTTCAAACGTAAATCCTCAAATTAGTTGGGACAAATATAGAAAAAAAGGTTGTAAAACGAAGGAATAGCCTTTTTTTTAATACATACCAAATACACACCTAATCCAGACCAAGACCGTACCAACCCCGTGTCAAGACCGTACCAACTCCGTGTCAAGTCCAAGTGTATAGACACGGAGTTGGTACGGACCAGACCTGGCTCCAATACAGCATTGATACTCCAGAGAATAGAAACAACAAATATCACAATTTTCATACTTTACAAAACAAACCACTCTTTTCAGGGGGTACTTGCAAGAAAAATTGCATTATTTCCAAGAATACCCCTAAAAAATAGGGGTACTTTCAGAAAAAACATATAAATTTGCACCCAACAATCAACAAAAGGAAGACAAGTATGTCAAAAATGAGATTCTACGCCTTGCAAGAGCTCGCCAACCGACGCCCTCTTGAAGTCACTACCCCTTCGAACAAATTATCCGATTATTACGGAAGCCATGTGTTTGACCGCAAAAAAATGCAGGAGTACTTACCTCGGGAAGCTTACAAAGCTGTGACAGATGCCATAGAAAAAGGCACCCCTATCAGTCGCGAAATAGCCGACCTGATAGCAAACGGTATGAAGAGTTGGGCAAAATCCCTGAATGTCACTCATTACACTCACTGGTTCCAGCCACTGACGGATGGTACTGCCGAAAAACATGACGGTTTTATCGAATTTGGAGAAAATTCAAATGTAATCGAGCGTTTCTCCGGCAAATTACTGATTCAGCAGGAACCGGACGCTTCTTCTTTCCCTAACGGAGGCATACGTAATACGTTTGAAGCTCGCGGATATACCGCCTGGGATGTCTCTTCACCCGCTTTCGTTGTAGATACCACATTGTGTATTCCTACAATCTTTATCTCTTATACCGGTGAAGCACTGGACTATAAGACTCCATTATTAAAAGCACTGGGTGCTGTGGACAAGGCTGCCACAGAAGTATGCCAGTTATTCGATAAGAATGTAACCCGCGTATTCACGAATCTGGGATGGGAACAGGAATATTTCCTGGTAGATTCCGCCCTATACAATGCCCGTCCCGATCTTTGTCTGACCGGACGCACGCTTATGGGACATTCGTCTGCAAAAGACCAACAGTTGGAAGACCACTATTTCGGTTCTATCCCCCCACGCGTAACAGCTTTCATGAAAGAGCTGGAAATAGAATGCCACAAACTTGGAATTCCGGCAAAAACACGCCATAACGAAGTTGCTCCCAACCAATTTGAATTGGCTCCAATCTTTGAGAACGCCAACCTTGCCAATGATCATAATCAATTGGTAATGGACCTGATGAAGCGTATTGCTCGTAAACATAACTTTGCCGTGTTGTTGCATGAGAAACCTTACAGTGGTGTTAACGGTTCGGGAAAACACAATAACTGGTCACTCTGTACCGATACCGGAATCAACCTTTTCGCTCCCGGTAAGAATCCAAAAGGAAACATGCTTTTCCTCACTTTCCTGGTGAACGTATTAATGATGGTTTATAAGAACCAGAATTTGCTGCGTGCTTCTATAATGAGTGCAGGTAACAGTCACCGTTTAGGTGCCAATGAAGCACCGCCCGCTATTTTATCCATATTCCTGGGCAGACAATTATCTGCCACTCTGGATGATATCGTACGTCAGGTAGGAGACGATAAAATGACTGCCGAAGAAAAAACAACTCTTAAGTTGGGAATCGGACGTATTCCGGAAATCCTTCTCGATACGACAGACCGTAACCGTACTTCTCCGTTTGCTTTCACCGGCAATCGTTTTGAATTCCGTGCAGCAGGTTCGTCATCCAACTGCGCAGCTGCCATGATTGCCATCAATGCTGCCATGGCTAACCAGTTAAATGAATTCAAAGCATCCATCGACAAACTGATGGAAGAAGGAATTGGTAAAGATGAAGCCATTTTCCGCATCCTGAAAGAAACTATCATCGCTTCCGAAGCTATCCGTTTCGAAGGAGACGGTTACTCTGACCAATGGAAAGAAGAAGCTGCCCGCCGCGGACTGACTAATATTTGCCATGTACCCGAAGCTCTGATGCACTATATGGACAACCAATCCCGCTCGGTATTGATCGGCGAACGTATCTTTAATGAAACGGAGCTCGCCTGTCGTCTGGAAGTAGAATTGGAGAAATACACCATGAAAGTGCAAATTGAAAGCCGCGTATTGGGTGACCTGGCCATCAATCATATTGTCCCCATAGCAGTCAGCTACCAGAACCGCCTGCTGGAGAACCTGCTCGGACTCAAAGAAATCTTCTCTCCTGAAGAATACGAAGTACTAAGTGCCGATCGTAAAGAACTGATACGGGAAATTTCCAAGCGTGTAACTGCTATCAAAGTCCTTGTACGCGAAATGACCGAAGCCCGTAAAGTGGCCAATCATATGGATAGCTACAAAGATAAGGCTTTTGCCTACGAAGAAAATGTACGTCCGTATCTGGAAAAGATACGTGATCATATCGATCACCTTGAAATGGAGGTTGACGACGAGATTTGGCCGTTGCCGAAATATAGGGAATTGTTGTTCACAAAATGATAATTTAGCGCTACGCGCTAAATTAAGTGACGAGCTATGAGCTACCAGTGCACAAGTTGCTGTGCTATAAGCCTGAAAACTATTATATAGTAGCTTACACTCACATACCGAAAGCTACTTGTAGCTTGTATCCCGTAGCTTGTCACTTAATTCCATATTTGAAAATTCCTGCCCGATTACTGCATCTTTTCGTGTCTTTTGTGCAATATTTAATTTTTTCTTTTTACATTTGTGCTGTATAACACAGTTTTGCAGCAGTTATGGTAAAAATGAATTTGTCAGACGTGAATGTTCCGGAGCTGATAGCCGATATGTGGGAGCCCCTGAATGAAGAGCAGCGGGAATTTCTCGCGAACCATTTTACGCTCCAGAATTATAAGAAAAATGAGGTCATTCACTGCGAAGGTGAGACCCCGAAATACCTTATGTGCCTCTTGAACGGAAAGGTCAAGATTTACAAGGATGGTGTTGGCGGCAGAAGCCAGATTATCCGCATGATTAAGCCTGTAGAATATTTCGGTTATCGCGCCTATTTTGCCAAAGAAGACTATGTTACTGCTGCTGCTGCTTTCGAACCCTCTCTTATTTGCCTGATACCAATGAGCGCTATTACAACATTGGTTACACAAAACAATGATCTTGCCATGTTCTTCATCAAGCAATTGTCCATCGACTTGGGTATTGCCGACGAACGTACTGTCAACCTGACACAGAAGCATATTCGTGGAAGACTGGCTGAATCGCTTCTTTTCCTCAAAGAAAGTTATGGACTGGAAGAAGACGGTTCTACCCTCAGTATTTATCTGTCACGCGAAGATCTGGCAAACCTGTCTAATATGACAACCTCCAACGCTATCCGTACCTTATCACAATTCGCTACCGAACGCCTGATCACGATTGACGGACGGAAAATAAAGGTCATCGATGAGGAAAAACTGAAGAAAATAAGTAAAATAGGATAAAGGATAGTGATTGTCTTCCCCCTAAAGGCAATTATTGTTTTTCCTCCCCCCCTGTTTTGCCCTATTTATAAACTTAACACACATAAATGCCATGAAAAAAGGATTAAGTGCTTTGCTATTAGCAAGCCTGCTGTGTGCCTCCTCCGGCTGTCAGCAAAATCAAAAAGAGGTAGTGAACGAGTATAACATCGTTCCGATGCCCAATCAAATGACTCCTCAAGAGGGACGTTTTCAACTGAGTAATAAAGTATCTGTCGCCACTGCCGGTTGCACTCCGGAAGTACAAGCCATTGCAGACAGCCTGATCGCCCGTATCCAGCTGACCTCCGGTATCTCTTTGCAAAATAATCCGCAAGAAAATCCGGAACAACCTGATATACGTTTCGTTACGGAAAATGGAATGCCTAAAGAGGGATATAAGCTTTCTATCACTCCAAATGAAATCACCCTTTCAGCATCCCATCCCAACGGTTTCTTTTATGGAGTACAGACTATGTACCAACTGTTGCCGCCTGCTGTTTATGGAAAAACAACAGTGAAACGTGCTAACTGGTCCCTGCCCGCTGTCAAAATAGAAGATGCCCCCCGTTTTCCTTACCGTGGTTTGATGCTGGATGTTTGCCGTCACTTCTCCACTACCGACTATATTTATAAATTCATCGATATGCTTGCCATGCATAAGATGAATACTTTCCACTTCCACCTGACAGATGACCAGGGCTGGCGAATAGAAATCAAGAAATACCCGAAACTACAGGAAGTAGGTTCAAAACGGAAAGAGACACTGATAGACTACTACTATGTAAACTGGCCGCAAATCTTCGATGGAAAAGAACATGGCGGATACTATACCCAAGAGGAAATTAAAGATATAGTAGCCTATGCAGCAAGTAAGTATATCACTGTCATTCCCGAAATAGAAATGCCGGGACATGCCATTGCAGCCCTTGCCTCCTACCCTGAACTGTCTTGCAGACCGGATACGACATACGAAGTAACCGGCACATGGGGTGTGTTCGAAGAAGTCTTCTGTCCCAAAGAAGAAACATTCCAATTCCTGGAAGGTGTATTGGATGAAGTTATTGAATTGTTCCCCAGTTCATATATTCATATCGGCGGTGACGAATGTCCCAAGGATGCCTGGATGAAATGCGCACATTGCCAAGGATTAATCAAAGAGTTAGGTTTGAAAGACGACACCACTCCGAATGCCATTGACGGTAAGAAGCATACGAAAGAAGAAAAGCTGCAAAGTTACTTCATCACCCGTATGGAGAAATACCTCAACAGTAAAGGACGGAACATTATAGGTTGGGATGAAATTCTGGAAGGCGGACTGGCTCCCAATGCAACAGTCATGTCCTGGCGCGGTGTAGAAGGCGGCATCACTGCTGCCAAAGCCGGACACGATGCAATTATGACTCCAAGCCCGTATGCTTATCTGGACCAGTATCAGGAGGAGCCGGAAACCGCACCGACTACTATCGGCGGATATAACACACTTAAGAAAACATATAGTTATAATCCTGTCCCCGACGATGCGGAAGAATTGATAAAGAAACATATTATCGGTGTGCAAGGTAATATCTGGAACGAATATATGCAGAATGACGAACGCCGTGACTATCAGGCATTCCCCCGTGCCGTAGCTTTGGCAGAAACGGGCTGGACGCAGAACAGCAGAAAAGACTGGAATAGTTTCCGGAATCGCATGGTAGAAGATTTCGAACGTATGGACGTTATCAATGTGAAAGCTTGCCGTAATTTCTTTGATGTAAACATCAACACCCATGTATACGACGGAACATTGAAAGCCGTACTGGAAACATTCTATCCGGATGCCGAAATCAGATACACAACGGACGGAAGTGTGCCGACTGCCAAATCCGAACTTTACACACAACCTTTTATTTGGGAAGGCAATATAGACTTACAGGCAGCTGCTTTCAAAGATGGTAAGATGCTGGGGAAAGTAAACAGTAAAAAACTGTATGCAAACCTGATAAGCGGAAAACGATACACTACCACTCCTCATTGGGGCTGGATGAGTGGCGATATCTTCGGAGAAAACGATGTATTGGGCACAGATACCACTACACTGGGATTGACCAATGGGAAACGAGGTAATATCGCTTCTTTCACACCGTGGGTAGCTTTTAAGCTGAACGAGAAAAACAACAATGAACTCGTATTCTCTGTAGATATGGAGAAACCGGTCACTATCAGTAAGGCCGTTTTCGGTACACTTTATAATCCTGCTTTCCGTATTCTGCCTGCAAGTGCCGCCCGCGTAGAGGTATCAACTGATGGTAAGGAATTCAAGGAAATAGCTCAGGCATCCTACACTCGCGAATATCCGGAGCATGGCAGAAAAATGTTCACCGACACGCTGGAATGTACGCCTACCGAAGCACGTTACATCAAAGTGACATTGAAGAGTGGTGGAACACTGCGTAATGGCATCGACTGCCGGAAAGATTCACCGGAAGATATTATTCCTTCAGACTTATATGTAGATGAGATAGAAGTATATTAATAAAAAGAAAGCTCCGAATTGTGAATGACAATCCGGAGCTTTCTTTTTATACTATTCTGCTACTCACCCGAGAAGCTTCTCTTGCACAATACAAATTTAGACAAGACACTTGGATGAAAGATATCTCTCAGCCTCGAGTGCCGCCTTACAACCGCTACCTGCTGCTGTAATAGCCTGACGATAATGTGGATCAGCAATATCACCGGCCGCAAACACACCCGGCACTTTCGTACGAGGACTGTCGCCTTCTGTAATGATATAACCTGTTTCATCCGTATCCAGATACGCCTTGAAGATATCCGAGTTCGGCTGATGACCGATAGCCAGGAAGAATCCATCGATAGCCAGGTCATAACGTTCTTCATCCGGTTCACCCATACGCTTCACCAGATGAACACCTTCTACACCGTTCTCTCCAAATAAACCTACGGCATTATGTTCAAACAGTACATCGATATTCTCATGCTTCATCACACGCTCCTGCATGATCTTAGAAGCACGTAAGAAAGGTTTTCTCACAATCAGGTAAACTTTCTTAGCCAGTCCGGCAAGGTATACAGCCTCTTCACAAGCCGTATCACCACCACCCACTACTGCCACTACCTTTTTGCGGTAGAAGAAGCCGTCACAAGTAGCACAAGCGCTGACACCCATACCGGCATATTTCTTTTCATCATCCAGTCCCAGATATTTAGCGGTAGCACCTGTAGCGATAATCAACGTATCTGTTTCAATCACTTTTTCTTCATCAATCGTCACTTTATATGGAGCTGCACTCAGGTCGGAAGCTGTTGCAATACCGAAACGCAGGTCTGCACCGAAACGTTCTGCCTGCTTGCGCAAGTCATCCATCAATTGTTGGCCACTGACACCTTCCGGGTAACCGGGAAAGTTCTCCACATCTGTAGTAGTTGTCAACTGACCACCCGGCTGCAATCCTTCATAAAGCACCGGAGAAAGGTTGGCACGCCCTGCATAAATAGCTGCAGTATAACCGGCTGGACCAGAACCTATAATCAGACATTTTACTTTTTCTGTTTCCATCATATCATTTTATATTAATAATTCATCTTAAATCAATCACTTCGGCAGTCGGATACGCCTTCTTGTCGAAAGTGAAAAGATTATCGTTGTAAGATTCTCCTGTTTTATAAGATGTAATGCGGATAGCTACGCTATTCCCACCCTTCTGAGTCATACTGATACACAGAGGTTGAAGAGTATCTTTTGTTACATAGATAATAACACACTGCAAATCCTGTTTTCTGTTAGAAGCTGTCAGTATCACTTCATAAGCAGGTTTACCCCCATAAGTATCAGCTTTACCCAACTTCATATGATACCCTTGTTTATAAATGGACAATAAGGCATAAGGGTTAATGCTTTGCAACTCTTCGGGAGTAGGTTCGGAGATATTCACTTCGTCACTGTTAGTAAGATAACTCCATTGCGTACGACCGTCAAACCAAGTCTTCACGCCATCGGCATCCAACAGGAATTTTTCTCCTTTCAAACGGATAGTTCCTGCAGAACTTCCTTGCAAGGTACTTTTAGCATACGTCTGAACCGTAAAATCAGCCTGAATACCTCCCGCCTGACGGAAGGCAGTAGCTGTACGGTCCAATATATCTTTGGCATCCACTTTCTGTGCCGAAAGCGGCAATGCCAGACCGAACAGGCAGATACAGATTAAAAGAACATTCTTCATCATTAGCTTAACACGATTTACAGTAAATTGTTCAAACGCATTTGCAGGTCATTTTCATCGACACAAAGCACTTCACGCGCTTTACTGCCTTGCGCAGGTCCCACAATTCCGGCCTTTTCCAATTGATCCATCAAGCGTCCTGCACGATTATAACCGATGGCAAACTTACGTTGGATCAATGAAGTAGAACCTTGCTGATGAATAACAATCAGACGGGCAGCATCTTCGAACAACGGATCCAAACGTCCCATATCCACATCTCCCAGATCACCTCCGCCATCTTCACTGACATATTCGGGCAAGTAGAATGCAGTAGGATATCCTTGTTGCTTGGCAATGAACTTCGTGATTTCCGCCACTTCCGGTGTATCGATAAAGGCACATTGCACACGCACGGGATCAGCTCCCTGCAGGAACAACATATCACCGCGTCCGATCAGCTGGTTAGCTCCCGGACGGTCGAGAATAGTACGAGAGTCTATCATGGCAGATACACGGAACGCAACACGCGCCGGGAAGTTCGCCTTGATTGTACCGGTAATGATATTCGTTGTCGGACGCTGCGTAGCAATAATCATATGAATACCCACCGCACGCGCCAACTGGGCTATACGGGCAATAGGCAATTCAACCTCTTTACCTGCCGTCATTATCAAGTCACCGAACTCATCGATCACCACTACTATATAAGGCATGAATTTATGCCCCTTTTCCGGATTCAACTGGCGATTGATAAACTTCTCATTATATTCCTTGATATTACGCACATGTGCAGCTTTCAATAAGTCGTAACGTGTATCCATCTCTATACAGATAGAATTCAACGTTTGCACTACCTTGGTTACGTCTGTAATAATAGCATCTTCTCCATCGGGCAGCTTGGCAAGGAAATGATGTTCAATCACTGAATAGATACTGAATTCTACCTTCTTCGGGTCTACCAATACAAACTTCAGTTCAGCCGGATGCTTTTTATAAAGCAAAGAAGTAATAATAGCATTCAGGCCGACAGACTTACCTTGACCTGTGGCACCGGCTACCAGCATATGCGGCATTTTACAGAGGTCTACCATGAACACTTCATTGGTAATCGTCTTACCCAAGGCAACCGGCAAGTCATAGGTAGACTCCTGGAACTTTTTACTACCGATGATACTCTGTCCGGAAACGATTTTCGGATTAGAGTTCGGCACTTCAATACCAATCGTTCCTTTTCCCGGAATCGGTGCAATGATACGAATACCCAATGCCGAAAGGCTAAGGGCGATATCATCTTCCAGACCACGAATTTTAGAGATACGCACGCCTTGTTCGGGAGTGATTTCATACAGCGTTACCGTAGGCCCCACCGTTGCCTTGATCGTACTGATTTCAATACCAAAACTGCGCAACGTATTTATAATCTTATCTTTATTGGCATTCTGTTCCGCCATATCGATAGTCGGCTCGGCATTATCGTAATGCTTCATCAAGTCGACAGTAGGATAGCGATAATTTTCCAGATCAAGACGAGGATTATAAGGTTCCTTTTCCGGACCTTTATATTCGTCATCGTCCTCTGCAGCTTCTATTTCAAAAGTAGGTTCTACCGCTGCAGGTTTCTCATGAAGAGAGGGAGCAGGATCGGAGACTGGAGTTTCAATAATCATAGAAACTTCTTCCCCTGTTGCCTTGACAGGTTGGGGTTCTGTAATACCACCTAAATCCAATGTTATTTCATTTTCCGGTTCTATTACTGACTCAGGAGTCTCAATGGGAGTTTCTTCTTCTTTCGTATCAGACTCCGCCACATCAGGAACAGGAGCAGGTTTCTTCTTTCCTTTCGCCGTCCAAGAGTCTGTAAACTCTTCCGGTGTTTCGCCTTTCTCTTCTTCTTTCTGTTTGCGCTTCAAGAAACTGAGGCTAAACAGCCTCCGTAACCAGATCACAGTACGTGCACTGATATAGATAAGGAAACAGATAGCAGTCACTAACAGAATCATCCAAACACCCGGCACGCCCACTTGCGACACCAACCAATTGCTGACATTGTATCCATGCATACCGCCCAGATATAAGAAAGAATCTTTGTATTGCTCCACAAAAGCGAATCCAAAGAAGACAGAAAACCAGACGAGCAATAGCGAGCATCCGATAAACCACTTCCAAAGCCGAACCACACGCACACGCATCAACTTCAGTCCCGCCACTGCAAGGAACACAAGAATGAAGAAAGACGAGATACCGAAGCAGTCGTTAATGAGATAGCTTGCTAACTGTGCACCGCGTGAACCGGCATAGTTTTTCACTCCATTATTGGTAGAGGCCAGTTCCTGCGCACTGCCCGAGTCAATAATACTTTGATCCGCCGCTCCCGTAAAGAAGAACGAAGAAAAGGCTAATAGCAAGTATACTGAAAAGATGACCAGTATCAAGCCAATAACAAAGTGAATGGTTTCGTTTTTAAAGATTGCCCTTATTTTACCAAACAAGGAAAGAGTTTGTTCCGTATCTTTAATTGAATTTTTCTTAGCCATGAATATAATTCCTTAGTAAATGATAGATTGGTGCAAAAGTAATAAAAATATTGCTCTTTTTATAACCTTACCTTCTAAAGATTCTCCGAATGGAGAAGAGGTATCAACCAATCTTTCCGCTAGATGCCTATCAATATCTGTTGATTATCTCTTTGGCTTTGTTTACAGCAGTAGCTGCCGGGATTTCTCCCAAACTCCGCTCGTCGAACATTTGCAATATTTTCTCAATATTCTTAATAGCACCTTTATTGTCTTTCTTCTTAAATTCTTCTTTCAGAATACGCATTTTTTCAAAAGCCTGCACACCCTCGGTCAGACGCTCCATGCGGATGGATGAACGAGCACCGGGATAGATCAGATAAGTATCTCCTGCCGCCCATGCGGTAAAACGGCTATCCTGCAACGGATTTTTCACCCAGCTATTCAATGCCCAACGCAGATAACCATCCAGATTTTCTTTAGCGCTATGCCATGCCAGCCATTCGGCTTCGGCAGGTGGGCTAAAAGTAAAGGTGTTCGGACGAGGTTCCGAACAGCAGGTATAATAAGTGGTTACTTTTCCGGCTTCACGGCGTGAATCAATCGTTTCAGGCGGAAATCTCTCGGCAATCGTAATGCAATAATCATCCAGTTCATCCACCAATTCAGGGTGATAAGTTCCGGCCAGTGAAACCTTAAAATCTTTATCGGCTTTGCGGATTACTTTTAATGTTTCCTGCATGTCTTTCATGGGACGTTCATCCATAGCGATATGAGTAATCTCAAACCATCCTTTTTTCTTCAAATGTTGGGCAAACGATTTCAGCATCGTTATCCAGAACTCTTCGTAAGCAGCTTCTCCCGGCTTGGCATTAAGATATTTGAATGAATTGCTCGCCTGGTCAAAGTACTGAAAAGAAAGTCGCCAAGGTACCATAGAGAAACAACTGATTTGCTTCCTGACACCTGTGCTCATCATAAACTCCACCCATTTATCGAACACCGTATAATCAAAATACCAGGCACCGTCGGCTTTCTTCAGCCAGGTGACCATGCTCTCGAAAGCATCATACGTCTGTCCGTTCCAAGGCTTGTGCATGATAGAAGCGGTAATCACTTTCCCGCCTGCATCGGCATACAACTTCATCAACGGGCGCATCAGTTCAAAATGTTTGTCACTGAATGGATCCACACCATAATAGCGCGCCACAGCATAGGGATTCTGCCATAGGTCCAGATGGAAAGCCCATTCGGAAGGAACAGGAAGGATGCGGTTCTTTACATTGACAGTCAGTTTCAATTCAGACAAAGCAGTATCTCCGTTTCGCACGGTAACCGTTCCCGTATATTTTCCGGCTTCAGCATGCTGCGGTACCCGAACACTGATCCAACCTCCTTGGGCTGAGTTGGCAGGAATCACCAGAGAAGGGGTAAGATGATCGAGTACATCCGCCACCAGAGTAGAGTCAAAGTCGGCGCTGTTGCGATAGCCACATGCCCCCAATCCATCCTTGTTCAGTTCATCGGTCATAACATAGCGTACAAAACTAGTCCGAATATCGTCTTTACTAATGGTTTCGGAGCCGGAAGTCAGATCACTGACAGTGAAAGTCAGATTGTTTAATGTTTCAGGAGTCCACACTACCAGTTGGGCAGATACTTTTTCACCTTTCCAGGCTGTGAGATTAATACTTTTCTTTATTCCGGAAATAGCAGCAGGTTCTTCTTTCTTATACCGTACGTCCGTACTTCCCCAACTGACTTGCGGGGCTTTCACTTCAGACCATAAAACCGGATTGACGGCTACTGGATTGGGGACTTCCTGATAAGATTCCGTATCTTGAGCATTCAGGCATACTGTAGAGAACAGAAAAGTTCCCAGGAATAAGAGTTTTGTCATAGGTTAACTACAAATTAGGGATTTGGAAAGCAAAGATAGTGAAAAGGCAATGCGAAAACAAGGAAAGGGCAATGTTTTTAAAAAGAAAGAGTAAGATAATATTTTAACAAACATAAGGATGAAAACGGCAGAAAATAAATGAAGAGGAGTAGTTTACAGATAAAAGTTATGCGGAAAACTAAAACCAAACAGGCTATTAACAAGTAGCGAAATCTTATGGAACTGTTATTTAGGAGATGCTGCATCAACAGGATAATACACTCCTTAAAGTCTTGACAGATGGAAATGTACACAAACCAGACGCTTATAGCTGCGTTAGCCTGAGCACTTATCTGAATTAGGCGATGCACTTATCTGAATGTACTTTACTAGCTAAATTCTTTTCTTTAAGTTAATAATTTATTAAAATCAGATTTGAAAGTAAAGTTAACGGTTACAACTGTATATTTTACTACTTCCATCTAAAACATGAAGTTTTTCTGTTTTATGTGTTACACACATTTTATATTAATAGGTAGGGGGGGCTACCACCTATTAATATAAAATGTGTGTAACACAGCTTAAAGAAAAAGTTAAAGGAAATTCGCGCCTGCGATCGCATATGCGCCCGTACATTATTATAAAAGACGATAGCAGTGAAAGCAGCATAAATGTGAATGAAATGTTTAACGAACTATTGTTTAGTAAAATGCAAATAAATTTGCTACTGCACTCGGTTTGCACTATCTTTGCGTTTCAAAATCAAGTAGATTATGAAAAAAGAAAGCCAAGTGATATTCGACCGCAATGTGGTGGAGTTCGTCACCGTAGCTGCTGAGTTCTGTAAGTTCCTGGAACAGGCGGAGACGATGAAACGTGATACATTTGTCGATACCTCATTAAAGATACTTCCGCTACTTTACCTCAAGGCTGCCATGCTGCCTGAAACGGAAATAATAGGCGATGAAGCCCCCGAAAGCTATGTGACGGAGGAAACGTATGAAGTGCTTCGCATCAACCTTGCCGGTATTCTTGCCGAAAAAGATGATTATCTGGATGTATTCATACAAGATATGGTTTATAGCGACCAACCCATTAAGAAAAATATTTCCGAAGACCTGGCGGATATTTACCAGGCCATCAAAGATTTCATTTTCGTCTTCCAACTGGGATTGAATGAAACAATGAACGACTCCCTCGCCATCTGCCAAGAGCAGTTCAAAGAGTACTGGGGACAAACGTTGGTGAACACGCTACGTGCACTACACGACGTGAAATACAACCATGCCGCCGAAGAAGAAGACACAATTGAAGAAGATTTTGATGAAGAAGAATGCGGTTGTCATGGCCACGATCATGGTCATTGCGATTGCGACGATGATGATTGCCATTGCCACGGCCATCACCATCACGAATAAAGAAATTAATTATGGTTATTAAAAAAACAATCAATAAGGAAGCTATCAAAGAGATGCCCAAAGTTCTCTTTCCAGGACAAATACATCTGGTACAAACCCCCTGGGAAGCAGAAAAGGCAGTTACTTACCTAAAGCAATATCCTTTGCTGGGAATTGACAGCGAAACCCGCCCGTCGTTCACCAAAGGACAATCACACAAGGTTGCGCTGCTACAGGTATCCTCTGAAAAAGATTGCTTCCTCTTCCGCCTGAACCTGACCGGCCTGACGCTTCCGATTATTTCGTTGCTGGAAAGCCCATCGGTCACCAAAGTCGGACTTTCGTTGCGGGATGACTTTATGATGCTGCACAAACGTGCTCCCTTTGAACAACGCGCCTGCATCGAATTGCAAGAATATGTCCGTATGTTCGGCATACAGGACAAGAGCCTGCAGAAAATCTATGGTATCCTGTTCGGTGAAAAGATTTCCAAGTCGCAACGTCTTTCCAACTGGGAAGCAGAACACCTGACCGAACCTCAGAAACAGTATGCGGCTACCGATGCATGGGCATGCCTCAACATCTATAACCGACTGCAAGAATTAAAAATCAGCGGTGACTATGAGTTGGCACCAGACGAAACAGAGGAAATTATAACCCAATAATCAGTGTGATACTACTCACTCATCACTAACAGCTAATCGTTAATCACTATAACAGCATGTACAAAGTATATCTCAAATCTGGCAAAGAAGAGTCATTAAAACGTTTTCATCCCTGGGTGTTTTCGGGTGCTATCGCTCATTTCGACGGTGAACCCGAAGAAGGCGAAGTAGTAGAAATTTATACTTCCAAGAAGGAATTCATTGCCAAAGGACATTTCCAGATTGGCAGCATTGCCGTACGCGTACTCTCTTTCCATCAAGATGAGGCTATCGATTCCGATTTCTGGAAACGCAAACTCAGTATTGCTTATGAGATGCGCCGCAGCATTGGTATTGCAGAGAACCCAACTAATAATACTTACAGACTGGTACATGGAGAAGGTGATAACCTCCCCGGACTAATCATTGATATTTATGCCCGCACCGCCGTGATGCAGGCACACTCTGCCGGTATGCATCTTGACCGTATGGAAATAGCCAATGCTCTCAGTGAAGTAATGGGTGATAAAATAGAGAATATCTATTATAAATCAGAAACGACTCTTCCCTTCAAGGCTGATCTTTACCCTGAAAACGGTTTCTTGAAAGGTGGCAGCACTGATAATGTAGCTATGGAATATGGACTGAAATTCCATATTGACTGGTTGAAAGGACAAAAGACAGGCTTCTTCGTTGACCAACGTGAAAACCGCTCCCTGCTGGAACGTTATGCAAATGGACGTTCCATATTAAACATGTTCTGTTATACCGGTGGCTTCTCTGTTTATGGTATGCGTGGCAATGCCAAACTGGTACACTCCGTAGACAGTTCGGCCAAAGCAATTGACCTCACAAATAAGAATATAGAATTGAATTTCCCCGGTGATGCCCGCCATGCAGCTTTTGCCGAAGATGCCTTCAAATATCTGGATCGTATGGGCGACCAATACGACCTGATTGTCCTGGACCCGCCTGCATTTGCCAAACACCGCGATGCTTTGCGCAATGCCCTGCAAGGTTACCGCAAACTGAATGTAAAAGCTTTCGAGAAGATCAAACCAGGCGGTATTCTATTTACTTTTTCCTGCTCGCAAGCAGTCAGCAAAGAAAACTTCCGCACGGCAGTCTTCACAGCAGCTGCAATGTCCGGTCGCAGCGTTCGCATCCTGCATCAACTGACGCAACCCGCCGACCATCCGGTAAGTATATATCATCCCGAGGGGGAATATCTGAAAGGATTAGTGTTGTATGTAGAATAAATAGTGCATGTACTTTGGTCCTTATAAAGGGGAGAAAGCACTCTTTATATTCTAAAAGATGTTAAACCAAAGAAGAAAATCACTAAAACGCTATGTTGTATAACATAAAACCTCTACATTTGCACTGTGTTTTTCATGGTATTAGATTTAAGGTTAATAAAGATTGGCTGTCTGGGATAGATAGCCTTCTTTTTTTATATACACTTACCGACTCCACTTTTTACCATCTATTCTTCACCATTCTTCACTTTTATGTGCTTTTTATCAATTAACTTGCTCACGCAATCAACGAAAATATTATATTTGCATCTATTATTTAATGTGAAAAGGAAACACACAAATTAGAAAAGTCATGAGTATAAAAGTTCGTTTGATTATCATGAACTTCCTGCAATTCTTCGTATGGGGGTCATGGTTAATTTCATTAGGAGGTTACATGGGCAGAGAACTCCACTTCGAAGGAGGCCAAATCGGTGCAATCTTCGCAACTATGGGTATCGCCTCTCTGATTATGCCTGGCATCATTGGTATCATTGCCGATAAATGGTTTAATGCAGAACGCTTATACGGACTTTGCCACATTGCAGGGGCTGCCTGTCTTTTCTATGCTTCCACGGCTACGGGATATGACCAGATGTATTGGGCAATGCTACTCAATTTATTGGTATATATGCCCACTTTATCACTGGCCAATACTGTTTCGTACAACTCGCTTGAACAATATAAGTGTGACCTAATCAAGGATTTCCCACCCATTCGCGTATGGGGCACTATCGGTTTCATCTGTGCTATGTGGGCGGTGGACCTTACCGGATTCAAGAACTCAAGCGCCCAACTCTATGTAGGTGGTGCATCTGCATTAATGCTGGGACTGTACTCTTTCACCCTGCCAGCATGTAAACCTGCCAAGACCGGAAAGAAATCGCTGATTTCTTCTTTAGGACTGGATGCATTCGTACTATTCAAAAGAAAGAAAATGGCTATTTTCTTCTTGTTCTCCATGCTTCTGGGAGCAGCGTTGCAGATTACCAACACGTATGGTGATCTTTTCTTAGGTAGTTTTGCCAGTATTCCGGAATATGCAGAGTCTTTCGGTGTGAAGCATTCGGTTATCCTGCTATCCATCTCGCAGATGTCCGAAACATTATTTATTCTCGCCATACCTTTCTTCCTGAGACATTTCGGAATTAAACAGGTCATGCTGATCAGTATGTTTGCATGGGTATTCCGGTTCGGATTGTTCGGTTTCGGTGATCCGGGCTCCGGACTGTGGATGTTAATCCTATCCATGATTGTGTATGGCATGGCATTCGATTTCTTCAACATTTCAGGTTCGTTGTTTGTTGAACAAGAAACCAGTTCCAATATCCGCGCCAGTGCCCAGGGATTATTCTTTATGATGACAAACGGCTTGGGCGCCATTATTGGAGGATACGCCAGCGGTGCCGTAGTAGATGCCTTCTCGGTATATGCCGACGGCAGACTGGTAAGCCGTGAATGGCCCCAAATTTGGTTGATCTTTGCTGCTTATGCATTGATTATCGGTATTTTGTTTGCCTTGGTATTCAAGTACAAACACCGGCCGGAAGAAGCAGCAAATAAAAAGCAGTAAGTAACAAGTGGCTGGTAGCTGCCAGCCACTCGGAAAAATATTATGGATAAAAAGAAGAAAATAGAACTAGAAGTACTAAACATTTCCAATAGTCAGGAACAAGCAGGAGCTTATGCTCTGGTATTGGGAGAAGTGGAGGGCACCCGCCAATTACCGGTTATCATTGGTGCGGCGGAAGCGCAGGCAATGCTAATCAGCCTGAAAGGTATTATTCCACCACGCCCCTTGACTCATAACCTTTTCGCTTCGTGCCTGGAAGTATTGGGAGTGAATATGATGCGTGCTCTTATCTACAGGGTAGACAATGGTGTATTCTATTCTTATATCTACCTGAAAGCAGACGATGCGATCATTCGCATGGATGCCCGCACATCCGATGCGGTTGCTATGGCTTTACGGATGAAAGCCCCCATCTTTATTTACGAGGAGATTCTGGAAGCGGAACAACTCAAGACCGGAAAAGAGTACGAAACCGGCAGTGTAGCTCCTATGGGCGAAAACCCTTCCCCACATGATGATGAATTCTTCCACGGAGATACGATGGAGATGCTGCAAAGGGCATTGCAAGAAGCCATAGCCAACGAGAATTACGAACGAGCAGCCCACATCAGGGACGAAATTACCAAACGAAAAGAACAGCAATAGACTTATGCATGTATTCTATACACCCGACATACAAACCCGTGCCGAACTTCCCGAAGAAGAAGCCCAACACTGCATCCGCGTACTACGCCTCAATATTGGCGATCAGATTACATTGACCGATGGCAAAGGCTATTTCTATCGTGCAGAAATCAGTGCTGCTACCAACAAGCGTTGCATGGTAAACATTCTGGAAACTACTTATCAGGAACCTCTATGGAACGGACATCTGCACATTGCCATGGCCCCGACCAAGAATATGGATCGCACAGAATGGTTTGCTGAAAAAGCCACTGAAATAGGCTTCGATGAACTGACTTTCCTGAACTGCCGCTTCTCGGAACGGAAAGTCATCAAGACCGAACGTATCAGTAAAATACTGGTGTCAGCCATCAAACAATCCCTTAAAGCCCGTTTGCCACAACTGAATGAAATGACGGATTTCAATAAGTTCATCACGCAGCCTTTCAAAGGACAGAAGTTCATAGCTCACTGTTACGAAGGAGAAAAGCCTCTGTTGAAAGATGTATTCCACAAAGGAGAAGATGCACTGGTATTAATCGGTCCGGAAGGAGACTTCAGTGAAGAAGAAGTGCAAAAGGCAATAGACAACGGCTTTACTCCCATTAGTCTGGGAAAGTCGAGACTGCGTACAGAAACGGCAGCTCTGGTGGCCTGCCACATTCTGAACTTACAAAATCAATGATAATCACACTTAAATAATAGTTATATGAAGAAAAGTTTGTTTCCCCGTTTGGCGTTGATGGCTGTAGTGGTAGCTCTTGTCAGCGCATGTTCCCAGAAGAAGCAAGAATACACCGATGTGATTCCTGCCAATGCCCATACGGTAGTCAGCATCAACCTGAAATCATTGGCTGACAAAGCAGGCCTCAATGACAAGGAGAACAAAGAAGTACAGGAAAAGCTGACGAATGCTTTGAAGAGCGGCATGAACGCTGCAACATTCCAGCAAGTGGAAATGATAATGAAAGATCCGAAGAAATCGGGAATCGATGTATCGGAACCTTTGTATATCTTCACCACGGAAACATTCCCTACTACTATCGTTGCCAAAGTCAGCAGTGAAGACGACCTGCATGCACTGCTGGAAACATTGGAGAAAGAAAAAGTCTGTCAGCCTCTGGCAAGCGGTGACGGTTTTCAGTTCACACAAATGGGGAACCAGGCACTCATAGCATATACTCCTTCAGTGCTTATGCTGACCAATTATAGCGGCACTACCCAGCTTGAGAAAATCAAAGAGAATATTCCTGCCTTGCTGAAACAGACGAATGAAAACAGCATTGTTTCAACTACTGTCTTCAAAAAGATGCAGAAGATGGGAGGAGATATCAGCACTATGTTCTCTCCGGCAAGCCTGCTGGGCCCTTATGCCAATATGATCAAAGCAAGCGATATGCCCTACAACATTGACCTGAAAGATATGAAAATGTTGGGAAGCCTTTCCTTTGAGAAAGGTAAGGTAAGCATGAAGTATGAGAGCTTCACAGAAAACCCGGAACTGCAAGCTTTGTTCGACAAACAAAAGAAGGCAACCTGCCCCATAGAAAACACTTTCTTGAAATACTTCCCGAAATCCACCCTGATGTATCTCAGCATGGGTATCAATGGAGAAGAGTTCTATAACATGTTGTTGGAAAATGAGCAGTTCCAGAAGAATTTCTCCATAGCCAAGGCTAATGAAGTAAAAGAATTGTTCGGCACATTCCAGAAAGATATTGCAATGGGGCTGATAAACTTCACTATGAATAACGCTCCTACTTTCCTGATGTACGCCAGTGTAAAGAGTGCTGCCCCCGTACAGTTATTGTATGAGAAGAAAAGCGAACTGGGCTTAAAAAGAGGAGACGACATCCTGAAACTGGGAGAAAACGAATATGTATATAAATCAAAGGAACTGAACCTGTTCTTCGGAGTTCGCAATAATAGTTTGTATGCTACGAATGACGAAATGTTGTACAAGAGCATAGATAAAGCCGTTAATCCATCCATTAAGGATACCGAATTTGCATCCAACATCAAAGGTAAGAACAGTGCTTTCGTCATTAATGCTGAAGCAATTCTTGCTTTGCCGATTGTGAAGATGTTATCGGAATATGGCGGCACACAATATGCAACAGCTTTTGCTTTGGTTGACAAGATAGCTTATGTAGAGGCTGTTGGCGACCCCAATAATAATGCAGATATGGTTATTCAACTGAAAGACAAAAACGTAAATGCATTGAAACAGATTGTAAACTTCATCAAAGAGTTTGCAGGCATCTAATCCCGATAAATAATGGAAATCATTCATCTGCGGCAAACACTTCCCCAAGTGTTTGCCGACCGGGATGCCATTACATCCGACGTATGGCATCAGGACCTTGTGCTACAAAAAGGAGAGCGGTATCTGATTGAAGCTGCTTCGGGCACAGGTAAATCCTCTCTATGCAGCTATATCTACGGATATCGCCGCGACTATCAGGGTATCATTAACTTCGATAAACGAAATATCCGTTCGCTCTCCATCCATGAATGGGTGGAATTACGAAAACATTCATTGAGCATGCTGTTTCAGGAGCTACGTATCTTCCCTGAACTGACCGCACTGGAGAATGTACAGTTGAAGAACCGGCTTACTAACTATAAGAAGAAAAAAGAAATCCTTGCTCTTTTTGAAACGCTCGGTATCACTGACAAAGTAAATGAAAAGGCTAGAAAGTTATCTTTCGGGCAGCAACAACGCGTAGCTTTTATTCGTGCTCTCTGCCAACCGTTCGATTTCATTTTTCTGGATGAACCTATCAGCCACCTGGATGATGATAACGGTACACTCATGGGACGGATACTGACCGAAGAGGCCGAACTGCAAGGTGCGGGAGTGGTTGTTACTTCCATTGGAAAACATATAGAGTTAGAATATGATAAAGTGATGAAACTATAAAATTAATGATTAGGGTTTAGTGATAAGTGATTAGCACCATGCGGAATGATAGCGTAGCCCACTAATCACTTATCACTAAACCCTAATCACTAATCACCTATTACTAATAAAAGAACATAGAACTTCAATGAACAAACTTGTTTGGAAACTTCTCCGCCAACACATCAGTATCGGACAATTGACCGGCTTTTTCCTCGCCAATATCTTTGGGATGCTGATTGTATTGTTGAGCGTGCAATTTTATAAAGACGTCCTCCCCGTCTTCACGCAGGGAGACAGTTTCATGAAGAAGGATTATATCATCGCTACCAAAAAGATCAGTACCCTCGGTAGTATTACCGGACAAAGCAATACTTTCTCCAAGGACGAAATCAAGGAACTGGAAGCACAACCTTTCACACGCAGTGTAGGCGCTTTTACACCTACCCTTTTCAAAGTATCAGCAGGACTGGGAATGGAGCAAGCCGGTATCCGCATCTCTACGGATATGTTTTTTGAATCTGTTCCCGATGAGTTTGTAGATGTCAGCCTGGACAAATGGCACTTTGACGAAGGTACACAAACCATACCTATTATCATTCCCCGCAACTATCTGAACCTTTATAACTTTGGTTTTGCACAGAGTCGCAACCTGCCGAAGCTGTCGGAAGGAGTAATGGGACTGATACAAATGGACATTGTGATGCGTGGCAACGGACGTGTAGAACAATACAAAGGGAATATTGTCGGTTTCTCCAACCGCCTGAACACTATCCTTGTTCCACAATCGTTTATGGAATGGGCCAATCAGGCTTTCGCATCCGAAAGAGAAGCACAGCCTTCCCGCCTGATCGTAGAAGTAAAGAACCCTACGGACACAGCCATCACCGACTATTTTCAACAGAAGAACTATGAGACCGAAGGGGACAATCTGGATGCCGGAAAGACCACCTATTTCCTCCGCCTTATCACAGGTATTGTTTCCGGCGTGGGACTGTTCATCAGCATCCTCTCTTTCTATATCCTGATGCTAAGCGTATTCCTGCTGCTTCAAAAGAATACGGTAAAGTTGGAGAACCTGTTATTAATAGGTTACAGTCCTTCTAAAGTCGCATTACCTTATCACGTATTGACCGTAGGATTGAATTTGCTGGTACTGATCCTTGCCATAGGCGGTGTGGCCTGGTTAAGATCTTACTATACAGGCGTCCTGCAAACTCTCATTCCACAATTGGAAACCGGGTCTCTCCTACCCTGTATTTTGGCTGGAAGTATCTTATTTATAGCAGTATCTACCTTGAATATACTTCTGATACGAAGGAAAGTACTCTCTATCTGGAAAGGAAGTAAAGAAAAGTAAAGAGTATGATAAAACGAAAAGTAAAAAGAATAATAGTAGCATGTCTCATGCTGCTATTTCTTTTATCAGCAGGAATTTTCATCTTCCGGGAAAGCTTACTGCGTCACATCGCAGATCAACGTATTACCCTACTGGAGCAGCGTTATGGGCTGGATATCAGCTACAGCGAACTCCATATGAAGGGCCTGAACACAATCGCTATCGACGGACTGAGCGTAGTTCCGCAGGAAAGAGATACACTGTTTGCCCTGCAATCCCTCAATGTTCGTATCGGCCTTTGGAAACTGATGTGGGGAGATATCAAGATTAAAGAAGTCCGGCTTGACGGCCTCTCACTCAATTTCATTAAAAAGGACTCCATAGCTAATTACGATTTTCTTTTCCGTACTTCTGCCGAGCCAACCGCTCCCAGTGAACAAAGTACCAGCACCGATTATACCCGTCGCATCAATACAACATTAAACCTCCTTTTCGGATTATTACCCGGCAATGGAGAACTCACCCACCTTACTATCACTGAACGAAAAGATCATAACTTTGTCAGTTTCCGCATTCCCCGTTTCGTTATTGAAGACTACCATTTCCTGTCCGAAATAACAGTTCAGGAAGACAGTTTAAATCAACAATGGAATACTGAAGGAGAATTTAATCCTTCGGAAAGACGGTTGTATGCCACTTTGCATGCCCCACAACTGACTGTCCCCTATATCAACCGCCGATTTGGTGCAGAAGTACAATTCGACAGCCTGACATGTAACTTCTCACAGGAAAGAGTAAGTGGCGGAATCACTCGCCTGGTCGGCCAGTCGGAAGTACGGGGATTGCAAGTATATCATAAACGATTGTCTCCCGAAACCATCAATCTGGATCACGGTCAACTGGACTTCCACGTTAATGTCAGTCCACAGGCTGTAGAACTGGATAGTGCTAGCCTTGTACGCTTCAATGCATTGACCTTTCATCCTTATTTAAGGGCAGAGCGCGTTGGAGAAAAGACCAATCAAAAAGAGTGGCATTTTACAGCTTCCGTTCGTAAACCTTGGTTCCCTTCGGAAGAACTGTTCGGTTCGCTGCCCAAAGGACTTTTCGAGAACCTGGAAGGCCTCAGCACTACCGGACAATTAGCTTATCATTTTCTACTGGATGTAGATTTCTCACAACTGGATAGCCTGAAGTTTGAATCGGAACTGAAGGAGAAAGATTTCCGTATTCTTCATTATGGAAAGACGGATTTGGGTAAGATGTCCGGTGAGTTTATCTATACAGCTTACGAAAACGAACAACCGGTATATACGTTCCCTGTCAGTCCGTCATGGGAACATTTTACACCACTGGACAGCATTTCTCCCTTGCTGCAAATGTCTGTTATGCAAAGTGAAGACGGAGCATTCTTCTATCACCGGGGATTCCTGCCGGACGCTATGCGCGAAGCTTTGATTCATGACCTGGAAGTCCGTAAGTTTGCCCGCGGAGGTAGCACGATCTCCATGCAATTAGTAAAGAATGTCTTCCTGAACCGCAATAAGAATATAGCCCGCAAACTGGAAGAAGCCCTTATCGTCTGGCTCATCGAAACCGAACACCTCACTCCAAAGGCCCGCATGTACGAAGTTTACCTGAATATAGCCGAATGGGGGCCTATGGTTTACGGCATCCATGAAGCAGCTGATTTCTACTTCGCTAAGCGTCCTTCACAATTGAGTATAGAGGAATCTATCTTTCTTGCTTCCATCGTTCCTAAACCGAAACACTTCAAAAACTCATTTACTACAGGCGGCAAACTGCAAGAGAGTCAGGAAGGTTACTTCCGCCTGATTGCAGAAAGGCTGGCCAAGAAAGAAGTGATTACCGATGCACAAGCGGCACAGGTAAACATCAGCAACTTAGAACTTAAAGGCGTAGCCAAAGAGTTTTTCCGGGATTCTATCCCTGATGCGCCAACATATACTCCTTAGGCGACATGCCATGCACTTCCTTGAAAGAACTGGAGAAATGCGACAAGTTCGTGTAGCCCGTAGCATACGCTACTTCGGATACTGTCAGTTTCTTCTCTTTCAACAAGGCAGCAGCCTGCTGTAAGCGGATATTCTTAATAAAGTCGCGTGCCGAAAGATTTGTCAGTTCTTTCAGCTTTCGGTGCACATGGACACGACTTAAGCCAACATTCGCTGCCAACATTTCCACATTGAGATCCGGATTGGACAGATTCTCGTTGATAACCTTCATTATCTTACTCATCAATATCTCATCTGCCGATTTCATACTCAACTTCTGTACCTTATCCTCCTGCTGCTGCGCACCGCTGAACTTGCTCTTCAGCAGTCTACGGTTAGCAATCAGATTGGCAATCGTACTCTTCAGAAGTTCTGTATTGAAAGGCTTCACCATATAAGCATCCGCACCGGTTGCCATACCTTCCATAGTATCCTCGGGCTTGGATTTAGCCGTTAACAAGATTACAGGCACATGATTGACATTCGTATTCTGCTTAATCTTCCGACATAATGATAATCCATCCATTTCCGGCATCATGATATCGCTGATCACCAGGTCAGGAGTATCTGCAAGAATCGTATCATAAGCCTCCCTACCATTCTTCCGGGTCATAATCCGATAATCCCCTTCCAATTCTTCTTTCAGGTAAGAGAGGATTTCTTCCTCATCCTCCACTATCAATATGCGCATGCGATTTTTCGACTTACCCGCCTTCTTGCTTTCTTCGTCCTCTTCTTCTTCAAAGGCTCCCTCCAAATCCGTCTTCTCCGGTTTAACCAACACGGTATGAGGAGTAATGATTGCTTCCACATCTTCCAATTCATCCGTACGCAGATGGGCAGAGCCCAACGGTATACGGATAATAAAACGGCTACCCGGAGCATCTTCCCGATTCTCTGCCAGGATGATACCATGATGCAGTTCCACCAATGAACGGGACAAATGCAAACCGATACCCGTACCGAAGTTCGATTTAGTCACATCATTATCTATCTGATAGAACCGTTCGAAGATACGCTCTATCTTCTCCCGGTCGAGTCCGATGCCGTTATCCGTCACAGTTATTTCAAAGTACTCCTTCAGAGGATCGCGCCGGGTGGAATCACGTCCTGTAGAAAGTGTAACCGTAATCTCTCCCTGCTCCGGTGTGTACTTAAAGGCATTGGAGAAGATATTCATCAGTATCTTATCGAAGTTATTCATATCCACCCATACCTTCAACTGCGGCATGACGTGTTCGAAACAAAAATGTATCTTCTTCTTCCGCGCCATATAGTCGAAAGTAAGCATCACATCGTCAATGAAACCCACCATATCCGTCTCCCGGAATTTCATGAACATCTGTCCTTTATCCAGCTTACGAATATCCATCAATTGGTTTATCAGACGAAGAATACGTTGTGCATTCCGGTAAATCATCAGATAAGTCTTCTGTACTTCTCCTCCCTTCTTTTCAGCCAGCAATTTCTCCAGAGGATTAATAATCAGCGTCATCGGAGTACGTATTTCATGCGAGATATTGATGAAGAACTGTAGCTTCGCTTCATTCAATTGTTCAGCATGTTCGCGCTTCATGATTTCACGGCGATGGCGCATACGCGACAGGATATAATTCACAATACCCAATACAAGCAAGCCGAACAGGAACGCATAAATACAATACGCCCACCACATCTCATACCAGGGCGGAGTAATCAGTATCTTCACAGTACGTATCTCCGAAAGATTTCCATGGCTCAACGCCCGCACATGGAAAGTATATTTGCCGGGCAGAAGATTATTATACGTCACCCGGTTCACCCCCGGCTCAGTGCTAAGCCACTGGTTACTCAGTTCTTCAATCTTATACTGATAGGATATCTGTTCCGGATTGTTGTATTGCAACGTAGAGAACACAATGCTGAACGTATTATCATAATGAGCCAACTGGAACATATTCGCATCCGGCACAGATGTATAAATTACGGTATGTCTTCCCGAACGTGTATTCTTCCGTACAGGCTGGTTAAAGATAGAGAAATCCGTAATCCAGACCTTGGTATCTTTCAGCACGCTCCCTATGGATGAAGGCTGAAAATAAGTGATACCATTGATTCCACCGAAATAGACTTTCCCAGCCTCGTCCTTATAGAATGCACCGTGCGTAAACTCGTTGCCCTGCAAACCATCGCCCGCATAATAATTGATATAACGGCCGGTTTTAGCATCATACTTGCAGATACCCATATAGGTGCTAATCCACATATTGTGCTCCTCGTCCTCACAAATTCCACAGATTACATTATTCGGCAAACCATCCGCCACCGTAAAGCAAGTAAGCTCATCAGTCTTCTTGTTAAAGCAATATAAACCGTCTGTCGTACCTGCCCAGATATTTCCGGCATGGTCTTCTTGCACTACATAGCCCACCCGGTCTTCAACCAGGGTGTTCACCTTCCGGTAATTAATGAAACTCTCATTAGCCGGATTGAAACAACTGATGCCTTTATAATGCCCCAGCCAGATCATTCCCTCACTGTCACAAAAGATGTAGTTCACCCAGTCATTGGCCAATTCATTCCTCGTCAGGTCGCCCGTTTCGTCTTTAGACGACTCGTAGTGTTTCAACTCTTTCGTCACCAGATTATACTGATAGAAACCCGAACCGAAAGTAGCGATATAAAGATTCTTATGCCGGTCTTCCGCAATTGAGAATATCTTCTCGTTGTCAACGGGCAGCGGGTACTCACACTCACCGGTTCTCCTGTTCAGCTTTGCCAGTCCCCGGGTATACGAACCGAGCCAGAAGTCTCCGTTCGTATCTTCGTACATACACATAATGGTATTAGCCATGGAGCGCGGATTATTACCGGGCTGATAATGGCGCAATCTCCTTCCTTCCGCATCCAGTTCAAATACTCCTTCATTATCGGCCGCTACCCACAAGTGGTGATTACTGTCCTGATAGATAGACATCACACACCCTTGTCCGATAGGATTGTAATAAATGGACTTATTGCCATAATATTCAAACGGATTTTCCTGCTTCGGTATCAAGACAATACCTTTTTGAAACAACCCGACCCACAAGTTCTTATCCCGGTCTTCCAGGATGGCATGTATCTTTCCCTCCGAAAAGTCCAGCGGAGCAGAGTTGATACTATAATCCTCTATTTTTCCGGTCATCCGGTTGTAAGTCTTCAATCCCTGACCGTCGGTACCTATCAACAAATGGTCGTCCACCAGTGTCAGGCAATAAATGGATAGCTCCTCACTACCTGTATAAGGCACAGGAACAAAGCGGTTTTGTTCACGGTCGTAGCGGGACAAGCCATGCTTTTGAGTTCCGATAAACAGATTTCCATACTTATCTTCACCAATAGCTGATACATAGTTATCATTAATCGCCGGATATCTGAAAATGCGGACTTCTTGTGTAGCGGGCAGATAACAAATCAGTCCATGCCCTTCTGTGCCAATCCAGATATTATAATCAGAGTCCTCATATAAGTTAGACTGGAAATTATAATTCACCTGTTTCATGATAGCATCAATGGATACTGCCTGCTGCTTCTCTTCGTCCAGGCGGAAAATTCCCTGACCGGTAGTTACTGCCCAGATTTCGCCATTATGCAGTTTCTGCATCTGCGTAACATGTGGAAAGACCTGCTTACCTGCACGTATCATGGGGATTTCCCGAAAAGTATCTGTCTCCGAATCATACTTCATCAGTCCGTCAATACAACCTACCAACAGATTTTGCCGGCTGTCTTCATAAAGTGTACGTACGTAATTATTTTTAATGGAAGTAGAATCACCGGACATGTGTTTATAGTTAGAAAAGCGAAGCCCGTCGAACCGGTTCAGCCCGTACTCGGTGGCTATCCAGATGAATCCACGCTTATCCTGAAAGATCTGGTTGATAAGACTGCTGGATAATTCATTGTTAGTGGAATAAAACTTACCGGTCTGCGCTGCTAAAGGCAGAACAACCAAGCAAAACAATAAGACTATAAGGGGGGCTTTGTTAGGAGCTGTTTTCATTGCATTCTATACTTAAAGGTAAGCAAAGATAAGAAAACTTTCGAAATGGATAGGGAAGCCAGTGAAAGGAATATAGGATTTATCACTTAATTATTTATCTTTCGGGCGTCAATTAAGCCCGAACGTAACACCAGCAAATGATTTTGTAACACAGGGAAAAGTCATGTTACATTTAAATGTAACACAGGCTACAATAAAATGCCTGCTTCTTCATATTATAGAATACCTTTGTCACAAACGAAAAGGAATGTTTAATCACTTAATCTAATTGAATACAAATATGGAAACTTAAAAATGAAATGCACGTCTTCACATCTTTAATAAAGAAAGAGAATATTATTGTTATCCAACTAAATTAATTTCATTATGAAATGCACAAATTATTGTTTTAAGCCATTGGGGCTTCTATTCTTATTATGCCTGATACCTCTATGGGCATTTTCACAGAACATCACTGTGAAAGGTGTGGTGAAGGACGCCACAGGAGAATCGGTTATCGGTGCGAGCGTAGTGCAGAAAGGCACCAGTAACGGTATTATTACCGACATTGACGGTAACTTCACGCTGAATGTTCCATCCAACAGTACCATCGTAATTTCATTTGTGGGCTACAAGACTCAAGAAGTTCCTGTGGCTGGGAAGACACAAATCAATGTTACGATGAAGGAAGATACTGAGATGCTGGATGAGGTAGTAGTGGTAGGTTACGGACAGATGAAGCGCTCGGACCTGACAGGTTCAGTGGTATCGGTTAATGACCAGGCTATTAAGAAGTCGGTTCCGACTTCTATCGACCAGGTATTGCAAGGCCGTGCTGCCGGTGTGCAGATTCAAGCAAACTCCGGTACACCGGGTGCGTCTACCTCTATCCGCATCCGTGGTGTCAACTCCTTGAATGCCACTAACCAGCCTATCTTCGTCATTGACGGCGTAGTAGTGGATTCTGCCACAGATGATGAAAACAGTAACCCGCTATCAAGCATCAACCCGTCGGACATTGTATCTATGGACGTGTTGAAAGATGCTTCGGCAACCGCTATCTATGGTTCGCGTGCATCTAATGGTGTTATCATGATTACTACCAAACGAGGGCAGGCAGGTACAGCTACAGTTACTTATGACGGTTATGTAGGATGGCAAGAGATGCCCACGCAACTCAACATTCTGAACCTGAGTGAGTATGCAACTCATCACAATAGTCGTGCAGCATTGGGACTTGTCGATCAAAGTAGCAGCTTCGTTCGCCCCGACTTACTTGGAGAAGGAACCAACTGGCAGGATGAATTATTCCGCAAAGCATTAATGACGAGCCACAACCTTTCCGTAAGTGGTGGTAATGATAAGACAACTTATGCTTTCAGTGGCGGTTTCCTTGACCAGAACGGTATTGCACTGGGTTCCAGCTTCCGCCGTCTTTCATTGCGTGCCAATGTCGACAGCCAGATTAAATCATGGTTACGTGGTGGCATCAACTTCTCATTTGCCGAGTCTAAACAGAGTGTAGGAACTGATAACAATACCATCATAAGCGCATTGCTCCAACAACCCACCGTTGCCGTTACTTCTACCGACGGAAGCTTTGATGGTCCGGAAGACGTATGGATGCCCGAAAATCCGGTAGGTTTGGCTTCTATCCGCACCAACAACAACCGTAAAATGAACTTCCGTTTTAACACGTATCTGGAAGCTACCTTATTAAAAGGACTTACTTTGAAAACGGAACTCTCAACCGACTATAATTTCAATAATTACTATTATTATCAGCCCGATTATCAGTTCGGTATCAAGACCAGCGACACCCGTACTTCCAAGTGGACCAAAACCAACACCAAGTACTGGTCATGGCGCAATATCTTGACTTACAATACGCAGATAGCTCAAAAGCATAACATCAACATCATGGTCGGCCAAGAAATGTCTCATTATAATTACGAAACTCAGGTAGGAACAGCCACAGGCTTCCTGACGAATACGACTCCCGACCTGAGTGCAGGTGATGTGACTTCATCCACCACTACCGGTTCACGCTTCGTCAATTCACTGGCATCCGCTTTCGGACGTGCATTCTATTCGTACGACGAACGTTACCTTTTAACGGCTACTATCCGTCGTGACGGTTCTTCTAAATTTGCCAAAGGCAACAAGTGGGGCTGGTTCCCGTCTGTGGCTCTGGCATGGCGTGCTTCCCAGGAATCATTCCTGCATAATAATGAGGTTATCAACAACCTGAAACTGCGTGCGGGTTGGGGTGCCACCGGTAACCAGAACGTCAGCGATTATGCTTATATGGCACTACTTTCTTATAAGACCACGCCTTGGGGCACAGGAGTACTGACAGGAAATACCGCCAATCCGGATCTGACTTGGGAAACTACCTATTCTTATAATGTCGGTGTCGACCTTGGCTTATTTCAAAACCGCATCGAGTTTATAGCCGATGTTTACTACAAGAAGACTAAAAACCTTCTTCTCCAGCTTCCATTACCAGCTTATCTGGGATCAAGCGGTCAGGGTGCAGCATCCAATCCGTGGGGTAACGTAGGTTCACTGGAAAATAAGGGTATCGAATTAACCCTGAATACCACCAACATTACGAACAAAGATTTCCAGTGGACTTCGAATCTTGTCTTCTCACTGAACCGCAATAAGGTCGTAGAACTTGATACTGACAATTCTTCCATTGAGAAGACTTATCAACCCAGTTCCACCAACTTCATCGTAACGAAGACCACCGTAGGACAACCTATTGGACAATTCTGGGGTTACAAAGTAATCGGTCGTTTCAACGAACCTACCGATTTCTATTACAAGGATGATCAGGGCAACGTGAAGCAAGTAGCGATACCCGAAGGTAATTCCATAGCCAAGAACAGTACGTGGATTGGCGATTACATCTTCGAAGACAGAAATGGTGACGGCGTTATCAATAACGAAGACTGTACTTTCATCGGTAATCCCGAACCTAAGTTCACTTACGGTATCGGTAACACATTCTCTTACAAAGGATTCGACCTGACGGTATTCTTCTCCGGTTCTTATGGGAACAAGGCTCTGAACCTGACCCGTTACCGCATTGAAGATCCCCGTTCCAATGCCAATATCCTGAAATCATCCTTGAACTATGCTGTTGTCGATTTAATCGACCCAAATGGTCCGTCCGATGATTACCGTAACCTGCATGTAGTGGGAGGCTCTGCCATACTACCGGCCCTGCAAGCATCCGATGCCAACAATAACTACTCACGTATAAGTGACCTGTTGATAGAAGATGCCTCTTACATCCGTCTGCAGAATATCTCTATCGGCTATACTTTCCCAAAGAAGTGGATAAACAAAGCGCACCTCAACAATGTAAGAATCTATGCCAATATACAGAACGTGTATACCTGGAGTAAATACAAAGGCATGGACCCTGAAGTAGGTGCGATGTATGGTGACGCATTGATGACCGGCGTAGATTACGGACGCTATCCTTCACCCCGTATCTACACATTCGGATTAAATGTATCCTTCTAATCTTTTAAAATGAACTATACAATGAAAAATAAAATATTAATCATAGCAGCAATGGCAGGTGCACTGGTTCTCGGTTCTTGTGATGATTTCCTAGAACAAACCAATACCACAAATGCCAACCAAGAGACTTTCTTCGACAGCGATAAAGCAGTTGAAGCAGCTACTGCCCCACTTTACAACTATGTGTGGAACAGTTTCAATGATAAATTCTATTATGGAATGGGAGACGGACGTGCCAATAATCTTACAGCCCGTTGGTCAGCTTATATCTATCCTTATACCAACTTCACTGAAACAGCCCTGAGTGAAGGTCTTGAAGAAGCATGGGGATCGTTATATTCGGTAGTGGCACAATCCAACTATGCCATTAATAATATCAAGGATTATTCCGGTCCTAAAGTAACCGAAGCAGCCAAGAGACAGGCCTACGGTGAGGCCCGTTTTATGCGTGGAGTTGCCTATTGGTATATTGGTTCTCTGTGGGGCAAGGGAATTATCTATGAGAATACGGCTGAAAAGGTAAACAACTCCGTTGCTCCTGCGCACCGTGGTGTAGACGTGATCGAATTTGCAATCCGTGACCTTGAATATGCAGCAGCCAACCTTTCGACTACCGCAAGTGATAAAGGACGTGTTACCAAACATAGCGCTTACGGTATGTTATCACGCCTCTATCTCTCTATGGCAGGCCTGACTACCGACGGGCAGTATAATGGGAGCAACATTGCCACCGATTTTAACCGCGGCACCCGCAATACTTATTATCTGGATCTTGCCCGTCAGGCTGCATTAAAGGCTATCGAAGGCCCCTACTCCCTGTTGGACAGTTATGGAAGTCTTTTTGCTTACCAGACAGCCAACAACAACAGCGAGTCTCTGTTCCAGTTGCAATGGCTCACCGGTAGTACCGATGCCATAGGCTGGGGATGTAACAATGCCATGCAGGCATTCTTCGCCTGGTCTACAATGGTGGGTGAAACCAACTGGGGTAATGCCACTTACGCATCTTACGACCTTGTGCGCGAGTATGATCCGCAAGACCGTATCCGCCGCCATAACACGATCTGTACCGTAGGTGAATACTATTCAGAGCTTAACTCCAAGAATGGCGGTTATACTTATAATGTAACCGAATCAGGATATGACAACAAATGTAACATCAAGAAGCATGTGATCGGTAAAATCGACGATAACGGCCAAAGTTATCAACAAAGCAGCGGTGTAAATACATACATGATGCGTCTTGCCGAAGTTTACCTGAATCTTGCCGAAGCAATTCTTGGAAACAATGCCAGTACGACTGACGAGACTGCCCTCACCTATTTCAATAAAGTACGCGTACGTGCCGGAATGCCGGAATTGAAATCTATCACTTACGAAAACCTGCGATATGAACGCCGTATCGAATTTGCCCTTGAAGGACAGTATTGGTACGACTTATTACGCCGTTCTTACTACCAACAGCAAGAAGTAGTGAACTATCTCAATAACCAGGAGCGCAATGCCGGTTACGAATGGGATGAGTCCGAAACATGCCAGTATGCCAAGAGCAGCGACGGAACCGGTGTAGCTACCGCCACTGTAAACAATCTTACGTTACCGATCTCCGATGTTGACCGTGGACGTAACCCGGAATTGAACAACGCCCCTATAGCCTACGAATTCGACGAACGAGAAGTTACTGTTACTGATTTGTTTAATGACTAACAAAGGAAAGAAGATATGAAAAGTTTAAAATATACCTGGATACTATGCCTGGCATTTTTGTCAGTAGGCTTCATCTCATGCAACGATGATGATGAATACTTTGATGACAAGTATCAAGACGTCAAAATAGTTATTGACCAGATTTATCTGGAAGATTATGAATCTTCCGTACCCGACCGACCGGTTACTTTTGCACGCCTCGGCCAACTGATCCGTGTGGAAGGCAGTGGATTATATGGCATGAAGAAAGTCTATATCAATGGATATGAAACTTATTTCAACCGTGCCTATGTAACGGATAAATCCATGCTTATCCAGATAAACAGCAATACCCCTATTGTGGATGCTGAACCCGAAGATCGTAACGTCATTCTGTTTGTGAAAGATAAAACACAAACGCCCCATGATTTCATAATACGTGCAGCATCTCCTACTGTTACCAGCATAAGCAATACATTGCCCAAAGCTAAAGAAACAGTCACCGTTTATGGCACAGGTCTTGACGAGACCACTAAAGTTACCCTCCCCGGAGGTATAGAAGTTACCGACATCACCAATTCTGAAGATGGCGACTGGTATTCATTTACAATGCCGAGTGGTGTTACAGAAAGTGGTCATATTCTCTCAGAAGGGGCCAACGGACAAGCACAATCTCCGTCTTATTTCAATTATAGTTCCTGTATGATTCTGGATTTCGACGGAAACGGAACACAAGGTTCCTGGAGTTGGAGTGAAACAGGTTCCATGACTAATGCAGACGACCTGGTAAATGATCCCGCCGGTTCCGGACGTGGCAAGTGTCTTCCGATTGTTCCAAAACGCCTGCTCACTGCGGGTGTCAGTTCAGGAAAACCGCGTGTATCTGAATGCTGGACTGCCGGTAATGATGATGAACTGGATGACTGGACCCGTATGACTAAGTATATCCCTGCTACTACTCCGCTCACGGAAGTAGCATTGCAATTCGACATTTATGTTGCAAACCCATGGTCGGGTACAGGATATATTCAGATCTGTTTAATCAATAACTTCAACTATGCAGGTATAGGTTCTGACGACGATGGTGCTAATAATGTGGTAACTTTCTATGTGCCCTGGATAACCAGCGGAGGTATTGTCCCCTTCTCTACCGAAGGCTGGCAAACGGTTACCATTCCTTTCAGCCAGTTCAACAAGTATGCAACTCTCATTGCGGATAAAGAAGCGACTCAACCTACATTCCAAACTGTAATCGACGACCGTAACGCCGCTACTTACCGTAATTTCGGTATGGGCTTTGTGAATACAGACTTCTCTTATCTGGATGTAAAGGTTACTTCAACTCCATTTACCGGACCTGAAATCTACATCGACAACTGGCGCGTAGTGCCTTGTAAAAGTGTAGTAATCTCTGATTATCCGGAAGATGAAGAGACCGCAAAATAAACATAGTAAGAACATTTAAAGAATACAGAAAATGAAACTAAATAGAATCATTCTTCCGATAATGGCCTGCACACTGACTCTTGGCAGTTGCGACGACCAGATAATGGAGTGGAAGGAGTCTGATAAAAACATCACGATTTCAGATATTCCCCTCGCACTGAAGGAAAAATTAGCGAACTATGATTATATCAAAGCGTATGCGAAACAATATACGCCGAATATGATCATCGGTTTGGGATTGGGCGCCGACCAATATATCAGCGATGCGCAATACAAGCAAGTAGCTGACGAGAACTTCCAGATGTTTACGACCGGCAATGCCATGAAACACCAGTCTGTTGTAAAGTCTGACGGCAGCCTTGACTTCACTACTATAGATGCATTTCTGCAAGCTGTACCCACCGATATTAAAATCTATGGGCATAACTTCCTATGGCATACCCAGCAGAATCAGAATTATCTGAAGTCGCTCATTGCTCCCACCATGAAGGTGGAAAGCAGCGGAGGTGTCGCCAACATACTCAGCGGTGACGCAACGGACTTTAATGGCGGAACTACCGGAGGCTGGGGAAGCTGGGGAAGCAATAAAGACAGCCAAACCGTTGAAGCAGGTGCGGGTTCGGACGGTACAGCCTGTATGGTATTGAAGAACAAAGGAGATGGCAACGCTTGGGAAGCACAATGTGCCTATAGCCTCAGTGATTTTCTGCAAGCCGGTAAAACATATATGATTAAATTCAAGGCTAAATCGACTTCAGGTGCCGGACATTTACAATTTCAATACCAGAATGGAACGACTTACGGCAGTCAAGGCGGATACAACGATTTTAATATCGGTACCGACTGGAATGACTTTGAATATGAATTTACCACCGATTATGAGGATGTAAACCGTATCATATTAAACTTTGGTAAGGTAGGTGCCACATATTACATCGATGATATTCAATTCGGTCTTAAAGTAGAAGACCCGATGACCAATGTCTTATCCGGTGATAACAGTGACTTCGAAGGTGGTACAAAAGGTAGTTGGGGAAGCTGGGGTAACAGCTCAACCACCTCGGTATCGGCAAGTGGAGAAGGATACAACAGCAACTACTGCATTGTACTGGTTAATCCTGCAGACGGAAGCGATTACTATGCAGCACAATTGGCTTATACTTTCGACGACCCGTTGAAAGTAGGCGAAACCTATATCATCCAGTTCTATGCCAAAACATCTTTGGCAGGAGCCGGGGTACAATTTGCTACTCAAAACAGTAATGATTATTCGGGTGAAGGATATCATGCCATTCCTCTAAGTAGCGAATGGGTATTATGCGAGCACGAATATACATGCTCCAAAGAAGGCATAAACCGTATCCTCATAAACTTTGGCAAGAACGCTGCCACTTTCTACTTAGACAATATTAAATTTGGTGTAAAGAAAGCAACTACACGTGCCCTAACCCGTGGAACTTCCATCACTTATATTCCTAAATCGACAGAAGAAAAGAAAACTGCTTTGCTTTCAGCTATGGAAGCATGGATTAAGGGTATGGCTCAACATCCGGGAATGGAACGCGTCACTGAATGGGATGTTATCAACGAGCCTATCGGAGATAACAGCAAATGGCGTGGATTTGATAATACCTTCATGGATGGAGATTCCGCACCTGTAGAAAATGAAGAAAGTGGTTTAACCCTGAATTGGAGTAACGAAGCCGGTAACGGACATTTCTACTGGGGTTACTACATTGGCAAAGAGTATGCAGCAAAAGCATTTGAATATGCCCGCAAGTACTGTACTACAGGAACCAGACTGTATGTAAACGATTATAATCTGGAAAGCAACCCCGGCAAGCTCGCGGCTTTGATTGAATTCGTGAAATACATCGACGAAAACAATGCCACAGGACAACCTATCGTAGACGGTATTGGTACTCAGATGCATGTATCAACCAGCATTACAAGAGCACAGGTAGACGCCATGTTCCAGACTATGGCTGCAACCGGTAAACTTGTCCGTGTTACGGAATTAGACGTACAGGTAGGTACCACGACCCCTGACGCCAGCCAATTGGCCACACAGGCTGACGTTTATCAAATGATCTTTGAATCTTACAAGGAGAACATCCCGACAGTCCAGCAATCAGGAATCACTATCTGGACACTGACCGACAGTAAGAAAGAACATGAATATTGGTTATCGGACGATGCACCGAATCTCTTCGATGCAAGCTACGGACGCAAACATGCTTATAAGGGTGTATGCGATGGTATCGCCGGACGAGATATCAGTGAAGATTTCAGTGGTGAAGACTGGAAGAATACCGATGAAACAGAAGGAGAATAAACTCCGGCTGCATAAAGTGTGAAGACAGGAATCTGGTAAGGCTTCGGCCTTACCAGATCCAATTCACCCAGTCATTCAATAAATCCGGCAAAAGCATCCGTTTTACCCCTCAAAACAGGAAGATGTACGATAAACAAAAAATTATGTAACATCATTGAGAGATAATGTAACCGAAATGAATTTTTCTGCAACACTGCGAAAAGCTTTCTAATTTATAGCTCACTATCTTTGTTGCAATGGAAAACATCTCAAATCAATACCAGAGACAAACGATGAAGAATTGGATTTTAATTTTAGTTTTGAGTGTAATGACAGTTGGGTATGTAAATGCTCAAAAGAGTACATTACAAAAACAAGGCACCGCTACCCAATTAGTAGTAGACGGCAAACCATTTCTTATTTTAGGCGGTGAATTAGGAAATTCATCGGCGGCATGCACAGAAGATATCGAACGTATCTTCCCGAAGCTGCAACGGATGGGACTGAATACAGTGCTCGTTCCCGCATACTGGGATTTGATAGAACCGCAGGAAGGACAATTCGACTTCACCCTCACAGACAAAGTCATCCGGCAAGCCCGGCAGAACGATCTTAAAGTTATTTTTCTTTGGTTCGGTGCATGGAAAAACTCCATGAGTTGCTATGCTCCCTTCTGGTTCAAGGAGAACTATAAGAAATACCCGCGTGCCTATACGCAAAAAGGAAAACCACTCGAAATAGCCAGCGCATTCTCTGAAAATGTATTCCAAGCCGACAACCGTGCTTTTTCCGGGTGGATGGAACACGTCGCAGCCATTGATAAAGAGGAAGGTACCGTCGTCATGATACAGATAGAAAATGAGATAGGTATGCTGGAAGATGCAAGAGACTATTCCAAAGAAGCCAACGCACTGTTCAATGCACCGGTGCCTGCCGAATTAATGAGTTATTTGCAGAAAAATAAGAAAACGCTCCACCCCCAGATGCTTGAGAAATGGGAAAGCCAAGGTAGCAAGAAACAAGGTACCTGGCAAGAAGTATTCGGAGCCGATATCTACACCGATGAATTATTTATGGCTTGGCACTACGCCCGTTATGTGGAAAGAATGGCACAAAGCGCCCGGTCCATCTACAATATTCCACTATACGTGAACGCTGCCATGAACAGCCGCAACCGGAAACCCGGAGAATATCCTTCTGCCGGTCCGCTGGCACACCTTATTGATATATGGCATTGCGGAGCACCCAGCATCGACCTTCTTGCTCCCGACCTGTACGACAATGGCTTTACAGACTGGGTAGCTAAATATAAATTGCACAACAATCCGTTGTTTATCCCCGAAATCAAACTGACAGACAATAATGGAGTAAGAGCTTTCTACATCTTTGGTGAACATGATGCCATCGGTATCAGTCCGTTCTCCATCGAAGGTGGTTCCGACTCTCCTAACTCTCCGTTGGTAAAAAGCTATCGTACGCTGAAAGAGTTCATGCCTCTGCTCGCTAAATATCAGGGTAAAGGCGCAATGAAAGGATTACTCTTCGATCAGGAAAATAAAGAACGTATCATTTATCAGGATGATCTGAAGATAACTTGTCGCCATTTCTTTACTCTTCCCTGGGATGCGCGTGCCACTGATGGCAGTGTATGGCCCGAAGGTGGAGGTGTATTATTAAGACTGGCACCCAATGAGTATATCGTAGCAGGTAGCGGTATCGTTATTGAGTTTGAGAAAGCTACAGAAAATCAGGCCAAAGTCCGGGCGTTGGGTGAAGACGGATTTGCCCAGGCAGGAGGAAAGGGTGATAAAGTGATAAGTGGTGGAGTGATAAGTGATAAGGTGATGTGGAAAGGGGCACGTTGCGGCATCGGTTCCGTAGATGAAGTGAAGGTGAACAAGGACGGTACGCTCTCTTACATCCGCCGTCTGAATGGTGATCAAGACCATCAGGGGCGCCATGTGCGCATCTCAGTGGGAGATTTCCAGATACTTCATGTGAAGTTGTATGAGTATAAGTAGGTAGTAGCTAAGTAGTGAGTAAAAAGATAAATTAGATATGAATCAGGTTAGTTTTAATAAAGTTAGGTTGAGTCTGGCAGTGTTACTTTGCCTTTGCGCTACTTCCATGGTAAACGCAAAGGTAAAGTTACCTGCCTTGATTTCTGACGGAATGGTACTACAACGCGAACAACCCATTAAAGTATGGGGTACGGCAGATGCCGGAGAAAGCGTACAGGTAAAGTTTCTGAAGAACGCCACCCCTACAGGTGTGAAAGGTGACAAACTGAAAGCTGCTTACACGGTTACAACAGATGCAAATGGTAAGTGGACCCTCACCCTGCCTGCAATGAAACCGGGCGGACCTTATATTCTGCAAGTTAATGACATCGAACTGAAAGATATTCTGGTAGGAGATGTATGGTTGTGCTCCGGCCAATCCAATATGGAACTACCTGTCAGCCGGGTTACGGATATGTTCCGTGATGAAATCTCCGCTTACGAGAACACGAATATACGGCAACTGAAAGTACCCAATATCTTCAACTTCCATGCACCGCAAGCGGACTTGCCGGATTACGTTGCCTGGAAACCACTGACGCAGGAAAACGTAATGAACTTTTCCGCCTTGGCTTACTTCTTTGCCAAAGCCATGCATGAAAAGAACAGCATACCCGTCGGGCTGATAAATTCCAGTTGGGGCGGAACTCCCGTTGAGGCATGGATAAGCGAAGAAGGACTGAAAGAATTTCCGAAGTATATTAATGATAAACGGCAATATGAAGATGATGCTTATCTGAAAAGCATTAAACAGACAGAAGGTTTGAACTTCTATCGCTGGAACACTTCCCTATACCGGGGAGATGCAGGACTGCACGAAGCAACACCTTGGTATGCCGCCAACTACAATGATAAAGACTGGAAGACCGTTGATTTATTCTCTACCGACTGGGGAACCAACGGTTTGAATCCGATAAACGGTTCGCACTGGTTCCGCAAGGAAGTGGAAGTACCGCAAGACTGGAACGGAAAAGAAGCGACCTTGCGTTTAGGTTGCATCGTAGATGCAGACTCCGTCTATGTGAACGGTACATTCGTAGGTACTGTTTCCTACCAGTATCCTCCACGCATCTATACCATTCCGGCAGGCGTGTTGAAAGCGGGAAAGAATACAGTAACCATACGCCTCATCAGCAATAACGGTTATCCGCACTTTGTAAAGGAGAAGCCTTATAAAATTATTTGCGGAAATGAAGAAGTAAGCCTGCAAGGAGAATGGAAATACAGATTAGGTGCTTCCATGCCTCCGGCTCCGGGAATGATGTTCTTCTGTTACAAACCGGTATGCCTGTACAATGCCATGATTGCTCCATTACAAAACTATGGCATCCGTGGTGTACTCTGGTATCAGGGAGAGTCCAATGTAGACCGCCGCAATGAATACGCCGCACTACTGACAGTTCTGATTGCTGATTGGCGCAGCACATTCGACAACCCGGAATTACCTTTCTACATTATAGAATTGGCGGACTTCCTGTCCAAAGATGACATCAGCGGTCGGCAAGCATGGGCTGAGATGCGCAAGGAACAAGCCAAAGTAGCCGAAACCAACCGGAATACTCGTCTCATCCGCAACAGCGACCTAGGTGAATGGAACGATATACATCCATTGGATAAGAAAACCCTGGGACAACGTGCGGCAGAAAGTGCGTTGGAGACAGATAATAAATAACAGATAACTAATAACTGAATAATACAGCACTATGAACGCACTAAGTCAAAAAGTGTCTATGGCCGAGAAGATCGGCTATAGTTTAGGAGATTGTTCTGCGAACCTCGTGTTCCAGATGATGATGATTTACCAAACCAAGTTTTATACCGATGTCTTCGGTCTGGAAGGCGCCATTGCCGGATCAGTGATGCTGATTGCCCGCATTGTGGATGCTTTTGTAGACCCTACCGTAGGTATATTGTCCGACCGGACACGAACCCGGTGGGGTAAATACCGTCCTTGGGTACTTTGGACTGCGCTGCCGTTCATGGTGTTCTATGTGCTGGCATTCTACAATCCCGGCATCGAGGATAAAGGTTTGGTAGCGGTATATGCTACAATCTCTTATACCTTGTTGATGACGCTTTACTCGTTCAACAATACACCGTATGCATCGTTGGGTGGTGTTATGTCAAGTGACATCAAGGAACGTACGAGTATTACGTCTATCCGTTTCGTAGCTGCTACTATCGCGCAGTTTGTGGTGCAGGGCTTGACGCTCCCGTTGGTAAGCAAGTTTGCAGGTGAAAGCGGTGATAAGGGGCACGGTTGGCTGTGCACTATCTCCTTATTTGCAGTCATCGGCTTCGTGTTCCTGGTTATTACCTTCTTCTCCAGCCGTGAACGTATCACGCCGCCGGCAAATCAGAAAACTGATACCAAGAAGGATATCAGGGATGTATTCAAGAATATTCCCTGGCGGGCGATGTTCATCCTGACGCTCTTTCTTTTCACGACCCTTGCCATGTGGGGAAGCGCAATGAACTACTACTTTGAGAATTATGTGGATTCGGGCGCACTGTTTGCCTTCCTCGATAAACTGGGGTTGGTGGCTACACAGGCCAGTGATTCGGTGGGCTATACGATACTGAATGCTTTCGGCCTTATTGTCAGCAGTCCTGAAAAAGCTTATGAAGTGGGATTCGGTGTGTTCAACATGCTGGGAGCAGTGGTACAGTTCTTCGGCGTCATCTTCCTGTCCGGCTTCCTGGCCAACCGTTTCGGAAAGAAATCGGTGTTTATCGTTTGTTTGGCTCTGACGGCAGTGTTCACCGCCTTCTTCTATTTCCCGAATGAAACGGATGTAGAAACAATGTTCGTCCTAAACTTCCTCAAGAGTTTGGCATATGCTCCCACCGTTCCATTGCTTTGGGCTATGATTGCTGACGTAGCGGATCATTCGGAATATGTCAATCACCGCCGTGCAACGGGTTTCGTGTTTGCAGGTGTGGTGTTTGCACTGAAAGCCGGTTTGGGTATCGGTGGCGCTATTTTAGGTTTCCTGCTCTCCGGCTTTGGTTATGTATCAGGCGCAGGGGTGGCACAAAGCGAATCGGCTATTCATGGTATCGTGCTTTCATCCAGTATTATTCCGGCAATTACGTTCTTCATCGGCGTTATAGCGCTGTACTTCTACCCTATTACAAAGAAGTATAATGAAAAGATGCAGGCCGAATTGACGGAACGCAGAAGTAAAGAAGATTATTAATTGTACTAAAGAACAGCATGAAATTAAAGTATTTAGCATTATCAGTTTGTGCTGCCGCATTAATGTCTTGTAATAGTGACAAACCTGTTGCGGCAGACCCGACTCTAACAAACATTCTCGGTGATAAATTCCTTGTCGGTGTCGCCATTAATTCCGAACAGGCTGCGGGTCGCGACACCAGCGCAGTCAATGTGGTACGCCGTCACTTCAACTCCATTGTGGCCGAAAACTGCATGAAAAGTGAAGTGATACACCCGGAAGAAGACAGATATGACTTTAGCCTGGCAGACGAATTCGTTAAGTTCGGCGAGGATAACGGAATGTTCATCATCGGGCATTGCCTGGTGTGGCATTCCCAGCTCTCACCTTGGTTCTGCGTAGACGCCGAAGGAAAAAATGTTTCACCCGAAGTCCTGAAAGAGCGACTGAAAAGCCATATTCATACCATCGTAGGCCGGTACAAAGGTCGCATTAACGGCTGGGACGTAGTAAACGAAGCCATCGAAGGAGACGGAAGCTACCGCAAAAGCAAGTTCTACGAGATACTGGGAGAAGAATATATCCCGCTGGCTTTCCAATATGCACATGAGGCAGACCCGGAAGCGGAACTCTACTATAACGACTACGGCATGCACGAACCGGGACGCCGCGATGCAGTGGTGCGCATGGTCAATTCACTCAAAGAAAAAGGATTACGCGTAGATGCCATAGGTATGCAGGGACACATGGGATTGGATTACCCGAGCATAGGTGAATATGAAACCAGCCTTCTCGCCTTTGCCTCCACAGGCGCTAAAGTGATGATTACAGAATGGGATATGAGTGCTTTGCCAACCGTAAACCGCGGAGCAAATATTGCCGACAAAGTAGCCTTTGAGAAAGCCTTAAATCCCTATCCCGAAGCTCTGCCGGATAGTGTTTCCAATCTGTGGAATGCACGCATGAAATCGTTCATGGAACTTTTCATAAAGCACTCGGACGTCATTACACGCGTAACCGGCTGGGGAGTATCGGACGGCGACTCCTGGAAGAATGATTGGCCCGTACCGGGAAGAAGGGAATATCCCCTACTCTTCGACCGTAACTATCAGCCTAAGCCCTTCCTGAAAGAAATTCTTGAACCGAAAAAGGCCGTGTTCGATGCGTTCACGTATACGGTAGCTCCCAAGGATACCGATAAAGCAACTGATCAGCTTACCACACCGGGCACATTGAATCCCGTGTTACCGGGTTGTTATCCCGACCCGAGCATCTGCCGCGTAGGAAACGACTATTATATGGTCAACTCCTCTTTCGCCTTCTACCCCGGCGTACCCATCTGGCACAGCACAGATTTGATGAACTGGGAACAACTGGGCTACGTCCTCAACCGCCCCTCACAGTTACCTATGTACGACGGCCTGCGCATCAGTGGCGGTATCTATGCTCCGGACATCAAATACAATCCTCACAACGGACTGTTCTATCTGATCACCACAGCCGTAGACGGTGGCGGCAACTTCTTCGTCACCACGGATGATCCGAAGAAAGGCGTCTGGAGCGATCCCACTTTCCTGCCCGAAGTGGGCGGCATCGACCCCGGATTTCTCTTCGACGAAGACGGGAAAGCATACATTGTCAACAATGACGGTCCGGCAGGAAAACCCGAATATGACGGTCACCGCGCTATCTGGATCCGCGAATTTGACTGGAAAAACGGTTGTACCGTAGGAAAACAGAAGATGATTGTTGACGGGGGCGTAGACAAAACCCGGCACCCCATTTGGATAGAAGGTCCACACCTCTACCACATCAACGGCACATACTACCTGATGGCTGCCGAAGGTGGAACAGGCCCCAACCACTCGGAAGTGATCTTCACCTCTGCGTCTCCGTTCGGCCCTTTCAAACCTTGTGCCATCAATCCGATATTGACGCAACGCGGCTTGCCGGGCGACCGTCCCAACCCGGTTACCTGCGTCGGTCATGCCGATCTAGTGGAAACTCCCGATGGCGACTGGTACGCCGTCTTCCTCGGCGTCCGCCCCTACCGCAACGGTCACGACGTGATGGGACGCGAGACTTTCATGCTCCAGGTAACCTGGAAAGAGAATCAACCCATTATTCTTCCTGAGGGTGACGTCATCACTTATACCGCCGACCGCTCCTACGGTCCTGCCCCACTATGGACAGCAAACGGACTGGCTAAAGAAGCATTTTTCATCCGCACTCCACTGGTGCCCTGCTATGATATAAACAGCAAAGGGCAGTTGGAAATGACCGCCAGCAGCACTGATCTTAACCAAAAGCGTCAGCCTGCCGCCATCGGCCGCTGGATTAACAATTGGACATTCACAGCTCAGACCGGCTTGGACTTCGTGCCACAACAGCCGAAGGATTTCGCGGGTGTCATCTGTTTCCATGATGATAATTGCTATATTCGCTTCGGAAAGACACTGGACCAAGACGGCAACCCCGTCATGCTTCTGGAAGTCTACAGCCATGGCAGACTGTGCAGCCAAGCCAGTAGCCCGCTACCCCGGACAGATGGAAAAGTATATCTGAAAGTAGAAGGAGATAATGCAGTAAATTATACCTTCAGCTACTCCACCAGTCCTAAAGGTAACTGGACGCAAGTAGGCGAGCCCGTCTCCGCCGACCTCATAAGCACGCAGACGGCCGGAGGTTTCACCGGAACCATGATCGGTATTTATGCCACAGGAAACTATCAGAATTAACCACATTAAAATCATAAAATCATGAAGAAAGAAAAGAGATACTTAGTACCCGGAGATTATATGGCAGACCCTGCCGTTCATGTGTTCAACGACCGCCTTTACATCTACCCTTCCCACGACTGGGAAAGCGGTATCCCCGAAAATGACAACGGTGACCATTTCAATATGAAAGACTACCACGTCTTCTCTACCGATGACCCCATGAAAGGTGAAATCGTAGACCACGGACTGGTACTCACCACCGAAGATATTCCCTGGGCAGGACGCCAACTCTGGGATTGCGACGTAGCTGAGAAAGACGGCAAATATTATATGTATTTCCCCCTGAAAGACCAGAATGATATCTTCCGTATCGGCGTTGCCATCAGCGACCGTCCCGAAGGTCCATTCATCCCCCTACCCGATCCGATGCGCGGAAGTTACAGCATGGACCCTGCCGTTCTCGATGATGGAGACGGTAACTACTACATGTACTTCGGTGGTCTGTGGGGCGGACAGTTGCAACGCTATCGCGACAATAAAGCTCTGGAAAGTGGAGCTACTTTCCCCGCAGACAACGAGCCGTCCATCCCCGGACGCGTTGCCAAACTCAGTGCGGATATGCTGCAATTTGCCGAAGCGCCTAAAGCCGTAGTGATCCTGGACGAAAACGGACAACCGCTGACAGCCAGAGACAACGAACGCCGTTTCTTCGAAGCAAGCTGGATGCACAAGTATAATGGAAAATATTACTTCTCCTACTCTACCGGTGATACCCACCGCCTGTGCTACGCCATCGGTGACAATCCTTATGGTCCTTTCACCTATCAGGGAGTAATCCTGACTCCGGTGGTAGGCTGGACTACCCACCACTCCATTGTGGAATACCGGGGCAAATGGTATCTGTTCCATCACGACAGTGTGCCTTCCGGCGGACGCACCTGGTTGCGCAGCCTGAAAGTATGCGAACTGGAATACGACGCCGAAGGAAAGATCGTCACCATTGAAGGACTGGATTAACCGTTGCCCCCGATAGAGTATGGATACTGTCAAAATAGGTATTATAGGTACCGGGTGGATTGCCGAAAAGATGGCAATCACCCTCGAAGGAATGGAGGGAGTAGAAGCTTATGCAGTCGCTTCCCGCCAGTTGCAGACTGCCTGTGACTTTGCCGACCGGTGGGGTTTCACCCGTGCCTACGGTTCTTATGAAGAAATGCTGGATGATGAAGAGGTAGAGTTGGTATATATTGCCACTCCCCATTCCTACCATTTCGAACATGCACGTATGAGTTTGCTGAAAGGCAAAGCGGTTTTATGCGAAAAGGCATTCACCGCCAATGCCCGCCAGGCGGAAGAACTGCTGAATCTTGCCAAAGAAAAGGAGCTCTTCATCACCGAAGCTATCTGGACACGTTATATGCCTCTATCGCAAACCATCAATGACCTTGTAAACGGTGGAATCATCGGACGCCCCATGACGCTGTCTGCCAATCTGGGTTACCCAATCGGCAACCGTGAGCGCCTCCACCAACCGGCACTGGCAGGCGGAGCTCTGCTCGACCTGGGAGTGTATGCACTGAACTTTGCTTCCATGGTTTTCGGGACGGACGTAGAGCGTGTCACCTCCACCTGCGTAAAGACCGATACCGGAGTCGATGCACAGAATAGTATAACTCTTACATTCAAGGATGGGAAAATCGCTGTACTGCACAGCAGTATGCTGAGTATGACCGACCGCCAAGGCATCATTTCCGGTGACAAAGGGCATCTGATCATTGAAAATATCAACAATCCGCAACGAATCAGGGTGGTAACGGAAGATTATAAGACGGCAGTTGTCTACAACTGTCCGCCACAGATCACCGGCTACGAGTACCAGGTATATGCATCCATGGAAGCTCTGAGGAACGGGTGGCTCGAATCTCCCTATATGCCTCACGCCGAAACCCTGCGCATCATGCGCATGATGGATGACTTACGCCGCGAATGGGGAGTACGCTACCCCGCCGATGAATAAACCAACCAATACTTTTTGTTTATGAAAAAACTGCTCTCTTTATTCTTATTATTATCTTGTTTACTCGGACCCGTATCCGCGGAAGACGGCAGCCGCTTGTGGCTCCGGCAATCGACAAATGCCCACGCACAGATTACAACGCCTCGCCAGTCTCCGACACTAAACATAGCTGTCCGTGAACTGAAACAGGCATGGAAAGGGCTCCCCGTTACGCTTGTACTGAAGAAAGACAAACAGCTATCTTCCGAAGGCTTCCGCATACGGCAGGTAAATGGAAAACTCACCGTCACTTCTCCCAGCGAAACGGGCTTGCTTTATGCTGCCTATCACCTGATCCGTCTTCAAGAAATGCAGAACTTCGGAAAGCCTTCGGAAACAGACCAGGAAATAACGGAGAATCCTGCCTATGACCTGCGTATTCTCAATCATTGGGACAACCTCGACCGCAGCATCGAGCGCGGTTATGCCGGCAAATCTCTCTGGAACTGGGAAGAACTGCCCGGCACACTCTCCGACAGATACGAAGCATACGCTCGTGCCAATGCCTCCATCGGAATCAATGCAACGGTACTGAACAATGTAAATGCTTCCTCAAAAATCCTTTCCGCTGAATATCTGGAAAAGGTAAAGGCTCTGGCAGACATATTCCGTCCTTATGGCATCAAGGTATATCTCTCTATCAACTTTGCCTCCCCCATGCAACTGGGCGGGCTTTCCACAGCCGATCCTTTGGACAAAGATGTCATCGCCTGGTGGAAGCAGAAAGCCAAAGAGATCTATCGTACCATCCCCGACTTCGGTGGCTTCCTGGTGAAAGCCAATTCCGAAGGACAGCCCGGCCCGTGCGACTTCAACCGTACACATGCCGAAGGTGCCAATATGCTGGCAGATGCATTGAAGCCTTATAAAGGTATTGTCATGTGGCGCGCTTTCGTCTACAGCCCAACGGATGCAGACCGCGCTAAGCAAGCCTATCTGGAATTTCAGCCTTTGGATGGACAATTCCGCGACAATGTCATCGTACAGATAAAGAACGGTCCGGTCGACTTCCAGCCTCGCGAACCATATAGTCCTCTATTCGGCGCTATGCCCCGGACTCCGCAGATGGTCGAATTCCAGATTACACAAGAATATCTGGGCTTCTCCAATCACCTTGCCTATCTTGCCCCGATGTGGGAAGAGTTCTTCGACTTTGTGAAGCCGTCTTCACTGAAAGCCATAGCAGGTGTTGCCAATATAGGTACGGATACAAACTGGTGCGGCCATCCTTTCGCCCAAGCCAACTGGTACGCTTTCGGGCGCATGGCTTGGAATCCTTCCCTGACATCGGGAACAATCGCAGAAGAATGGCTGAAACAGACTTTCTTCGATGCAAGTAATCCCAAACATGCACCCATTGCCTATGAAATACATAACATGATGATGGAAAGCCGCGAGGCTGTGGTAGACTATATGATGCCCCTCGGGCTGCATCACCTCTTTGCATGGGGACACCATTACGGCCCGGAACCTTGGTGCGACGTGCCCGGTGCACGCCCCGACTGGATGCCGTCTTACTATCATAAAGCAGACAAACAGGGGATAGGTTTCGACCGCAGTCATACGGGTAGCAATGCTACAGCCCAATATCCCGATTCACTCTGCCGCCTTTACGATGACATCCGTACTTGTCCGGATGAGTATCTCTTATGGTTCCATCATGCCCCTTGGCAACACACCATGCAGAGCGGACGTACTTTATGGGACGAGCTTTGCTATCGCTACGACCATGGTGTACAGCAGGTAAGAAGCTTTCAGAAAAAATGGGATCTGGCCGAGAATTATATCGATACGGAACGTTTCAAGGATGTACAGTCACGCCTGAAGATACAGGCACGTGATGCCGTATGGTGGAAAGATGCCTGTCTGCTATACTTCCAAGAATTTTCGGGTATGCGTGCCCCTTACGAAGTGGAAAGACCGATACATGAATTGGATGATTTGAAGCAAGTGAAGCTTCCTATCGACAACCATGAATGCCCGACACCCAAAATGCTGAATGAAAGAAGATAAGCAATAGCCCTGTTTCAAATAGAAAATACAAAAAGAACAGTTCGATGCATCATTTGAACTGTTCTTTTTGTATTTTTGTGCCTTATAGTATATTATAAAGGATATGAAATATGAATAAAGTAACATTATTATCTATAAAGTGGATACGGTTATCACTCTGTCTGATTACTCTCTCTTTCTTTGTACTATCCTGTGAAAAAGAAGATATTGAGCCTGTTGAAAACCGAAAGACTTTATTCATGTACCTACCTTGGTCCAGCAATCTGACCAGCAATTTCTACACAAATATCTCGGATATGGAAAAGGCAATCAGCCAGCACGGACTGAATGGTGAACGGGTAATCGTATTTATGTCTACTACTTCGGAAAAAGCAACTCTATTTGAAATAACCTGCAAGAAAGGTAAATGTGAACAAGTTACTCTAAAAGAATATAACAACCCGCCTTTCACCACCGCCGAAGGAATTACTTCCATTCTCAATGATGTAAAAAGTTTCGCCCCTGCACCCACTTACGCCATGACCATCGGATGTCACGGCATGGGATGGCTTCCAGTTCATAGTACAAAAGGACGGGCAAGAGCCTCAATAAGAATGCACTGGGAAAACGAAGGCGTTCCGAGAACCCGTTACTTTGGCGGTACAACAAGTCAATATCAGACAGATATCACTACCCTTGCAGAAGGTATAACCGGTGCCGGAATCAAAATGGAGTATATCCTGTTCGATGATTGCTACATGTCAACCATAGAAGTAGCCTATGACCTGAGAAACGTTACAGACTACCTTATTGGTTCCACCTGTGAAATCATGGCTTATGGTATGCCCTATTCTATCATTGGAAAAGATTTGATGGGCGAACCCAATTATCAAGCCATCTGTGACGGTTTCTATTCATTCTATTCCACCTATGAAGAAATGCCTTGTGGAACATTAGGCATAACTAATTGTGCAGAATTGGATCATCTGGCCACTATCATGAAAGAAATAAATAATCGGTATACATTTGACACTTCAAAGCGGAATCAATTACAACCTTTAGACGGTTACTATCCGGTAATCTTCTACGATTATGGTGACTACGTAGCACATCTATGTGATGACCCATCATTATTAAAAGAGTTTAAAGAACAGCTAGAACGGGCCGTACCTTATAAAACGCATACAGAAAGTTATTATTCCATGAATACGGGAGCTACCACGCCAATTAAAACCTTCTCCGGCATTACCGTATCTGATCCGAGTGTAAATTCTTTAGCAGCAGATAAAACTGAAACAAGTTGGTATAAAGCAACGCACTAAATAGATTGGATACTGGATTGGATAATCCAAAAGCCACATTCAGACTGATTATCAAACACTTACAAGAAGTTAAATTCCTGTCGACAAGGACTTAACTTCTTGTTGACAGACTCTTAACTTCTTGTTGGCAAGGTATTCCATGAATCAACTGCTTATTCACTACCCAATAAGGTATAATTAGTTCACTTTTTAAAAGAATATATAGAGGATATTAAGTATATTTGTAGAGTCAAAGTTAATAACTATGAAAAATATATTTATATTCTATTTGTTATGCTTATGTTTGTCTCTCCCATGCTATGGACAAGAAGGAAAAATGTTCACAGTGGATAGAGAATTATCAAGCAGTATGCTCAATAAAATCTATCAGGATCGTGAAGGAATCATCTGGATTGCAACAGAAGATGGCCTGAATCGATACGATGGAGCTAAATTTACAGTTTACAGAAATGAAAAAGACAATCCTAATTCCTTATTAAGTGACTATGTACGTACATTGTTCGAAGACAGTCAAGGTCGCCTTTTTATAGGTTCTCTAAACGGATTGCAAATATACGACCGCGCAAAAGATAGTTTTACAACGATTCCAATGTACCTCTCCAGTGGAGCCTCGATAGCTCCTAATGTAGGAGTTATACTTGAACAAAATAACGGAGAAATATTAATAGGGACTTCCGGTCACAGTATATTTTTACTAGAAACGCAGGGGGATAGTATAAAAGCACAACAAATAGACCAATTTATTGCCAGCAACCTGATTACATATTCATATCAGGATAGAAAAGGAAATCTATGGATAGCAACAGGCGATAATGGAATATTCCGTCTCGATAACAACAATCAATCCAAGCACTATTCCGGTGAAAAAAGCATAGCCTTGAATACAGTTTCCAGTATGTGCGAAGATAAACAAGGAAATCTTTATATGGGTAGCTTAAAGAAAGGGCTATTCAGGTATAATGATAAAACCGATACGTTTGTGCCAATCACATACGTTCCTAACCCCAACTTACCTATCAAAATTCTATACCCTGAGGAAGAGGAGAATCAAATTCTTATCGGTACAGATGGTTCGGGAATGAAAGTATATGATATCCAAGAGCAAAAGATTAAAGAAGCCAATTTCAATATCACAACCTTTGACCTTACAAAAGCAAAGATACATTCTATTCTGAAAGACAGAATGGGAAATATATGGTTAGGATTCTTTCAAAAAGGAGTTATGATTATACCTGCCATAACCAACGAGTTCAAGTATCTAGGTTACAAATCTTCCAGACACAATGTGATTGGTTCCAACTGCGTCATGTCTGTACACAAAGACCATACAGGAACTCTTTGGGTAGGGACTGACAATGACGGAATTTATGCAGTGACTCCAGATAAAACACCTAAAGTACACTTTGCACCTACTGACAATGCTCATTCCGTTCCTGCAACCATTATGAGTATTTTTGAAGATTCCAACCACAATATGTGGATAGGTTCTTATCTGAATGGTATGGCCAAATTAGATACAAAAACCGGTCGTTGCGAGTATCTGAAGTTAGTGGACGAGACATCTAATCTAATGGAAAATGTATATTGTTTTGCAGAAGATAACAATAAAACCTTATGGATAGGAACTATGGGAGGAGGATTATATCAAATGAATATAAATACCCGAAAAATAGTCCGTTGCCCAACCACAACTGTCAGTAGCACCGATTGGACCAAAGTAAATATGCTACATAATTCATGGATAAATTGCTTGCTACATACCGCCGAAGACAAACTGTATATAGGTACTTACGATGGTTTGGGCTGTCTGGATATAAGAACAATGGATTTCGTTTCTCCCATGAACAACAGAAGAATATTATATGGCGATGTAATCTATGCCTTGCATGAAGGTAAGGATGGTAATATCTGGATAGGAACATCCAAAGGATTAAAACGACTAAACCCACAAACCATTGAGGTGCAAGAATATACAACAAAAGACGGTTTACCCAGTAATTATATCTGTGCAATCAAAGAGGATGCAAATGGCTATCTTTGGATCAGTACGAATTATGGAATCAGCCGATTCAATCCTCAAAATCAAAGTTTTATCAATTTTTATGCAAGTGATGGATTACAAAGTAATGAGTTTAGTAAAGGAGCCGCTTTTGCCGACAAACAAGGTGAACTTATCTTTGGAGGTACGAATGGTATCACTTATTTTAATCCCACAGAAATAACCATGCCAGATAAGAAACCGGAAATTCGGATTACAGACTTCTATATCCATGATAAAAAGGTTAAAAAAGGTATGAAATCAGGGAATAGGGACATAATTGCCACCGCAGTCATGGATGCCGATCACTTTCAACTATCATACAAAGATAATTCTTTCAGCATTGAATTTTCAGCTATGGAGTTCTTTAGTCCGGAACGAATTACTTATACATATAGCATTAATAATTCCAATTGGATTAGCTTACAACAGGGAATTAATCGGGTTTCATTCAGCAATTTAAATCCAGGCACCTATACATTCCAGGTAAAAGCAAAAGATAATGATTCTTATTCAGACATCAAAGAATTCAGTATCACAATCCATCCTGCATGGTATGCCTCCGGATGGGCAAAATTTATATATGGAGTACTGTTGATAGTTATTATCTATGGTATAGTCATTCAGATACGTCATCGTTACCGTGCTCGTCAGGAGATATTGGAACATATACACGCAGAACAAATCAATGAAGCCAAACTACAATTCTTCATTAATATTTCTCACGAAATACGCACTCCAATGTCTCTCATCATAAGCCCATTACAGAAGTTAATCGCCACTGACAAAGATAACGAACGGCAGAAAAACTATCATACCATTTATCGAAATGCGGAACGTATACTTCGCTTGGTCAATCAACTGATGGATATTCGCAAAATAGATAAGGGACAAATGTCTCTGAAATTCCAGGAAGTTGATATCGTAGGATTTATCCGTGATTTGTACTATACCTTCGAATATCAGGCAAATGCCAGGCATATCACGCTGAGCTTCCAACCGGAAACTGAAAAGTTAAAAGCATGGATTGATCCGAAAAATTTCGATAAAATTATTCTGAATATAATATCCAATGCATTCAAGTTCACACCGGAAAACGGAGAAATTAATATATACTTACGTATAGGTGAAGAAATGAATGCTTCTCAATCTCTAAAACACTATTTTGAAATAATAGTGGAAGATAGTGGCATTGGCATTAACCCGAAAGAAATGGGACGGATTTTTGAACGTTTCTATCAAATCCGTAATAGCCATAATAATTCGAATGTAGGTACCGGTATAGGATTACATCTAAGCCGTTCGCTAGTAGAATTACACCATGGTACCATAAAGGCTGAAAACAATGAAAACAGACCAGGATCCCGGTTTATCATACGGCTACCTTTGGGCAAAGAACATCTGAATATAGAAGAAATCGATGACAATCCGGTTGGGAATAATACTCCCGTACATATCACGACTGCTCTGCCTATCCCTTCATCACCTGTTAATGAAGAAGATGAAAAAATACGTTCCAAAACTAAATGTCACGTTCTGGTAGTAGAAGATGATGAAGAAATACGCAAATATATCTGCCGTGAATTGGCCAGCGATTTCCACATGCATGAGTGTGCAAATGGAAAAGAAGCTCTCGCTATTATCCTAAAAAAAGAGCCGGATTTGATTATCAGTGATATTATGATGCCCGAAATGGATGGGTTGACACTTTGCAAAAAAATAAAGCAGAATGTAACTATTAACCATATACCAATTATCCTCTTGACAGCTAAATCAAGAGAAGAAGATAATCTGGAAGGTTTAAACATGGGAGCAGATGCATATATAGTGAAACCATTCAGTATCGAAATATTGAGAAAAACGGCAATCAATCTTATTAAGAGCAGGGAAATACTACGTAACAGTTTCAGTGGCAGCCAGATGCAGGAACAGAAGTTGAAGAAACTAAAAGTCCAATCACCTGATGACCGACTGCTTGATAAAGTGATGAAAGTGATTAATGACAATCTAGGTAATCCTGACTTGAATGTTGAAATGATAGCAACTGAAGTAGGTATCAGCCGTGTACATTTGCACCGTAAGCTAAAAGAGCTGACTAATCAGTCAACCCGCGACTTAATACGCAATGTTCGCTTGAAACAGGCTGCATCACTATTGGCAAACCAATATCATAACATTACTGAAGTTGCTACTCTTACAGGTTTTACTAATATTGCATATTTTTCTACCGCTTTTAAAGAATTATACGGAGTTCCGCCAACAACCTATATGGAGGAGCAGCAAAAGCCTTCTTCTGACGAGATTAAGCAATAGAACTAAACACAGAACAAAAAGAAAGCCAGCTAATACATATTAGCTGGCTTTCTCTATAATATTAATATTATGCTTATACTACTTGACATTTTCTATTCATCAAGCTACTTGATAATCCGGAAATTGCCACTGACATGCAGCATAGACATCATATATACCATACCGCTGTAATAACGAAATTTGCCCGTAGGCAATGGTTCATTCCACAATTTCTGTATGCATTCTTTCGCCAGATTCTTGTCATTCAAAGCAAAAGCTCCTACAGCATTTGCACCGATCATACCTGTTGAATAATTACCGGCAGGTGCTGAACCATCTACATTGAAATATTCGTGCGTAAAATTATCTTGCTTGAAAAAGTTAAGCAATCGACTCATCATCTCTGTCTGGTTAGCAGCATCTTTTCCAAACCAATAATAATCCATACCGACATTCATAGCACAGCGAAGAGCATCAAACTGGTATCTTCTTGTATCATATCCCCAATTCTTAGGTTTCCAAGGAGTACCATCGAATGCAGAATAATCAGGGAACAACCCCGTCTTTTTATGCGATGCATCAGCCAGCAAGCGACGGGCTGCATCAGGTGTCTGTTTCCAGAATTCCTTATTAGTGTCAGACCACAAAGCCCAAAGTTCAAAGAAAGCAGGCAGATTATAGGAAGGATCCGTATAGTTATAATAGACCTTTTCCGGTACAAATGTAACGAGTTTACTCTCAGTATTGAACAGGTTATAAACGCCTTGGGAACCATCTTTAGACATAACATCTTTCAATATTTTCTGAGCCTCCTGGTTATAGTCATATGCCCCGTCATTCCCCCAACGGTGAGAAGCAAAGAATAAAGAAGTTATAAAATAAATTTCACCATCAGAAGCGCAACTTGGCTCCTTACCTATTTTAACACCACGAGGCGTACAGTGCCAGGCATAATATCCCGACCATTTGCCCGAAGTATACAGCATATATTTCTTGGCCCACCGCCATAACTTATCGAATTCAGCCTGCTTATCCAACTGTACACATATCATCATTCCATAGGACATTCCTTCTGTACGTACATCCTGATTCCCTGTATCATAAATATAGGCAGTATTGTCATCACTCTCATAGTAAACCTTTGTTTTTTCATTCACAAAGAAGTGATTCCAGATTTGCTCCATTTTCCGGTCGGTTTGTTGCTGAGAAATACCTAAATACTCATTAAACAAATTCCGATAGTTATCGGTATAGTAAGCTCCTGCAAGAACCGGGCCCCCACTACTATTTTCCTGAACTGGATGAGCCTGAACTCCAAGTGAACAAAAACTGGAAAGCACCAGGCTGACACTAACCGCAAATAAACTTGTAAGTTTCATAATTTCAAAGTTTTATCACAATTAACAGATTATTAATATCATTACATACTACGTTCCAGTAAATAGTCTTCTCCCGGCTGAGTAACAATGTCATATTCGTAAGTACGATAAAGGACCGGCACCTGAGGATTTATCAGTTTTGAAACTACCGGTTCTTTTATAACTGCCGGTGCATAAAGAGGATTCGGGCAAGTACCGTCTGCCACTTTCACCCCTTTTCCCTTTAAAGGAACATAAGAACGGATACGCAGTACCCCGCCCAAACGAGAATGTATCTTCGCCTTTTTCAGTTGAACTCCATCCCATTCCATATCCACCACAAAACCACCACGGGCAACAAGGCCTTTCACACTTCCTTTTTTCCATGCTTCAGGCAGTGCAGGCAACAAGTGTACTGCACCATCATGGCTTTGCAACAACATCTCTGCAACTCCTGCCGTATAACCGAAGTTTCCATCAATTTGGAAAGGTGGATGGGCATCAAATAAATTAGGATAAGTACGTCCCTCAGGATATTCTTTCTGAACCTTATCACTAGGCAAAAGATGGAGCATATTCTGTATAATCTTATAAGCATGATTGCCATCCAACATACGCGCCCAGAAATTAATCTTCCACCCAATGCTCCAACCGGTAGCCATATCTCCACGTTGTATCAAAGTGTTCCGGGCAGCCTGAAATAGCTCAGGATTTGCAGTCGGAGAAATCTGATTACTGGGATATAAGCCATACAGGTGCGAAATATGCCGATGGTCATCCAGTGGATTATCAGCATCAATCAGCCATTCCTGCAATTGGTTATGTTTCCCAATCTGCATTGGCGGCAACTTACTCAGCATTGTCTGCAAAGAATCCTCATACTGTTTATCTCCACCCAGAATACGACTGGCCTGAAGTGTACTGTACAAAGCATCAAAAGCAATCTGATTATCCATTGTACAACCTGCCGTAATCGTTGTTTGCGAACCCCGATAACCATGTTCAGGAGACATGGAAGGCACTGTAACCATCCATTTATACTTCGGATGTTCCACTAAATGACTTAAATAAAAATCAGCAGTTCCCTTCAACAGCGGATAATACTTCTTTAGAAACTCTTTGTCACCGGTAAACAGATAATGCTGCCACAGATGCTGTGCCAGCCAGGCACCTCCATTAGGCCACATGCCGAAGTATGCAGCATCCACCGGTCCGCAAGCACGCCATATATCCGTATTATGATGTGCCACCCAACCTTTGGCATCATAAAGAACCTTAGCAGTCTCACTACCTGTAACCGCCAAGTCAGTCACCATATCAAAGAGAGGTTCATGCGTCTCACTCAGATTGGTTACTTCAGCAGGCCAATAATTCATCTCCGCATTGATATTAATTGTATATTTACTATCCCAGGGAGCATACGGACTATGATTCCAGATACCTTGAAGATTGGCAGGCTGACCACCGGGTTGCGAAGAAGAAATCAGCAGATAACGACCATATTGGAACATCAAAGCTGCCATCGCCATATCATTCCCTTCTATAAAACGTTGCACACGGACCGGTGTTTCCAAAGCAGAAACTCCGGTACTTTCCAAAGTCAGGGCCACACGATCATATTGCTTGCGATAAGAGGCGATATGACTCTTCAAAGCCTCTTCGTAAGGAATGCGGGTGGCTTTCTGCAAATAAGTAGCTGCACGTTTTGACTCGTTCGCACTGACATCATGATAATTCACAAAATTAGTAGCTGCTGAAATGTACAAGGTAGCTTCAGTAGCCCCATTCACGGCAAGTGCGCTTTCTTCCTTACTCACTTTACCATCTGTTTTCACCTGTACTTGGCATTCGGCACGCATAGCAGCAGGAATTCCTTCATGTTCAGCTCCCTGACAAGAGATAATCAGCTTGCCCCCCTTTACTTGTACATCTGATTTCAGCGGACTGCTGTATGATACGGCAAAATTCAAGGCCTTTGCCTTATCCGCCTGAATACGTACAATAATCACATCATCACTCAAAGAGGCAAATGCCGTACGGACAAACTTCACTCCATCCACTTCATAACGTGTTGTAGCAGTAGCATTCTCCAGATTCAGATCCCGATAATATTCAGAAGGATTTTCATGCCCGGGGAAATTCAGGAAAAGACTCCCCAATGTCAAGTAACGCATACCATGCTGAGGCGTCATATAATTCTCATCAATGAGCTTCTGAGCCTCCAAGGTTTTGCCTTCAAAAATAAGGCGACGTATTTCAGGCAATACCTGCAATCCTTTAGGATTATTATTATTGTATGGTCCACCAGCCCAGAACGTCTCTTCATTGAGTTGCAATTCTTCACGGGCAGTCCCGCCAAATACCATAGCCCCCAAACGGGAATTACCTAATGGCAAAGCTTCCAGCCAGTCTTGTGCCGGACGATTATACCATAACTTCATATTCTGAGCAGACGTCCAATCTCCATATCCTAAAATAGAAAGCATTTTAGCAGCATAGCGTGCCCCCAACATCCGGTATCCTTCGGCTGTAAAATGAAGATTATCGAATGCAGCCGGACAACCGGCAGAAGATATCACGTGTGCAGTAGGAATCACCTGTGGCAAGCTGTCGATGATTGTATTCATGCTGGCACAAATGCCATTCTGATCTGCATGTACCACCTCACCCGCCAGCAAAGGCACATTAGCGGCAGATAATCCTAAATCGTTCAAAAGATTATCATACACTCCCTTTACTTTTAAGGGCCAGTCTTTATCATTTGTATTCGACTCTCCCTGATGTAACAGAATACCTTTAATCACTCCGTCTTTTTGAGCAAGCTTCGCCATCTCAACCAAACGCGCATAAGGATTGCCGCCATATTCCTTTACCATATTCTTCAGCCAGTCCGGAGAAGTTTCTACGTATGACTGATAGTTATCCTTGTCAAACAGTTCTATCCTACAACCGCCTACGGCAACATTGATAATCCCCACCCGTACATTAGATGGAAGATTAGCCACCATAGCCCGGCCAAAATAATCTCCCGGAGTCAAGCCCGTATAGCAACGCGCCAAAGGAGGAACTGCCTTATACCAATTCCCTTTGGTCCTCCCCAAATTAGGACAATCGACAGCCGCTAATACCTGAAAACGACTGTCAACCGCCACTGTATCCTGTTCTTCTACCTTTGCATTTCCTTCCATGTTCGATTGTCCCAAACACAGATAGATATGGAAGTTCGCGTCCTGCGCAAATGTCGTCATGCCTAAAAGAAGCAAGCATGTAAATACAAATGTTCTCATAATCTGCCTATTATTGTTTGTTATATTATTCCTTACCAAATATCCGGGTTACGAAAGGCAAACACTGATAAAGAGCCGAGTGCCAATATTCCCAATCATGTCCTCCATCGCGCACCCTGAACTGGCAAGGTACACCGGCGTTACGCATTGCCTGATAGAACTCTATATTACGATCAAGCAGGAAATCATCATCCCCACAATCTACAAACCAGGCAACATTGCGTAAATCAGCCTTACGGTTCTCATTAGCCTCGGTCACATATTTCACACAGCTATTTTCAATAACACTACGAGTCAGTATCGCTATTTTAGAATTCGGATCATCAGCAGACACTGCTCCCTGCTCAGGAATAGACATCAGGGCACTCATCGCATAGACTGCACAAAACATATCACTATGGCGCTGACCATAGTTAGTAGCTCCGCCACCCCCCATCGACAAGCCGGCAATGGCACGATGCTGCCTATCGCCTATCACCCTGTATTTTTTCTCTATATAGGGCAAGAATTCTGTATAAAAGAATGTCTCATATTTCCAACCAGGCATATCAAAATATCCGTTCCATTCCATATGTATATTGCCACCGGCATTCGGAGTAACAATAATCATCTCACATGCTTCTCCACTGGCTACAAGGCGGTCCATCACATCTTTTATATGTCCACGCTCCGCCCAGACAGGATTGGTTTCCCACATACCATGCAATAGATATAAAACCGGATATTTTTTCTCTTTATTCTGTTCAAAACTCTTTGGCAGAAAAACTGTATAAGCACGCTTTGAATTTAACACTTTACTAAAAAGAGTGTCCGTGACTACTTTACTCTGGAAATTCCAAGGTGCATTTTGTGCATAACCGGATAGTATATACATCATTACAGCCAACCATACAATTATCTTCTTCATCATATCTTTTATTTAAAGTTTATCAGGCTATTCATTTCTATCTGCAAAAATAAGGCATGAATCTGATCACCGCTTTACAATTTCAGACATTTGAATATCAATATTAGATAAATATCACAGATTTGTGTTCCTGCACACTCTTCACAGAGGATGCAGGAAAGATATTATAAAATGCACAAATTATATCAAACTCTCGGAAAGATGAGAGTTGATATGCCTTTTTAATTTGCTAAGGAAACATTAGATATCACAATAGGTTTTCCACCCATAGACCAGAAACCGACGAAGTAAAGATGTGAAGAATCAATCTTTGCTCCATTCTCATCAATCATCTGATTCAAGTTCACAACAACCTTGCGTGACGAACCAAAATCATAAGTAGCAGGCTTTGTCCAATAACTGTTCTTATCAAATAGGCGGAATGACACATTACTCTCATTATCGTTACCCAGTTCTACAGTCAGTGTTTTATATGCCGACAAGTCAAGTCCGTCAGCATATTGCCAACCTCCGAAGCCATACTGCCCTGTCACCAAAGTCCGAGTAGTCTCATCGAAAGTGCCATTTTCCCAAATGGAAGGGTTAAACATCGCTGCCGTAAGTAAAAAAGGAGAAACAACACGAATCTTAAGAGCTTTTTGCCTGCTTACGTCCTGCCGTGAAGTATATTCCACAATCAATGTAGTTTCACCTTCTTGCAATGCAGACAGCCTGCCATCTTGCCTTATTTCAACCACTCCGCTCTTATCTGTACTGAATCTAGTTGTTGCCGTCACCATGCGACTACTGCCATCAGCATAATGCGCCTTCACTACGATATAACGGCTATCGCCCATATGAATTTGCAGTTCACTCTCCACACCGGACAATTCAATCCCCGTCAATTCTCCTTCAGCCGCTGCCTCACCCGCATACTCCTGATACCAATGATATACAGGCCAGGGACAAGCTTCCGGATCGGTCAGGAAAGTATAAGTACCTTCAGTGCCTGGCACATTTCTAAACTGCGCCAAGTATTCGGGGCTGGTGAAAAGTAACCAACTAACATTTCCCGTAAGATCGGCAATATATTTAAAGTTGGCACCGAACCCTCTGTCACCTGCCATGCCCGTGATACTCTTACCCCACGACGCATTGTATTTTTCGGGTGCCCAATCCATTTCCGTCACCATTACCGGGGCAATTGCTGCAACTGGAGCCACCTGCGCATTCCATCCGCGCTGAAAGCCCTCATAGCCACCGCCATCTACCCCTCCTAACTCCGCACTCGGTACCTCACAGTCACTACCATACCAACCGGGATAAACATGCACAGCATAACCGATATTATTCCCTGTCACAGGATTGGAAACAAAACCACTGTATTGCGACTGATACCCTAGACCAGGAATCCAAAGAATATTGTTACACCCCTCGGCTCGCATCTCATCCACAATGGCTTGGAAAAATTCCTTCATCTTATTGAAATGATCCTGCTGTCCGCTACCGTATTGCCCGTCAGATCCCAAGATGTGAATTGGTTCATTGGCCAGTTCAAACATGATTCCGGTATTGTTCTTTAGTTTAGTATGGGCAGCCACTTGTTTCCAAACTTTCAGCAGATACTGGTGATAGGCATCGCCAACAGCAATTTCCTTAGGACAAACACCGGGCGGACGCATCACTACATAAAGCCCTTTCTCCACGGCATAAAGCGCCATCGGCACAAAAACCTCATCTAAATACCGTTTGAAACGTTCGAAGCTAAAAGCCTGAATATCATTTTCCCCTTCAACAGATATCCCCGGCGTATTGCTCCAATAGGGATCCATGTGCATACGCACGAAGTCCATTCGCCATCCGGCAGAGAGTATCTGGTCTATCTTCTGTTTATTATAGTACAAGCAACCTTCTACATCATAGTTCGTCCAATACTTTCCCTGCTCATTAAACCAAGGGCTGAAGGTCTGTGCATATCCGTGCAGATTGACGGTTTCTCCTGTTTCATTTTTCAAGTAGCGCCCCACAACAGTCAGCATAGGCAAAGAACTCTCCGGTTCGGGAACCGACTCAACAGGTTGTTCCGGCTGTTCGGGTTGTTCGGGTTCTTGAAATATGACCTGTTCGTCCGAACAAGAATACATTACACTCAATAAGGTCAATAGAATAAATACAGTAGTGATTTTCATATCATAATATTTAAGTAACTGAAGTTTCTCAAGCTCAACATTCTGCACGCAAATATAGAGACTTCCCCCAAATACATTGCACCATTTTTGTTACACATTTCTTTAATGGCATTACGCGTTCGCCTCCCGATGTAACATTTACCTACGGCAGCGTTACATTCTGTCAGGAGACTCTGGTTCACCTTTTATCAAGTACAATAATAATAAAACCAAAAGCTATCACCAAATTGACTTTCCAGCATCCATTTATATTCATCCCGCTTCTGCAACATCGAATAAAACCTTTCAAATTGTTCTATTTTTGTCTTATCTACCGAAAAAACTTCGAGTACCTCCGGATGCTTCATTCCTACAACCAGTAAAGCCTCTTCATAATGCCGAGGAAGTCGGTTCATAAAGCGGAAAGCATATTCGTGAAGCACATAAGCAAACTTATCCAAATCCTTCTGAAGCAATAAACCACACAACAAATATTCCAATGCTTTCCTGTCTTCAGGATAATGATCAACAACTGCTGCCATTTCTACGACAAATGAGCGACTGCCCTGCAGAAGCCTTCCGATGCTTTTGTTACTGACATGCTTTTCAAGCCTACTCTGATCTGCAATTTTCTTCCGCTGAGCTTCTCCCCAGCGGGCATGACACGTAGAATGTTGTAATAAGACAAGATACTTTTCTGCAACTTCCGTATTCCCCAACCGGATATTAGCTTTTATCAGTGTACGCAACGCCCGGAAACTCATCCCATACCGGGTTTGAGTAGCTGCTTGGAAAGCACTATGAACAACGCCATTGTCAGATCCGAGGCATTCATAGAACGAAGTATTGAAATATTCACGAAAAAGTCCATCCTCCATGCTATAAAAAAAACTATCAGTTCCTGTAGGTCCATAAGCAAACATCCGTTCGCTCAATTCTCCAATCTGCGATAATGCCAGCAAAGCCCAATGTTGTTGCAACAATGACTGCTTAGCATCCTCCGGTCTAATAGACTGCAATACTTTCTCCCATTCCTTGTCTTCTATCCAATGATCCAACCTACAAATTTTCTCCACCTCCTGATGCTCCTCTCTGCCAATCAACAAGAAAACACTTATGCCCACAGCCAAACAAGGAAACAAGTAATTTAAGAAAGGACTCGCCAACCAATGCTTGACTTCCACCTTTGTCCTTCGTTTCCTCACATAAGAAAATGCATAAACGAGCAAAGCCACTAGAATAAATCCGCTACACCACCAGACTGAACGCTCCAAATCTTCATCCTGAAACTGCCCGCCAACAAACCAAACCAGTGAAAAAAACGAAAGCCACAATAAATGTTCATTCCGCCCAATCAGCCAAATAATGCAATCTGAAGCAATCAGGATGATTAAAGCAAAAAGCATCTGCAGCAATGCACCTCCTTCGTGATAACGGAAAAATTGTAAAAGAAAGGCGCCTACATATTTCGCCCAATCAGCTGGCATAGACAACTGGAAATTTGTAAAATCGGAAGCAGTCGTGAAGAAAGAATTCCCCTCAAGACTCCATAAAAAATTAGGAAACATAGCATACCAGAGAACAAACAGGACAACACCTGTCAACAAAACATGAAATAGAAGAATACGTTTCATAGTTTTCTCATTTTGAGGGGAAAAAAAGTGTATTTACTAAATCAGTCGGTAACTTCACCTCTCCCCGGATAAATTTTGGCAGATTATAAGATTTTATACGGAGTATATTATCTATAGGATGCTGCTGAGGCAGCAGAAACGGTTTGTAAGGCTTTCCCGCCTCATCCATATAAGCAATAAACACTCGCGTATAACGTCCATCCAACCTGCGACTGCTTATCAAAACCCAACGTCCATTCGAAGACCAGGTGTGATAGCTCTCTGCACAATCACTGTTCCATACAGACACATCTACCGATTGCCCGTCACCCAGTCTAATCATCTCCACATCCGACTCCTTGTGCCAGATAGGGAAGATACCGTAATCTGCTTTTGTGTACAGCAGATAGCGTCCGTCGGGCGAAGCAGAAAAGAAAGCAACGCTTCCACCCTGTGCATGAGCATTATAGAGTGTATCTATCTTCTCAGAAAAAAGTCCAGTGGCTTCATTGAATCCAACCCGGCACAAATTGTAATGTACTTGCCTGTATTCACGCGGTAGATTCCTAGGATCGGCCACACAATAGTACAAAAACTTTCCGTCGGCAGACCAAACTGGAAAATCCATCCAAGCAGCCTTACTTATAAATCTTTTGTCGGTAACCATTTTCCCAGTCTGTATGTCATACAATAGTAAATCTCCTCCGGTGTTGAACACCTCCAGCACTTGCTCACCTGCACCAAAGAATACCTGCCCACTCTTGCTGGAAGAAAAGGCAATGTATCGCCTCCCCGGATGCCATGCCAGAAAACCGACATTCTTATGCGGAGGCAGTTTCTCAAACTCTATTTTACGAAGAATGCCGCCAGTATATAAGGCAGTGCCACCGTTCTCTCCACGTACATGAAACAGTACATCATCAGAAGAATAGTTATTGAATGTATGACAATTCATACATCGGCTCTTATCTTTCTGATTCGTCACTATCGCTTTTTCTTCAAAAGAAGTCAGATCGCGCTGATAGATGCCCATAACATTCCATCCCTCGTAGCCAGGTTCTATCAGGCGATAAGCAATATGCGAATCAATCTTGTCGGGTGCAACGTAAATGGAAAAAGGCCGGTAACGAATTCCTTTAGGGTGAGTATCATTCCACACAGACACAATGATATTCAATTCTTTTCCTTTGGCAGATGCCAGCAAATTGCGCCATTTTTTCAGTGGAATTTGTATTTCATTATCTCCCCGAACTGTGATCAGCTTGATCTTTTCCACTACAAATTCCGCCTGAACAGTCTGTGCTTTTTTCACTTCAAAGTTCAAAGGAGCAATGTTATAGGGAATAACAATAGATGTATAATCAGGGAAAATATCAGGAAGACAGTCTGCCTCTTCTTCGGCTTCTTTCATAGGGTTACAAGCAGTAAGCAAAGAAAGACATAAAGTTATTATTTGTGCATTTACTTTCATATACGATTCATTTTGTTTAATAGATAGTGAAGTGAAAGAACCACTCCACCATCTAATATGACAATTCATTTCCCGGTCAAACCGTCAACAAATCCCGCATACGTATGTTTACGGTTATAATTTAAGTCCTAGGTTGAATCAATAGTTAACAAGGGAATAAGTTGACAAGGTTCCATGCAGCACAGAAACATTGTGCGGCCCCTCGTTCCCTTGTTTCCTTCTTTCCGTTTCAAATGTAACAGATGCAATGAAATAATCTGTATCTTTATGTTACATACTTGTTCACTGATGTTACATCATTAATTGAAAGCCTAAACAGACTTATTTATTATAATATTACCAATAACGAACAAAGCTATAGGTATAAATATCATCTCCTGTAATAGTTCCTTCATACAATTTATAGCCTTTTATATCACCATGATAATAAACTAATGGATATGTTTTTCATTGTTATTCGATTTTTATTAAAACAATAAAGGCAGCGGTTTCACACTATGTCCCACTGCCTTTTCTTATAAAACTCTATTATTTTCCAGCCAAACCATCAGCAAAACCTGCATAGGTATGCTTACGGTTGTAGTTAGAATCCCATAAACCTACGGGTTCACCACCACGCCAACCTGAGTCACCAGGAGCATCAGTAGCACACCACTGAGTGATACCATATTGCTGAGCAGCAGGAATAATTTCGAAGTACTTCTTTACGATGAACTTATAATATTCTGCCATCGCTTTATGCTGAGCTTCGGTCATATTCTCTGTCTTCACACTGGTACCGTTCTCGTCTATATAGCCCATATCAAGTTCTGATATCTTTACCAGTTTACCACTTTCTGCCATTATCTCAAACATCTTCACTACATGGTCTTCCTTGCTTTTCTGAGTAACAGCATTAGCATAACAACTTACATGCATCTGTGTGCCAATACCATCAATCTTCGTCACACCATCAGCTTCCCACTTCTCAATCCAATGTACCAAGCTCTTGACTTTCTTGTTGTCATCCCAATCAGACTCTAAATTGTAGTCATTGATAAAGAGTTTCAAAGGAGAGGTACCACCGTTCTCGGCATAATACTTACGGGCAGCAGCCACAACAATGCGCACATAGTCTTCATTACCCAAATAGTCTTGCCAATAGAAGTTATTCTTAGCATCTTCTGCAGAGACATTTTTGGCAGACTGCAAAGTATAGAATCCTTCACCGTCATCACCGCCTCCGGAAATAGCTTCGTTCACAACATCCCACGCAGTCACATAACCACCAGTAGCTTCCATCATACCTTCTACCCAGTTGTTCATGGCCCATGTAAGGGTATCTTTCTTTTCTTCGGGAGTCAATTCAATACTTGTCTGATTAGAAGAATATCCCTCACCTTCAGCTGATAATGCCTGATAACCATCCCAACTTGTCCACCCGGCAATCGACTGGTTTTCAAAGCCAGTAGCAAAAATTTCCGATGTCCCATCAGAGAACACTACATTATCAATATAAATAGTTCCTACAAAATCACCAAAATTAAAGGTAAACTTATCTACTTGGTCAAACCCCGGCGTAAATGCAAAACTTACATCTGTCCATTCTGTACCAATAGCAAATCCACCTGGATAACCTTGAGAGCCAACGCTGGTAGACTGCAAAAATATAGTACAATTGTATACATCAGTTGCTTTAACCTTGGCTGTAAAAGTGTATGCCTTTCCTTCTGTCAACGGTGTAGCAAATTGATACCACACTTGTGAACCGTAATTATTGTCTTTCTTTTCCGTATTAGTCATAGTCAAGCAAAAACCAGCATTATCGTTGCCTTCCTTCCCTATTTCATAGGTATATGTACCCATCCAACTTGGCTTTGTCCAATGGGATAAATCGCCAGTATCGAACGTACCGTCTACAATAAGATTCTCGCCATCAGCAGAAGTCAATGTCACATCATCAAAACAGAGTTCCCCTTGGAACGAACCGAAACAAAAACGCAAGCGATTGATAGGCATACTTGCTGTAAACGTAATTGAAGTCTCTTCCCATTTTTCACCAGCGGAAAAAGAAGGCAAGTATTGCGTATCACCATCAATAACACCAGGCCAAAAGTTATAGTCTACATTAGAAGTAGCTTTAGCTTTCATTGAAATCACATATTCTTTGCCTACTTCAAGCGACGTACTTAGATCATAATAAATTTCTGCTTCCCAAGGGTCTTTTCCCGCATTTGGTACTGTTATATGCAAGAAATTGTTAGCAGCGTTTGGATCAACAGGCAAAGGTATCGGAGCAATCAACCCGTTTAGATACTTATTATTCTGTTGTGCATGCCAAGCCAGCGTATGTCCGTAAATAGTAAGACCTCCGGCTTTTGCCGCAGAAACAAACTTCCCTACGGTACCAAAGTCCATCGACCCGTCATTAGCCACGCATGAAGCGTACTTCATGGCATTGCCTGCCGTCATCTCATCGAAATTGGAGATGGCCATAGTACGCACCACTTCTCCTTTCAGAAAATCACTCGCCGACAGAGCAATTCCCAACTTAAAGTCGGGATTTGCGCTTCGGTCTATGTATGTTTTCAATGCATCGTAAGCATTGAGATATTCATATTGGGCTATACTTTCCGGCTTCTCAGTCTTGAAGTCAACGAATTGGTCATCGGCACAAGAGGCAAGCGATAGCAATAAACCCAAGGATAATGAGTATTTAATTGTTTTCATTGTATAATCATTTATTAACATATTTCTTATTCTTTTCGTCAATATGCAATCAAGGGTAACGATAAGTGGTAAATGTGAAACTTCTATAATTCACCACATTATTCGAACCGGTACCATTCTTCAACAATACACGTATGGTTACACTTCTGGGTGTACCATTCAAGCTCAGATAACGCTCATTATGCAATCCTGAATATTGCAAAGAAACCTCCGAACCATCCGAAGAATAAGCTTCCCATTCATAATGCAATGAACTATCCGGCACGTCCATTACGATACGGACAAATCCGGACAAGGCATTCAGATACATCTGATTACCTAAATCAGCCGTTATTGGAGGCGTATAAGGGTCAGATAGCACTGCGGTATAACTTCCCGTGATATTGACAGTCGGTCCGCTTTGTGCCCAAAGCAAAAGAGGAAGACATAAAAATATAGATATTAATATTTTTTTCATGATTGAATGTTTTTAGTTATTATCCAACATTATGTTAATTGGTCGTTTAAACGTTTCCGTTCAATTGGCGCGATACTTAGGAACAAAAGTTTCTATCTTGTTTGTTCCACGAGTCTGTAATACCAATGTATCTTTCGTAGCCACCTTTTTTATGCCAAAGTCTACACTATAATCCAGGTAGATAGCATCCCGGTCTTTACCACCCCAGGCTTTTTTCTCTCCATTTTCCACAAATTTCCCGGAACCTGTAGCTGTTATTCCTGTGGTACCTGAGACAATGGTACACTCATCGTTGTCATTAAATGTCAACAGTAAATCGCACTTCATCGTTGTTCCATCAACCTCTTTTGTACTAACAGGAAAAACAGCAGTCTTCAACGAACGAGTAGTAATATCACAGACTTCATCCTTTTCCACAGATTGAGCATGACGCACAACGGTAGTTGTAGTTCCACTTTCTGTTACCTGATCTATACCGCGACGCAAATACGAAGCATGCCATGGATTCATATATTTCACACAATAAAGTACGTAGTCTTGGGGCTGCACACTCCAATAATCCGAATTGGGACGTGCCGGCGCATCACCTTCAATCAAAGGAGTACCTGTCAATATACGGTCGGCACCAGTCTGCTTCTTCATCACCACGGGAATCACATAATTATTACTCAAGGCTTTTTCGTCAGCAAAGAAAGCATCAGTAAGTTGCACCTCCACATTCCCCCAGTGGTCACCATTATATTTAATTTTATCACCAGCCAACGTATAATATGTGGAAGGCATAGGTAATACCGGTGAACCATCTTCAAAAAAGAGGTTATCACAAAGTGTATTATCCACAGCAATATCTATAGTGATATTTCTTCCACCGTATGCCCCTCCCATTGTTGCATAAATGGCACACTTGTGCTGACGGTCAGCCGAATTATCTACTACCGGGTCATTGCCCAATACAATAGTACGCACCGGATATTGATAAGCAAAATATACACTCACACCACCCTCATAATCGGGAAAAGAGTTACTTGCATTCTCACATGAAGAGAAAGCAAATGACATGGCACTCCCCAATATTACAGATAATAATTTATAGATTTTCATTTCCATATTCTTTTTGCATTTTATAATTATGTGATTACCATCCTTTGTTCTGTTGCAGATTACTCCACTTCAACATCTCACCATAAGGTATAGGTCCGTAATTCATATACTCCTTGTAGTTTCTATTTTCTACATCAATTACGGAATAGTTCAGGCTTTCGCCCACTTTGTCAATTCGTATTCCCTTAGCAGTTTCTGCCAATGGCATTTGCCAACGACGAATATCCCAAAAACGCTTATTTTCGAAACAAAGCTCAATGCGACGTTCGTTACGGATAAGTTGAGTCATCTTTTCCTTATCTCCCTTGATACTCTCCAGATAAGCGTCGCCGTTATTGGTTCCTACACCACCACGAGCACGAATAGCCTTAACTACGTCATAAGCACTATAGGTATTACTACCTTTGCCCATTGGTCCCCAAGCATCGTTGGCTGCTTCAGCATAAGCCAGAAATATTTCCGTATAACGGATACGAACAGGAATATGAAACTTGGCATTAAGTGAACTCGGATTGGCATTACAATCTTCACGCAACAGCTTACGTAGATAGTAGCCCGTACGAGTAGAGGTACTCAATTGATTCAAGTTATTATCTTGTTTGTTGTCTGCATCAGGATAAGTACCTGTGATAATGGCTTTTTCCTTAAATGTAGCTCCATTGAATAAAATATATTTTGCTAAACGTGGATCACGATTTTCATAAGGAGCGTTTTCCGAATAACCGCTGTTAGCTTTGTCTGCAACAGGATAACCATTAGCCATAGGGAAAGCATCCACTAAATTTTGCGTAGGATTAATACGCCCGCTACCATAGAGTGTAGGAGGAAAGTTATCTTTCTCCTGCTTAATACCTATATCCCAATCTTCCGTTCCATTGCTCTTATTTCCTCTCCAAAGGATTTCAGCAGGCACTTCTCCTGAACCAAGATTATCAAGATCACTTGTATTCATATACCAAGTGTTACCCGTCGGATCAAGACCAGATACACCACCAATACGATTCAATACAGTAGCAGCATAGCTTGCAGCAGTTTCAGAAGTCACACCTGAACCTTCCCGGTAAGCCGGACTTGCAGCAAGCAAAGCTACCTGTGCCTTTATGGCTTCAGCTATTCTGGCAGTAATACGTCCGCGTTGATAAGTTCCAAAAACAAGATTATAATTACCCATCTTTGCGCCAATTTCTTTGTATTTTGCAGGCACCTCAGCATCACTTTTTATATTTTCGTAATCAACAGGCAATAATTCAACTGCTTTATTTAAGTCAGTAAATACCTGCTCTACACATGCACTGAAAGAAGCACGGGGCTGATTGAAATCAGAGTTGTTATCTTCCGGTTCCAGAAGTATCGGCACACCCAATAACTGTCCATCTGCCGTCCAACCTCCATGAGCCATCAAAAGATAGTAATAATTCAAGGCACGCAGGGCATATGCTTCTCCACTGAGTTTGTCAATGAACATCCTATTTGTCACCTCATTCTCAGCCCAACTTACTTGCTCTGCGATACCTAAAAATGTATTGAGGTATTGTATTACCGCTTTACGAGCTTGCCACTGTTCCATAGGATTATTATTCGACGCCCATGAACCAAGAGCCATTTTTGAATAACCACTCTCTTTATCATTGGTTACTGCATCGTCTGTAGCTACATCACTCACACTAGAATTGTCATACGGTAGCATAGCGTATCCGTACCCCAAAAGTCCCACAGCATAATTAGGATCTGAAAGCATCTCCTCAACACCGCGATTATTCTCCTTAGCAGGTTCGAACATATCCTCGCAAGCAGAGAAAGTTGCCAGTAATACTGTAGTTAATATAATATTTCTTAGTTTCATTTTTATCATAATTTTAGATTAGAATACAGCTTTCACACCAATATTATAGAATCTGCTTTGCGGAGCACTACCCACATTCATCTCCATGTGTTTACGTTCTTTCGAAATAGTCAACAAGTTTGCACCGCTTACGTAAGCAGATAGCTCGTTAATGAAAGTATTACGCAAAATACGTTTCGGCAGATCGTAAGTAATCTGTACTTTTGCCAGATCGAAACGGTCAGTCTTGTACAACCAATAATCCGAAGCACGGAAGTTATTACTTGAACTTCTGGCGGACAAACGGGGATAAGTGGCCGTGGCTGCTGTTTCAGGAGTCCAACGGTTGCGAACTATGGCTGAGTATTTATCATCGCCATCCACCCAATAATATGAACTATTTTTCAATCCGTAAGCACCGAAGTTACCGGTACCCAACACAAAGAAAGTCAAGCTTTTCCATTTGGCAGTAAAATTAATACCGAATGTAAAGGGCGCACCATACCAACCGCCTTTACCCAAGAAGACTTCATCCTTATCATCAATTACGTTATCTCCATTCTGGTCCACATACTTGATGTCACCAGGTTGAACCGTACTACCCAATTTCTGCTCAGGGCTACTCTCGATTTCTTCCTTACTCTGGAATAATCCGGCACTCTGAAGTCCCCAGACACCATCAACAGATCTTCCTTCACGATAACGATAGGTATCATCATAGATTTCATCACGCTTAGTAATCTTAGTATCATAATATGTGCCTGCCACACCCAGAGACAAGTCTACATCTCCAAAGCGCTTGTTAGCATTTATATTGAAATCAAAGCCTACACGCTTGTTATTGTTATAGTTCAGTACAGCCATAAATGACGCTGCAGGATATCCTGTATTCAAATGAGACGGATAGAAAGTAGGTTGATTGATCAAATATCCCTCCATAGAGTTGATGAAGAATGAAGCATCGGCTGTAATCAATCTGTTCCAAAGCGAAGTTTTCAGGTTTGCAGAAAACTCCTTGCGCTTGATGAACGAAAGATCACTGTTCTGACCTCTGGTAGAGATAGTATATTTACCGGCCGGACCGTCATACCATGCATAACCATCGTTCTGAGTCCATACCGATTCATAGAGATAAAACTCATTATCACCCATCACCAAGTCAATGTCCTGATTGAGGATACTGCCCGATACGCTCAGTAATAAATCATCTACCACAGGAGAATCCTTCAGGAAGTTTTCATTGCTTAAGCGCCAGCCTAATGTCACTGAAGGAGAGAGGGCTTGACGATGCCCTTTAGCAAGCTTAGCGGAATGAATCAATGCCGCACTAAAATCAGCATAATAGCGCTGCTGATAGTTATAGCCCGCCTGCAATGCCAGATTGGCGTTGCTAATACGATGATACTGTGCAGAAACCGTTTGCTGATAACCATTGGCTATAAGCATGGCTGACACATTATGATTCTTATTGAAAGTATTCTGATAATTGAACTGCCCAGTGAATGCAATCGTTTGCTTATCTGTACTTCCACCTACGTTTTGAGTACCAGGTCTTTCATCATTCCCCTCCTTGCTGAGTGCCACTATAACGTCTTTACCACCATAATTGGACCAAGTAGGAACAAATACTGCATACTTATTGTCGAAAGAGGTTGAGTAGGAAGTAGCATAATCTACAGCAAACATAGCATTGAACGAGAGTCCTTTCAATACTTTGTTAAGGTTAACATCCACACCGGCATCGAACTGAAACTGGCGGCTCGTCCACTTACTGCTTCCGGCAGCATAGCTGTCTGCAAAAGCATTTGTAGCATTGGCCCGCGTACCGGACAAGAAATATTTACCGCCAATAATATTGGAAGTCGTACCCAGTAGTTCCCAAGCATCCGTAGCATTAGGATCAATCATATCCAGCGGAATAAGCGGAGCCGCATTTTCAGGGAAATTAGGACGTGCAGTCGATGCAACGTTCCAATAATCACCTTTTGCACTTTTCGAGTCGTAGAACGTGGCATTGGCGTTGATGTAGGCATTGATAAAACTATTGATGTTTACATCTACATTACCACGTACATTAAAACGGTCTGTCCTATTATTTTTGGCTTCACCAAAATCTAGAAAATCGCCATTGCTATAATAACTCACATTACTATAGAAACGTGCACGCTTGCCACCACCGGTAATCTCGGCAGTAACTTCCGAACGATTATATGCTTTCTTCACATAATCAGAAGAGTAGTAGTTCATGTTCGGATAACGATATGGATTCACCCCTGAACCATGATTGTAAATCTGCTCGGCCGTATAACGAAGATTCGCACTGGGATCGTCATTCAAAAGAGCTTCATTGTAAAGAGTCATATACTCTGCCGAACCCAAGTATTCCGGAAAAGCCTTCGCTACATGAAATCCGGTATTGGCTCTGACACTGACATTTAGTCCCTCTACATTACCACGTTTTGTAGTAATCACCACCGCACCTTTAGCAGCTTTGCTACCATAAAGAACTACAGCTTGGGCACCCTTTAAAAATGAAATCTGTGCTATTTCAGACGGCATAACATTGTTTGCATCACGAGGCACACCATCTACCAAAACCAAATAACCGGCATTGTCACCATCCATTCCCCACAATGAGTTACCATTCCAACCGCCTACATAGCCCTGCATATTATCCAGGCTGTAAGTATTATAATTCTTCTTCGTTAGTTCTTCCACATTGACTACAGAAACACCACCCAAAAGGTCCTTTTGAGCTACCTTACGAAAGGCCACCTGTACCATCGGGTCTTTTTCGCTTACCAATGAATCGGTTTCATTCCAGTCTATGGCCTGCGCACTGACAAACATTGGAGAAACAGCCAGCATAGCACAAAGAATGAATTTTGCTTGTATATATTTCATTGTTTATTCATTTATTATTAAACATACTTTTTAGTCCTCCACGATTACCAGCCAGGATTCTGTCCGAACTCAGGATAAAGATAAACATCATCATCAGGTAAGGGGAACCAATAATGCTTCGTACCGTATATGCGCTTCACAATCAGTTCATGACGGTAGTTAGCCACTTCAGCTTCCGCAGGGTCATTATTTTTATAGAAATCTGCACTCTCTACCCGATCGAATTCTACAGAATATTTCTCGGTATAAGGTGACTCGGTCAGCAACAGCCAACGTTGCAGATCATTGAAGCGGAAACCTTCCATAGAAAGTTCTACAGCACGTTCACGACGAATCTCGTCCATAAATTTCTTGCTGTCTGCAATATAGGATGAATGTACTTCCTCAGCACCACAACGGGCACGGATCTTATTGATTGCGTCGAGCGAAGTAAGCGTACAGTTATCAGACTTGGCAGATGAACCACCAAAAGCAGCACAACTTTCGGCATACATCAGGTAAATGTCTGCCAAACGCATGTAGGACAAATAGGTATGCAAGTTACTACCCCAATCATAATCCTTGTCACCTTCATTGCAAGTGTGAGGAACCAGTTTCTGGAAGAAATAGCCAGTACGACTTCCCAAATCTATCGAACGCATATCTGCTCCTGTATAAAGTTCACAATAGGCATAAGGTTTTTGTGCATCTGATAACTTATCTTCTGCCAAAACATAATGGAAACCATCGAATACGATGTCATGATAGAAACGCGGGTCTCTATTCTTAAATGGATGTCTCTTATCAAATCCGGATTGCGGATCATCGAGAGGAAGCCCATTAGCCATACCATACATTTCTACAAGGTTGGCTGTGGGCAAATGTATGATTTTGTCATGATCAACAAGACCTGCTACTTTCGGCCCCCATAACTTCGTCATATTCCAGTGACTACCATTAAAATCTGCAGAAGGACCGCGGAAAATAGCTTCGACCGAACCTGGCATCAGCCAGTTCTGACGACGGGTATAGAAAAGGTCAGAATAGCTATTCGAGGCACCTTTTGCCTTCTCGTGATCATATATATTACTATAGTTAAATTCAACAAGAGCATATTGCGTCTGACCGTTTTCTACCAGAGTCAGCAATTCACCGAACGCTTGCGCAGCCTTCTTGCAATAAGCTTCATCATAGTTGTAAGTCTGAGCTCCTCCCAACTGTGCACCATTCTTCATCAAGGGGCTTCCTGCCCATAAATAATTCTTACCTAAATAACCCAGTGCCATAATTTTATTGATACGCAACTGATTCTTGCCTTCCGTAGCTTTACCTGCATTAGTCTTATCCCAATCTACCGGTAACAGATCGGCAGCACGGCGGAAATCCTCCGCAGCCTTATCAGCACACTCTTGATAACTCAATCGTGGCAAATTCAACTCTTGCGTAGCATCAAATACTTGGTCAACGTAAGGCAAGCCTCCCCAAAAAGTCATCAACTCAAAATGCCACCATGCACGAAAGAAATAAAGTTGACCTGCAATCAGATCTTTTTCTTCTTGCGTACCCACCAGTTTGTCCAAATTGGCAAGACCTACATTAGCCTTGCGAATGCAATACCAGGAATGCGGCCACAAAGAATGCTCAAACTTATTAGTAGAAGCTGGATTACTAGGATTTCTATACAACCAACATTGCCCATTGCTTTGCCAAGCACGGAAATTACCTAAGTCGGCTTGATGCGTCATGTGGGCATCTCCCATGGAATTGAAGAGTTCATCATCACCCCAGTTCCAGGAAGTACAATAGTTACATTTCTCTTTATCAGGAATACAGTTATAGATTTCTTCTATAAATCCTTGAAAATTACGGAAATTCTTAAATGCATCTTCTTCGGATACAGTCGATTCAGGACTTTTGTCCAAATAGTCTTCGCAAGACGTCATGCCGAGCCCCACTGCAAGAGCCAAAAGGCCTGAACATAAAAGAGTCTTATATGTATATTTCATCTTGTTCATTATTATAATGTAAATTTTATACCTAAGTTATAACGTTTCACTGTGGGATAAGCTCCCAGATAACCAGCTCCAGAGAGGTTAGCTTCACGGTCATCCGGCATGCGAGTCCATAACCATAGATTATTACCATTAACATAAATTTTCAGGTTACTTAATCCCATTCTCTTGATCCAGCCCTTGTTCCAAGTATAAGCTAGTTCAACGTTCTTCAAACGAATGTAAGAACCGTCATAAAGAGATTGGGTTCCACCATTATAGCTCGGCGTAGAATTCCAACGAGGTACTACCACATCGGCATTAGGAGTATTTTTTGACCACCACGTACCCGTGTCGAACACTGTGTTCAATTTACTGCCAAAACTGGTAAGCCCCACATCACGGGTTACATTGTTCACGCCATAAAACTGTGCAAATGCACTGAATCCTTTCCACTCGAAACCAAAAGTAGCATTAAATGTATTTTCGGGCTGACTAGTGTAACCGTAAGGAGCCAGGTCCTTGTTATCCACAACGCCATCACCATTGAAATCGACAATGTAGTAATCACCCACCAATTTCTGGGAATCGTTAGCATCATGAGCAGGGCTACCATACAACTGGTCATAGTTTTGAATATATCCCGCATCAATATAAGAAGTATACTGACCTACACCAAATCCGGCTGCTTTCTGATAGGCAGGACGCATAGCCTGGTCATCTTTTACCAACACCTTATTCTTGGCATGCGTCATACTGAAGTTACCCCAAACACGCCAGTCATTGCCAAAGGTTTTATTTACACGCAACTCCAATTCATATCCGTTTGTACGAATCTTACCTTTGTTAATAGAAGGAGGAGTTCCTCCAAAGTAAGAGGGAATAGAACGGTCGCCACCATAAACAAAGATATTGGAACGTTCGTCACGGAAGAATTCCAAACTACCAGCCAACACTCCTTCGAAAAGAGAATAGTCAACACCAATATTCATTTTTTTTACAACCTCCCATTGTATATCCTGGTTACCAATAGCAGACTCACGATACCAGGTATAGATACTTTCAGTATGGTTCAAATCCATAGTAGTGTGACCACCATAAGCCCACTGGTTCATGTATAACCACCGACGACTTGAATCGAATGGATCAGGGCCTAACTGGTCAGAACCAATTTCACCATAAGAAGCACGAACCTTCAACATATCAATAATCTTCTTTTCACGGAAAAATTTCATAAAAGGTTCTTCACTGATCATCCAACCGATAGCACCTGAATTAAAGAATGCAAAACGATTCTCCGGGCTGAACTTTTCAGAACCATTGTAAGCACCGTTGTATTCAATGAAATAACGGTCGGCATAGTTATAAGTAACACGGAAAGCCCAGTCTTCACGATAGGTGGGCATCACGCTACCCCGTGCATTTTCTTGGCGGCTGAATAATCCCATAGCCGTGACATCATGCTTGCCAAAACTACGCATCCAGTTCAATTGCGCCTGATAATAAAGGTTACGAACCGTCTGGCTATTATCCACTGCACCGGGAGAAGTACTCCAATTGACTCCTTGTGTCCAGTCAAAACCGTTATTTGTGTCGTATGACTGTGCATATCTCACCTGACCGGTATCCGGATCAATCCACTTGCGCTGCGCACTATTAAACAAGTCATTGATACCACGATTGTTTTCAACAAATATATTGTCCCAAGAAACAGTAGCACGGGCAGAAAGTCCCTTTGTTATAAACTTCAAATCCTGCTCCAATGTAAAGTCGGTGTTGATACGGGTGGTTGTGAGTTGCATCGTACCACCTAAAGAAATATTTTCTGCAGAGTTCGTGGTGTTTGAAACAAGTGGATACATACCCCAGCTACCATCGGAATACTGCGGTAGAAACACGTCCGGTGCAATATTGTATGCACCCGACCATTGCTGCCCAATCTGCCATTCCGAATTACCCGTATTGCTCCATGGAGCCTTACGAATAGCATTGGAGCCTGCAAGGTTCATCTTCAGTACGGTAGTCTTCGTTATATTGAAGTCCAAATTACTGCGCACATTGATACGATCGTATCCATAGCCGGAGTTGTAATCACGACCATTGTCATAAATTCTAAAGAGGTCACCCTCATGTACATAGTCGGCCGAAGCAAAATACTTCACAAACTTTGTACCGCCACTAATATTAAGATTGGCATTGTAAGACATTGTGTTATCTTTAAACAGAGCCTTCTGCCAGTCTACATTAGGATAACGTTCTCTCTGCTCAACAGTAGTCTGATTACGATAATTATTTATGAACGATTGGGAACGGATGTATTCCCATGAATCAGGTCTCAGAGCTAATTCATGCTCAATGGCTGTATTACGAAACAACAAAGCGTCGTAAGAATCGTACTTATTGGGAAGTTTAGAGGGAGCCTTCAGAGTGGCATTGAAACCCACATCGATTTTCGCACTGCCCTCAGCACCACGTTTCGTAGTTACAAGAATTACACCATTGGCACCCTTCACACCGTAAACGGCAGTTGCGGATGCATCTTTCAAAACTGAAATAGATTGTACAGAACTGATATCCACTGAACTCATGGGACGTTCAATACCATCAACCAACACAAGCGGATCTTCATTATTATTCCAAGAACTTGCACCACGAATCGTTATTTTAGGTTCTTCTGCACCTGGCATACCTGTACCTGTGGTAGTAACCACACCCGGCAAGTTACCCGTCAGTGCCGCACCAATATCACTGATACCAGCTGCCCGTTCCAGTACTTTACCGGTAGTTTGTGTGATAGCGCCTACTACACTGGCCTTCTTCTGCTGACCATATCCTACCACAACAACCTCTTCCAGTTGCTGTGAGTCATCTTCTAAAGTGACCTTCAAGAGTTTTTGGCCTGCAATTCTAACTTCCTGCGACTTCATTCCTATAAATGAAACTACAAGAATTACTTTGTCATCAGGAACAGTCAATGTGAAATTTCCATCTATATCTGATATTGTACCTATTGAAGTATTGTTTTTTACAACGACGGAAGCCCCAATTACCGTTTCGCCATTTCCATCGACGACTGTTCCTTTTACCGTTACTCCATTTTGTGCTAAAGTCGGTAAACAACTCAATAGCAACAAAAGAATCAAGTAAGGGATCTTTTGAATTTGTTTTGTTACATTTTTCATTACCATTAGTTTAAGATATTAATAACTACATTCTCTTCATTACATTAGCTATTAGAAATAGCTTTAACTGTCATCATACATGCATTTCATAATTACATCGGTCTTTTAAGATTAATAATTCCAGCGATTCGCATTTGCAATATTTTACATAGATTTGCATTCTTAGTCATATAGAAGTTAGAGACATTTCACAAACAACTACCTCAACTCTCAAAACTTCTCTCTTCTTGGCAGCAAATGTATCCAACATAAACGGAACAATTCGCACATTCATGCTACACGTTTTTTTGACAGTATTACATCTTTCTTTTTGATGTTACATTTTTCTTTGAAAGCATTACATAATAACACATAAAGCACTTATTATAAAATAGTTATATCTAAAACAAAATCTTACAAATCCAAAATATATTTTACTAAAAAAGCGACCATTCAGAGTACTTTGAAACAGGTAAAAAAGGGCTCAAAAAACGGAAGAAAAAACGGTTTGTAACGCACCGCAAAAGATATGTAACCCACCTGTTAGAGGCGAAAAAAATCTCTTGTCTGATTCATTTAGCAAAAGATCAATTAACACATTTAAAGAAATGGATAAAAAAACACGGTTATCTAATGTAGATAACCGTGCACCTTTACTGTAAATTACAGATTAAAACCGGACGATTGGCAAACCTATAAAATCCCCATCTACTTTACTATATCCATTTGAAACGGCGAAGCCGGAAGTCCTGCCTTATTCTTCAGGTTAGCCTCTTGGGGATTATCATCCCAAGCGTAACGAACCTTTATAGGCTGAGTAATGTCTTCGCTCCAAACCACCACCTTATTGCCTTCTATAGCAGCCTTTGCCCATTTAAAACGTCCGTCCGCCCCTGCCAGTGCAAAACCTTTCAGTTGGGTTACAGGCATTAAATCATTCGTTCCTTCTTCAAAAGAAAGAATGATCTTTTCTCCCTCAACAGATACAGATGTACACAATGGACCGCTATGAACTATATCTTTATGACCATATACCTTCTTTTTAACCTGAAGTGCCACTCTTCTTGCCAGTTCTTTCTTATTTAATGGATGAATATCATTCCACTCTCCCAAGTCTATTGCTACGACTAAAGAAGTATTAGGCAATTTCAAGGTCACTTGCCGTTGAGCCTCTCGCATACCCGCCCAACCACTCTCTACAGGCTGCGGATGCGTCTGCATAAAATTGGGTAGCTGCATAATAAAGAACGGGAGATTTTCATCCGCAAACTTCACTCGCCAATCTTTTATCATCGCAGTCAATAAAGCCTCATATTCACCCGGACGTCCTGCATTCGTCTCACCCTGATACCACAAAGCTCCTTTAAAATGCAAATTTCGCAAAGGAGAAATCATGGAATTATACATTCCGGTCGGAATATTCTGAAAAGACACACCACCTCTTCCGGCAGGCATTTCACAACCTAATCTATATTTCCACTGTTCCGTCAAACGAACCGTGTCTCCGTCTATCGCCATACAATAGGGCTTGTCTTTTACAAAGCTGGGGCGCCCCCCTGAATTGATAAGACGAACCGTCACCAAATTCTCACCCGCTTTCAATACCGACGCAGGAACTTTATAAATACGTGGCGGATATTGATACGAAGTAGTACCTACAAAGACACCATTCACATACACAGAGTCTGCATTCACCATACAACCCAAACGCAATACGGCATCTTTATCAGCTTGCTCAGCCGTAAGACGAATATCCTGGCGGAACCAATGTGAACCACTTACCGGATAACCATTTTTAGTGCCCAATTGATAGGAAAACATATTCACTTCCTCCCAATCGGAATCATCCAATTCCGGTTCATACCACTTGACCGGAGCATGAAGCCCTTCATCCCCTTTATACAAAGAGAGATTCCAAAACCTCGACATCATGCCACCTGCCTTATTCATCAAAACCCTATATTCGTCAGAATTATAAATATCCCTTTCACGCAAATTCTTTGGGAACTCCTGTAGAGCATCCTCACTCATCCAAGCCTCAATAGAACTTCCTCCCCAACTTGAATTAATAATCCCGACAGGAACTTTCGTCTCATTATACATCTCTATAGCAAAAAAATAAGGCAGCGCGGCATAAGACTGAGCGACCTCCGGATTCAAGGATGTCCAGTTCATCCGGGAAATATCTTCTTTCGGACCATGCAAATCATTACCATAGGGAGTTTTAACGTAACGGATCATTGAATTTTCGTAAGCAGCCGTTTCCTTGCCAAACATATCCGCTACACGTGCCACGGTCTGTTCCATATTCGATTGCCCTGAACACAGCCACACATCCCCTACCAGGATATCTTTTACTATCACTTCATTCACCGTCATCTCATAAGGGCCGCCAGCCTTCATAGCAGGAAGCATGACCAGCCATCTGCCATTCTCATCAGCCTTTGCCGTGTATTTCTTCTTCTTAAAAGTTACCACTACATCCTCACCCGGTTCAGCTGTCCCCCATATCTTAATGGGACTTTCACGTTGCAATACCATTCCATCCGAAAGAGCGGAGGGGAGTTTAACCTTAGCCTCAGCCAGTACGGAATATATACAGGCCAATACTACCAATAAAGTAAATTTGTATCTCATAATATTGTAATTTTCAACATTCCTACTCCTTTATCAAACTTTCAGGTGCTCCCAGGAAAGAAGGTTTCAAACCTCCTAGGTCAATCATTATTTTCTGCATAATAAGTGCTGGATCAAGCGGACGGATACGCAAAGTATGCTTTTCTTTCTTATCAAGCAAATGTTTCGTTTGGGTAGTAATGATGTGCTCCGCCTGCAATCTGCCAAGTTCACCTTTATAATCACCGTTGATGTTGACTATCTGTTCGTCGCCCCCATCCAAACTGATCGCATAACGCAATCCTTTATAATCATTGAAATTCAAAGTTGAAGAAAAACGAACGATAACTGTAGCACCCCCACTTTTCTCCGTTTCAAAATCATATTCCAAATACATATCTGCTCCCGGAACGGCTGTGGTAGGTAAAGTAGTGACAGCAGACAATGTACGTCCCAGATTTGGAATTGTAACCCAATTAGCAGATGTACTGTTAGCTGAACGGGTATAATGTTCCGCTTCAATAGATACGTATCCATCCTTTTCTACAAATACAGGTGGCGCAGGGGCAATACGAGGTTCCGGAACAAAAGTAACTTTAGGCATAATATTATGTTTCGGATCATTCCAGGATTTATATCCAATATGTGTCTGATCCATGATATGATTCCATTTGCCACCACTCATTATATGGTTATAGTGATAAGTCAATACAGAATCACGTTCAAAACATGCACGTGCCTTATCAGCCCACTTATTGGCTTGCACATCATTGGCCTCTGCCAGTTTACGATTCATCGCTACGGCATAATACATATCATATAAGTTGGAACATGCTTGTATCGGGAAAAGTACCAATTGATCAAAAGCATCCCGATACTCGGCAGGCATCAGATAATAAAGTTTCAAGGCATCCAGGCATAATGCGGCATACTCATCTTTTACACTCTGCCATTCATTATAATTTTCCAGGCTGTAAGTCCTGTCATCCAACATTTCCGGAGTCACCCTACGATTATATTTAGTATAAGTATCAATCAGACGGGCTGCTTCTTCGGCATAGTTTCCACCAAACTGCTGGCGACAGAAATCTACTGTATGCTGAAACAGATTATTTTCGTTGAAACGTTGCGGATTCCAGGCCATATCCAGAAAGAAAGTGATCGGATACTCCATTGGTTTCAGATCGCCCACATTCACCACCCACAGTTCACGTACACCATAGTCATAAGTCAGAGTCATCTGCTCCCATGTACGCTGTATCTGGGTGATATTTATCCATTTAGAGTTGCGGGGAGCTCCTACATAATCGAAATGATAATACATGCCATAACCACCCTTGCGGGGTTTAGCTTTCAAGTCGGGCAATTTACGTACATTTCCCCAGTTATCATCACAGAGCAGCAGTGTTACGTCGTCAGGTACTCGCATACCTTTATCATAATAATCCTGTACTTCCTTATAAAGTGCCCACACCTGTGGAGTTTCTTTCGCCTTCTTACCGGTAACTTTTTCTATAATCTTCCGCTGATCTTTCACAATATTCTGTAACAGGGAAATATTTGCATCTTCACTCATCGGTTCATCACCATCACCACGCATAGCAAGGGTTATCACCGCTTCCCAATCTTTACAGCGTTCCATACCTTTCTGCCAGAAGTCACGCAATGCGGCAGCATTTGTGTTATAGTTCCATTCCCCTGTTCCACGACGTTTCCAGTCTTTCTGAGCTTGTCCCATCGGTTCATGGTGAGAGGTACTCATTACAATTCCCATTTCATTGGCCAACGGGCCATTCATCGGATCATCATCATAGAAGGCACTGTTCCACATAGCAGGCCACATAAAGTTTCCTTTCAGGCGAAGCACCAATTCGAATACTGTTTCATAGAATTTACTGTTGAAACCACCGAAAGTAGCACTGGCCCATCCACCCAAAGAAGGCCATTCATCATTCAGGAAAATACCGCGATACTTCACAGCAGGCTCACCATCCGTATAAATTCCTTCCTTGATAGATATAACATCATGTTTTTCTACCGGTACATCCGCCCAGAAATACCAAGGAGATACTCCCATCTGCCGGGCAAGTTCATAAATGCCATAAATAGTACCACGTTTATCACTACCGGCAATCACCACCGCTTCTTCTACTCCGCCTATGGGATTCTTCACAGTCTGTAGAATATACTTCTCACGCTTCCCCTGCAAATCAGCCGCATTGATCTTCCCGGACTGCAACAATTGTTTAATCCAAGAACTATTTTCTATAGAACCGACAATCAGCATACGCCTCCCAGATGCAGAGTTAATAATTTCAGGGGTAACACCCGTTACCTTACCCGCATCTGTCTGCAAATTTACTACGGCACGCACTACGCCCTTATCTTCCTGCGGATCTATCAATATGGGATAAGCTTTTCCCTGCCGTATCCAGACAAAACCACTCCCCTCATTTGCAACAAACCGTTCTGCCGCAGATAATGGCTGTAATAGCACTAAACTCATCAAGCAATAGATAACCCAACTAATTTTTGTTTTCATGGTATGATACTTTTTAATTAATTTCTGTCTTGTACAAAAATAGTCTATTACAATCTATTTTCTTGTTCCGCATGTTCCCACTTACTATAGTCGATGTTACATCCGGCATTTTCATGTTACATAAATTTCCATTCATGTAACATCTACCCTGCAAACAACCATAATTACAAAAAACAATCCGCATTTTGTGATTTTCCTCATTCTTCTCTGACAAATATAGCAAGAAACAATTTTAATATTCATAAACATGAAACATCTATTTCGTAATTTATTGATTATAGCATTTGTCGTATGCTGTAATTTCCAACAGGCTCTTGCACAACAGATGCCTCCTATTCCCATCGATTCCAATGTACGCATCGGAAAACTGGATAACGGCTTAACTTACTATATCCGCAAAAACAATCTCCCCGCCGAACGGGCAGACTTTTATATCGCTCAGAAAGTAGGTTCCATCCAGGAAGAAGAGAACCAACGCGGTCTGGCACATTTCCTCGAACACATGTGCTTTAACGGAACTACCCACTTCCCGGGTGATGCCCTGAAACAATATCTGGAACGCATTGGAGTTAAGTTCGGTGAAAACCTGAATGCCTACACTTCAGTAGATGAAACCGTATATAACATTTCGAATGTACCTGTCAATACTCCGGGAGCCATCGATTCTTGTTTATTAATTCTGCACGACTGGAGCAATGACCTGACTCTGGACCCTAAAGAGATTGATAAAGAACGCGGAGTCATCAACGAAGAATGGCGTACACGCATGAGTGCAGTGCAACGTTTCCAGGAAAAGTTGCTCCCTGCTATGTTTGCCGGTACCAAGTATGCTACTTGTTTCCCCATCGGAACCATGGATGTAGTGATGAACTTCAAGCCGCAGACACTAAGAGATTATTATGAAAAGTGGTATCGTCCCGATTTGCAAGGTATAGTTGTGGTGGGAGACGTAGATGTGGATGCCATCGAAGCACAGATTAAGAAACTGTTTGCCGATGTCCCCGCACAACCCAATGCCGCCAAACGCGAATATTATCCGGTAAATGACAATAAAGAACCGATTGTGCTGATTGCCCGGGATAAGGAACAACCCCATATCCAAGCTATCATCTTTAACAAACACGAAGCAACTCCCGACTCAGAAAAAGGCAATATGAATTATCTGATACAAGACTATGCCATCGACCTCATCAATAACATGCTGAATGCCCGACTGAACGAACTGCTTCAAGCTGGCAACCCTCCATATATCTACGCAGGAACCTATGATGGAGATTTCTTCGTTGCAAAAACCAAACAAGCCTTTACCGGCATCGTTGTTTGCAAAGAAGATGCAGTGGAAAACGGTATCACCACCCTGGTCCGCGAAATGGAACGTGCCCGCCAGTTTGGCTTCACTGAAAGCGAATACCAACGTGCCCGTGCCGAATATCTGCGCAATATGGAATCTGACTACAACGAACGTGATACACGTAGGAACGAGGAATATATTGATGAATATGTACGCCACTTCCTCGACAACGAACCCATACCGGGTATTGAAAACGAATATGCCATCATCAACCAAATAGCTCCGGCCATCTCCGTACAAGCATTGAATCAGATGATGCAGATGTTGATAACAGACACCAACCAGGTAGTCGCTATTTTCGGTCCCGAAAAGGAGGAGCTGAAAATGCCGACAGAAGAAGCTATCAAGAAGATTCTGAAAGATGTAAAAGCCGAGAAGCTGACTCCGTATGTAGACAAAGTATCAGACGAGCCCTTGATGAAAGAAACCCCGAAGGGTGGAAAAATCATCTCCGAACAAAAAGATGATGTATTCGGCACTACCATGCTGACATTATCCAACGGAGTAAAAGTTATCATCAAGAAAACTGACTTCAAAGCTGATGAGATTACCATGAAGGGTGTAAGCCTAGGTGGAAGTTCACTGTTTCCCAACTCTGAAATCATCAACATCAACGGCCTCGATGCCGTTTCAGCAGGCGGTTTAGGCAATTTCAGCGCTGTAGACCTTGAAAAGGTATTGGCAGGCAAAAGGGCTTCCGTAAGTTACGGTATCGGTGATAAGACCGAAACAGTCAATGGCTACTGTTCTCCGAAAGACTTTGAAACGATGATGCAACTCACCTACCTGACATTCACTGCTCCGCGCCGTGATGATGAAGCTTTTGCATCTTATAAGAACCGCAACAAAGCAGCATTACTGAACCAGGAAATGAACCCGAACGTTGCATTCAGCGACAGTATTACCTTTGCATTGCAAATGGGACATCCCCGTACTATCCGCATGAAGGCCGATATGATTGACAATATGGATTATGATAAAATCCTGGCAATGTACCAAGACCGTTACAAGGACGCCAGCGACTTTACCTTCATCCTCGTGGGTAATGTAGACGTTGAAAGTATGAAACCACTCATAGCCGAATATCTAGGAGCATTGCCTGCCATCAACCGTAAAGAATCATTTAAGGATAACAAGATAGAATACCGTAAAGGTGTATATAAGAATGAGTTCGTTCGTGAACAAGAAACAGCTAAAGCCTCTAACTTCGTCAGTTTCATCGGTACGTGCAAATATGATTTAAAGAATTCCATTCTGCAGGACATGACCTGCCAGATAATGGATTTAGTTTATACCGAGAAAGTACGCGAAGATGAAGGCGGAACTTATGGGGTATATGTAGGTGGCAATCTCTCCAAATATCCGAAGGAAATAGCTGGAATACAAATTGTTTTCGATACAGCACCTTCTAAAAGAGAGAAACTGATGAAAATCATCTTTGCCGAAATAGAACGCATATCCAAAGAGGGGCCGTCGGAAGCCAATCTTAACAAGGTGAAGGAGTTTATATTGAAGAAGCACGCCGAAGACCTAAAAGAAAACAGCTACTGGATGGGAAGCATTGATGAATACTTGTTCACCGGAATGAATCCGATAAAAGACTATGAACAAATAGTCAACAGTATTACGGCAAAAGATATTCAAAAGTTTGCCTCTGACCTGTTCAAACAGAAAAATGAGATAGAAGTCTCAATGATCAGTCCGGATAAAAAGTAACAATAGTAATATAATAGGAAGGCTGCACTATGTTTTAAAATTAGTGCAGCCTTTTCTATTAAACTTCATCGCCTCCACGCATCTACAGCAGATTCATTATCTCCTCCCAACCCGATACACGCTGATAACTGGCTTCATCTATACACATATTATGAGGTTGAGTAAATAATATTCTCCGTCCTCCAAAAGTCCTCAGGTTCTTGGGATGATCGTCGATCATAATATCACCCTGAATACTATCTTTACGTCCACAGAATATCATTTGTTCCCAAGTAATAAAGGGGAAATACTCATTCAGCCATCTTTGTTTCTCCGTCAGGCTATTGGGGAACTCTGTTGCGGAAGAGACAATCAGCACCTTATATTTATCATTCAGATATTTCAATCCTTTCACTGCATCCGGTAGCAGCGGGGCTGTTTCAAAGAACCCCTTACTTCGTACATACTTATGGAACGAAGGAAAAGATTCCTCTTCCGTTTTTCCATATAAATCCTCCAGAACCGGCTTTACACCGGTATCCTTGTACTCCAAGGCAATGTACTGTGAATACACATCTGCCAACACACCATCCATGTCTACTAATACTTTCGGTTTCATACTTTTTTTGTTTTATTTAACGATTTGCTTTTCGTTTTTATATTTAAACATCCTGAATCAGTAGAAAACCTCTATGCGGGATTTTTCAAATTCTTTCGGGTTTCATATTCCCGCAAAACACTTTCCGCAAATAACCGCACATTTACATAAAATCGCGCATAATTCGTAGGTTTTCTTACGAAAGATATATATATTTGCGGATATATGCAACTTTAATTAATATAAGAATATGTTGAAAGAGGAAAGACAACAGTACATATTAAACCAGATAAATCAGAATTACCGGGTTTATATTACAACATTAAGCACAGAGTTAGGAGTATCGGACGACACACTTCGCCGTGACCTGATAGAACTGGATGAACGTGGATTATTGACTAAAGTTCATGGTGGAGCTGTTGCCAAATCAGGTATCCCGATAGAATTTACGGACCGGATGAACACGGGAATTGAAGAAAAACAACAGATAGCCTCCAAAGTCATCCCACTATTCCGTTCAGGAGACGTACTGTTGATAGATGGCGGAACATCCAATCTGGAAGTCGCCCGACGCCTCCCCACAGATATGGAACTGACCGTATATACCAACAGCTTTCCGATAGTAAATGCCCTCTTCAATCATCCTAAACTGGATTTAATATTCTTAGGCGGGAAAGTATTCCCCTCTTCACAAGTGACGGTCGGCGTTTCTGTTTTTCAAGCCCTGCAAACCGTACGCCCGGACTGGCTCGTACTTGGGATATGCAGCGTACACCCCCATCAGGGTCTGACAGGTCCCGACCGGGAAGAAGCACTCATCAAACGCTTTATGATGGAAAGAGCACAAAAACGAATCGTATTAGCCGATAGTCATAAACTGAACACTGCAGAAGCATACAGCATCGCTTCTTTGGGAGATGTGGATTATTTAGTGACAGAAGATCAGAAAATAGATTATATCAGGCAGCATTGGCCCAAACACTCGTATGTACTCATGTAATTCCTCTTATCATCTCCCTACCTACTCCCTACCTTCTCCTTACCTACTCCTTACCTACTCCTAATCTATAGAGAGGGAGAAGGTAGGGAGTAGCATAGGCAAACTTAAGCAACACGTATGAGGAAGATATATCTATCTGAATAAGTTTTTTAGTAAAGGGAGTCGACAGTGTGAAGATGAGGTATGGACATAAAAAAAGGAGTACCGCTGTACTCCAACCTTTGTTAACCTTAAATCTAATACTATGAAAAACACAGTGCAAAGGTACGGACTTTTCTGAATTTTGCAAGCTCCGTGTGCGAAAACAGTGTATTTATAACACCCTTTAAGAAAATCTTCTTCGTTTTTCACTTCCTTTTTCATATCTTTGTTCAAAAGCGAAGATTAGTTACATCTTAGCACTAAAAATAAGCAAGCTTATTTTGCATTGCTTTTGGATTACATTATCTTTGTAGAAAAATAATCAAAACGACTTATGCCTGACTATGATTTGATAGCTATATTAGGTCCTACCGCTTCCGGAAAAACTCCTTTTGCTGCGGCACTGGCAAATATTCTTGACACCGAAATCATCAGTGCGGATTCCCGGCAAATCTACCGTGGCATGGACCTTGGTACGGGTAAAGACCTCATCGACTACACCGTAAATGGTAAACAAATCCCTTATCATCTGATTGATATTGCCGATCCAGGGTACAAATACAATGTTTTCGAATACCAACGTGATTTTCTGACAGCTTACGAGACTATTAAACAAAAAGGGAAATTACCCGTTTTGTGTGGAGGTACAGGGTTATACTTGGAGTCCGTATTGAAAGGGTATAAGTTGCTCCCTGTTCCCGAAAATCCGGAACTGCGTGCACGGCTGGCTGATAAGTCTTTGGAAGAATTAACCGGGATACTGCAACAGTACAAGACCTTGCACAACACAACGGATGTAGATACAGCCAAGCGTGCTATTCGTGCTATTGAAATAGAAGAATATTACGCACATACACCGGTAGACGAGCGTACATTCCCCAAACTGAATAGCCTCATCATCGGTGTGGATATAGACCGGGAATTACGTCGCGAAAAGATATCCCGCCGACTGCGCCAACGTCTGGACGAAGGAATGGTGGATGAAGTGCGCCGGCTGATAGAGCAAGGCATCCAACCGGATGACTTGATTTATTACGGCCTGGAGTACAAGTATCTGACGTTTTACGTCATCGGCAAGCTGACTTACGAAGAGATGTACCAGGAACTGGAAATCGCCATTCACCAATTTGCCAAACGGCAGATGACCTGGTTCCGGGGGATGGAACGCCGCGGATTTACCATTCACTGGATGGATGCCGGGCTGCCGATGGAAGAAAAGATTGCTTTTGTACAAGCTAAACTCAAAGGGAATTAGTATCTTTGGAGCAGCAAAGACGAAGCCTGGGAGGGTAACTAATGATTATGTAGGACTTTACTAAGAGATAACAATATGAGCGTAGAACCCGAAAAGTGGGGAGTGATATATAACCCCAAAGCCGGCACACGAAAAGTGCAGAAACGGTGGAAAGAAATAAAAGAATATATGGACAGCAAAGGCGTGTCTTATGACTACGTGCAGTCCGAGGGGTTCGGATCAGTGGAACGTTTGGCCGGTATTCTTGCCAATAACGGATACCGCACTATTGTCGTAGTAGGTGGTGACGGTGCACTGAATGATGCAATTAACGGCATCATGTCGTCCAATGCAGAAGATAAAAAAGAAATCGCCATAGGCATCATTCCGAACGGTATCGGGAATGACTTTGCCAAATACTGGGAAATGACCTCGGAATACAAAGATGCGGTGGATTGCATCATCAACAACCGTCGCCGGAAAATCGATGTCGGCTTCTGTAATTATTACGACGGCGAAAGGCACGTTACCCGCTATTTCCTCAATGCCATCAATATCGGTTTAGGAGCCCGCATTGTGAAGATCAGCGACCAGACCAAACGTTTCTGGGGAGTGAAATTCTTATCTTACCTCATGGCACTCATTTCGCTTTTCTTTGAACGCAAACTTTACCGAATGCATCTTAAAATAAACGGAGAACATATTCGCGGACGTATCATGACGGTTTGTATCGGTAGTGCATGGGGATATGGACAAGCTCCCAGCGCCGTTCCCTACAACGGCTGGCTCGATGTATCCGTTATCTACCGCCCGGAATTGCTACAACTTGTATCAGGCTTGTGGATGCTGATTCAGGGGCGTATATTAAACCATAAGGTCGTAATGCCCTACCGGACACAGAAAGTGAAAGTACTGCGTGCACAAAATGCCTCTGTCGACCTGGATGGACGCCTCCTCGACAGACATTTCCCGTTGGACATCGGCATTATGCATGAGGCAATCACCTTGATTATACCCAACTAAGAATAACGATTAACGATTAACGTTTAGTGATAAGTAATTAGCAAGCTGTTCTATCACCTGCTAATCACTTATCACTAATCACTAAACACTAAATACTTATGATTGAATTAAAAAATAACCCTGCCGGAAATTTCTTTTTATTGGCAGGTCCTTGTGTGATTGAAGGGGAAGAAATGGCAATGCGCATTGCCGAACGTGTGGTAAACATCACAGATAAACTACAGATTCCCTACATCTTTAAAGGTTCTTACCGTAAGGCAAACCGTTCACGCCTGGACTCATTTATGGGAATAGGTGATGAAAAAGCACTGAAAGTATTGCAGAAAGTACATGATACGTTTGGCGTGCCCACAGTTACAGATATTCATTCTGCCGAGGAGGCTGCCATGGCTGCCGAATACGTGGACGTACTACAGATTCCGGCATTTCTCTGCCGTCAGACGGACATTCTGATAGCTGCCGCAAAGACAGGAAAAGTCGTAAATATCAAAAAAGGCCAGTTCCTCTCCCCTCTTGCCATGCGCTTTGCTGCGGAAAAGGTAGTGGAAGCCGGCAATAAGGAGGTGATGATCACCGAACGTGGAACGACTTTCGGATACCAGGATCTCGTTGTAGACTACCGTGGAATACCGGAGATGCAAACTTTCGGTTATCCGGTTATTCTGGACGTCACCCACTCGCTGCAACAACCCAATCAGACAAGCGGAGTTACAGGCGGTATGCCACAGCTCATTGAAACTGTAGCCAAAGCCGGTATTGCCGTAGGCGTCGACGGATTGTTTATTGAAACACATGAGCATCCCGAAATAGCCAAGAGCGATGGTGCCAACATGCTGAAGCTGGATCTGCTGGAAGGATTGCTAACAAAGTTAGTACGGATAAGAGAGGCTATTAAAGAATAAGTTCACTCTTGTAAAGTGCACTGAGATAAATGGGAATTTAGCAAGTTTTGCCGCTAGATTCCCATTTGTGTAAAAAAACAATCCTCCTCTTGTGATTTCTTTTTCTGTCTTTCGACAAATAGAGCAAGAAACAATTTTAATATTCATTCATATGAAACATTCATTTCGTAGTTTATTGGTGGTAGCATTCGTTTTATGCGCCAGTTTCCAACAAGCGGTAGCACAGCAAATGCAGTTTCCGCCTCTTCCCGTGGACAAGAATGTCCGTATCGGCCAATTAGACAATGGCTTGACGTATTACATCCGTCACAACAAATTACCCGAAAACCGGGCTGAATTTTATATTGCCCAGAAAGTAGGTTCCATCCTCGAAGAGCCGCAACAACGTGGTCTTGCTCATTTTCTGGAACACATGGCTTTCAATGGCACAAAGAATTTTCCCGGCGATGACAAAGGCCTCGGTGTTATCCCCTGGTGTGAAACCGTAGGCATCAAATTTGGAACAAACTTAAATGCCTACACCAGTATAGACGAAACCGTCTACAATATCAGCAATGCCCCGATAGACCGTGCCGGTGTATTGGACTCTTGCTTGCTGGTTCTGCACGACTGGTCTAACTACATCCTGCTCAAAGATGACGAGATAGACAAGGAACGTGGAGTGATCCGTGAAGAATGGCGTAGCCGTAACAGCGGTATGTTGCGCGTTTATACCGATCTGCTTCCCACCATATATCCGGGTGACAAATACGCCGATTGTATGCCTATCGGTTCTATCGATGTGATCAATAACTTCCCCTACAAAGATATCCGTGACTATTATCACAAATGGTACCGTCCCGATTTGCAAGGTATCGTTATCGTAGGTGACATTGATGTGGACGCTGTAGAAGCCAAACTGAAAGCAGTATTTGCCGATGTACAGAAAGCAGTAAATCCGGCAGAGCGTGTTTATTATCCAGTTGCCGATAATAAGGAACCTATCGTAGCCATCGGTACAGATAAAGAAGTAGACGATCCGTCTATCGAGGTTTACTTCAAGCAAGATGCAACTCCCGATTCAGAAAAGAATAACGTAGGTTATCTGGCTTCCCAGTATATGACAAGCATGATCACCAGTATGTTGAACGCACGTCTGAGTGAACTGACCCAAAGCGCTAATCCGCCGTTTAACCGTGCATATAGCAGTTACGGTAATTTCTTTGTAGCTAAAACCAAAGAAGCCCTCAATCTTTCAGCATCAAGTAAAGCGAACGGTATTGAAGAAGCCCTGAAAGTCCTGTTACAGGAAGCAGAACGTGCCCGTCGTTTCGGTTTCACTGAGTCTGAATACGCCCGTGCCCGCGCTAACTATCTGCAACGTCTGGAATCTGCATACAACGAGCGTGAGAAGACCAAACACGGTTCTTATGTACGTGAGTATGTACGTAACTTCCTGGATGCCGAACCTATCCCCGGTATTGAAACAGAATATGCCATGATGAACCAGTTGGCTCCTAACCTCCCGGTACAGGCTATAAACATGGCAATCCAGCAACTCGTTCCGGACAGCAACCAGGTAGTTATCATTGCCGGTCCCGAAAAAGAAGGATTAAAATATCCGCAGAAAGAAGAAGTTATTGCTTTGCTGAAAGGTATGAAGAGCCTCGATCTGCAACCGTATGTTGACAAGGTTTCTGATGAACCTCTTATGAAAGAAGCACCGAAAGGCGGCAAAATCGTATCTGAGAAGGAAGGTGAAATCTATGGTAGTACGAAGCTTGTTCTGTCCAATGGTGTAACTGTTTACATCAAGAAAACTGATTTCAAAGCAGATGAGATCCGTATGAAAGCAACCAGCCTGGGTGGTAAATCTCTTTTCCCCGATAAGGACGCACTGAACTTTGCTGTTATGGACAATGTGGTTGCTGTAGGTGGTTTGGGTAACTTCAGCCAGGTAGACCTTACAAAGGTATTGGCCGGAAAGAAAGTTTCTGTTCGTGCCGGACTGGGTGCTACTACTGAAAATGTATTCGGAACTTGTTCTCCGAAAGACTTCGAGACCATGATGCAGTTGACTTATCTCACATTCACCGCTCCCCGCAAGGACATGGAAGCATTCGAATCTTATAAGAACCGTACAAAGGCCGAACTGGAAAGTGCACAGGCTAATCCGCTTTCTTCCATCAACGACACATTGCAGAAAGCCATGTACAACAACCATCCGCGCATGGTAATAATGAAACCGGAAATGGTAGATCAGATCAACTATGACCGTATTCTGGAAATGTACAATGACCGTTTCAAAGATGCCAGCGACTTTACATTCTATTTCGTTGGAAACATTGACCTGGAAACAGCTAAACCGCTGATTGCAGAATATCTGGGTGCATTGCCTGCCATCAACCGCAAAGAGACTTTCAAGGATACCAAGATGGAGATTCGCAAAGGTACATACAAGAACGAATTTGCTAAAGAGCAACAGACTCCAATGGCAACTATCGTATTCCTGTATACCGGAAAAACTCCTTATACATTGAAGAATGAAATTCTGTTGAGCTATATGACCCAAGTGCTGAACATGGTTTATACTGAAGAAGTACGCGAAAAAGAAGGTGGTACATACGGTGTAAACTGTATGGGTAGCTTACAGAAGTATCCGAAAGAACAATTGCTGATGCAGATTGTCTTCCAGACCGATCCTGAAAAGAAAGATAAACTGGCCGGTATCGTAGTAGACGAGCTGAAGAAACTGGCAGCAGAAGGACCGTCTGATGTACATTTGCAGAAGGTAAAAGAGTACATGTTGAAAAAGTATGCTGATAACCAAAAGGAAAATGCATACTGGCTGAACAACCTGAACGATTACTTCTACTATAATATGGATATGACGCAAGGATATACAGATATCGTAAACAGTATCACTGCCAAAGATATCCAGAAGTTTGCAGCAGACTTGCTGAAACAAGGTAATGAGATCGAGGTAACGATGACGGTACCTAAAAAGTGATTAAGAAAGTAGTGATTAGTGATAAGTAAAAATACAGTTCTTATCACTAATCACTAACGACTAATCACCAATTAATCACTAACGACTAATCACTAAAAACATGAATCTATTTCTTGAGCTACGTAAACATGGAAAGTTAGCAGAAAAGCGACATCCGATGTACGAGAAGAGCAAGTTCGGAAAGTTTTGGATGTACTTCATGAGTGTGTTCTGGGCAGCTTATCTCATATTCTTCGGAACAACTTTCGCCTTTGCTTTCGACGGTGGAGCCAGAGAAGCCTACCATGTAATGAACAGCGGACTCATATTTGTGCTCGCCCTCGACTTTCTCATGCGCTTACCCTTCCTGAAGACACCTACACAGGAAGTCAAACCCTACTTACTGCTTCCCGTAAAACGGAGTCGTCTGATTGACTTCCTTCTCCTGCGTTCCGGGCTTAACAGCTTCAATCTGCTCTGGCTCTTCTTGTTTGTCCCATTTGCCATCATCACAGTTACTAAGTTTTATGGAGTGGCAGGTGTATTGACCTATTGTATTGGTATCTGGCTACTCATCGTATTCAATAATTACTGGTATTTATTGTGCCGTACGTTGATGGACGAACGCATCTGGTGGTTCCTTCTACCGGTAGCCGTATATGGTGGTATTGCTGCTGCACTTTTCATTCCGGACAACAGCCCGATATTTGCCTTTTCAGTCAATCTGGGTGAAGGATTCATCACCGGAAATATACTGACGTTTATCGGAGTTCTGGTAGCCATTGCTATCATGTGGTTCATCAACAGGAGCATCATGCAAAGATTAGTCTATAACGAACTAAACAAGGTAGAAGATACAACCGTACAGGTAAAGACTGTATCCGAATACAAATTTCTGGATCGTTATGGTGAAATCGGTGAATATATCCGGTTAGAGCTGAAACTGTTGCTTCGTAATAAAGTCTGCAAAAAATCACTCTATAACATCACTGCTGTAGTATTAGCTTTTAGCCTCATTATCAGTTTTTCTGACCTTTATGAGGGAGGCGCACGCGACTTCTTCGTGCTTTACAACTATATCATCTTCGGTATTCTGTTCCTCTCGCCTCTGATGAGCTACGAGGGCAACTACATTGACGGGCTAATGAGTCGTAAAGAATCCATCTATTCGTTACTACGTGCTAAATATATTTTATATAGCCTGGCTCTAATCATTCCGTTTATACTGATGATCCCTGGTATGGTGACAGGTAGGGTATCTGTCTTGCAATGTATCTCATGGCTTGTATTTGTTCCGGGCTGTGTCTATTTCTGTATGTTCCAACTGGCAGTGTACAATAACAAGACCCTCAATCTGAATGCCAAGATGACCGGTCGTCAAAACGTGGGGACAGGATTACAGAACCTTATTTCAGCTGGTGCATTTGGTGTGCCCCTACTACTGATGTTCGGGTTAAAGGCAACGGTTGGCAAAGAAGCTACACCATGGGTACTTATTGGCATCGGACTTGTATTTATCCTAACTTCAAGATGGTGGTTAAGGAATGTATACCATCGCTTCATGAAGCGCCGGTATAAGAATATGGAAGGATTTCACGATAGTAGACAAAAATAATTACGAATATGATAGAGATAAACAATCTTCAAAAAAACTTCGGCCAAAAGAAAGCCGTAGATATTGAGAAATATGTCATAGAACAAGGTGACATGCTGGGTTTGGTAGGCAACAACGGAGCCGGTAAAACAACCCTTTTCCGCCTGATGCTGGACTTACTCCAGGCAGATCAAGGCAATGTAACCATTAATGATATCGATGTAGCCAAAAGCGAAGACTGGAAACAATTCACCGGCGCTTTCATCGATGATGGTTTCCTGATCGATTATCTTACTCCCGAAGAGTACTTCTACTTTATCGGTAAGATGTACGATCTGAAAAAAGAAGAAGTAGATGAACGCCTGCTTCCTTTCGAACGATTCATGAATAATGAGGTCATCGGACAAAAGAAGTTCATCCGTAACTTCTCTGCCGGAAACAAGCAGAAAATCGGTATCATATCCGCTATGCTGCATCATCCGCAATTGCTGATCCTGGACGAACCGTTCAACTTCCTTGATCCGAGTTCACAATCCATCATCAAGCACCTGCTGAAGAAGTATAATGAAGATCACCATGCCACGGTTATCATTTCAAGCCACAACCTGAACCATACAGTAGATGTATGCCCTCGCATTGCTTTGCTGGAAAATGGTGTCATCATCCGTGACATACAAAATGAACATAACTCAGCAGAAAAAGAACTTGAAGATTACTTCAACATAAGAGTGGAAGAAGAAATTGAGGAAGAACTGGCAGAAACAGTGATTGAAGAAACACCTGTTCAGGAAACAATCATTGAAGAAATTATTGCTGAGGAACCTATTACTGAAGAACTCTCTGCTCAACCGGAAAAGAAAGAAGAACAGGAATGAAAAAATACTTCTTATATATAGTTGCCCTCATCGGATTGACATTCAGTTTAAGCTCATGCCATACATCAGCGCCCCGGCTCAATTACAAGGCACTGGCAAAAGCTTCTGTCCGCATGGGTGTTGATATAAATATGGAAGATAACCACAAGTTGTACATTGCCTCTGCGGAGTGGATGGGTGTCCGCTACCGCGCAGGCGGTGACAACAAGCACGGAGTAGATTGTTCCGGACTGGTATCGCAACTCTATAAAGAAGTATATAATATCCGTTTGGCCAGAAGCACCGATGGTCTACTTAAAGAAAGCAACAAAGTCTCCCGCCGCAATTTGCGTGAGGGAGATTTGGTGTTTTTCACCAGCCGTGCATCCAAGAAGAGGGTGGCACACGTGGGTATCTACCTCAAAAACGGGAAGTTTATTCATGCAAGTACCAGCAAAGGGGTTATTGTCAGTAGCCTCAACGAACAATACTATACGCAATACTGGCTTTGCGGCGGCAGAGTAAAATAAGAATCTTTTTTTCTTCCCCTGTGATTTTTCCTTTCCCTCCCCGACTTATAGTTCAAATGAAACTTTAAAAAGGAAAAACGATGAAAAAGATTTTAGGTGTCCTTCTCTTTATCGGCCTTGCGCTGAACGCCAACGCACAATTACTTTGGAAAATCTCCGGTAACGGACAAGAAAAGCCCTCATACATTTTAGGTACCCACCATCTGGCACCTCTCAGTATCAAAGATAGCATTGCCGGATTGCCACAAGCCATAGAAGGCACTACTCAGGTATACGGAGAAGTAGTCATGTCCGATATGATGTCACCCGAGTTCATACAGATAATGCAACAAAGCATGATGATGGCAGGCGACACTACTCTCCAGAAACTTTTTACCCCGGAACAATATGAAGTAGTAGGCAAGGTAGTGAAAGAGAACCTGATGGCAGATATAGCCATGTTGGGCAAATTAAAACCCGCTGCCATAACCCAACAACTGACCCTGATATTATGCATGAAGCATCTGGGTGGTTTTAATCCACAGGAGCAATTAGATACTTACTTCCAGCAGCAAGCATTGCAAAGCGGTAAAAAAATAGGTGGTTTGGAAACTCCGCAGTCTCAGTTAGATATGCTCTTTAAAGGTCAGACTCTACAGCGTCAGGCAAACTTACTCTATTGCCTCGTAAGTGACATAGATAAAGCTATGGAACAAACTAAACGTCTCAACAACGCATACAAGGCTCAGAACCTGGATGAAATGCTGAAGCTGATAGAAGAACGTGATGGCAGCTCGTGCGATCCGCAACCGGGCGAAATGGAAGCCCTGCTGGATAACCGTAACAAAGCATGGATTGAGAAAATGCCTGCTCTCATGAAGGATGCTCCTACCCTTTTTGTTGTCGGTGCAGGCCACCTGCCGGGAACTAACGGAGTGCTGAATCTGCTGAAACAGCAGGGATATACTGTAGAACCTATGAAATAAAAACTATAAATTCTCTCTTTACTGACATTTTCTGAAAACAAAGAAAATGCAAGATATCGGGTGATTGCAAGTGATTTGTGGTCACCCGCTTTTATAAAAAAGGGTACATCAGGAAATCCCCCCGACATACCCTCTAATCTTAGTATATGTTCATCATCACATATTCATCGTATTGGCTCCTAAAGCTCCCAACACCGCTGATGCTACAGCGATTACTATTTTTAAAATCTTATCCCAAATCGTCTTTTTCATATCAATTACTTTGCATTTCAATAATTCATAGACTGCGCAGCCTTTAATTCTTAATTTCTAATTCTTTAAATTCTAAAGCCCCAGCTTTAGACCCTATCCCAGAGGATCATCTTCAATACCTCCGTCTCCACCTGAACCACCTCCGTTACCATCATCCGGATCTTTACCATCACCGGAAGAAACATTCTTACCCGTCCACTTCTCAAATTCAACACCCTGCCACAAAGCCCGGGTAGTTCCCAGAGCAGCAGGACGTGTATATTCAGGAGTAAACATAAAATGTAATGACGTCACCTGATTCGGACTCACATCCTTCTCTGCATCCACACCCTTTCCGCGTGTCCGTGCAATCACCGTAAATGTTCCCAAACCATCCAGACGAACCGAACGGCTGTTCAATAACTGTAAGCGCATCACCGACATCAGGTTTCTGACCACATTATGTACATCACCCGGTGTTGCCGAACACTTTTCAGCTACCATTTCTCCCAACTGCTGCAGATTAACAGCTCTTCCCACTTTCTTCAATGCCAGATGCCACTGTTTAGCACCCTCCTTCGTTTTCAATTGCGATTGTCTCGCATAATACAATAAAGGCATAATCTTTCTCCTTTTACTTTTAAATTCAACTTCATTTTTATTAGTTTTGTGTTGATCAACAGTGCAAAGGTGAAGATATTACCAAGTATAAACAAAAAAAACAACCCACCAGGAGCTGTTTTCTAATATTAATATATAATTAATTGATCTTAAGCATTTTGATGTAGTCGGAAGAATTTCCTCATAAACCATATATATATAAAACTAAGTAATAGAACAGTGCATAGCAAAAATATATAGCCATGATCCAAACAATCTATATATCCTATTATTACAACTGCTTGTACTGCCATATAAATCAATGATACTACCACATGAGGTATTTTCAACTCGTTAGCCATCAACTGATACATGTGCTTTCGGTGGGGTAAACCTATATTTTCATGAAGCATCAAACGATGAATGATAGTCAAAACACTATCGACGCCATAAATTACCAATAGGATTATCCAACTGAAATCCTCTGTTTGAATAATTAGCTTCCCTATCAAGAAAAGAAGAATAAAAGCAATACTCACAGAACCGACATCACCGGCAAAACACTTTGCTTTTTTACGGAAATTGAAGAAACAAAAGACTAAGACGGAACAGAGAACCGTATAGATTAGAGCGGGTTCTACAAATTGCGTTATTTCAGCATTAATATAAGCTAGTGCACCAAGGATAACCAGCGAATAACCACCTGTAATGCCATTAATACCATCCATGAAATTATAGGCATTGATGATACCCGTACAAATTATCAATGCAATGATTATCCACCACCAAGACAAAGAAAACAATCCCCATTGATAGAACATCAATACCATAGCTGAAAAATGGAAAAGTAAACGCAATTTCTGAGAAGTGGAACGCACATCATCTACAAAACTAATGAATGTGACAAAGGTTAATGCAAGTATAAAACATGGATACTCAAAACCACTTATCAGGAAATAAGCTAATGCACCGAAATAGAAAATAACTCCGCCTCCCCGCAAAGTTATTTTTGTATGAGAGCTACGTTCATTCGGCTTATCAATGATATTACATCTATCAGCTATCCTAAAATAAAAAAGTTCTGCCACAAATAGCAGAACAAAAACTATTAAATAATACATCAATTGTTTCTATTTATCCAATAAAACCAGAACTGAATACAAGCGAGTAAAAAAGAGAAAACACCAGTTACAGCTATAATAATCCAGAAATATAAACTCATTCTATCCTAAAATTTTCTAATACATTGGTTGACTTCCATCCCAACTCACGTATCACTTTCTCATTGCTAAAAGTTAAAGATCTCGTGATTTTCATTAGCTTCAAGGAATTGATTGGGGCTTTCTTTCCTAGACAATCACCTATTAAAGCCATACTCTTAGCCACCCAATATGGGATCGATAATGGCAAATTCTTATTCAATTGCTTGCAAATAATAGTTTCAAGTTCTCTAAAAGTAGGTTGATGGCTATCACACACATTATAAATACCACCTTTTTCCACTAATAGAGGAACTAGTTTTGCAATATCCTGAACCATCAACACACTTTTCCTAGCTTGGCTTCCTGCAATACTGAGGTATTTTCCGCTACGGATACCTTGAATCATAGATCCCAGATTTCCCGGAGGATAAGGACCAGCAATCAAGGAAGGACGAATGATACCTAAAATGACATGATGCTTATAACACCATTTCTGTAGATATTCCTCCGCAAGACGTTTACTCATGGCATAAGGAGTAACTCCATTCAAAGGATGCTCTTCCGTAATATTCTCGCCAAAATCACAACCATAAACAGCAACTGTAGAAATAAAAATAAAAACTCGCGGTATCCCCCCCTGTTCTAATGCAGTACAAAGATTCTTTGTTCCTTGTAGATTCACATCAAAGAACACCTGTCTTTCCACTTCAGTTTTAGGTACAAAATGAGCCTTTCCGGCAGCATGCAACACGATATCATACCGCTCACGTAGCTTCGGAATCTCCTTTGCTATGTTTACGACATAATCATCCTGTGGCAACAAGCCCATAGTCACAACGTCATAAGCCTCCTCCAAAAGAGGACGCACGTTATTACCTAAAAATCCTGAGGCTCCTGTGAATAAAAGTTTCATGAAAGAATAAAAAAATTAGTTAACGTCCATTTTTACCGTATCATATATGGATAGCCGCCAGAAAGCGATTTTCCATTAAATAAGTTCAAAAAAGGAACTGATTATTAAAGTTTATTATCACCCAGTCCGATAGGTATCATCTGGAAAAGCATTTTAAAATATTGCAAGGCAGCCCCCCTGCATCTTGCAAGTGGGGATGATAGTATGCGCTGAGACTCAGACCATCCTACCACTGCCAAAGAATAGGGAGTTCTTACGCTCACCCGACAAGGGGCGTATGAAGCGCTTGGCAATAGAATTGTCGATCGTATAAGAACCATCTATAATGTAAGCAAAGAGTTGAGTCCAGAAGGAATTCAAGTAACTCAGAGCATTTTCTATCAGGTCACCTTTTAGGGGATGTACGTCAGATAACATTACATCTAACTTGCTGCACAATCATATAATTATCTCTTTAGTCTTTATAAGTATCTGTTCAGAACTTGATGTGCCATTCTCATATCCGACTTCCAGATGATATAACTCTTCAAAAACATCCAGAAAAAAATCAGTATCCTTATCTCCGCCCTGTTCGGAAGCATATTCAAATTTTACCCGGACACAAGCTAGACAATAAAGATGACCAGTATACAACAATTCATCATCCGAATACATATACACATTGTAGCCGTCCGAATGAAGGTCTTAAGTTGCCTCTCGTCAAGAATATGTCGCAAAGTATCTCTGCCGCGTGAACCATCCTCATAACAGTATTACCACCTTGGAAGCTTTCTTCACAAGACATCAGGTATACTTCTTTTTATAGCTGTCTTCAACCTTTTAATGATAGAACTTTCAAGAAGAAAGACTACATCCTTTCAATCAATAGAATAAATAAATTCGTCACCTTCATGGACCACTTGCATAAACTTGTAACCGGCAATGTTCATATAGAATCCCTTGCGCACATCATTCACCATAGCACCAAGATTTCTAGGGTATCAGCAAGGAGTGACGAACAGAGAAGCCTCAATACTACATTGGGCTTCTTGCACCACTCTGTCAGTCACCTCATATATCTTATACAACATCGAACGAACAGCTTTACTCAAGAATCCTGTACAACCGGTAAGGAGTAATTTCTCCATTATTTTTAGCGAAATAGCGCTTTCAATTCTTTAATCCGAAAATTTTCCTTAAATATTTATTAGTCTTTCTAGGAAACAAAAGCACCAATAGTAATTTGACCTTTTCTTTAATTGAAACAGATTTATTTGTAAGGTAGAAAACTGCCTCATTCTTGAGTTCTGACTTTACTTTGTTATAGTAAGTTTGGTTTATATCATCTAAAGTTAGAGTACAAATACTCAACATTGTAAAAATTAAATAAACTCTTATACCATTTATTAAATTGGGGTATTTTTTTTGACACAAATTAAGCCAGTTTTTAATTTGATCAATCATATTTAGTCTATTTGGATTAAAACCTGAACGTACAAGACTTACTCCCTCTTGACTATAATAATACATTGGTGTATCTGTATGCATTATTTTATGTGCATTTATTATCACATATGGAGTGAATGCCATATCCTCTCCAAATCGATTTCCTTCGGGGAACCGTAGAGAGCCTATTACCGATTTTTTATAAATTTTAGCCCATACAGCACAATAGTTAGATTGATCATTTAGCATCTTTAGAAATGCGTCCTCATTGCATAAATGTCTGAAATTACAGCTATGTATTGGTTGTATGGTTTCTCCTCTATAATATTGGAAACCACATGATATCAAGTCCGAACTTGAGGAAATAGCTTCCTCCAACATTATTTCAATGAAATTCTTATCCAAGAAATCATCACTGTCAACAAAAATAACATATTCTCCAGATATTCTTTCCAAACCAACATTTCTGGTACTGGATATACCAACATTTACTTTATTGGAAAAGATTTGAACCCTAGTGTCACGCTCAGCTATAGATTTACAAATTTCTAAACTACTATCTGTACTACAGTCATTCACAATTAATATTTCAAGATTCTTATATGTTTGATTTAGCAAACTTAACAAACAACGCTCCACATAATTTTCAACATTATAAACAGGCACAATAATGCTAACCAAAAATCTCAGTCCTTCCATACTACTTTATATTGTTTTTATTTTACAATATTTACAACTCACACAAACACCAAAAATAAACCAGAAGAAAGGCATTATATAAATAAACTCAAACATATTCGATGTCAATGATTGTAATAATATTACAATAAATATTTCGTAAGCATATCTATTTTTATTTCGAACTAATTTAGAAGTTAAAACTGGAAGTGTAGACAGAACGAATGCTAATAAACCGACAATACCAATTTCGCACAACAATAGTAAATAAGCATTGTCAAAAATGACCACTTTCAAATCTGCAGACATTCCAGCATGATGGCCTGCAGATCCGAGACCATTACCTAACATATAATTCTCTAAATTAGCTAAGGAAGTAGTAGCCTGAGTACTACGAGAAATCAAACCATCTTCCACATCCTCACCTGAAAACCTAAACACTACAGCCTCATAAAGTTCAGGAAATTCTCTAATAGCAAATAATCCAATAATAGCAATTATAAAAAGTATAATAAGAATCACCTTTTTATTTGTTTTTTTCGAGAGAAAAAGCTCAAATATAATTATAAACAAAAAGCCCAACAATGCACTTTTTCGCATAGTCATAATTAGCAACACAAATAGAAGCATGAATATTGGAATGCGCTTTTTGTTTTTTTTCTGAATATCGTGTAACTCATAAATAAGTGCATACAAGCATAAACTGGAGGTCATAGTAACACCAAAAAGGCCTTGATAATACCTTCTCACTTGAAATAGTGTGTCATTAGGAATAATTGCTTTTTTTAATAGAAAATCAATATAGAACCCAGGTGCTGCTATGTACAATAGCAACCCAATAAACATGGATATTTCAACTGCATAAACAATTTGCTTTATTACATCATTTTGTTCTTTAAAGGATAATTGTTTTGCATAAAAATAAAAACATGCTGGTAATACAGTGTAGGATAATCCATAAATATAGTTCGAGAATGCGGAATTACCTTCTTCCCATAATAAGGAAATAACACAAACAACTATGAATAATACAACAAAAGCATCAACTTTATTGGTTACTTTTTTTAAAGAAAAAAACTTTAACCAATATAAGAATGCAATTAGAGAGAATATAAGTCCGACCTTTAAATCTTGATGAAAAAGAGATAATATACAGAGTGTGAATAAAACAGGATAAAAGCACCTCCAACTCAAGAAATATTGATTTATTACGGTAAACATATTATTGGGAGACTTGGTGTATAGCTTCTAAATATTCGAATTTGTGAATTTTATCTGGTTCAAGATACGCACCCTCACTCCACTCGTTCCACGCATTTATATAAAGAAATTCATCTTTGGGGTATTTACTATTAAGTACTGAAATGCATTGACCAAAACGTAATGGAGTTGAATTCTCAAATACATGACCATTCTTTTTCTTGCGAGGAGTATTGTCCCAACTAACAACTATTCCTGGGCTCACTTTATCTCTAATTATACGTCCTTCAATAGATGTCCATATAATGTTAATATCAACGATACGTTCCACAAGATTTGTATTTAAGACTCTATTTGCAATTCTTCTCAGACCAGAAATGAAGACGTATCGAAGTCGGTAATACTTTGGAAGAGCATTGTGTAATGTATATCCAGGTTCAAAATAATAGTAGTGATCGAACAGGTGAGTTCTCTCGTCATTTTTTTCACTTGTTATAGCTGAGACCCAATATATACCATCAAAGCCATTTTCTTTTGCTAGGCAATTCCACATAGAAATCATTTGCTCAAGATAGGCAATATTTACAGTTCTATAAAGATTTACCATCGGTTTATTGTTTATCTTTATATATCGAGGATCCTTAAAGAATTGGAGCAAGTAATTAAAATGTGAAATTATATCATCATCACCACCATACACTTGATTCATTAGTACATTGGTAGGTTTTCCATCCCATGTTCTAGCCCAAGGTTCATTTGCCCAACAAATAGAATATTTAACATCAATCTGAGGATTTGCTAATAGGATTTCCATTGGCTTTTCAAGAAGCAACTTGCCGTTAAACCAATAATGATATATACAGAATCCATAAATTCCATATTTATTAGCCAAATTTGCTTGCCATTGCCATGTATTACAGCCATTAGTAACAAGATCATAGTAATTATCGTTTAATGGGACTTTTGGTTGCTGATGGGCTTTAAAGAACTTTTTTCCGTTTTTCACTGTAGTCCACTCTGTAAAGTCCTTTCCCCACCATTTATCATTCTCAGGAATAGTATGGTATTGTGGCAAATAAAGCGCTAAGTTTTTCATTTTCTTCTAATTATATGCTTAATAATCTGTAATAACAAATAAAATCGGTCTCTAAGCTGTCTTGATATGGGCAAACGTTCAAAACTGGACATATTGTTTTCATGACGTTTGTATTCCATTAGTTTTTCTTCAAGAAAAAAAACATGACCATAATAATCAGCAATTATTCCAATCCACTGATCATGCAAGCAACCTGATGTTGGGAAAGGAAAGATTTTTTCTTTCAATTCTGAACGAAATGCTATAAGGCAACCATGGTAAGTATTTCTAAAGAAGTTCTTAATGACACCCGAATGTACTCGGCGATGTATAAAGAAAGAGGGATATATGATATTATCTTGGCTGTCAACAACAACAGCATCATGTTCTACTAGTATAGAATTTGTTTTAGAAAAAACATCCAGTACTTTATCAATTTTGTTATTATACCAAACATCATCTTGATCACATAAAAATATGTATTCACCAGAACAACATCGGATCACATGCTCAAAATTTTCAACAAGACCTTTTTGGGGACCTATTATTAATTTTATTCTTGGATCATCAAATTTTTCAACAATAGATATAGTATTATCGGTAGATCCATCATCACTAATGACGACTTCATCATTAGTGCCTAAGTTCGACAAAACAGAAGATAGCTGTTTATGTATATATTTTTCGCCATTATAAGATGTCATGGCTACTGATACTCTGCACTTCATATTATCCATATTAAGCCAAAGGGCTGTACCGTCTTTAGCAACAATTAATTAAACACGCTATCTTTTAGCCTCCAGAATGCCTTCAAGCTTCGCTTCAAATCCTCTTTGTCTTGCAATCCTTTACAGATACGGTGCCAAATGTACCATGGTCTAATATAATATTTTTTTCGTGCGTAAGCACAAAAGTCAACAAGCTCTTGAGCAGATAATGAAGGGGTGCTCAATATACAATTAAGAGTACCATCCTCTTGCAGATAATCATTATAATTCCCACTAATATAACCATTACTTTTTGCCCAATTATAGGCTTCAGTACCTGGATATGGGATAAGAGGGAAAAATTGTGCAGTATCAGTCTTAAACCGCAGAGCTGCTTCTAAAGTAGTTTGCATTGTCTCTTTGGTTTCCCCCTCGTTACCTACCATATAACAAGCATGTATCATCAGACCTGCTTTGCGAGCATTTTCGACATATTGTTCAATTAATTTAGTATTACTGCCTTTCTTAATATTTTTTAAAATTTGATCATTAAAACTCTCAAAGCCAGGAATAATTAAATGACAGCCTGCCTTTTTCATCATTTTCATTGTTTCAAGATCAATATTAACACGTGCGTTACATAGCCATCGAAGTTTCTTATGTAAATTGTTCCTAATTAGTAATTCACAAATTTCCATTACGCGTTGCTTATTTGCAGTAAAAGTATCATCCTCAATAACAATCTCTTTAACCTCAGGAAAATTTTCAGCTATGTATTTAAACTCTTCTAATACACTTTTTGGGGTTCTCAAGCGGTAGTTGTGGCCATGTAGAATTTGTGGATAGACACAATAGTTACAGTGTGCGGGACAACCTCTACCTGTAAAAATCTGAATAGAAGGATACGTTGCAGCAGCAAATACATAATCTTTTACATCCAAATATTTCTTGATAAAAGGAGCAGCTAATGGAATTTCGTCCAAATTTGTAATGTGCTCTGCACTTTCTGTTCTCTTAATAGATCCGTCTACATCTCGATAAGTTAAACCTTTGACTTTTGATATTTGACAATCGTTTTTGAGCGCTCTTGCTAAATTCAAAACAATATAATCAAATTCTCTTCTGGCTACAAAATCAATTTTAGGATTAATATTCATTGTCTCCAAATCAGTCGCCGATGGATGAGTTCCAACTAACAATATTTTGGAGTTTGGATGAACTTCCTTAATACTTGCACCAAAATCAATATCACTATAAATTGATGGTGTACTTGTATCCAATACAAATAATTTAGCATCTGCAGCTTTGAGTTTAATAATTTCAAGAGTCTGATCTTTATTTAAACGCTTAGCTGGTGCGTCTATAAAAGTAATTTCAAAGCCGTCTTTTTCTGCCGTAGCAGCTGCATAAATTAACCATAAAGGATAATACAATACACCACTATGTCCAATACACGGACTTCTTGATTCTCTAGAGAATTTACCATACTCAGCTTTGAAAGGTGGATTAATGAAACAAATTTTCATAATTTTCAATTATTAATATTCTTATTAATATGATAATATTTGATTATTCCTGTTATACCATAGCACATTAGATAATAAAAGGATTGAAACAGTCCTAATCCTATATATCGATATGTGCGCCATGCCATAATTGCAGATTTCTTTTTATTTCCAGACTTTGATTTTTTTGCAATACGATATACCAATAATGGCTCATCTATTCCATATGCAATAATTCCTGATCGCAAAATCTTAAGCCAACATGCAAAATCTTCGTGCATTTGATCTCCAATAGACTCAAAATCTGAATATAAAGACTTTTCTACTAAGACCGAAGAGTTTGAAATAAAATTCTGTTTAAGTAGCGATTTATAAGATATTTGAGTAGGAACATGAAAGATCCAATTTATAGAAGTACCATCATTACTAATATAAGTGGATCCTGTAAATACCAGTTTTGCAGAGGTTTGTACGACAAAATCTATTTGCTTTTTTAGTTTATCTGGAGCCCATAAGTCATCACTATCTAAAACAGCTATCCAAGCACCTTTCGAATTTATCAGCCCATTGTGTCGAGAGATTGAAACGCCTAAGTTCTTCTTGTTATTAATCAAACGCACACGATTATCTTTTTTTGTATAATCAGCTACAATTTCACGCGTCTTATCAGATGAGCAATCATTAACAACAATCAACTCAAAGTCAGCATATGATTGACTTAAAACAGAATTAATCGACTGCTTTATAGTTTGTTCAGCATTGTATGCTGCCATAATGATACTAACAAAAACTTGGTCATTCATAATTGTGAAAAAATTATCTAGGGTGTAATTGATATTTTTATTATTTAAAATATTAAAATTTTACACCAAAACAACTCACCTAAACCAATATAATTTTTGATATTAGATTATTCGAATAATCCACAAAAAGGTTCCTTGTGAGTCTAGTTCCTATCCAGAATCCAAAGGAGATCGTAGAAGAATTTGTAGATATGCAAATCATACATAGCAATAACTGCTACACAGTAGAAATTAGGACAGAATAGATCCTAATTCTAACTGAATTTCGGTACGTACCTTATAGTTTCTTTATTCGAAGATGCGGCTTCAACCACTTAAAATAGTTCTATCTACTATCTATCTTTAAAGATTGGCACTTGGAAGAAATCGCTAGCATGTGTGAAATGCGTAAACACTCGTCTCATCCCATGTTCAAGTATTATTGCAATTTGAAATTATTGTAACCGTCAACAAAAAGTTGTTCTAGAAGATTCAAATTAATCTGATACTCCTCATCCAGAAGCTCTGTACCCCTGAGGATTTTTTCTCCCTTATTCAATAGAAGTTTAAGGTTAATTGGGTATCCAAGAACCTTAACTGCTTCAATGTATGCGGCACAAGACTTCTTATTATCAAGGGGCTTGTTGAACTCACGAAATGCAGCTGGAAGATCTTCAAAAGACTTTAGACGTTGTATTCCCTCAATTAGACTAAATGGAGTATCCGCAAACAAAATAGAATGCTTACCCATCAAAGCAGCTTCATAGGCTGTAGTTCCAGAGATTGTAACCACTCCCTGTGAATTTGAAATCCATGGTTTTGGATCTTCGTAATAATTTAACTGTACCATCTTTACATTTGGCAGTCTGTTGGCTTTCTCGTAGAATTCTACTCCACGTTCTCCAACCATTGCTTGATGCTCTTTTACATATAGCCACCAGCCTGCAGGTAAGCTCTTTGAAACGGCTTCAATTATTGTCAACTCATTAACATACATTGGCGATACTGAGAATGTTGTGGACTCAGGAATCAAGGGTAGAGGCATGTATACATACTTCACCTTCTCTGGAGCACTGAAGTATTTATTAGCGCGAAGCAATCTCTGCTTATTGAGTTCGAAGTTGAAGTAGAAGCGCACATACTCTTTAGAGTCTGGATAAAGTATTGGATTCGATTTCTTTATTGCCTTGTTGTTACCAGCCTTATCTTGACTCAAAAAATACCGAGCCATGCCATATACCCTTTTGATTGAAGTTAGTATACTATCTGGCCTATACTGAGCTGTCACATCCCCCTTGTACATAGCGTGCATGATGAATGTCTTGTTTCTGAATTCTTCTATATAATCAAACCCCTCTTTCAATTCAGACTCTTGTCCATTTAAATACTTTGTGTAGGTATCATAGAAAATATCCGAATACTTGAGATTGAGATTTCCAGAATAGAGCTTATAAAACTCGTATCTTGGATAATCTATATTGATATATGGTATTCTCTGCTTATGACATACCTCTCTCAATATAGTTCTTGCTAATTCAGCATTGTCCGTATCCACGACAACATCTGGTTTGAATTCATTTATCAGAGAAATTACATTCTTATAATTCAAAATCAACCAATTCAACTGCTGTACATAAGTACATGGATGCATATAGTTACGGAAATGGTAGTGGCGCGTCAAGAATTGAGTTGATATAATCTGATTATTCACATTCTGAAAATACGTATACTCCTTTTCAATCATGTCAAGCATCTCTTGATCACAAATATCATTACTATTAAGCTTTTCAGTAAATTCGTCTGCAATAGTATCAGAGGTGTATAGCTTCAGCCCTGGGATATCTTTGTATGCATAGTATGTAATCTCGTTGAGTATACACTTACTATACTTCGTTTCACATGGATTGAAAAAAAAAGCCGCAACTGTATTATTAGCTTGCCACTTCCTTACAAGGAATTGCAATGGGTAACTAAACGTTTCCTTACAAACAACAAGGATTCTTTTATTATTAAAACTGTTCATGTTTCAAAAATTTACGAATTAATGACTTTATGTTAGTTCGATAGATGTATCCTGTAAAGAGTAACAATGCCGTTAATATTAAATATCTTATCAAATACATGTCATAGGTATGTGCGAGCAACAATGTTAGTATTACAGCAAGTACAACAAGCAACAACATCTGTCTCTCGGCAAAAATCTTTGCCTTAAATATATGCCTAAAAATTACCCAATGGTAAACCAACAGCAATCCATACCCTAACATCGTTGTATATGCAGCTCCAATGTAACCGAAACTTGGAATAAAAATGAAGTTTAATCCTATTTTCACGACAGCGGCTGCAACTGATCCATAGGCAATGATATCAGTTCTCTTACAATACATTTCCATTAACGAGAAATAGCCATAGAAGAATTGGAAAAAACAACCTGCAATAACCGGAGCCACCATCCATTTAGCCTCATAAAAAGGCTCACTTCCAAGAGTCATTATGACTTCAGGTCCAACTAAGATAAAACAGAGAGTCAAGAAAAACGCAAGATTATTTATCTGTCTATTAGACTTTCGTACCTCCGCATATTTTGATTCGTTCACTTTGTCATAAAGCCATGGTTGCCAAGCGTTCATTATTGCGTTCGTAAAGATAGAAATGATGATTGCATAAGAATATCCAAAGCTATATAAACCAGCTGCTTCATCACCTGTCATTTTTATGAGCATAATTCTATCAATCTGAGCAAGCAGCACCATTGCAACTCCATGAGGAATCATTGGTATTGAAAACTTTAGTGCATACTTCCAATACTCAAGATTGACAGTCTTCCTACCTTTCTTGAATAAATAAAGTACAGCAAACGTACCTAAGCAAAAGGTTGGTATTACACTACCCATGATGCGAGCTGCATATCTATTTTCTAACTCGCTGAGTAGTATCAAACCTATTGAGATAACGACAACACCTACTGTATTAATAAGAGCGATGGCAACGTTTTCTTTGTATCTATATTCAAACCTGAATTTGGATTGCATATAATCTAATGATGGAGAAACGACAAGAAGAACCATAAGTGAAATGAGCAAACTCTTATCAATCTCCATGAATGCAGACAAAGGTCCCAGAAATGGCAAAGCCAAAATAAGCATTAAGAGCCCTACAAGTATTGACAATGTCTGGACAGAAGATATAAATCCATTGAAATCATCTTTATAATCAATCTTCGCCCTACCTATAGAGTAATTTAGGCACAAGCCAAAAACACAGGCTAAAATAGTCTGCCAAGAGAAAAAGCTGTTAAACTTTCCATAATCAGAAGGCGTTAATAACCTAGTAAAAATCGGTGCAGTCAGAACACTAACAGCACGTAATGCGATATTGGAAACTGTATACCACAGTCCTGCTTTTAGAGCTTTTGAAGAATTATTCGAACTCACGAGTGAAGAACTCTTTATTTTCGAGAATAGATTTTGTGTTCCACTCCCACCATCTACTATTTTCTATTTTTTTTATTACTTCATTAGAAAAACGCATCTTAATTACTTTGGCAGGAACTCCACCTACAATAGAATATGGTGCCACATCCTTTGTAACAACGGAACCGGCAGCAATTATTGCTCCTCTTCCAATTTTTACTCCTGAGAGGATAACAACATTGGAACCAACCCACACATCTTCTGCAAGGATCACATCACCTTTAGAAGTAACATCATCCATAAAGTTGTGAGTGAAAAAAAAGTGATTCATTGCATATGTAGTCGGAGTTAACATCTTATGATTGAATTCTTGGATGGAAACATTTTGTGCAATACTTGAGAAACGACCTATTTTGATTTTACCTTTAACCGCATGCAAAACTGTTCCAGGGCCAGATATTGAAACATTGTCAGCTAACTCAATATCACCATATGAAACAACGTTCTCAAGAAAGCACCCATCACCAAGCTTTGAAATCTCCAACTTAGAATTAACTATTTTGGCAGACTTAAACTGAGCTGGCAAGGACACCCTATGACATAATGTTGATCTAATATCAATATCCACTCCTCTTCTTCTCAATATTAGATATCTCGCAATATGTTTGAAAAACTCGATCATATAATTATACAAATAAATTACCTTTTATAGTTATCGGTAAAGACCTTCCTTTATTTCAAATAGAACAACTTATCTTACTGACTGTTTGAAAGAAGCACAAAATGCACCCACATACAAACGATAGCACGCTAATTATCAATGAAGAAAAAATATTTCTCTAGTTTATGATTTTATTTCAAATGTTTCACCAAATCTTTGGCCTTTGCATACTCCTGAGGAGTACCGATATCAATCCATGTAACGTTAAGGGGATAGCGAATTACCTTCTTGCCCTGGGCGATGAGCTTCTCCACAAGGTGGGTGGCATGAAAGAAAGTGTCTTCCGGGATCTCGGCAAGGGCTCTCTTCTTGATGAGGTAGATACCTGCATTGGCATAATAGTTATACTTTGGCTTCTCGATGAGCCCCTTGATGTTACGACCATCAAGATCCAAGATTCCGAGCTCAATGCTGATGTTGTAAGAAACAGCAGCTACTGACATCTCTGCATCGTGCATTTGAAAGTGGAGGAAGAAGTCCTCATAATCGATATTAGTGAAAAGGTCGGAATTCATCACAAGGACAGTATCATTGTAGAAAGCGTCCACAAACTTGATACTGCCGATGGTACCTAGGAACTTTGGTTCACGAAAAGTACGAACCTGTACACCATTGCGAGGGGTAGCGAAGTGATCTTCGAGCTGTTCTGCCAAATAGTTGACGGTCACATTAACGTGCTGAACACCATAAGAAATCAAACGGTCGACATTGTAATCGATGATGCACTTGCCTCCAACTTCTAGCAATGGCTTTGGAGTCTTCTCAGTAAATGGACGAAGACGCTCTCCCTTACCACCTGCCATCAGAACAGCATCAATGGGAAGGATTGATTTCAATACGGACAAATCTTTAATATCACATAAATGATTGTCAGCATCTAAGACAGGAAGCATACGCCTCCCTTTGTTCTTAAGTTCCTTAATATAACGTACGTCAAGATTTGTATCCCTAATGAATGTAAAATCTGTATTCATACAGACTGTTATACAGTCGTCAAGCCTTGCACCCTTAATGAGAGCTCTTCGTATGTCCCCATCTGTAACAGTACCAACTACCTGTTTATTGGAGTTAAGAACAAATACCGTGAGCGCATTTGTTTTCTGTTCATTCAGAGCTATCAATGCATCTTTAATAGAAGCATTATCATTTATCTGATATTGGCTACTGTCCGTAATTGTCATAATTATCTTCTCGACATCAAAAACTCAACGTAATCAAAATCTTCCTGATAATCGATATCTACACTACGATTTCGCGGCATAATGTAGCCGTACGACTTCTCAGTATAGTACTTGCGTTCTTTTATCATGCTACTACGGAATACATATACAGCACCATTAGGATAGTAAGAGGTTTTCAAGTCCTGACGGTTGGCAATGGTTGTATCGAAGATATCGACAAACTCATTGTTTTCATTAATGTACTTATGCCAACGAACCGGATGTGCTTCTGGAGTGTAGCTGATAACTGAATCAGCTTTCTTCTTGAAGAACATCTCAATAGCGCCATCGATATCTTCTGTTATGCGAAGTGGAGAGGTTGGCTGAAGAACTACAAATTCTTCAATGGGTATACTCCATCCTTTTGAGAGTCTATCTATAGTGTAGATATAATTATCTACTGCCTGTGCCGTATCAAGCGCCAAGAAATCCGGTCGCAAGAACGGTATCTCAGCTCCATACTGCAACGCAATATCGGCAATCTGCTGATCATCAGTAGAAACAACCACATGATCAATGTACTTTGACTTCTTTGCAGCATCGATTGCATAAGCAATCATTGGCTTGCCACAAAGCATCTTTATGTTTTTGCCAGGGAGGCCTTTACTTCCTCCACGGGCTGGAATAATTGCTATCACTTTACAAGATCCTCCCAGAATAATGTTTTGTCTGCTTCAATATCACGGTTCACATGACGTCCTATTACCTCATTTAATCTATCAGCAGAAATACCTGTTCCCGGACGCTTGAACATGAAATCATCATACACGAGTTCATGCCCTTTTTCCAATGCATGCTTTGTGACAAGACCTCTACGGAATTTGAGCCTTTTTTCCATTTCTGCATCAGATACTACTTTAATACCGCTTCCGAGAGCATCAATAATACGTTTGCCATCTTCACAAATAATTTTCATCTCATTTGGGGTAGCAGATACCTTATGGTCCCATCCAGGAAGATTCTTATCAAGAGTGAAATGCTTTTCGATAACAGCAGCACCCTTTGCAATTGCAGCCAATGGAATAGCTGTACCCAATGTATGATCTGAAAATCCAACAGGTAAACCAAAAGCATTCTTTAGAGTATCCATGAAATTTAGATTTACATACTCATCCTTTGGTGGATACAAAGAAACGCAATGAAGCAATGTAACGTTATGTCTAAACTTTTGTGGTACTAAATTTACAATATTTTCGACCTCTCCCAATGAACACATACCCAATGCAACCATTACAGGATAATCTTTTGAAATTACATATTCAATAAGATCAAGATTTGTCGCATCACAAGACGCAATTTTAATACATGATGTCTCCTGATCTATACAGAAGTCCACCTCTTTCTTAGTAAATACGGAAGTAGCATAGTCTATACCAATTTCTCTAGCATATTTAAAATATTCAATATGCTCTTCCTCTTGAACTGCAAATTTTTCCACTTGTTCAAAAATATTATTAAGACCTAGTTCTGTAGACTTCCATTCAAGAACGTTTTCAAGTTTTAAAGTACCTTTATCTAATTCTATAAGACTATCGTACGTATTCAAGTCATTTGCCTCAAATAATTGGAATTTCACACAATCAGCACCTGCCTCTTTTGCTGATTTAATTAGTTTTTTAGCCAAATCCATATTGCCATTGTGATTTGCACCAATTTCAGCGATAATGTAAGGATACTTATTCATAATATTTTTCTATTTTTTAACATTCTCCCACCATAGTGGATGGGCGTTTGCATTTTTGTTTTTCTTAATAAGGGCTGAGAGTTCATCATCTGTCAAGCTCTCTAATGATCTAGCTTCACCTAACAATAGCATATAGGAAGGATATAAAACATTCATAAAAGAATAATGCTCTATCTTTAACTTAATGAGCTTTCGAAAGAGTGAAACAGAGAAGTCATCTATACCAATTAGATTATTATCATGCTGTCGATAATCGGTAAGTGCATCATCACAATAGACTATGGTAAGACCTCTTTCTGCACATATTGAATAGTAATACCAATCTCCTATTGATATGTCTTTAGGAAACTTCACCAATGCTTTTTCCTGAACTTTAATTGCTGTATTTGACAACCCTAGCAAATTCTTATCTTTCAGATAGTTTGAATCAATAACTATACTTGTATCAATACTAAATGAAAAATAACGATCACATAGCCTCTCTCGATGCTCGCCAACTATGTTCAAATTATTTACAACAATATCAGCATTCTTTAAATAATAAAGAGAGGTTTCAAAACGATTTGGTAGAAACCAATCATCAATATCACAGAATACCAAATAATCGTAGTTATTATTAAAGGCATATTCAATGCCAATTTGTCTGTTTTTAGATGGACTTTCACTGGAGTTTATTAAATGAGTATTAAATGCACTAAAAGCCTCACTAATATCCTCTTGGTTACATCCATCATTTACTATAAGCACATCAAAATCGGAAAATGTTTGTTGAGACAAACATTCTATAAAATCGCTTATGTACTTTTCTGCCTGTGGGTATACGACAGTGAATGCTAGAACTTTACTCATTAAAAAATACGATTCTTAAATACTTTCATGCCACCAACATTGCTGGTGCAAAGCTTTTTATCTTCAATATCTCTATCAATGTAAGTTAACGCATCAATTGCACAATCTTCACCCACTGTCCTACCCTGAAATATGAAGGAATTAGCTCCAAACAAAGTTCTTGACCCAATTTGACAATGTCCACTAATACGAGCTCCTGGATTGAAGATACAATCATCACCAACAACTGCATCGTGGCCAACAGAAACACCAATATTCACGATACATCCTTTTCCTACTCGTGTATTGGAAGAGACAACAGCAGTTGCTCCAACATACGAACCTTCACCAATAGTAGCTGAGGGTGAAATGAAAGCCGTTGGATGAACAATAGAAACAGGTTCACAAGCATGAAGCTTCTCATTAAACAGTTTTCTAAGTTTTTGATTAGTTAAACCGATAATGAAAGCCACTTCATTATTATTAGCAATGAAGGAATCGACTTCACTATCATGAATAATATTAGAAAGTGTTGATTCTTCATTATCACCTATTACATTGTAAATTTTTTCAAACAGATCTTTATAAAACAAGTCTGCACATTCTCTAATTTCAAGAGCTGTACTACCTCCTCCAATTACTAATAGAAACCTCATACTTAGATAGTTCCGTTATCAACATGAATATTCTGTCCTGTGATACTCTCTGCTTTCTCACTCAAGAGAAAAGCAACAGTTTCAGCAACCGATCTGATGCTGGTAGCAGTCTTCAATGAAGTACGTGCATAAATCTTGCTTCTCTGATCTTCTGTTAGTGTCGAGCTCATAGCAGTAGCCATGAAGCCTGGGACAACTACATTTGAGCGAATGCCCATTGGCCCCCATTCGCGAGCGGTGTCCTTTGAAAATGCCTCAAGAGCCCCCTTAGAAGATGCATACATTGCAAGACCCTTGTAACCAGTGTGTACGCTAATAGATGAGATGTGAATGATGGCGCCCTTGGTGTGATGGAGAATCATGTTGCGGATTACATTCTTGGTCATCATCATTGGGGTGAACACATTCACATTGTACATAGCTTTCAATCGGTCAAGATTGAGATTGGTAACAATATCATCGTATGCTACTGCAGCATTGTTTACATAGCCGTCAATCTGGACTCTGTTTCCGCAATAGTCTTTGAAGACGTTCAGACGTACGTTTTCGCAATCTGCAAGGTCAACACTTTTGAAGAAGAGTTTACCTCCATATTCTGCCTGAAGTGCCTGAAATCCTTCAGGACAGCTTCGTGCAATTCCGTATATAGCATGACCTTGTTCGAGCAATACTCTGCATATTTCCAAGCCCACACCACGTGAGCAACCCGTTACAATAATGTTCATAAACGTTTGAATTATGAGCGTTTTAATTTACCAGTTCTTGTTAATAAAAATGCCTCAACAAACTTGATCTTACGAGGGATTTTGAAGTCCTGAAGCTGCTTTTTGAGTGTCTTGCGAATTTCAAGATCAGTCACTTCTGCACCATCTTCAAGATGGACTTCTGCAATAAGCACATTGCCGAGAATTGAATTTGCCTTACCATATACCAACGACTGGCGTACACCCTCGATAGCATTTATAGCATCCTCCACTTCGCCTGGATTGACCTTGTAACCACCCACATTAACCAACTCATTCTTACGACTCTTGAACTTAAAGATACCTTCCTCTTTGTTCACCCACTCAATGAGATCACCTGAATGATAGTAATCGCCATCGAACTTAAAGCAGTCAGACTTACCGAGGAGCGATTTGTGAATCAGCAACTCGTCATCTACAACTGTAAACTTTTCGCAAATCTTCTCAGGGATCTGAAAGCAATCACCCTTGGCAGCAAACAACGAACCAGCTTCTGTAGAAGCATACACGTTATTTATCTTAGCCTTAGGGAAAATCTTCTTGATATTCTCATAGAGATGGTTATCCGACTTCTCGCCACCAAGGGTTACCCGCTGAACCATAGGATAAGACTCTTCAAAAGGAAGAAGCAAACGATAGAAGGTTGGAGTAGCCGAAATGTGAGTAATCTGATACTGAGCAATCTTCTGATACACATCACTTCTCTGCATATTGAAAACATTTACAAGTGTGTTCTGATTTTCAAATGCTTGAAAAAACACCTGAAGTCCAGCCATGTGAGTAGGATTGTAAGCGTATGCCCAAACCTGACCTTTATACCTATCTCCTAAATGAACCGAACGGGTCAAAGTTTCAATGGAGTGAACCACTTTCTTTGGCTGGCCAGTGGTACCAGAAGTGAAGATAGTTATCTCAGAAGAAGATTTCTGCAATGCAGCCACCACAGAATTTATATCGTCAAAATGATAATCAGGAAGTTGTACTGCTATATTCACCTGACTCTCATCCACACCTGCCACCTCCGAAGGATTAAGGTCACTATCCAGCAGCACGAGAGGACTGTTGGTCACGATAGCCTTAATCAGATTCTCGAAGTAGGCAAAAATATCATGAGTCTTATAGAGCGGGAAGTACTTCTTATGCTGATTAATATACTCAACCAGCATCTTGTAAGAGTATTCCTCAGCACCATTGAAAAGAAATGCAGCCATTACTTATGAGAGTTTTGCGTAGATCTGGCCTACTGTATCCACAAGACCGTCCTCGAAAATATCAATGTCAAACTCATCCTCGATGTTGACAGTCAACTCTGCCAAATCGAAAGAAGTGAGTCCGAGGTCATCGCGAAGCTTGTCCTCTGCATGAAGTTCTGCTATAGGTGCCATATCTTTAGCGGCACGGATGTTGTTGATGATTTCTAAAACTTTCTGTTCCATATCAACTCATTTTTTTTAATTATTACACATTCTTACAGGTCCTCAAGTCGTACGCTTGAAGGAATATTAACTACACGGTCGGCAAACCAGATAGTGTTCTTGAGACCGTCATTTTCGCACTTCTCAAACATTTGCAGACGGCTCATAAGTTCCCAAATAGGACGTGTCATGACACCATTGTTGTTGGTTTGCTGGAGAAAGTCGAGCTGGGCCTCTTTGTCCTTGAGCACAACTGCTGAGAGCCAGTAATTAGAGAAGGTGTTCTCTGGTTCGGCGAAGAAATCAATGCCGTCAACATTGTTGAAGAAATCGATATATTCAGTAGCCACCTTACGTTTGCTAGCTACACACTTATCAAGATTCTCGAGCTGAGCGCAACCAAGGGCTGCATTGATGTTTGGCATACGGTAATTGTAGCCGATGTGGTCGTGACGGAACTCCCAACGGTGTGGGACCTTGGCCTGAGTAGTGATGTGCTTTGCGTATGCGCCAAGTTCGTCATCATTGAAGAGCATCATACCGCCGCCACCAGTAGTAATGGTTTTGTTGCCGTTGAAAGAGATAACGCCTACCTTACCGAAGGTACCAGTATGCTTTCCTTTGTAAAGTGAACCAATTGACTCTGCTGCATCCTCTACGAGCTCGATGTGATACTCCTCGCAAACCAGTGCAAGCTCCTCGATGCGAACAGGATGACCGAAAGTGTGCATAGGTACACAAGCCTTTACACAACGGCCGGTGTTCTTGTTGTAGCACTCGCCATTGCGAATCTCTGCATTCTTAATGAGCCACTCCTTGACTGCATCAGGGGAGAGCCCCATGGTGGTGAGATCTACATCGAGAAATACAGGATGTGCACCAATGTATGAGAGTGCATTACATGTAGCAATGAAGGTGAGTGCCTGAGTAAGCACTTCATCATCACGCTCCACACCAGCGAACATAAGCGACAGGTGGAGAGCGTTGGTACCACTCACACACACTACTGCACGCTTACAACCGGTATATTTAGCCATGTCCTCCTCGAAGCGATCGACAAACTTACCTATGGATGAAACGAAAGTAGTATCGATACACTCGTTGAGATATGCTTTTTCATTACCTGCAAATACAGGAACGGCAAGGGGAGTAAACTCCTTGTTGCCATATATAGACTTGATGAAGTCAATTGTCTTTTTGTAATCAGCCATAACGTTAAAAGTTAACTTGTTAACTATTATTTTACATTTTCTGATCCAAGTTCTTACCCTTCTCCTCATGTTCAAAGTTAGGAATGAACTTCTTAATTGATTCTACCACCTGAGCTTTGGTAAAATCTGGAGAAGCAAAAACCCTCTCAAGTTCAACGAAGAAATCGTTGACCTCGGTCATATTTCTACGGGTTGTCTCCTCCACTACCCCAAGAGCCATGAAGCGATCCATGTTGACCTTCTCGCCAAGAGCATAGAATTCTTCGTATGCCTTCTCACCAGTGGTATCGCTCTTGAAATAAACTACAGGATAAGTTTTAGACTCATATGACATGTTTGCTGCATACTGCTTTGCCTCAGAATCGTTCTTGCACTCTACCCTAGTGAAGCCTTCAGCCTTCACGAAATCATTGCAAATGGCAGAGAAGGTGAGCATCTGGTCTTCGCCCAACTTTGGAAAGAATACCTCACCACCATTGCCAAGGATACAAGCGAGCATACAAATCTGACCAGATTCCTCAGGAGATACGAAATAGCGTTTCACATCAGAAGGTGCTGCAAGAGGCTGCTTCTTCTGGAGACGATGGATCCAGCCGTCCGGAAGTGAACCGTTGGAGAATGCTACATTAGCGAAGCGAGCGGTAGTGACCTTGAAGTGTGTATTGTATGCCATTACAAGATCCTCCATGATGCGCTTGCTGGCCCCCATAATGTTCACAGGATTTGTCGCTTTATCGGTAGAAACACAGAAGAAGTGCTTAGGAGGATAGGTACAGAGGAGATCCATCAGCTTCTTGGCCTTGATGTCATTATTTTCGATAAGCGCCTGAACAGAATATTTATCTTTCTCAGAACGCACGTGCTTGTGAGCGGAGAAGTTGGCAACGATGTCGAAGCCCTTCTCCTCGCGTAAAATACGCTCAAAAATTGGATCTGCGAAGTTGAGGGTGTAGCAGCGGAACTCATCTGGACAGAAAAGGCCTTCGGTAGAGCGCACATCGCGCACAAGCTCTGCAAGTCCGTTCTCATTGAGGTCAACCACCACCACAGACTTTGGTTCGAAACGCAGGACTACCTTGATGAAGCTGGAGCCGATGGAGCCAGCACCACCAATCACACACACAGTCTTGTCTTTAATCTCACTAGTGAGCACCTCTTTATTTTCCTCAATATCTGCTGCAAACATGCTGACCGGACGCGATGTCACGCTATCAGCTATAAATTTTTCTAAGTTGAACATATATATGTTTGTTTTATTTTCTAAAAAAAGTAGTTCTTACCGGTGGTATTGAACCACGTCCGAAAACATTTAGTGAAGATTTGAAAATGGTATTAAATCGGACTAAAGACCGCATTCTCGGACTGCCTGAACAGTAAAAAAGGATGCATATTGAAATATAAACGCTCGGTATTCAACTAAATAGTGGCACAAATTTAATGCTAAATACATTTTTAAGCATCTTTCAGATATTTACTATAAATTAATTATATTCAAATACACAGATGTAGGCGACGAGCAGTATCTTGCTTACCACCTGATTACCAGCACTCATTTTTCTCACTATTTAAGGTTTGCGGGGGTAAAATGGTTACGAATCTCATCATATTTTTGAGTTTCGAGTGAGTTTTTACTCATCATTGGCTGCAAATACCAAGCGTTTCTTCTTAAATCAAAAAAAATCCCTTTTGACAACAAAGTAATTAATACTGTAGTAAGTAGTCACTTTAGACCTATCACACACCTAAAGCATTTGTTTTTATAATCATATAATAGATTATTCATATATTGACCTCATACAATAGCAACTCTTTTAGTGATTTTGCAAAGTCATTCTTCATGTTCTCATACGATTTTTTCAAGTAATGAAAAAATATATGATAAGATAGCCCCGATTGGGTGGTTCTATTCTGAAAATATCCGCTGTTTTGTCACCACCCTCCATTCGGACCTTCACGAACTTCGCCCTCACATATACCCGACACACCTAATTATCAATATTTTACATTTAGCTAGCATCCAATTTTTGCCATATTATATATGGAAAATTGCCAGAAATCGGTTTCCCCATTAAATAAGTTCAAAAAAGGAGTTGATTTTTAAAATTGATTATTACTCCGATAGTCATTGGAAGAAAACACTCTTTCGTTCTTGCACCATATCGTGAAAAACCTTCAAGAAATAGCACTTATTCAGACCAGCTTCATGGCTCAAATTACACTGCTGGATGTAAACGCCTATTACTCATACGGCTATCTACCATAATATGGAACGGTTCCTGAGAGGAAGCAGGTTGAGGTGCCCTAAGGTACTTTATTTCTCAAACAAAAAGCTTGAATAGACTTTTTACTAGTCACCACTTCTGATTTGTAGCGGAAGAAAAAACTTATAAAATCACTGTTACTATACCACAAATAGGGTAGTAATTACAGCAAAAAGGCCTCAATTTCATTCGAATTATGTTATACATCATTTGGGGACGCTAACCATGTTTAATACAAATAACTATTGAGTCTTTTTTATTACAAATAGCATTAATATAAGAAAAAATCACCTAAGTATAATCCCATATTTTAGTCAATATAGTGATATGGATACGGATTCTCTTCAATGTTCTTAAGTACTTCAATAATATCTATTTGCTCAGAACTTAAAGTGCTATTACCCCACTGAGTCATAATAGCATGAGCCTGCTGAAGTATAGATTCGTCATAGACTTCATCATAGGTATAGGTCAATAGACGAAGCTTAAGCAAAGAATCAGGAAGTTTCTCCAAAACATTATAGATTCGATCTAAAACAGCTTGCTTTTTCTGCCCTTTATCCCCATAATCATAAATGGTAGCATTATAACCCATCAGAAGAGCCAGACACAAGTTGGCTTCCTCCTCAGTATTGGAACTCTGAGAGGAAAAAAGGGAATCGGCCTTGACGAGAAGTTCCTTATTCAACCGACAAAAAGTATCGGAATAGATAGGTTCACCATCCATACCAAGATACATCAACTCATGAGCAACATGTTGGAGCTCAAGAGCACGAGAAAGTAAAGAATTCATTTGGTATATGATTAAAATATGATTAATTTCAATTAAGATAAGACTACTTTATCATCTTCAGATAAGATTTGGGTACTTTAACACTGGCAACTAAAACACCCTTGATACGGATAACGACATAAGTTTTATTAGATTCTGTAGCTATTTCACCTTCAATGCCACAAAAATTTCCTTTAATGACCTTCACTTTATTTCCTATAGCGAAAGGTTCAACATCAAAACTAATCCCATCAGGATTCAGATCCATAACAAACATGAAGTCTTCCATTTGCTTATTGGGAACAATCAGCATGGAATGGGTGGAAAGATCCCTCATATAAAAAAGCTGGGCACTATAAACATTAGAAATATCACAAGCAACTTGTTTAGTAGCACGAATGAAGATCAAATTTCGAATGACAGGAACTTCACTACGCTTACGACGGTATTTCAGTTGCGATATAACAATTCGCGTGGGAAGATAGTAATCAATATCCAAATTTTCCTCAGATATAAGTTTATCTAAGAATCTTCGGACTGCAAATTCTTGCTTATCACGAGTACGAGCCGCAAACCAATATTTTTGATTTTCAATCACTTATATAAAGGGAAAGGAGAGTTTCACGATTGTTTCGGGTGCGCTTCGCGGTTTGAATGAGACATATTCTCTTCCAAACCGTACGAACAGGTATTCCAGCTTAACATACTGTAAACGAACCTATTAATACAGAAAAATGACTTTTAATCGTTCGTTTAATATACGTAAAGATTTACAAAAAAGAAAAAGCTTAGAAAGCACAAAAATGAAAGGATATTAAACCCCTTTATTATTAGCGGTATAATACTGATTATTAATCATTTAACTGTGATAAAATATTCATTTAGGAATATTTTTATTAAACACCTTGCAAGTTCAAAAAATACCCATTACCTTTGTGCCCATTAAACGAACGATTTTTAAACACCCCCTTTTCTCCACACCATCCACCTATATATCAACTACATACACCACATTCAAAAACTTTCAGAATCATTTTTTCTGTCAAACCTATCTATTTTCAAAAATAACATAGTACTTTTGTCATTTTTTTACATTTTATACGTATTTAAATATTTAACTAAAAAACAAGAAAAATGAAAAAAGAAATGAAGGCTGAAAACCTTGAAAAAAAGAGCCGGAACAGGCACAGAAATTAACTTCAAAGAACAATGTATCAGAGACTAAGAGAAAACCCGGACGCCCTAAAAGTAAAGCAGTAAGAGGCATCCTCCATAAAGATCGGAAAAAGGGAATGAAACTCTTACTCAATTTAAGAGAAGAAGGATGCTTTGGTAATAAAAACGAAGTATCTATAAAAGAATTCGCAGAATGGGCAGCAAAAGGTAAGTTCTTTCTATCCGCTCAAGATAATCATTTAGTTTCAAAGACAATAGAAGAGGAAATGGGAGAAATATTAAGAAGCGAATTTCCTCGTAAAATAAATAAAAGAGGAAAAACATCAAAAGAATAATCTACAAAATAATCGGACAATAATTAAATAGTTATATCCTATCTACAATTCGCTATATCTTTGCCCCCGCTTTAGCAAAGATTAAGCCCCGCAAATGAGAAGATGCCGCTTTTTCAAAAAGTGACATCTTCTCTCTTTTTATGCCTGACATAAACACCTACTAAACAATTTAAAATTCAAGAATTTAAAATTAAAATGCAATGAAAAAGCGAAAGAAGAACGCTTCACTTCACGAAGCACTCAGAAAGAAATGGGCAATACGTATTATGCTTGAAAAAGAATATACGAAAAGCGCAGCACAGTGGATGACGGACAGACTGGAAAACCTTATTGACTACATGCTCTATGGATATGCTCTCATAGCATATTACAAGCAAGACGGAACATTCAAGTTTGTAAAAGCAACCCTACTACCCTATGAAAGCCACTTTCATCAAGGATACGATATACAGCGTATCGAAGGACACGTTGTGTATTGGGACGTAGATATACAAGCATGGAGAAGCTTCCAACTGGAGAACTTTCTGGAATGGAGACCGGTAGTAAATTAAGAATTAAAAGTTTTAAATTAAAAGTTATGGCAATGACGTATGGAGGGATACAATATTATCCCATATCAGTGGTACTCTTTGATGAAGTACCCATGGAACTGACCGAGGCAAAGTTCGGCATGAAAGGAACGGCAGCAGTAATGAAACTGTTGAGTAAAATATATAAAGAAAGCGGATATTATCTGCTTTGGGGAAAGGAGCAATGTACCCTCTTCACTAATAAGGCCGGCAGAGAACTTACAGAAGATGAAATGCAGGGAATTGTAGATATCCTGGTAGAAAAAGCATTCTTTGATAAAGAGACTTATGAGAAATATGGCATATTGACATCCGTGGAAATTCAGAAAGTATGGCTTGAAGCAACCAAACGTAGGAAAAGGGACTTAGCGTCCCTACCCTACATGCTGGTAAAAACGGAAGAAGAGACGAAGGAAGATAAAACCAAAAAAGGAGGAAAAGATACAGACTGTATGCAAAATCCACAAAATAGCATGCAGCATGTAGACAATTCACCCGAAAATGCAGACAATTCTGGACAAAGTATAGCAGAGCATAGTATAGGAGAAGAAAATAAAGAACTTCCCCCTCTAACTCCCCTTGGGGAGAACGGAGGAGGAACGACGGATATTTCCTTCTATGAAATCCCCGGATATGCATACAACAAGCAGACGCATAATTTAGAATGCTTACTACTCAGACTGGACCAACTGTGTATCATTGACCCGAAAGAGATCAAAAGCATACTGAAACTCTCGAACTACGGAAAATTAGGAGGGTACGTATGGAAAGTGATCAGCAATGCACGATGGAGCACAGTAGATTCGAAAGGAGCATATCTGATTTCATCCCTGAGAAAAGAGAGAAATAGCCAGTAGAAAATACATACTGATTATCAAAGCATTACAAGAAGTTAAATTCCTGTCAACAGGAATTTAACTTCTTGCTGACAAACTCTTAACTTCTTGCAAACAGAAAATTCTAACGAAGTATGAACTTCAGTGTTCCACCTTTTACCAGTTCTTCATGGCTGATACGGTAACGGGATAATTTCTTCCCGCCTAACTCCATCTCACGGATGTATAAGGATTCTGCCGAAGGACGTTCAGTTTCTATCACCAGCTTATCGCTTCCCCAAGTATCAGGGTCAAGGCGAATCACTACCTTATCGAATACAGGCGTAGTAAGGGTATAATACGGAGCACCGGGACAGTCGGGGTAGAATCCTATCATGTTAAAGATGGCCCATGTAGACATCGTGCCGGTGTCATCATTACCGGGGATACCGTCGGGAGCATTCTTAAAATATTTCTGCAAAAGCCGCTGGGTCTCCTTTTGCGTACGCCATTCTTCACCCTTGAAATAAGAAAAGAGATGAGCATAAGCAATGTCGGGTTCATTGGCAGGATCATAGAGTCCATCGTCAAAGACACGCTGAAGTTTTTCAATGAAAGGTTTCTGTCCACCCATGAGACGGGCAAGTCCTTTCACATCGTGAGGAACATAGAAACTGTAGTTCCAGGCACAACCTTCATGAAAACCGGGATTCGGTTCAAAATTTTCTCCCTGTCTCGGATTGAAAGGTGAATAGAACTGACCATCAGGCAAAATGGGACGGAAAGTACCAAATTCCTTACTATAATAGTGTCTATATCCCAGTGAACGGTTATAAAAAAGACGGGCATCAGCCTTCTTACCCAAAGCATCCGCCAGCAGGGAAAGAGAATAATCCGCAATGTAATACTCCAATGCATGAGAGACCGAATTATCATACTGTTCACGCAAAGGTACATACCCCAATGACATATAATCATCATTATCCGGCCTCAGCAAATTCTCGGCACCGGGCAAGGTGGCAGATTTATACATAGCTTCATAAGCCAGATCGATATCAAAATCGCGTAGGCCTTTCAACCAAGTATCAACGATAACAGGAATAGACGGGTCGCCCTCCATAGTTAACGTTTCACGTCCGTAGAGTTCCCATTTGGGGAGCCAACCATGTTCACGATACATATCGAGCATGGAACGCACCATTTGTAACTGACGTTCAGGGTAAACCAACGTAAGGAGTTGGTGAACGTTACGGTACGTATCCCAAAGCGAGAAAACAGTGTAACGGTCTCCATCTGTAGTCAGTATTTCATTACTCTCCATAGCAGGATATTGCCCATTGACATCTTGCAAGATATTGGGATGTATCAATGTATGATAAAGGGCAGTATAAAAAACCGTTTTCTGTTCTTCCGTTCCGCCTTCGACAAGGATACACGAAAGGTCCTCATTCCAACGCATACGGGCATCTGCCAATACCTGACTGAAATTCTTTCCACTTTGTTCTGTATCCAGATTCAGGCGGGCATTTTCGATACTGACAAAAGAAACTCCCATTTGCACTTCGATCTGTTCACCTTCCGTTGTGTTGAAAGTAAGAAAAGCACCGATATCATCTCCGGCAATTTCCTTACGATAACGGGTATAAAGTTTATAGCGTCCGTTATCGGAATCCCATTCAGCTTCAACTCCGGTCATGGGACGTTGTTTTTTCCAATAACCACTGGATACCGGTTGCTTGTTGACACGCATTACAAAATAAATGGGAAATACTGCCTGGGGGTTATAGCAGAAAGTTCCCAATAATTTCATGCCTTCAAATTCGGTGTCATTCACCTGTTTCAAGAAAGCGCCGGTTTCATTCGTCAGTCCTTCACCTAAATTCAGTAATACATGGCTTTGTCCGGCAGGAAACGTGAAACGTGAAACACCCGTGCGGGGAGTGGCAGACACCTCGGTCTTTACATTATAGCGAGTGAGGAAATTACTGTAATAGCCCGGAGAAGCCTGTTCATCTTTATAACGACTTCCATACTCCTTGTAATCTACGGACAATTCACCCGTAGTAGGCATCAGCAATAAAGATCCCAGTTCGGGACACCCCACGCCACTCAGATTGACATGCGAATATCCGGTAAAAAAGCAATTGTGATACTCGTAAGGAGTAGACCACCAACGGGCATCTTTATCATACTTATTACCTTCCGATCCCATCACATTGAAAGGAACCACGGACATCATTCCATTGGGACAGACCGCTCCCGGGTTAGTAGTTCCGAAGTTGGTAGTACCGATGAAAGGATTGACATAGCTTATAGGTAAAGTCCCCTCACCACCTCCGGCAAATGCCGGAAGCAGACAAAGGGCATAAAGTGTGTAAGCCAATAAAATACGTTTCATAGTCGACTGATTCTTTAAGGGATTAACTATACAATGCTGTTTTTCTTCGTAAATTCTATGATTTCCGAAATATAACCAAAGGCCATACCTACAACTGTATCGGCAGCGCCATAATATACTGCCACTTTATCTCCATCCTGCAAAGAAGCACAAGGGAATACTACATTGGGCACATCTCCCTGCAATTCATAAGGAGCAGCAGGAGCAAGCAAGTACGGACGTGTGCGATACAATACCTTTGCCGGATTTTCTTTATCAAGAATAGCCGCTCCCATAGAATAACGGAAACCGTTGCAGGTAGTAATAACCCCATGATAGAATATCAACCAGCCCTCTTCAGTAAGGAACGGTACAGAACCGGCCCCTATCTTCGTACACTGCCATGCACTTTCAGGAAAGGGAGTAACTTTCATCACACAACGGTGTTCTCCCCAATATTTCATGTCCGGACTGTAACTGATGTAAATATCTCCAAACGGTGTATGACCGTTATCGCTCGGACGGCTCAACATAGCATATTTACCATCTATCTTCTGCGGGAAAAGTACCCCGTTACGGTTAAAAGGCAAAAAGGCATTTTCGCACTGGAAGAATTCTTTGAAGTCGAATGTATATGCAATACCGATAGTAGGTCCATGGTAACCATTACACCAGGTTATCCAGTAACGGTCTTCAATCCAGGTGACACGCGGATCGTATTTATACTCGGACTCTATCATCTCCGTATTCCCCGCTTTGAAACAGATAGGCTCATGGTCTATCTCCCAATTGATTCCGTCTTTACTAAAACCCGCAAAGATATTCATCTGCACTGCCTTATTATCACAACGGAAGACACCGGCAAATCCATCTCCGAACGGAACTACCGCACTGTTGAAAATACTGTTGGAAGTCGGAATGTGATAGCGTCCGATAACCGGATTTTTAGAGTAACGCCACATTACGTCTGAGCAACCTTCCGGGCGTTCTTCCCAAGGCATATTCATCATCTGTTTCATAATTCTTCTATTTATTAATTATATATTTCATTGATTCTTTTTTTCATCCGGATAGGTGAATGGTACAAAATAAGTGATCAGAAATGCCGGAATAGTAGCAAACATCGTAAAAATAAAAAATGCCTTATATCCCAATGCATCACTGACAAAACCACTGATAGATCCCGGAAGCATCACTCCCAGATTCATGATACCCGAAGCAAAGGCATAATGGGCCATCTGATGTTTGCCGGGAGCCACTTGCTGCATCATAAACAATGTCAAACCTACAAATCCGAAACCATATCCGAAGTATTCAAGCACGATGGCACCGCCTATCAGCATACCATTCTCCGGCTGATAAATGGCCAGCAATGTATAAGCCAGAAACGGCAGGTTGAAGACACAACACAACGAAAACAATGTCCGGCTCAGTCCTCTGTGAGAGATGTAATAACCTGCCAACAGGGATCCCAATACAAAAGCAGCTGCCCCGTAAGTACCATAATACAGACCGATCTCCTGTTCTCCCAGTCCCAAGCCTCCAACAGAGCGTTCCGCCTTTAAAAACAACGGAACAATCTTCATGACAAAGCCCTCGGCCAGACGATAAAGAATGATAAATGCCACATAATACCAGATATGCTTCTTCTGAAAGAAAGCACGGATAACTTCTACCAACCGGTTCCAGGTTTCCCTGCCGGACGCTGCGCCTGTGGCTGCAGTTCCTCCCGAAGGCAACATACGCATATGGTATACTCCCAGAAATACCATTACAGCAGCCAGAATCAACATAACCATCATCCATGCCTGCACAGTCGCTTCATGGCGAACAGCTTCTTCCGCTCCCTGAACTCCTCCAAAGTATTTCAGCAGCCATCCTGCCAACCAAACCAGTCCGCCGGATGCAACAATCTTAGCAATATTATAGAAAGCACCTTGCCAACCGATATACTTGGCCTGATCCTGCTTATTCAGTTCCGACATATAAACGCCATCTGTTGCAACATCATGTGTCGCCCCGCTGAAAGCAATAACCGCCAACAAAGCAATACACACGACAAAGAAAGCCGGAAGATGCAATGCCAATGCTACCAGGGCAAAACCTGCCCCGGTAATCAATTGTGTCAGCACCACAAAGAACTTCTTTGTCTTGAACATTTCCAAGAACGGACTCCAAAGGAATTTCAGTGTCCAAGGCAACATAATCAGTGATGTCCACAAAGCAATCTGTGCATCACCAATCCCCAATCCCTTGAACATCAGCACAGACACCATATTCAGTACAACAAAGGGAAGCCCCATGGCAAAGTAGACGGTGGGTACCCAGGAAATCGGATTACGACTATTTTGATTCATACCTATTGACTAAATCATTCTTCTTCACTTCAGAGGGACATTCCCCATCGTCAGTTCCAACGTACCACCATCTACTATATCCTGATGCGTAAAGAAAGGCTTATCCAACTTCTTTCCATTCAGTACCATACTCTGCACATACTTGTTCTCGCGACTGTTATTATGTGCTATGACAGTGAATGTCTTGCCATCTTTCAACTGAATGGTAGATTTTTCGAATAATGGGCGACCGATAGAATAAACCGGTTTACCCGGACATACCTGATAGAAACCCATAGAATTGAGAATGAACCACGCGGACATCTGTCCGCAATCCTCATTACCCGACAATCCGTCCGGATCATTGAAATAAAGGGTATGTAATACTTGATCCACCAGTTCTTGTGTCCGCCAGGGTTGATCCACATAGTTATACAGATGAGTAATATGATGGCTCGGTTCATTGCCATGTGCATATTGTCCTATCAAACCGGAGATATCAGCAGAAACCATATCACCCTCCAAAGCAGAATCGGCAATAAACAAAGAATCCAGTTTACCGATAAAGGCATCACGTCCTCCCATCAGTTCCACTAATCCATCTATATCATGAGGCACAAACCAAGTCCATTGCCAGGCTGTACCTTCGCAATAGTCGTCACTACGGTGATTGGATGAACGGGGATTGAAAGGAGTACGCCAGTTACCTTCACTGTCCAGTCCGCGCATAAAACGGGTAGAAGCATCAAAATAAACCTGGTATCCCTTAGCAAAGGCTGCATATTTTTCCTCATTCGGTTCATCTCCCATAGCATCTGCCAGCACAGAAATACACCAGTCGTCATAGGCATATTCCAACGCCTTTGCTACCGATTCATTATCCTTGTCGCAAGGCACATAACCTATTTTATTCTTCCAGTATTTAGCTTGAGGCATCAGGTGGGGCAATACTAACGGCGGACATAATATACCGGTCGTATCATATTCCGCAGCGCGGATGCAAGCCTTGTATGCATCTTCCACATCGAAATTACGATAACCTTTTGTGTAAGCATCAGCTATAATAGATGCAGCATGATAACCTATCATTGTTCCCGTATAGTTTCCGGCCAGTTCCCACATAGGATATACACCACCCTCATGCTGCTTCCGGATCAATGAACGGATAAAGGCTTCATTTAAATCAGGATCGATAATTGTCATCAACGGATGATATGCCCTGAATGTATCCCATAAAGAGAATACGGTATAGACAGGCTCTTCCACACTGCCCTGATGAGGTTTCAAATCCATACCCAGATAGCGTCCATCGGCATCTGTAAACAGATTAGGTTGCACACCGGTATGATAGAGTGCAGTATAAAACATCACTCGCTGATCCTTATCAGACGTTTCAATATCTATCTTGGCAAGATAATTATTCCATGATTCACGGGCAGCACTACGCACACCGTTAAAGTCCCATTCAGGTATTTCAGCTTCCACATTCTTTCGTGCCCCATCCATATCTACAGCAGAAACACCGACTTTCACAAGAACTTCCTCATTATTATCTGTCTGGAACTGTAACAAAGCCTTAGCTGTCGGAAAAAGTGGACCACCTTCATCCAATGCCATAGAGTCGGTTACCAATGTATAGGTAAAAGGTTTGGAAAACTTCGCATAAAAATTGATATACTGGTCAAATGCCCAATATACTGTTTTCTTACGTCCTCGTATTTCTGTATCACTGATTACCTCCAACTCCATCTCTTCATTCTTCTGACGCTGCAGGCTGTAATCCAAGTCCAGTATAAATCCGGCATCTTCCGCCTTCGGAAAAGTATAGCGGTGAATAGCTGCACGTTTGGTAGCCGTCAATTCGGCTTTTACCTGATAACGATCCAAAAAGACTGAATAGTACCCCGGTTGTGCCACTTCATTGTCATGGGAGAAAGCAGAAGCATAAGCCATCTGTTGGCTCTCTTCTCCCATTGCATGATAATCCTGTTTGCCTACGGTAGGCATCAGCAATACATCACCATAGTCTCCGCAACCTGTACCGCTGAGATGGGTATGCGAAAATCCATTAATAGTAGAATCTGCATAATAATATCCGGAACAGGCATCCCACTGATAAATGCGTGTGTCGGGACTGGGTTGTATCATTCCGTTCGGAACTACAGCCCCAGGGTAAGTATGTCCATGCCCTCCCGTACCGATAAACGGATTAACGTATGATGAATAATCCTGCGCTCCCGGGGTACAACTGTACATTCCGAATAACAGCACTCCACTCATCAACATAAAATTCAGTTTCATGTTTTTCTTCATATTCTTAATAGTATTACATATTCATATCAAAGTGGCATAAAGGTAATGGCTTGTCCTCCACCTCTTGCCATGTCCACAGACAGAGTGTCTTCAGCAGTCACCTGCTTCTCTATAATCTCATAAGCCGTAGGATTCGTTATCCAGTCAGCCTCTTTACCATCAGCATAAATGACAGCCCTGTAAGTCTTGTCTTTTTCCAGAAAACTCAATTTGACTGTAACCTCACGTGCGTCTTCATTAGTAGCTGCACCCAGGAAATATTTTTCTCCTGCACGACGTACTATGACTACATATTCTCCCGGCTCACCTGTCAGCGCTTCCGACCAGTCACAATCAGCATCAAAATCGCGGAAGAATTGAAAAGCAGGATGTCCTTCGTAATTCTCAATCATGTCGGCAGCCATTTGTAAAGGAGAATAAAGTATCACCCAGTTAGCGATCTGTTTCGCCAGCGTAGAATTGATCCGGCAATCCTTACTATCCTTCATATTCCATTTCTTGCGATAAGGAGACTTTTTGGCACGCTCATACAGTATGTCGAAGATTCCCGGAGTATAGTCCATTGGTCCTGACAACAGGCGGGTAAATGGCAAAAGCACGTGATGTTCGGGTGGATTGCCTTCGCTCCAGGCATTCCATTCCATGCCACGGGCACCCTCACGAGTCATCATATTGGGGTATGTACGACGGATACCAGTGTCTTTGATTGGTTCGTGTACATCAAGAGTGGTATGATATTTTGCAGCAGTCTCTACCACTTTACGGTAATGACGTACATTGTATTGCCCATGATGATTGTGCCCATTGGGAAGTCCACCGGCATAACCGGTCTTCACACTATGAATCCCCAGGTCAGCATACCATTTATAAGACTTATCCAGTTGTCTCTCATAATTGATTATGTTGCCACCCGTTTCATGGTGTCCAATAATCTCAATTCCTTTATCCTTAGCATAACGGGCTATTTCCCTTATATCAAAGTCAGCATACGGACGCGTATAATCAAAATCCTGAGAGCCTCCCCAATTTTCCCAACCGGCGTTCCAGCCTTCAAACATCACTCCTTCAATGTTGTTAGCTGCTGCAAAGTCAATATACCGTTTAGCATTCTCCGTTGTGGCACCGTGGCGGTCATTTATCACCCAGCTTTCTACACCCAGATGCATTCCCCACCAGATACCTACATATTTCATTGGACGTATCCAATCCGTAGTTTCCAGTACACAAGGCTCATTCAGATTCAGTATAAGCCCAGAATTAATTAAACCGACAGCTTTCGGAGCAATCTGTATGGTACGCCAAGGCGACTTGAAAACACCACCGTTTACCCGCACTTTAATGCCATCAGGCCAAGGAGCCAGTTCCGACTTGAAATTGCAACCACCTGTATTTTTCAATGTCATCTCGGGGAAGTCCGTCAATGCTGCTTCGTGAATGCTGGCATATACATTGCCTGCCTTAAATGTCATAGGAGTATTGGCATTGTCTATCCGGCTGACAGGCTGCGTACGATATAGCAATTCATAAGTATCATAATTGGCAGGTATGGACCATGAAGTACCATCCTGTGCTATATTGAACTCAGTCAGCTCATCCGTGATAAGAAGACTATCTGCTCCAGACACTTCATACTCGTAACGGAAGCCTACCCCATCATCGAATACACGAAACCGTAAAATCAGTTTGGTAGCAGCTGCATCAGACAAGTGGACAGCCATTTCATTGTAGTGGTTGTGAATGGTTTTATTTTCTCCCCAAGGTTGCGTCCAGGTTTCATCCTGAGTAGTAAAATCAATATCTACAATACGAAATTCTTTATGAAGATTAATCCCGTTCTCTGCTTCGAATCCCAAACAGGAAGAAGCTACAAAAGGAATACTGTCAACTTCAATTTGGTAGGTCATACGGTTACTGTCATTCAGAGCAAACTGTAACCTGATACGACCATCAGGTGAAAAGACCTCTTTTTGCTTAGAAGAGCAACTACTTGCCAGACAAATAATTACAATAAAATAAATAAAATGTATTCTCATATTCGATTCATTATTTTGTTATCGGAAATATGTTTCACCAGAATTCATGTGTCCGAAGTTATCGGTCAGCAAGATAGTTAAGAGAATGTCTCAAAGATACATAAAATAGCATGATTATTTGAGACATTCTCTTTTAAAAAGCCAAAAGCTTACTTTTTAGTCAGATTATAATTATCACCAGGATGGTAATAAGCATCATAATATGCCTCCGGCAATTCTGCCGTACCATCTACTATACGACAAAGAGAAATACCATAACGACGTGCTCTACCATTCAATGTCAAATTTCCAAGCGGGTCAAGTGTTCCTTTTGTAGCAGTCGTATTTGTATCATATTTCCATGTATTTTTACTACCGCTAGCATAAGTTCCCCATCTCATTTCCCATGTTTCAGGATCTTCTGTATCACCTTCATGAATAACCTGAGGCATGGAAATTGCAAAGTTACCATTATTGGAATCAAATTCAGCTACCAAAGGATATTTATTGGTTACTTCAGGATATTCTCCCCAACCATAGATATAGTAAGTCTTACCATCCTCTTTAGCCTCAATACGAATATCAAATGTCTGATCTCCATTATAATCCCACCAGCCATTACCACCTTCGGGAGGCGTAAAGAAGAATAAAGAACTGGTAGAAGCTACTTGCCATTCACCCAGATAAGCTTCATAGTTAGACTTAACCCCTGTTGAAGCCGTAAAGTCCGTCCTTCCATAATACTTGCCACTCCATTCTACCTCATCATTGAACAGAATCTTACTTACAGCTGTGAAATAATAATCATAAGAATACAATTGTGGTTTCGGGTTATAGAATACCTGCAAACCATATCCGGCATCTTTCAGGTCCTGAATCGTTTCTTCTTTAAAACTTGTCCAGCCACCTTTATATTCTTCATTAATCTTCAATGAATAAGGGCCATACTTTGATTTGGGAAGTCCGGTGAAATTAGATTCGCGTCCTTTGACGTATCTCTGATAAGTTCCGTAACACATATAATCTACCAACTCGCCAATAGACTTACCGTCGACAGTTCCGCTTGGAGAATCCTCAAAATTACTTTTATATTCATAAATACCCAGCAATTTATCAGGCATCACCTTGCGACATTCGCTGATTAAGCGGCAGTAATTCTCACGGGAACGTTGCTCGAAGCCCGGACTCGGATTCTCTTTGTAGTCTGTATACTCGTCATCAAAATCAATACCGTCCAAACCATAAATATCGACAAATGCTTTCAATTCTTTGGCAAAATCAGCCGCAGCAGCCTGCGATAAGTTACCCATACCGGCTTCATCATGATTACCTAAGATACTCATATTGACTTTGATACCTTTAGCCTGCAAAGGACGGATGAATTTATCCGCATTTTTCAACAGGAAAGATACCTGATCGTTACAATGAATATGCACACGGCCGCTTTCACTATCCACATTGATGTTGGCAGCAAAGATACTAACTACATCAAAGAACGGTTTTCCACTTTCCTTCATTACGTATTCACCACAATTCAGGATATTTTCATCATTCACTTCCACAAAACAGAGAGTACGTACATCTCCCTTTTTAGAATCAGGCACAGCCGCCAATGGCTTCACCAGATAAATATAAGTCTGATTATTAGCTGAAACAGCCACTCCATCATTTGCAGTAGCTGAAACCGCTACTGCATAGGTTGAACCGATTGAACCTCCGGCATTAATAGTCAACTCTACTGCACCGGACTTTTTCTCTCCGGTTTTAACAGTTGCCGTACCACCATTTGCCAAGCTCAATTTATCAGCAGGATACATAGCATAAGATGTACCATGAGCAGCATTATAAGCCTCAAGCGCTGTTGCATCTACTTTGAAAGTAACCGTTATGTCTTTTTCAGCAGCTTTACTCAATTCAAAATAAAGATGTCCCGCACCGGATTTATCCCCGAAGAGAGAAATCGAAGTAAGTTCGCGTGCTCCGGCAACTGATCTGACATAACCGTATACGCCGTCCACTGTATCCAGCTTTTCTGTATTAACGGCATTGATCGTAATGTCATCTTCACAACTTGTGAAAACAGTTCCTGCACAGGCAAAGGTAACTGCCAACAAGCCTAATTTTATGTGATTCATATATTTCATAATATACATCTATTTAAAATATAACTTAATTTATTTCGCAGGCAATTCTACTGCAGTCCAAGTAAGCGATTCTACCGCTGTAGCATGATTCTCATTCCCGCTATAATCGGCTATTGAAGTACCTACACCTTCATCAAATTTCCAATAGGCAACCAGTCCTTCCGCCCCCGGTTCTACCTGGTAGAAATGATTCTTTGCATTAATCTCCTCCTGAGTTAAAACTTTATTCCAAATACGGCATTCGGACATTTCACCATCAAACCAACGATCACGGTTATAAGAGTGACCAATCCAGAAACCATTACCCTCATCAGTTTTGGTCTTTCCCAAATCCAATGCTCCCCAATTCGCTGTCGCTTCCAATTTATTCACGCCATTGAAATAGGCTATCACTTTTTGAGCATCAGCATCATAAGTCACAGCAATATGTGTCCATTCACCGGTAGCCACAGTCAGATCTTCTGAATTTATCTTCTTATCTCCAGGACCTACAATCTGCAAACAATTCTTTGCCGGCGCAGTATCTCCGAAACGGAGCAGGAAATATCCTTCAATACCCAGAACTGTACTGATAGCTTTATCGAGCTTGCTGGGATTCACTAATACTTCCACAGTCAGCTTCCGTAAACCATTTGCTTTTTCAGGTGTACCCCAATTTACGTATACAAGATTCTTAGTAAGATCAGCTACTACATTGATAAGTGCAGCACCTTTAAATACGTAATACATGGTACGGGCACTTTGCAGAATACCTACGTTAGCCTGATCGATGGTTACAGGTAATACATATATCTTTTCAGCATCCAGCTCTGTCAGATTACCAAATTTCAATGTGACTTTTTCTGAAAGAACGGATCCGGCAGGAATCACGGTCTGTGGAGTTTCCAATGTATAGTGCTTACTCGGTAAAGCCTCAGCATTATCATAAAATGCAGCATTATAAGTATCAACCAACGCAGGTTCAGCTTTCAAGGAAATAGTTACATCTGCATTTTCTGGCTTAGCCATAGCAACCCTGAATTCACCTTCCGCAGAAGGAATCGTATTCTTCAGTAAAACACTACTAGTCTTCACCGAAGCATCTACATACACTTGGTTATCAAACGTTTCAGTATCATCACTACAAGCCGCCAAAGCTACAGACAGCAATGTGATCGATAGTAAATATAAGTTTTTTAATTTCATAGCTTGATTTATTTTTTAGGAGCAGGGTTCATAATATTAATAGCCTCTTTCACATACTGGTATGTGTTAGTAGCATTGTAATAGTCATTCTGAACATTATAGATAGCCAATCCGGCACGGGTATAGCCATCTGATGGTTCTGTAGTCCAATAAGCTGCTTCCGTAAGTGCCCGGTCGGTACCGTAGAACCCGGTTTGCTTATCAGATGCATCCAGTGAAGCTGTGGAAACTGCAACTACGAAACGATCAGTCGGAACACCTGCAGCAGCCATGGCCAAACGGGCAAATACCGACAACTGTGCATCATCCGTTACATTATCCGTAGCCAGGATGATGTGCTTACAATTAGTCAAAACGGTCTGCTCAATCAGATTTTCCGGATATCCCTGAAATGTCAGCAACTTATCTGCATTAGCAGTTTTCCAAGTTGAAACAGCACTGAAAAAAATATCCTGATATTTCTTTGCCTCCGCTTTTTGTTCGGCAGACATATAAATAGGATTATTTCCCTTATATTCAGTAATCATACCATCGAAGCTCCCTGCATAACCAATCTGTTTGTCCATTTCTAACTTCAGATAAGTATCGAAGGATCCGGTTTCCGTACCTTCCTTTACTTTTTCAGTATATTCTTTTTGAATCTTATCAAAACTGATAGTATATACCACCTTGGTACCCTTAGCATGTACAGTTTGCATATCAACTAATTCAAACGCAGCCAGTTCTGCCGGATACATCATGGAAATTACGTCCAAACTGTCAGGAACATCAGAGATATGCTGTCCACGACTGAACGGCGTTTTCTCGCTATTGTCGAACCAGGCATATACAACCTTATGGTCCGAATTTTTATAGGCTACCAGATTTTGCAGATATTTGGCATACGCAGCCGGATCTTGTTCCTCTATTCCGGGAGTATTGATATTCACATTCTCTACTTCCGTCCAGTCGTCGCATGCGCTGAAACAGGTTATGGCAGCGAAGCAGGAAGCCACGATGAATATATTTTTCATTTTATTTTTCATAATTCTTTTCTTTATTAGATGTTAGGGTTGCAGTCCCACCATACTTTGGAAGACATTCTATCGTTCGCAGGTTTCAAATCTTGCAGAGCATTCTGCACATTCGTACCATTGTCCTTGTACTCATCCTGCGGATAAGGCAAGCGGCGTGGGAAAGTACCTTCGGGAACTTCCGCCTTGTTTTTATTAACGGCAGCAGTCATCAAGCGCGGGTAACCCGTACGACGGAATTCAGCCCATGCTTCGTTACCCAACGGGAATATGGCGATCCATTTCTGGGTAATTATACGTTCCAGATTTGTTTCAAAGACGGCGCTATTATCATACTTAATCGTAATAGTCGGCTGAGAGCCGTTATAACTATAAGTTCCCAGAGGATCTTTATACAGATCGGGCAAACTACTACCATCTTCCAGATAAGCATCCGCACCGGAAGCACCCCATTGACTGAATGATAACTCTACGCCTTTCTTATAAAAACTTTCTGCAGTTCCACCCATGTTCCAACCACGCAATGCACCTTCGGCACGCAGGAAGGCAACTTCAGCAGCAGTCATCCAAACAAGTTTCGTATTGGCTTCAACATTCATGTTAGAATACTTATGAGCTGTTTCACTCGGAAGTGGTTCAGTTCCCAAACGAATACCATGATAACCGTTCTTCACTCCATCGGCTGTTGTAAAGGTAGATTCTACAAAATATTTTTCACGACGAGGATCTTTGTAGCCATTCATATAGGCAGTAATATCTGCCGCAATACGAGAGTCACCACCATTATATTCGTACATAATAACTCTGAATGGATTAGTAGTAGCCTGAATGGTTGCATTATCATCATTCGATGTAAACACACCTCCTCTTTCTGAGTCAACAGCCTCCACCGCTTTAGCTTGCGCCGTAGTAGAATCTACATACACCATACGCATAGCCATACGCAATTTCAAAGAATTCGCCAGTTTTATCCAGTTTTCCACTTTACCACTATAAACCTTATCAGCTTTGGATGAAAAAGTCTCCGTACGATGTGGTAATAATGCAGTCACTGCCTCATCCAGTTCATTTAACATAGTCTCATAAACTTTCTTCTGAGTATCCAGAGGAGCAGTCAGGTCACCATTTGCTCCCAACTGGGAATAAGGAATAGGACCGTATCCATCTGTAACACGCAAGATAGCTGCTACCTTTACAACTTTTCCTACTGACAAATAAACGGGGTCTTCTGTTGCAGCTTCCAACTGTGCATAGTTAGCATACACATTAGGAATAACATCTTTATATAATTTACCTACCCAATCCTGAGATTGGTTGTAGTTGGAGAAACGGTTCGTGAAACCGGAATTGGATTCCGCCAGATAGCCACCATAAGGTCCACCCAGAAGGGCCTCCAGAAACTGATTAAGAAGTACATCCGTAGGGATGACATATCCCTGCATACCTGTCAATGCCGAACGGGTCAAGTAGGCATCACGGTCCATCTGGTCTTTGGTTGCTTCATACGGATTGGTATTATAATCCATATAATCACCTGTGCAAGATGCCAACATGCCAGCTAACATTCCACCGCATAAAGCGAATTTTATAATTGATTTTCTCATTGTTTTTCTTTCTTTAATCTGTTAGAACTTAAATCTTACATTGAATCCTAAGCTACGTGCACTTGGCGTCATAAAGTTGTCAATACCCTGATAATAGTTACCGGTAGAAGCTACTGCTTCCGGATCGAACGGAGCTTTACAATAAAGCATCAGTAAGTTACGGCCTACCAGAGATACGGTCACGTCAGCCACATTCCAAAGCTTATCTCTTGGAATAGTATAACCGACACTAGCCTCCTGGAGACGCAGGTTGGTAGCACTGTAAGTGTAATATTGTGGAATACCGGACTGAGAACCGATAGTAGTATACCATTTCTGTGCATTTACCAAGTCCGTTCCATTCACATAAACACCACCTTGATTACGCGCTATTTCTGTTGACTCAGAAACACCATACATATCCATAGCAGCCTGTGTAGCAGAGTAAACAATACCACCAATACGTGCAGAGAGCATGAAACCAAAATTCAGGTTCTTCCAGCTGAAATCATTTCTCCACGACATATTGCATTTTGCAAATACACTACCCAATTTAATATCTTCTGCATTATAGTTAGCAGTCACACTACCATTCTGATCTACCAGAATATTGCCGTTACTATCACGTTGCAGGTCGGCAGTAGAATAGAGATCACCCAGAGAGCCACCTTTCTTCAGAATGAAACGAGCCTGTCCCATACCACCTACATCCAAGCGTTCTTTGGTGATGACAGTGCCGGTTTCAGGATGCACATAGTTTTCCAGCAGTTCAAGAATTTCATTCTTATTGGTACTGAATACGTAATTGCTGGACCATTTAAATTTACCCCATTCATTAGAGTAACCTAATCCTAATTCAACACCCTTATTTCGTACGCTACCCGTCTGCACATACAATGTTGAGTAACCGGAAGATACGGAAATCTTAGGGTCAAACGTCTGATTATAAGTTTTAGTAGTATACAAAGCCAAATCCAGATTAAAATGATTCAGGAAACGGGCAGTAAGACCTACTTCCCATGAGTCCGTTCTTTCCGGTTTCAGATTATACATCGGATAGTTACGTTTGGATTGCCAAACCTTATTGGAGTTATCCCATGAATAAGTAGGGTTGGCCAGGAAACGCGGGAAAGGAAGACCCACAGATGCAAATGAGCCGCGTACCTTCAGGAAAGAAATCTGTTGTGGTAATTTCAGTAACTCGGACAAAATAACAGAACCACCGACTGAAGGATAAAGGAATGCACTCTGAGTAGAGTTAGGACCAGCCAATTGTGAAGGCCAGTCAGAACGTCCGGTCAAAGTCAGGTAATAAGTACTCTTATATCCTAATTCAAGACTGGCAAAAACAGACTGAGTCTGATCATGAAAACCTGACTGCGTACGTTTTGTCTTACTGTCATCCAACTGAAATACATTGAAAACGTTAGGAATACCGTCTTCACTGATAGGACCACGATTTTGCAGTACATCTTGTTGCATATCCGATAAAGAAGCACCAATATTAGCTTGGAAAGTAAGATTTTCACCAAAGTTTTTATTGATGTTCAACATGATATCAGCATAAGTTTGCTTGTCATTCGTATTAGAAATACCATACAAACCGTTGTTAGAGCCTTCGGCCAATGTAGTATTACTTGTAGCGTAAAGCTTTTCCGTATAAGTACTTGCAGAGTTATCCACACGCACACGGCCCGATACACTCAACCAATCTAAAATCTTATAGCTCAAGCTACCGCTCAGCATATAACGGTCCTTATTATTCTCACGCAGGTTACGATAAGCAATCCAGTACGGGTTTTGTCCTGTAAAAGTATCGATACCCTGTGGCCAATATTGTGTATAGATGTTACGGGAAGTATCCCAGCGTTCGTACATCTTAATCTCATTCCAGTCGTCACCACGAGGGAACAAATAAGCTGTAACCAACGGATTGGAGTAAGTACCCTGATTCACCATGTTCTGGTCTTTCTGCTTGATATAAGAAGCACTTACATCCAGTGTCATCTTATCATTCAGGAAAGAAGTAGTGTTGCGGAAAGTAAAGTTATAACGGTCATAATCGTTATTCGGAACCATACCTACAGAATTCACAGCACTCGCAGAGAAGTAGGTCTGATTCTTTTCCGTACCTGTAGATAAAGAAACGGTTTCGGTAGCTACCACACCTGTTCTCAGGAAGTCATTGATCGGATCATATCCCATGTAATTGGAAGGGTTCAATTTATTACCCCAGCTTTTTTCTACAGAGCCTGCACTGGACAGCAGATCGCCTGTACCATAGGAATTCTGAAAATTAGGAGTAACAAACGGGCGGAGAAATTCAGTATTCTGTGATACAGTCAAACTCAGACGCCCTTCCTTACCTTTCTTAGTTGTAATAACAATAGCACCATTGGCAGCGTGACTACCATACAAAGCGGCAGCGGCAGCACCCGTCAGTACAGACATAGATTCGATGTCTTCCGGATTTATATCTGCAATCGCTTCTGAAGAACCTTTAGAATCAAATTCCTGACCACCTTCACCTGAAAGATTGAACATAGGCACACCATCGATCACATAAAGAGCGTTGCTGGACTGGTCAATACCCTTCGTACCACGCATCACTACTTTACTGGCGCCACCTACACCGGAGGAACTGGCATTAATGGTAACACCCGCCACTTTACCTGACAAAGAATTTACAAGGTTAGCATCTTTCACTCTGGTCAGTTCATCACTCTTGATTTCCTGAACATTGTAACTCAATGCTTTAGTAGCACGTTTAATACCCAAGGCCGTTACAACAACCTCTTCTACCAGTTGAGAATCGCTCTCCATCATCAGGTTGATAACACTCTGTTCCTTTGCTGCAATCTCCTGTGTTTTATAACCGACATAAGAGAATTGAATTACAGGATTTGCTTCTGTTGTGGTCAGCGTAAAATTACCGTCAAAATCGGTGATACAGCCAACACTGGTACCTTTCACCAATACGTTGACACCGATCAGAGGTCCCATATCGTCCGATACCTGACCGGTTATCGTACGTTCTTTTCCTTGTTGGGTACCTTCTTGTCCTGATTGAGACTTCTCTGAAAGATAAACGATGTTATCTTCTACTTTAAAAGAAATATTTTTCCCTTTAAGAATAGCAGTCAAGGCATCTTCGATAGATGCATTCTTCACATCGACTTTTTCCACTGCCGTAGCAGCAAGTTTGTCGTCATAAAAAAATTGATACTTGGATTGAGTTTTGATTTGTTCGATGACCGTACCTAATGTCGTGCGAGACATGTTCAAATTCAGTTGGGCAAAAGTCCACTGGACTGATACAGTCATGAAGAACAAGACTAATAAAGCCCGTAGAAATTTCGAACTTTGAAAAGCATGATTGTTGTCCATAAACAAAGTTTAAAGGTTACACATTGGTTAATTTTAATCTGTCAGGAGACCCTTTCTCCCGACTTTCATATATAAAACAACAGTCGCTAAAAATACACTTACTACAAAATGATATTTTTTTTCATTAAAACAAAAAAGGGAATAGTTTTAATTCCTATTCCCTTCTTTCTTACATTATTAACTTCAGCCCTTATTTCTTTTTTATTTCATTAGAGAAAGAATATGGATAATCTTCCGGATGTATTCCTCTCTGCAGATTAGGCTTATTACCCATATCAAATTTCAGGACACCACCCTTCAACAGATCTCCGTGTTTCACATAATTCTTCGTATATTCATCTCCATCCAGACGAAGCGATTCAATATACATATTTTCAGAACTATTGTTTGCTGCATCAATGACCAATGAACGACCATTCTCCAGATGAAGTGTAGCTTTCTTGAACAAAGGAGCACCGAGAACATATTCATCGGTTCCCGGACAAACCGGATAGAAACCTAATGCTGAGAACACATACCAGGCAGAAGTCTGCCCATTGTCTTCATCTCCACAATACCCATCAGGACCGGGAGTATACATACGGTTCATCACCTGACGCAACCAACATTGAGCTTTCCAAGGCTGTCCGGCATAATTGTACATGTAAATCATGTGCTGTATAGGCTGGTTACCATGCGCATAGTTACCCATATTCATCACTGTCATTTCACGTATTTCGTGGATCACCTGTCCATAATAGCTGTCATCGAAGATAGGAGGAACAATAAACACAGAATCCAACATTTCGACAAATACTTTTTCACCACCCATCAAATCGATCAGACCTTGCGGATCATGGAAAACAGACCAGGAATAATGCCAACTGTTTCCTTCTGTAAATGCATCTCCCCATTTCAAAGGAGAGAAAGGTGCCTGGAACTGCCCATCTTTATTACGCCCACGCATCAATAGGCTTTCCTTATCGAACACGTTCTTATAGTTCATAGCACGATTAGCAAAAAGTTTCTGCTCTTTCTTCGGACGATCCAGCGCTTTTGCCATCTGATAGATACACCAGTCATCATAAGCATATTCCAGAGTACGGGCAGCATTCTCATTGATCTTTACGTCATAAGGAACATAGCCTAACTCATTGTAATATTCATGACCGAGACGTCCGGTAGAAGAAACTTCCGGATGTACATTCTTTGTGCCATGGATAAGTCCTTCATACAAGGTAGCCACATCATCCACTTTAACCCCCTTCAGATAGGCATCAGCCAGTACAGAAGCAGAGTTATTACCAATCATACAACCACGATGTCCCGGGCTAGCCCATTCAGGGAAGAAACCGCTTTCCTTATATGTATTGACGAGACCTTCCTGGATTTGTTTGTTTACCGAAGGATACATCAGGTTGAGGAAGGGGAACAGGCAACGGAAAGTATCCCAGAAGCCGGTATCCGTATACATATATCCAGGTAATACCTGACCATTGTAAGGACTATAATGAACAGGATTGCCCGCCTCATCAAATTCATAAAAAGCACGGGGGAAAAGTACCGAACGATACAGACAAGAATAAAAAGTACGATACTGATCAAGATTACCACCATCCACTTCTATTTTACCTAATACCTCGTTCCAGGCATCTTGCCCTTTCTGAACCAAAGTATCAAAACTATCGTTTCCAAGCTCTTTCAAGTTTCTGTCTGCCTGCTCAAAACCGATAAAGGAAGAAGCTATACGAGCATGCACAATTTCTCCTTTACGGGTTTTAAAACCAATAATTGCACCTGCATGTCCGGCCTTCTGTTCTTTTTGATTCTCTGTCAAAACGCCATCGGCAACAGAAGCCTGATAAGTGAAAGGCTTGTCGAACTCAATGACAAAGTAGTTCTTGAAGTTATCGGGCACTCCACCACTGTTACGGGTTGTATACCCGATAACCTTATTTTGTTCAGGAATAATTTTAATATAAGATCCTTTGTCGAAAGCATCCACTACAATATATGAATGTTCATTCTCCGGAAAAGTAAAACGGAATAAAACAGCACGTTCAGTGGGAGTAAACTCCGTCACGACATCGTGTTCAGCAAGATACACCTTATAGTAATGAGGTAATGCAACTTCTCCTTTATGAGAGAACCAGCTGGCACGCTTATCTTCATTAAATTCGGGTTTGCCTACTACCGGCATGATAGAAAACTGACCGTAGTCATTAATCCAGGGACTGGGTTGGTGGGTTTGTTTAAAACCACGGATTTTATGGGCGGTATATACATACTGCCAACCATCTCCCATTTTTCCTGTTTGAGGAGTCCAGAAATTCATACCCCATGGACGTGCGATAGCAGGGTATGTATTACCTGTAGATAGTTCGAAACTGGATAACGTACCCATCAGCGGGTTAACGTATTGTGTTAAATCTTTAGCCTGCGCCCAGAGAGCACAGCCCAAAAAGCACATTGATAAAAGCAGCTTTCTCATACTATTATATTTATAAGATTATATATTTCAAAAGTTTCCTTTTATTTTTTGGGAGACAAAAATACACTATTTCCTACAATTTTATATTCAATAGGTATTGCATTTGTACTTTTAATCAAATTCAGGATTTCCTCCACAGTGTTTTTCTTCTTCAGTGTACCCGAATATGTTTTAGTAGCATCCATATCAGGCGCCAGAATAATCTTCACCCCATAAGAATTCTCTAAAGTACGGGCAATCGTAAATATATCGGCATTTTCAAAGACAAACTGATTATTATGCCAATTCTCAATACCTGTATCCACTTGCTTCACTACCAGACGACGAGTTACAGCGTTCAATTCGGCTTTTTGCCCCGGGGCCAACACAATCATACCCTCATTGTGATTGCCTTTCACCTCAATCTCTCCCTTAATCAGTGTAGCTACTGCCGAACGGTTCATCTTATCACTCTTCAAGTTAAAAACCGTACCCAGCACTCTGACTTGCATGGCTTCACTTCGCACAATAAAAGGCTTTTCTACATTTCTCTTTACTTCAAAATAGGCCTCTCCCTCCATATACACATTTCTTCCCTTTTCAGAGAACTCACGTGGATACTTCAAGGTTGTATGCTTATTCAACCATACTTTAGTGCCATCGGGCAGCATCAACTCCTTCACCTCATCCCGGGCTACAACAGCCACTAACTGTTCTTCACTTTGAGACTGATAGATATGATAGCTCAAACCGGATACAAAGAAAATTCCTATGAACATAGCAGCATACTTCATCCAAGTATGCATTCTACGCACCTTGAACTGTTTAGCTTCTTCCTGTGCCAACCGTTTGAATAACTGCTTTTCTGCTTTTTCTATTTTTTTCTCATCAGTAGAATCGCCATTCTTTCCCAGATGATATATTTCCTCTATCCTGAACAATTCACGCGCATTATCGTCCGACTCGTTCAGCCAAGTGTTCACCTCACGGAGTTCTTCTTCAGAACATTCACCCATAAGGAATTTGACCAGTAATTCTTCATTCAACTTATTCTTTCCTTCCTTCATCATACTAATAAAACAATCGTTTCGACAAAAACACTTATACCTTATTCAATAAAAACAGGACTAACATAAAGTTGAGGTAGCCCAGTCTTTCACGCAGGAACTTCAAAGCTTTATACATGTGAGCCTCTACCGTCCGCAACGATATTCCCATTGTTTCTGCAATTTCTCTGTTCTTCATATCATGCAGATAACTGAGTTTGAAAACCATCTTGCATTTATCCGGCAGTTCATTAATAGCTTCGGAAAGCTCTCTTCTAAGCTCACGATCCTCTATCCTTTTCACTACATCATTACTATCCGGCTGATAGAACTCAACCCTCTTCTGATTAATTTCCGTTACGACAGCTTCGTAACTATTCTTGATGTCCCGGTGCTTCAAAACATTCAAAGCACGGGTATACACCGCCCGATACAGAAATGCCTGTATCTGCTCTCCCACCGTCACTGTATCTTTTCGTCGCCACAATTCCACAAATACATCTTGTACTACGTCCTCTGCTTCTTCCTCACCCACAATACGTGTGGCATAGAAAAGCAGATTGGCATAGTATTTACGGAAAAGGAGTTTATAAGTTGAATCAAAGTTATCACTCATAATTCCACAACTTCATTTTATCACTCTATCGCATACCACACTGCCCCCGGTTTATTCCCCATCTCAAATTCAAAGACAGAGCCATTCATTATTTGTTCATGTGTGATATAGCTTTTATCATAAGGTTTCCCGTCGAGTTTCACCGACTGGATATATATATTCTCTTTACTAACAGCCGGCGCCAATATCGTAAATATCTTGCCGTTATCCAAATGCATTTTCATTTCAGGATACATAGGGGTGCCTATTTCATATCTGCCACTAACCGGATCTACCGGATAGAATCCCATTGCGCTAAATACGTACCAGGCAGACATCTGACCACAATCCTCATTCCCGCATAAACCGGCAGGCGTGTTTTTATAAAGTTCATGCATCACCTCGGCGGCATATTTCTGAGTCTTCCAAGGTTGCCCTACAGCATTAAACAAATAAATGACATGATGACTCGGTTCATTTCCATGCGCATACTGCCCAATCATTCCGGTACTGAAAATAGGCAGATCTTCATCCGCAGAAGGATTATAAGTGAACATACTATCCAGTTTCTGGGCAAAACGCTCCGTACCTCCGACCAAGCCAATCAAACCATCGACATCTTGCTGCACAGACCAGAAATATTGCCAACCGTTACTTTCGCAAATATGTGGAGTATAGTCATCCGGACTGAAGGGTTGAATAAAATTTCCTTTATTATCACGCGGCTGCATAAAAGAAGTCTGGGGATTATATACATTCTTATAGTTTTGAGAACGTTTATAGAATTCAGCTGCAATCTGCCTTTCACCCAACTTTTCTGCCATACGGGCAATACAATAGTCATCGTAAGCGTATTCCAGAGTTTTAGAGAGAGACCAGTTCTCCGAGTTATAATGATCCGTCACATCATAAGGTACATAACCATACTTTTTATACAATCCAATTCCGCGATATTCATCTATATTGGCTGTAGCTACACAGGCTGTCAAAGCTTTCTTCGGATCAAAATTTCCTATACCTTTCAGATAAGCATCCACAATTACCGGTACAGCATGATAACCTATCATCATGTCTGTTTCACTTCCATAGAAGTTCCATACCGGAAGACGTCCGTTCTGTTCAAAAAAAGCAAGAAAAGACTGAACCATGTCATTCACACGTTGTGGTTCTATATAAGTGTAAAGAGGATGAGCGGCACGATAGGTATCCCACAATGAAAAAGTACTGTAATTGGTCCATCCATCTGCCTGATGCACTTGTTTATCGGGACCGTAATAGGCACCGTCCACATCATTATAAATAGTCGGTGCCAGCATAGAGTGATACAGAGCCGTATAAAATTTGACTTTCTCATCAGGATCATCGCATGTGATTTCTATTTTAGAAAGTTGCTCATTCCAATTTTTCCGGGTAACAGCCAGATATTTATCGAAATTATCCTCCGGTACTTCAGCAGCAAGGTTACGGACAGCACCCTCCATGCTTACGCCTGATATGGCAGTGGTTACAAGAATCTGCTCTCCTGCAGTGGTATGGAAATCAAAACGGGCGATAGCAGACATTCCTATTTGTTTGCCATCCTTGATAATAGCAGCAGTATCCAACTGCATTGCTTTAAACGGTTTAGAGAAGCGGGTACGAAAATAAATATGCTGATCGCGTGCCCAACCGTCAGAAAAACGATACCCTTGTATGGTAACAGAATCGACTCTCTCAATATAAGTATCATTGGTAGAATCCCAATTCATAGCCTTTCGCAAGTTAAGGAAAATGGCAGCATCTGCTTCGGGGAAGGTATAACGTTGAATACCGCAACGCTCGGTTGCCGTCAGTTCTACATTGATATCATAGTCTTTCAAACGAACCTGATAATATCCGGCACTGGCAGTTTCTTCGGAGTGAGAAAATAAAGAATGAATACCTAACGGAGCATCCGCTTCTTTATAAGGCAAAGTAACAGGCATAAAAGATATATCATATAAATCACCTGCCCCGGTACCTGAAAGATGAGTATGACTAAAACCTGCAATCGTGCTGTCCGGATAGAAATAACCGGAGATACGATCCCATCCCGGAAGTCCGTTATCGGGACTTAACTGCACCATACCAAACGGGGCTTGTGCTCCGGGATACGTATTCCCGGTAAAATCCGTACCGATAAAGGGGTTGACATACTCTGTGACATAGCACTTACTTTTCGTATCCGGTTGTTGGGACACACACGCTGAAAGGGAGAAAAGGAATAAAACCAGTAAAAACAATTCTGACAATTTCATAATACTACATAGTTAACGTGCATATGTAACAACTCAGCATCCGGAAACACTTAGCGGTTTCTCAAATAAATTCATCGAACGAACAAATATAGTCTAAAAATTCCAATTAATTTATAACTTTGCCGCAAAAAGCGACAATGAGCTATACGACTTATCTCTTTGACTTTGACTACACGCTCGCAGACTCTTCTCGCGGCATCGTTACCTGTTTCCGTAATGTGCTCAATCAACATGGTTATACAGATGTAACCGATGAAGATATTAAACGCACCATCGGAAAAACTTTGGAAGAATCTTTCTCCATCCTGACAGGTGTGACGGATGAAGACCAACTGGCTGGTTTTAAGAGTGAATACAGAAAGGAAGCGGATACCCACATGACAATAAACACCGTACTCTTTCTGGAAACCAAGTCCGTGCTGCTTGCACTGAAAGATGCAGGCGCATTCATCGGCATCATCTCCACCAAATACCGTTACCGCATAAAGGAAATGCTCGACCAGCACTTCCCCGGCAGTTTCTTCAATATCATCGTTGGCGGAGAAGATGTACAAACAGCCAAGCCTTCACCCGAAGGACTGCTACTTGCCATCAAACAGCTACACGTCACCAAAGCGGAAACCCTCTACATTGGCGATAGTACAGTAGATGCTGCCACAGCCAAAGCGGCAGGTGTGGACTTTGCCGGTGTAACCCATGGGGTAACCACGGCCGAAGAATTAAGCAAATATCCGCATTGGAAAATTATGAACTCACTGGAAGAACTGTTGGAAGCGGATGAACAACCAACTCATGATAAGCAGTCGACTGATGATACACCTCCGAGTACGGATGTAACAGTATCCTCCCATCCGGTTGTCAATTCACCTTCCGTTCCAGTTATTGCTCCCCGCCCCACTCCCCGCAAAAGGAAAATGATCAATATCTGGCAAATACTAATCCTGGCAGTGCTACTATGGTTATCTTTTGAAGAAGGAGGAAATAGTAATGTTTTTCTGTGGTCTTTCATACTGGTTCTTTGGTATATCCTTACCAAACGCAGAATTCTACCAGACCGCGTGTTAGATTTTATATCCCCCTGGTGGACTCCCTGTAAGAAGTACCTTCGAGCCTTGCATATCAAGATGGTACGTGGAAAAGATATTCCACCCATCAGTGAGGAAAGTAACATCTGCCTGAATTGTGATACCGTTTATACAGGTAGCTATTGCAACCGTTGCGGCCAAAGCCGGAATACTCCCCGCTACCGTTTCAGTAATGCATTCAGAAATATATTAGGAGGATTCACCAATATTGATAATGGTTTCGGGCGTACCCTTCTGGACTTGCTCTACCGCCCGGGATATATGATCAGAGACTTTATTGCCGGCAAACGAATCTTATACTTCCGCCCCTTCCAGACATTATTTGTGCTTGCCGCCCTTTACATCATGGCTGTACAACTGGTGGATCCCGAAGCTCTGAAAGAGAAAAAAGGAAAGTCTCCGGAAGTACAAAGACAAGAAATACTTACTACACGCGAACAATTGCAAAAACAGATAGAAGTAGCAGACCCGATTACCCAAAAGGTCCTGAATAAAACGATAGAAAGTCTGGATAAAGAACTGAAAAAACTGGAAGCAAAAAGTTCTCTTAAAAAGGATAACATCACCCTCCAAATAAATGGTGATGAAGATGACGAGCTTATTGATGATTTTCTGGAAGGTGGGTCGTCAGTATTCAACAAGCTTGAGAAAGCCATTCACAATACACCTTTTCTGGAAAAAGTATGGAACTTACTGAAAAGTTGGGGACATGGTAACAAGGCATTTCGAATTATCGCCACATTACCTCTCTTTGCGCTGGCAACACTCATGGCTTTCCGTCGTAAAAAGAACAAACTGCGCTATAATCTGACAGAGCATGTATTTATACAAGCTTATATTGCCTGCCAGATACTCTTGCTCAGTATCATAGTGCTTCCTTTCAACGGCAGTGCACAGGTAGGCGATTTATACGAATTGCCCATACTATTCATCTTTGCCCTCTTCTGCCTGGATTATAAGCAACTGTATGGATATACCTGGTGGAGAAGTTTCTGGACTACAATACTGATGTTCTTCTATAGTTTAATACTGCTTATTATCTTTGCTATTATTGTAGTAACCCTGATAATTGCGGCAGTTTATATACTAAAACCGCTTTTATAATCCATAAGAATACCCAGCCCACTCAATTATATAATAAAAGTTCTCCCTATCAATTGATATGAGAGAACTTTTATTTATTTCAGGAAAAATCAATTCTTATCCATTATTGGGGATTTGCAAGAGCCCCTACCATCCATTCTGCAAAAGGATAAGTATTCATCATACCGGAATTGATTGAGGAACAAGTCCAAGCATCCCAACTGTTCTGAGTTAATGTGCGCAAGTCTGCCATATACGGAGAATATTCAAATGATTCCGGAACATTTTTCCCATCATCACCCAAATAATACGAACAATAATTCTCATACCAGCCACCCATCCAATAATCGGCAGGATCAGTTGATACAAATCCATCTCCCGTCACATCATCTTTCAGAAAGATTACCCCATCCGTAAAGTCCTTTGCATCATATGTGATAGACATGGATTCATTCTTTATAGAAAAACGACCATCACCATTGGCATCATAACCAAAACCACGAATAGACCGGCTGTCATCACCACCAAATCCTGGCCCCATCACAACAAAGAAGCGAGGGTCTGCTTTAGCTATTGCTAAGATCATCTGATATCCGGTGGATTGGTCACTTTCTTTCCAGCGATATCCCCAACTCAAGAAATGGACATTATCCTGTGTCGGATCTTCCCAGTTGTCACCACTTATCCATTGCACGCCTAATGCAGACTGACATTCTCCCTCTCCTGTCCAGAATTGAATATCACTCATAGACTTTACAGCATCATAAGCCACATATACATTCACCAGTACAGCAGCATAAGCTTCATCCTTATCCTTATAAGCTGCAAACTTCACGTCGTAAGTGCCTGCCTTTGTGGGAGTAAACACATACTTCAGTTCAGTTGACACCTTCTCACCATCCACCGTCCACTCAAAACGAGCATTTTCACCATTTTCCACTTTCGCCTCCAAAGTGAGGGACTTTCCAAGTGCAACATCTTGTTTTTCACCATCGACAATGGATACTGAGAGTAGTAAAGCATTGTTGTTGGAATCATCATCACTACAAGATGCCAATCCTATAGCAAAGACAAGGCATGATAAAAAATAAATAATATTATTCTTCATAGTTATCTAAAATTAGAAGTGAAGAAGACTCCAGCCGGATATTTTGTACAATCATTGTAAGCAGCTCTCAGTGTAGGAGTTGTACCACTAAAATCGAATATACTAATCTGATTGATACCCACATTATCTCCATATCCTTTTATCGTATTGAAATAAACTCCTTCCGTTACCGGATCAACAGTAACTGTATTATAAACGATATTGGCATTTTCTACCATTTCTTTAACATCTACCATCAGTTTAGTTTCATTAGTACTAAAAATATGACGGTAAATTTTAGTAGCGAGACCACTCATATACAATGTATCTCCTTTAGCTGTTATACTGGGAGCAGCAGCAAATGAAGCCGACAACGTTTTTGTAGCATCTGTATTCGACGACAAATCGTTTTCTTTTATAATTGAGTAATCTTTAGTACTTACCTTAGCTATTTTACCGGATGCTACTGATACCCAAACGTTATTATCTGATGATTTCACAACGCCTGAGATCTTACCATCAAATTCAACTGTTGCCGACACTTTATCCTTTCCAGTTTCTATAACAAGAAGGTTCTTGTCTTGCGAAGCAAAAACTTTTCCTCCAACAACTGCCATTGTATTTTTTCTGGCTCCTTTCGTGCCTTCTATAAGGGTAGCCTCTCCCGTAGAAGGATGAAACAACTTAATGCCAGCATTATCGCGCAGATAAATATTATCATCACTCAGCACCGCCACATGGGTAGGCCAATCAATCTTCCCCTTCAATTCATCACCAAAAGCAGTTTCCAGTTTCAATGTTTCAGCATTGACAACCGTCAAAAAGCCACCTTCATTACCTCCATTCTGAGATACAATATACATTTTATTGTTGGCAATAAACACATCCTGCGGAACACTGCCTAACCATGCTCCATTGTTCTCTTTTTGGAAAGCCTTCTCCACAAGTTCTCCCTCCGGACTTATAAAGATTAGGTAACCACCTTTATCACCTCCCCAGGCTGCACCTTCGTTCAGTATAAAGGTTCCATACTTATACTTTCCATACACGTCGATGTCTAACTTGGCTGCTGCTTCACCTTGCTCTGCATTTGAAACAGTCAGTTGAATTTCACTTTTTCCAAGATCCGTCGCAGTAAAATCATAAATAGAAGTGGTAGAGACTTCCTTACCATTCAATGTCCAGACGTATTGTACCTCAGAACTTCCCTCTACTACAGCCTTTAGATTCAGAGTTGCCCCCTGTACCACTTCCTGTGCTTCAGTGCCTTCTATCACAACCGTCAAAGGCGACAACGGTTCTTTGTCATCATCACTACAAGATACCAGTCCTACCGTAAGGACAAGGCATGATAAAAAATAAATAATGTTCTTCTTCATTGTTAGTATATAAAAAATTAAAAACTAAAATTCAAACATCAACGAACACAGCACATTACGTAATGGCATCGGATAGTATTGTGTCGATTCGTAATAGGTATTCAGAATGTTATCCACACGTACTTGTGAAGTAAGTTGCATGCCGTTCCCTAATTTCCACAAATAACCCACTAATAAGTTATGAACCGTATAAGGACGGGTTGAATAAGATTCATCAGTTGTGACGTAACGTTTACCTATATAAGTAGTCTGCCACGAACAAAAGGCTTTTTTATAATCGAATGCCAGCCGTGCATTCCATTTCAATTCAGGCACATAAGGGATCTGCTGCATATAAGAGTTATCATCTACATGCTGCTTCTTCCGCGTACGCGAACGAGCCCAACTGAAATTACCGGAAAGTGTAGTCTTGAAATCTCCGAAGCTAAGCACCATTTTACCAGTAAACTCTGCTCCCAGCGAGAGAACGTTACGTTTGTTTTGAGGTGTCCATATCCATTGGTTACCATCTTTGGGAAGCCACAAAATCCAATTGTCAATATGCATCAGATAACCGGATGCTTCTGCATTCAATGTCATCCAAGAGGTCAAATCATTCTTATAACCGATAGCTGCATCGTAAGAATAGCCGTCTTCGGGTTTCACATCTGGATTTCCACCGGGACGCCAATAAAGATCGTTCATACTGGGAAAACGGTAGTTATACGACATGCTACCCTTTACGTAGAAAGTCTTATCAAAAAAGTTAGTGGCAAAACCAGCCGACCAGGTAGACACATTCCGGCTATTATTCTGTTCGAACATATACTGCCCATGTAGTTGTAACCATGGCAATAATGTCCAGTTCGCCGAAGCTTGCAACGACAATACATTGCGATGATGTTTCAATGGCGGTTCAGGTACCGGTATATTATAATACACATCGTCTATCAGGTACTTAGCAGAATCCACATCAATGTAACTACTCACATTTACCAAGTCGTGTGTATAGGTAAGCGTAGCATTCAACACCAGCTCGTCAACAGGCGCACACGAATAATCAGCAACACCCTGCCATGTCTGCGAAGAGTTGATATTACCTTCCGGATCGAACAATCCGCCATCAAACCATTTATCATACTTCAGACGATAATAAAGCCATGCGCCTTTTACATGAAATTCATGGATGCCATGCACGTAGTCGAACCCTACATACCCGCGAATATTCGTTTCATTCTGCTGTTCGTGTGTCTTTCCCACAATACCTAATGGTTGGGGTAACATACGCTTCCCTTGTTGTATCCAGCCTACAGCGGCCAGTTGTGCGTATGGATTCAGTTTAAAGTATCCTTCCTGCATCGCACTCCATTGTGAGTATTTGGCATCCTGCCGCTTCTCACGGAAGGCTTCATTAGTAAGTACTTTATTAATATAAGTATAGTCATTATCCGAATGTTGGTAAAACAAACGCGTTTTCGAAACCACCCGTTTGCCACTTACATTAATCTGTGTTCCTCCGGTATATGTGTTATAAGAACCATATTCTCCAAAGAATTTACCTGTAATTCCCTTTCCCCACTCCGGATCATTGAAGATGTTTACACTCCCACCCACAGCACCGGTACCACTCTTCACATGACTGCTTCCATAATAAAGGTTCACGTTGTCGGCAAAGAAGACAGGGAACTGCGAAAAGTCAAACACTCCGGACATCGGCGGCGTGATGTTGATTCCATTCCAGTTGACCCGGGTTTGCGCAGCACTTCCTCCACGGAAAGAGGCTGTAGATAATGCTCCCGTGCCCAGACTCTTAATATAGGTAGCAGAATTTTCGGTCAATAACTCAGAAAACGAACGGGTTTTATTGATTTGCAACAATTCAGGTTCAAGATGCGTCACTTTTGCACCGGCATTTGCTTCATTGGCATGGCGTATCCGACGGGCTACAATCTGTACCTCATCCAGATTCAGGCCATAGGCAATCGTATCCTTTTTCTGAGCTATCACATCAGTCACCAGCAGACATGCGGCAACTATCAGGAAAAACAGTTTTCTCATAAACTTAGATTATTGAACTTCGGATGATTCAGGGAAATAGACCTGATTGGGATAAATACCAACACGGTAACTTTCCACATTTCCACTCTCTTTATAATGACGAATATAGCCACGCTGTGCCGAATAGTCCAGGCAGTCGCAGATATACACTTCCCCTTGCGGACTTACTCCACAACCATACATCATATCTACTCCAGGCACATGACGATGTAATTTGAAAGTACCATCATCCGTATTCAACGTATAAATACTTTGTTGTGAGTCATTCGGAAGACCCGGTTTGCAGGTTCGCACACTAAAATAGATCAGAGTTTTAGTAGCATCCATGTCTGTCCGGTTATAGCTGATAGTTCCGGTTACATCCCCTTCTTTGGCTTCATTCTTACTGACAAAAGGCAGTCTGTAAGTAGTCACTACCTTCTCCGTCTGCGGATCAATACACTTTAACAGGATAGCAGTAAGTTTACCTTTATCACGTTCGTTCATCAAAGCCCATATCTTACCGTTTTTGTCTTTCAGCAATTTACAGGTTTTAGTGACTTCCTCATTATAGACTTCTTCTATCATGCGGCTTCCTTCCAGAGTAATATTCTCCAGATCGAACACATAAACCCCTTTTGCTGTAATACCAAATAGTTTATGATCAGCCACTTCCATATATTCTACCCATTTTCTGATAACAATATATTCCAAGGGAGTACCATAAGGAGGTACGGTACGGATCCGTACCAGCTGGCTGGGCAAATCAACACCAGAGACATTGTTACTTAAAAGATCGGAAACGATAGCAGTGGTATCCGATATAGCCACAATCTGACGCGGTAATCCTGCCTGTGTGTAAAGTATCGTACCTTCGGATTCGAAGGTTGTGGAATTTACAATCTCGATTTTCTTAGAATTGTTCAAAGCGATGAAGTACTTCCCATTAATCATCGTAATAGATTGTGCTACATCCCCTAACGGTCGGTTATTCACAACACGAAAGACATCGGGACTCACCATCCCGTTACGGTACAATACGGATATAGCTCCCATATTCGTACCTATTCTTCCCTCGTTCAAAACAATAGCTTCGATATTACCCTCGCCCACTCCGGCAGGAAAATCATCCTCATACTCGCAGGCGGATAATGACACCATTAGCACTGCACAACATAACCTCAAAATGCGTTTCTTCTGCATACACACAATTATTTTCCGTTATGTTTCGAGGCATGAAGTCCGAGCAATGACCTCCCATATCTATAACAATATGAGTTGAAGCAATGTGAATCTCTTACGTTTCTTTTCCCCCGAAACTGTAGATTGCAGACTTTGCAGGCAGGTCTTCTGACTCGCTTCCCTTTCGGAAGTCCTTCCCATCCTATACGGACAGTGGACAAGTGTAGAATTTATCCGAAAAGTTTTATGAAGCTCACAGCAGTGGGTCTGTTCAGGAGTTTCACCTGATTCCCTTTTCACCTCGTTTAATAAGATATATCACGAAGCACCCGAAAGCCGGATTCTTAAATCCGAGCGCAAATATAGATATTATAAATCATGCAAAGAAGAATATTTTAAAAAAAGAGAAAATGAATTTAATGTTTTATTCTCTCTTGTAAGTTTGCTTGGTTCGGTACTCAATACTTTATGAATAACCCCCATATATTCACTATATCTGAGTCTTATTTACTCCGTATTTTCTCCGTACCTATACGCTTGGACTTGGTACGGAGTTGGTACGGCCTTGACACGGAGTTGGTATGAAGCAGACTTGCAAGAATCCCTTCCTGACAGATTTCACAAATCTATTCCTCAAAAAAAGAGGAAGAAACGTTTGTCTGTTCCAAATAAAAAAAGTACTTTTGTGCCCGATTATTCCGCACCGGGTTCGACAAAGTGCTTTCTAAGTGATTAGAGACCACCCGACGGAGCTAACTTATACATTATATATAAGAAATGTACGCAATTGTAGAAATCAACGGTCAGCAATTTAAAGCAGAAGCTGGCAAAAAGCTGTTTGTACACCACATCCAGAATGCAGAAAACGGTACAACAGTAGAATTTGACAAAGTTCTTTTGGTAGACAAAGAAGGTGCTATCACCGTAGGTGCTCCCACTGTAGAAGGTGCAAAAGTAGTTTGCCAGATTGTATCAAGCTTGGTAAAAGGTGACAAAGTTCTCATTTTCCACAAGAAAAGAAGAAAAGGTCATCGCAAGTTGAACGGTCACCGTCAACAATTCACAGAGTTAACAATTACAGAAGTAGTAGCTTAATCAATTAAAACAGTAAGAAGAAATGGCACATAAAAAAGGTGTCGGTAGTTCTAAGAACGGCCGCGAATCACAGAGCAAGAGATTAGGCGTTAAGATATTTGGTGGCGAAGCTTGCAAAGCAGGTAACATCATCATTCGTCAAAGAGGTACTGAATTCCACCCGGGTAACAACATCGGTATGGGTAAAGACCACACTCTTTTCGCTTTAGTAGACGGAACTGTACAGTTCAAAGTAACCAAGGAAGACAGACGTTATGTATCTGTAATCCCTGCTGAAAGCACAGAAGCGTAAGTTTCAGAATAAGAAATAAAGAAAAGGGATGTAATCCAATGGATTGCATCCCTTTCTTTTTATAGCAAAAACAACACCTTATTTGTTTTTTACTTATCTTTGTACTCTCAAATCAAGATTTTAATCAAAACAAAGTATCAAGATATGCTTACCATCAAACAAATTACAGAAAACACCGACGCGGTGATCCGCGGACTGGAAAAGAAGCATTTCAAAAATGCTAAAGAGACAATAGACCAGGTAATTGCCTTTAACGACAAAAGACGTAGCACACAGTCTGTATTAGATAATAACCTCTCAGAAGTGAACTCTATTTCCAAATCTATCGGACAACTGATGAAGGAAGGAAAGAAAGAGGAAGCTGAAACGGCCAAAAGTCGTGTAGCCGAGCTAAAAGAAAGCAACAAGACTCTACAAGCCGAAATGGACCAGGCTGCTGAAGATATGCAGAATCTGCTCTACACCATTCCTAATATACCTTATGATGAAGTACCCGAAGGTGTGGGCGCTGAGGATAATGTAGTAGAGAAAATGGGTGGCATGGAAACCGAACTTCCCAAAGATGCACTGCCTCACTGGGAACTGACGAAGAAATATGATTTGATTGACTTCGACCTGGGTGTAAAGATCACAGGAGCCGGATTCCCGGTTTACAAAGGAAAAGGTGCACAGTTGCAACGCGCACTGATCAACTTCTTCCTGGACGAAGCCCGTAAGGCTGGTTATCTGGAAATCATGCCTCCAACAGTGGTAAATGCAGCTTCCGGTTACGGAACAGGCCAATTGCCCGATAAGGAGGGCCAGATGTACCATTGCGAAGTAGACGATTTATATCTCATTCCAACAGCCGAAGTACCTGTCACAAATATCTATCGCGACGTGATTCTGGAAGAGAAACAACTTCCTATCAAAAACTGTGCTTACACGCAGTGTTTCCGTCGCGAAGCCGGATCTTACGGTAAAGATGTGCGCGGTTTGAATCGTCTGCACGAATTTTCCAAAGTAGAACTGGTACGCATTGACAAGCCGGAACATTCCAAACAGTCTCACAAAGAGATGCTGGACCATGTAGAAGGATTGTTGCAGAAACTGGAATTGCCATATCGCATCCTTCGCCTGTGTGGCGGCGACATGAGCTTTACAGCCGCCCTTTGCTTCGACTTCGAGGTTTATTCCGAGGCACAGAAGCGTTGGCTGGAAGTAAGTTCCGTTTCCAACTTCGATACTTATCAGGCTAATCGCTTGAAATGCCGTTACCGCAGTGGAGAAAAGAAAACAGAGCTTTGCCATACATTGAACGGATCTGCATTGGCATTGCCACGCATCGTTGCCGCTTTACTGGAAAATAATCAGACTCCGGAAGGCATCCGTATTCCAAAGGCATTGGTGCCGTATACGGGTTTTGAAATGATTGACTAAAAACAACTGCGCTATTCTGGCGAGTAAATCATAATTCGCTCTTACACAGGTAACCACAGACGTTTATATCATTACGTCTATATGACCTGGTAAGAGCGAATTATCATTCGCCCACATCAGTTACACAGCTTTTTAGAAGAAACTTTCTTTGTTTTTACCAAATAACCCGTATCTTTGCAAACCGTAACAATCTGAAAGTGATTACGTAATTATACCAACAAAATTTATAGATAATGAACAAAATCATTAGCAAAGAACATTTTTCTGAAAAGGTTTTTAAATTAGAGATCGAGGCACCTTTAATAGCCCGTTCACGTAAGGCAGGACACTTCGTCATTGTACGTGTAGGCGAAAAAGGCGAACGTATGCCATTGACAATTGCGGCGGCTGACACCGTGCGCGGTACTATCACTTTGGTAGTACAGGAAGTTGGCCTCTCCTCTACCCGCCTTTGCGAACTGAATGAGGGCGATTACATCACCGATGTGGTAGGTCCGCTGGGACAAGCTACTCATATCGAAAACTTCGGAACAGTGGTTTGTGCAGGTGGTGGTGTAGGCGTAGCTCCCATGCTCCCTATCGTACAGGCTTTGAAAGCTGCCGGTAATCGCGTGATCGCCGTACTTGCCGGACGTAGCAAAGAGCTGATTATCCTTGAAAAAGAAATGCGTGAAAGCGCAGACGAGGTCATCATTATGACCGATGATGGTTCATACGGACGCAAAGGATTGGTAACCGAAGGCGTTGAAGAAGTCATCAAACGGGAGAAAGTGGACAAATGTTTTGCCATCGGCCCCGCCATCATGATGAAATTTGTTTGTTTGCTGACTAAGAAATATGAAATACCGACCGATGTTTCGCTGAATACGATCATGGTGGATGGTACAGGTATGTGCGGTGCTTGTCGCATCACCATCGGCGGAAAGACCAAATTCGTTTGTGTAGACGGACCGGAATTTGATGGTCATCAGGTAGACTTCGACGAGATGTTGAAGCGTATGGGTGCTTTCAAGAGCATCGAACGCGAGGAAATGCACAAACTTGAAGAAGGCGAATCTTGCAAAGTTATACCGGAACCTGCACAGGAAGTAGACGAGAAAAGTCGTAATGCCGCATGGCGTTTGGAACTTCGCAAGGCAATGAAACCCAAAGAACGTACCGCTATTCCGCGTGTTGAAATGAACGAACTCGATCCGGAATACCGTTCGCATAGTCGCAAAGAGGAAGTAAATCAGGGGCTGACAGAGGAACAAGCCCTGACGGAAGCTAAACGTTGCCTCGATTGCGCAAACCCAGGTTGCATGGAAGGTTGTCCCGTAGGTATTGATATTCCTCGTTTCATCAAAAACATTGAACGCGGAGAAATACTCGAAGCTGCCAAGACACTGAAAGAAACCAGTGCCCTGCCTGCTGTTTGCGGTCGTGTTTGTCCGCAGGAAAAACAGTGCGAGTCTAAATGTATCCACTTGAAAATGAAAGAAAAGCCGGTAGCTATCGGCTATCTGGAACGATTCGCGGCTGACTATGAGCGTGAAAGCGGACAAATCTCCGTACCGGAGATCAAAGAAAAGAATGGTATTAAGATTGCCGTCATTGGCTCCGGACCTGCCGGACTTTCTTTTGCCGGAGATATGGCTAAATATGGTTACGATGTTACTGTCTTCGAAGCACTTCACGAGATAGGTGGTGTACTGAAATATGGTATCCCCGAATTCCGTTTGCCGAACAAAGTGGTGGATGTGGAGATTGACAATCTTGCCAAGATGGGGGTTAACTTCATTAAAGACTGTATCATAGGTAAGACTATCAGTGTGGAACAGTTGGAAGAAGAAGGTTTCAAAGGTGTATTCGTAGCATCCGGTGCCGGATTGCCTAACTTTATGAATATTCCGGGAGAGAACTCCATCAATATCTTGTCATCCAATGAATACCTGACGCGTGTCAACCTGATGGATGCAGCAAGTGAAGACTCTGATACTCCGGTACCTTTCGGTAAAAATGTAGCCGTTATCGGTGGCGGAAACACAGCTATGGACTCAGTACGTACTGCACGCCGTTTGGGTGCCGAACGTGCTATGATTATCTACCGTCGTTCCGAAGAGGAAATGCCTGCACGTATCGAAGAGGTAAAACATGCGAAAGAAGAAGGTGTTGAGTTCCTCACATTGCATAACCCTATCGAATACATTGCCGACGAACTGGGAAAAGTGAAACAAGTCATTCTGCAAAAAATGGAACTTGGCGAACCGGATGCTTCCGGACGCCGTAGCCCTGTAGCAATCCCGGGAGCAACGGAAACTATTGATATAGATCTGGCTATCGTCAGCGTCGGAGTTTCTCCTAACCCGATTGTACCTTCTTCTATTCCGGGACTTGAAATGGGACGCAAAGGCACGATTGCAGTAAATGAGAACATGCAGTCATCTATTCCGACCATTTATGCCGGTGGTGATATTGTTCGTGGTGGTGCTACCGTTATTCTTGCTATGGGCGACGGACGAAAAGCCGCTGCTGCTATGCATGAGCAACTGAGCAAGTAAGCAGAATTTGTCAAGAGCAAGTTTACATAACATTAACAAAGCGGGAAGATTTCGGTCTTTCCGCTTTTCTTTTTCCAAAACAGATGATCTGTTTACTCCGATTACATCATTCATTTGCCCTAAACAGATGGTATGTTTCGAGCGATTACATGGTATGTTTTGCCCAATTACATGGTATATTATGAACCCAAACATAGTATCTTCTGATAAACCCTACATACAGGCACAAAAAAAGAGGGGCAACTTGCGTCACTCCTCTTACTATCTTCGTTCCCGAAACTAAATCAGGATTACATGGACAAAGATACGGAATCAAACAGCTAAAGTCAAGTTTTTCACCGTTTTTCTTCCCGTTTATTTCACCACTTTGTTCGTTGTCGGATCAGGGAAAATCACCGACGGCTTGAAAGACTTGGCTTCTTCAAAATCCATCAAAGCATACGACATAATAATGATGATATCATCCGGCTGCACCTTACGGGCTGCCGCACCATTCAGACATATTTTACCCGAACCACGTTCACCTTTAATAATATAGGTTTCAAAACGTTCGCCATTATTATTGTCGGCTATGTACACTTTTTCACCGGCAATCATATTAGCTGCATCCAGCAAGTCCTCGTCAATCGTAATGCTTCCCATATAATTGAGGTTAGCTTCCGTGACGCGAGCGCAATGGATTTTCGACTTCAGCACTTCAATCATCATAAGGTCTGATCTCTCTTTTTAGGTTTATTACTCTTTATACTTAATGTTGTCAATCAGGCGAACCTCACCACAGAACACTGTAATGCAACCTACAGCATACGCTGTATCTTCCCAATTGGCTATTTTCTGCAACGTGTTGCCATCTACCAGTTCAAAGTATTCCAGACGCAAACCAGGAGCGGCCGCAATGGTATCTTCTACAAACTTCTGAGTCTCAGCAACTGTATGAGAAGCCGCAAAGGTACGACTTTCAAATAATGTTTGCGATATTTTTAAAGCATTTTTGCGTTCCTCGGCAGATAAACGTGCGTTACGACTACTCAGAGCCAGCCCATCCTCTTCACGTATAATAGGGCAACCCACTATTTCCAACGAATAATTCATCTGGCGCACCATCTCGCGAATGATAGCCAACTGCTGGAAATCTTTCTCTCCGAAGTAAGCGCGGTCCGGCTCCACTGCATCAAACAGCTTGCTCACAATCTGGCAAACACCATTGAAGTGTCCCGGACGAAACGCACCTTCCATCACCGTATCCAACGGCGCATAGCTAAACTGGCGCGTATCCGGTTCGGGATACATCTCCGCAACCGAAGGAGCGAATACAAACGCAGCACCGCAAGCTTCCAACAAAGCACAATCGGCATCCAGCGTACGGGGATATTTCTCTAAATCGTTCTTGTCGTTAAACTGTGTCGGGTTTACAAAAACACTCACTACCGCAGCATCATTTTCAGCAACACAACGTTTCACCAATGACGCATGACCGGCATGCAGGGCACCCATTGTAGGCACCAATCCTACCTTTTTACCTTGGGCCCGTAAAGCCGAAAGTCCGGCCTGCAAGTCCTTGATAGTATGTACTATTTCCATTTTTATAGGTTATATAATAACTTAGTTGTTCGCAAAAGCGGTGCAAAATAAACTATTATTTAGCATATAAAGAAGAAATATCGCAAATTAATGCAAAAGTTCTACTTGAGCAGCACTCCTCTTTGAGACAAAGCATCACTGATTAACAAGCAGTTAACAATTCATAAGGAATTATAGAGTCGCCTTATTTGCTCAAGTGCCCGATTTTTTTTATATCTTTGCAGAATAATTGAGAACATTGTTATTATGACAAAGGCGAATAAGGTTTTATTTATTACCCAAGAGATTACTCCTTACGTACCAGAATCCGAAATGTCCCTTGTAGGCAGAAACCTACCTCAAGCAATCCAGGAAAAAGGCAGAGAAATTAGAACATTCATGCCTAAATGGGGGAATATCAATGAGCGCAGAAACCAATTGCACGAAGTGATACGCCTCTCCGGTATGAATCTGATTATTGACGATACCGACCACCCCCTTATTATTAAAGTTGCTTCCATTCAATCTGCCCGCATGCAGGTATATTTCATCGACAACGATGATTATTTCCAGAATCGCTTGCAGGCTGCTGATGAGAATGGCGTGGAATATGGAGATAATGACAGCCGTGCTATATTCTATGCACGCGGTGTACTGGAGACGGTAAAGAAGTTACGCTGGTGCCCGGATATCATCCATTGTCATGGCTGGATGACTGCCTTAGCTCCTTTGTATATCAAGAAAGCATATAAGGACGAGCCTTCATTCCGTGACGCTAAAGTAGTATTCTCTGTTTTTGAGGATGACTTCAAAGAATCATTCAATGCTGATTTTGTAAACAGATTGATATTGAAAGGCGTTACAAAAAAAGATATGGCTCATCTGAAAGCTCCCGTAGACTATGCTACGCTGTGTAAACTGGCTATCGATTATTCGGATGGAGTAATTCAGCAAAGTGAAAATGTTAACGAAGAGGTTATGGAATATGCCCGCCAGGCAGGAAAACCGATTTTAGAATATCAAACTCCCGAAACATTTGCCGAGGCTTGTAATGAGTTCTACGATAAAGTGTGGGAAACAGAACAAAAATAAACAAGATAACAAAGAAAACTATGAAAGTTAAGTACTTAGGAGCATTGCTTTTAGCAGCAACCCTTACTTTCTTTGGTTGCGATGATAATACCGGAACGTTAGGAATAGGAATGTTACCCGGATCTGACGGTATTAGCGCACATACGACAACATTCGATGTGACTACACGTTCTGTGGTTGCTGATTCTGTATTTGCAAAAACCAGTACCGGATATGTAGGCCGTTTTACAGATCCTCAATTCGGGTATTACGAAGCCAGCTTCCTGACGGAATTGAACTGTATAGATGACTTCAGTTTTCCTGAGAAGTATGATTTTGATAAGAAAACCGGTATTTTGACTGATGATACAGTAGCAGGCGTACGTTTAGTTGTTTTCTACTCTACATGGTTCGGTGATTCTCTGAATGCCTGCCGTATGAGTGCATATGAATTGGACAAAAGATTAGAGCGTAACCGTTATACCAATATCAAACCGACAGATTATTATGACTGGCTGAATCCTACAAAGTCATTATTGGGTCGCAGAGCCTATACAGCTTATGATACAAGCGTAACGGATGAAGAAAGGAACGAAACCGATAGTAATGGTAACAAAACATACTATCCAAGTGTTATTTTCACACTCGACAAGGACAAATTTGGAAATGATTGGATTGACCTTTGCCAGAGTCATCCCGAATATTTCAAGAACTCCGATGCGTTCATCGAAAATGTATTCAAAGGTGTATATATAAAAAGTGATTATGGAGACGGAACAGTACTTTACGTAGACCGTGTAGACTTACAAATGAAATATCAGTACTATGTATTGAATGATACCACCAAAGTACCTTATAAACGTAAACAGGAAGGTTTCGAAGGTCAGGACTCTACTGCTTACAGATGGCAAACTGAATTTGCTTCTACCAAGGAAGTAATTCAAGCTAATCAGTTCCTTAATTCGGATAAAATAAAAGAACTTGCAGACAACCCGAACTGGACTTATATAAAATCTCCTGCCGGAATTTTCACAGAAGCGATTTTACCATATGACGAAATCTATGAAAAGTTATCTAATGATACGCTTAATGCCGTAAAACTGACTTTCACTAATTACAATGAAAAAAGTGATTATGAATTCAGTATGAGTGCTCCAAGTGAGGTTTTATTGTTACGTAAAGTAGATTTCAAGAGTTTCTTTGAAGAAAACAAGTTACCGGACAATGTCACTTCTTTTACAGTGGCACATAATAATATAACAACTAACCAATATACATTTAATAATATTGCCCGTTTGGTTACAACCTGCATCAAAGGGAAGGATGCTGCAAAGAAAAAAGCAAAAGAAGAAGCTGGCAGTGTCTGGACTGATGAGAAGGATAAACAATGGGAAGAAGACTGGAAGACAGTATACTTGATCCCTGTTACAATCAGTTACGATACAAGTAACAACACTAAAACAATGACTGGCATCCAGAATGACTTGAGACCAGGATATGCTAAACTGAAAGGTGGCCCGGCTAAAGAAGGCGACAAGCTTAAGAACCCACTACAGCTAGAAGTAACTTATACCACATTTAATAAATAAACTTTTCCTAAGAAGTATATCAATAAAAAAGCCTTCCGTTCAAATGAATGGAAGGCTTTTTTATTGATATACTCTAAAGTAGCAACTACTTAGTAACTTCTTTCTTAATCACTTTCTTTGCAGCGGGTTTCTTTGCTGCCGGGGCTTTAGCTTTAGCTGCTGTTGCTTTGACAGCCTTTGCCGGAGCAGCTTTCCCTTTTTCCAATTTAGTCTGTAATTGCTCTAATTCTTTATGCAATTCATCTATTTCATCACCTTGGTTCTTAATAGTCGTCAACAAGGCATTCAGTTCCTCATTGTCTATATCCATTGGATAAAGCGACTCTACCCGTTTGATGAAATCACCCAAGACATTCATATAGTTGGTGAAAGCATCATACGGAGATTCATAAATACCCCTATTCAAGCCCACACCACTATTTTTCGTAGTCATAAAGCGGAAGTTATTACTTGCCTGCAAATAATCCCAATCCTGCTTGATACGACGGTCATCAGACAAATGGATACGTTCAGCAATGCTATATAGTTTATTGAAAGCCTCGCGTTGCATACTGTTACCCAACCAGCAACTGGTATCTCTTTCCTCATCGACCCAAGACATAGGATATGGCACATCCAGTTGGGATACCGATTTCAGTTTACTGATAATCTCTGTTGGTGTAGAGAATGTAATACCTTTATCTTTTGCACAAGCAGGCAACGCTTTCAGGAATTCCAAGATATTGGATGAAAGTGGCTGGGACATACCCAAAGCACTCAGTTCCATAAAGATATTGATAACCTGTTCTTCCTGTGGCAAAGCATCAATCCAGCCAATATATTTATCTGCAAACAACGGATACTCACTCCATTCCGAATTAGAAAAACGCAAACTTATGTCATCTGAAAGTTTAAAATCACGCAGCAACAATTTCAAGTTGGGGTTATGACTGCAATGATATACATAGTGCGGGCTCTTCCAGCCCAAAATATGTTTAGCACCTTCAGTCAACATACCTTTAAAGCCCATACTTGCTACCAGTCCTCCTATTTCATCAGAATAAATCAAGCTGGAGTTACGGAATACCTTCGGTGACTTACCGAACATTTGCTTCATCTTAGCGCACTGACGCTTTACTTCTTCCTTAAAACAGTCTTCGTTTGCCAAAGAAGAAAGCCCATGGGAATAAGGCTCGGCAAGGAATTCACAACATCCTGTGTCATTCAACTGATGTAGCAGATCAATGACAGCCGGTGCATGGATTTCCAACTGTTCCAAAGCCACACCTGAAATGGATAAAGCTACCTTAAATGCACCTCCGGAATTCTTTGCCATGTCAATGAGCGCACTCAATGCAGGAATATAGGAACGTTCGGCAACTTCGTTGATACTATATTCGTTGGCATAATCATCATAGTAATAATGATTCGTACCTATATCAAAGAAACGATAACGTTTCAGGTGAATGATTTGATGAATCTCAAAATAAAGACAGATGGTTCTCATATCTATATTGTTTTATTGTTATCTATTATATTGTTTAATGACCTCTTCGTAGATGCGGCGCACTTTCAATCCCACATCTTCCCACTTAATGGCATCCACTTCCTTCTTACCTTCATCACGTAAGTATTCATAAAGGGCAGGATAAGTACAGATAGCATAAATCGCATCTGCCATAGCGTGGATATCCCAATAATCGGTCTTAATACATTTCTCCAAAATCTCGGCACACCCGGATTGTTTAGAGATAATGGTAGGTACACTACATTGCATGGCTTCCAAAGGAGAAATACCAAATGGTTCCGAAACAGAGGGCATGATGTACACATCACTTGCCTTCAGCATTTCATACACTTGACTTCCTTTCATGAAACCGGGGAAATGGAAGCGGTCGGCAATACCACGTTCAGCTACCAAACGAATCATCTGGTTCATCATATCGCCATTACCCGCCATTACGAAACGGATGTTACGAGTACGGTGCAATACCATTGCAGCAGCTTCTACGAAATACTCAGGTCCTTTTTGCATAGTGATACGACCTAAGAAAGTCACCACCTTTTCATTCGGCTTCTTCTGCGGTACAATATCCTGTATTTCCTGCGGAAGCGGAGAAACTGCATTATGCACGGTAGATACCTTGCGTGGATCCTGGAAATACTTATGAATAACCGTCTGACGAGTCAGTTCGCTCACACACATAATATGATCGGCATGATCCATTCCATTCTTCTCAATGGCATACACAGTGGGATTCACATTACCACGGCTACGGTCGAAGTCGGTGGCATGCACATGGATTACCAACGGTTTGCCTGATACCTGTTTAGCATGAATACCTGCAGGATACGTCAACCAGTCGTGTGAGTGGATGATCTCAAACTCCTGTTGACGTGCCACCACACCGGCCACAATAGAATAGTTATTGATCTCTTCATGTAAATTGGCCGGATAACGGCCGGAAAACTCGATACAACCGAGATCATTGGTATGCAAATAATTGAAATCGGCATAAATATGATCACGTAAATCATAATAGAGCTGGGGATTCATATAAGAACCTACACGTCCCTGAACATAATCCCAGTTTACATCACGCCACACTACAGGAGTGCTATTCATGCCTATGATACGCAAGAAGCTCTGGTCTTCATCGCCCCACGGCTTTGGAATACAGAAAGTAATTTCCATATCTTCCTGCTGGGACATTCCCTTCGTCAGACCGTAGCTGGCAGTTCCCAAGCCACCTAAGATATGCGGGGGGAACTCCCATCCAAACATTAAAACTTTCATTTTCGTTCCTCCTCTTATAAATTATACTTAGACAACAATTTCAAGATGCGCAGTATTTCAGCCACATTCATGGCAAAAGATACTGCACCACGACCTCTGAACGGTGGATTACCATCAAAGAGTTCGGGGAGCGAACCAATACAATGACTCGTCATCTCATCTTCAAAACCAATCAGATAACGCTCTACGAATGATACACCGCTCATCTTGTAAATACGCAGGTACGCCTCCATATAGAAACCCATAAGCCAAGGCCAGGCTGTACCCTGGTGATAAGCATAATCTCTCTGAATCTGAGGACCGACATAATTAGGATTGTATCCCCCACTCTTCGGACTGAGAGTACGCAGACCTTTCGGAGTAAGCAACTCTTTCGTCACAATATCAAGCACTTGTTTTTTCTGTGCCCGGTCCAGCGGAGAATAATCAAAAGCAACGGTAAATATCATATTTGGACGGACGCTCCAGTCCATCATAAATCCATCTACATAATCGAACAGATAACCGCTTTCATTACGGAATATTTCTACAAATGACTTCCCGGTTATTTCAGCCTGGGCATCCAATTCATCTGCCAGATGGACATTACCAACTTCACGCGCCAGATCGGCTATGAAGCGAAGTGCATTATACCACAAAGAGTTCACTTCCACAATGTATCCCGTACGTGGTGTTACCGGACGACCATTTACCGTAGAATTCATCCAGGTAATAGCTTTCTCTGTTCCGTTGGCATATAGCAGACCATTTTCATGCAGGAAAAGATTATCATGCTTACGACTACGGATGTAATCCATGATATCCTCCAGCAAACGGCCATATTTCTGGCGACATTGTTCACGAGAAGTTTCTTTAGCATATTGTTGCAATGCCCATATAGCCCATAACAACACATCGGGATCTTCCATTTCGTAGATCTTATAGCTGGCGGGCTCACCGTTGATAAACTCACGTATAGCCTTTTCAGCAGTTAGCATAACATCTTCGAACTCATTCTGTTCATCTACTGCCAGAGTCAGCCCGGGCAAAGATATGAACAGGTCGCGTGCACGGCACTTGAACCAGGGATATCCGGCCAGTACATAGTGGTCATTTCCCTGCTTGTTATGGAACTGATGTGCAGAATTCTGCAGACAGTGATAGAAACTGTCACGCGGTGTACGATCTTCCACTTCCGCTTCAAATGTCTGTTTCAATTTACGCGGGGAAATTTCAGATATACCGGCAGAGAAAACAATGCTCTCGCCTTTCTTTATATCCACTTCGAAATATCCGGGAACATACAGGTCTTCGTTGAAGTCATAACCACGTTCTTGTTCCTTAGGATACTCAATGCCACGATACCAGTCCGGCTGGTAGTGAAACTCATTTTTCTTATTCAGTTGCATGAAGAGCTCGGGATAGCCGGGATACATACAAGTTTTTATACCATTTTCTATCAACTGGTAGTCGCGGTTTGCCTGTGGATTTTCGTGCGTATATTCGCGCACACTACGAAACGCCAGGAAAGGGCGGAAACGAAGTGTGGTTGCCGAATGGGCATCTACCAAGGTATAACGAATCAAAATTCTGTTTTCGTGGTGTACAAAGATCTTTTCTTTGCGGAGAATAACTCCGCCTACACGGTAAGTTGTCGCCGGGATATGTTCGCAATCAAATTCGCGGATATACTTATGTCCATTCGGACTAAAGTGGTTTCCTTGATATTTATGCAGCCCCAAGTTAAACTCCGCACCGTGCTGAATTACCGTTTCATCCAAAGAAGACAGCAGCACATGATTTTCATCGTCGAGATTGGGGACGGGAATCACCAATAGTCCGTGATATTTGCGTGTGTTACAATCTACAATCGTTGTACAATGATAGGCTCCTGATTTATTTGTCCGGAGTATCTCCCTTGGTAAAGATTCTTCCAGATTGATCATCAGAGTCTTGTCAAATCGTAAATAACTCATAGTTGTGCATTATTTAAAGGTTAATTGTTCAGGTATCATGCTCCATACCTCGCCTACTATGTTTACGGGTATGATAGTGATGCCCAAAAATACAAATTAAAGACAATACGCAAAATAAAAAGTTCATTTATTTTCGTTTTTTACTTAAATATTCGTAGCATTGTACCAAAATAACAGAAACCTGTACGAAACATGAAGCATGATATCCGCCGGATAGCTCTGGCAGCGGTTATACCGTTATTCCTTATTTTTATTCTTTACTTGCTAAAGTTCCTTGAAGTCGGTATGGACTGGGATTTCAGGAGGTTAGGTGTATATCCTATGGAGCAAAGAGGAGTATTTGGTATCTTCGCACACCCGCTTGTACATGGCAGTTGGAAGCATTTACTGGCAAATACACTACCGCTACTCTTCCTGATGTGGTGCTTGTTCTACTTTTACCGGCACATTGCCTCTTATATATTCTTTGCCATCTGGATAGGATGCGGTGCACTCACCTTTCTTATAGGCAAGCCGGGATGGCACATCGGAGCCAGTGGAATTATCTACGGCCTTGCATTTTTTCTATTCTTCAGCGGCATTCTTCGAAAGCACGTTCCACTGATTGCTATCTCCTTATTAGTTACCTTTCTTTATGGTGGACTTATCTGGAATATGTTTCCATTCTTTGCAAAAGAAACCACTTCCTGGGAAGGACACCTTAGTGGAGCCATAGCCGGCACAATATGTGCAATTGCATTTATGGGATATGGGCCTCAACGACCGGACCCGTTTGCAAACGAAGACGATGAAGAAGAAACACTTGACGAAGAGTCCGAAGAAGAGTCTGGGAAAGAATCAGGAGAAAAGGCAGCCTGCCACCCAATAGAAGAGGCAGGCTGCCATAAGGTAGAAGAGGAACCGGCATCATAATCTACAAAATAAGGAAACAAAGAACGGTACGCTCATATCAATAAGTAAACCATGAAAAATGGCAATAGGCACCATCTCTTTCCCTGAATAACGGGTAATTACAGGCAATATCACATCCATTGAATTAACCCCGGCAGCCGATATAGGAGCTAACCGACCGAAGTATCGTACCAACAACGGTGCTCCCAACAAGGCCATCATTTCTCTGAATATATTTGCCAACAGAGCTATTGTACCCAGTTCCGTAGCTAACTGAATTCCTATCGATGCTTCTTTAAACTGTGTAATCAGCACAGACGATAAAGAATAGTAGGCAAAACCACTTCCCACCGCCATACAGTCGAATATACTCCAACGACTGAGCAACAGGCTGGCTATTGCTGAAAACAGCAGGGTTCCACTGATAGTAGCCAGCGGAATCAGTAAGAACTTCAGGCGAAGCTGAGAAATCATGCTCTTCAATTCTTTATTAGAGCCGATACTGATACCAATCTGAAACATCAACGCATACAGTATATATATAGACAGATTACCTGTCTTCAAATCTAATGGGAAATACCCCAAAACTCCTAAAAGGCATCCGCCCACAAAAATTCCCAATACAATCAAGCTATCTTTCATACCTTTTTCTTTTTAGAAGTGAAAAACAATCTTAATACAATCCACGAAGCTAAAATACTCCCTACGGTAGCCGACAAAGCCAATAACGCTGCTTGCCATCCGAAAGAAAAAAGATTATCCACAATCAGTCGGTTGGAACCAATAGTAACTCCCAGAACAAACAGCAACAAAAATACCGTATAAGATATAGAAACTTCCACTTTGCGTAAAAACGAAATACGACGCAAACCATAACCTATGATAATGCCCAAGATCATCAGGCCAAGTATTTTAAACATAACAATTCCAGTTTAGATTAATGCAACAAAAAACACAATTACTAAAGAATTAGTAACAGACGAATAGAATGCCGGCAACCAAAGTCATCCGGCTAAAGAAAAAAAGTGATAAGAGTATTTAGATAAATCCACTGAACCAATGTACATGCACGACGCTACAGCAGCAAATATGTTCGTTCTGCAGCAATCGCTTTAAAGGATTATATGTACATAATTTTTTCATTATCGTTCAGAATTTGAGTGCAAAGGTAGAACTTTTATGTATATTTTCCAAATATGTATTCAATAAAGCAACGAATTTGATCTTTATCAAGTTTTATGCAGCGCCTCTACCAGCAAAGTAATGTTCGCCATAAACAATCTTACCGAGATAGCCAATAGAATGATACCGAAAAACTTACGGATAATGTAAATACCGCCTTTACCCAGGAAGCGTTCTACACGCCCTGTCATGCTAACAACAAAATACACCCATATCATATTCAACACCAAAGCAATGATAATATTAACACTGGCGTATTCCGCACGAAGAGAAAGTAATGTAGTGAAAGCACCTGCACCTGCCAGCAACGGGAAAACCAACGGCACTAAAGTAGCTTCCTTAATCGGCCCCTGATTCTTGAATATCTCTATATCCAGAATCATCTCCAGAGACATCAGGAAAATAACGAATGCACCCGCAACGGCAAACGATTCAATATCCACATGAAATAACTTTAACATCATATCTCCTGCATAGAAGAAGCCTATCAATAACGCAAAAGATATCAACGTGGCCTTCAATGCGTTCACTTCTTTACCTTTTTCCTTCAAATTGATAATGATAGGAATAGAACCAATGATATCGATAACTGCGAATAGTACGATAAATGCACTGATCATTTGTTGTAAGTTAAATGCTGCAAACATGTGTCCCTCCTTTTTTTTGCAAAGATAATCGATTTTTATGCATTCCACAAGATTTAATTACCTGAATGAATAGCACGTTTAAGAAATAATAAAAAAAACAAAAAGAGAGGCAAAGTGTTTACGGTAAATAGCTATTATGCCTACATTTGTTTTCAAACAAGAAGTTGATAAAGATATGGAAACGATGTATGACACCCTGCTCCAATTGCCACTATTTCAAGGACTCGCCCATGAGGACTTCACCAGTATATTGGGAAAAGTAAAATTACATTTCACCAAGCATAAGGCGGGCGAAATCTTAGTTAAAAAAGGTACAGCATGTGTACAGTTGGTATTTATCTTAAACGGGGAAATCGCTTCATCTACCTCATCTACAGATAATTCTTACACCTTTACAGAGTTCTTTCAGGCTCCTTATCTGATTGAACCTCAATCCTTGTTCGGTATGAACACATCTTATGTATCTACCCACGTAGCCCATACAGAAGTACATACCGTAACTATCAGTAAAGCATTTGTGATGAACGATTTGTTCAGATACGAAATCTTCCGACTCAACTATATGAATATTATCAGTAACCGGGCACAAACCTGCTACAATCGTTTGTGGACGGAAGTTCCGGAAAGACTTGAAGCACGTATCACCGATTTTATACTCTCACACATTGAACGTCCCTCGGGAGAAAAGATACTGAAAATAAAGATGGAGGAACTAGCCAATGCTATTAATGACACACGCCTGAGTGTATCGAAAGCATTGAATGGCATGCAGGAAAATGGTTTACTGGAGCTACACCGAGGCGAAATAGTGATTCCAGACTTAGAAAGATTGATCCCCTAAAAGCCTTTTTTATAAGTATCAGAACATAAATTACGCGAATCATACAGATATTTTCTTTGATTCTTTAAAGAAAGCAGTTCTGTATCATTCGCGTAATCCTTATTCTAAAGTTTTCTTTAGTTACCGTCCGGCTTTTCCACTTCCGTAAACGGAATGTCATTCCATTTAAAAGAGTCGCGATTATCCGGCTGTGACGGGTTATATCCCTGGTAATCTGCTCTCAGGAACTTCACAATAGGCAATCCGGCTTTCTTCATACCTTCAATTACACATTTAGCAATCTGGTAGGCTCCATACGGATTAAAATGGGTATTATCCGCCAATGGTCTATCCTGTCCGGGATAAGTATTTGCCGGATAGTGCACAAAAGCATGTTTAGACTCCTCTACTCCCATAGCCTCATACAAGACACGTGTCATAGCATGCAGGTCTATTAAAGGTATATTTTCCTTTTCTGCCAACCAGCGTACTGCATCGGGAAAATCGAGATGGGTATCCTTAATCTTTCCGTTTTCATCAAAACTACGTCTTTGGGTAGGAGTTACCAATACAGGCTGAGCACCACGGGCACGAGCTTCATCTATAAACGTTTTCAGGCTTGTCATAAAAGAGTAAAAAGCACCTTTACCAGGACCTTTCTGCTTCTGGTCGTTATGACCGAACTCCATAAAGATATAATCGCCCGGTTTCATTTGCGTCAGAGCTTTCTTTAAGCGACCGGCACCAATGAAAGTATTGGCGGATTCGCCAGACTCAGCATAATTTGCATAGCAAATGCTATCTGTAAAAAAGCGAGGCACCATTTGCCCCCAACTGGCCCAGGGTTCATTGTCCTGATCGACTACAGTAGAGTTACCACATAAGAAGATTGTAGGAACATTTTCCACACGCTCAATAATCAGCTCTGTTAACTGGGGAGCATCTCCGTTGAATTCTAAAGTCAGCTTATCGTCCCAGTTCAGTTTGCTACGTTCACGCGGCTTGATACGTACGTCTTCTTTGTCGGAGATATGTATATCACGCTTATTTATAGTGAAGGAACAGGGCAGTAATTCCCCTTTTTTCGTTTTCACATTCTCATAAAAGAGACGGCGTGATTCTCCACGAAGTGTTGTTTCTCCTGCATTGCGTTTGCTGCCGACAATAGCCGTAACATGATAATTTCCATCCGGCACGGCTACAGAAAAGAAGAAAGGAGCCTTACTCTTTCCGTCAGGAGAAGGGCATAGGTCATATCCATAGCCTTTTGCCTGATCATACCGGTCGGCAGATGTAATCTTGATATATCCGTCCTTCACTTTTTTACCGGAAGTAAAGTCGAACTTATAACTTTGTGCTCCCGCACCGGAAGCAAACAAGAATCCTAAAATTAACAATGTAAAAATCCGTCTCATATCTCTTTCATTTTATGTTAGTTACTTAATTTATTATGCAAAGAAAAAGAAAAGGAACGACTTCACAGTCCCTCCTTCCCCCTAATTGACTTTTTAATCAATTATACTATAATCTATGAAATCTGTTACTAATTAATTTAATTTATACACTTCAGCGCCTGCCAACAGGAAGCAGCCGATACCATAATCCTCAAAATCAGGTATTTTATCATAAGTCACCGGCTGACCGTCTTTAGGTTCCTTTCCTGTTCCCTGTACATAGCCCAAACAACCGTTTGGATGAACAGCATCCTGTACCATTGCATTCCAGGCTTTCAACAATACAGGGAGGTATTCTTTCTTATCCAACAACCCATTGCGCACGCCCCAGGCCATTCCATAAACAAACAAAGCCGTACCACTCGTTTCTTTACCGCCAAAGTTTGTTTCATCATGCAAACTCGCATTCCAGAAACCATCTTTACGCTGGCATTTCTTGATTGCCTTACTCATAGTCAGGAAGTCATTGATATAATCTGCACGATGCAGCTCATTTGCGGGTAATTCTTCCAACACCCGCACCAATGCGGCATACGCCCAACCATTGCCACGGCTCCAATAGCAATCTTCTCCATTCGGTTCTTTATAGGGCGGAACAAAGTCATGATCTCTCCACCACAGTCCGTCTTTAGGGTTGAACAGACCATTCTTAGCATACTCGTTGCGGGTATAGCTATATAATTCCCACATCTTATCAGTATATTTCTGCTCTCCTGTCAATTTGCCCAGTTTAGCATAAATAGGCATTGCCATTTGTATGGCATCTACCCACCACCAATCGTTCACCTGCGGAGTATTAACCACCATATCAATATTAATCTTGATATTCTTAATCATCTCCGGATTGGGGCAAATATTATACAAATCGATATAAACCTGTCCGCAACACTGGTCATCGGCATTACGGGTAATATTCCCGTTGCGCATTCCCCATTTATGATAATCAGCCCACTGATAGGCATAATTATAATAATCTTCCCGTGGAAAAATGGAATGCAGCGCCATCAATCCCTCATAATATACTCCCCGCGTCCAGATATTGCTGGGACGAATAATACCATTATAAGACGGCGTACGATAATCTGCATACTTCTTCATGAAGTAATCATTCACTTTTACCAAAGTTTTAAGTGTCTCTTTCCTGTCGGGTAATCCTTGTGCACTGACACTCCCGCAAATGAGACTCATAAAGAGGAAAACTCCTATCAATTTCTTTTTCATGATGTGGTTATTACTCATTAATACTGTTCTATATCTTAATCTACCTATTGTTTCACACTAATTATTGTACCCTTCACCATCCACGGTTATATTCCGGTACACCACTTTTTCGGCATCATCCGTCACAAACAAAGGACGTCCATCCGGCTGTTTATAATGAAAATGTACATTATCCAGCGTCACTCCCTGTGCATGACGGATATAAAAACCTTTTGCCGGAATAGTACCAAACATCCATGGTTCCGGGTAAGTCTTTTCATTCTCAAGCGGAATACGCTTGCCATCTTCTGCCGTATAGCCTCCCTGATGATAAATATGGATATTGCTGAAAGTCACATCCTCGATCCATGCTCCCGGCACCCCACTGATAATGGAAGAGTAACGTGAATCGGCATTGAATACATTGACATTACTGATAAGAATACGCTTCATTGAACCTACCGGAGTTCCTTCGGGGCTACGCATACGTTTGCCAAGGCGCAGGAAGAAAGGGGCATTCACAATATCCCGCATTGTGATATTGCTGATAACAATATCTTCCAACTGACCGCCATCCACCGTTTCAAGGGCAAGACCGCGGCAACGCTCAAAGATACAGTTCGTAATAGCAATGTTTTTGAAGCCGCCACTGGATTCAGTGCCCAACTTTATACGCCCCGTTACATAGCCGTGATCGGGCGCCTGCGGTTCATCGCGCTGCCATGTGGCATCCAGCATCGTTCCACGGTCGTAACCGGTAACATAACAATCGGAAATCGTCACATTCTCTGTGTCCCTGAAACTTCCGAGAGCATAGGATGCCTTCAATACAATCGCATCATCCCACGGACTGTTGACGCTACATCCCATTATACGGACATTCTTACAGCAATCTATATCGAATCCGTCACGGTTGGTATCCACCTTCAGGTTGATAATGCTCAGATTATCCACTCCGGTAGCCAACAAGGCAAAATGTCCGCAATGCAACATGGAGAAATCTTTCAGTGTGATATTTTTGCAAAGTTTCAAGCTGATAGCCTTATTTCCCACTCCCGGCAAACGACTTTCTTCACGAGTCAACCCACGGCCATAGATCAGTCCGGAACCGCTAATAGTCACATCTTCAATGCCGATTCCCCAGATCAGGGAGTTTTTCCAATGGCTATGACCAAAGTCCTGATAACGGTTATGTTCGTTCGGCTCAGCCTCATCATATCCACCCTCCGGAGTAGGCGATGCCGCTATGATGCGTGCACCCTGTTCCAGATAAAGATGAACATGGCTGGCAAGCCGTATAGAATAGCAGGCATATTCTCCGGCAGGGATATATACGGTTCCACCACCTTCACCGGCAGCCGCAGAGATGGCACGATTAATAGCAGGCGAATCAATGGTCACCCCGTCGGCCCTAGCTCCATAATCTTTCACATTATGGATGGACGCCTGCATCAGCAGCACCCAGCAACAAACCGATATGAACACAACCAAACGTTTCATCTCTTATTTTCTTTTAGAAATAATTCCGGTAACATAAAGTAATTATAATCCGCCTTGGCGTTCTGTTTATAGAAACAGAAGTAACAATTCTCTTGCGCAGTCCAGGAGTAGAAACCGGAAAGTACAGGAGCATCTGTTTTCTTTCCCGAATGATACAATTCAAGTGGAGTTTTCTGCTGATGGGCATCCGACAAGCGAAGTTCAGAACCAATAGGCATGATTCCCGAAGTAACCCGCAAGCCCATGCTTTTGCCATAATATACAGTGACAGCGTTCTCTTCATCACTAAATACATTGTCCCGGCAAGCCCCGGGAGAGATTACGTTTCCTTCTCTCGAAAGAGTTTCATCTTCATTGCAGGCTCCGAAAGCCCAACACAAAGATATATTTTGGGGTAAACGGGAGCCGGAAACCTCCATTACAAAACCCTTCGTATCTGCCAAAGGACATATTACCAACCTAACTTCACCCTTTTCTAACAATGCATCCTTTATGATATATATCCGGTCTCCCGTTTTCTTCAAACTACATTCATCCAACCAACGGCTTTCATCACCTGCTACTATTCCGAGCCGGAAAGTACCCGACCCTTTAGACAAACGAAAAGGAAGCACCTGTGCTTTCACTTCCATCAGCACAAGGACTAACAATAATAATATCGTGATGCTTCTCCTCATAGTATCCAGTATTCCGTTAATTAATTCATGCTGCGAAAATAGGCCATTTCACAGCTCCAATAAATGGAAACATGTACATTTACATGGAAATTCATCTAAAAGAGTCCTATTTTGCAGGAAATTGCATTATTTTCCATAGGCTCTTTTTCCTGAGTCACTTATCTTTGCGTACATATAAATCCAACAAGAAAAACATCCATGAAAAAGCAAATCTTCACCTTACTTTGTGCATGCCTGATGAGCGGAATGCTCTTTGCACAATCAACATGGTTCAATGACAAAGACCTCACCCTGACCGGTGTTTACTACTATCCCGAACATTGGGACGAAAGTCAATGGGAACGTGACTTCAAGCAGATGCATGACTTAGGTTTTGAGTTCACCCACTTTGCCGAGTTTGCCTGGGCGCAACTGGAACCGGAAGAAGGCAAATATGACTTCGCCTGGCTGGACAAGGCAATCGCTTTGGCAGACAAGTACAACCTAAAAGTAGTGATGTGTACTTCTACCGCTACCCCACCCGTGTGGTTAAGTCGTAAATATCCTGAAATCCTGATTAAGTATGAAGATGGTACAGTCCTCGACCACGGTGCACGCCAACATGCTTCATTCGCCTCTCCACGGTATCGGGAGCTTGCCTACAAGATGATAGAAAAGTTGGCACAACATTACGGCAATGATCCACGCATCGTAGGCTGGCAGCTTGATAACGAGCCTGCCGTACAGTTCGATTATAATGAGGCGGCAGAAGTAGCATTCCGCAACTTCCTGAAAAACAAGTATCACAATACTATCAAAGAACTGAATGATGCCTGGGGCACTGCTTTCTGGAGTGAAGTTTATTCGACCTTTGACGAAATCACCCTCCCCAAGACTGCCCAGATGTTTATGAACCATCATCAAATACTGGATTACCGACGCTTTGCCGCCGGACAAACCAATGACTTCCTGAACGAGCAATGCCTACTGATTAAGAAGCATGCCCGCAACCAATGGGTTACCACCAATTATATCCCCAACTATGATGAAGGCCATATCGGTGGAAGTCCCGACCTGGATTTCGTAAGCTATACCCGCTACATGGTTTATGGCGATAACGAAGGCATCGGACGTCGCGGATACCGGGTGGGAAATCCGTTACGCATTGCCTTTGCCAACGATTTTTTCCGCCCCGTGCAAGGAACTTACGGAGTAATGGAACTGCAACCGGGACAAGTAAATTGGGGAGGCATTAATCCACAACCACTTCCCGGCGCTGTCCGCCTGTGGCTCTGGAGTGTATTTGCAGGAGGAAGCGACTTTATTTGTACGTACCGTTACCGCCAGCCGCTTTACGGAACAGAGCAGTATCATTACGGAATTGCCAACACAGACGGCACTACCATCACCCCCGGAGGACATGAATTCGAACAATTCATCAAAGAAGTGAAACAACTGCGTACACAGGCAAAAGCACGTGATGTGAAACCCGCCGATTACCAAGCCCGTCGCACCGCCATACTTTTCAATCACGAAAATGCATGGAGCATCGAACGCCAGAAGCAGAACCGTACCTGGAACACGATGGCACACATTGACAAGTATTACCGTACGTTAAAAAGCTTCGGAGCTCCGGTCGATATCATTAATGAAAGCAAAGACCTGTCACAGTATCCGGTAGTCATTGCTCCTGCCTATCAGATGGCAGACAAAGCATTGGTAGACCGTTGGACTGAATATGTAAAGAATGGCGGTAATCTGGTATTAACCTGCCGTACAGCACAGAAAGACCGTTACGGCCGTCTGCCCGAAGCACCTTTCGGTTCGCTAATCTATGATTTGACGGGAAATGAAATGGAGTTTTACGACCTTCTGCTCCCCGAAGAACCGGGAAAGTTTGTGATGGATGGTAAAGAATACCACTGGAATACCTGGGGAGAGATACTGAAACCGGGTAAGGATTGCCAGACCTGGGGAAAGTATATCGAAGAATTTTATGAAGGAAAACCGGCCATTACTACCCGCAAACTTGGTAAAGGTACTATCACTTATGTAGGAATCGACAGCACGGACGGAACCTTAGAAAGAGATGTACTCAAAAAGCTCTATGCAAAACTGAATATATCTGTAATGGATCTGCCGTATGGAGTAACGATGGAATATCGCAACGGTTTGGGAATAGTTCTCAATTATGGCGACAAGCCCTATCGTTTCAATCTTCCTGAAGGAGCCAAAGCTTTGATAGGAACAACAGATATTCCGACGGCAGGAGTACTGGTATTTGCAACAAAGCAATAGTTTAGAGCCGCACATCTATTTATACACAATAAGTATCATGAGAAAGAAACTATTATTTATCATCTTCTGCCTGTCCGCCCTCACGGGATTCGCACAGACAGCAAACACTCACCCGCAAGCGGATGATCTGAAAGGAAAACGTATCGGAGTCATTGGTGACAGCTATGTGAAGAACCACAAAGAACCTGTTGAAAATACCTGGCACTACGCTTTTGCCCAAAAACATGGCATGGAATACTTCAATTATGGCAGAAATGGGAATAGCATTGCTTATTCCAGCCCGCGCTGGGGCGAGGCCATGTACATAAGATATAAAGAGATGGCAGACAACCTCGACTATGTTATCGTAATCGGAGGACATAACGATGCCTTCAAACTCGATTCCATCGGAGGGATAGATAACTTCAAGGCTAAACTGGAAATACTCTGCAAAGGACTCGTAGAGAAATATCCCACAGCCAAAATATTCTTCTTTACCCGATGGAACTGTAAGAACTTCAAGGGAAGTGACTCCGAGAAAGTGATAGACGCCATGGTGGAAGTCTGCGGTAATTACAGCATTCCCATCTTTGATTGCGCCAGGAAGGGAGGCATCTATGCCGACAATGACGCTTTCAGGAAAATATATTTCCAGGGAGAGAAGGACACGGCACATCTGAATGCAAAAGGCCATGCCCGCTTCCTGAAAGTAGCGGAGAACTTTATATTACAGTATTAAGGGGAACGGTGTATTTTATTTCACCACAAATTCACCTTGTATCTTAACCGCTTCACCCTTATCCGTGATTCCCTGCAAAGTCACCACATAAGTTCCTTTCATATCCGATGTATAGAAACTAACGACATCCGTCGTAAGAGTTATATCCGGATTCCAATAAAGTGTATGACGGAAATCAGGAATACGGGATGTTAGTTGTTCTTCCGAATCATATGCCGGAGTCATAAAAACAGGCCGGTTCTGAGGAAACTCATAAGCAAACAACTGGGAATTCTCATCCAGACGTAGTCCGGGGAGAGTTCCCTTATGTGTAATCAATGAAACGATTCCCTCATACAGCTTACCACCAAATGTATACCTGCCACTATATTGGTGGATATAATGCAATAAGCGCGCGTTGTAATCCAATACCGTTTCATGGTTTTCAATGGGGACTCCATCTATCAGCACTAACGCTTTCAAACTACTGAATCGTTTAATATCTTCCTGCAATATTCTGATAATGGTTTCACCTTCTACCTTACTTACGCGTACTCCCATCACAAACTCTATAAAGGCCTCACGTACTGTATTAAAACGAACGTACTCATCCAGATTATAGCTGATAGAAGGAGAAAAATTATGTAACTGTTCCAATATACTCTGATTCTGAGTGGAATCTACCGGCAGAATAGCATGCAACTGCGCTCCGATACTACGCTCTATCAGCGCTTCTTCATCGTATACCAAACATAGTTCAGGAAGACTTTCTGGTAATGTTCCGGCAAAAGGAGAGACTACTTCCAATCTGCCCGGACGCCCTCTTCCCGGCAAAGCCGTCAACACGACATCCTGCATATTCGTGATTCCCGAAGTATAAAAAGCATAAGTACCATCGGGCTGTAATTGCCCATCGAAGATCCGTATGTCCTTACCTACACATGATAACCGTGCATCCACTGAATCGGCAGGCGCTCCTATTAGCTTTCCGGTCACTATATGTCCTTCACATTCGGCAATAAGATGAGCAGATGAACCGGTATTCGTTTTTTGTAAACTCCCCAGAGATGGGAAAAGTGGTAATGTGCAGTCTTTCCTCACCACAGATAAAGTCAGATCCCGCATATTGTCCGGTAATCCAGACAGCTTCAATGTTACCTTACTACGATTACCATATACAGATTTATCTGTTAATGAACGTAACGAAGAAGCCGGCAGATTTTCGGAGATCCGTAAAATAGAATCTGTTAATAACTCTACATCATCTTCCTCCGTAGCCTGATTAGCATTCAGTACGGCAATGTATTTTCCGGGGAAACAATCTGCCGACCGATTTCTCATGTAGCGAGTATATGCCATAAGCTGATAAGTGCCCGAATGCATGGTTTGAGGAAATTTGATACGTCCCCATCCCACCCCATTTTTCAAGGCTATTTTTCCTTGTGCATACGCCTGATGCGTATCACTGATTTCAACATAAGCCACCTTGCTTATCTGACTCTCACGATACAGGGAATCGGTCACACACACCTTTATCCACATGTCTTCACCTGCCAGATAATTGTCTTTATCCGTATATATTCGCATATGTTCGGTGGTCTGAGCCTGCAAGGTCAACACTGAAACTAAACAAACGATGATAGATATAATTTTTCTCATAATACTCTGGTATTAATAATCCCTGTCCGGTAACGGCCAGAAAGAAGGTTTATTGAGAGTTGCACCTAAATCGCGGATATCCGTACAGCCTTTTTTAGCCCACTTATAACCTAACATATCCAAATAAGCAATGCGATATCCTTCCATATACAAATCACGGTTACTTTTACCTTCCGTATCTTCCAAAAGATTACAGTCATACGTATTGTCATACTGTATCTCACTGTTCGAAATGTAAAGGCGGTACTCGCTTACATTCATATTGACTCCCACATAGCCTATTGCCTGCTTATCCGGATTACTACAAGTGATATTGGTAGGCAGTTCCGACGGTTGCGGAGTAAACAGTCCTCCCATATCTTCACTCAATTTCGCTTTGTTCTCATAATATTCAAACTCTCCTTTCGATAAGGCTCTTTGCTTCATCAACGTACTATAATAATACGAAACTCTGAGATTGTTGGAAGCAATAAAATAGATTTTCTTATCCTTTATCAAATTAGTCACATTCGATTCTGTAGAACCCACAAGTGTTTTGTTCGATTCTGCATGGGTCCAGCCTTGTGCAAAGGGAGCCTTTTCATAAGTCGTCACATCATCTGTCACCGGATCATAGAACCATTGGACATAAAATGCCGTCCTCACCTCCCAGTCTTCCTCATAAGACCAAAGATAATAAGCAGGTTCATTACCCTTTACTGCCTGTGTGGAAAGGTAGATGTAGATATTCCCGTAGTCTTCCGGCTGATTAAAAGTAATACTCTCTATGGCCGCAGTCTCTATCGGATGCTGAAGTTCAGAGGTATATGTATCCCCCTCGTACACAATCTCCGCTCCATAACGTATTTGTTGATTCAAAGGACCTATCTGTACCTGGTAGCGTCCGTTACCCATGGATACCCCCTTTATACGCGAACCATCATCTCCCACAACACTGACATCAGCTACTATCTGGTTATAATCCCCGGGGGCACTTTCTTCGTTTAGAGAAAAGGTACGACTCAGTGAAAAGATTACAGTACTATCCGATATGATGTTTCCTTCCACTACCAGAAGTCCTATTCCGCCATCCGGAAGTTTTGCATCAAACTTATCAATGCAGTTAGTTAAAGTGATCCATAGCAAACTTGTCAAGACTAATATATTCGTTCTTCTCTTCATACCTCTTTTAGAATTTAATGTTATAAGTGACAAAAGGAATAGGTGCCCCGAAAATAGACATTTTGTATCCTTGTATCTTACCCTTTTCGGACACATAATAAATGGAGTAGACATTCTTCCTTCCGGTCAAGTTGTAGATACCGAAAGAAATAGAGCTATGCGTCAATAAAGTCAGATGATGGCTTGGTTCCACATTGAAAGCAAGATCAAGGCGGAAATAATCGGGAACCCGGTAACTATTGCGGTCTGTATAATAAACCTGCATCGTTTTCAGACCTTGATCATAATATTGTCCGGCAGGAATCGTAGTTGGACGTCCTGTACTGTAATCCATATTGAAAGACAGACTATATCGACGGGTAAATTTATAGTTTCCTACCAATTTGAAGTCATGTGGCTTGTCATATTCCGTCGGATACCATTCGCCATTATTCACAGGACGTGCAATACACGGATCATTCTGGCGCAGGAAAGTACGGGAATATGTATAGCTTGCCCATCCGTTCAACTTGCCGGATGGCTTCTTTACCTGGAACTCAACACCATAAGCATATCCTTCCGTATTAATCACATCTGTTTCCAAATGATGGTTCATCACCAACTTTGCTGAGCTGCGATAGTCCAGATAATCATTCAGTTTCTTGTAGTACCCCTCTACCGATAATTCCAGCACCTGACCGGGCGTGTTGTAATATGCTCCGGCAGCCAACTGCCAGCCATTCTGAGGCTTTATGTTTGTATCACTCAGCTTCCAGGTATCTGTAGGCGACATAATGGTGGTATTCGACACTTTATGAATATACTGCCGCATTGTATTAAAGCCTGCCTTGACAGAGAAATCATCATTGAAAGCATACCGGGCAGACAATCTGAATTCCGGTCCTTGGTAAGTCTTAACCACTTTTCCGCTACCAACCGATATTGAGTCGACGACAGTAGTGGAAGAAGGCAGCATACCATCCTGATAAGTACGGTAAGTACGCGGCCCCATCAGGTTGAACATAGAATAACGGATACCTGCATTTACAGATAACTTAGAAGTTACCTCCCACTGGTCTCCGATGTAAATAGCACTCTCCAATGCTTTATCCTTTTGAAGCTGATCGAGCCTAACCAACGAGTTCTCATGCAACGGCTCGTAAGTTCCCGAATTTATATTGTAGAACTGACTCATAAAGCCGAAATTCAACGTATGGTTATCATCTATTTTGTAGCTGAAATCCGCTTTTCCAAACCATTGATTAATGGCAAATGACAACCGTGCAGCAGCCGTTTCTTCCACAGTTTCATCATTCCGGTAATCATAATGGTCATAACCGAAAGAGAAATTTCCCGTTAGTTTCTCTGAGAATATACTTCTCCAGTTGGCAGAGAAGTTCATATTGTTGTAGGCGTACTTCTGATTATCGTTAAAAGCGAAACGGTCGTGACTGTAATAGCCATATACATTTAGCTTATTACGCTCATTCAATGTATGTGAGAATACACCGCCCAAATCATAGAATCCGGCTTTACCATCACGATAACCACTCTTTTCAGGTAACACCTTCATCATCCAGTCCGAGTAAGTGGTACGTCCGCTCAAAAGAAGCGATGTTTTTTCTTTAATGATTGGTATTTCAAGATTCAGCTTACTGGTCACCAGTCCGATACCTGCCGAACCTGTAAACTTCTCCTTACTGGCCTCTTTACTGGTTATATTCAGCACAGATGCAATACGCCCTCCATATTGGCTGGGAATACTACTTTTATAAAGTTCCGCATCCTTTATCATATCCGAATTGAAAGCTGTGAAGAAGCCAAACAAGTGATTCGGATTATAAATCGTTCCATTGTTCAGTAGTAACAGGTTCTGATCTGCCGCACTTCCGCGCACATTGTAACCGCTGGACGCTTCTCCTACTGTCTTGATGCCCGGAAGTGTCTGAAGCATCTTCAGTACATCCACTTCACCCATTGCAGTAGGGATATTCTTCAGTAAGCTGGGCTGGAATTTTTCCATTCCCAGCTGAGTACTTCTCACATTCTGCACACGTCCTGAAACAATGATAACTTCGTCCAATAAATGATCCTCTTCTTCCAGTTCTATGTGAGTATTTCCTTCTCCATAGAGCATAAACTGCCGGCGAGTCTCCTTTATATTCAGTCCATTGATTTCAATCGTATTGTATCCGACAGGAAGCTGGATGGTAAAATTCCCCTGACGGTCGGTAACAGTAGCAACCCACGGTTCACGATGAACGACATTGATGCCTTCCAATTCCTGTCCTGTTTTAAAATCAGTTACTTTTCCATTCAGAATAACAGTCGCCTCGGAAGAGGGTTTATACCTGTTTCCTATTTCATACACCTTATTTTCTGAAGAAGACTTCACAATAGGAATAAAAGAAGAAGCCTGTTCACTATCCTTTATCTGCTCCCCTTTCAAAACCGGAGTAAGAGTGGTAGATAAAAACGTCTCCGGCAAAATAAATATCTGATCAGCATAAACAGTGACTTTATAGCGTGTTGCAGCTAATGCCTGCCGCAAACTTTCGGCAGTAGGCTTCGATGTCTCAGACCTTTTCACCTTGAACGGGGTTGCAATCGTAGTATAAATACGACAAGATGTGTTCTTTTCAACAGCATCCATCAGTTCAAAGATAGAAATGCTGTCTGTATTCTGCTGTTGTGCCAGCACTACGAAAGGGGATACAATAAACAGAATGACTGCTATATATCTTATTTTATATACTGTCATAATTATTTCTTATTGATTAGAGAATCAGCATATTGGGTTAATGCAGTCAAAGCCTCTGCGCGGTAGAGAGTACTAAAGTTCAGAAAATGATCCTTTGCATATCTTTTCAATTGCTTTTTATGATCCGGAAAGAGCTTTAGGAAACTGGAACGTGAGGTCACCGTATATTCTACCCCCTCTTTAGAAAGCACAAAACGCACCACTTTATCGAACTGTTTATAACTGATTCTATCCTTCTCTACGGATGCTCCCATCCTACACAAAACATACTGGGTCAATCCCATCTGTGGGCTATCATATAATTGTGCAGCAAAAGTATTGCCATGTGGAACAAACTTTTTATCTCCAATGACAAAGTAGTTAACTTTCCTCATATCGACCTCAAGAAGCAACCGCTTTTCAGGGGTAATCACAATCAATTGTTTCTTAAAGGTGTCATACCGGAGCTGCATATCGGTATACAGTGATCCATCATAACAAACTGCCCCTTCCTGAAATTTATCCGTATCCCAATAAGGATGATTTATATAAAAGTAAGGGCTGTAGCTCACTTCTACTTTACTGGTATAAAGAGCTGCATAATCTCCCGCCGCTTTTTTGAATTCATCAAAAAGTGGCTGCTGCGTATACACCGGAGAAAGGATACAGAATGAGCATAACAGGATAAGTAGATGTGCTTTTCTAATATTCATAAGATATTAAGATTAACGGAAAGTTCTTTAATGGACTATTAGTTGTCTAAAGTAAGCAATATATATGGACTTGATAACTATTAAGAGCATATATTTAGATTTATTAAGCAAATCATCTATATAATGCAAAAAGGCTGCCTCACCCATTTATGGAGAGACAGCCCATTACAAAACAATAAACCTATATTAGCCTAATCCTATTGCGAGATAAATTAATATCCCGGATTCTGCCAAGCCTTTTTCTGTGCATCAGATAAGTTTGTGCCATCCTCATTGAGTAGACCATCGATAAATGATTGCGGAATAGGACGATATTCATGCTTGTTAGCAGTAATGCCCGGCGCAGCTTCAGGATTGAATGCTTTTGCACGTTGAATTAAAGTTCCGGTACGTGACAATGTCTCCCAACGTTGCCATTCACCAATCAATTCACGAGTACGTTCATTTAAGATGAAATGTAATGCACGTTGATAGTCGCCAGATACACCTATCTTTGATAAGATATCTTCATCTTCAGCCGGAAGGTTGGCAGGGAATGTTTTCAATTCCAAATCTGACGCTGCTGTAGTCACTTCCAAATCCGGGTTAGACAAATAGTAAGTATTCATATTCAAATTTGAATTGATATAATTCTGTGCGGATGAACCTGTATTCAAAGAATTATTTTCAAAAGCCTGTGACCCATCAACATAGAATGAACGATTTTCTCCATTTTTCCATTGTGCACGACGGCGTACGACGTTAATATCTTGCATAGCCTCACCATATTTTCCTTGACGCACATAACACTCTGCGCGAATCAAGAAAGTTTCAGCCAAACGAGCCATAGTCACGTCACGATAAGCATTACCTTTCTCAGCATTACGTGAACCATCTTCTGCTTTATTAACACCAGCATAGAAATTACAAATATTAGTACTCTTAAATTGAGGTGCTACATATTGTCCATTTTGATACAACACCAATGAAGAAGGAGCCCACTGTCCTTTCTTTGAGGCAAAACTTCCTGAAGTTGCAGTCTGTCTCGCACCAACTTTCCATTCCGGCAAACGACCAGCATCGTCCTTCCATGTTGGATTCTGAACATTGGCACCAAACGTATAATTATCATAAGTATGGTCATCTTTAGTATTCAGAATCATAACAATAGCCGGATCACCCAATGCTACACCTTTAGAGCTATCAGTTACATTGTTTACACCAAATACAGTCTTAAATGTCTTCCATAAACGAGCATCATTCACATGATCATAAGCAGCATAAGTATATTCTGTAGGACGACAACGCTGGAATTCCATACCACCAATCCACACACCACGTTTCACCCAACCACCGGAAAGAGCTGCAAATTGCGGCTGATAATAATTGTAGGTCAGATTACCAAATCCTGAACGTCCCTGTGTTGAAGGGTCTGAATTGAAACCAGCTGCCATCAAGATTTCATCTGTTTGCTCTATAGCACAATCAACTCCCGTCCAATTAGCATATAAGTCGCTATAGTTATCAACTAATTTACCGCCACGTGCCTGAATGGCATATGAACATACTTGAATAGCCTCTGCTAAGTCAGCCTCCTTAGTAGAACTGTTCCAAGTATCACAACGCTCCGAAGCGCGGAACAGCAGAGCTTTCGCCAAAAAGTGGGCTGCTGTGGCCTTAGTCCAGGTAATGCCTTTACCATAAGTATAGATTTCACCTGCGAAAAGATTGTAGGCCTGGCGCAAATCCGAAATCACCTGCTCCCAACAATCCTGTTCAGAAGAACGAGGAAGGTTACGGATAATACCTTTGGCCGGTTCTATTTGAAGTACGCAACCACCGTATTGAGCAGTCAGACGATAGAAATTATAACCACGTAGAAAATAAGCATGAGCTAAGCAACGGGTGCGTATTGTCTCATCCGAAATCTTATCTGCCTTGGCAATTATAGTATTAGCAGAAGCTATGCCATAGTATAACTCATCCCACAAAGCTTCCGGAGCAGTACAATTATTATTAGCAGCACCGGTGGCCGGTTTACAGGCAATAGGGCTGAGTCGATGATCATACGTATTCCAAGGCTCATTCGTCAAGTCATTCGCATTGGTGAACTCATCCGTGCCATACAAAGTGACTCCATAAGCCCATTCATAAGCGAAATGCCAACGAATATTACCATACAAAGATATAGCTAAAGCTTCAAGTCCCTCAGGAGTTTCGAAATAATCCGTAGAGTATTTAGTATCCAAATGTTCATCCAAAAAACTACTGGAACAGGAGCTAAAAGAAACACTTGCTATCGCTAATATTCCAAGTCCGATATTTTTTAATTTGTTCATAATATCTGTTTTTAATATTTATTTCAAACTGATTGTTAATTAAAAGCCTATTTCGATACCGAATACAAAGCTACGGTTAAAATAAGTCTTATTCACATCCAAATCATACCAACCAATAGATTGATACAAGCTAAACGGATTAATCACCTGGGCATAAAGTTTTAGATGCGACAGGCCGGCTTTCGTATATATTGATTTCGGAATATTATAACCGAGTGAGATGTTACGTACTTTCACAAATGAAGCATCTTTGTAACCAAGCAAACTAGAAAACTTATCAGCCGAACCGGAAGTAGCCTGAGCCAAAATTGGTTTCTGAAACTCTGCACCGGGATTATCCGGTGTCCAATAGTCCACTTTATGCTGATTAGAGTGTGAAGTAAGAGCTTCACCGCCTGTTGAAACCATATATCCCATACGACCAAACATAGTAATTCCCAACTCAATGCCTTTATAACTAAAGTTATTAGTCCAACCCATGGTCCACTTAGGATTCTGATTTCCTAAAACAACACGGTCTTTATCATCCATCGCATAGTCACCATTCTGGTCTTTTGGACGAACATTACCTGGACTGAAATCATAACCGTTATCATTCCATTTCTGCATCTCAGCGCGATCTTCAGGAGTATCCTGCCAGATACCTTCATTGTCATAAGCATAGTGTACAGATAATGATTTGCCAATAAACCAACCATTATCCACCATGTCATTCTTGCCATAGGCCAACACATCAATCTTATCTTTCTGATAGGCTATATTGAAGTTGGTTTCCCAGGTAAATCCCATTTTTAAATCAATAGGAACCGCATTTAATGTCACTTCAATACCTTTATTACTCGTTTCACCAATGTTAGCGTATGTACTGGGAAAACCGGTCAATGTTGGAATCTTAGTGCTCATCAGCAGGTCTTTAGTCTTTGACATATAAACATCAATACTACCACCGATTCTATTATTCAGGAAGCCGAAATCAACACCGATATTATATTGAGTAGTCTTTTCCCAACCTAATAAAGGATTAGCCATAGTCAACTGATCCTTCATATAGTAAGGTTCATTCGTTGTATAACCTAACTGGTTACCCATACCGTTAAAAGGTAAATACACAGAAGTAATATCTCCTTTAGTGGCATATGGTTCAACAGCAGAGTTACCAGTAGTACCGAAACCAAAGCGTACCTTCAGATTATCAATCCAGTTGATATCCTTCATAAAATCTTCTTGGTTGATACGCCACGCTAAAGCTGCTGATGGGAAGAAATCCCATTTATGCCCTTCTGCTAACTGGGAAGCACCATCCCAACGACCGGATACGGTTAACAAATAACGTTCATTGAAACCATAGTTCAAACGAACCATATATGAAGTCAACTGCCTTTCAGTAATACCAGAACCCATACTGGCTTTGTGGTCAGTATTAGTCAAGTCTATAGTGCCAAAAGCATTCCACAAATACGAGGGTTTAGCTATTTTATTGGCAGCCATAGATGACTCCTCAATATTCCAAGCGGATGCAGTTTGCAGCAAAGTAACACCAACCTTATGCTTTTCAGCAAATGTACGGTCAAAAGTTACCATATTGTCAATTGTCCAAGAAAAGTCTCGACGATTTTTCAAACGGGCATAGTTGACACCCGGCTCACCATCAGAATTGATTTTATGTGCGGAAGTGCCATCGATATATACACCCTCGCGCCAATTACGAAAGTCAGGTCCGAAGTTGATTTTATAACGTAAACCTTCCAGCGGTTTCCACATTTCGCCAAAATCGAGCGTTGCGGAGAAGTTACCCAAAGCACGCATCGTTTGAGATTGCTGTGTACTTCTGTTCCACTCATCCATAATCGTATAAATGGCACTTTCACCACCCGGATTAATCACAATCTTGCCTTCTGAATCATAAGGCACCGCCATATTATAGATAGATTTAGCAGTACCATAGATAGCATCGGGCACACTACCGCTACGTCCACCCAAAGTAGACATACCATAATCTTGCTCACTCCACGTCGCATTGATAGAACCACTCATAGAGAACCACTTCACGGGCTTTATATTCACACTCAGTTTAGCCGTATAGCGTTCATACCATTGCCCCTTCTGGGTACCTTTATTACTTAAATAACCGAATGAACCGTATGCATTCATCTTTTCAGTACCGCCACTAGCACTCAATGTATGTTCGTGCGACAAACTGGTCTGGGTAACATAATCTGTCCAATCCGTATTAAGTACCTTAGAGGAATCCCAAGATCCGCTAGACCAACCTCTCAGAACATTGTCACGTGAAGTTTGACCATCCAACGGACTATCAAAAATGAGAATATCATTTTCCTTTGTAGGAGAATTAGGATGCGCATATACATTAGGATCTGCATTATAAGCTGCCCAACGACGGAAATCAATAAATTCAGAAGCACTCATTGAAGGAGACTTATCAACAATGTTAGATATGGTCATCGTGCCAGTATAATCAAGGCTGAATTTACCAGATTTGCCTTGTTTGGTAGTTACAAGAATAACACCATTGGCACCTCTCGAACCGTAAATAGCTGTAGCGGAAGCATCTTTCAATACATCAATAGATTCAATATCACGAGGATTCAAAGTTTCAATCGCCGAAGCAGACATCAAGGGTACACCGTCAACTACATAAAGCGGATCATTAGCATCTTTTATAAGAGAACGATTACCACGGATACGAACTGAACCAATAGATCCCGGACGCTCATTAGTTGTAATATCCACACCGGCTGCCTTTCCTTGTAAAGCTTCAAATGCATTGTTTACTGGTCGTGCAGTCAATTGTTCTGCCCCTACACTTGTCATAGCACCCGTTACGTCGCTCTTCTTCTGAACACCATAACCTACTACTACTACTTCATCCAACATTGCATTGTCTTCATGCAATGTCACCTGGAAATTTGTTTTCCCGGCAACAGAAATCTCTTGGTCTTTATAACCTATAAAAGAAATAGAAATCGTACCATTATTAGGCACATTAGAAAGGGTAAATCGACCGTCCAGGTCAGTAATAACACCATTAGTGGTACCTTTAACAATAACATTGGCACCAATAACCGGTTCGCCGATTTGGTCAACCACAGTACCTGAAACTGTTTTGCTTTGTGCATAGGCTCCTATAGCCAATACTGAGAACAAAGCAATGAGGAACAGCCGCTGGAGTTTACCCATGCGACCAAACAGACTTAAAATCTTGCTGTTTTTCATACTTTAATTATTAAGTTAAACAAAAGTTAGTTTTCTATTCTCTCAGGAGATTTAAGGTCTCCCACCTGTGAAAAAGTGTTGCAAATATACATACGAAGGTCAAAAAAGGGAATGTAGGATTGTGTCAAAGCATGGAAAATTTAATCTTTTCAACTGAAAAATTGTATCAACGACTGTGAATAAAATCAAAATGATTAGTCCTCGTAGCATTTTGATTATTCCGGGTATTTTATTATCAGATTTGTTACTTTAATATTGTATCAAGAAACGTATAAACCCAAAAACGAATATGGCTAATCTTTCAATAGTAATTGTACCAACTAAAAAGCTATCTAACGGAAAACATCGAATAAGAATTGCAGTAGCGCATCGCTCGCAAACCAGATATATTTCAACTCAATTTATATTGGATTCTGCAAGTCAAATGAAAAATGGCAAAGTTGTCAGGCACGAAAATGCAGCAAATATTAACACTTGCCTCCGCAAAATAATCTATGAATATGAAGAAATCCTATCATCCATTCATTATTTGCCAACTTTATCATGTACAGAGCTAATACATACTATCACTCGCGAACAACAAAAAACAGGTATTACTTTTAAGACTGTGGCAAATGAGTATCTTTCCCTCATGAATACTGAAGAACAGAAAAAATCTTATAAACTATATAATATAGCTTGTGAGAAATTCCTGAAATATATGAAAGGAGATTTTCCTTTAGTACAATTGAGTCCATTACAAATACAAGGATTTGCCAATGCGATGAAAGATGAGGGATTATCGGAAACATCCATTAGAATCTACCTTACTTTAATAAAGGTAATACTCAATTATGCCGGCAAAATGAATTATGTGAGTTACCGGGTTCACCCTTTTGTCCTTTTCAAAATGCCCGTTAGCAATGTCAGAGAACTGGATTTGACTGTGGAAGAGTTGAAAAGGATACGTGATGTGAAATTATTCAAGTCAGCACAAATAATGACTCGGGACATATTTATGCTTACCTATTATTTAGGAGGCATTAATTTGAGAGACTTAATGGAATATAATTTCAAGAACCAAAACAGTATGCGGTATGTACGCCATAAGACGCGGAATAGTAAAAAGAGTGAGAATGAAATAGCTTTTACCATTCAGCCAGAAGCACAGGTAATCATTGATAACTATATCTCAGATAATGGAAAACTGGTCTTCGGCAGGTATTCATCTTATGAAAAAGTCTATAGTTTAGTTTTCAGACATATATATAAGGTGGCGAATTTGGCAGGAGTTAACAGGAAAGTTTCTTATTACTCCGCCAGAAAAACATTTGCCCAACATGGCTATAATATGGGGATCGAAATAGAAAAGATAGAATACTGTATAGGACATAGCATGAAAAATAACCGACCTATATTTAACTATATACGAATCATGCAGGAACACGCGGATAAAGTTTTCAGGGCAATTTTCGATCAGTTGATAAAATAGCAATTTGAATAATCTTAGTTCAAAGCCTCAACCGTATCCGAACCGCGTTTACTCCGTATCATCTCCGTATTCTATAGATGCGAGTTCGTACGGACTTGACACGGACTTGGTACGGGCTTGATACGGACTTGGTATATGGAGGATTATAAGTAGGGTTAAAAACACTTCCTTCACAGTAAGATTAATCATAGTAATAACTAAAGTATATATTTCTCAATTCGGCAAATAGATCGTATTATTGTATCGGGTCTTCTTAAAACCTCACCAAAAATACTCCATAAGTCATTTTTTTCATCATTATCAAGTTAACTTTTGTTTAACTTAATAATTAAAGTATGAAAAACAAAAAAATCAAGTCTGTTTAGTCGCTTGGAAAAAGTCCAGCGACTGTTCTTCGTTGCTTTATTTTCAGTACTGGCTATAGAAGCCTATGCACAAAGCAAAACTATTCCAAGAACTGTGATTGACCAAACCGGTGAGCCGGTTATTGGTTATTGTTAAAGGTACCACTAATGGCATACCCTCTTTCTATTATACAATTCTTATAGGGTGCCGTAGCAACCCCCTTCTTCTTGTCATACATAAAACGAATTTATAGAATGTATAAGTGGACAAATAACCATATAAATGTATGAATTTCTATTTTACAGAGCGCTCATTGCGCCTAACTTTGTAACATCAAATAAAAAAATGACATACTATGAGAAAGCTCTGTTTAACCATTATTTTATTAATCGGCTTCAGTAAAGTGCTGTTTGCCCAGTTTGGTAATTGTACAGCATCCGAAATGCAGACTTATACAGATCATGAAACCGGGAACACCATTACCATACTCACCGATACTTTAAAGAACGACCGTTTCCTCTATCAAACAGACCCGATGTGGACATCTGACGGAAAATATCTATTATTCCGGTCATCCAGCCGTGGAAATGGTGAAAAGATAGAACGTACACTTCCCAACGGAGAGAAACGCAGTTGGACTCCCACACAGATTTATTTTATAGAAATGGCAACAGGCCAAATCATTCAAGCTACAGAAGGCCCCGATCTGGGCAGTGCATTCCTGGCCAATAAGAGCAATCGTATGTTCATTAGCCGAAAAGAAAAAGAAGACTGGAATCTGTATGTCATGAATCTGGATAAATTCTTCGCAGATGTGAAAAAAGGAAAGGTAGGAAAACCCGCCGCCTACGAAACTCTTTTAGGTACTTTTCCCACGAACATGGGACGTCCCGGAGGATACGCCATAGATTGCAACGATGACTATGCTTATATCACCGTAGAACGTGAAGGTACAGAAGAAGAAAAAGAACGCATGGCGAAAAATGCATTCTTGCCGGAAAGTAATCAGCCGGTAAAAATAAAACCATCTCTTTGTGGCATCCGAAAAATGAACCTTGCTACCGGCGAAGTAACCAAAGTTATCGATACCGAATTTAAAACAGGACACATACAGGCCAGCCGTTTCACACCGGGAGAAATAGTTTTCTGTAATGAAACCGGTGGCGATGCACACCAGCGCATGTGGTTCTGTACAGCAGACGGATCGGTCTTCAAGCCTCTTTATAAAGAAACTCCGTTAGACTGGGTCACTCACGAAACTTTTGCAACCAAGGACTATGTTTATTTCAATATCCTGGGTTTTCAGCCTCGCCTTCGTAAACAAGTAAGTGGTATTGCCCGTATCAATCTTCGCACTGATGACGTGGAATTAGTGGGTCAGGTAGAACTGGATAAAGACCGCAAAGCCATAGAAGGACAACTTACCGGACGAGGATTCTGGCATTGCAATGCAAGTCGCGACAATCGTTGGGCAGCGGGTGACACCTTTGGAGGAAATATCTGGCTCATCAACGTACAGACCGGTCAACGCCATTGGCTGGTTTCGGATACCAAAATGAAACCGGATCATGCACACCCAAGTTTCAGTCCCGACGGCACAAAAGTACTTTTTCAATCCGGACACTTCACAAACGGCACACGTTTGAATCTGATGATGGTTGATATAACTTCATTCAATAACTAAAAAAGAAAGCAATGAAAAACAGATATTTACTCCTCTGTACTTTATTAATCGGTACAGCCGGTAGTTTACGAGCCCAAGATTTACGTGAACGCACTTACTACTATGAGATTCTGGAACCACGACATGAACCGAAGCCTGAAGTGAATGGTTTTGCAACCGAACGAATAAAAGAGCACTTGAACAGAGGACTGACAGCAATCCCTGCCATGGATGGAAAAGATATATATCTTAGCTGGAGATTGTTGGAACAAGATGATGCAGATGTGTCCTTCCATCTATATCGTACTGTAAATGGCAAGACGGAACGCTTAACCAAATCTCCGGTAAAATCGACTTGTGATTTCATAGATCAATCTCCTGCAAACGGAAAAGCATTTTATTGGATCTGCGCATTGGATAAAAAGAAAAAAGTGATAGACACATCTGCTAAAATAGAAGTGGAACTCCCATCATTGAAGAATTATCAATCAATCAAACTTAATAGAAATATAAAAGCCGGCAAGATAGCTGTTGCCGATTTAAATGGAGACGGGATTTATGATTACATCATCCGCACGCCGGATAAAAATGTAGACCCGGGAATGCCAGGCACTTTGGGTGGAGAGACTTATCAAATTGAGGCTTATCTGAATGACGGCACTTTCTTGTGGTCTAAAGACCTGGGACAAGGTATAGAACCGGGCGTATGGTATTCTCCTTTTATCGCTTACGACTTCAATGGAGACGGCAAAGCTGAAATAGCATTAAAGACTGCTCCTGAAAATTCAAAACGCAATGAAAAAGGACGTGTAGATTCAGGTGAAGAATACTTGAGCGTATTGAATGGTATGACTGGAGAAGAAATAGCCCGCGTGGATTGGCCGGAGCGCAATGACAGATATGGAAATCTTGTCCGCCAGAATCGTAATCAGATAGGTATGGCATATCTGGATGGGAAGACACCTTATATATTAGCTTGTCGCGGGACCTATAAATTGATGGTGGTAGATGCTTGGCAATTAAACAGCAATAAACTGGAACGCGCCTGGAGATGGGATAGCGATGAAGAAAATCCAGTAGTAAGAAGTATGGGATCACACAACATGATATGCGGAGATGTGGATCAGGATGGAAAAGATGAAATACTCTTAGGCTCATGCATGCTTGATAACAATGGTACGCTATTATGGTCTACTGGATTAGGACACCCGGATAAGATTTATCTGACAGATATTGACCCGAATCGTCCGGGAATGGAAGTATTTCTATGTTTGGAACCTTGGCATGACAACGGCCGCGGAGTTTGTGTGGTAGACGCAAAAACCGGACAACCCGTTTGGAACATCGATCACAAAACGTTCCATGTGGGTGACGGCATGGTTGCCGACTTCGATCCTACTCATAAAGGGCTGGAATGTTTCGCAAGCGAAGACCGTAAAGGAGGAAGTACGGACAAATATCTGCTTTCTGCAGATGGACAATATTTAGGTAAGAACGAAGATGTACCTTCCTGCCGAAACTGGGCATGGTGGGACGGAGATTTATTGCGTGAAACATTTAAAGGAGATGATAACCGATGGGGAGCAAACTCTTCTTCTAACGGAAAATCTTTAAGCATCATAAAATGGAAAGGGGAATCTCTTACAGAAGGTATTGAAGGGGATATCCTGATGATTGCCGATTTATATGGTGATTGGCGTGAAGAGATCATCACAGCCTTACCGGGCGAAATTCGTATTTACACAACGAATATCCCTGCCAAAGACCGTCGTGTAACTTTAATGCAGGATGCGATATACCGGAATTATGTAGCACACCGTTCTATGGGCTATCCACAGGCACCTGTACCTTCCTACTATTTAGGAGAGTAAATAAGATGATTTTGAATGATAATCTATGCAAATGAATTTTTGTCTATAGAATGAGGGAAACTTTACGCTAGTTTTGCTCCCCAAAATAAATTAATAAACCATGAAACGTAGAATCCTTTTATTCCTTTTGGCTTTTATATCCATAAGCCAGTATGTAGGAGCATCTGATGCTCGCAATAAATATAATTTCAATTCCGACTGGTTACTTTCCGTTGGTGATACTCCTGAAGCCCAACAAGTACGCTTTCAGGATACGGATTGGAAAAAAGTCACTTTACCCCGCGCTTTCAATGAAGATGAAGCTTTTCGCTTAAGCATCGACCAGTTAACGGATACAGTGATGTGGTATCGTAAACACTTCCGTTTACCCGCTGGCAGTAAAGATAAAAAGGTATTTATAGAATTCGAAGGTGTCCGCCAAGGAGCTGATTTCTACATTAACGGTCAATATCTGGGTCTGCACGAGAATGGTGCGATGGCTGTTGGTTTCGACTTGACTCCTTATATAAAATACGGACAGGAAAATGTAATAGCCCTCCGCATTGATAATGACTGGAACTACAAGGAACGCGCTACCGACACCAAATATCAGTGGAGCGACCGTAACTTCAACGCCAATTATGGTGGTATTCCTAAGAATGTATGGCTACATGTTACAGATAAATTATATCAGACTCTGCCTCTATACAGTAATCTGCAAACCACTGGTGTCTATATCTATGCGGAAGATATTCGTGTAAAATCCCGCAAAGCGGTGATTCATGCGGAATCCGAGATAAAGAACGAATACAAGCGTGCCAAACAAGTGGCCTATAAAGTTGAGTTGATAGACCGTGACGGTAAAACAATCAAAGTATTCGACGGTGCTCAGACTTTAATAAAACCCGGAGAAACAGTTACTTTAAAAGCAGCTGCAGAAGTGGACAGTTTACATTTCTGGAGTTGGGGATATGGATATCTGTATACCGTAAAAACAAGTTTATGGGCAGACGGTAAAAAGATAGATGAAGTAGCTACCCGGACAGGTTTCCGCAAAACTCGCTTTGGGAAAGGTATGATATGGCTGAATGATCGCGTAATCCAGATGAAGGGGTTTGCCCAACGTACCAGCAATGAATGGCCGGGAGTAGGAATGAGCGTTCCGGCATGGCTGAGTGACTATAGCAATGGATTGATGGTGGAAGATAATGCCAACTTGGTTCGCTGGATGCATATCACTCCATGGAAACAGGACATTGAATCGTGTGACCGCGTGGGGTTGATCCAGGCAATGCAAGCTGGTGATGCAGAAAAAGACCGCGAAGGACGCCAGTGGGGACAACGGACTGAACTGATGCGTGATGCTATCATTTACAACCGCAATAACCCGAGTATCCTGTTTTACGAATGTGGAAATGAGTCTATCAGTCGGGAACACATGATAGAGATGAAAGCGATACGCGATAAATATGACCCTCATGGTGGCCGTGCCATCGGTTCACGTGAAATGCTTGATATCCGCGAAGCCGAATATGGCGGAGAAATGCTTTATATCAATAAGAGTAAACATCACCCGATGTGGGCCATGGAATATTGTCGCGATGAAGGATTGCGCAAGTATTGGGACGAATACTCTTACCCCTATCATAAGAATGGAGAAGGGAACAATTCTTTCAAATCCGCCGCAACCAATAAAATCCAGAAGAAAGTAGATGCACGTGCTTACAATCATAATCAGGATTCATTTACGATAGAAAATATAATTCGCTGGTTCGACTATTGGCGTGAACGCCCGGGAACCGGAGATCGTGTTAGTTCAGGTGGAGTAAAGATCATCTTCTCTGATACTAATACTCATTTCCGCGGGGTAGAGAATTATCGTCGTAGCGGGGTAACTGATGCCATGCGCATTCCCAAAGATCCTTTCTTTGCACATCAGGTGATGTGGGACGGTTGGGTAGATATAGAAAATCCACGCATCCATATCATTGGCCATTGGAATTATAAAGAAGGTACAGTGAAACCGGTTTATGTAGTTTCCAGTGCAGAGAAAGTGGAATTGTTCCTGAATGGAACATCCTTAGGATATGGTAATAGAGACCACCATTTCTTATATACTTTTGAAAATGTAGCATTTGCAGCCGGTAAATTGGAAGCAGTGGGCTATGATGAAAACGGAACAGAATGCTGCCGTACCCACTTACAAACAGCCGGTGAACCGGAGCAAATAAAGCTGAGCCTGATTCAAAGTCCTAATGGATGGAAAGCAGACGGTGCAGATATGGTATTGCTCCAAGTAGAAGTAATGGATAAAGATGGCAGACGTTGTCCGTTAGCCAATGACCTGATACATTTCGATGTGGAAGGACCTGCCGAATGGCGTGGTGGTATCGCACAGGGAAAAGACAATTTTATTCTTTCAAAAGATCTGCCGGTAGAATGTGGTATCAATCGCGCACTCATCCGCTCTCTGACAACTGCCGGTACAGTTCGCGTAACTGCAAAAGCTGAGGGTTTGAAATCTGCTGAGATCAGCTTCTCATCATCACCAATAGAAGTAAAAGATGGATTAAGCAGCTATATCCCCGGCAATGAACTGGAAGGCAGATTAACCCGTGGGGAAACTCCATTAACACCTTCTTATAAAGATACGAAAGTAGATGTTGGCATCTTATCCGCTGTCGCCGGCGCAAATAATGAAAACGCTATCAATAGTTTCGATGATAACGAATTGAGCGAGTGGAGAAATGACGGAAAAGCAAACACAGCCTGGATCACTTACCAATTGGAACGTGCCGCACGAGTGGATGAAATTTGCCTGAAGCTGACCGGATGGCGTTTGCGCAGTTATCCGCTGGAAATCTATGCGGGTGATGAACTGATCTGGAGTGGAGAAACAGAAAAGAGCTTGGGATATGTTCATTTGAAAGTAAAACCTGTATTGACCAACGAGATCACCATTCGCTTGAAAGGGGCCAGCAAAGAAGGAGATGCCTTCGGACAGATAGTTGAGGTAGCTGCTCCCGTCGCCAATGAATTGGATCTATATAAAGCTAAAGATGGAGACAAGACCAGACACGAATTACGCATTGTGGAAATAGAGTTTAAAGAAAACTTATGGCAATAAGGTTGAATTGTTATATAAAACACTGGGTTATTATGTATATACTCCTGCTTTGCGGGAGTATATATGCTTTTTCTCAACCTTACACAGGAGAAAAGCTATCAAGAGGTCTGGTCGGAATCCCTACAGACAAAGGAATGTACTTCAGCTGGCGCATGACGCTGGATGATGCACCCGACTTGCAGTTCGACATCTATCGAAGCACCAATGGCGAAACAGCCATAAAACTGAATAAGGAACCAATTAGTAAGACCGCTGATTTTCTGGATGAGGATACTGACTTTAAAGCTACTAATCACTGGATACTGAAAGCTGATAATAAAGAAGTAGCCACCTGGACACATTCGGCAGAAGAGGAACTACACCCCTATTTAAGTATTCCAATCCGGAAACCGGAAGATGGAGAAATTGCAGGCGAACATTTCTCTTATACAGCCAATGATTGCAGTATAGGAGATCTGGATGGTGACAGTGAATATGAAATCATACTGAAATGGTCACCTTCCAATTCCAAGCGCCCTCCGCAACGTGGCTTTACGGGAAATACTTACTTGGATGCGTATAAAATGGATGGAACATTGCTTTGGCGCATTGATTTGGGACCGAATATCCGTTCAGGAGCAGCCACAACTAACTTCCTTGTCTTTGATTTTAATGGAGATGGGCGTGCCGAAATCTGTTGCAAAACAGGAGACGGAACCGTGGATGGAACAGGACATACTATCGGTGATAACCAAGCAGATTGGAGAACATGGGACAAAGAGAGTCCGACCTATGGGAAAATAGTCAATGGCCCGGAATACCTGACTGTATTTGAAGGTAAAACCGGAAAAGAATTAGATACCAAAGAATACATTCCTACCCGCTATCCCATAGACGGATGGGGAGGCATCGGCGGTAACTGTGGCAACGATAATACCGGCGGACGCTCCGACCGCTTCACTGCGGGAGTCGCCTTTCTGGATGGTAAGACTCCTTCACCTGTAATGGTCAGAGGATGGTATGGACGTACTGTAGTCTGCGCATGGACATTTACTAACTCAACCTTGAAAAGCATCTGGACTTTCGATAGTGCCGCCCCCGGTTTGGAGGGATATTCCGGTATGGGAAATCATAGCGTAACAATAGCCGATTTTGACGGAGACAGTTATGATGAGATCTGCGTGGGAGCTATGACAGTAGACCATGATGGAAAAGGCCTCTTCACAACGGGACTGCGCCATGGAGACGCCCTGCATGCCGGACGTTTAATTCCTTCACGCCCTGGCATGCAAGTATTCGGCGTACATGAGAACGAAGGAGATAATGAGATTGTCAAGCGAACTCCTGCCGTAGCCATGTTTGACGGAGCCACCGGAGAAATCATCTGGCAAGATGGGTTAGGCAAAGACGCTGGACGCGGAGTAGCAGCCGACATCGATCCACGCTATGAAGGAGCAGAATGTTGGTGCAACATCGGTGGCTTACGAAGAGGAGATACCGGAGAATTTATCAGTGATAAGAAACCGAATTCCTGCAATTTCACAATCTATTGGGATGCCGATCCGCTAGCAGAGTTATTAGACCATGTCTCCATCAGCAAGTGGAATTGGCAAACGGAAGAAACTGAACTATTGCTGAAAGCCGAGGGAGTGGTTTCCAACAATGGCACCAAAGGGAATCCCTGCCTGTCCGGAGATATTCTGGGAGATTGGCGCGAAGAAGTCATCTGGGCTTCAGAGGAGCAAACAGAACTGCGCATATACACAACAACAATACCTGCCACCGATAGGCGCCCGACATTGATGAACGACCGTCAATATCGTCTGGCTATCGCTTGGCAAAACGTAACATATAATCAACCACCACACACAAGTTTTTAATCATGATGAAAAGAAACAGATTCCGTACTTGTTTGTGCCTTTCATTTTTCTTTCTGTCTTTACTACCATTGAAGGCACAGGACAATCAGGTTTCCGGCTTAAATGCCCGCCAGTTTCACAAATACTGGAAGGTGGAGTCGGAATCGCCCGATTACAAAGTAACGTTCCGGGGAGATACCGCTGAGATTGTCTCCCCAAAAGGGCTGACTCTCTGGAGAAAGGAGAAGATGAGCGGTAAGGTCACCATTGAATACGATGCCTGCGTAGTCAGTGAAACGGAGAAGGACCGCCTGAGCGATTTGAACTGTTTTTGGATGGCTTCCGACCCTAAGTATCCAGATAACTTATGGAAACGCGAGAAGTGGCGCAACGGAATATTCCTGAACTGCTACTCCCTGCAGCTTTATTATCTGGGATATGGCGGAAACCACAACTCCACCACACGCTTCCGTCGCTATGATGGCAATGAAGCAGGCATCACCGACCCTCAGGCCCGCCCTGCGGTCTTAAAAGAATATACCGATGCAGAGCATTTGCTGAAAGCGAACCACTGGTATCATATTAAAATTACGAACGAAAATAATAGGGTTAGTTATTATATAGACGGAAAGCGTCTGGTGGATTTCAGGGATGCCAAACCACTGACTGAAGGTTGGTTTGGCTTCCGCACCACCCTATCGCGTACCCGTATTACCAACTTCCGCTACGAGTGCTCACTGCAGAAAACCTCCGTTGTGCCTTTGCAATGGATCGGCGGCACTCCCGAAATGGACAAAGCGGTCAGCTTCGGCGTACCTTTTGAGAAAGGTAAAATCTTTCCTGAAAGCACTTTACGGTTAACCACCATAAATGGTGAAAACATACCGATCGACACCTGGACGCTGGCCTACTGGCCGGATGGTTCGGTGAAATGGAGCGGAGTAGCAGGCGTTATCCCCGCCGGAACAGAGGGGGCGACACTTGAACTAGCAAAAAAGAAGTCGGTAAAAAAGGCAAGAACAACAAATCCCAACGATCAAGCATCCGTTTCCGTCACCGAGACACCCCGGAACATTCTGATAGAAACAGGAGTGATTTCGGCTTACATTCCCCGCCAAGGTGAATTCCTGATAGACAGTCTACTATATAAAGGGGTAAAGGTGGGCGAGAAAGCACGCCTGATATGCAGCACACAGAGCACGCCCGTTCTTGAAAGCACTTCGCAGGTATCTTTCAGTAACTATGTGAGCGAAGTGAAATCAGCGACGGTAGAGCGTTGTGGCGCTGTACGTACGCTGATAAAACTGGAGGGCATACATAAGAATAAGGACGGTCGTGAATGGCTGCCCTTTGTAGTACGTCTCTATTTCTATGGTGGAAGTGAGCAGATGAAGATGGTGCACAGCTTCCTGTTCGATGGAGACCAGAACCAGGATTTCATTCGTGCTTTAGGCGTCCGCTTCGACGTGCCTATGCGCGAAGCGCTTTACAACCGCCACATAGCCTTCTCCTGTGCTGACGGCGGAGTGTGGAGCGAACCTGTACAGCCATTAGTAGGACGTCGTGTACTGACATTGAGCGATGCAGCGAACAGGAACTCCGGCCGGGATGTGACAGATAAAAATGCCGGTAAGGATAAGGAAATCTCCCTACAACAGCAACAGATGGAAGGGAAACGCATCCCACCTTATGAAACTTTTGATGAAAAAAATCGCTCGCTGCTGGACAACTGGGCATCGTGGAACACCTACCGCCTGTCTCAGCTCACTGCGGATGCTTTCTCCATCCGTAAACGGGCCAATGACACGAATCCCTGGATAGGTACTTTCTCCGGCACGCGCAGTGAGGGGTATGCTTTTGCCGGCGACGTCAGCGGTGGATTGGGGCTTTGCCTGCACGACTTCTGGCAGTCTTATCCTTCGGCCATCGAAATCTCCGAGACGAAGACTCCCGTAGCTACCCTTACCGCCTGGCTATGGAGCCCCGATGCCGAGCCTATGGATTTGCGCCACTACGATAATGTGGCACACGATTTAAATGCCAGTTACGAGGATGTTCAGGAAGGTTTGAGCACACCTTATGGAATTGCCCGCACCACCACGCTCACCCTGATTCCACAGGGAGGATATACCGGAAAACAGGCTTTTGCCGACCGTGCCAAGCAACTTTCGGAACCGGGTGTATTAATGCCTACTCCCGAATACCTGCACACGCAGCAGGCTTTTGGCGTCTGGAGCCTTCCGGATCGCAGTACTCCATTCCGCAACCGGGTAGAAGACCGGCTGGATGCGTACGTTGACTTCTACAAGAAGGCCATCGAACAGAACAAATGGTATGGTTTCTGGAACTACGGCGACGTCATGCATGCGTATGACCCTATTCGCCACACCTGGCGCTACGACATCGGAGGCTTTGCCTGGGACAATACGGAACTGGCCTCCAACATGTGGCTTTGGTATAATTTCCTGCGCACAGGGCGTGCAGACATTTGGCGCATGGCAGAAGCTATGACCCGCCATACGGCTGAGGTAGACGTCTACCACATAGGGGAGAATGCCGGATTGGGGAGTCGTCACAACGTCAGCCATTGGGGATGTGGCGCCAAGGAAGCACGCATCAGTCAGGCTGCATGGAATCGCTTCTACTATTATCTCACTACGGACGAACGTTGCGGGGACCTCATGACCGAGGTGAAAGACGCCGAACAGAAGCTCTATACCCTGGACCCTATGCGCCTGGCACAGCCACGTAGCGAATATCCCTGCACCGCCCCTGCCCGCCTGCGCATTGGTCCCGACTGGCTGGCATATGCCGGAAACTGGATGACGGAATGGGAGCGCACCCGCAATGTGGCCTATCGTGATAAAATCATCACTGGCATGAAGAGTATCGCCGCCCTGCCTAATCGGATTTTCACAGGTCCTAAAGCGCTTGGCTTTGATCCTGCAACCGGCATCATCAGCAGTGAGTGCGACCCCAAACTGGAAAGTACCAACCACTTAATGAGTATCATGGGCGGCTTCGAGGTGATGAATGAAATGCTCCAGATGATTGATATACCCGAATGGAAAGATGCCTGGTTAGATTATACGATACGTTACAAACAGAAGGCATGGGAGCTAAACCGTAGTCGTTTTCGCATTTCACGTCTGATGGGCTATGCAGCTTATTATACACGTAACCCGGAAATGGCAAAGGAGGCTTGGACGGATTTGTTCACAAGACTTGAGCATACGCCGGCACCGCCTTTCCGCATCACAACCCTACTTCCGCCCGAGGTGCCCGCCCCGCTGGACGAATGTACCAGCATCAGCACAAACGATGCCGCCCTGTGGAGCCTGGATGCCATTTACATGCAGGAAGTAATCCCCATGGACGAATGATTTGCACGATTTTCCATATATATTGCATAGTATTCTATGGAAATATTTAGTATTAAGCCGTATTTTTGCAACTAATGAAAAACAAAATATATCATGAAAAAACCTTGTTTTAAATCCTTGGCCGGCATAGCTGCCATTGCAGCGATTGCGCTGGGATTATCGGGCGCCATGCCTGCCCCGAAATATAAGACTGTCACCGTCAACGCACCTTTCGCCATGGAGCCGATAAAGGAATTTATTTTCCCCAACCGTGATTTTTCCATCGCAAATTATGGAGCAGTAAAAGGAGGGAAAACTATAAATACAAAAGCCATCGCTAAGGCCATCAAGGCATGCAATCGCGCCGGTGGCGGCCGTGTCGTAATTCCCGCCGGCGAGTGGCTTACAGGCCCCGTACACCTGATGAGCAATGTGAACCTGCATTTATCTGACGGTGCCATACTGCGCTTCACAGACAATCCGGAAGACTATCTGCCTGCCGTGATGACGTCATGGGAAGGTATGGAATGTTACAACTACTCTCCTCTGGTGTATGCTTTCGACTGTGAAAATGTAGCTATCACCGGAACCGGAACACTGCAACCCATCATGGACACATGGCGTAAATGGTTTAAACGTCCCAAACCACACATGGATGCGCTTGCAGAGCTCTACACAATGGCCTCAACGGATGTTCCGGTGGTAAAAAGACAAATGGCGAAAGGAGAAAATAATCTTCGCCCGCACCTGATACACTTCAACAGATGTAAGAACGTCTTGCTCGATCAGTTCAAGATTCGTGAAAGCCCCTTTTGGACGATTCACTTGTACATGTGCGATGGCGGTATTGTTCGCAATCTGGACGTATATGCCCACGGGCACAATAACGACGGTGTCGATCTGGAAATGAGCCGCAACTTCCTGATAGAAGATTGTAAGTTCGACCAGGGAGATGATGCAGTTGTCATCAAAGCCGGGCGCAACCAAGATGCCTGGCGGCTGGATACCCCATGTGAGAATATTGTGATACGCAACTGCGACATCATAAAAGGACATACATTACTGGGCATCGGCAGCGAAATGTCGGGCGGCATACGCAACGTATATATGCACGATTGTGCAGCACCAGACTCCGTGTTCCGCCTCTTCTTTGCCAAGACCAATCACCGCCGGGGCGGTTTCATCGAAAACATCCACATGGAGAACGTAAAAGCAGGCAAGATGCAGCGTGTACTCGAAATTGATACAGATGTACTCTACCAATGGCGCGACCTAGTGCCCACTTACGAGGAGCGCATCACCCGCATCGACGGCCTGTACATGACGAACGTGACCTGCGAACGTACCGAGGCCATCTACGATCTGAAAGGGGATGCCAAACTGCCTGCAAAGAACGTCGTTATAAAGAATGTACATGCCGATGAAGTTACGAAATTCATCAAGAACGTACATAACGTAAAGAATGTAACGGAAGAGAACGTGACGTACGGCCGCTTCCGCAACGCGGCGAACGCTCCGGCTTATGATTATTCAAAGCTACAAAAGGAAAAGTTGGGTCGTGGCGTAGTAGCCATCCGTGAGAACCCGTCAGAAGTAGCTGTTTCCTGGAGATACCTCTCGTCCGACCCCGAGAATACAGCGTTCAACCTCTATCGGGACGGAAAGAAGATAGCCGAAGTACCTGCTACTACGGGAACTTTCTACCGGGATGCCTATAAAGGAAAGAAAGCAACTACGTACACCGTGCGGCCCGTTGTAAACGGCGTGGAAACAGGACATATCGAGGGCAACTATACACTGCCGGCGAAGGCACCCATAGGATACATCAATATTCCGCTGGACCGTCCGGCGGATGGGGTCACCCCTTCGGGACAAGCATTCACCTATATACCCAATGACGCTTCTATTGGTGATGTCGATGGGGATGGAGAATATGAGATTATTCTGAAATGGGATCCCTCGAACGCGCATGACAATGCCCATGATGGCTATACGGGAAATGTCCTCTTCGATTGCTACCGGCTTACGGGTGAACGGCTCTGGCGTATTGATATGGGACACAATGTCCGTGCAGGTGCGCACTACACTCAATTCATGGTGTATGATTTTGATGGCGACGGCTGTGCGGAGATCATCATGAAGACTTCTGACGGAACTATCGACGGACAAGGTAAAGTGATCGGGGATGCCGCGGCCGACTATCGCGAACCGGGTACCCCTGCCAATCAAGGTCGCATTCTGAAGGGTAATGAGTACCTCACCGTCTTCAATGGACGCACAGGTGCCGCTATGCAGACTATCGATTATGTTCCTGCACGCGGAAATCTGGCAGATTGGGGAGATAACCGCGCCAACCGAAGCGACCGTTTCCTGGCAGCTGTTGCCTATCTGGATGGCATCCATCCCAGTGTAGTGATGTGCCGCGGATATTACACCCGCACTGTACTTGCAGCTTTCGATTGGGATGGAAAAGAACTGAAACAACGTTGGATATTCGACAGTAATACCCCAGAATACAAATCTTATGCAGGACAAGGCAATCATAACCTCCGTGTAGCAGATGTAGATGGGGATGGATGTGACGAAATTATATATGGTTCCTGCGCCATCGATAATAATGGTAAAGGGCTTTACTCTACCGGAATGGGACACGGAGATGCCATGCATCTGACAAAGTTCTCGCCTGACATGCCCGGACTTCAGGTTTGGGATTGCCATGAAAATAAGCGCGACGGTTCCAGCTTCCGCGATGCAGCAACAGGAAAAGTATTCTTTCAGGTGAAAAGCGGAATAGACGTAGGCCGTTGTATGGCTGCCGACATCGACCCGACGAACCCCGGCGTGGAAATGTGGTCGTGGGAATCGAAAGGACTACGCAATATCAAGGGAGAAGTAGTCAATCCCGATATCAAAACATTCTCTGTCAATATGGCTGTGTGGTGGGACGGCGATTTACTCCGTGAGTTGCTGAACAAGAATGTGGTATCCAAGTACGATTGGGAAGCCGGCGTCTGCAAACCGCTCGTCACATTCGAAGGTGCTGTATCGAACAACGGAACCAAAGCAACTCCCTGCCTGCAAGGCGATATTCTGGGTGACTGGCGCGAAGAAGTATTACTACGCACAGAAGACAATACGGCACTACGCCTCTATGTGTCACCCATAGCAACTGATTACCGTTTCCACACTTTCCTGGAAGATCCGGTTTACAGGATCAGTATTGCTACACAAAACGTAGCATACAACCAACCTACACAACCCGGTTTCTATTTCGGACCTGATCTGAAAGGAAGTTTCAGAGGATATGAATTTAAATAGTAATTATATAATGTAGTATTTAAAAGTATGAACATAAAGACATTCTGCCTGACAGGCACCTTGCTGTTACTCAGCATCGGCACTTATGCCCAGAAAAAGAAGGAAACTATAAATGACTCTAACACCCCACTGCACCTGTTGCAACCGGAGTATAAAGTCCCCTATAAAGCTCTTTCTACTACTGAAGTAAAAACTGACATCGACCGCATTCTCCGTTATTTGGAGAAGACGACTCATACCCGTGTGGTCAGTGAGAAGACCGGAAAAGTAATCACTGATTATAGTAACCTGCCAGACGACGCCCAATTGGAACGCGGCGCCTTCCGCCTGGCCAGTTATGAATGGGGAGTTACTTATTCGGCCATGATGGCAGCTGCCGAAGCCACCGGAGACGCAGCTTACATGAAATATGTTACGGATCGCTTCAAGTTTCTCGCCGAAGTGGCTCCGCATTTTCGTAATCTGCTCGAAAAGAATGGTACTACCGACCCACAAATGAAACAAATCCTGACACCTCATGCACTTGACGATGCCGGTGCCGTATGTGCTGCTATGATTAAGGCACAATTGCAGGATAAATCTCTCAACCTCTATCCTTTGATAGATAATTATCTCGATTTCATTCTAAACAAAGAATATCGCCTTGCCGACGGAACCTTTGCCCGCATCCGTCCACAGCTCAACACGCTTTGGCTGGATGATATGTTCATGGGCGTTCCTCCCGTAGCCTGGTACTCTCGTATGGCAGATAAAGAACAGTCCAAATATCTGGCCGAAGCCGTTCGCCAAATCTTCCAATTTGCCGAGCGTATGTGGGTACCCGAAAAGAAACTCTTCCGTCACGGTTGGGTAGAAGGTATGGGAGATCATCCCGCCTTCTTCTGGGGACGTGCCAACGGTTGGGCGCTGCTCACCATGACCGAAGTACTGGACGTAATGCCGACCGACCATCCCCAGCGTGAAAAGCTCATGAACCTCTTTCGTGAACACGTCCGTGGACTAGCTGCTCTTCAAAGTGGCGAAGGATTCTGGCATCAACTGTTAGATCGTAACGATTCCTATTTGGAAACTTCAGCAACCGCTATCTATGTCTATTGCATCTCCCACGCCATCAACCAAGGTTGGCTCGATGCAATGGCTTACGGCCCCGTAGCGCAACTCGGTTGGCATGCAGTATCTACACAGATCAATGCAGAAGGACAGGTAGAAGGCACCTGTGTGGGCACCGGAATGGCATTCGACCCTGCATTCTACTATTACCGCCCGGTCAATGTGTATGCCGCACACGGCTATGGTCCTGTAATCTGGGCAGGAGCTGAAATGATCAACCTGCTGAATAAACAGCATCCTAAAATGAACGACAGTGCCATTCAGTATTACCGTACTGAACAGAAGACCCAGGCACCCATTTTCAGCGTAAGTAAACCCGATTAATCCTCTAAAGAATAATATATCATGAAAAGAGAAGCATTTAAAATGTTCCTGAAGCCCGGCTTCGAAAAGGAATACGAGAAAAGACATGCAGCCATCTGGCCCGAACTGAAAAAGATGTTATCCGACGGCGGAGTATATGACTACTCCATCTATTGGGACCGCGACACCAACATCCTCTTTGCTTGCCAGAAGACTCGGGGTGAAGAATCTTCGCAGGATATGGGTGCCAATCCCATTGTACAAAAATGGTGGGATTACATGGCGGATATCATGGAAGTAAATCCGGATAATTCTCCGGTAACCATACCCTTGCCCGAGGTATTCCACATGGAATAAACCTTAAAAGTGCATTGAAGTTAGTCTTCAATGCGCTTTTTTCCTTATTTTTGTTACGTACCAAAATCTATGAAATATGAAAAAGCACTTCTCACTTGCGTGCCTGTACTTATTGCTCTCCATTCTTAACACCTCAGCCTCTGTAGAAGTACGTTCTACCCATATGACCACTACCGACGGGCTTGCTAATAATTCCGTCTGCTACGTATTTCAGGACAGCAAAGGGTTCATCTGGATGGGGACCCTGAACGGACTCAGCCGCTACGACGGTAATACCTTCGTCACCCTCCTGCCCGAAGGCGATACTCAGCCCGGACGCCTCTCCCTCTCCTCTAACCACGTCCGCTCTATCAGCGAAGACCGTAACGGTTTCCTGTGGCTCGAAACCTCCGGTGAATTCTTCAACTGCTACGACCTGAAGGCAGAACGCTTCGTCGACTTCACCGGTCGCGGCGAATACCGCCAACACTACGATCGCAAGGCCGAAGCTCCTAATGGAGATATATGGTTATGGAACAGTCGCAACGGCTGCCGCCTCATCACCTACCACAATGGTGCGTTTTCATCCGTTGCTTACAAGAAATCCAACGGAAATCTACCTTCGGACAGCGTGGCCTATGTCTATCCCGATCCGCACGGTAACATCTGGATAGGTACTGACCACGGCGTGGCCCTCGTCAGCAGTGCACAGACTGTCATTGTCGACAACAACAACGCCTTTGCCGCACAGAACTTCGGAAAAGATGTCTTTTTTCTCTCTACCGATGGCATCATCAACCGTAAGAGTGGTACTGCACCCACTGCAACCTCCGCCCGCCTGCCACGTGGCGAAGGCGGCATCACCCTGTATGGCACACTCCGTCTGCAAAACGAGTGGGTCATCTTCACCAACACCGGCGGTTATCTGTTCGACATGAAGACCCAACGCATCAGCCGCCATCCGGAGCTCGACATCCGTAACGGCAATGTGCTGACGGATAATCGGGGGGACTTCTGGATTTACAACAACACCGGGCAAGTATGGTATGTCAACGCCACCACTCATGCTGTTAAAACCTTCCGTCTCTCCTCTCCCGATAAACTGAACTATGTGGACATGGAACGCTACCACATTGTACACGATTCCCGGGGCATTATCTGGATCTCCACCTACGGCAACGGGCTCTTCGCCTACAACACTATCACAGAAGAGCTCCAGCACTTCGACTTCCAGATTGACGGCTTCAGCCACATCAGCTCCAACTATCTGCAATACATCATGGAAGACAGTTCCGGCGCTATCTGGGTCAGTTCAGAATACGCCGGTATCGCCCGTCTTACTATCCTGAACGAAGGCATCAAACGCATTTACCCTGAAGCCATCTCTCTGTCCGACCGCTCTAATACCGTCCGCATGATTACCCGCCTCAAGAACGATGACATTTGTATCGGTACACGTGGTGGTGGCGTCTATACCTACGACCCGCTGATCAACACACAGAAAAAAGAAGTTCACTATAACTCCAACATCTATGCCATAGCCGAAGACCTCGACGGCACCCTGTGGATGGGTAGCCGTGGCGAAGGTCTCTGCATTGGTGGGAAATGGTATGTCAACCACTCCAACGACGCCCATTCCATCAGTAACAACCATATCTTTACCCTCTACTGCGACCGCAAAGGCCGCATGTGGATAGGCACCTTCGGCGGCGGATTGGACCTTGCTATCAAAGAGGACGACGGATACACTTTCCGCCACTTCTTCACCAAAACCTTCGGACAGCGCCGCACTCGCGCCATTATCGAAGACTCGAACGGCTGGATATGGGTCGGAAATAGTGATGGAGTCTACGTCTTCTCCCCCGATTCCCTGCAAACCGACCCGCAAAACTACCTGACCTACAATTACAACAACGGAAAACTGCATAGTAATGAAATCAAGTGCATCTACCAAGACACCCGAGGCCGGATATGGATTGGTTCCTCCGGTGGCGGCCTCAGTATGTGCATCCCCGGCACCGACTACCGCAACCTTACCTTCAGGCATTACGGCACCAGCAACGGTCTCGTCAACGACATGGTCCAAGCCATCGCTGAAGATAAGCAAGGCAACCTCTGGATTGCCACCGAATACGGTATCTCTCGCTTCAATCCCGAAACGCAAGCTTTCGATAATTACTTTTTCTCAGCCTACACATTGGGTAACGTCTATAGCGACAATAGCTCGTGCGTCAGCAAAAACGGCAGTCTGCTGTTCGGTACCAACTACGGCTTGTTAGTCATTAACCCCGAACAAATGGGAAATAACTCGGTGCTCAATTCCTCAATAACCTTCACCAACCTCCAAGTGAACGGAATATCCATGCGCCCGGGTGCCCCCGACTCCCCCCTCTCCAGCGCCATGATGTACACCGACGAAATCGAACTGAAACACTTTCAAAGATCATTTGTAATAGATTTTACCACCTTCGATTACTCAAAGACCAACAGCTACACCTACACCTATCGACTGGAGAATTATGATAAAGAATGGAGCAAACCCTCTCCACTGAGCTTTGCATCCTACAAGAACCTGCCACCGGGCAAATACAGTCTGCACGTGAAAATTTGCAATGCTACCGGTATTTTGGGCGATCAGGAAGCTGTTTTGAAGATTACTATTACTCCTCCCTTTTGGAAAACCACTTGGGCATTCCTTATCTATGCCCTCTTGCTGGCCGTCATACTCTACATCACCTACCGCCTGATACTCAACTTCAACCTCCTGCGCAACAAAGTGCAGGTAGAGAAACAACTGACGGAGTACAAACTCGTATTCTTCACCAACATCTCACACGAATTCCGTACTCCCTTAACCCTGATTCAAGGAGCATTGGAAAAGATACAGAGCATAGACAAAGTCCCCAAAGAAATGGTCAATTCACTGAAGGTGATGAACAAGAGCACCCAACGCATGCTCCGTCTCATTAACCAACTGTTGGAGTTCCGGAAGATGCAGAACAACAAGCTTGCCCTCTCCTTGGAAGAAACAGACGTCATGGGCTTTCTTCATGAAATATTCCTGAGCTTCAAAGATACTGCGACATCCAAGAATATGGATTTCCGATTCCAGCCTTCAGCGGCTTCCTACAAGATGTTCATCGACAAAGGGAATCTGGACAAAGTTGTCTACAATCTCTTGTCCAATGCCTTTAAGTATACCCCGAGCAACGGTAAAGTCATCCTTTCAGTTACCGTCGATGAGGACCGGAAATGCTTGGAAATCTCTGTAGCAGACACAGGAATCGGTATTGCCAAAGAAAAACGGGGAGAATTGTTCAAACGCTTCATGCAAAGTAACTTTTCAAGCAATAGTACAGGTATAGGACTACACCTGACACACGAACTGGTAAATGTCCATAAAGGGACTATCAATTATGATGAGAACCAAGGAGGAGGCTCCATCTTCACAGTCTCCCTCCCCATCGACACCAGTGCATACGAAGAAAAAGACTTTCTCATTCCTCACGACGCCTTCCTCGAAGAGAAAGCATATAAACCGGAAAACAACGAAGAAGAAAGCACCCTGGAAGTAAATGTAACAAAAGAAAAAGAGCCTTCGAACCAGTACAAATTGCTCATCATAGAGGATGACAACGACGTACGCGAATTCTTGAAAGAAGAATTCAAACTTTATTTTGAAGTTGTTACTGAAGCAGACGGCCTTTCTGGTCTGGAACGTGCACGTACATACGATGCCGATCTCATCATCTGCGATGTACTGATGCCAGGACTCACAGGTTTCGAAGTTACCCAGAAGCTTAAAAATGATTTCGATACTAGTCACATCCCCATCATTTTATTGACAGCCATGAGTTCGGCAGAGAATCACCTGAAAGGTGTGGAAAGTGGAGCGGATGCATACATCACCAAGCCGTTTAGTCCCAAGCTATTGCTGGCAAGAGCATTCCAGTTGATAAAGCAACGTGAAAAGTTGCGGAAGAAATTCTCGGATGATCCGGGAATGATTACGCCTGCTATCTGTACGTCAGAGAAAGATAAACAATTTGCCGATAAGCTTCAGGCTATTCTGGAAGAACAGATTAGTAACAGTGAATTCGCCGTAGATGACCTTGCTTCAGTGATGGGGCTGGGACGTTCCACCTTCTATCGCAAGGTGCGTGGAATAACCGGTTATTCCCCAAATGAGTACATGCGCATCATCCGCATGAAAAAAGCTGCTGAACTTTTACTTGAAAATCGTTATACAGTGGCAGAGGTATCTTATAAGATAGGTATCGAAGACCCATTCTATTTCAGCAAATGCTTCAAGAAACAGTTCGGAGTATCTCCATCCGTATATTTACGTGGTAAGAACGACCCGGAAGAAAAAGAGGTTGATGGCAAAGAAGAAGATATTCCTGAATGATAACATGACACAAAAATCCCCGGAACATTGAATATCCCGGGGATTTTTATATATAGATCACTCCCACTCTATCGTTGCAGGCGGTTTTGACGAAATATCATAGGTTACCCGGTTCACCCCTTTCACCTTATTAATAATATCATTGGAAACCTTGCCCAGGAATTCGTAAGGCAAATGTGCCCAATCTGCCGTCATAGCATCTGTAGAAGTCACAGCGCGCAGCGCAATGGCACGTTCATACGTACGTTCATCTCCCATCACACCAACTGATTGCACAGGGAGCAAGATAACGCCCGCCTGCCAAACCTGATGATAAAGGGAAGTTTCGCTGCCATCAGCTTCTTTCACTTTCCAGTCACGCAAGCCTTGAATAAAGATATCATCCGCATTTTGCAGAATAGCCACTTTCTCCGGAGTAATATCACCCAAAATACGCACAGCCAAACCCGGTCCAGGGAAAGGATGACGAGTAATCAGATGCTCAGGCATACCCAATCCGCGACCTACACGGCGAACCTCATCTTTAAACAACAAGCGAAGCGGCTCACAAAGTTTCAGGTGCATCTTTTCAGGTAAACCACCTACATTATGATGACTCTTAATAACCGTACCGGTAATGGAAAGGGACTCGATACAGTCAGGATAAATCGTACCCTGTGCCAGCCATTTCACATCTTTAATCTTATGGGCCTCCTCATCAAATACTTCGATAAAACCCTTGCCTATAATTTTACGCTTTTCCTCAGGCTCCGTTACACCTGCCAGTTCTGCAAAGAACTTGGCACTGGCATCCACACCGATAACATTCAGACCGAGACATTCATAATCGTGCAGTACATTCTTAAACTCATTCTTACGGAGCATACCGTGATCTACGAAGATACAAGTCAGGTTCTTACCGATAGCACGATTCAACAATACAGCAGCTACGGAAGAATCCACACCACCGCTCAAACCAAGAACCACCTTATCGTCACCCAACTGTTCCTTCAATTCGGCAACCGTCGTTTCAATAAAGGAAGCAGCACTCCAGTCCTGTTTGCAACCGCAAACATCCACCACGAAATTCTTCAGCATCTGCGTGCCATCTTCGCTATGAAATACTTCCGGATGGAACTGTACGCCCCATACCTTTTCGTTCTCTATCTGATAAGCAGCAATCGCCACCTTATCCGTCGAAGCTATTTTTTTGAAATTGGAAGGGATAACTGTAATTGTGTCTCCGTGACTCATCCACACCTGTGTATTTTCCTTCACGTCCTTGAACAGCACATTGTCCTTGTCAAAAGAGCTCAAATGTGCACGTCCGTATTCACGACTTCCGGCAGGTTCCACCTTGCCGCCATTGGTATAAGCGATAAATTGCGCACCGTAACAGATCCCCAGAACAGGAAATTTCCCACGAATTTCACTCAAATCTGTTTTAAACGCACTTTCATCGTATACAGAGAACGGGCTGCCCGAAAGAATAACCCCCTTTACACTTTCATCCCCCTTCGGGAACTTATTGTAAGGTAAAATTTCGCAATATGTATTCAATTCACGGACACGACGGGCTATAAGCTGTGTAGTCTGTGAACCAAAATCAAGAATGACAATCTTTTCTTGCATATAATCTGTATGGATTTAGTTTAAAATGAGCTGCAAAAGTATGAAAAACTGAGAGAATAATAGGAATTATAGAGCGGAAAATCTATATTTGCAAATAAATAAATCATTTAATGCACAGGAAAACATGAAAAAAATCAGCTCTTTACTACTATTGCTTTTATGCAATATTGTATGCCTGCAGGCGCAGGAAAACAGAATTGTTGAATTAGAGAAATCACTTGAAATCATACGTACTGATCTGCAGCAAAAGAAACTGCTGTTCAATTGGACACTTATGGAAAAATATCTGGATGCTTGCGAAGCATCCAACAAGTTAATAAACATTAGAAATGAACCGAAGCTGACTTATATCATTTTCGAATTAAAGCCTCAAGAATTATCTGCTTCCAAAGAAACCTACGAGACAGCCAAAGACGAACTGAAAAAGATATTGAATACCTATCCCGAGTATGCACAATTAGACTCTGCCTACCGGAATACCGCTAAAGAGGAAATTCGTAAAGAAATCAATGTAGCCATGAATAATTTTTATCGTCGTTTATCCGACGAGAATAAAGACTACCGCCCCATGCGCAATAAAGAGCAGAAGGCACTCAGAAACTACTATATAGCCGCAGCACGCTATATGCTGGAAGAAAGCAAGAAGAAACAGGAAGTGGCACCAAATGGCATTATAAATTATAAAGAGCGAGAAGAGATTCTCAACTCCAATGCCAGCCTCAATCAATTATCCGTAGAAATCAGACTACTGGAAAATTTACAGAAAGAAGCACTCCAGGAATATCAAAAATTAAAATATCATATAACTCCATCCAAGTAAGGTAAAACCCATTCAAAGTGAAACAAAGCCATGCTAATTATCAGCAACTTACAAGAAGTTAAGAGTTTATCAGCAAGGAGTTAAGAGTTTGTCGACAAACTCTTAACTCCTTGTCGACAGGGTATTAAAAGCCTTTAATAATTGTTCTATTTATCCGACTTCACCGTACCCTCCCCACATCAAGTCCGTACCTGCTCCGTATCTATACACTTGGACTTGGTACGGAGTTGGTATGGACCAGACACGGAGTTGGTATGTGGCAGAATATTCTTTCTACTTTTTTTCTTTCAAGATATCCCTGATTTCCGTCAGCAAGACCTCTTCTTTGCTGGGTGCAGGAGGAGCAGGAGGTGCTGCAGGAGCTTCTTCTTCCTTCTTAGCCGTCAGCCTGGTCAGCAACTTGATGAACAGGAAAATAGAAAAAGCAATAATGAGAAAGTCAAACGTCACTTGCAGAAAATTTCCATAATTCAAGGTTACAGCGGCAATCTCTTTACCGTCCACAACTTCGGCAGGTTTCATCACCCACTTCAGGTCCGTAAAGTTCACACCTCCCACCAATAAACCGAGAGGCGGCATGATAATATCTGCCACAACAGAAGATACAATTTTACCAAACGCGCCACCGATGATTACACCGACAGCCATGTCTATCACATTGCCTTTCATGGCAAATGATTTAAAATCTTGTAAAAATGAACTTTTTCCCATCACTTCCATTATTTAATTATAAAATTAAGTGCGAATATAAAAACATTTTCTTACTTTTGCACCGCATTTCAGAAATAAATGCGCAAGAGAAGAGAGATATTTGAACAAATATTATAAAACCCTTAAAAGTTTAAACAAAATGATTAAAGTAGGTATTAATGGATTCGGACGTATCGGACGTTTCGTATTCCGCGCTGCAATGGAAAGAAACGATATTCAAATCGTTGGTATTAACGACCTTTGCCCGGTAGATTACTTGGCTTACATGCTGAAGTATGACACTATGCACGGTCAGTTTAACGGCTCTATCGAAGCAGATGTTGAAAACAGCAAGCTGATCGTTAACGGCCAAGCTATCCGCATCACTGCAGAAAGAAACCCGGCTGACTTGAAATGGGATGCTGTAGGTGCAGAATACGTAGTTGAATCTACTGGTTTGTTCCTGAGCAAAGACAAAGCTCAAGCTCACATCGAAGCTGGTGCAAAATATGTAGTAATGTCTGCTCCTTCTAAAGATGACACCCCGATGTTCGTTTGCGGTGTAAACGAAAAAACATACGTGAAAGGTACTCAATTCGTATCTAACGCTTCTTGTACTACTAACTGTTTGGCTCCTATCGCTAAAGTATTGAACGACAAGTTCGGTATCTTGGATGGTTTGATGACTACAGTTCACTCTACAACTGCTACTCAGAAGACAGTTGACGGTCCTTCTATGAAAGACTGGAGAGGTGGTCGTGCTGCTTCTGGCAACATCATCCCGTCTTCTACTGGTGCTGCTAAGGCTGTAGGTAAAGTAATCCCTGCTTTGAACGGCAAATTGACTGGTATGTCTATGCGTGTTCCGACTTTGGACGTATCTGTAGTTGACTTGACAGTTAACTTGGCTAAACCGGCTACTTACGCTGAAATCTGTGCTGCTATGAAAGAAGCTTCAGAAGGCGAATTGAAGGGTATCCTGGGTTACACTGAAGATGCAGTAGTTTCTTCTGACTTCTTGGGTGACGCTCGTACTTCTATCTTCGATGCAAAAGCTGGTATCGCTTTGACTGATACTTTCGTAAAAGTTGTATCTTGGTATGACAACGAAATCGGTTACTCTAACAAGGTTCTTGACCTGATCGCTCACATGGCTTCAGTTAACAACTAATAAGCAGAGTACAAAATAATATTTAAAACAGGCAATCTCGACGAGGTTGCCTGTTTTTTGTTAAAATACAACGGGTTATTCATTAAATCAGCTATTTTTTTTGCACTTTTGCAGTTAGATTATTTTTACCGAACCTAAGTAAGTATGATAAAATTAAAACTAACGCTAACATTACTCTGCTTTATGAATATAATACAGGCTCAAAACCCTTTTTTTGAAAAGTATTCTACGCCTCACGGTACCATCCCGTTTGAAAAGATAAAAACCGAACATTATGAACCCGCCATTCGTGAAGGTATCAACCGTCACAATGCGGAGATTGATGCTATCACCAATAATCCGGAAGCGGCTACATTCGCCAACACAGTAGCTGCTTACGAGAAGTCCGGCGAACTGTTGAACCAAGTCAGCACTGTATTCGGCAATCTGCTGAGCGCGGAAACCAACGATGACATGCAGGAACTGGCAAAAACCATCATGCCGTTGCTGAGCGAACATGGTAATAACATCACTCTGAATGAGAAGTTATTTGCACGTATTAAGGCAGTGTATGACCAGAAAGACCAGGCTAATCTTACTCCCGAGCAAAATAAGCTGCTGGAAAAGGTATATAACAGCTTTGTTCGCAGTGGAGCCAACCTCGAAGGAGAAGCCAAAGAGCAATATCGTGCTCTGAGCAAAGAACTCAGCCTGCTAACCCTGCAATTCGGAGAAAACAACCTGAAAGAAACCAACGACTATAAACTGGTACTGACAGACCCTGCACAACTTGCCGGCCTGCCGCAAAGCGCCATTGATGCAGCCGCAGAAACTGCCAAAGAAAAAGGCGTGGAAGGATGGGTATTCACTTTGCAGGCTCCCAGTTATAGCCCGTTTATGACGTATGCCAGTAACCGCGATTTACGTTGCAAGCTTTATATGGCATATAATACCAAATGTACCCATGACAATGAAACCAACAATCTGGAGATTGTAAAGAAGCTCGTTAATACCCGCTTGGCTATTGCGCAACTTTTGGGATACAGCAGTTTTGCTGAATATAACCTGCAAGAGCGAATGGCAGAAAATAGCGGCAATGTATATAAACTGCTGGATCAGCTACTGGATGCTTACACTCCCACCGCCAAGCAAGAATATGCAGAGGTAGAGACTTTAGCACGCCAACTGGAAGGCAGTGACTTCACAGTGATGCCTTGGGACTGGTCTTATTATTCCCATAAACTGAAAGACCAGAAATTCCAGATAGATGATGAAATGCTCCGTCCCTATTTTGAACTGAGCAAGGTAAAAGAAGGGGTATTCGGTCTGGCTACCCGCTTGTATGGCATTACTTTCAAGAAAAACAGCGATATCCCGGTATATCACAAGGATGTGGATGCATATGAGGTATTTGACAAAGACGGTAAGTTCCTGTCCGTGCTCTATACAGACTTCCATCCCAGAGAGGGTAAACGTGCAGGTGCATGGATGACTTCTTATAAAGAACAATGGATTGACGAAGCAACCGGTGAAAACAGTCGCCCGCACATATCTATCGTGATGAACTTCACCAAGCCGACAAAAGACAAACCCGCCTTACTGACATTTGGTGAACTGGAGACATTCCTGCATGAATTTGGGCATAGCCTGCATGGTATGTTCGCGAATTCCACCTATGAAAACCTGAGCGGTACAAATGTATATTGGGACTTTGTGGAACTTCCCTCTCAATTCATGGAGAACTTCGCTATTGAAAAAGAGTTCCTCCACACATTTGCCAGACATTATCAGACCGGAGAACTCATCCCGGACGAACTGGTACAGCGCATTGTAGATTCTTCTAATTTCGATGCCGCTTATGCCTGCCTGCGTCAGGTTAGCTTTGGATTACTGGATATGGCATGGTACACCCGTACCACCCCATTTAATGGTGACGTGAAAGCTTACGAAAAAGAAGCATGGAAGAAAGCACAGATTCTTCCTGTGGTAGAAGATGCCTGTATGAGTACACAGTTCTCGCATATCTTTGCCGGAGGTTATTCTGCCGGATATTACAGCTATAAATGGGCGGAAGTTCTGGATGCAGATGCTTTCTCACTGTTTAAACAAAAAGGAATCTTCAATCCAGAAGTAGCCGCTTCCTTCCGGGAAAACATTCTTTCCAAAGGAGGAACAGAACATCCGATGACACTATACAAACGCTTTCGCGGACAAGAACCAACTATTGATGCATTATTAATCAGAAATGGAATAAAGAAATGAAAAAGATGAAAACCTATATACAGCTGCTGCTAGTCGCTCTCTTCGTACCCGTATTGAGCGCTTGCGATCAGGAAGACGATGTTATTGACATCTTCACCGGAAAAACCTGGTACATGACTTACATTGCAGTGGAAGGACAAAACAAAATGTACGACTTCTGGCAAGGAGATCAGGATGCAAGAGAAAAGAGTTTTAAGACGATTGCAGGAGATAATTACACTTTAGTGTTTGATGGTGCTGAGGTAAACGGTACAGCGGGTGGAACTTTCACCGGAAAAGCCACCACTGCCTCTGTTAATGGAGACTGGAATGCAGATGGTAACAATCGGGAACTAAAGATAACCGTAAAAAATGCAGGCACTGACGCAGATAAGTATTTAGGTAAAGCTTTCATAGAGGGAATAAAGAATGCAAAAAAATATGGAGGAGATAACAAAAACCTGTATATTTATTACGATGAAGGACAAACAAGAAAGTTCATCTCCTTCGCTCCACAACGTAACTCAGGCAATTAAGACTATGGAAGGTTCTGCTAAAGAAAAACAAGAAGCACTGGACAAGCGTTATATACGTATGGCAAGTATCTGGGCGGAAAATTCATATTGTAAACGCCGCCAGGTAGGTGCACTCATCGTCAAAGATAAAATGATTATTTCTGACGGGTATAACGGAACGCCTGCCGGTTTTGAAAATGTATGTGAAGACGATAATAACGTTACCAAACCTTACGTGTTGCATGCCGAGGCGAATGCAATCACGAAGATAGCACGCTCTAACAATAGCAGCGACGGTGCCACTATGTATGTCACCGCTTCGCCATGCATCGAATGTTCAAAACTGATTATCCAGGCAGGTATCAAACGAGTGGTTTACTCCGAGAAATACCGTTTGGAAGACGGTATCGAACTTTTGAAACGTGCAGGTATCGAGGTAGTATATGTAGCTACAGGCTACAAGATACAAGCTACAAGCAGTGAACAAGAACCTTAAACAAACAATAAACTAAAATCTGCGAAGCATACAGCCACTACCCGTAGCTTGTAGCTCGTAGCTAACAACTAAAAGATATGAGTACAAAAAACTCTTCCCGCTTTACTCCGCTCGTCATTGCAATCAGCGTGGTAATGGGAATTCTGATCGGAACATTTTATGCCAGGCATTTCGCCGGAAATACGCTGGGCATTATTAATGGCTCGTCCAACAAGCTGAATGCATTGTTGCGGGTTGTTGAAGACCAGTATGTAGACACCGTCAATATGACGGACCTCGTGGAAAAAGCAATGCCACAGATATTGGCTGAGTTAGACCCCCACTCTACTTACATTCCTGCCCAGAATCTGGAGGAAGTTAATTCAGAGTTGGAAGGCAGTTTCAGCGGTATCGGTATTCAATTCACCATTCAGGATGATACGATTCATGTGAACAGTGTCATTCAAGGCGGTCCGTCCGAGAAAGTAGGACTGATGGCAGGCGACCGCATCGTCATGGTAGACGACAGCTTGTTCGCCGGAATAAAACTGACCAATGAGAAAGCCATGCGCACTTTGAAAGGTCCGAAAGGAACCAAAGTGAAACTAAGCGTCAAACGTGCTACAGAAAAGAATTTGCTGGACTTTGTCATCACCCGCGGTGATATTCCACAGAATACAATTGATGCAGCTTATATGCTCAGCAATGATTATGGATACATTCAAATCAGTAAGTTTGGACGTACCACTCATGTAGAACTGCTGAATGCTATTGCTCAACTCAGTCATCAGAATTGTAAGGGAATTATTATTGACTTGCGCGACAACACCGGTGGTTACATGGAGGCTGCCGTGCGTATGGTGAATGAATTCCTGCCGGAAGGACAACTTATTGTCTATGCCCAGGGACGTAAATATCCCCGTATGGAAGATTATGCCAACGGAACAGGCAGTTGCCAAAAAATGCCTTTGGTTGTGCTGACCAATGAAAGTTCGGCATCCGCCAGTGAGATCTTTGCAGGAGCTATTCAGGATAATGACCGTGGTACAATCGTAGGACGCCGTTCCTTCGGAAAAGGATTGGTACAACAACCGATTGACTTCAGCGATGGCTCTGCTATCCGCCTGACAATTGCCCGCTACTATACTCCATCCGGTCGTTGTATACAACGTCCATATAAGAATGGTAAGGACGCCAAATACGAAATGGATTGGCTGACCCGCTACGAGCATGGTGAATTCTTCTCTAAGGATAGCATCAAGCTGGACGAGAATTTACGCTACTCCACCCGTCTGGGACGTCCTGTTTACGGTGGTGGTGGTATTATGCCGGACGTATTCGTACCGCAGGATACCACAGGAACCTCTTCTTATCTGATTGAAGTGCTCAATAAAGGACTGACTTTACAGTTCAGCTTCCAGTATTCCGACCGCAACCGGGCTAAACTGAATGAGTTCGAAAATGAAGAAGACATGCTGAAATATCTTCGTCAGCAAGGTATCGTAGAACAGTTTATCCGTTTCGCAGACAGCAAGGGAGTGAAGAGACGCAATATCCTTATTCACAAGTCCTACAAGCTGATGGAAAGAAACCTTTATGGAAACATTATCTATAATATATTAGGCAGGGAGCCCTATATAAGGTATATCAACCAAGGCGATCCTACCGTACAAAAGGCATTGGAAATTCTGGAGAACGGTGAAGCATTTCCCAAAGCTCCGGAAGATGTTGTGAAAGAAGAAACGAAAGATGAAGGAAAGAAAAAAAGAACTGCGGAAGCGTATGGCATTGTTAAAGACCCGACACGGGCTTACCACTACGCATCAATCCCAGTCTGCTAAAATACTTGCCGCCCTGGAAGCCCACCCGGCTTTCAGGGCGGCACATATCGTCCTGCTCTATTATTCACTGAAGGACGAAGTCGATACGCATGAATTTATCCGGAAGTGGAGCCGTGAAAAGCGGATATTACTTCCGGTTGTTGTAGGTGACGATCTGGAATTGCGTGTCTATACCGGTCCCGAAGACCTGGCAACAGGAAGTTATGGTATTGAAGAACCTACCGGAGAACTCTTCACCGACTATGCAGCTATCGACTTTGTTGCCGTTCCCGGCGTAGCTTTCGATAATGCAGGTAACCGTCTGGGCAGAGGCAAAGGTTATTATGACCGACTGCTCCCCCGCCTCACGGCTTTCAAAGCCGGCATCTGTTTTCCTTTTCAATTAGTGGAAGAAGTGCCTGCGGAGCCATTCGACATCCGCATGGATACGATTATAACAATTCAATGAAAACAAATTATCACACTCATACTACCCGTTGCATGCACGCTACGGGTAGCGACGAAGACTACGTACTCAGCGCCATCAAAGGCGGCTATCAGGAGCTGGGATTTTCAGACCACACTCCGTGGAAGTATCACACCGATTATGTGGCTGACATGCGTATGCTCCCCGAAGAATTACCCGGATACGTAGAAAGCCTACGCTCGCTCCGCGAGAAATACCGGGATCAGATCAGTATCAAAATCGGATTGGAATGCGAGTATTTTCCCACCTATATCCATTGGCTGAAAGAGAAAATCAAAGAGTATCAACTGGATTATATCCTGTTCGGCAATCACCATTACCATACAGATGAGAAGTTCCTTTACTTCGGGCATCATACCGAGAACCTCGATATGCTGGAACTCTATGAAGAGAGTGCTATCGAGGGAATGGAAAGTGGTTTATTCTGCTGTCTGGCCCACCCGGATTTATTCATGCGCTCATATCCTCAGTTCGACCGTCATTGTAAGTTAATCAGCCGCCATATCTGCCGCACAGCCGCACGCCTCCATATTCCGCTGGAATATAATATCGGTTATGTAGCTTATAATGAGGCACACAATTTGCAGACTTATCCCTGCCCGGACTTCTGGCACATTGCCGCCAATGAAGGTTGTACTGCTATCATCGGGTTAGATGCACATAACAATAAAGACCTGGAAACGCCTGTATATTACAATCGTGCCATAGAAGAATTGAAAGCATTGAAGATACAGAGAGTGGATAGCTTATCACTAATCACTAACCACTAATCCCTATCTGAATATGATATTCGTGATCACCTGCGCACCTACGTGGCGATTCAGGTTGCGTACCAGCAAGTCACGTCCCATCATCAGTTCCTGGCGCAGGGCGGCAGAGGTCAGATGGACATATAAAATCTGATTGCGGATATAGAGTTCGCGGGTATAAGAGGCAATAGTGGGGCCAAGGATTTCTGCCCATGAGTTAATGAGCCGCTGCTCATTGAGTGGCGACTCCAGACTCTCCTGCCGAAGGAAAGTACGTATCAGTTTACCTATTTGTTCGGCATCGTTACGCTTCATGCTTCATCCTCCTCCCGTTCTGTTATGACTCCTTGATCTACCTGGAACATTTTGTAATCGCTGCCTACCTTATGAAGAATGCGATCCAGATGTTCCCGGTTCGTATCTGTTATGAATATCTGCCCGAAGTTATCACCGGCTACCAGCTTGATGATCTGCTCTACGCGAGAAGCATCCAGTTTATCGAAGATATCATCCAGCAAAAGCAAAGGTACTGTGGTGCCGGTCCTTTTCAGGAAATCAAATTGTGCCAATTTCAAGGCAACAAGATAGGTTTTGTTTTGCCCTTGCGAACCTTCCCGCTTGATAGGGAAATCACCCAGAAGCATATTCAGTTCATCTTTGTGAATTCCATGCAGAGAGTATCCCATAATCTGGTCACGCACACGACTTGCTTTTATTACATCCAACAGGGATGCATCACGGGCATGCGAATCATAAGTCAACCCGACCTGCTCCTTATCTTGTGAAATAAAAGAATAAAATGACTGGAAAATAGGAATGAATTCACTGATAAAAGCCTCCCGCTTGCGGAAAACAACCTCACCGGCCTGTGCCATCATCTCTTCCCAAATGAGAAACAGCTCTTCTTCTACCGGCACTTCACTTTTCAACAACGTATTTCGTTGAGCCAACGCTTTATTATAGCGTATCAGAGCTTCCAGATACTCTTTATCATACTGCGAAATTACGACATCCATAAAGCGCCGACGCTCGTCACTGCCTCCGGCAATCAATTCCGAGTCGGCAGGAGAAACCATGACCAGAGGCAAGAATCCGATATGATCGGACAAGCGGGTATATTCCTTTTTGTTCCGCTTGAATTGTTTCTTTTGCCTGCGCTTCATACCGCAATAAATCTCTTCCGGCGTACCGTCGGGGGCTTCATAAAAGCCTTGGATAACAAAGAATTCCTGATCATGGCGGATGTTTTGCGAGTCGATGGGATTGCCCGAACTCTTACAAAACGAAAGGAAATAAATAGCATCGAGCAAATTCGTTTTCCCCATGCCATTCTGTCCGAAAAAACAGTTCAACTTGGGTGAGAACGAGAACTCAACTTGTTCCAGATTCTTATAATTAAGTATGGATATACGTTTCAGTATCATATTACAGCAGTAAATTCAGTTACAAAGATAATGCAAAATCTCGATTTAGTGAGCGAAAAGAGAATTCATTCTTTTTCCCGAATGTGAGAGATTTATCTAAACCGAATGCAGTACAAAATAAACATGCTTATTTTTAATGCGGAGGCAAAGCTTAGCTCATCAAAAAGTAGGAAGAATTTCGGGTTTTCAAGTGTAAAAGAAAAAAAGATGCCGCTAAATTTCGTTGATACCTATAAAAAAGTTACTTTTGCGGGTCGAAATGGCTAAATAAGAATAATAACAAAAAGAATATATAAAATGGCAGAACAAAAGAAAGCTAACGAAGCCCTGAATGTGGAAGAAGCATTGTCACAATCGGAGGCATTTCTCATTAAAAACAAAAAAGCAATTATCGGCGCTGTAGTAGCAGTAATCATCATCGTAGCCGGTATAGTAATGTACAAGAACCTTTATGCTGAACCGCGCGAAGAAAAAGCACAGGCTGCATTGTTCAAAGGACAGGAATACTTTGAGGCCGACCTTTACGAACAGGCATTGAATGGCGACAGTATCGGATTCGCAGGTTTCGCTAAAATTGCTGATGAATACAGCGGAACCAAAGCTGCCAACCTGGCAAAAGCATATATGGGTATCTGCTACGCTCACCTGGGACAATACGAAGCTGCAGTGAAAGCACTGGATAGCTTCAGCGGAAAAGACCAGATGATAGCTCCTGCAATGAAAGGTGCAATGGGTAACTGCTACGCACAATTAGGCCAGCTGGACAAAGCTGCTTCTATGTTGCTGAGTGCTGCTGACGAAGCTGATAACAATTCACTCAGTCCTATCTACCTGCAACAAGCCGGAGAAATCCTCGTTAAGCAAGGCAAGTATGACGACGCTATCAAAGCATATACCAAGATTAAGGACAAATATTTCCGTTCTTACCAGTCAATGGATATCGATAAGTACATCGAACAAGCCAAACTGCTGAAGAAGTAATATACCTTATTATATAGTATATCAGACACGGGTTACACAGATTTTACACGGATAAAAAAGAAACAACCGTGAAATCCGTGTAATCCGTTTCTTTTTTTATCCCCCTTTTATTTTTAATTATTAATTTTAGAATAACTATGGCAACAGCTTATCATAACCTTTCAGACTACGACTTCAACTCTGTTCCTGACGCTAAAGAAATGAAGTTCGGCATTGTTGTTTCTGAGTGGAACTTCAATATCACCGGAAAACTTTTAGAGGGCGCAATGAATACTTTAAAAAAACATGGTGCCAGAGACGAAAATATTTTGGTGAAAACTGTTCCGGGTAGCTTTGAATTAATTTTTGGAGCCAACCAATTCATTGAATATAGTAATGTGGATGCAGTTATTGCAATTGGTTGCGTAGTTAGAGGAGATACCCCACATTTTGACTATGTTTGTATGGGAAGTACCAACGGAATTGCTCAACTGAACGCAACTGGCAACGTACCAGTTATTTACGGATTAATTACCACCAATACAATGGAGCAAGCCGAGGACCGTGCCGGTGGCAAACTGGGTAACAAAGGTGACGAATGTGCAATTACTGCAATAAAAATGATCGATTTTGCTTGGAGTTTACAAAAATAGTCGTATCTTTGCACCGCAATTGAGAAACAAAGCTACTCAATGAGAGAATTGAGATAGATTTCAAAGTGCAAAAGGGCAAATACCAGAGTGGCCAAATGGGGCAGACTGTAAATCTGCTGTCTTTCGACTTCGGTGGTTCGAATCCATCTTTGCCCACAAAAAATTGCGGAAGTAGCTCAGTTGATAGAGCATTAGCCTTCCAAGCTGAGGGTCGCGGGTTTGAGCCCCGTCTTCCGCTCTTCTGAAAATCAGATAGTTATCGCAAGATTTCTATCTGATTTTTGTTTTTAGAGAATGATAAATTTAGCGTGGTTTAACCGAGTGAGTTAAACCGAGAGTTAAACCAAAATCTTATGAACACAACAATCAACGTAGCGTGCTACAAATAGAAAACTTTAGCAAAAGAAAATGATTACCTACACCTGAAACTCATAATCATAAGGTTTATGGAATATATTAATGAATTTCACAAGTAATAGATAGAGTTCACTCATCAATCAATACCCTCATTGGGCAAGCAACCGCATCGTTAGAAGAGAAAAGGAAGCAACAGGAACGTTTGAACGAACAGAGACTTATAAGAGAAGACAAACAAAATGACTGATAAGATTTGCCAATTCCAATAACCTATGAATTTCTCTCCGAGCTAAATAGATTGAAATTATAATTCAAACTCTCTTTTACAACAATTCAAGTATCTGCTTCTTATAATTAAGTATAAAGGAATGGCCCTGTAAGAATTCGATGTTTAAGAGCCCAATATTGCCATCACCTATTATAAAATCTAACGTATACTCATCCTTTCCTATCTTGAATGTTACATTTCTACATAATTCAGCCATCTTAATTGATAATTTATTTACGATATTAGCTGTTTCCTTTTGGATTTGCTCAGGTTTTCCTACATATAAACCACGTTGAAGCTTATTGTTTCTACATCCCGTATCAAAGGCAAATCGTGTTTTTTTTCCATTGACTTTACTATCTAAAATGATATAATCTATTGCCACATCAGGATAGTCTTCATGGTTTTTCCATTTATAAATAGTCCCTTTCGCTTTATTATTAGAATCGTAGGGTTCAACAATATTCTTTTCCATATCAAATTTCCAAGCTCCTGATCTAAGTATATTAGCCCCGACGATAAATTTTGGTGCATATTTTTGATAATGCCCAGTAAGATCTGCAACTAAGCAATACACTTTATGATATGTCTTTCCACAAAAAAAGATAGAATCTATAAAAGCACTTGAAATCTTATCTTTAGTTTGGTTAACAGGAATTGTTTGTAATTCATCTTCTTTTATTCCGCATGAATCAATAGCAAAAATAGAATCAATTATACATAACGAACAACCCGTATCAATAAGAGAGGATATTGAGTGCCTTGTTGTCTCATTGAATACCTGTACATCCGTATACATAAACTTATCTTTAAAAATAAGCTTTGATTGTGCTTTAGCAGCAAAACTGACAGCAAGCATTATACATAAGGATAAAAAATATAACTTCATAATTATTTAAAAAATATATCTCTTAAAACATCTCCTATCCACGGTTCTCTCATTTTTTCTCGAAAATAATCATCCTTAAATTTAAAGGCATCTTTATTGTATATTCTTTTAAGATTGTGATTCACACTGTCTCGGTAGTGTAAGATTAGCCGATAATACAATGCAGAGTCATTAATTTCATCTTGTTTTGCAGTTATTGAATCTTTAACAGCAGGTATAGTAGCAAGGGTATCTTGAATTGTACTCGTTACCAACGTGTCTTTTACAAATTTTATATCTAACGTATCTCTATTTAAATTGAAAGATCTATTCGTCTGTGCAAATAAAGCCCCGTTGCTAAGTGCAAGAATTAGTAAGATTGATATTTTAAATACATCTTTCATACACCGTTTTTTGCAAAGATACAACATTCTAAAAATAGAGGTTACTTTTACCTGAAAAATAGAGGTATATCTGTAAGTTCCAAGTTTTGAGATTTCAATAGAAGCATATCTAAGTCCAACTGTCCTAACAAAGAGTAAATGTTATATATAATGGTAGGAAAAGAATGCAAGAAGCTAAAAAACAAATATGCAAACCGGAAATAATTAGCGAAACACTTGACATCGCCTTCTCAATATCGTATCTTTGTATCATCCTTTTATAGATAATCTTTATTCAACTTTGCATTAAACTACATTTCACGGCATATAGGAACGGAGAAGCAACTGCTTCCCCGTTTTTTTATTCCCTCAACACAGCAGGCTCCGATAGCTCACGGTTATATAAGCGTGGGCTTACACTTATATAAGCGTGAGCCCACACTTGTACAACCGTAATGCCACACTCCGTCGTCTCCAATGCCACACTTCAACAATTTAAACATGTGGCATTCAGCGGACTAAGATGTGGCATAGAGGAGAATAAAGTGTGGCATTTGCCTCGCTAACCACAGGCAAAAGATATCAGAAATTCACAATCACAAGACATTCGAGTCATGACACTCATCTTGGCAGTATTCCCGTTAATAATACATAAATCTGCTATTGACAAAAGGCAACAATTATCTGCCGGAATCAGTAGATATTATTCTTAATTTGGATCAAATCACAATAAAGAATGTTTCATTGCAAGCAGAATAATTTCAAAAACAGTCCCTCTTATCTCATAATATTACTCCTATACTGCGTCGGCGTCAGATTAACCAACTGCTTAAACGTGCGATTGAAATGAGTGATCGAATCGAAGCCGCATTCCACAGCTATCTGCGAAATATCCATTTCTCCCAATGCTAATAACTTACAAGCATATCCCACACGCATTTCCATCACATACTGCAAAAGCGTCTTCCCTGTATTCTCCTTGAAATAACGACAGAAGGCGCTGGAGTTCATGCTCGCCATTCCGGCAATTTCATTCAATTTGAGGTTACGGGTGTAGTTATTGTTTATAAAGGAAATGATTTTATCAATCCGCTTGTTCCCCAGCGTAGGAAACTTTTCGTAATAATGCAGACTTGCCAGCGTCCTTCTTTGCGGACTGACTGCCAGCTCCTGCAACAAATCCAGCAACCCGCTTATCTGGTGAAAACCACTTAATGAAAGAAAGCCGGAAAGCAACTCCCCTACCCGGGTTGCATCCTGTTTCGGAAAAATGATACCTCTCTTCGATTCTTCCAACAGCATTTTTATTTGCAGAAACTGAGGATAATAATCAAAGGAATACTGCATAAAGTTCTGCTCAAACTGAATAATAGTCCCTTGCACGCGTGAAGTGGCGTTCTCCGAACCATAAATATCATTGCTCCGCATGTAATGGGGCAGATTAGTACCGAACAGAATCACATCACCCGCAGAGAACTTCTCAATGCAGTCGCCTACAAAGCACAGGCCATGACTCTCCTTTACGTAAATGATTTCATACTGGCTGTGGAAATGCCACGGATAAGTGAAACGATCATAATCGTAATGCCGAGCCTTGATCGGATTCGACTCCGATATAGGCAACTTTTCATTTATAATCGGTCGGCGCATATATTCTGCAAAGTTTAATTCACACACAAAGATAAGGAAAGACAATAGAAATGCTACCGCATATATGCAAAAATCCGCATATATTCTGCAAAGATCCATTTATCGCAGCATTATTTTTGCACGTATATTTGCAGTCAATAATCAGTTAAACTATTAATATATAAATGTTATGGAAAAAACCTGGAGATGGTTTGGCAAGAAAGACAAGATCACGCTCGACATGCTGCGGCAAATCGGCGTGGAAGGAATTGTGACTGCCTTGCACGATGTGCCCAATGGTGAAATATGGACCGAAGAGGCTATCAACGATCTGAAAACCTACATTGAGTCTTACGGCCTGCGCTGGTCTGTAGTAGAAAGCCTGCCTGTTTGCGAGGCGATCAAGTATGCCGGACCGGAACGAGAGCAGTTGATAGAAAACTATAAAGTCAGTCTGGCAAACCTGGGCAAGTGCGGTGTGAAAACCGTATGCTATAACTTTATGCCCGTTATCGACTGGATACGCACGGATTTGCAACATCCCTGGGCAGACGGCACTTCGTCACTCTACTTCGACCGTGTTCGCTTCGCTTACTTCGACCTTCGAATCCTCGGACGCGAAGGAGCCGAAAAGGACTACTCCGCCGAGGAACTGGTAAAGGTTGCAGAACTGGACAAGACCATCACCGAAGCAGAAAAGGATGATCTTATCGACACGATCATCGTAAAGACGCAAGGTTTCGTCAACGGAAATATCAAAGAAGGAGATAAGAATCCGGTGAACATCTTCAAGAAGCTGTTGGCCCTCTATAAAGGTATCGACCGTGATATGCTACGCGAAAACATGCGTTATTTCCTCTCCGCCATCATGCCTGTCTGCGAAGAATATGGTGTGAATATGTGTGTGCATCCCGATGATCCTCCGTTCCAGGTATTAGGTTTGCCGCGTATTGTCACCAACGAAGCAGACATCGCCTGGTTCCTGAATGCAGTGGATAACCCGCATAACGGACTGACCTTCTGCGCCGGTTCCCTCAGTGCAGGCGAGCATAACGATACCCGTGAATTGGCAAAGAAATTCGCTAAACGTACTCACTTTGTCCACCTGCGCAGCACGGCTGCCATGCCCGGAGGCAACTTTATAGAGAGCTCGCACCTGACCGGACGCGGACATCTGATTGACCTCATCCGTATCTTTGAGAAAGAAAACCCGGGACTGCCTATGCGTGTAGACCACGGACGGATGATGCTGGGTGACGAAGACAAGGGATATAACCCCGGATATTCATTCCATGGCCGTATGCTGGCATTGGCACAGGTAGAAGGAATGATGGCAGTGATAAACAATGGATAATTAATAATTAAAAATTAAATAAGGAGATTATGAACGAACAATTCAGTATTGCAGGTAAAGTAGCCGTTATCACCGGTGCAGGTGGTGTATTGGGTGGCAGCATTGCCAAATGTTTCATGGAGCAAGGCGCCAAAGTAGTAGCCGTTGACATCCGTCAGGAACAACTGGACAAACGTGTAGAAGAACTGAAAGCTTATGGTGAAGATGTGATCGGCATTGTAGGTAATGTATTGGACATCGCCAGCCTTGAAAAATTAGCTGATGACATCGTTGCCAAATGGGGACGTATCGACATCCTGCTCAACATTGCCGGTGGCAATATGCCGGGTGCTACGCTGGCTCCCGACCAGAACTTCTTCGACATGGACGTTACCTGCTGGGAGAAAGTGACTAACCTAAATATGAACGGAACCGTTTATCCTTCTATGGTATTCAGCAAAGTGATGGCTAAGCAAGGTAAAGGTTGTATCGTAAACGTATCTTCCATGGCTGCTTACAGCGCTATCACCCGCGTTCCGGGTTACTCGGCAGCTAAGACAGCCGTTGCCAACTTCACTCAATGGCTGGCAAGCGAACTTGCACTGAAGTACGGAGACGGCATCCGTGTGAATGCTATCGCTCCGGGTTTCTTCATCGGCGACCAAAACCGTGCCGTGCTTATCAATCCTGACGGTTCGCTGACAGACCGCAGCAAGAAAGTTTTAGCCAAAACTCCGATGAAACGCTTTGGAGATATCAACGAACTGAACGGCGCCGTACAATTCCTGTGCAGCGATGCGGCAAGTTTCGTGACGGGTGCATTGCTGCCGATAGATGGCGGATTTAGTGCATTCAGCGGAGTATAAGAAGCTACACTATATTTTTTCCATACAAAAGCTGTTTCAGAATTCTGAGACAGCTTTTGTTGTTTATTTGATAGATTCAACTTTAATACACACCAAAGTAACAAATAGAAAACATACCGAAGACATAACACTCGAAGTAGATTAAGATAACTATTTTGTATTGAGTTTGTTGTATATTGGAGATAAACCTTTATCTTTGTTACATTAAAAAAGCAAACGATTATGGACAATACACTAAAATTGACCGATACTTATTGGGAAATGCTAAAGTCCCTGAATGATGATATAAAATTGCGGTTAGCGACTCGGTTAACAGCTTCTGTTATTGCCGGTAAAAACACCAGCAGAAATAGAACTAACGAGATGATAGAGAAACATCTTGGAAAATGGGAAGATGAAAGAAGTGCCGAAGCTATCATAAAGGATATATATGCAGGACGAAATAGTATTAAAACTCCCTTGAATTTCGATTAAAATGAATAAAACGCCTAAGTATTTGCTCGACAGCAATATTTGTGTCTATATCCTAAGGGGAAGGAAAGGCGTGCGTGAACAACTTCAAAAAGTGGGATGGGACAATTGTTGTATCTCAGAAATGACTGTTGCCGAACTTTTATATGGGGCCGAATGCAGTAGTAAAATAGAGGAAAACAAAAAAGAAGTACTTTCATTCTGTGCTGATATTGAAATTATTCCCATAGGATTGGCTTTATCCGAATATGCTCACCAAAAAGCAATATTAAGAAAGAAAAGAAGTTTAATCGATGATTTAGATCTTTTAATCGGTTCTACAGCTGTGGCTATTGATTGTATAATGGTTACAGAAAATGTAAAGCACCTCAATAGAATAGAAAATATTCAAATAGAGAATTGGACTACCATTTAATAAGACTTTAGGGTCACTCAATAAGTGGACTCATCCTTTGTAGCAATTTCAATTTAACCTATACACTATTTCAATGAAAAACGAACCTCCTACTCATGTCCTGGGCCTGGCTCATCCTCCTATTCCCGTTGTACGCATCGGACTCATAGGCTTAGGCAATCGCGGATTACTCACATTGGAGCGTTATATGCTCATAGAGCACGTAGAGATCAAAGCTTTGTGTGAGATACGCCCCGGAAACCTGGCAAAAGGGCAAGCCCTACTGACAAAAGGCGGACATCCCGCTGCAACCGGTTATGCCGGAGAAAACGGCTGGCAACAGATGTGTTGCAACCCTGATATCGACCTCATCATTATATGTACGGACTGGCTGACACATACCCCTATGGCCACCTACGCCATGGAACAAGGCAAGCATGTTGCCATCGAGGTGCCCGCCGCCATGACCGTAGCCGAGTGCTGGCAACTGGTAGACACCGCCGAACGTACCCGCCGCCACTGCATCATGCTGGAAAACTGTTGCTATGACGCCTTTGCCCTGACCACGCTGAACATGGCAAGACAAGGCCTGTTCGGTGAAATCATGCACGTGGAAGGTGCTTATATACACGACCTGCGCTCCATGTACTTCAGCGATGAAAACCAAGGCGGCTTCCATAACCACTGGAACAAGGCTTACTGCATGGAACACACCGGAAACCCCTATCCCACTCACGGCTTAGGTCCTGTATGCCAGATCCTGAATATCCACCGGGACGACCGTTTGAATTACCTTGTATCAATGTCCACCCACCAGGCGGGAATGACGGAATATGCCCGCCGCACTTTCGGCAAGGACTCCCTCGAAGCACAACAGGCTTACCTGTTAGGAGACATGAACACCACCCTCATCCATACCGTCAAGGGAAAGACCATCCAACTGCAATACTGCACTGTCCATCCACGCCCTTACAGCCGTTCGCACACCATCTGCGGCACGCGAGGGTTTGCACAGAAATATCCGGTAGCCACAATCAGTCTGGAAGATGTGCGTAGCGGAGAGGCAGCCAACACAACCACCGAAGAACTCTTGCAACGCTATCAACATCCTTTTACAGCTACCATCGGTAAAGAAGGAGCCCTCAAAGGTGCCCCGAACGAGATGAACTATATCATGGATTACCGCCTCATCTACTGCCTGCACCACGGGCTTCCCTTGGATATGGACGTCTACGATGCCGCCGAATGGTCGTGCATCACCGAGCTTAGTGAACAATCGGTATTGAATGGTAGTCGCCCGGTAGAAATACCCGACTTCACGCGGGGTGCATGGGAGGCTTTTCCTTGTGTTGCAAAAAACTAATCTTGTGATACAGAGATCAGTCTAATAATGATACAAAGAAATACCCGCTACTCCCATATCCGACGAATGCCGGGAATGGTGGGATAAAGACGATTGACCTGTTCAGTCCGGACGACCTCACATGGACTTCAAAGATTGATATTGCAAAAAGCCCTAAACTGTTTACATCTGCAAAAGAACGTTCTTTTTCCTTGCGTACTTTAAAAAGATACATTACTTTTGCCACCGTTAAACACAGTATTCACCCCTTTAAAACTGAAAGAAAGGGACTAATTTATGTTGGAACTATAATATCTCAGCCAGGACTAAGTTGACTCATCGGGATGATGGGGCTTTGCAATTTTCTTGATTAGTCCTACAATCACATTTATAATTTTATTATTATTCACTTCAATGCAGTGGACAGATAGCGTTGTATCTATCATCATCCCTCATGCATTGGATACAAAACGCATATTGCACTGCCCCGTCGCGAGGCGGGCAGCCCATGCCGTATGCGTACACATGAAAAAAGAAAATATGGGAATACGATTAAAAGATTTAAGTAAGCTGGGATATAGAGACAATGTAGCACGCAGTCTGGCAGTAGCCATCGTCGGTAAACATTGCAAGCACCAAAGCAAAGAACAGATTATCAAGACACTGAGCGACGTGCTGGAAAATCCCGATACTTATAAAGAGAATGAGACATGGGGCAAACTGGCCGAACACCTGTCCCCCACCCTCATCGAAAAGAAGTTCACAGCATACGACTTGCTCGACGAGCCGTTGCCCTATAAAACCTATGGCGGCAAGTTCATAGAAACTCTTGCCAAACAGCAGATGAACCTGGCCATGAGGCTCCCCGTCAGCGTAGCCGGCGCACTGATGCCCGATGCACATGCCGGATACGGTCTGCCCATCGGCGGTGTACTCGCCACGGACAATGCCGTCATCCCCTATGCCGTAGGGGTGGATATCGGTTGCCGGATGAGCCTGACGGTGTTCGATGCCAAAGCGGATTATCTGAAAAGATACTCGCATCAGATCAAAGAGGCACTGAAAGACTATACCCACTTCGGCATGGAGGGCGGTCTGACCTTTGCACAGGAGCATGAAGTGACAGAACGGGAAGAATTTCAATTGACCCCTCTTCTAAGGGACTTACGCGGAAAGGCCATCCGTCAGTTGGGCAGTTCCGGCGGTGGAAATCATTTCGTGGAGTTCGGAGAGCTTCTTCTGCAAGGAGAAAATGTGCTGGGACTGCCCGAAGGCAATTATATGGCATTGCTGTCACATTCCGGTTCGCGCGGACTTGGAGCAGCTATTGCCATGCATTACAGCCGGATAGCCCGTGAAGTCTGCAAACTGCCACGTGAAGCACAGCATTTTGCCTGGCTCGACTTGAACTCGGAAGAAGGACAGGAATACTGGATGAGCATGAACCTGGCAGGCGACTATGCCCATGCCTGTCACGAACAAATCCACCTGAACCTCTCGAAAGCTCTGGGGCTGAAGCCAATGGCGAACGTGAACAATCATCACAACTTCGCCTGGCAAGAGGAGATTGCACCCGGACGCACCGCCATCGTGCATCGCAAAGGGGCTACTCCTGCACAAGCTGGGCAACCGGGACTTATCCCCGGAAGCATGGCAACTCCCGGTTACCTGGTAGCAGGTCGGGGTGTGGAAGAATCATTATGTTCCGCTTCGCACGGTGCCGGACGGGCCATGTCACGCCAGAAGGCAAAGGAGAGTTTCACCCAGTCGGCCATGAAGAAATTTCTCTCGCAGGCCGGGGTCACACTGATTGGGGGTAGCATCGAAGAAATGCCATTAGCCTACAAGAACATCGACCGGGTGATGCAACCCCAAGAGACATTGGTAGAAGTGCAAGGCAAATTCATGCCGCGCATTGTAAGGATGAATAAAGAGTAAGAGGCTATGGAGAAAGTATATATGCAAATAACCTCCGGACGCGGCCCTGCCGAATGTTGCCGCGTTGTGGCGCTGGTGCTGGAAAAGATTCTGAAACAAGCCGTCGCCAAAGGAGTGAAAACAGAAATCGTGGAACGCGAAACGGGACCTCTCAACCGTACCCTGCTCTCAGCCGTCATCTCTCTGCAAGGCGGAGATTATCATGCGTTGATTGAGGACTGGGAAGGCAGCGTGCAGTGGATTGCCAAAAGTCCGTACCGCATTTATCATAAACGGAAGAACTGGTTTGTCGGTGTGCAGACCTTCACGCTCTCCGAAAGCCAGGAGGCTACGGAAGCGGAAATCCGTTATGAGGCCTTGCGGGCATCCGGACCGGGCGGTCAGCACGTGAACAAGACGGAGTCTGCCGTCCGTGCCGTCCATATTCCTACCGGAATGAGCGTGGTAGCTTCCGACCAACGCTCGCAATGGCAAAACAAAAAGCTGGCCACCGAACGCCTGCTGTTGAAACTGGCATCATGGAGCATAGAGCAAGCCATGATTCAGGCACAGGCCAACTGGAGTAATCACAACTGCCTGCAACGTGGCAATCCGGTGAAAGTGATCCAGGAGCCGCTGATTTAAAGTAGATGAATGATTTAAAAAGAAAGGAGCAACTTATGTTATCAGAAAAATATGGTCGCACGTATCATTATCCGTTTTCTCCCGGAACGACCAGTGACGACCGCATCAACCATACGTATTGGGAAGACATTCAACAGATAGAAACCCTGATACACACCGAAAAGCTGGACGGAGAAAATAATTGTCTGAGCCGCCACGGTGTATTTGCCCGCTCGCATGCAGCACCCACCACCTCACCGTGGACCAGGGAACTGCGCGAGCGTTGGGAACTCATGAAAAATGATTTGGGGGACATCGAGATATTCGGTGAAAACCTGTATGCCATACATTCGATAGAGTATCGCAAACTGGAAACACACTTCTATGTGTTTGCCGTGCGCTGTCTGGATCAGTGGTTGTCGTGGGAGGAAGTGAAATTCTATGCCACTCTGTTCGACTTGCCTACGGTGCCCGAATTACGAGTGGAAACGGTAGAAGGATTGACGCGGGAAACGTTGCAGCAACAGGTTGTTAGTCTGGCACAAGAACCGGGTGTGTTCGGAACACGCGATTCGCAAACAGGCACAGATTGTACCCGTGAAGGGGTAGTCACCCGTAATATAGGTGAATATCCTGTAAGTGAATTTGCCCGCAACGTATTCAAGTACGTACGCAAGGGGCATGTGAAGACCGATGAGCACTGGACACGCAACTGGAAGCGTGCCCGCCTCATCTGGGAAATAGGAAAGGAGGAATAAAATGAATTGGAAACTGACAGATAATAAGAATTGGGACTCACTGGAACAACAGTTCCGGTGGGTACAAGATATGAACTTCGTGATGCAGCACCATTTACATCACGAAGAAGGTAGTGTGGCCGTACATACCCGCATGGTACTGGAGGCATTGCAGCAACAGCCGGAATATCGGGCTTTGCATGCAAAGGAACAGGAAATATTGTGGGCAGCCGCTTTATTGCATGATGTGGAGAAGCGTTCTACTTCGGTAGATGAAGGAGGAGGTATTATCACTTCCAAGGGACATGCCAGACGTGGAGAATATACAGCACGCACGATCCTTTACAGAGATATTCCTACTCCGTTTCATATCCGGGAGACCATTGTTGCGCTGGTGCGTTATCATGGTTTGCCGGTTTGGATTATGGAGCGGGAGAATCCTGTGAAGAAGCTGTGCGAAGCATCTCTCAGAGTGGATACACGTTTACTGAAAATGCTTGCAATGGCGGATATTCAGGGACGTATCTGCAAAGATAAGCCTGCACTGATGGAGGCTGCCGAGTTGTTCGAAATGCTTTGCCGTGAACAGGATTGCTGGGGAAAGGCACGAAGCTTTGCAACGGATCATGCCCGCTTTCAGTACTTTCATACTGAGGATGGGTATATAGATTACATTCCGCATGATAATTTCCGGTGTGAAGTTATCTTATTATCCGGTTTACCAGGGATGGGGAAAGATCATTATATCCGTACATTGCAGCAGGATGTTCCTGTGATAAGCCTCGATGCTATCCGGCGAAAGTACAAAGTTAGCCCTACGGATAAGGCTGCCAATGGCAGGGTGGTACAGGAAGCCAAGGAAGAAGCTCGCAGCTATCTGCGTAAAGAACAAGGTTTTGTGTGGAATGCAACCAATACCTCAAAACAAATGCGCTCGCAACTGATTGATTTATTCCTCACTTACGGGGCTAAAGTGAAGATTGTTTATATCGAAAAGCCGTATGAGATATGGAGGAAACAAAATCGTGAACGGGAATTTATGGTTCCGGAAGCGGTACTGGATACAATGCTCGGGAAGCTGGAAGTTCCGCAACTGGGGGAGGCACATGAGGTGGTGTATTCTGTCTGACAGTAGACATAAGCTACTGATAGTTTTTCTTTCATAACACGATCCCTTCCTTCATTACATTGATGCTGAATGGGGTCGTGATTCTTTCCCATACACGACGCAACACTACCATCGGACTGATAATCACCCCGGTCTCCACTTCCACTTCATACAAATGACGGGTAATCTCCAATTCACGTTCAGGTGCCAAATGATCACCATCCAGCAATATGAGTAAGTCTATATCCGAATCTACCTGTGCATCTCCCCGAGCTTCGGACCCATAGAGAATGGTCTTCGCATCAGGAGCAATGCGATGCACTACTTCTGCAATCCGGCGAACAATATCAGGTCGTTTCATAACTTAATCTCCTATTCTCTAAATTACACGACAAAGATAATAATGTTTTCAGAGTTTCCCTGTCTTAAAACAAACCTATTTTAAGACCTAAAGACAATAAAAATGTGTGGCAAGAGTAACCCAAAAGATGATAGAAAGAAGATAGCCTTGCTTTTTTATAAGACTAACATATAAATAGATGACTTTCATGTACATTTGTTCAAATAAAAAATAGTACGCTTATGGGAGAATTCAATATATACAATGAAATACTCGATTTTAGCGATTTCATTCATCTGTTTCTTAATAAGGGTAAGAAAATTACCTTAGAAAAAAACGAGTATTTTTGCAGGGCAGAAGAGAATTTCCCTTTTGTAGCTTATCTTGAGAAAGGTGCATTCAGATACACCTGTGATGATTCCGATGGAAAAGAGCATATTTTGTCTTATGCATTTGAGAACGAAATTCTCGGCAATTATTCGCCTTTGCAGAATAATTGTTACGCAATTTCTAATATACAAGCTATTCAAAGCTCCGTCATATATACACTTTCTATATCTGAGATAAATTCATATTTCAATAGCAGCATGGATGCTCAGTTGCTTGGCAGAAGGATAGCAGAAGTTGTTCTTTTTTCAATGGCACAAAGACTTAAATCTCTATATTGCGATACTCCGGAAGAACGGTATCTATCATTAGTCACCAAATGTCCTGACGTACTAAACAGGATAACACTCAGAGAAATGGCTTCATATTTAATGATTACACCGGAAACCTTGAGCCGGATCAGAAGAAAAATTGTATTGAAAGGAAAATCTTGATTCAAATCAAGGTTCCTATCCTTTATTTTGCCTAACTTTGCGATTAAATAATTTTGTACCTTAATTCGATCAGTATTATGAGAGCAAAAGAAAGACTTGGGATAATGTTATTATTCCTTTACGCATTCTGTTTTATTAGTTGTGACAAGGATAATGATAGTGTGGAGAATATTGCGATCATGTCTGTATCACCTGAGTTAGTATGGATGAGAGACTCTCGTGTTCAAGTTATGGAATGTAGTATTGAGGGAGATAATGAAAAATTGTATATAGCTCCAGATCAAATAGAAGGTTTTGAATATAATAAGGGATATGATTACAAGTTAAAGGTTAAGGTAATCCCTCTTGAAAATCCCTCCACTGACGGGCCTACAGTCAGGTATGAATTGAGAGAAATTATATTCCAACATAAAGCACCATTTAAGATTCAACTTACGTATGCGGTTGATGCGGAACTCAAAAGTATCATAGAAGATGATTTACGAAATACTTCATCGCACCTTGTCGGCAGCGGTTATGTATTTAATGAAGAACTCTCAACGTGGACACTTGTTGATGCAGATTATACTCCACTATTAAGTGGGATGTATCAGAGGGAGAACGGTCCTCAAGCAGAACTTCCAGCTTCCTATAAATTATTGCCGCCAAATGAGCAAATCGTTACACATGTAAAATGGACTTTTATCTTTCTATCGGGTTCTGAACAAATGATACGCCAATACGATGCCATTATTACTCAAATTGCCGGTTCTTCTTTCAGTCGCCTTTGGTTTTACGAGGATTTGACTGAGTATTATAAGACAAAATATCCAGATGCCGGAGTTAAGGGTGTTGTGCGCGTACAGCGTCTTAGTTATAACAATCGCTGATTAATCCCCTCCGTGTAGCCCTATCTACCTATATGGAGGGAATTAAGCCGAACTACAATGTTACCGAAATACAACTTACTGCAATACAATACTTACCGAGAAATACGGTGCTATCTGGAAACAAGGATCATATTCCCTCCCCATCGCCTTAAAGAACGCTGACAAGCTTCTGCCATCATAATAAGCATTGCGTACCGCATTTATCCCCACCGTAACAGGCAAAGAAATATGCTTGGAAACCTTGAATTCAGGACGGAAACCTACCACAATGTACTGGTGCGTAAAAATCTTATCATCACCATTCAACTCTGTCAAAGCCATCTGCCCACCCATTTCCGTAATGAAACTGATGCTGAACGCTTTGTCCACATTATACCCAACCGCAAGGTTAGCTCCATCCAAAGCCGAAAAGCTGCAAGTCAGTTTATGCCCATAATTCCAGTTTACGTATAATGCGGGAAACGCCATAGGATAACCGAAAGCATTGTTCAATGCCAAACCCGCACCCAGTTCCAGATTAGGGAGTATACGCCTGACAAAGACCAACCCCGCACTTCCCAATACATTCCGAAAACGTAAATGCGAAAACCGTGTATCATCCGTATACACGCCGACACCGACGCTTGCCATCATCGACCACTTCTCACTCAAAGACCGCACATGGAAAAGCGACATCTGCAAATTCAGAATCTCGGACAACACAAGAGGCTCTGCAATATTCTTATTATTCAGAGACGCATAATCGCCCGAAAGTCCTATACCCCATATCGTAGGCTGATTGTTTTCGTTCTTTTTCATCGACAAAGGCAGATTGGCACTTCCGTGATAGACCATGGCGGAACCTTTACTGTTACCCACTTTCTGATTGTGTTCATCCCGATAAGCCGATGTACCGAAATACTCTGTTTTAATAGTGATTTGTGCTGTGCTTTCCACAGAAACCAGTACTAATAAGACTGTTGTAATAGATATCCACTTCATTTTTGTTCCTTCTTTTAATGATTTGTATGCCACAAAGATTGTCAATATCAATGCGAACGAGAAAATCTTTTTGACCAAACCCCGGCCTGCTTATGACGAAACGGATAAGCAGCAACCACTTTATCCCTTATCTTTGCAACATGAAGAAACATCTGACTTTCAAATCGCGGCAGCTCTCTACTATCTTCTGGCTACTCATTGCCGGCACTTTCTGGATACAATTCCTCAATATGTCGACCAGTATATGCGAAGCAACGCTTCTCACCATCTGCATAAGCGGCAGTTATATGCTAGTGAACCAATATCTATGCAACCATCTGCTGAAAAAAGCGATACGCACCAAGCAGATGAAGCCTTTCTGGATATTGTTTATAGTACTTTGCATCCCCACAAGTACACTGGTAGCCTCCTACTTCGTCCTCTTCCAGTATCTTGAACAAACAGGTATATTCCCTGTATCCAACATCTTCATAGAGGGAGAAGAGAACCTTCTTTTCAACTCTATTCTCTTGCTACCGGGTACATTGGTTATCAATCTCGCCTTCTGCGGCTTGTGCTTCTATTCGGAAAACCTGCAATTAGAAAAAGAGAAATCTCAATTCCTCTTCCAGACATTACGGCAGCAAATCACCCCTCACTTCATGTTCAATGTGCTGAATCACATCAATATCCTGATGCAGGATAATGTGCCTTTGGCTTCTTCCCTTTTAGAGAAATATTCCGATATCCTGCGCTACCAATTGTATAACGGTCAGAAAGAACTTATCAGCCTGGAACAGGAGATAGAATTCCTGCAAAACTACATAGCGATAGAAAACATTCGCTGGGAAGATAAACTGGCCGTAAGCACCGAATGGAAAGTAGAAGACGGCAGCATCGGATTCCCGCCTTTGTTATTACTGACATTCATAGAAAATGCCTTTAAACATGCATCGCACACACCCACGGAGAAAGGACAGGTACAGATACGGTTCAAACAGAATGCCCATCATATCCTTCTTGAAGTCGGCAATACCAACTCCCCGCATCTGCAACGACCGGGTACCGGACTGGGACTAGCCAATGCAATCAAACGACTGGACATCCTGTTTCACAAAAAGTACCAGTTGTCCGTCAACCAAACAGATACCTATTATCAAACCTCACTTAGCATTGAAATATAAAAGATGAAAGACTCCCCTGAACAACAACCCCTGAAATGCCTCATCGTAGACGACGAACAAATCGCCATCAAAGGCATTACCAACCACATCAGCAAACTGGACTTTCTCACAGTCAACGCCACCTGTTCTTCTGCACTCGAAGCAAGAGGAATATTAGAAAACCAGCCTATCGACCTCATGTTTCTGGATATCAATATGCCCTATCTTTCCGGCATCGATTTCCTGAAATCATTGGATGAAGCACCATTGACCATACTAACTACCGCCTACTCCGAATATGCCCTGGAAGGCTATCAACTTAATGTTGTTGACTACTTACTGAAACCAATTTCTTTTCAGCGTTTCTTTCAGGCAGTGACCAAGGCCGCCCATACCTTCAGAACCCAACTCTTACTGCAAAATAATGGAATAGAAGAAACCGCCCGGGAAATGTATATCAGACAGGGAGATGCATTTACTCAGATATCCTGGAAAGATATACTGTATGTAGAAGGTATGCAAAACTACCTGAAACTGCACTTCAAGTCCAAAACTCTCATCATCCATCAGACCATGACTTCACTGGAAGAAATTCTGCCTCAAAGCGCCTTCTTCAGGATACACAAGTCTTTCCTTGTAAACCTCTCGCACATCGATTCCATCGCCAAAGGAAGAGTCTTCATCAACGGGAAAGAACTTCCTGTTTCAGCCCAGCGACGGGAGGAATTACTGCAAACAGTAGTCTATAAGAATTTAATCAGCAAATAAAAATTGGGCACATCCCTTCATGAACCATGACGGATTAGACAAGATTTCCGAATATTACATCTATCTTTGCAGGCGTAAACAGACAACGCACATTTTATAGAGAAAGTTTCTAAAACTCATTACCAAACTTACGTATAAAACAGATGAAAACAATCGTAAACGTCCCTACTAAGCAAAGCCTGATTCGGGAAACAAGAGATTATTTAATGATCGCCCTCGGATTAATTCTTTATGGTATAGGCTGGACAGTATTTCTGTTGCCCAATGACATCACCACCGGAGGAGTGCCGGGTATCGCCTCCATAGTCTATTTCGCCACCGGCTTCCCTGTGCAGTACACTTATTTCAGTATCAACCTCATCCTGCTACTACTCTCTATCCGCATCCTGGGCTGGAAGTTCAGTATCAAAACAGTATTCGCTGTATTCACCCTGACATTCTTCCTTTCCATCATTCAGAGACTGGCAAGCGGTGTGGTCTTACTGCACGATCAGCCTTTCATGGCGTGTGTCATCGGTGCATCCCTCTGCGGAGGTGGCATAGGCATCGCTTTTTCTTCCAATGGTAGCACAGGCGGAACGGATATCATTGCCGCCATCATCAATAAATACCGGGATATCACATTAGGTCGTGTAATGCTGATCTGTGACCTGATTATCATTTCTTCCAGTTACTTTGTGTTGAAAGATTGGGAGAAGGTGGTTTACGGTTATGTAACCCTGTACATTTGCAGTTTTGTTCTAGATCAGGTAGTGAACAGTGCCCGGCAATCCGTACAGTTCTTTATCATCAGTGAGAAATATGATGAAATAGCCCGGCACATCAATGTATATCCACACCGGGGCGCCACCGTCATCAATGCTTCCGGATTTTATAGCGGCAAGGAACAGAAGATGTTGTTCGTACTTGCCAAGAAGCGCGAATCAACAATTATATTCCGATTGATAAAGGATATAGATCCAAACGCATTTGTATCACAAAGTGCGGTAATCGGAGTATATGGAGAAGGGTTCGACAGAATAAAGGTGAAGTAGCTACGAGTGATAAACTATGGGCTGCAAGTACCTTTATGCAGTTACTCGTTACTTGTAGCTTGTAGCTCGTAACCACCTTCTTTCCAAACATACACTACAGGGCGGCGGAGATACGGTTTCAGTTTCTCTGCCGCTTCTTTATCCATATAGTCGGTAGTTGTAAAAGTAAAGGTCAGTGCATTGTCCTTTGCAGAAAGATCAGCTTTCATCAGCAACATATCTGCCTGTTCGCCGGCATCTCTCACTTCATAATCCATCAACGTATCTGGTAATGACAGGAAATCTTTCATTACAGGAGGCGTGAGGAAAGAAGAAGCAGGCAATTCTTCCCAACCGGTGGTATAGAAATGGACATCACTATCACAAGCAGGGGCACAAGCTGTAGATACGGTACAGATTACTTTCGTACTGTCGTTCGTAGCCAACAGTTTCATTTGCCAAGAGCTTTGCGGTGTCATCTGGATACGGATATAATCGGGAGCAAGCTCCGTCATTTCCGATTTGCCGCCGAAACGGTTAGTTACTTCCGCTTTCATCTTACTTTCAAGGAAGTCGATACAGTCAGCACGGTTCACGGCAGTAAGCAGTGGACTGAGGCTATCGGGCATATTTTTGAAAAAGGTTTTAGCTTCCTGAGCTTGCAGAGAACACATCCAGGCACAAGCCAAACACAAAAACATAGTCAATTTCTTCATCATATTATTTTTCTGTTATTCCTATTTTGTATTTTATTACTTCAACGCAATCTTCAGAGCCAAGAGCATATCTCTCCAAGAAAACGTGCATCTGTTTCGTCAAAGGTATTCAGGTTTTCACTATCTATATCGAGCACGCCCCACACCTCGCCATTCTCACGAATCAACGGAACAACGATCTCCGAGCGCGACAACGAACTGCAAGCTATATGTCCGGGGAATGCATCCACATCGGGCACCACCAACGTCTCTGCCTTAGCCCATGCCGTACCGCAAACACCCCGTCCTTTCCGAATACGTGTGCAGGCTATCGGTCCCTGAAAAGGTCCCAATACCAGTTCTTCCCCTTTCACCAGATAGAATCCCACCCAAAAGAAACCGAAAGTCTCTTTCAGTGCAGCCGAAACATTAGCCAGATTGGCTATAAGGTCATTTTCGCCTTCAATCAAACTCTTTATCTGGGGAAGCAAAGTCTGATACTTTTCGGCCTTGCTGCCGTTGCTGATACATAAATCTTCTGCCATATATTCTGTCTTGAGATTTATTTACTTCCCAAATATAAGAAGAACATTCCAATCAATACCAAAATGAGATCGACAGCCTTACTTTTTAAATTCTTTTCACGGAAGAAGAGAGCTCCGAAAAGGAAGGAGACAACCACACTCCCACGACGTACCATAGAGACAATGGAAATCATGGAGTCTTCATAGCTCAGGGCATAGAAGTAGGCAAAGTCAGCTGCACTAAGGAAGACGGATATCAGGATGATAGTCCAGTCCCAACGGAAAGGGGTACTTTCTTTTCGTTTGGGATACCATAGTAAAAGGATGATGGGACACATGATAAATACCTGATAGACATTATACCACGACTGCACCGCCATAGGATTGAATTGCTTCATCAGATACTTGTCATAAAGTCCGCTGATAGCTCCGGTGATGGCAGCCAGCACGATGAAGTAAATCCATTTGTTATGTTTAAAGTCAATGCCTTCCTTCTTACCGGAACGGCTCAGCATAAAGAAAGAAAGTATGGCAAGCATGACTCCGATCCATTGATACAGGTTCAGACGTTCACCGAATATCAGCATGGCACCCACCAGCACCATTACAGGGCGGGTAGCATTAATCGGACCGACAATCGTCAACGGCAAATGCTTCATGCCAAAGTAACCGAATATCCAGGAAGATAGAACGATAAATGACTTGACAATGATAAACTTATGTACCTCCCAACCTACAACAGGTACTTCAAACATTGTTCCGTTCAAAGCAGGAGTAAAAGCGGAAATCAGTATGAAAGGAAGAAATATCAGGCTGGAGAATACCGTATTCAGAAACAGAACGGGAAGCACAGCATTATCGCGCAATGATTTCTTCTTAAATGCATCATAAAAACCCAGCAAGGCAGCTGAGAGAAAGGCGAGTAATAACCACATGTGAATTAAAAATTGAAAATTAAAAATTAAAAGGCAGTTCAGGGATAAAGTTATCCGACTTAAGAAACTGATCCGACTGCTTAACTGCTTATAAACAGTTCTTCCGGATACGTGACATCTACCAGAAACAGAGCATTGCCCGGAACGGAAGTACCAGCCTTGCAACGGTCTTTCTGCTCGATGACACGCCGGAAGCCATCAACGGTGAGCTTGCCACGGCCTACTTCGAGCAAAGTGCCGACAACTGCACGAACCATATTGCGCAGAAAACGGTCCGCCTGAATGGTGAATACCCAGGTTACATCGTCTATCTGAGTCCAGGCGGCATGCATGATGCGGCAGTTGTTTGTTTTTACGTCCGTATGCAGTTTGCTGAAACTGGTGAAGTCTGTATAATCAAACAAACTACGAGCCGCTTCGTTCATTCGTTCGAAATCGGGTGTCTGGAAAAGACGACAACGGTATTGACGATTGAAGGGAGACTTTTCTGTAGTCACGTAATATTTATACATGCGTGCCGTTGTATCAAAACGAGCATGCGCATCGGGCTTCACTGCACGGAGGCGGTAAACAGAAATATCGGGCGGCAAAAGGCGGTTTAGTTTGTCGGTAAAGAAAACTGTATCAAGCGGTTCGTCACTATCAAAGTGGGCAACCATCAGAGAAGCATGCACCCCGGCATCGGTACGTCCGGCACCAATAACCTCTACTTCACGGCGCATCAGTGTGGCAAGTGCACGCATCAGACACTCTTGTACACTGTCTCCATTGGGTTGTATCTGCCAGCCGTGGTAGGCGGTTCCGTCGTAAGCTAAATAAATAAAATACCGTTGCATACTCTTTTGCTTTCATTTTTTGGGCGCAAAGGTACAAAAATAAGGCTATAAGGAAGAACTCTCTTTTCTTTTTCCTACTTTTGTGCCCACATAAAAACATTTTCAAGCCATATGCAACAAAGATACAACAAACTTCCGCTTTTATTTTTAGTAATACTTATGGCCGGCACTTCCCTTGCCGGATGCAAAAAGAAAGATATGTCCCTCAAACTGAACGAACCGCGAAACATTAAAGGAGTAATCAGTTACAGACGAACCTTCGGTGACTTGAATGAAGCGCATCTGAATGTCGCACAAGCCATAGGCATTACGCCAATTGCCTCCCGCAAAGAGGCCGAACACATGAAGGAAAAACTTCAGCACATCGAAACCAACGATTTATATGTAGTAGACTCGCTGACACACTCCATCCCATATCTCATTAAAGGTGCAGCACAACTACTGGATACCATCGGTACCAATTTCCTTGACTCACTGACCGCCAAAGGACTAAACCCCAATAAAATAATCGTAACCTCCGTACTCCGCACCGAAGATGACGTAAAACGCCTGCGTCGCCGCAATGGCAATGCTTCGGCAAACTCTGCGCACTTCTACGGAACTACATTCGATGTCAGTTGGAAGCGCTTCAAGAAAGTAGAAGATGAAGATGGACGCCCGCTACAGGATGTCAGTTCAGATACATTGAAACTCGTTCTCTCCGAAGTATTGCGCGACTTGCGGAAAGCGGATAAATGCTATATAAAGTATGAGTTGAAGCAAGGATGCTTCCATATTACGACGAGAGGAAAATAATAAATTAGGTATTAAGTTTTAAGTATTGCAGTATTAAGACTGCACCATAACACTGCATACTTAAAACCTGATATCTTATCTTCTCATTCTTCCATCATCCTCCACGCCAACGGCAGACACGTCACGATATCCCCGGCCGTCATTCCTATCGCCCCATACTTCTTACAAGCAATATCTCCGGCAAGCCCGTGAACATACATCGCCAGACAGGCTGCATCTTCCGAAGCATAACCCTGTGCCAACAAAGCCAGCACTACACCCGTCAAAACATCTCCACTGCCGCCTGTTGCCATACCCGGATTACCTGTAGTATTAAAATAACACTTCCCTTGCGGAGTAATAACCACAGAGTAAGCACCTTTCAAGATGATATATGTTCCTGATGTTCGCGCCAACTCACGTGCTTTCGTTAAGCGTTCATAAGAATCCTGACACTTTCCTACCAATCGTTCCAACTCTTTCGGATGCGGTGTCAGAATACTCCCTTTCGGTAAGCGTCCGATATAACTGCGATGCCCTGCCAGTACATTCAAAGCATCAGCATCCACTACCATAGGAGATAAACAACTGTCTATCTGTTCCAATACCGCACCCTCTGTCTCTTCCGCCTTTCCCAGACCCGGACCGATGCCCACTGCCTGATAATCATCCGTATCCGTAGGACAGGCAAAACAGGTATCACTGGGGTCCAGTTCCGTCATAGCCTCCGGCACGGAAGTCTGCACAATCATATTGTTACAATAAGGCACATGCATCGTCAGCAACCCTACTCCAGAACGCAGGCAAGCTTTTGCGGCAAGCACCGACGCTCCCGCCATTCCTTGCGAACCGGCAATAAGCAAGGCACGTCCGAAGTCCCCTTTATGGGCAAACTTATTTCTCGGTTTCAACAGATCCTGCATATCCTCAGCTTCCAACAGACTATAATCAGTCGCCATCTCCTCTATCGCATCTTCACTCAGACCGATATCCAGCAATTCCCATTCACCCACGAATTCCTGATTCTCAGCAAAGAGAAAAGCCAGTTTCGGCAATTGCAGACTCAGCGTCACATCCGCACGGACAATATTAGCTTTGATATTGAAGGTATTCTCCTCCCCCATCAATCCCGAAGGAACATCAATAGCCACGATCTGTGCCGACGAAGCATTGATATACTTCACCACGGCAGCAAAGCCACCACTCAGTGGCTTGTTCAATCCACTACCGAACAGTCCGTCGATAACCACATGGTCAACCGTCAGCACGGGCGGGACGAATTGTGATGTCACTTCATGGAAATCCACATTCTTCACATCCGCCAGTCGTTCCTTGTTCGCCTCGCAATCGGGAGAAAGTTCTCCTTTGGTATTAAACAGATAAACCGATACCCGGTAACCCTTTTCCGCCAGCAATCGGGAGACTGCCAATGCATCTCCACCATTATTGCCCGGTCCGGCAAATACCGTAATCGGTGTTTCAGCTTCCCAGCGTTTCGTAATCGCTTTTGTCAATGCCTGCGAGGCACGCTCCATCAGGTCGATGGAAGCAATCGGTTCATTTTCTATTGTGTAAGCATCCAACTCTTTGATGCTTTGAGTAGGAAATATCTTCATATTTATTTTTCTCTATTATTGTTCAAACTCTATCAATACATTAATCCAAATATCCAAAGCGGTATCTGGTTTCCATATCCCACTTCAATATTATCAAGCGCCAAATACCCATTGGGGACTTCCCTCAATTGTTCCTTCGTTTTATTCTTTCCTCCAATCTCAAAACTATAAGTTCCATCAAGAATAAAATCGACCTTAGGAGAGTAAGTCACAGCATGGCGAACCCGGGTCTGGTTGAAGAAAAAAGTTTCCCTCACATTCCCAACATCAGTCTTATCACCTCCCAATGCATAGGCATAGTTCGTATTACCTAAGTAAATCTTTTCCGGCTTAGCTAATTGCTTTATACCGGATGCTTCTTTATCAAGTAATAATAAACCTTGAGCTTTCTGAAGATAAAACAGATAGTTCAGCAAAGAAATCCGCGTAACCTCCAGTTCTTTACTTAAAGCCGATACATTAGGAATGTAAGGTACAAGTTCAGCAAGTATGGCAAACAACTTTTTCATCTTTCCGATAGAGTAATAGTCTATCTTTTCAGTAGAAGGTAAATCCACATCCAGAATTATATTCAGTGTTGCCAATAATTTTTCATGATACAAAACCTTATCTTCTTTATAAAAAGGATAATATCCATAAGATAAATATTCTTTGAATGCAACAAGCGGCTTGATTACCTTTCCCACATTCATCGCTATTTCCACATGTCTCGTCAATATATCGGATAAAGTAACCGTTTCTACCTTATGCCCATACTCAAACATTAAAAACTCGCGAAATGACAATCCATGCAGATGATAAATAACAGCTCGCCTGGATAAATCAGCCTCTCCCTTATGAATTTCCAACAGAGAAGAACCGGTAAAAACAACTTTCATATCCGGATAGCTATCATAGATATTCTTTATTTCTACAGACCACGTCGGATACTTATGCACTTCATCCAGAAACAATGTCTTGCCACCCATTTTGTGGAATTCATCTGCCAACTCAAGCAACGAGTGCCTGAAAAACCAGATATTATCTAATGAAGCGTACAGAGCTTCATTACTGTATGCAGTGTAATGCTCTTTGATATACTGAAGCATAAGCGTTGTTTTGCCTGAACCACGGGCGCCTGTTATAGCAATCAGCCTATTTCCCCAACGTATTTCGTTATACAGATATCTTACAAATTCTGTCGAAGTGCGTTCTATGAGTTGATATGAAGTAGCAAATAATTGTTTCATCCGCATCAAGGTTATATTTATTTCTTACAAAGATAAATTGTATTTTATAAAATACAAAACATTATCCATTTTGTTTTTTATAAAATACAATTTACTCATTCCGCTCTTCAGCTGCATTCCGCTCCATCCATCTCATCTTCTTCCCGTTCCTCCTGTTTATCAGCCAGTTCCATCTTCTTCGTCAGCAGCTCCTTCGGGAAATAATACTTAAACGGAATCCGATGGCATCCCGCACGTTTCACGGCCAGCGTCAGCATACGATCCGCCTTAAAATACACGCGTGAGAGTCTGACGGAATGTGGCAACACATCTTCCGGATGTTCGAATCCCTTGCTCGTGACTGCCGTCTGAAACGACCCGATGCCGCGTAACGTCACAGAGCGTCCGTCGCTCAACTCCTCTTCAATGATTTCACCCGTTGCAGCCAGGACAGCTTCTACCACTCCCGGGTGAAAACCAGTCCGTTGAGCTACCCGATGTGCTACGTCCCGCTCCGTTCTGCCGCTTTTCTTCTGCATTTTCTTGCCGACGGCATACCACAATTGCGTTTTTTCTTTTTTCGTTGCATCCACCTTGCGGCAGACAATGTAAGGGATTGCCATATATCAAATGTATTAACAGTTAACGCTTTATTATTAAACAGTCCGTCTTTCTTTAAAGAATACAGATACCTACATGCACATGTTAGGACTACTGACATGCACATGTAAGTAGCATCAACATGCACATCTCAACATCACTAACATGCACATGTAAACACCACTGTTTATTAAACAAAGGTAGACTATTTAATAGAGATAAGCAAGGAATATCACTATTCTATTCCATTTCTGATTAGCTCCGGAATCGCAATGCCCGTTAAAGAGTTTTAATTGTACTCCTAAATAACACGAGCCTTGAATTATTTCAAGGATTCTCCCTTTTATTCTCCTTTACTTTGCTCATTGAACAGACAAAAATAGTCTTATCGAAATACTATAATTTAGATATGACAAAAATTATAATATAAACAAATACGGAAATATAAATCAACTGAATATGAATAAGGTTATTAACGGCATTTTTAAAATCATACTAAATATACTATTAGCAGTTATTGCGTTTGGCGCTATTATAACAGGAGTATCAAAAGACATAGAAATAGGTTCTGTTTGTAGCCATTTTGCTATAGCAATTGCCTGTGTTGCAACCATTTTCAGCAAGAGATACAGATATATATTAGCTTCTATAGCCTTATCGCTGATCATAATATCTTATTTTTTATGGACGTAAATCGTGTATTATATTATATGTTTTGATTATATAACGATATTGCTTTGTGCGGAAATAACTTAAACTATAAATCAATTTATATGAGAACCATAAATCTTATAAACATGCTATTCCTTTGCTTAATTAGCTGGACCAGTTGTCAACACAAAACCGGCCTGTTTGAAGTAAAAGTAACAGGTCTGGAAAAGTATAACGGACAGACCGCCTATCTATATAAAGACATGTTTGTTCACATGGACTCGACTCGCGTACTGTTGGACTCAACCACGATCTCCAATGGAACACTACAATTTAAAGGAGAGGCAGACACTCTCCACTTTTATAGCATACGCCCGAAACAACCCAATCAATTATATGCGTTTGGAGATTTCTGTCCGGAACCGGGAAAATTGTGTTTGAAAGCCGATTCCACTTCTTACAAAGCCATTTTGAATTTATATCAAGCACCTCACCACACTCTCTAAATAAAGTCTACATGGCAGACCGGTTTGAATTAGGAGATTCCACATACCGGAAGCTGCACCGACTCATGGAAGCAAATATTCAGAATGTAGTGGGTGGAGCTTTGTTTGCGTTCTGCAACATCAGATCGAATGAAATGGAGTCACTATACCATAAAACGAACAAGACATTGATAGCCGGCAACTATTGGTTACAATTACTTGAAAAGATGGTGCAATCTACCCGACCGATACATGTTGGCGAACCCTTCATTGATTTTAAGCAGCAAATCTATCAGGGTGATACGTTACAGTTCTCTGATATGACGGGAAAAGGCAAACCGGCCTGTTTGGTGTTTTTGCAAAACCCAAGCTGTTATCCTGAGATAATGCGGCAACTCCAGGCATGGAAAGAACGATATCCGGATCTCGAATATGTATATGTCTCGTCATTTCCGGATATTGACCCATTTACCCAATTAGCAGAACGGTTAGGAGGTCCTGTTCTGCATGATAATCCTTTGGATAATAGTCAATCTGTCAAGTGGGCATATCGTGTGTTTTTGCAAAAAAGCAGTATGGCCTATTTGTTCGATCGGAAGGGCATATTAAAAGAAATTAAAGAATTCGATTACGAAACGGCAAAAAGCTCTTTGATGTTTCCGGTAGACCTGCGTTAGCATTAAGTCGGCCGACAGACAATTGCCTGAAAAATAAATAAACCATAAAAAAAAAGCCATACATCTAAACAATCTTTTTTATTTGCCAAAAAGACGAATATTCTATCGCCTCTTTTGTATTTTTGCTATCAGAAGTTACGAAAAGAGTGTAATTTATTGGAAATGAGCGTAGGTTAATTGCTCT